>WLWD01006083.1_pt1 | contig 137711 bp, 125 predicted proteins | sample 6712731 | NCBI WGS metagenome assembly WLWD01 (sample SAMN12718690, study PRJNA576275) | sponge metagenome | isolation source: marine sponge | host: Mycale hentscheli | place: New Zealand: South Island, Marlborough, Capsize Point | collected 2014-11-01
AAATATGTAGAGCATACACCGCGCGAGGTGTTCAGACTGAAATATGTAGAGCATACACCGCGCGAGGTGTTCAGACTGAAATATGTAGAGCATACACCGCGCGAGGTGTTCAGACTGAAATATGTAGAGCATACACCGCGCGAGGTGTTCAGACTGAAATATGTAGAGCATACACCGCGCGAGGTGTTCAGACTGAAATATGTAGAGCATACAACGCGCGAGGTGTTCAGACGGAAATATGTAGAGCATACACCGCGCGAGGTGTTTAGACTGAAATATGTAGAGCATACACCGCGCGAGGTGTTCAGACTGAAATGTTCGGATAATTGAACACCATAAAATGTATTCTAAAGCACCAATGAAGGGGTGTGGTCAAACAGTTCTTCGTACCTGCACGTGCTACTATTAAATTTTGGGTGTTCAGTTAACTGAAGTGTTCAGATAGAAGTTTTACTGTACGTACTTTCAAAAGTTCTCAACTGAAAAACACACTTTTACCTTGACATTTTAGTGTTAGCTAAGTGTTCGACCCCCGTCCTAAACTTCACTAAACAGAATCCTCTGGTTTATCGATCATTACCCGTATCATTCTCTGGTTTATTGATCATTACCCGTATCATTCTAGAAATTGATTTGTTTATTGCTTTGAAATCTTTTGCGGGTGCAGTTAAAACTTATAAACTTACCAGAGTGCCATTTCTATTCGAGTTAGTGGTAGTGGTAAGTTAATGCATTATTTGTCATATTTATAAGCCCTCGCAACAGTATTTACGTGAAACCACGAAGGTAAGTCTTGTGTAGGTATGTCCAGTTGTGTGAAAGTAGTATGTGGTACAGCTACTACTTAGCTAAAGAATATCACAAAAAATAACATGACTTGTTTCGTTTGTTTGTTTTTTCAACTCGAACAGTTGCTGTGAGTGGTTACTATGGCATTAAACCCCTTTACCATATATGTGGCTAAATAAAAAAAACTAGACCTTTTTTAATAGCTTGAGTATTAGAAGTTATAATCAACCATTTAACAATAGTGTTGTTTTAGGCTCGCTTGCCATTTGTGCTCAAGCACATCACTAGTTTATTATTTATTTGCTTTGTGTCAGCAAAGAGTCTGGGGTGACAGATTAATTGTTCATTGATGCTTTGTTGTAACCTAACGTTCTTTCAGTAAGCAAAACAGCCTGCGCCAAATGTTCAGTTGTCATGACAACCATTGATTGCATGAACCAGTAAAAACCATATCGCTAACTCCAATTATCACCTCCCACACGCACACATCCACTAAATGGCCAGTGAACTGCAGCTAGCCGCCGTGAGGGGGCACGACATATTGACAGACTTGGCAGGTAGCACTGACTCATCAGGATGTATGGGGACCACACCCCTCCCATATGGTGGGCGGGCAGGTGGGTGAGGTGAAGTAGTGGGAGAAAGGAACACAAAACCAAGTGCGAGCAATTCATTCAGCACTTCTGTTGAAGGAAGAGAGAAGGCCAAGCCACTAACCACGAGTAATGGAGACTATCTCTCACAGCAATGGACGCCGACTATTCATACTTCCCAGGAGGATGTCGTAAGAGACAGAGAAGAAAACAAATTTGTCAGCCCTGCCCACCTGTTAACAACAATGCCACCTTTGACCCTTAAACACTACGTATAACAGAACCAATCTACATGAGAAGGTCATTATAAGGAGAGAGAGAGAGAGAGAGAGGGGGCGGAGACAACGCGGCGCCACTTTACTACTGGTATTCCTATTCAGCATTATCTTGAAAAATAGCATTTTTAATTTCAGCTGAGGAAAGCTCACCATTGGTATGTTTATAACAAAAACAATATTATTATTATTACTACTGTATGTGTGTAGCAAACAGACCTCCCGCATGGAAGCCAATCATCAAATTTAAGAAATAGAAAAAGGACCAGCACTGGAGTGAGTGAGTGAGTGAGTGAGTGTGATTAGGTCTCCTGTAACTGTGCTCACTGACCCTATTACTACACTGTATGCTGCATTGCAGCAGTCATCACAGGTCACTCACCAGACAATAACTAACACCTCCTGCAGCTTCTTGTTTGTCTCTCAATACCTCCTGGCACCAAGTCAACCATGAACACCCTAGCCCACTCACTGTAAACCCCCCCCCCCCCCCCCCCCCCCCACCTCCTCCCTCCCCACCCCTCTCAACTCTGCATGCACATTTTGTCACGTGCTTCCCCTCAGGGATTTTAATGCAATATAAATATTCATTATTAACCCTTCCACCAATCTCCAATCTCATACTACCCTACCTACAATATTATAGCAAATTCACTTGAACTCGACTCTTTAAACCAGTTGATCATACGCACACATTTCACGGGAGGGAAAAAGAAATACTCCTCCCTCTCTCTCTCTCTCCTTTCTCACCTTCCAAGCTTCAAAGTGGTTGAGTAGATGGGAAGGAGAGTCTTTAGGCTCCGCCCCTTGGGATAGGTAATGCAGAGTACGAACTTCATGATAGTCCAGATGAAACTTGTCTACACACACACACACACACACACACACACACACACACACACACAGTAACTCCCTACTATAAGTTGCACACTAAACAATGAGAGTTGTTAGCTGATAAGCTACTCAAACCACAAACAAACAAACAAACAAACAAGGACACAAACACAACAATAACTCCAACTGTCCCAGAAGAACCTCCAGCAAGTCCTTGTCCTTGTAGGGCGCTGATATGTATCGGCAAACACAATCCACCACACGCCTCAGAAATGTAATACCAATTAACTTCAAGCCAGTTAAACATCATCAAAGCCTTCCTCAAGTTCGACTCGCCTCTTTGTAGCGCTCTCCGTTCCCAAGCATGTCCAGCGAGCAGCTCTGGCCCCGGACAACATTCCCTGCATTCTAACAACAACCATCGGATTCTCAGACACACAAAGCCTCAACAGCACACGGGCCACTGCCGCCGGAACTACCGCTGGCCTGAGAAAGAGGTGCTAGTTGACAACCAGCCAGTCAGTCAAAGAAAAACCAGCCACACACTTCTAGAGAAGAGTTATTTTCACTCCCCCTTCAGTCCGACAACATCACCGTTATGCCCCTTGATCATTCCGTGTCGCTCCAGGGCGTACACGCAAACCCCTGACAGACTGCGTACACGCTCATTTGTATGTGTATACAAACACACGCACATGCACACACAAACACACATGGCATTCACTCATAGATAGGATGAGAAATTTGCTGAACAAATGAGCAAGTCATTGGCAAGCTATGTACCCTTTTATTCCACTTGTCCTGAGGCTCATCACATCCTCACTCAAAGCACATCACAAGGTGTGCCAAATTCACAACACAAAAAGTTGAAGTCATTAGTGATTTCCATTGAGATGTATCCAAGAGCCAAGTGGCACCTTTCTTGGCCGGCCCCCAGCTCAGTACAGTCTGAGAGCCACAGTGACACTGCTCCAACAAATCACTACAAGAACTAGCACTAAGAACTGCATAGCCGCGGTCGAGACTCTTTTCCTAGGATGCACGTCCCACAAAGCTGGAGTAATATCAAGACTGCCCCAGCAGGAGCCAGTGCTCCCGCTGCCACAGACACAAGCTTGCACATGCGGCCACATTACTACCACCAGTTGCAACTATACACCTGGCAATAACTAATTAGCTCACATTTAATGAAGGGACTAACTCCATTGGTGAACAAGTCCTCAAAGTGCAGGTTTGATTTGAGCTGATAAATTGTTGTCGTTTTCCCCCCAATATGCATTGGTCTAAAGGTGACATTTGCAAGGTCAAGTGCAAACCAGCAGCAATAAAAAAAACTATACTTCAGACACACACCACACACACACATGCGTGCGCATGCACACACACACATGTACGCACACACACACACTACTATTCACGCACAAGTACTGTTTCACTCACTCTTTTCCTCTGGAGAGAGTCCAGCTAGAAGTTGATAGAAAATATTGTAGTTCTGTTCTGTAGGACTTGGACTGACCATACGTGTCTGGAATGGAATGAAACACAATACACTCACATTCCCATTCTATACTGTCTCTAAACACCATGTTCAATCCAGCATTGCACCACACCCTACACTACAACATTCACACCTTTCTGTACCACACCCACACCTTTCTGTGCCACACTCACACCTTTCTGTGCCACCTTTCTGTACTGCACTCACACCTTTTCGTACCGCACTCACACCTTTCTGTGCCACACTCACACCTTTCTGTGCCACACTCACACCTTTCTGTGCCACACTCACACTTTTCTGTACCACACTCGCACCTTTCTGTGCAACATTCACACTAGAGCTGGGCTACTGGAATTATCGTTGCACCGTGATAAAAACCCTATATCACGGAGACAATATTTTAATTGTATTCGCACAGTTTCTCACAAAATCATTGGTACAGGTCGTTAAATTAACACGGAACTCCACGCGCATGAGAGTTATATGAGGAACAGCCATTTTCGTTGTTTGTAACTTGGATAAAAAGTGGTACTAATGAAATGTTTTATGTAGCTAGTGATGTCTGTGAGTCCAGCACTTTTTGAACAACTAACTCTGTTAGGTGTTATTTATGAAATATTGTGATATATCGCTTGATAATTCAAGTTACTATCGTATCATCTGTGATTTTTCAATATCGCCCAGCTCTAACTCACACCTTTCTCTGCAACACTTGCACCTTTCTGTCACTTAAACTAACTTCATATGTTTCAACTCTCTCTCTCTCTCCCTCCAAACACACACCCTTCTCTGAAAGGAATAGGGATAGACATGACTGGCTACACTCTTTGCTCTCTCGCGTATTTATACATACACACACACATACGTACCTGATCCAGAAAATAGCAGTTAATCTTCACCTTGGTGATCTGCCGACCTTTGTACTGAAACTCAGCCATTCGACCCTACGCATGAAGTGTGCACAACATCAATGCATTATTTTAGAGTAATACTTTTATTGAAATACATGTACATATAATCTTGTAAAGTATGATGTTGGCTTATCCACTTCTCTAAAGTAACAATGGACCATCATTCACATGTACGAATCAATCCTCAACTTCTGCCAGTCTACACCTAATACTCTGCTTCCACTCTCTCTCTCTCTCTTTTCCCACCGGATGACTCCTGTCACACCGACAATAATCACTGGGGCCACGCCTCCTTGCTCGGAGAGTATGGATTGGTTAAGAACAGACTTGGTAATGAGCTACTCAACTATCGCTACTCACGGGAGATGCTTTCTATAAAGTGGAATTATTCCAATGTCTGTTTCAACATAAGGACAAAGACAACACTCCAGCAACAGCCTTCCTTTGAGGAGCTCAGGAACAAATGCACACACACACACACACACACACACACACTCACACAATATCCCAACACACTCAACATACTCACTTCCTTCACACTCTGGATTCACTTCCAGCGCTCGACACTCACTCGTACACAAACACATACTTGACAGAATTTACGGAACATATTTTCCCACCTTGTATTGTAATGATATCACTTCTCAATGTCAGAGTTTGGAAGCCTTGTCGTGATAGTGAGCCACTCATAAGGCATGCAAGCAGCAGGCAAGACTGGGATAGTCCAGTGCACCGCAATACAAACAACGACACTTTAGTTACCATGCAGCAATACAAGAATGTAGGGATGAGCTGCCTTTAATTAAACAAACAAAGTCACACGTTACTCTAGTTAATACAGCAACAACAAACATTTGCACTTTAAATTTCACCTAACGACCACCTCCACACAGTCCATCTCTACCACTTCTGGCACAAATCACTGACAGATTTTATCACTTCTTCTTAATCTTATTTTATAAAATCACTGAGCACTTGACTACAATGAGTGGTTCCATTTATGCTCTATTCTGAGCTCCAGAAATATATGTACAAGCAATGCAAAATAAATTAAAGGCTCATAGACATTGTACTCATTGTGGGGAAAAGATTGAGGATGAGAACTCTGACTAGCACTTGAAGCTCTACATGGCTATTTCGATCTATTAATGTTCATCCTCCCAGGAAGATTGAGGATGAGAACTCTGACTAGCACTTGAAGCTCTACATGGCTATTTCGATCTATTAATGTTCATCCTCCCAGGAAGAATACGTGAACTACACACATAACTAAATCACAGTGTGAATTAAATGATGGAGTTCCACTCATTGATGAAAGTTGCAGAAGTTTATGAGGTAAAAAGGAATGGAAGAGTGAGGAAGTTGGGGGGGGGGGTACAGGGGGGCGGGGCACAGGGGGTGTGAGAAGGCACATGTTGCAATATTGAGGCAGACCCACACATGTCTCACACACATTTTATCCAGCCACACCCACCTCATCAGCCACACCCACCCCAGCTACACCCTTATTCTCTGCATGGGACATGGGATTGGTGTTCATAAGACAAACAAACACACACACACACACACACACAAACATATTGACTTAGCCGCCTATATTCATGAAAACTCTTCACAGCTCTGCCATCCCACACAAGAAGGACACGACTTCACCACAAGTAGCCAAATTCATAACAACAATATTTGCCCAACACTATTAAGTATATTTATAGCATTGGGAGTGTCAAGTATTCATAGAGCTATCTCATGGTAGCCCCCTCGATCAAACTGTGGAGTCACCTGCCACTCGAGCAGACCGACACGTAGCATTGCCACTACACTGAGAGAGAAAGAGGGTGGGAGGATAGACATGCACAAACATACACACAATGTCACATGACTCACGATGCGGGAAGCGTCCTTGTTGGACTGAGTGCACGCTGTACCGAGTGCCTTCAGTACCACTGATGATACCTGCCAATACTACACACACACACACACACACACACACACACACACACACAGAATTGTAGCAGTGAGTTAGAACCCTCAGATGAGAGAGTTCACACTAATGGTGCTCCATAGAGTTGTCCATCAGAGCCCCACTATACTACTACTACTACTACGATTACTACTACTACATAGTAAATACCCTAGTTTCTTCTGACAGCTGTGATTTCTACCATGTGGTCCGTGTGGTCTGTCTATTCATGCTGTCCAATCAGATTGCTCAATTTGCAGTGAATATATTTCACACCCACCTCCTAGGAAGTGAATATGGTTGCTATGCACATCCTATAGCCTAGAGGCATGGTATAAGTCGGTTGCACCACTCTTTCAGTCAGTACAGGATTGACACTATCCTCGAGATTTCAGCCCTCAGTCGTGCTTATCCCATACTGACCTCTACCTTGTCCTATACTCAGTCCTGTATATCCCATACTGACCTCTACCTTGTCCTATACTTACCACCTTACTGAGTAAAAACAACTGAAATTTTGAAATTTAGTTCAATAAATAGTGTTTGCTTAAAAAGCTTCTGTTAGGTGAGCAAAGTTTGGATAACTAAACCAACAAAATTGACAGTACAAGCAGTTCAAGGTAAAGTTATAAATGGGTGACATCACAGGACTTGCAGCTAATGTTTGAATACACACAAACACACTAAACTTACTCACCTTGCGCAAGTCTAGCAGCCATTCTGTCTTCTCAGCCATGTGGAACAGCTTCATGAGTACGTGGTCGGCATTGAAGGACTTGCCACTGCCTGAGAGGCCACTGAACACGAGCACCCTGGACTCCCTGAAGGCAGGGGTGTCAGTCAGTAGCATCTGAGCTAGTCTCGTGAGCACCACATGCGTAGAAGGACCGGCCGGCTGGTAGCCATTCACAAAGAGAAGGAGGTTCCCTACCCACGTCTGAGCGACACACAATGAAAGCAAATACTCATCATTTGCTAGACATCTCTCCACGACTCTCACATCACCACACCCACCTATCTGCCCACCCGCCTGCCTGCCAGCCAGCCTGCCCGCCCACTGCCACATACTGGTACAACATAGTTGTCCTTGGTTGCAGGCAGGAGGAGGCATAGCTGAGCTGGCACAGGGAGCCACATCACAAGGAGTTCCTCAGACCATTCCCAGGACATACCACACATGCCAGTACTTCTCTTTGCCACTCTCAGAGTCCATGATGATATGCCTAGCCATTGTACACTCACCCCACCAATAGTCTGTCCCCCGTAATTATTAATCAATTATGAATTAAATTGTTGGCTATCAGATATGCTGATAAGCAAAAAGAAAAAAAAAACTTGCCACTTTAATTTGTATTTGAACAAAGAGGAATTCACCTCTGCCCCTGCTTATTAAATGTTGACTGGTTGCATTGGGTACCTCCTACATAAATTACGGTTGTCTAGTCACCTTAGAACAATACCTGAAGATTATACAGGATTAAGAGCTACACAACTACTTCTTCTTCACCAAATTCTACTAGTACTAGACTTGTGTGATGAGTATAAATACTACTAGTACTAGACTAGTGTGATGAGTATAAATACTACTAGTACTAGACTTGTGTGATGAGTATAAATACTACTAGTACTAGACTTGTGTGATGAGTATAAAACTACTAGTACTAGACTTGTGTGATGAGTATAAATACTACTAGTACTAGACTTGTGTGATGAGTATAAATACTACTAGTACTAGACTTGTGTGACGAGTATAAATACTACTAGTACTAGACGTGTGTGATGAGTATAAATACTACTAGTACTAGACTTGTGTGATGAGTATAAATACTACTAGTACTAGACTTGTGTGATGAGTATAAATACTACTAGTACTAGACTTGTGTGATGAGTATAAATACTACTAGTACTAGACTTGTGTGATGAGTATAAATACTACTAGTACTAGACTAGTGTGATGAGTATAAATACTACTAGTACTAGACTAGTGTGATGAGTATAAATACTACTAGTACTAGACTTGTGTGATGAGTATAAATACTACTAGTACTAGACTAGTGTGATGAGTATAAATACTACTAGTACTAGACTAGTGTGATGAGTATAAATACTACTAGTACTAGACTTGTGTGATGAGTATAAATACTACTAGTACTAGACTAGTGTGATGAGTATAAATACTACTAGTACTAGACTTGTGTGATGAGTATAAATACTACTAGTACTAGACTAGTGTGATGAGTATAAATACTACTGGTACTAGTCTAAATTCTACTGGCTCAAAATTTGACTACCAAGGCATTAATATATAATATATATATATATATATATATAATGCAACATGTCTCTAATATATCCTTTTTATTACATACCAAGACTACAATGGTAAATGGTAAAGGGTCTGCTGAAGAATCTGGAAACTGAAGCTTGTATAACTGAATACCTATTGAGAACCACAGGGCAGTTTGAACGGGTTGCCTACTTCAGCCCTACAATGGGATATGCTGTCACCACGCGACCAGAAAACCCTAGAGACCCTTCACAGCATAAATTTGAGGGCAGCAAATGTAGTGGTGGCCATGTTTCTGGTGTACAAGTAGCACACAAGTCTGTATTGACACCTGAAACTGAGAACTCTGGCATTCCTTAACTTACCAACTCCAACATACTACACCTGTAGAGACTTGGAATGGAAACATATTCACACACATAGCTATAGGTAGATTCATACACTACTACCACCTGACATCAATGACTGCTTCATTGCTTCAAAATGATAACTACCAAACATTCCAGGGAGCTCTTGCTAAGACAGCACAAGCCCGACTAAACAACGATCAACTTTTAATTTTCACCCACTTACATAGTACTGCTTACTGCTGAACCTCTGCTGAAGGCACCTTAGTATAGACTCGACAGTTAAGGGACCGTTCACGTCTATTAAGTCAAACTTGTTCGCCTTATCGTCTTCAGCCATCGCAAGCCTCTCCAATTAATTCGCACCTAAACACAGCTTCGAATTTTCTTACACCTCAGATTTCCAGAAAATTTGATAGCTTCTCACACTACACACCACTAGCCCACTAGTGACGAACAACTCCGACAATCACGCGAAGGCCATTTCACTCAATTTTCACACTACTGACAACGAACTGAAGCAGAGCGGACGAGATAGTTCTTTGGTGTGGTTCTGGTGGTTTCTTTGCTGAGCTAGCAAAATGCGGTCAATTAAAGGTCACGTGACTTTAAAAGAGACAATGAATAACCGCGCCAATTATCCACAAAATTCAATTAACTTCTGCAATTTTTTTCTTTTAATGTCATATTTGCAACACAAACAAATAAGAGAATAAAAAATATAGCTGTGGGTAGTGCTGAATAAACAAAGTGATGAAAAATGATTCACTAAAGGAAAGAGAAAAGATGACAGATATGAATTAATTGACATGTATCAGTGTTCCATTCCTAGAGAAGTAGGTTCGATATTGAAAAACGCTGGCACCTAATGCTTAATTCATTGCTTGGCTGAGGAGAATGAGCCTCAGAGTCCTGTTCAATTTTAACCTGGTATGTGCTAAAGAGTATGGAGTCTTCTGGAGAAAGAGATGGACTAGAAGATTTTTGTCTTTCTTCTTCGCTGAAAACCATGTCATTAGGGCTGGAAGGAGGAGTTAGGAGAACTGATCGAATGAGAGAGTCACTACTGCCACTACTGCTGCTGCTCAAACTTCGGCTTTCCCTGACATCTGAGCATTCTACGGAAGTCTTCTTCTGTGCTGTCTTTGTCCTGTTTCGTCTCCTTCTATTCAACTTCAAGCAAGCTTCTGGACTAGCTTCCATAAATCCTGGTGCCAGAGTCCAGTAGCTGCCCTTACCAGGTGGATCGTCTTTGTCCCTTGGAACTTTCATGAAACATTCATTTAGAGAGAGGTTGTGGCGGATGGAATTTTGCCAGCCCCTTCGGTTCTGTCTATAAAATGGAAAATGTTCCATAATATAATTGTAGATGTCATTCAAAGTGAGCTTCTTGCGAGATGTACTCTTGATGGCCATGGAGATCAAAGTGATGTATGAAAATGGAGGCCTTTGGTGCACTTCCATGTGGCTGCCAATATTCATGTCTTTCCCATCGCAGACTACCTGAGCCAGAAGAGACAGTGCCATAGAACTGGAGTTGTCTATGGCATGCAGCAATGGCTTCTGATCCAAGTTGGGCAAGGGAATTGCAGTCAGGGTGGTTGGAGCTTGCAAAGTAGTGAACCGAGGCAGCAAGAATGCCGGAGAATAAGGCTTGCACTGCAGAATTTCCATTCCGTTTCTGTCGAACTCTGTTCTATTTGTACAATTTTCGGTCTATCTCTCGCACGTCCGCTAAAGGCCTGAGCTGGAGTAAGTTTTGCAGCCTTTATAGGCTGCGGGACGGAGAGGGGAGGGTTGGGCCACCCACCTTATTAATGACATTCACGAGCTCAAGCAGCTGATTATGTTTGTTTTTCCTGAGCACGAGGATCGCCTCTTACGTGTGTCCGTTGCATTCCGCTAGTCTCTAACTTTGTGTGGTCTCCCTACACCTGGAAGTACAGGCTATCTGCTGCCAAGCAACGGGTCGCTTTTGCGTGGGTTAGCACTCGTTTGACGTACATCACTGCCATGTTTTTACAGAGCTCTTAATGAGATAGCCTGAACTCTTTGTGAACTGTTTCCTGTGTCCACAATTGATCAGCCCCAGTATATAATGACACTTTCTAATATAATTAAAGGAAATCTTTTGACGTAATTGAGAGCAAGTGAGTGCATTTTAGTCTTCCTCTATGTAAACAGACTCCAAGCTCTCAGTAGACAAGTTGGGGATCATGTGACATGCACTTGAGCCTGTACACAAGCCAGTAAGGCGCAAATACGTAAGAGCAGCGAGAGCAAGAATTTCTATAATGACTTCATCATAGTGTAAGGTTACAGAGATGTGGAGTTATGCAGGCATAAACTGAAAGGATGTATTAAATGGTATAGTAACATAATACTGAGCTATCTGTGGTGTTAGTGGTGAACCAGAGGGACTGTGTGTGTGTGTGTGTGGAGGTGTTGATGAGGGCATGGAGAGGTGTGAGGGCGTGGCTGATGATAAGCCTCTCCAACACGACAGCTCTGACTGCTTGACCGCATCCCATCGGTCGTGCTCATCGCAGCCCCAAGTAGGATTGCAGAAGTCACACCGCAGTCGGTGAGAGTCAGTCACATGAAGTCAACTATAGTAGGACTCTTGCATGACTTTAATGATATTCATGGTCCTGTTTGTTGCAGCACAGAGTTCATTAATCAAAATGTTTTTTGTTTTGTTAATTATAATTATTGTTCACTTTGCTTTTATGTGGTTCATACACGCAATTGTATTGCAGCAAATTTCTCTCTTTGGGAGAATGGAGGAGTCTCGCACCAGAATTATGCCCAGGGGGACTGGTCTATCTCACACAGCAGAAGGTAATGCCAACTCTCTTTTATCTGTGTATTCACGACCTCAGGCAGTAACCATGGCACCCATGAAGCCGGGCATACTTCAAAGCAGCTTGTACAAATAGAAACATGAATTGTTTCTGCATGAGGTTGTAAATATCATTGAGAGGTTTAAATGGTTGTGTCTTTGAGGTGAGTGGGAGCGTGTGTGGCTGGGCTAGAGGAGGTCATGTTTCCTATGAGTGGTTGTTGTGCTGAGTTGCTGTGGGACTAACTGCTAGTCAGGCCAAGTGCCCTGACTGGCTGTCGACTAACTGCTAGTCAGGCCAAGTGCCCTGACTGGCTGTCTCTTTCCTGTGCCATCTCATCTCAGCCAATAACCCTCTGGGCTATTAAGGCAAGTTCAATATCATGAATTCCGGCACTCTTAGATGTCCCTAGGCTAAGGTCACTCACTGCCTCAATAACAATGCCTTATTCATTTACTTGTTTTAAACTTATTAATTGCACTGTTTACTGCATTATGTTCATTATAGGGTAAACACTGGGCAGTACATGGCCACACCCACCAAGGTAGCACGGTCCTGGTGCCTGAAGAGGCTCTGTTCCTTGTGGAATGTGTAAGTGGATTTATAAACAGCACAGTCATCACACAAATGACAGCACCTACGACCTGGGGCTATATTCGTCATCACACAAACAACAGCACCTACGACCTGAGGCTATATTTGTTATCCACAATAAATACCTATGCTTTACGATTGTGGTGACTTTATGAAGTCAATGACTTATACAAAGTATTTCTATAGGGAGTGCTGGAAGTGTCTTGTGAAGGTAAAGTGTGGGACTTGCAGGAGGTGAGGAATGGCAGCTTGTGTTAGCCAAGCAAGGATGAGTGAGTTCTTGCTGGGCAGTTGATATTGACAATTAGCTAGCACACATACTCATGCTAGCATGCTATTATATTATATTATACTGGTAGCATGTACCTCACCATTTTATTATACTGATAGCATGTACCTCACCATTTTATTATACTGGTAGCATGTACCTCACCATTTTATTATACTGGTAGCATGTACCTCACCATTTTATTATACTGGTAGCATGTACCTCACCATTTTATGAACTTTTAAGTCCCAATATTTAGAAGGTTTGGGTGAGAAAGTGAAACTTGAAAAATATGATTAATTAATTGAGTGCAAATAGTTTTCCATCGTTTGGTGTTGGAATAATAAACTAATATCGGATAATTGAATTTTGGAAGGAACGAGTGAACGGGACCCACAGCAAGGCAGTTAGTGAACATGCAACAAGTGTGGGCATCTCTTTCTCTTTCAGATTTGTGTTTTAAATAGCTAGTACTATTATAAATATTATAGAATTATCATTATTTTAGGATTATTGTTATATTATAGTTATCATTGACATAATCACTACCAGCAATTCCTCAGTAATCACTTACTATATTTTGTTTTCAACTGATGCTCAGACTTTCATATGGAAATGCATGAAAATGAAGTTTTATAAAATGTAAACACATTGGCTATTATTTTATCTTTATGACGACTATGCTATACTACTACTACTACTAAATAATAATAGCTGGTGGCAATTCACTAAAGTGTAATATGTTCTGTACGTGTGTGTTTGTCAGGCCTACTGTTGTTTGCTGTCCGATATTCCTCTCCCAACCTTCCAGGTCAGATGATGCTCTCACTGAGTGAAGGAGGGAGGGAGTGAGTGGGTGGGAGGTGTGGCTGACTTGTTGATGGTGCAGTCTAATTGTGCAGTTTAAAAGTTCTATTATGTATGTATTGTTATGACCAGTGTTGAAATACCAGTTCTATTGTCCTCAGGTCTATGCTTCTCTTAAGAGAGTTGGATTTATTGCAAACAGAGTGTGTTTGTTAAGGTGGGTCTCTAACTGCTTGCATAGTTTTCTTCACACTTTAGTGCTTATGTTATTATAATGCATTGCTTCCGCTCACGATCAACAACTTAACTGCTTCATTCAGACATTTGTTAGTGACTAAAGAATCGAAAGCAACACTTTGTTTAAATTGCATCCAAAGATCACCACAGCTCTTTGCAGTTTTGTAAACCAATGAAGCAGATACTGTCTATTGGTTCTTTTTCCCAAGAGGGATTTGTTATTTTTTTCAAATTGTTGTGTTTGTTTTTGTTGGTGTGTAGTAGACAACATAGCGGTGATTCATTAAAGCCAGATGCTGAACCTCACTTGCTGTTGGCTCATGTTTGTCCACTCTGCAGCGATCGCCACACTGGACTGACTATTGGAGCCACACGGTGAGTGAGTGAGTGAGTGAACTAGTCCCCACTATTTCAGTGCTTGTTATTTTTACTACTACACAACAGGCACTGTTAAAAGCATTCCTTTTATATTAAAACATTCACAAGTACACAAAACATTGTTGTTGTTTTTTCAACTCAGTGAAATATTAGATGAGTGGATTAATAAGGAAGAGATGAATTAATTTCTTTATTCTCACTTTTATTGTATCACCAGCAAGACATTTTCAAGTCTAACAGGTTATTAGTCATTCACAATTGAATAAGTAATATTACCAGCAGTATTTCTACATATTAATTGCTGTAAAAGAAAAAGTTTTATATGTGTTTGTGCTTGGACCATTACTTCTCTAGTTGTTTGTTTTTTTGTTTGTTTTTAATTCTTATTTCCCCGGCACTTAACACCATTTGTCACACTATTCTTCATCTGGCTGGATGTATTGAAATTCTGTTTCTTGCATGACCACTTGTTCATAAATTTGTGAATTAACTTTGAAGTAGAGTAGTCTGTCTGCCAAGTAGAGTAGTCTGTCTGCCATAGTTTTGTCTCTGGGAAATTATAGAAGTGAGAGAGTTCTGACCTGACTCCACCCACTAAAGATGCATGTATGCAAATAAAATGCTAAAGCACATGCTATTATTTCTGGGCTCCATTGTGTTTACACACTGAAAGTAAAGAAGATAGAGAATGCCAGTGTTGTATATATTTTGCAGTTAGAGATAGTCAAGTCTTAGTTTGGTGTCCATGTTTGATGTATTTATGTTTGGCTTTCCACAAGATTCTTTTTTTGTGTGTGTTAGAATTGTAGTTTAGCAAAGACAGAAGAGAAAGCAACAATGGACACTTTCATATTGTGAGTGTTGGATTGCTGCAGACTTAACTAGAAACAAAAAATACACACAAACATTGCACATTGATGGTTCTCATACATTGTTAGTGTTGGCACAATAACTGGCAGATCTCCATCGAAAGAATAACTTTATTGCTAAAAATGATCCGTGGACGCTTTCTGTTGTTATGATAACAATACCTCAAAAACACACAGCCTAACTGTGTGGTTGTCATCCAGCGTGCAGTCCAAGCACTTGGACTAGCTATTCTTTAGCAAGTATGAAATGCATAGACTGGTTTAAATGCATAGACAGGTTTAAAGTTATCTGAAGCTGAAAGCCCTTGATTTGTCTTGGTCCACTTCACTACTGATATGCAATTGGTCACATATTTTGTTATTGTCATTAAAAGTGTCAGGAATGAGGTTTATTTTAGCTATGCAGTCTATGAGGTATCAAGTGTGATTCACACCTAGTGATTGGCCATTGTGTTCATTCTTAGCCCCTCTGGAATCTCGTCTGACCTCATTGAACTGTGCATCATAAGCAGTGGCCAGGTTCGTTTCGGCTGACTCTGCATGTGATAGCAACATTCCAAGATCCTTGCATTCTTCTCATACCTGCTGCATTGCACACTAAATACTGCATAGAAACGCTGTATTTTTCTCTGCTGGCCACTTTAATCTCTCTCTCTCTCTCTTCATTATTGTCGTGTTGGACTGAAGAGTTTATTTGGACTTTGTTCCTGAAACATTTCTGACCTTTTGAAGAGTTTAAATAGCGGTCTTCTTTTTTCTGACTGGCAGACAAACAAACCTTCATTCCAGCTGGTGTGGGGAGGAGGTTCTCTAGTCCTCCTGTGCTTGTACATTCAGTGAACACTTCTATCAGTGCTCTCTTTAATTTGCATGGACAAGCTAGCTTCCCTCTCTTCTTATGGATCAAACTAGATTGTTATTATTGTATTTAGCTATCATTTACTTATTAATGTTCACGATAATTGGGAAATTGGTAGTTATAACGCCAAATCTTACACTAGCGGTTTATGAAACTTAGAGAGCTGTGTTTAATTTTTTGTACTGCTTTTATAGTTATTGTATTTAGTTATCACCGGCATGCATCAAGTGTGTTGAGATGTAGTCACAGAGCACGAGTGAACCAACTGTGTACTGTTGACATGACTTGCAAACAGGACATTAGTGTACCAACTTATCTCTCTGGTTGGGCAGAGGAAGGGGAGAATCCAAACATATTAAAAAATATATATATTTGGGTACCTCCAGCAGAAATTTGTCTTAAAAAATACAGTAAATAAATAAATTAAATGGTTGGGAAGATTTTCTCCCCAAGGACGTGAATAAATTAATTTTCATTCTTGTGCAGTGAACTCCAACAGGCCAACGTGCTTTAGATTATGTTAAATAGAAATGATCAGACCATATATGAGCTTGTGTTTATCATACACAGGCACTCTGACCAGCTCCTCAAGTGGGTGGGTGGGATGGCTGGGGAAAGAATGCTAACGTGTGGTACAGTAGAACCTCCCTTACCGGACTCCCAAGTCAAGTTACAGGCACCTCCCTCTACCGGGCAGCTGCTATGTACCTTGTGGTTAGGTAAAGTATCCCAACTAGCAAATTTGACAGCTGCTTTTGGATAGGCAGTTCAGCTGGCAGCACTATTTTGAATGCATTCTGAGATAAGGGCAAACCTGAGATACGGCCCGGATAAGAGAGGTTCTACTGTAATGAGTATGGCCACTCATTCCAAACAGCAGAGGGAGGGAGGGAGCTATGCCACTCTATCACGCTCGACTGGACAGGTCATAGTTATCTGGTGCAGTGCAACTGTATCGCTGATAGAGGAACAATTAGTCAATTTGTCTTGGATTTCTTTCTGGTTACCTCTAGTTGTCTGTAATGAAGACTGGCTGTTGTGTGTCTGCTCTCATTGCTGCCATGTTTATCAACTACTGAGGATGCCATTCAAATGTTGTGTGAGAATGCTTGCGAACCAACTGAAGTTTAGAGGAGTGTGCGCTATTAAATTGTTAATTTTTGCTTCCCCCCCCCCCCCCCCTCCATTGTGTGCAATACACCATGTCATATGATCCACGAAGATGTGTATATTTCTCAGCCTTTCTTTCACAGATTTTTGAACACATATTTAGAAGAATAAACAGGCTGGCTCATGGACTTGAACCCAGGACCTCTCTAGTGTAAACCTGTTCCACATAATGCCAGTTTAAAAGTTACTTTGTAGATTGCATTCTACTGAGTGCAATTCTGTCGGTCAAGCGATTGCCCATTGTACTGTAATAAATGAAGGGACTGATTTGAATACAAGTTTATGTTTTGCTATTGTTGTTTTAAGCATCAAACATAAAATTCCATTATTGTTTCAATTATGAGGTATAGGTCAACTAGAACAGCAACACTCACACTGACCTGTTCGATTTAAGTAACTAAAAACTCAATTCACAAAAACGACTATAGACTATTTATAAAAACATTACTAGTGTTTGTTGCCTTTTTTTTTTTTTTTTTTTTTTCCCTCCAAGTATCTTTGTTAAGCGGCTCTATGACTCGCCCAGTTTCTGTAGATTGTCTGTTGTTATTGCCCAAATAGCCAGTTGGGGAAAATTATGCATTGATGAAAGCAGTGTAAACATTTTCTTCCATTGTCAGTTTGTAATCTTAGCACGATATGTTTACATGTGTGTTGTGTTTATAGCACTCTAGCCATTAAGAGGTGTTAATTCATTGATAAAGGTGTTTGTGGGTGCTAGTTCAGCAACAGTGGCCATATTTGTGGCACCACCAGCTATCATTTCAAGTAGTCCAGTTGTGATAGATTGTAATTGGTTAATGACTGATAGAGTCCCAAATGCTCCCAACAATTGCCTTTCAAGTCTCCCTGTACACAAGTCAACAAGGTAAACACATCTTTTATTCCCACTGCACTGAAGGTTGCAGTGTTAAAAATTATCCATTCGCCTGATAATGCAGCAACTAAACAACTGAGTTTTAGAATGATTTAGTGTGTGTGTGTGTGTGTGTGTGTGTGTGCTGTGGTGAGCACGGTCATTGTAAATGATGGATGACAATAAACAGGGTCTCCTTGGAAGGTGGTAAATTGAGATGTAGTAAGTCGACGTAGTGCAAGCGACTATTGCTACTCTACAAGTTGTGTATTCTCGTTCGTGATAATGCACTCCCAAAAGCTGCACACAAAAAGCAGTTCTTTTAGAATCAGGTGATGAATATTTAAGCATTATTAATATCATTATAACACTGCTAAACTCTTGCCATTACGAACTTGAAATTTATATTTTTGAATCTTTAATCTGTATCTATGGTGAAGTTAATAAATATGTATTCTAAAAAGTTCAGGTGGAATAGTCAATTTAACACATGGTAGTAATAGATTTGTTTTCTTTTACTGTCTACTTGTTGATTTCCAGCATGTGTGACATGTTGGAGGTTTACAAGCCTTCTGGGACACACTCTACTCCTTACAAGAAGTCGGAGAGCAGGCCGCCTCATTTCAGAGTACTAGTGGCAAGGTACGCTCATAAATAAACTAGCCCCACCCACCTCATTTGTTTAATTTAACAATTTTTTGTTAGGATGGATGAGCAGTTTCCTTCACAAGAACGACTCCAGCAGTTGCATGCGATAAAGCCAGAGGCTCCGCTACGTGTCTGTGTGGTTGATGGCGGGAATCTAGCCTATTATACAATACATTTTAACAAATCTTAACAACATCACAATACACTTTGTTATTGATCAGTAATTTTAAATTCTTCAGAAATTAGCCGCCAAGTTGAACAAGATTTTCCACCCTGTTGTTCTCCTATACAGCAGTAATAAAGACATTTGATGGCACTTTCATCTAAGTTTTCAGACTAAATAAACACTAAGAGAATGTAACATTCCATATGTGTTAAATGAATAGTCATACTGTCATGCCAGAAACAGTAAGATGTTAAAAAAGAATCTGCAAGAACTTGACCTTGGCATTCAGAACAACAGAGATATGCTAAAGTTCAAGTGTTTCTGGCACGTCTCCTCTGCATGCACTTGATGGTGGCAGAGGAGAGTTTACCTCCAACTCCTCCACTCCTGTTACCATGGTGAGAGGAGGTGGCTGTGGTAGCGGCAGAGACTGGGACAGGTTTACTGCTGGCCGAGGTCAACCCCACACCGGGCAGCCTGAAGGAATGGACAGAGGAATGGACAGAGGAATGCAGCTGCAGCACTGGGGGGTTCTTGAGCATGGCCTGAATGCAACACAAGGAGACTGAGATGAATACTGAGTTGACAGGTCTGGGGGCTGAATGAGATAATGAGAAAGCTAATGAATGCGTCAACACTGGGCTGTAACTCAGCAACCAGTGAAGTATGCAGCCATTTTCTGGCTCTCTACTTCTGTCAGTTGTTTGTTTTTGAGTTAAAGCATTATTTGGACGGGTATCTGGTGTCAGGAGGTCAAACTGTAGCACGCTGGGTATGCCATAACCTCTCAAGAGGTCACTTGGTGAAGTGATTGGATAATTTCTAGGCTAGTTTTGCATTGGCAGTGGACAGATTGCAGCACTAGGGTGGGGGAGGACACGGCCGGCATGGGAAGATGGAATCTCAGCTATCCCTCTCTCATAATAATTGTGAGTGGCTTGCTGGGAACTTTGTGCGACCTTGCACTGTTCAAAGACATCAGACCAACAAATTGTTCTAGTCTGCCATTGATGTTACTCAATAGTCATAACTCAATTCATACCTACAGCAATGAAATGCATATCTCTTACCACAGTCACTTTCATTCATGGAAAGAAATAAAAGAAAAAGAAAAAAAGGAAAAAAAGAAAAGAAGGAAATGGTTCGTGTAACAAAATTGCTGTTGTGGCGTACCACTAATCTGAGTGTTTATTGTACTACATAATGTGCTCCAGAGGGCTGAGGTTTGGCTGGTTGTTTTAAATTTATTAACCCCATGGTGTACATGTGTGTGTGAGGGTTGCAGTAATTGCCCTGTCTGCCAATCATTCACTCTGTCTCAAGTAAAGGTGACCCACTTTTAATAGCAATACCAAACTGCACTTCTTAATTGAGCCAGAGTTTTCATTAAAAAAAAAAGAAAAAAAAAAAGGCAGTCAAATTCTTAAGTGCCTCCTCCTCCCCCCATATATTTATTTATTATAGTTCCTCTCCAGTTAGACTGAGGGTTGGCTGGCTTATATTTACTCTCCAGTTAGACTGAGGGTTGGCTAGCTTATATTTACTCTCCAGTCAGACTGAGGGTTGGCTGGCTTATATTTACTCTCCAGTCAGACTGAGGGTTGGCTGGCTTATATTTACTCTCCAGTTAGACTGAGGGTTGGCTGGCTTATATTTACTCTCCAGTTAGACTGAGGGTTGAATACATAGTTGTTTTATAGTTCATTGTTGGGATGTCTATTGTATTCTTTGTTGCACAATAGGGCACAAACATTACTAGGAAAGTCATTGTGGGAGAACAGTATTGCTCAGGACCAGTCCCAAACTAGCCCTACAGCAACAACTTCATTGAACTCCTAACTACCAAACTACTTGTTTATCACTTTCCATCACAAGTGACACTTTAATAATTAGTCAGTGTCTAATTCATAACATTTAACACTCCATTCATTAGCATAGTCTGTACAATAAACAAGCTTGTTTGTCATAGACTATACATATTTATATAACCTAGCTAGTCACATGCGAGCTATCTTATTGGTCCACTTAGTGAATCTATTCAAGTAGCTTCATGCTCTGCAGCATTTAGAAATTGAGTAAATGGGATGCTTGCTGCTACACTCCAAGCTTTACTGTCAATAATTTTTTTCTTGTTTATTTAGGTTTTAGCTGTTGTTGTTTTAAAACAATTAAATTAGGATATTATTATGAATCAGCAGCGTTTAAAATTCCTTGGCTTTGATGCTCGGACGCCACAGATCAAGACCTCAGTCAGATTCCTAAACACAGCAGATTCACAAAATCCTAATCTTAACTATTATATTATATATATTATACATTGGAATTTAGCATTCAATATTTCCCCATATTGAACGCTCGATACAGAACACTTCAACGTGCCAGTGTATAGATCTGGACAACTGAATGTTTGAAAGTATGGAGCAGTTACCTCTGAACAAAAGAGGCTTGGAGCAGTTCATAGGCTATTATTAATAATACACGTATCACAGTTTACAATATTGTGAATCTGCTGCATTTAGGAGTCTAAGCTCTCGAGCTGTAGTATACTTGCTATGCTTAGACACTACTCGAGGCTTTGGATTCCTGAACGCTGCCCATTCATGATATCCGGTTTTAGAATGTACAATGGCTAAATGCAACAAAGTCCAATAAATTGATTTCTAAATACCGTATGTAACAACCAACGAGATTGCTCGCATGTGACTAGCTATGTTCTAATTAATATAAATACATACATCACTCTAATGCCTAAAAGAAGAGTTCCTTACCCCAAGACCAGGACCTCTGCTTTGAGTGTGTGATCGAGCTGTGCCATAGTGATTTTGACTAGACCAGTACAAGAGTTGGTCAGATGGCAGAAGGTCAAAGAAGATGGCATGGAGACTGTTTCTGGCCACAGACAACTAAAATAAGTCAACACACATGTATGCCAGGAACCACCTCGTACATAGTCCAGACCACACCCACCTGAGCTATGGTGCTGAGCTTGAGCTGTTGATCTGGTGCACTGAGAGGTTCCTGTAGTGTTGCAAGTACATCGAGTAGATCCTGCAGTTGCACACAAACCATCTGATACAGAGAATGACCCAGAATTGACACTCAACAGTTCGTTCTTGATCCTTGATCTGTAGCTAAAAACTAGTGTCGGGGTGAAATTCTATTACAGCTAACTAATGGTGTACTTGAGCACAAATGGCGAGCGAGCCTCCTAGTTAGGTTACATAAAAACTACAGTATTGTTACAGAGTGTATTTTAACTTCTACCTCCGTAGTTCATGTAAAACAGTATATAGCAGTTGATTATAATTTCAGCAGACAAATACAGAATTACTCTCTTACCTCAATTTACTACTGACAACAAGCCCAAGTGTATATGTACCAAATATACATATATACCCGATTTTCAATTGTTAACCCCTAATAGTGTCTCACTCGCTCACCAAACAGAAAAACTTGATAAGAGAACCTTCTCTGCCGTTCAAGTGACCCAGTGCTTTAAATTGGAATAGCAGACTGCAATGCTGTTGTCTGCTAACACATAGCTTGTCTGTCTGTCCACATAGTCAGTGTGTACCTACCTCTATGTATGGTAAGTAATGCACTAAAACAGAACACATCTAGCTAATTCTCAGTCATCCTTAGACTCAAACATCTCCCTCACTTCTCACACTTACCCTCCATCTACTAACAAGTTGAGATGACCCCATACAATCACAACTTAACAAAAACAGACCTTGACAGTCCTAGCAATAGCTTGGACCTTCGGAGAATGGAAGAGTCTTCTAGTGAGGTAGCCCCTGGCAATTGCCCCTAATAGACTGCCTGGAGTGCGACTCTTATCAGCTGGATGAATCATCTGCGTGCTACGCCTTCCTCTATCAACACCTCCAGCTAATGACCCTTTACCATCCATTCTCCTGCCACTCTGAACTCACACACACACACACACACACATACACACACACAAATCAAGATTCCTGATATAATAATTGTGGTTTCCCAAGCACGCACTCGGCTTACTTTTGCACGACTGGTGAGTGATGGCGTACGAGAATAAACATGAAGTGGTGGTTGTGGTTGTATCTCAGAATTTTCAGTGCCTGTAGAAAGGCCACCCCTTACCACCTCAAGATGTCCACTCTCTCCTAACTCTCCTCTAGTAGAATGATCATTCCTTACCGACTCTACTCTTGAAGAATAGCCACTCCTTACCAACCGTATTCCTGAAGTGGAATCATGACCAGGAGCCACAGTTGAATAACCACGCTGTACCAACTTCTTATCACGGTCAGATACATCACCAACAGGATCCTTCAAAATACACAATTAATTTATGACCTAGCAAATGAAAATCCACCCCCCCCTCTCTCTCCACCCTCCCTTTAAATTTCATAGATACTCTTATATCACACATGAGTTAGCATATGCTAATTTCAATGAACACACAATGAGCTCATACAGAATTTGAGACGAGAATATTTAATAATTTTAGTACATATTCTAAATCTCTACCTTAAAATTCATAACACAGAGAATTAGTTAGTCTCAGCCAACATGCACTCGTAACTGTGTCATATTTCAATGAATATTTATGCCCCTATTATTACATATTAGGCTATAACTGTATAATTTATATAGGTAAAATAATACATGTGTTTTTAATTTATATTAGTGGGTTTAACCTAGATAACTTCAGGACTGATTAACTACTATATACTAATTTATAATAAACAATTTCCACCTGAAATTCTATGCCTGCCCTGTTCTAGGATCACAACTTGAATATCAATAACAGGCAAAAATTGATGTAAATGTTTTTCTGTGTGGTGCCCATGTAATAGCAGTAGATTGGAAAGTATTTTTAGAGTGTTTTTGCCAAACAGAATATATGAAGATGCTGAAACTTCACCAACCGCCACCCCACCACTCTACTCGAGCACACCGTAACCATTCACCACACAGCTCCTGAACAAATAAAGCACTACTATCTAAACTCACTATTGTCTGTGGTCACTAGCACTAACCTGCAACACGCACACACACACAAACTCCACAACAATTCCAATTAATCACACAAATCTCCTGATTTTAGTTCACACCATAATTCACACGTTCCCTGTCCCACAATCTGCCACATTACTCACAGTCCCATCAAATGCCCGGAGATGAAGCTAGCTAGAGATCAATTAGTCACCAGTTTGCTAGTCTTGTGGTGGTATTTATGGCCAGGTAAGGCTACGAATTGCTGGACGATGGATCCTATTCCATCATTAATCATGTCTGTTTGTTTGTTTGCTTGTTTATACAGCATGGGCCCAACAGACTATGCTGCTCTCAGAAGAGAGAGTGGTCTCAGAAGCTGTGCTCATTGGAGGAGTGAGGAACAACCACATCAGACAAGCTGTTTTTCCTGATATCAGATTTACTTGTCCTGGTAACTTAACCAGATGGTCCTTAGTGGCTGTGCCAGTGGGTGGAGGATCCAGATACCCGCAGGTCCAACTATGGAGGACAGGGTCATCCGCTAGACGGTTTGTGAGGTACTCTGGGGACAAATTGTCAGCCTCCTCTCCCAACCCAGAGGGAAGAGTGTATCAAATCACAAGAGATCCTCCTTTGGCCTTCCAAACTGGAGACTTTTTAGGAGTCTACAACCCCACCGTCCCAAAGCTGTCCTTCAGGTACCAAAGAGATGGAGCCTCAAGAAACTATTACATTGATGGCCCCATCAATCCAAGGGACTCTATTAACCTAGATGAAGTTGGAGTTCAGAGCAATGGCAATGACTATCCATTAGTGTCTGTGGAAGTCACACCTCCAGAATGTGCCTCAGGATTTATAGACTACAGCGCACTTGTAAAGAAAGCATCCTTATTAACTGGAACAAATTCAAACTTGGAGTTCTCCGGCTCAATACAGAGGTAAAGTGTGTGTGTGTGTGCGGGGGGGGGGGGGGGGGGGATCTGATATAAAATTGTTTGGTACTGCTATCTTCCAGAGTCATTCCTGAATGGGAGTTTCCATCGTCAGGGTTGATACACAACATCACAGTTGGCGCACAATACTCATATGTGGACAGTGAAGTCCCTGAGATACAAGTGTGGAGACCAAGTGGCCAAGGCACGTGGACCAAGTCAGCCAGCGTCAGCAGCAACTCAGACATCACCACCAACATAGCACTCAATGTTCACAGGTACACGCCTTTCACACCTCTAGAAGTCTGTGCTGGGGATGTGCTGGGTATCTACCAGCCTTCCAACAGTAAGAGCATTCTCCGCATCCACCATATCCCTGGAGGGCTAACCAATTACATCAGAAGCTCCAGCTCTGGACCATTGCAAACCATGTCAGTACAGGATCAGACAGAGGAGGCTATCCCACTTGTCTCTGTGGGGTTTAGCCAGGACTCTTCTCCACACTGCAGTGAGTAGCTATAGTGATGTGGGGCTTAGCCAGGACTCTTCTCCACACTGCAGTGAGTAGCTATAGTGATGTGGGGTTTAGCTAGGACTCTTCTCCACACTGCAGTGAGTAGCTATAGTGATGTGGGGTTTAGCTAGGACTCTTCTCCACACTGCAGTGAGTAGCTATAGTGATGTGGGGTTTAGCCAGGACTCTTCTCCACACTGCAGTGAGTAGCTATAGTGATGTGGGGTTAGCTAGGACTCTTCTCCACATGCAGTGAGTAGCGATAGTGATGTGGGGTTTAGCCAGGACTCTTCTCCACACTGCAGTGAGTAGCTATAGTGATGTGGGGTTTAGCCAGGACTCTTCTCCACACTGCAGTGAGTAGCTATAGTGATGTGGGGTTTAGCCAGGACTCTTCTCCACACTGCAGTGAGTAGCTATAGTGATGTGGGGTTTAGCCAGGACTCTTCTCCACACTGCAGTGAGTAGCTATAGTGATGTGGGGTTTAGCTAGGACTCTTCTCCACACTGCAGTGAGTAGCTATAGTGATGTGGGGTTTAGCCAGGACTCTTCTCCACACTGCAGTGAGTAGCTATAGTGATGTGGGGTTTAGCCAGGACTCTTCTCCACACTGCAGTGAGTAGCTATAGTGATGTGGGGTTTAGCCAGGACTCTTCTCCACACTGCAGTGAGTAGCTATAGTGATGTGGGGCTTAGCTAGGACTCTTCTCCACGCTGCAGTGAGTAGCTATAGTGATGTGGGGTTTAGCCAGGTTTAGCCAGGACTCTTCTCCACACTGCAGTGAGTAGCTATAGTGATGTGGGGTTTAGCCAGGACTCTTCTCCACACTGCAGTGAGTAGCTATAGTGATGTGGGTTTAGCTAGGACTCTCTCACATGCAGTGAGAGCTTATAGTGATGGGGGTTTTAGCTAGACCTCTTCTCACACTGCAGTGAGTAGTATAGTGATGTGGGGTTTAGCCAGGTCTCTTCTCCACACTGCAGTGAGTAGCTATAGTGATGTGGGGTTTAGCCAGGACTCTTCTCCACACTGCAGTGAGTAGCTATAGTGATGTGGGGTTTAGCCAGGACTCTTCTCCACACTGCAGTGAGTAGCTATAGTGATGTGGGGTTTAGCCAGGACTCTTCTCCACACTGCAGTGAGTAGCTATAGTGATGTGGGGTTTAGCTAGGACTCTTCTCCACACTGCAGTGAGTAGCTATAGTGATGTGGGGTTTAGCCAGGACTCTTCTCCACACTGCAGTGAGTAGCTATAGTGATGTGGGGTTTAGCCAGGACTCTTCTCCACACTGCAGTGAGTAGCTATAGTGATGTGGGGTTTAGCCAGGACTCTTCTCCACACTGCAGTGAGTAGCTATAGTGATGTGGGGCTTAGCTAGGACTCTTCTCCACGCTGCAGTGAGTAGCTATAGTGATGTGGGGTTTAGCCAGGACTCTATAGTAATATAACAACCATCCATCTGAAGGGGAAAAGACAGAAGATTTGTAAAACACTGCGCTACATTGTCAGCTTTCCAACAACTGCTTTATGAATCTGTTTCCCCTGGTACTTTATCTAGTCCTCAGATGAATCGTTGTTATCACTATGCTTTAATCTAGCAGAGAGAGGGAGGGGGAGAAGCTTTTTCTCCAAACTTCCCAGCTTCACCTCCCCCCATACTATCTGAAAAGTTACAGCATTTAGCTTATTATGGTGCGCTAATATATTACTTTGTCTTGATAGAGGCAGTACCCCCCCCCCCCCCCCAAACACACTCACAAAATTTTCTAGATAGAGCCCTAACCACTATTGCTAAATAACCTTCCCCTAATCTATTTCTTTCCTTGCCTACAGCAGCAACTAATCCTCCAGCAGCAACTAGTGCTCCAGCAATTTTGCCAAGTGACTTTCCTATAGCAACCAACTCTACAACAAATGGCTCCAGCCTCACCCCCCAGCCATCCAGCAGTAGTAATGCTGTCCTAATTATATTGCTACCATGTGTGGGTGTGGCAATACTCCTGATGGGCGGAGCAGGTCATGTGGCAGCAGGCCTTCTTGCACTATGGTACTACCAAAGAAAGCACAGGAGCAAGCCCTACAGTAGAGCCTCTCCACACCACTACGACATACCAGCTCATGTTGGACCTAGACTAGCCAACACCAGACAATGCCCTACACCTAGCAGTATGTCAGTCTAGTAGTGCACACCTTCCTTTATAATGCAAACCATATTTTCCTTAGCAACAGGTAGTAGCAGTAACATGGAGTACAACGTCAACTATGTGCACAAAAACCCCTCCGTAGGTAAGTATGTTCAGTTAGTATGAAGAGATAAAAGGGTGGTACACTGTGCCAGGAGTGTGTGTGTGTGTGTGTGTGTGTGTGTGTGTGTGTTACAATAGAAGTGGTTTTCCTCAGCAGCATCAAATTATAGGCATAGATAGAGTGTCTTGTGTACATACAAGCTGAAGGTTGCTGTGGTGATGGGACAAGTGGGTGTGATTGAGTGAGGTCACATTGAATAAAAACAATTAGAGCAATGAGATTCATTGCCAGAGATTTTAAAGGTACATTTCAGCCAGTGAGGAATACATTTCTAGTTTTAACTAACGGCAGGTTATTCAGGGACAGGGCCACGATGTAGAATTAGAGTCCATTTGTCATTGTACTTTGAAAAAATCACTGGGTCGTACAGAATCTACCCAACATCATTCAGTTCAATATTATGCTATCAGTTTTTGTGTATAGATTAATTAATAATGTATTCCTCATATCTTAACACTCCTACGTTGCTGGGATGAGTGATGGCCAATTAATCAGGGCTTCATTATAAGGGAACAGCACCTCCCCTCCACACCCCCGCACTCTTGCCATGTTAGGTCCATAATAAAGTTGTAAGAACATTTGACACACTCAATACATGCAGCATATAATGTACAATACATGCAGCATATAATGTACAATACATGCAGCATTAATGTACAATACATGCAGCATATAATGTACAATACATGCAGCATATAATGTACAATACTGCTTCAAGAAGTTATGCCCCCTAATCTCTGAAAGTAAAATATCTCTCACCATCGGAGCATGTGTCTGTCTCTCACTCTAACTGACAAATCCATGCAATATCATGGATACCTCATCTGTTGGATTTGATCTCATATCTTAATAAGTATCTAATCACGTAGCTAGTCATTAAACTATGCTTGCAGTGATCACAGATGGGAAGAAAAATAATGTGGATCTGGAATACAACTTAGCTTATGGCTACGAGTCCTTGCCCAAGCCAGACAAGAGTCTTCCATTACCTGAGGAGACTGACTCATCTCTTCCTACCAAACACACGACTCCCAAGGACCACACCCCTTCCCAAGTAACTGTTAGTGCAGTAAACCCTACTTCACAAGTACATTATGAAGACGTTGACTCTCCCCTGTACCAGAACTATGAAGATGTCTCTGCTGACGACAAACCAACATAACAATTGCTCATTCTATTTTATTCCATTTATTAATATATTAATTTTCTTAATAAATATTGCTAATTTAACAATACTGCCTATCAATATATATACTGTCGTCCGACTAGTAGAGTACTCATGCTCAGGTGATAGTTAGCCGAACATACTAGTTATTTGTTGATTAAATAAGCCAGCAACAAGTATTATACATACATCATTTAATTATACGTACATCATTGTTAACGTAATGGTGAAGACTTAGAGGGTTTATATTAGGCTATAAACCAGTTAATATCCACAAAACTACATGAACAGATTGAGCAGCAACACAGTTACTAAATCTGTAGCTAGCTCTAACAATATACACACCTTGAGCCTGAATTGGTTTAAACTTGGCCTGTATTTTGATAGTACTGATCCGCATTGCAATGCTCTAATGCACCAGTTGGTATTGCCAAGAAGTTTACATATTCCTGAGAGATGACTAAACCTATTGCTTAGCAACTACGGCTCAAGTTGTTTCTTATTAGGTTGTGACACATTATTGCAAACCTAACAGCCAATTGCGAGCAAGGGGGCTGGGCTAAAAGAAGAGCTATAGTTATAGAATATTGTAAGTTAGCTAATGTGATTTTAATATAAATAGCTACTACATGTCTTAACTACTCAATAATAGCAGCTTTTTTTAGCTCTTCTTCGAGCCCAGTCTTTTTCATTTCATTTTTTGTCTCACTTACCAGTTTTCTTGCAAACCTTCCTAGCTCCCTTTTCTGCTGACAATTTCTAATTTATTCAACAAATACCCCGCAATTAAAAAAAATTGCTCAATATTGCATACATTTCATAACACGCGCAGGCGCATTAGTAGAAAAGGGTACACGTAGGCCCACAGCAAAAAAAAAGAAGTACACATAAGTATACGCAAATTGAGTTGAAGACATGTATATCACATCCCAGTACTGTTCGTACCACGATCGATGGTGTGAAGCGAATGGGATAACTGCCATGCCAGGACCCACCCCAATAGAGTCAGTATTCATGCCATGAATTCCTCACCCCATGAATCAGTAAAAATTATTCCTTGAAAAAAATAACTGTGTAGAATATAAATTCAACTAATTTACTCCCACACACACACACACACACACACAAAAGGCTCTGATATAATGTATACCTTAACTGAGGTTGACCTAGGCCTTTTCCTTTTCCCTTCAATTCTTTCTGTTACATATTTTTGCAGTTGCAGTAAACGTTCTTTTCTCTTAGCCAATATAGCTTGCTCTTTGGCCACTGCACAGGCCTTGTAATGTTGTAACTGTACCCTTTGAGATAGTTGCACCTAAAAGGGGAAAGTGACATAATTGATGAAGCACTTATGTCACAAAACAGTTTTGCTACACACTGGGAATAGCAGTCCCTTGAAGAAGGAGTCGTTGGCAACCGTTGCTGTAGACATCGTTTAAATAGGAATCCCCCTAATGAAAAGTTGTAAATTCCATCAAAAGCTGCGGTATTTCCCACGCCCTTCTCTAACGGACCGAGGACAGGCTGTGTATTTTTTTGTAGCTACTGACTTTTTTCGGCACCTGCAGGGGTTGCTTATATAGTTTACTACCCTAGACTCTTCTAAAGTATGGATTCAGGTGTTATTTTAACGCAGGCCCAGTACGATGGTAAGTCGCTTCAAATTTGTTGTGTTGTAGCTAGATTTATCAAAAAGAACACTCATAAAGTAACTCCCCAGGCAAACTGCAGTAGAGTGTATTTATACCATGTGTGCAACCTTTGTCAGTATTACCTTCAACTGCTACCTATAGTTTGGGTTGTGTTTTCTCCTTCCAGTTATAGCCAAAGTATTTCGTCAGGCTGATACAGAAGAACTGGGCCAAGTGGATCCCAACATGGTACCCAGTCTGGCCGTGAAGGTGCTCGGAGGAGCTATTAAAGACACTGAGAAACAAATGATTCAGTTCAAGTCGCAAGAAAAAGCTTGTATGTTGTACGGATTGTACTAGTTTTCAATGGGCGTGGCTTTAAACCATACTTGTGGGTTGGTACTAGAAGTTAGAGTTATAGAGTGAAAGAATAAGGAGTCGTTATGTAACATTTAAGGAAAGCTACAGGGAGGATTGGGGTTAGGGAAGGGTTTTTAAATGGTACCAAGTCCTTGCGATAAGAGTTACAACTGATTTGTAGAGGTAATGCAATCATTGGTTATGTGTTGTAGCTACATTGGAAGGCAGCATGCCATTCTCTGACTTCCTGGAGCTCATGTCGGAGATCATGATGCAGACAACAAGGTGGGGGAATCTATCCACCAAACTCAACGGCTACGTCGGTTTCGACACCATCCAGGAGCAGATCAAGAAGAAGTCTCTTAAGAGAGGCTTTGAGCTTAATCTCATGGTCGTTGGTAAGGATATGATAGTGGGTGTGGCTGGTACTGGAATGGGTGTGGTTTTATCTGGAATGGGCGTGGTTTTATCTTCACACATACATGCGGTAGATAGTGTTGGATCAAATTTCTGTTAGCATATTCATGGGCTGAGGCTGTCGAGAGTGAAGAGTTGTCATGCCTTTAGTTGACTCCTACATTACTTGATGTGTGTGTGTGGGTGCGTGCAGACTTGGCTGATTGCCTACCCGTCTCTGTGGCTACTAACTATTCATTCATGCATTCAACTGTGCACTTACTTACAATGATTAGTTAGTCACCTTATCTATGCACCTAAACAGTGTTCAACCATGCAGTAAGGACAGGCAACATGGGCATGTAGTCACGTGGTGCATACCGGGGATAGGCGAGGCTTTATATCAAGTTATTGAATGAAATTCTCTAGCACCCGATGTTATCCCTTTACCTCTTCCTCTCCACACCATGTTCTGTTGCATTCTTGTCTCTTATCTCCTCCGTCTTGTAGGTGAGAGTGGACTGGGAAAATCAACTCTGATCAACACTTTATTCAAATCAAAGATTAGCCGCACCTCTTGCACTCCACCCCCTCACGCCATTCCTCAGACAGTAGAAGTCAGCTCAGTGAGCCATGGTAAAGATGGGTGTGGCATAATGGAGTGTTGTTTATTAATGCATTCAAGCTTACGTGTTTGTTGGAGGAATTCAGAATGATGTTTATCAATGTAAATATGCGTGTTTGTGCAGTGATTGAGGAACAAAGTGTTCGGTTGAAATTGAGTGTGACTGATACTCCTGGGTTCGGAGATAAGATCAACAACGACAAATGGTGAGTTCATGGAGGAAGAGAGTGAGTGTCTGATAGTTGCATTAGATGTAGGAAGACAGTATAGGGTCAGGTATACACACTCATAGCCAATGTCTAGTGCAGACTCTGCATTTAATGATGTAATTTATTGTAGCTAAAAATACTTTGTGTTAAATGAGACACAATACATTTGTTTTAGTTGGTGAAAGGACTATTCCAGCATTTTTTATCTCTATTATTTGTGCTAAAAAATTCTAATGCTAGTTGAATTATCTGCATCCTATTTTTCTAGCTGGCTGCCTATTTTGGAGTATGTCAACGAGCAGTTCGACAAGTACCTGAACGAAGAGGTGAGCATTAATAGGAAGAAGGTGATCCCAGATTCCAGGATTCACTGCTGCCTCTACTTCATCCCTCCTACTGGTCACTGGTAAACACACACACACACACACACACACATTTATACATGCATGCAAACACATGCACACGCATACCTGGCAGGCCCATTGAGAGATTGTAAGAATATCTAGTGATTGGTAGTTTATAAAGTAAATGGGTTGCCTTTGATTTGATAGGTTCAGTTGACAATGCAAATGGCTGCCTGCTATTATACTTGGACTGCTTGTCAAAATGTGTTTGTATGTATATTGTACCAAACTCGACCACCCGTGGTCTTTAATTTAGTCACGGTACTGCAAGATTTACTTAGCAAAAGCAAATTAAATGTTTTTGAAAATAAGTTAAGTTTATTATTATTATTATTGATGGAGAAACTTGAAGTGGTGCATCTTGTAGCATGGAATAAAGTTTTAATCGACCTATACGGTAGCATGGAATAAAGTCTTAATCAACCTATACGGTAGCATGGAATAAAGTCTTAATCGACCTAAACATATTTTGCAAGCTGCACTAAATGATGATGTGTATTTTATCTGGTTTGTTGTCATGTTGTAGCCTACGTCCTATTGACGTAGAATTCATGCAGCGTCTTCACCATTGTGTCAACATTGTTCCAGTCATAGGCAAGTCTGACACTCTCACTGTGGAAGAAAGAGAACTCTTCAAACAGAGAGTAAGTTAACATATAGTAGTTGTCTTTCTGTGTTTTGTATGCTCAGGAAAAAGCTGCTAAACTGTGCTATATAAAACCTGCCAAATCTTTGCTGGTTAAAGATCAAGTCCCTGAGTTTGAAAGTCCTAGCTTGTATCATTTAGACTACACTTCATATCTTCAGTTCTTTGTAGTTCTACAGTATCCGGACTATTGGGGTATTTGCTATCCACTTAGAGAGTAATACTCTTTCACAATCACTCCATTAGCGAAGAATTTGTTTGGCTGCTAGTCATTTGCTTGCACTAATTTATCTTGTATGTATGTTTTGAAATAGAGTATTTTCAGTATTGGGATAAATGGTTGTGGCAGTACTCGTGTCTTCAGTTATGAGCCCTTGGTGTTGTCCTGTGTTTGTCTTGCTGTGTAGATACGTGAGGATATCACTCACCATGGCATCAAGATCTATCCAGCTGCCTATGGTGCAGAAGATGAAGAAGATGCAAGTGCTAATGACAAGATAGACGTGAGTAATGGCGGCCTCGCCCACTCCATGTATTGTTTGCTGGCTGGTCGTTCACCTGTCACTCTGTGTGGCTGTAGAAATTCATGCCTTTTGCTGTGATTGGCAGTGATCGAGAGGCTTCAGTGGGAGGCAAGAAAGTTCTTGGTCGTCAGACTAAGTGGGGCTTCATTGAAGTAGAGAACAAGAAGCATTGTGAATTCTCTCACTTGCGAGATATGCTCATCAAGTAAGTATGTACTTCATGACGAGGAGTTCTTCCTGATCGACACTAATTAAGAGTTGCCAGAGACGTGATTATAGAACGTGTCATAAGCTGTGCTGCTAGACTTGGCCTTATTGTTTGCATGTCTTATTAGAGGTGTTTTGGTATTGATTGTGTCACCTTCATTGTTGCTGTTGTATTTATTAGGACCCACATGCAAGACTTGAAGGAAATGACTGATAAAGTTCACTATGAAAACTTCAGGCACCAACGCCTCCAGCAATCACAGGGCAGTGGCGGTGGTTACCATGGCGAGAGCAACATCTAAGTTCACGCTGGGGGCAAAGAAATGACTACTTGTGTAGAGCTTAATCTTCATTAGTAATACAGACATCAAAATACATTAATTCACATGGCATGTTATAAACCTAATTTTAGCTGCAAATTATTTAGTTTTACCATTTATGAGTAGGATTTAATTAGCATCTTAACATATACAGTAATATGACAGCCAACAATTTGGGAATGTTTAATGGGTGTTTTGAGAGCGGGAAAGGATCGTCGCACATGGCGAGTGACAAGAAAGCGGTTGCAAGGGCAAGGTGGCGAATTTTGAAACGAGCTATTCATTCCGAAGCTGTCAATCCCGACGGAAACCCCAGCAGTGTCAGTGTGAGAAGCTTTACTTCTTTTGACCTTTTTCGAGTCTGTGATGAAGACTACGAGGGCAGCAGATGGACTGTTTATTCTTTCCCCAGGAATTGCGCCTGTCCTAGTTCACAGGAGAGTAGTACTGTGAGTGCTCGCGTGAAGCTCCTTCCACAAACTGTGACTCTAGACAGCCTGACTGGGTTCAACAATACTGGAAATGTATGTGTGTGGCCTTCTGAAGAAGTAATGGCTTATTATTGCCTGAGGGAGAAGTCCAAATTTGAAGGAAAGTCAGTTTTGGAGCTAGGAGGCGGCATGACTGGTTTAGCTGGACTGATGTTATCTCTGACTGGCCTACCTATAAGAGTCTGCCTTACAGATGGGAACACAGCCTCTGTGGAGAACTTGAAAGCAATGCTAGCAGCTAATTGTGAGCAGATGAAGGAAGTACAGGTTAGTGCAAACAAACTAGTGTGGGATGAGGCAGTGTTAGATTTGGAGTGTCCCAAGTTTGACTATGTCCTCTGTGCTGACTGTCTATTCTTCACTGATCTGCATAGTTGCTTGGCAAAGTTGATTCACAGACTTCTTGGTCATGGTGGTAAGGCTCTTCTCTTCAATCCTCATAGAAGTGGCACTTTATTGAAGTTTATTGAGTTAGTGAGAGATATGGAAGTGAATGTGATAGATAAATATGACCAGGAAGTGTGGGACATCCACCAGGAACTGTGTAGGCGTGACGGAGGCCATTATAAGCCGGATATCCACTATCCCATCATGGTTACACTTGCATCCAAACAGCTAGGAAGTGGTTTCAGTCCATCATGAAGAGTAGATGGGCTATGCAGTATTCAAGGGAGCAAACGGCTGGTTCTACTATTTCTTGATTTCTTATTTTATATTATGTAATATTTCTACTCTTTTTTTATTTCCCCTGGTGAATGTGGATGTCACAGAATGTAAGAATGCTTCTTCTTCTTTTTTCTTTTTTTTTTCAGAATGAGTGTTTGATCATAAAACTTAACATTTAATTTATTATAACATGTCAACAGCTTGTATAAAATTACATGTACAGCTAACTTCTAATCTACGTAGCTGATGTCCTTCATCCAGTATGAACTTGCTTGCAATTTCAAGTGAAGGTGAAGTTTAAAAATAGTAGCCATAGCTAGCTGTGGTATTTATCATGTTTTAGTGTTCTCGAACAAGACTTTCCATCTTGTCACAGACTCTAGGATGTGGATTAGACTTACTACCTCACAGCCGACTATCCTCACATAGCTATAGGTAGTGATTAGACTTACTACCTCACAGCCGACTATCCTCACATAGACTCTAGGATGTGGATTAGACTTACTACCTCACAGCTGAATATCCTCACATAGCTATAGGTAGTGATTAGACTTACTACCTCACAACCGACTATCCTCACATAGCTATAGGTAGTGATTAGACTTGCTACCTCACAGCCGACTATCCTCACATAGCTACAGGTAGTGATTAGACTTGCTACCTCACAGCCGACTATCCTCACATAGCTATAGGTAGTGATTAGACTTGCTACCTCACAGCCGACTATCCTCACATAGCTATAGGTAGTGATTAGACTTGCTACCTCACAGCCGACTATCCTCACATAGCTATAGGTAGTGATTAGACTTACTACCTCACAGCCGACTATCCTCGGTAGTGATTAGACTTACTACCTCACAGATGACTATCCTCACATAGCTACAGGTGATTAGACTCACTACCTCATATCCTCACATAGCTACAGGTGATTAGACTCACTACCTCATATCCTCACATAGCTACAGGTGATTAGACTCACTACCTCATATCCTCACATAGCTACAATGTTGGCAGGTTTATAAATATATATATTATGTATAGAGAGAATGATAATTTCTAGTACAAATGAAATGACTAAAGCTACAAACATTTTGTGCTGAGCTTTTAATGGTGCATGTTCTGGGTTTAATTATTAATGATGATTGAAGGGGTTTCTTGCATCTGCAGCTACTGTTTGGATCTGTTCCATTTCAGTATAGCATTGAACATATTGTGGATAGCAGCTTCCATCCCATTACCCAAATCTATAACCACACACAGAAGAAGAACAGACTTAATTTGCATGCTACAGTGACTTGACTATTTTTGCAACTAGTGTCATTGCTGTATCCCTGAGATATTTCAATCATTGTGGAGATCCTTTACCTGCTGGCTCAATTCCATGGACATTGATGCCAACATTTGCCATAAAGCTGTGAGCTGTCTTCCAGTTGTCTTGGCGATGAAGTCGCACTTTAGGTTTGTGGTTGAACTTGGGTGGTTTAGACCCAGAGGCATGCTATAAAGAAAAACAACAATAAAGCATGCCAAATACTGCAGCATCTTTGAAAAGCCTGTCTTTATTCATTTCTTGAAAATAACAGAGCACGGAAACTTTTTGTTTTTGCTTATTAAGTTTTCATAGCCTTGAGTAGTGATATATTTCAACCACATGTTCAAACAACTCAAAGGCAGAGACAGACTGTTCACAGAAAAAATGCTCTCATTACAACAAGAAATTTAAATAGCCAGGAACATTCAACTAAAGGGAAACCTGCCATTTTCTTACTGCTATTGCTTGAATAATGAGAATTCCATCGGCTAGTGAGTTTGTGATGTTGTCTACTGTTTTTCCCATAACTGGCTCAAGCTGAGCATTCAACCAAGTCAGGTACCGCTGCAGTGACACAAGCAATTAATGTTTAGATAAGATATGAGAGGTAGTAACTACATTCAGATCAGTACCTCAGTGGCATTAACAAGTTGAGGTGATGGAGCTGGTGCCATACCGTACCGCACAGGCTAAAGTTATAGCAAATATTGATATAACATTAAAGACTCGTGAGACTTTTTAGTACTTACTATTAAACTTCTCCAAGCTCTGTACACTCTCCTGGTTAGCTTCTGCTTGTAGTACAAATTAGCTTTCTCTTCATTATCAAGAACTCCCAAATTTCTCACTTGGATCCAGGCATAAAATGCTTTAGCAATATTTTCTAAAATAGAACAAATACTCAATATAATCACAATAAGTAGAGAATACTGATTAAATTACTATAACTGTTACCATCAGTCTCTATTCAAATCAATTTTTTTTTTTCATTGAAGAAGGCCCTTTAGAGCCAAATCTAATATCCTATGAAAGTTGCTAGTCACACAGCTAGTATTATCCTATTCCAAATGTCCTACCCAAAAGAATGTGTTTAAGAATACTGCTTGTAGTCTTTTGGAATACAACTATAGCAAACAATATGGAGTAAATGATAGTCTTGATTCAGTTATTCTTGGATGAAATAATAAAAATAATACTACTCGACATTTCGACTTCTTGCCGAAGTCCTTTAAAGGTTGACCCCTGAAGAGGACTTTGGCAAGAAATTGAAACATTGCATTAAGGTTTAATTAAACATAATATTGGCTGTTAGAACAAGCAAATTTGATCTTACCTTTTCTTTTCCGTTGCAGTATTTTGTCAGCTTTTTTATTCTGTAAGAATTAAGAACAATGCTTTGTGATTCTCATATTACTCATGACATGCAGTAAGCCATTCCAATAACTTACAGCTGCTTTCATTAGAGCCATATACTTCCTCCATGCTATTATATACTTCTTTTCCACTTGAATTCGATGGAAAATGACAGCTCTGTCTTCAGTAGAATTCTGAAACATAATATATAAGATGAATTATTTTCTAAAATGTGTGGGAGATTTCTTGAACTCACATATTCATAAACCACTTCTTCTGCTTGCTCTGTGATAGTGTCCAAGTTTATGATTTTCTTTCTGAACAGTCTGGGGTAGCGAGAAAGCATTCTTAGTCTGTTGAACCCTCTATTTGTAGCATTTCCTCCTCCTGCCCTCCCCTTGTTGCCAGCCCCACCCACTGGATTCCTGACCATGTTCAACCTTTTAGGTGTCAGAGGTTTCTTCATCTGGAGCTCTTCATCGCTGGAGTCACTCGTCTCATCACTGTCAGAAGAAGTGGTTGTCTCAGAGCTGCTAGTGTAGTCAGTGCTCTCATCTGTCTCAGATTCATCTTCATCCTCATCTTCTGACGTATTAGGAGAAGGAGGGAGAATGCTCCCCTGCATGGAGTTGGCTGAAGCATGGACCAACCTCGTCTTCATTTCTTCCAGCTGAAGTTCCATGTCATCTATAGTCAAGTCAGGGTCACTAGAACTCTCAAGCTGGCCTAGTTGCCTGGTCAGAGAAGGTCCTCCATTGCCGCCCGCAGAGGGTGTAGGATTTGTAGCCGTTGTTCCTTGCTGGGATTTGCTACGTTTATTTCCCACTTTGTTTATTGGAGAAGACCGTACCTGTGAGGACTGGGCAGTTTGGGGAGGTTGGCTTGGAGATTGCTGTTTATTCTGTAAGTGTGGTGGTAGCTTTGGACCACCTCTCTTGTTTCTGGATGTTCCAGGAGAAGGGTTTGTTGCACCTGCTGGTACAGCAGAGTGAAGGGGAGATGTTTCTAGTGAAGATGAAGGAGTAGATTGTGGGGATGGGGAGTTCAGAGGTGAATTTGATGAAGGAGATATAGAGTGTAAAGCATCTTCAAGGACTTGATTCATTTCATCCAGTGCATCAAAGTTGAGCTTTTTCTGTATACCAGAGCTTCCCGTTAGAATATCAGAGACAGGAACTTGGCTTGGCATTGGTGTTGGTTTTCTCTCAAGAGCTTTTCTCTTGGGGCTGTCCAGAGATTTGCGATCTTTCCTGCTACGATTTGGACTATTTGCCGTCAGCTTGCTGTTTGTCCACTCACCACTCCCCTCCCCTTCATCATTCCTCCTCCTCTTCTTGTGCTTAGATCCTTTTCTGTGATGGTGTCTACCTTTAGAAGATCCTCGTGATGATGCCACAGAGCTGGACTCATCAGAGTCTTCGAATGGATCTCCATCAATATCCTTGGCCTTCTTTAGACTAGCTGCTCGCTCTTTGAGCTGATCTTTTAGGCTTTGGTTCATCCTCTTCCTCAGGTTGACAGGTTTTTTCCCCAGCAAGTATTCCACTGTTGGTAGCGGTGGAGGTTCTGGGATGCTGCTCTCTATTTCCCCATCTATCTCCTCATTCTCGTCCTCATAACGAGCTGTAGTGACACTTGAGTCCCAGCTCTTAGAAGTCTTCATCTTCTGTGTTGTATTTGAACTGGAACTTTTCCTTGACCACCATTTTTTCTTCTTTACATCCTTTACAAGAGGAGTCCTTTAAAATGAGACAAGCAAATAAATTGAAGGACTAATAATGATGATATTTCGATGAACTTACATCTGAATGGTTGGCCCCCGCCTGTCTACTAGGCCCCTGGACAACTCATGAGCCTAATTTAAAAAAAGATAATGTAAGTGACCATGCAAATGAATTGTGGATTTCAATATGAGGCTATCTTTGCCGATAGAGTTACTTCTTGGAACACTGTAAATACTGAAACTGTTGGGGGAGAGAAGCTATATTCAATATCAGTCTTCCATCTTAGGGAATGGTAATAAACTAACCTAATCTGAATCTAGGATTGCCTAAGAGTGTAGAGAACTTTGTAAGATATTATATTACAGTAAGTCTAAAACTGTCTATTGCAGTGAGTCTTAGTGAGTTATATTACAGTGAGTCTCAGTGAGTTATATTACAGTGAGTTATATTACAGTGAGTTATATTACAGTGAGTTATATTACAGTGAGTCTCAGTGAGTTATATTACAGTGAGTCTCAGTGAGTTATAGTGAGTTATATTACAGTGAGTCTCAGTGAGTTATATTACAGTGAGTTATATTACAGTGAGGAAGTTTCAGGCATTATATTCAGTGTCTGATTGAACAGTTTGTTTTGTATCATCTGTTTAGAGAAGGATTAGTAAATAGATGGTGATATTGCATTACAGAAGAGTGTCAGTGATACTTAAAAAGATAAGTTGCCTAGGAAGTGCAGATATTTAGTAAAATTGCTTAAAGTGTGGAAGTTTCTGGAGTTTAAAAATCTGATCAATTATTATAAGTTATTATATCCTTTTCTATAACAACATAGAAAGTTTTGTTTTTTGGTTATGTACTTGCAGCTAAATGAGTGTCCATATCTTAAGTCAACAAACCAGTCAGTCCTTAAAGAAGAGAAAGCATTAGAAAATACATTGCCTGCCTCGCTTGCTCAGTTCATTAGAGTGCGTACATACAGATCATAGACTCACTTACACACAGATTATTATGGACCAGTCCAAGCATAATAAACTCCTTAGTTAAATCAAATGTTGCTTTTTAATCTTTCTATACAGTTGTATATTGAAAGCTTATAGCTTACAGATGTGCTTCCTGGTAGAGTTATCTTGCGAGAAGAAGTGGCAACAGCTGAAGCAGCAGAGGTGGTTACCCACAATTTAGGAGCTGCTGGGGCAGACATTCTCTTCTTTTTGTCTTTCTCCACTGCATCATATGCCTGTTCAGCTTTCACTTGCTGCTGCTGTCGCTCCTCTTGCAAAATTCTTTGTCTAATTTCCTGAAGTTATAGTAATATTTCACAACCTGAAAATGATGACATTGTCCACATCTCTACCTCCTCATACTCGTCTTCTTTTTTCATCAGCTCCCGCCTCTTTTTTAGCCTTGCCTCTTTCTCTTTCCGCATGTCTTCTTCCAGCTTGCGTCTCTTTTTTTCTTCATTGGACAAGTTCTGTGAAGACTCCATTTTTTTAATCTCCTGGTCCCCCATCAGATCTCGCAGTGTCTGTGGAAACAGAAAGACAAGATAAAGCCATCTGTGATGGTGTCATATAGTTCAACTTACTGTCCATCCATCTCCTTCGCTGACTTCATCCTCCTCCTCCTCCTCCTCCTCCTCTTCATAAGGATTCATATCATCTTCATAGGCACTAACTGGTAGCTGTAGCAAACAGATTATTGTGAACTAATTTATACGGAGATTGTAAGAGACAATAAGGAAGAGAGAGAGAGAGTAAGGAAGAGAGAGTGAGAGTGAGGAAGAGAGAGAGAGAGAGTAAGGAAGAGAGAGAGAGAGTAAGGAAGAGAAGTTTGATACATGATGAAGTTGAAATTCTACCTGGTGTGGAGGAGCATTGTGGTAGTTGTCAATCATTTGTGCTTTAGAAGTCTTGCTTCTTCCCAAGCCTCCCTAATGAGAGCATGTTGTTATAAAAACACAACTGGCACTATTATCAGCTAACACTTACAACTGGCACAGTCCCATTCTTGCCACTGGCTGCCTTTTGCCTCATAATAGCAGATAAGGTACTGGCAGCTTTAGTCTGTCCATTCTTTATGGCTACATCATGAGCAGTATTCCCTTCCACGTCTGCAATGAAACAGTCAGCTCCTCTGTTATGGAGAAACTCTATGATTCTGCAAGATTCAATTGGGAGGAATATTTAATTAAACATGTCTTACCACACATATAGAAATTATCTCATGCCACAATAGGACTCTTTGAAAATTCCAAATTACTGGTAACTTATAAAACAACCACAATAAACAGAAGTATGTTTATGTACCTCTTGTATGCATTGCTTTTTGTGTAATCCTTAATTTTTATATTTTGAGCACTATGTCTATAGCACAGGCAATCATGATGACCACTAGTAAAGTTGATATAGGCTTACACCTGCTGTAAGCATGCTAGTCTCATTGCTATCTACAACAGCTTCACAACCACCATCGATGTGAGTCTAAACTACCCTAATCATTGATATGTTGACAAATGTGTGTAAGGATGTCCACACTCACTTGACATGCCCGTTCTCAGCTGCATCGTGCAGTGGAGTGCTCTGGTAGTAGTCTCTCTCATTGCCAGTACAGTTAGTGCTAGACATCAGCCACTCAATGATCTTCATATGACCTAATATTGCATGAAAGAATTGACATTTTTAAAAAATCATTTATTTTCTTTCATCATTGCCTCATGAAGTGCTGAGCAAGATAATATTGTGGATTACATTATGAGTGAGAGTAGTGGATTACAGCTGGATTTTTAGACCTTTCTTTTTTTAAATCAAAGAAATTACAGAAATTATCAAACAAGTTAATCGTAATTACAATAATGCCTGCTAGAAACAATTGCCCATACCTTCAGCTGCTGCACAGTGGAGTGTGGATGCTCCTTGAGTAGTTCTGAGACCTCCTGGTGCTGTAGCAGAGCCAAACTGAAACAAATATCGCACTGCTTCAAGCTGGCCCGTAGTGGCAGCCGTGTGGATGGGTGCCATACCCTGATTGGTAAAGATAGTAGGGTCTCCCCCTCCTTTCTCTGCCAACCATTGAATAACAGCCACATAGCCCACACGAGCTGCATGATAGATTGGTGTTCCACCATTTTTATCTTTAGCATTGATCAGCTTCCTGGGTTTGGAGTGGGTCTTGTAAATGTGCATTGTCAGCCATTTGACAATGTCCAAGTAGTTCTTAGAAGCCGCCAGATGAAGGAGAGTCATCCCATTTCTAGCGCTCGTGTCAATGGCAGCTTTCCCTTCAATTACTAGCCACTGAACTACTTTAAGATGGCCGGCCTGCACTGCCCAATGGAGGGGCGTGGCATTGTTACTATCCACATCGTTGGGACTGGCCTTGGTTTGTGTGATGATATAGCGCAGGCATTCCAGGTTGCCAGTGCCTGCAGCATCATGAGCAGGCGTGGCTCCATTCCCAGCTCGAGGTATCACGTCCATCAGTTTGTTTTCTATCAAATAGATGAGGATTGAAATATGGCCCTTCCTGGCAGCCACATGCATAGCTGTGACCTCATGGTCGTCCTTGATGAGCGTGCCCAGGGTTTCCAGCGTGTAGATGAGGCAGCCAACATGCCCAGCACCTGCAGCTTCAAGCTGGGGGTACCTTGTCTTGGAGCAGGTAGAGCACAGACCTTTCCGAGCAGATCTGACGACTTTTCTGAGGGAGGCAAAACTCATGTCTGCAGGGCGGATCTTACTCGGGAAAAGGATATTTCAGCCGCATCTTTACTGAGAGTTTTGTTTGGTATGTTTTCAAGATTACTCAACTCCTAGGAAGGCTAACAGCTACGCCCACTTTTCTTTCCGCGGCATAAAGGCGTGGTGCGAACTGCAATGAATACAATCAACATTCCGAAGTTTGTGTTATGCTGACGTAAGCAGTCGCACTCATGTAATTAAAAGGGGCGTGGTTTTCCTTGTCTATTATATCTTGAGTTTACTAAAAACTACAACTTGTCCGTCAACTGGTGCCTGTTCGTTCTACTGCTAGGTGTGGTGCTCCGGGAGTTAGTCCAATTCCGAGCGACACGCAGGTATGTCTAAGTTGTGTAGTTAGTTAGTTAGTCAGAGTGAGCGAGTAGCCGGTGCAGTTGAGTGAGTGACAACATTGAAAAAAATAAAATGCGCCAAATGTGGTAGCTTGTTGAAGTGTTGGGTGACAAACTAAACCTTGCAGCTCTAGTGTTTGTGTAGTCTGATGGGTAGGGGATGTGAGGCTCTAGTTGGCTCTCACTGGAGAGCTGCAGCAGAGACCTGTGTAGAGAGAAGAACTGAGAAAATGGATGTTAGAAAGTTTATAGTTACTGCACAATGTTAGAACTTGCACCAATTGTTTACTTCAGTTTGTGGTCATTGTAGTTAACATTTTCAGTTGCTTCCCTTAGTAACATAACCGTTGGTTTACATTCCATTCTTAGTGCAGTTATTCTGAATAAACTCTCAGAACTTACTAGCAACAGGACCACCCAAGCACTTCATTGCAGTATCAACCACTACCAGTATCAACTAGTGTTTGCTGAGTGCTAGAGTGCTGGCTGACACATCTAATGGAGTCTATACAAACTTACTTTATTTTCTAATCAATGAAGGTCTGAATATCTCCATTAGCTCACATAAACACGCCTTCTACTCCACATGCAGAGAGAGGGTGTGGTGTACCGATATTGAGAGAAATTCATTTAAAATAGTTGGTTAATTACAGCAATGCACAGCATGGTTGCCATGTACGAGTTTGTTGTAATACACACACATTTATTAAATAGAGCAGAGCAACTGTGTCTTTGAGAATCGAGATCAGAGGAAGTGATATCCACTTCTACAGGATCACATGTAACCACGTGCAGGCTGCCGGAGAAAGAAATGGAATGAATCATGTCAATGCACCAAACCCTCTTCCAGTGTGCAGGAAGAGAGGGTGTGGTCAAGTGAGACTACGTATATGTCTACATAAGTCACCATAATAGTATGTGCATCTCTAGCCAGTAGAGACAGAACTCACCGTCTATTGCTAAGTATTGTTGCTATACTAGAACTACAATTGTTGCTGGAAGGAGTCGTCCATTTCTATAAACACATGTGTATTACTAAAAACACATTCAACATGTCCGTGCAAACACATGTATGTTTGTGTCCATGCTTTATGAGTTAGCATGTGTGTATGTGTGTGGGTGTGTATGTGTGTGGGTGTGTATACGCACATCCACTAATCTTTCTCATTGAATTGGGGAATATGTGGGGATACGTCTTTATTGAGTCGTCGAATTAGAAACGTAGCCAATGAGATACACTTGACCCTGTGTATGTGTGTGTGTGAGTGTGTGGATGTGTTCCAGGAGAGGAGGAGTTCTTGCCCGTGACCTCACCCTGTTCTTATCTTGTGTGCGAGTGTGTTTGACTAAATCGACTCACTTCTCGATTGTTTATTACAGGTGGTCTCTATGGCAACCATGAGACGGCTGTCGTCTGTGTGTCACACCTCCCGGAGTCGTATCCTGATGACATCATTTGGCGTTGGACTGACATGCGTCCTCACGCTGGTCTACCTCATGCAACCTCACACCTCCGCCTTCTTTCCCAACTACCTAGAGGAAAACGGTGCAAAGAAAGCCGGCCAAGTGAGGGAAACTCTTAGCTGGAAGTCTATGGAGACTGAGATCTTGTCATCCGGTAAAGTGACAGACGGCCACAAATCCCTTCCCAGCAACACACGCACAAAACGCTTCCCCGGAGCTATCATCATAGGTGTCAGGAAAGGGGGCACCAGAGCTCTCATTAACATGTTGAAGACACACCCATTGATTGTCGCTGCCACTAACGAGGTGCATTATTTTGACAGAGACGTCAACTTTGCCAAGGGAGTGCAGTGGTACATCGATCAAATGCCTTTCTCTTACGACAGTCAGATCACTCTGGAGAAGTCCCCCAGCTATTTTGTGTCGCCTGTTACTCCACGTAGAGTGTACACTCTCTCTCCCAGCCAGAAATTAATACTTATTGTTCGTAACCCGGTGGACAGGACGGTCTCGGACTATACTCAGCTCTCGGCCAAAGTGGGTAAAGGTCATCGAACATTTGAAGGAGAAGTGTTTCTGTCTCCATCCGGTGAAGTGAATGTCGGTTTCTCTCCGATATCTGTTAGTATGTATGATGTACACTTTGTAAAATGGCTGAAATATTTCCCACTGGAGCAAATCTTAATTGTGGATGGCGACATGCTTATCAAGGATCCCGTTGTTGAACTAAAAAAAGTGGAGAAGTTTCTGGGTGTTGACGCTTACTTCTCTTCCGATATGTTTTATTTCAACGCCACTAAAGGCTTCCACTGCTGGAGGAAGACCATTAAGAATGGAAAACTTGTCCCTAATTGCCTGGGTAGCTCCAAAGGCAGACAGCATCCTAAACTATCAGACGGGACAGAACAGAGACTTGTGGAGTTCTTTGACCCTCACAACAGACGTTTCTTCAATCTAATCAAAAGAAAATTTGATTGGTCACTGCATGGGTAATTATAATAATTATGGGTAGTGATAATAATATGGTATTCCATTTTTTTTACTTTCATCAATTGCACGAATCTAAATCATGCTCACTTTCATTGATTAAATTTTAAAATATATGATTCAATTTGTAGTCACTGATGGGGGCGGGGTGGGGGCACTTTGTGTTGAGGCTTTTATCTGTTAGGATGAAGGCTTGCAGACCACATTTTACTTTAGAGGCTTCCCCCGTGTGTCTGTGTGTGAGTGCAGGTAAGTGCACATGTGCACGTAGAAGTAAGGATAGAGAATAACAATAGTTTGGTCTGAGACCCCCCAAGCCGTTGAAGCCAGAATAAGTCAGTGATCTGGTTAGTGGAATGACCTCACTCTCTAACAACAGCTGGTTACTTAGGAACAAATGAGGCCAACTCTCTCCTGCGATGCTGGGAGCGACTGAATGAGGTTATCATCATTCCAGTAAAGCAGAAACAAGTGTCATGGTTTGATGAAGTGCTTGTTTTGATGCTTACAAAGTCATTCAAGTTAGCCTCTACCATGTGCGGAAAGCTGACACTACTTGTGAATAAGTTTCTACCTCTTTGTGGCCATCTCGTTACATTGTGAAGAACTTCTCACTCCTCTTCTGACACACTTCAAAGAAGGAGTCGAGCATACATGTGTGGGAGGCAGAGCTACTAAGTGAGGAGCAGGTGGCTCGGTAGGAAGTGCACAAGTTTATGTTCAAACTAGTCGGTAGTTGTATGATAGAGTGTCCGCCGCTAATCACATTTAGATTGAGCAATTTGTTCCTGAACAGATTTGGCACAGAAACTATGAAGTGACCTGTAGGGATACATAGACCATTGCAGTGGGCATGTGCAGTACTACTAAAGGAGTGAGATATTCCATCAGAACTGGTAGCTACTGACTCCTGGCAAAGCTAGTTTGTTATGACTAAAATAACATTGTGGCCCGCCCTCTTCACTCCATGCTTTCCTCATTTGGCATTACAGCAATGTAGTGATAGCTACTCCTCCATTTGTCTTGTGTATTGAAATATTAAGGGGGAGGGGCTGAAATGTTATGGTGAGAGTCTTGCAATTTAGTCAGCAAGCAAGTCTATTCATTTACATATAACCATCCATCGGTAAACAATAAAATGCTGATAGGATAAAAAAACAATTTGCTGCAACAACATTCCAAGTGAAAATTGTTTAAGACTGCAAAAGGGGTCTTGATGTGTCCTATCTGGTTTCAAAATATTGCAGTTAAATTTAGTGTACAAGAACAACAACAACAACCAAAAAAAAAGCACTTTTTTTAATTCCTCGGGCATTCCAATTATGCCCAAGGCACTGCCAGCATAACTTGCATATCGCTATATAAATAGACTCTAAGAAACGTAGGAAGTTAAAGTACAGAGTGATGGATAGCAGATTAACTATTTACCCATACCAATGTTATTGTACAGAGTGATGGATAGCAGATTAACTATTTACCCATACCAATGTTATTGTACAGAGTGATGGATAGCAGATTAACTATTTACCCATACCAATGTTATTGTACAGAGTGATGGATAGCAGATTAACTATTTACCCATACCAATGTTATTGTACAGAGTGATGGATAGCAGATTAACTATTTACCCATACCAATGTTATTGTACAGAGTGATGGATAGCAGATTAACTATTTACCCATACCAATGTTATTGTACAGAGTGATGGATAGCAGATTTATTTACCCATACCAATGTTATTGTACAGAGTGATGGATAGCAGATTAACTATTTACCCATACCAATGTTATTGTACAGAGTGATGGATAGCAGATTAACTATTTACCCATACCAATGTTATTGTACAGAGTGATGGATAGCAGATTAACTATTTACCCATACCAATGTTATTGTACAGAGTGATGGATAGCAGATTAACTATTTACCCATACCAATGTTATTGTACAGAGTGATGGATAGCAGATTAACTATTTACCCATACCAATGTTATTGTACAGATTGATAGCAGAGTGATGGATAGCAGATTAACCCATACCCATTTACCCATACCAATGTTATTGTACAGAGTGATGGATAGTACAGATTAACTATTACCCATACCAATGTTATTGTACAGAGTGATGGATAGCGAGTTATTGTACAGATTAACTATTTACCCATACCATGTTATTGTACAGAGTGATGGATAGCAGATTAACTATTTACCCATACCAATGTTATTGTACAGAGTGATGGATAGCAGATTAACTATTTACCCATACCAATGTTATTGTACAGAGTGATGGATAGCAGATTAACTATTTACCCATACCAATGTTATTGTACAGAGTGATGGATAGCAGATTAACTATTTACCCATACCAATGTTATTGTACAGAGTGATGGATAGCAGATTAACTATTTACCCATACCAATGTTATTGTACAGAGTGATGGATAGCAGATTAACTATTTACCCATACCAATGTTATTGTACAGAGTGATGGATAGCAGATTAACTATTTACCCATACCAATGTTATTGTCCAACATAACATGATCATTTTGAAACTGCACTGGTCCAACAGGTGGCATTCTAAAGTGTGGGGGTGGACAGGAGGCTATACCTCCCTCCCTCAACCCTTGTTGAATCTTTCATTGCCACAACTTCATAGCAATGACTTCAGCTCGTGCGATGATATCTAATTAGATAATAGCTATTTGTGAAGTATCTGTTAATAGAAAAATAAATATTTTTTCTAAGGCAAGAGTTTGAGATGAAGTTTGCTATGTGCACCTTGACCCCTTCTGCTCAAAAGCACATGTGGTCCAGTCCAATGAAGATATTTGTTTTTACAGTAACCATTGTTTGAGCAACTTCACATCCTGCCATATCAGGTAATCACACACACACATGCACTGTACATGCATTGCCGTATGTATCCTCATTAGCACATGTACCATTCACATGTGCCACCATGTACCACTCACATGCCTGATGTATACTTGCTCTTGGTCAAATTATAAAAATATAAATCAATACACTGTATGATGGTTTCAATGTATAAAAAGAACTCTTGAATGTATGAATACTGTCCATTGAAGAACTATGTGTACTCTGACCCTATGGTAATGCTGATGCTGCCCGGGTGGATGTACGTCTTGTGGTACCACTTGTTAGTATCCACGACAACTATAAACAAACAAACAGTTCAAGCATTCAACGATTAAAACAGCCAATAATTCCAGTGCTATCCACCAACCCTCATTCCACCAAACCCCATTCCAGTGCTATCCACCAACCCTCATTCCATCAAACCCCATTCCAGTGCTATCCACCAACCCTCATTCCATCACACCCCATTCCAGTGCTATCCACCAACCCTCATTCCATCAAACCCCGTTCCAGTGCTATCCACCAACCCTCATTCCATCAAATCCCGTTCCAGTGCAATCCATCAACCCTCATTCCATCAAACCCCGTTCCAGTGCTATCCACCAACCCTCATTCCATCAAACCCCGTTCCAGTGCAATCCATCAACCCTCATTCCATCAAACCCCATTCCAGTGCTATCCACCAACCCTCATTCCAGTGCTATCCATCAAACCCCATTCCAGTGCTATCCACCAACCCTCATTCCAGTGCTATCCATCAAACCCCATTCCAGTGCTATCCACCAACCCTCATTCCAGTGCTATCCACCAACCCTCATTCCAGTGCTATCCATCAAACCCCATTCCAGTGCTATCCACCAACCCTCATTCCAGTGCTATCCATCTCCCATTCCAGTGCTATCCACCAGCCCTCATTCCAGTGCTATCCATCAACCCCTCATTCCAGTGCTATCCACCAACCCTCATTCCAGTGCTATCCATCAAACCCCATTCCAGTGCTATCCACCAACCCTCATTCCAGTGCTATCCATCAACCCTCATTCCATCAAATTCCATTCCACTGCTATCCACCAACCCTCATTCCAGTGCTATCCATCAACTCTCATTCCAGTGCTATCCATCAACCCTCATTCCACTGCTATCCACCAACCCTCATTCCAGTGCTATCCATCAAACCCCATTCCAGTGCTATCCACCAGCCCTCATTCCAGTGCTATCCATCAACCTCTCATTCCAGTGCTATCCACCAACCCTCATTCCAGTGCTATCCATCAACCCCATTCCAGTGCTATCCACCAACCCTCATTCCAGTGCTATCCATCAAACCCCATTCCAGTGATATCCACCAACCCTCATTCCAGTGCTATCCATCAACCCTCATTCCATCAAACCCCATTCCAGTGCTATCCACCAACCCCTCATTCCAGTGCTATCCACCAACCCTCATTCCAGTGCTATCCATCAACCCCTCATTCCAGTGCTATGCATCAACCCTCATTCTATCAAACCCCATTCCAGTGCTATGCATCAACCCTCATTCTATCAAACCCCATTCCAGTGCTATGCATCAACATTCCAGTGACCAACCTCTACATTAAACATCCATTCCTATATCCACTACTGTTTCTACCACTTCCTCCTCCCCTCTAACACACACACACACACACACACATCCCCCTCCCTCCCTTCCGGTAGCTCTCTTTCAACAACTTACTGACATCTCCAGTATTCATGGTCACATTGAAGCTGTGGCAGACAGCCTCACACTCTGGTGGAGGCACGAGTGTCCACGTCTTCTTTCCCTTGAGCTGAGCCTGCCATGATGGCAGCTCAACCATGTCAATCTACATTCAGCAAGTCAAAGTGAGGAGGCGTGAGGTGAGGGGGGCATGAGGTGAGGGAGTATGAGGTGAGGGGGCGTGAAGTGAGGGGGTGTGAGGTGAGGGTGTGTGAGGTGAGGGGGTATGAGGTGAGGGGGTGTGAAGGGAGAATAATAGGAGGGAATATAAATGCCATATTGCCTAAAGGTATTTGCATAGATTCTACAGATGGCCTGCATCTGATACAAAACAAACTTAGAAAGTAAAACTTACAAAAGCAGCTGTAATATTAATATCATTGCTGGCAAGATACTGTTTATTTTCTGACAAAAGAATGCACTGTAGGTAGCAGCAACGGACAACACCTGCGTACCTACCCACTCCTAGCTTGGCCACACCTACCCATGACCACACCTGCCCACTCCTATAAGCATCTCACTACAGTCAGACTCACATGAAGGTTGGCACCAGGTCCCGGGGACCCCATAAAGATCCAAGACATGCTCATGTCTTCTGCAATAGATCTGGGGATAAAAGGAGGCACATCCACATGTTCCTTCAGAGACTCTCCTATCTCTGCGTCAGCTGTACTCCTACAAACACACACATATACGTGCGCACACACCAGTTGTAAAGTAACTGTCTATCTCGGCATATTCAGTGTCAGCCGTGACTACAGACTCACCAGCCAATGTACCACTTCTCTGCAGACATGCTGGCCACTTCATCAGGTAGAGAAAACAGATGATGTAGATCGTGAACATTCGAGCTGTACGAAAAGAACTGACCTCTGTTACCGTCTTCTTCGAGTGAAGATGGTGCTGAGAGGTACAAGTTTTTGAAGTATTCATAAGAAAAAACTTTAATGGCAGACCAATGAAGCACAGCTCCTTCCACTAGGATAGGCTTCCCATTGTAGGCATAGTTCTTCACAAACTCATCTTGGCTAATGTTGGAGAATCTAGGGGCACCAGTCACACCTTCACAGATGCTGCAGTCCACTAATGGTGTCACTATTTCTCCAAATGGAGATACTTCATTGACCAAGCATGGAGAACCTGTTCCCAGTTTATACAGTGGGTACAGGAAGAGGCAGAACGCAAAGAAGATAGGGTACCATTTAAAAATAAGAGAATTCAGTAAAGACAAGCTTCTGGTATATGCAGAGGGTTCGTCCAGAGAGACTCCATCAGTCTTCTTGTCAGCGGGCAGGTAGCCTTGCTCGAGCAGGTAGGTCTGCAGATCCTTCTCAGTTAACCCCTTGGCCTTGGCCTCGACCAAAATTTTCTTAATACCTATAATTACGTCCTCGTCTTTCATACTCTCACCTGAGTCCACGGCACATTACAGTGCAAACCAGCCACTCAATAAATAGTCTTGACAGCGCATGGGCATAGTGTTTGTTTATTCTGATAAGAGGGCGTGCCTCCAACGATCTGCAATGCTGGAAAAAGGTCGCCAAATTACTAGCTCAAAACCTATAATTGCTAGTAGTAGCCGCCCTTTATTCCGCGGCTCAGCGAGCGCAAGCGTAGGCATGAAGCTGAAGGAGAGGTGGTGGAGCGTCTTGATCACTGCAGTGATATCGTCGGGACCTGCATTTTTGGTGGGTGTAACTCTGGGTTTCCCCTCAGTGGTGCTAGTGGAAGTGGAGCTAGACAGCACTCTGTCAGACATCTTTGGAGTGAGTTTACTAGTATGAGTGTCTAGACAACATGAGAGTGAGAGGGAGTTCACAGTACAGTAGACCCTCAGTTATCCGAACACCTCAGGACCCAGGGTTGTTCGGATATTCGAAATAAGTCATTTTGAACGGAGTCTTAATCTCATCTATTTAATGCACAGCAAAATTCCAATGAATATCATTATAATTCCCCAAAATGGTGTTCGGATTAGCGAGAGTTTGGATAAACGGGTTCAGATAACTGAGGGTCTACTGTACTTGCAGTACACCCCCCTACCCCTCAACCCCATTTGCCTCACCTCACATTGCATATCTTTACCCACTTCTCATCTATTCACCACACCCCCTGCACACACTACACCTGCTAACCTGCTAATCAGGTTAAGGTTTGCAGTGCTCACTTTGTATCAGGTGAAAAGAGCAAAAATCACTCTTTCTCCAGACTACATCCATTCTCCTTCACTGTTTCTCCAGATTAGGAAGTAATGCCATAAGATTTGATAGGGGCAACACAATATCAAGAGACGATTGGAAACTATATCTAGGCTTGATGCTGCCCAGTCACTTCAGACACTTCATGAACAAGGAATTTTTTTTTTGCTTTCAACCAAGGGAACATACGATTCTGAAAATTCCGGAACAATTGCAAGAATAGCAGGCTTGCTTTTCAGTTTGAAAGGACTGTAAAAAATTTTTTTTTTTTTCAAGTTCAGATGGTTCCTTAGGCGTTAATAGATTTACTTGCTGCATAACTGGTAGTGCAGTCAGTTCTAGTAGCAGCACTACCTAGTTTAGGGTGAGAAAAATTGATTTTTGCATTTGGCTGAAAGGAAGGAGGCAAAGGAAGAGAAGGGCAAGATGTTTGGTATTTCATTTTAGAATTTGCTTCCAAGGTGAAAAGAAGTCCATCAATATGGCGACATGCTTCTAAGACCTGCCATGCATGTACAATGTGCAGCACAGACACAACCATTTCATTTAATACCTACCCAAGACTTTAAAGCTGGAGCTGATATACTTTGAGAGTGACGCACTAAGCAAATAGCATGGAAAGTGTCATTGTCAACAGTACTAGCTATGCACTGTCACTGTAGCTCTTATAAGCTTTCAGACTCCCTTTGGTGTACTAACTTGGAGTTTCTATTAAATAATTGTAAATGTCTGGGTATTCAACATTAGGCCATTCATGCCAGTCTAAACTGATGCTCACAGTTTGCGCTGCTTTTCCCACATCAAATAAGGGCCTCCAACTTTACCTAGCAGTTCTAACTTCCTTGTATAGTGCCGCTGTTCATCCACCGAAAGAGTACTGAAGTAGATGCTAACTGCTACCCATGCATTTGTACAGCTTCTGCCACCCATGCTGCTACACAATATCTATACAGCTCTACCCTCCCACCCATTCCTACCCTCCCATTCCTACCCTGCATCTACAGTGTGTGGTCTCTTGACAGTGTTCCTTCCCTCCACTCACTTGCTCATATTACTTATCATTGTGTCATCTATTCAATCTTTACACACGTCATACTAACAACTATTCGACTATATATTTTCTGCTCATGCTCATCGTTCCTCATCTAGACCAGAGCCTCTCATCATCCCATTCTCTTCTCTGAGCTATTTCTCTGCTGCATAGTTGACCTTACAACTCTCCTATTACTGCATGTACACAGCATCATATACAGTTGTGAAAATGTTTTTTCTGCGAATTTCCACTTAGTTAATTGCACCAATGATTAAATGACCTTTGAGAACCTGATCAAGTCTATTTCAAGTGTAGAGATAAGTTCCTGAAACCACTGAACTACTACTGTCACTGGGTTAACATAACTTCAATCACTAGAATATGTTCTGAATTAGGAATGAGACATTGTTAACAAAGCTGGTACCATCTCCTGAATGAAGTGTTGGAAATAAGACATTTAACAAATCTATCTGAATGTTATTTTTCTCCTTTCCATCTGTGAACATGCTAGTTTTAATGTGTTTTGCGATTGTGAGAATAGAGTTTCTCCATTACTTCCATGCAGAACAATATGGTGGTGGTGGTACTCTTGACTGAATGCCTTATATGAAACCTTGTTGGATACACTGCACAGTAGATGCATGCCTAAATAGTGGTGTCTGTTCACAAGCGATAGAGAAGAGCATTCTATTCATTAGTCAGTACATGCACATAAGCAGTCAGTAGGTGGTCATTATCATTATTTGAGAAAGAATAAGAGGGTATTTATTGGAAGTCGCTATTAAAGTGGAGTGGTATCTGATCCCGCATACACTGCAATTAGTACATCAATAATTACATACATAATAAAGAGATAATGAAAGAATGTGTTTAACACTAGTGTGCATAACTGTGTATGTTTTGTAGGCTCTGGCTCCTATCGGTGCTTTGTTTGGCAGTTTCATCGGTGGATTTATCACAAGTGGGTTGGGTCGAAAACGTTCACTTATATTGGTCACGTTTCCGTATCTTATTGGGTACCTAATGCAAAATTACACCCAGTTTATAAACCATCGGATTGTGTTGCTTGTAATTCTCTATACTGGGAGATTTCTGACAGGGATTGGGCTGGGATGGTCCTGCTTGGTTGTGCCAGTAAGTTGTTCTGTCATTCAATAGTACAAGATTATTTATTTAATAGCTGTGGTAACTGTGTGCACAGGTTTATCATGCAGAAATATCTTCCTCAAAATTCCGAGGACTTACTGGTTCTTTTACTCAGCTTTTCTTGGCAGTTGGTCTATTTGTCGTGTATTCATTGGGTACAGTTCCTGGACTCCATTATTATCAAACTTCTCTGATTATCTCTGGGTTAGTGGCGGGTTCAGCTCTATTAATATTTCTGGTTCCTGAGTCTCCTCGCTGGCTTTTGACTCGAAAAAAATTACATGAGGCAAAGAAAGTTTTGAAATACTTTCGGGGAAACATTTCCATTAATATGGAAGTGGAAGCAATTCAGCGTGACATTGCAAACACACCTCATGAAAATGCTGTCATGTTGTTGAAGCATCATTTGTGTAGTTTGAAGCGACTAAAACCAATTGCTGTTATGCTCACAGTCATGTTCCTGCAGCAGATGAGTGGCCTAAATGCCGGTGCAGCGTATGCTGCTGTCATTTTCAAAGAAGCAGGAGTGAAGGATTCTTCACGAATGGCTTCTTTTGTGGTGGGAGGAACAAGTATTGTCTTCACTTTTGTAGCAGTCTTTTTCGTGGACTATTTTGGTCGCAAAGCTCTGCTATTATTTAGTGGCATTGGGATGCTACTGGGGACTGTTATGCTGGGCACTCATTTCTATGTCACAAGGCCTTCCTTGTGTGCGAACACTACCTCTCAAGACATCGGTGATCTGGTCTGCAACTCTCATTTTGCGCCTTTGGCTATAACTGGTCTACTTATATTTTATGCCACTTTTTCAATCGGCTGGGGCCCAGTGCCGTGGGTATTACTTGGAGAGCTCATTCCCTTAAGTATCAGAGGTGCTGGCAGTTCTCTGGCGACCTTTGTGAACTGGGGGACTGCTGCTATCGTGTTAGGTGTGTACTTCAATTATTCAGAGCTCGTGAACATATGGTTTGCATGGTGGACGTTTTCTTTTTTTAATTGTTTTGGAATTGTATTTGTTTTGTTTTTTGTTAAAGAAACTAAAGGTAAGAGCCTAGAACAATTATCTCAACAAGAATACAAGTAAGAAGACTGTTGTTTTATATAAAATACACAACTGATCAATTTTATTGTGAATGCATTATTTTATTATCATTATAATATAATCTGTACACGGTTATATACAATTTATGATATTTTTTATTTATAAATTGATATTTTTTTAAATTTATGATAAAAGTCATATTTTGAAGTGAGGGGATAGGACTAGAAAGAAGGCAGGATAGATTTTGAGCTGTTTGTTTGTTTGTTTGTAGTGTTGTTGCCTTAGTTTTATCTACAGGCAGAATAGAAATTATCTCCTCGCTGCTCAATTATGATCGTATACTAGTAGAATTTCTCAGTAGGCTCCCAAATAACTTTGTTCACTATTGCCATTGAGGGAAGGAGAGGTAAGGACAAAAGAATTTCATATTCAAAAGAAATAAACAGCAACAACAATTTGGGCTTATGTAGAGAACCCGGTCTTTACTCGTGTTTTTTCTCTTTGTGGTGGTACGTGTGTGATTATTATTATTTTTTACACTGCAAAGCTGCTACACTCAATAAATAGTCTGCATACTGCGCATGAGCATACTTTTGCTTATTCTCGATAAGAGGCGTGGCTTCAGCTATCTGTGTAAATGCTGGAAAAGGTCGCCATAGTCTCGTTACAGCCGCCCGGCGGCCCTCTATTCCGCGGTCTTAGCTAGCGAGCGCACAGCTGCTACGCATACTCGGTCGGTAAAGGATCTGGCTACACGTAAAAGTAAGGTATGAAAGAAAGGTGGTGGAGCGTCTTAATCGCTGCAGTGATATCGTCGGGACCTGCATTTTTGGTGGGTGTAACTCTGGGTTTCCCCTCAGTGGTGCTAGTGGAGGTGGAGCTAGACAGCACTCTGTCAGACTTGTTCGGAGTGAGTTTACTAGTATGAGTGTCTAGACAACATGAGAGTGAGAGAGAGCTCACAGTACTTGCAGTATTACCCCCCCCCCACACACACACACACACACACACACACACACATGTGCCTCACTTTACATATTGCATATCTTTACCCACTTCTCACCTATTCACCACACCCCTGTATGCACACACACACACCTGCTAATCAGCCCCTCCTGTGTGTGTATATATTTATTAGTTTACCACTTAGCAGCAGGCTAGGTAGGGTTAAGGTGTAATGTTAGCTCATGAACATTCATACTCATATTCAGCTTAAAAAGGTCATAAGAATCTTAAAACACTGGATAGTAAAATATACAAATGTCTACTAAAATAAGCCATCCTATAAATGTTAATCTGGCTTAGCTTGATAACAGTAATCAAAACAAAAGTAGAGTTGGAAGAAATCATTGTCGCAAATTGCAGCTGCTGCTGTAGTCCTAAAAGCTCGCTTTTTCTATTTTTCTTACCAGTTAAACCAAATGCTAGGGTAACTCGGAGACCTTTTAGGTCTCTGAAGCTTACAGGAGAAGAGATTCGCGGAACAATCAGCCGGGCAACTCCCAAGGCAACCCACGCAACCCCTCCGAGAACTGTAACTCCGAAGTGATCTAACGCTGTGTGGAAAACTTTTTGGCAGGCCCTGCCCACAATTTCATTCAATTAGAGAAAGCTGTAATCTGGATAACTGAAGTGGTAGGTTGTCTACAAAAATGCTGACAAAACCATAATCCTTGCAATTCACCATTTTTGGTTGGCCTCTATGCAGGCGGCACGGGTATTTCAAACCGCAATGGCGGGGAAGTACACCACAAGCGCGGTAAAATCTACGAGGCCGCCTACGCATCAGCTGTAGAGTACGATCGGGATCAGCTGAAGAGAAGCCAAATAACTGTAAGGAATAAATGGGAAATAAGAGAACAGAAATAATTGAAAATATAGCATCCATAGGCATGTCTTTTGTAAGAAAAAATTGCCATGAATGAAGCAGACAAAGAAAGAGCAGTGTTGCTGAGTGTATAATGCAAGAGCTGCAAGTCAAGAAGAAGGCAAGGCTACTACCATTGAAGGAAGCAGGATTATTAACCTGGAGAAACTTCAGCAGTATGCTGAGAGCCTAAGTAAACACTCATCTTCCTGTCAAGTTTCTATCTTGGCTGGTGAGCGCAGGGATGGACTGGCTTAGATTCTTACAGGACAATGCAATGTTTGTGAGCATTCTGTCAAGCTGGAGATGTCCAACAAAGTGAAAGGACCTCGAGGCTATACCAGGTAAGATACTGAAATTCCCATTATAAGATTATTAAACCCTAAATTGTTGTTTCAACTGCTAAGAGACGCAAAGCTAAATACTCGAGCATTGATGATGGAGTTGCTGCACGAAAATCATATAGCAGACACGATGGCGGTATTGTGCCTGATGAGGCTGATGATCTTCCTCAAGAACATTTAGAACGAATGAAGAGTGGATTTTATGAGACTAAGGTTGTTAGCAAACTTCCTGGAGCGACAGACATTGGATCAAGCTGACAATGAGCTTTGGGTCATTGAACGGCGAAAGCGCATCACAGCTTCCACAGGAGGCATTGCTAAAATGCGAAGCACTACAAAGAGAAGTAAAAAGGTTGAAATGCTACTGTACAGCAAATTTAGAGGAAATGCAGCCACCCAATATGGTTCTTACAAGGAAGAAAGTACTCGGCAACAATATGAGACTTACATGAGACAGAATGGTCATCCCAACTTGAAGGTTGAGAAGTGCGGACTTTTTGTTTCACTGGAAAATCCGTGGTTAGCAAGTTCTCCTGATGGTGTAGTATATGACCCTGATGACTCAATTCAACCTTTGGGTATTATAGAAATAAAAAACCCTTATTCACTACGTCAGTTGACCCTTGCAGAATCCATCAAGAACTCCTCTTTTTGTTTGGAACTAAACAAGAATGATGGGACCTCAGACTCAAGAAAAAACATGACTTATTATCAAGTGCAATGCCAACTACACTGCACAAATAGGGCATGGTGTGACTTCGTGCTGAGAACAGAGATAAACATGCATGTGGAACGAATTCAAAGGGACACTTTGTGGTGGAATTCTGTTTTACCAAAACTTGAAAATTTTTACTTCTCTGCTCTCTTACCTGAACTAGCATCTCCTAGGCACCGACAAGGAGGCATAAGAGAGCCATCACACTAGCTCAAGAACATAACATCCTCACACACATCACTTATATCATACTTTTAATTAACAGTGACTTGTTTATTTCCCTTATACAGTATTATAATTGAGACTACCTGTAGCCTAGAAAGCTCTAAACCACAACGTGGTTGTGGTAACCACAAACCACTTCACAACCACAAGTACAAGTTGTGTTGGATGGTTGAGAGTGAGTGGGTGAACACTATGCCATAACCTTAATTACAAATGGAAACTATTGAATTTTATTTCTAAATGCTACAAACATTTTTAGAATGTATTTTAAGTCCGATTAATTGACATCTTCCTTTAACAATTCACATTGTTTTTCTCAGTTATTCAAATTTCACTCGAATCAATCTCCTAATAGAATAACAGTTATTTGAACTAAATGGTGTATGCTGCTACATGTTTTACATGGTTGTTATGTGCATGGATAGCTGGAGAAGGATATAATTAGTTTAGTTATAATTAATCAGTAAACTTTTGAGATCATAGTTGGAGTCTCCTCAAATTAAGTTGCTTTAATTTTAGATGGGAGTGTAATCTTGCTGCTGTGTGGGGTCAGATGTCCACTGGCGGTGGTCACAGCCAGCTGGAAGAAGCAATGAGTATAGTTGGAGTTCCAGTCATGACGTAAGAAAAGTTTCATTCAGACAGAGATATTGGTGAAGAAAGAGTTATTGGAGTCAATGATGACGGCAGGAATTGAAGAGAAACGACCTCAGAGGAAAATGGAGAATTTTATCAAGGAGTTCCAGCCATTACAGTTATTGTGGATGGTGGGTGGAGCAAGCGCTCCCACAAACATTCCTATAATGCGAATTCTGGAGTTGGCATAATCATTGGAAGAAGAACTGGAGAGTTACTCCATGTGGGAGTTCCCAACAAGCACTGGAGAGTTACTCCATGTGGGAGTTCCCAACAAGCACTGGAGAGTTACTCCATGTGGGAGTTCCCAACAAGCACTGGAGAGTTACTCCATGTGGGAGTTCCCAACAAGCACTGGAGAGTTACTCCATGTGGGAGTTCCCAACAAGCACTGGAGAGTTACGCCATGTGGGAGTTCCCAACAAGCACTGGAGAGTTACTCCATGTGGGAGTTCCCAACAAGCACTGGAGAGTTACTCCATGTGGGAGTTCACAACAAGCACTGTAGAGTTACTCCATGTGGGAGTTCCCAACAAGCACTGGAGAGTTACTCCATGTGGGAGTTCCCAACAAGCACTGGAGAGTTACTCCATGTGGGAGTTCCCAACAAGCACTGGAGAGTTACTCCATGTGGGAGTTCACAACAAGCACTGGAGAGTTACATGTGGGAGTTCCCAACAAGCACTGGAGAGTTACTCCATGTGGGAGTTCCCAACAAGCACTGGAGAGTTACTCCATGTGGGAGTTCCCAACAAGCACTGGAGAGTTACTCCATGTGGGAGTTCCCAACAAGCACTGGAGAGGTACTCCATGTGGGAGTTCCCAACAAGCACTGGAGAGTTACTCCATGTGGGAGTTCCCAACAAGCACTGGAGAGTTACTCCATGTGGGAGTTCCCAACAAGCACTGGAGAGTTACTCCATGTGGGAGTTCCCAACAAGCACTGGAGAGTTACTCCATGTGGGAGTTCCCAACAAGCACTGGAGAGTTACTCCATGTGGGAGTTCCCAACAAGCACTGGAGAGTTACTCCATGTGGGAGTTCCCAACAAGCACTGGAGAGTTACTCCATGTGGGAGTTCCCAACAAGCACTGGAGAGTTACTCCATGTGGGAGTTTCCAACAAGCACTGGAGAGTTACTCCATGTGGGAGTTCCCAACAAGCACTGGAGAGTTACTCCATGTGGGAGTTCACAACAAGCACTGTAGAGTTACTCCATGTGGGAGTTCACAACAAGCACTGGAGAGTTACTCCATGTGGGAGTTCCCAACAAGCACTGGAGAGTTACTCCATGTGGGAGTTCCCAACAAGCACTGGAGAGTTACTCCATGTGGGAGTTCACAACAAGCACTGGAGAGTTACTCTATGTGGGATGTAGGCAAGGGGTCGTCGGAGTAGCAGGGGAACGGGGCTGCTAACTCTCCGGCTCCGCTTGACGTCCCTCAGAGGGTAGTTGACGCTGCCACCAGTCCAATCCACGGCTTCAGATACCCAGTCAGGCTGTTAACTCCCGGACTAGCTACCCTTCACTACTTAGACCAAGTCCTGGTTGTTCGCAAAATTGATCTCGTGGAAATGGCAATGTACACATGTGCGCGTGTGTCCTTTATACACAGGACACATGCACACACAAACAAACTACAAAAACAAACGAGTGACCGTGACACAGCAAAATACGACAATAACATATAAGTTCTAAAACACGCACAACATTGAATTAAGTTCTAATGCATGCACAACACATACAATACTGCCAATAAACAAAATAAGCATTTATGATCCACACACACACACATACACACACACAGTTCTAGGTTCTTCGTCTTCTTCTCTTCTTTCTTGACTCTTGTCTCCTCCCTCACATGCCCCCCCGCTAAGCCTATGCCCCACTGGGCATGGCTGATAAACACCAGGAGGAGACGCTGTGAGGTCTTCATCCCAGTCTTGCCCCACTGGGCATGGCTGATAAACACCAGGAGGAGACGCTGTGAGGTCTTCATCCCAGTCTTGCCCCACTGGGCATGGCTGATAAACACCAGGAGGAGACGCTGTGAGGTCTTCATCCCAGTCTTGCCCCACTGGGCATGGCTGATAAACACCAGGAGGAGACGCTGTGAGGTCTTCATCCCAGTCTTGCCCCACTGGGCATGGCTGATAAACACCAGGAGGAGACGCTGTGAGGTCTTCATCCCAGTTGCCCCACTGGGCATGGCTGATAAACACCAGGAGGAGACGCTGTGAGGTCTTCATCCAGTCTTGCCATGAAAGTCCGTCAGCATTACTATTCAGTTTGCCAGGCTTATAAACGATAATCAAGTCTCTGTCCTGTAGCTTGAGCGCCATACGTGTTAGACGCTTGTTGAGTCTGGAGCTCTTGAGAAGGGACTCACAGGCCTTATGGTCAGTATAGATGGTCACTGGAACACCGTAGAGGTAAAAGTCAAAGTGAAGCACAGCTTCCACAGTAGCCAGTGCTTCCAGCTCCGTGACCGTGTAATTGAGTCCCGCGACTGAAGAAGGCGACTGGATACTCTTTCCCCTCTCGAACAACATGAAGACAGGCTCCCAACCACGCCCCTGAGGCATCAGTACACAAAACATCACCTCTCACAGGAATAAATAACAACACTTTAGAGCACAATAATGACTTTAACTTACAAAAAGCCTGGGTCCTCTCTGGAGTCCACTGCACCCTCGCTGGAGCCGAGAGAGAGACCGCCGGCATTAGCAGACAAGACCAATTGGCAAATCCTTCCATGAAATCCCTATAGTATCCCACCGACCCTAGGAAAGCCCTGAGTTGGCGTTTGGTTATGGGATGCCTATAGTTTAGCATAGCCTCTACTCTGGGGTCGGGGACAGCTAAGGTACCGTTTCCTACTCTATGCCCGAGATACAGCATGAACTTCCTCCCAAACTCGCATTTGGCTGGCTTGCAGGTAAACCTGGCCTTGCCTAGACACTCTATCACCTTGGTGAGGTCAACTAAGTGGTCCTCCCAAGAACCACTAAAAACCACTACATCATCTATGTAGTTCTGAGCCACACTTGCCATGGGCTTCAGTACTTGCTCCACCACCGACTGAAAGACAGCCGGGGCGTTTTCAGCCCAAATGGCATGCGCGTGTACTGGAACTTGCCGAATGGGCAATTGAAAGTTGTCTTCTCCTTACTATCTTCTGACATCCGGATCTGGTGGAACCCGGATGTCAGGTCTAACTTCGACAGAACAGAACTAGTACCCACACAATCTAAGATTTCCCTGAGGGAGGGCAACCAAAACCTCCTCAGTGGGGTGATACTATTGACCTCTCTAAAATCTATGCATACACGAATTGAACCATCCTTCTTGCGGACTGGCACTACTGGACTCAACCAGACAGAGTTCGAAGGTTTGATATGCCAGCCGCCAGCATTTTATCTAGCTCCTTTTTAACCAGGTCTCTAATATGGACGGGAATGCTTCTAGGGGGAATGTTAACAATCTGACTCCCTTCCTCTACAACAATTTGACACTCTCCCACCAGACATAGACCAGGTGTGTTACTAAAATAGTCAGACAATTTGGCCAGGACTCTCTGGAGATCCTCCTCATTGTACCCATCACATTTCTCCACAGATAAGGTCTGTTTGGTATCCCATTTGGCCATCTCTGAATTCTCCTCTGCCACCACGGCAGAAAAGTACGCTTTCCTCTGTACATCTTAGTGTTGTTCAGATGCACGATACGGGCATGATCACCACCCACCCGTTGGACCTTGTAAGTGACCCTAGAAATAACTTCAGTGACTCTAAAGGGCCCTTCCCAGACTGCCTGCAAGGCAGATTGAATACCCGGGGTCCTAAGGAGAATCAAGTCTCCCACTACCAAGAATCTATCAGACTTATTCCCGTTAAAGGATTCAGTCCTCTTCTCCACAACACCTAACTCATTCAAGAAAGAACAGTCTTCTTCTAACACAGACAAACAGTCCTTCAACTGGACCACCCACTCCGAGACCTCCATGTCTGAATACCACCCACTCCGAGACCTCCATGTCTGAATACCACCCACTCCGAGACCTCCATGTCTGAATACCACCCACTCCGAGACCTCCATGTCTGAATACCACCCACTCCGAGACCTCCATGTCTGAATACCACCCACTCCGAGACCTCCATGTCTGAATAGAGATCCTCTGTCCAACCCGCATAGAGCAAGTCCAGGGGGCCTGTTACGCGCCTCCCGAAGACCAGCTCATGCGGAGAGTACCCAGTAGCTGAGTGAGCTATCTGCCTAATGGCATACAAAGCTAGGGGCAGGAACTTGGCCCAATCGACCCCTATCTCCCGGGCTTTGGAGAGCATGGATTTCAGAGTCCCGTGTAGCCTCTTCAGCACACCGTTTGATTGGGGCCTGTACGGGGCTGACTGGATCCTATCTACCCCCAGCACCTCACATGTTCTCTCACAGACACGACTCACGACGAATACCGTACCCCTGTCAGTCAACAGCTTAGACGGGATACCGGTCCGACACATGATGTCGACCATACCAGATGACACAGCCTCTGCTGTCACCGTCCTCAGTGGCACCGCCTCGGGCCACCTGGAGGCCATGCAAATGTAAGTCAGGATATACCTAACACCTCCCTTGGCCTTCTCCAGGGGCCCGACGATATCAAAGGCAACAGAGTCAAACGGCACCGTTATGGTTGGCCGTTCAACCATCTTAGCTTGTCTATGGCTAGCCTTATTGTGTCTGAGACACTGGTCACAGGACCTCACAAAACGTGCATCTGTGCCTAACCCAGGCCAAGTAAACCGCTTGTTCAGGAGGGCCCTCATACCTTTTGACACCTGTGTGTGCATGACTCTCATGACAAGTCTTCAGAGCTCTCTGCCGCTTACACTCCGGCAGAATTAACCTCTTGGACAATTCCCCATTACTATCATACGACCCATGAAATAGTAACCCATCACACCATAAATAACCTTGTTTGTTACAGTCAACTAACTCACGACACACCTGCAACGACTCATCAATCCTGACAGACTGCCTAAGGCCATCCTTCACAGATTCCTCAGCCAGCTCCGGACAACCTAAGCCATCCACCACTTCAACTGCCTCATCAACTCCAGAAGATAAGCGCCTAACGCACTCCTCTCCCACACGTCCCTCTCCTCTACTCCCTACTACATTGTTAGTCTCAGCCGGTTGAGCCACAGACGACAGCTTCATTCCCTTCTCAACAGCAGAGGTGAGTGTTAAAGCATCCGGAGTAGATGAAGAGACCAGTTTCTTAGCTTTATGTGCACACTCAAATCGGAGACGCTCAATCCTAGAGTGTTGGACAAACAAGTCATCGGAGTCATCTAAGTCTGCGGCCAGGATTCATCATGGATGGTGGCCAGAGTCCTTTTAATATCAATTAGCTTCTCATTGTGCAGTTCAACAAGAGAAATGTCATGGTCAGCATCCATTGATGAGAAATCATCAGCAAGCAGTCCCACGCAAACCCTGCTCCACATGCAAGAGCTTACGTACGTGAAAGAGCTTTACGAGCAGTAGAAGGAGTAGTAGGATCAGGTCGAGTAGTAGAAGTGATGAGCATTTGGAGACGAAGTCTAAGCGCAGTAACGTCATCATCGAATCTGTCAAAATGTTCGTTCTCTTTGCAAGGCACTCTCATCATCCTCATTGATTAGATCAATTACCTTGAAGTGGTTGGACTTGTATTCGGTCTCCAATCGATCCAGGGAGCCAATGAATAACTTTGCATGAATAGCAATGTCCTCCCTGCTAGAATCCTCTTCTAGACCTTTCACCTTGTCAACAAGTTTAGTTAGAGATCTGCGTTGAGTGCCTCTTCTTTTCCGGTAGTTAGATATATTTCCTTCAGAGGCTATGCTTCAAGGTGGGGGTAAGCAATAATTAGAATACGACGAAAACACAGGTTTATCCAGCAGTTGACCGAACGATGACAAATAGACACTAGATACAAGGCTGTATCTGGCTCAAAGGACCAGAAATATGATGAGTCAACTTGGATTAGCGAGGATTAATATGCCCACATGCCCCAACACAATTGCAACTTATTTTCAGATAGAAACTTTAATTAAATGAATCGTGAATTACAAAGTATATGATCATGGCAACCCTTTACGATGTGATCTCTAAACAAGTAGTGTCTGTTCAAAAGTGATAAAGAAGAGCAATCCATTAGCACATGCACATAAGCAGTCAGTAGGTGGTCATTATCATTATTTGAGAGAGAATAGGGTATTTATTGGAACTTGCTATTAAATTGGAGTGGTATCTGATCCTGCATACACTGCAATTAGTACATCAATAATTACATGCATATAAAGTCACCAATGATTTTAACACTAGTGTGCATAACTGTGTATGTTTTGTAGGCTCTGGCTCCTATCGGTGCTTTGTTTGGCAGTTTCATCGGTGGATTTATCACAAGTGGGTTGGGTCGAAAAGGTTCACTTTTGTTTGTCACATTTCCGTATCTTATTGGGTACCTAATGCTAACTTACACTCAGTTTATAAACCATCGGATTGTGTTGCTTGTAATTCTCTATACCGGGAGATTTCTGACAGGGATTGGGCTGGGATGGTCCTGCTTGGTTGTGCCAGTAAGTTATTCTGTCATTCAATAATACAAGATTATTTATATAATAGCTGTGGTAACTGTGTGCACAGGTTTATCATGCAGAAATATCTTCCTCAAAATTCCGAGGACTTACTGGTTCTTTTACTCAGCTTTTCTTGTCAGTTGGTCTATTTGTTGTGTATTCATTGGGTACAGTTCCTGGACTCCATTATTATCAAACTTCTCTGATTATCTCTGGGTTAGTGGCGGGTTCAGCTCTATTAATATTTCTGGTTCCTGAGTCTCCTCGCTGGCTTTTGACTCGAGAAAAATTACATGAGGCAAAGAAAGTTTTGAAATACTTTCGGGGAAAATTTTCCATTAATATGGAAGTGGAAGCAATTCAGCGTGACATTGCAAACGCACCTCATGAAAATGCTGTCATGTTGTTGAAGCATCATTTGTGTAGTTTGAAGCGACTAAAACCAATTGCTGTTGTTCTCACAATCATGTTCCTGCAGCAGATGAGTGGCCTGAATGCTAGCTCAGCGTATGCTGCAGTCATTTTCCAAGGAGCAGGAGTGAAGGATTCTTCACGAATGGCTTCTTTTGTGGTGGGAGGAACAAGTATTGTCTTCACTTTTGTAGCAGTCTTTTTCGTGGACTATTTTGGTCGCAAAGCTCTGCTATTATTTAGTGGCATTGGGATGCTACTGGGGACTGTTATGCTAGGCACTCATTTCTATGTCACAAGGCCTTCCTTGTGTGCGAACACTACCTCTCAAGACATCGGTGATCTGGTCTGCAACTCTCATTTTGCGCCTTTGGCTATAACTGGTCTACTTATATTTTATGCCACTTTTTCAATCGGCTGGGGCCCGGTGCCGTGGATATTACTTGGAGAGCTCATTCCCTTAAGTATCAGAGGTGCTGGCAGTTCTCTGGCGACCTTTGTGAACTGGGGGACTGCTGCTATCGTGTTAGGTGTCTACTTCAATTATTCAGAGCTCGTGAACATATGGTTTGCATGGTGGACATTTTCTTTTTTTAATTGTTTTGGAATTGTATTTGTTTTGTTTTTTGTTAAAGAAACTAAAGGTAAGAGCCTAGAACAATTATCTCAACAAGAATACAAGTAAGAAGACTGTTGTTTTATATAAAATACACAACTGATCAATTTTATTGTGAATGCATGCATAAATTATTTATATTTAATTATGTCATGACTTTCATTTTTAACATAACTATAATTAGTAGCACTAGCAGAGAAGATGACATTGAAGAACTATTTGTACTCTGACCCTATGGTAATGCTGATGCTGCCCGGGTGGATGTACGTCTTGTGGTACCACTTGTTAGTATCCACGACAACTATAAACAAACAAACAAACAAATATTATATAGCGGTGTAGAAAGATGTTTCGGTATGGGTCAGCTCCAAGGACATGTTTTTTGTGGTTTTAAAAGTGTTCATGTGAGAAATCACCTCATTAGATTGTGCCCCAAAATTATGGGGGGGGGGGACCAGAGCCCCCCTTCCTACGCCACTGCATATATATAACCTGTACATGCTTATATACAATTTATAATAGAAGTCACATATTTTATAGTGAGGGATAGGACTAGAAAGAAGGCACGATATATTTTTGAGCTGTTTATTTGTTTGTTTGTGGTGTTGTTGCCTTGGTTTTATCTACAGGCACAATAGAAATTGTCCCTTCACTGCTCAATTTTGATCAGTATACTAGTAGAGTTTCTCAGTAGGCTCCCAAATAACTTAGTTCACTATTGCCATAGAGCAAAGGAGAGGTAAGGACAAAAGAATTTCATATTCAAAAGAAAAACAAACAAACAGCAACAACAATTTGGGCTTATGTAGAGAACCCGGTCTTTACTCGTGTTTTTTCTCTTTGTGGTGGTATGTGTGTGACTTTTTTCACTATGTAATGATTGACTGTTATCCTGTAATTAGCGCTTAATTACACAACCTAGTCATCTGTGAAACATCAATTCTGTGAGGATAGTTTGAGTAGCATTGACATTTTGTTTTGAAGGCTGGTAAAAATCACAATAGCTAAGTTAGCCAACTGGTGACTGTCTGGCTATGCTAGAAAGATGGTCTGGCTATGCTAGAAAGACGGTCTGGCTATGCTAGAAAGATGGTCTGGATATGCTAGACAGCTGGTTTGGCTATGCTAGAAAGACGGTCTGGCTATGCTAGACAGCCGGTCTGGCTATGCTAGAAAGACGGTCTGGCTATGCTAGAAAGACGGTCTGGCTATGCTAGAAAGATGGTCTGGCTATGCTAGACAGCCAGTCGGGCTATGCTAGAAAGATGGTCTGGCTATGCTAGAAAGATGGTCTGGCTATGCTAGAAAGTGTTGGAAATGGAATCACCCAATTCTCCTAACGATACTTACCTGAATGTTGAACCTATTACATCACCATTAATTGTTTTCTATTTTTAGACGGTGTTGATATTCCTTTCCCGTGTTTTTTGCTCACGCTTGATTTCTGTAATCATCTTATCTTTGCAGTAAATAAATCTTGTAATCGCTATCTAAAAGACACTCTCACTTAAAAGGGGAACTGTTCAACAGGTTATGGGCCCAGTCTCGGAATTTTAGTCAGGCGATGGTAGAGTCAAAGCGTACATTGATCACCGCTCTAAAAGGGGAAAATTACCCCACGTGGAAACTGCAATGCAAGATGGCCTTGATACGAGAAGGACTTTAGGATATAGTCGCAAACATGGAAACTTGTCCGGATCAAACGCGTGAGGCAGATAAATACAAAAAGTACGTAGCAAGAAGAGATCGGGCGCTAGCTACAATAGTTCTGTCAATCGACGTCTCCCTTCTGTATCTACTGGAGGACCCTCAAGACCCCGCTAAAGTATGGCAAGAGCTGTCAAATCAGTTTCAGAAACGAACATGGGCAAATAAACTTAAACTCAGGAGAAAGCTGTTTACACTGAGGCTGAAGGAGGAGAATCCAATGAAGGAGCACATCAAGCAAATGACAGAAATCTTTGGAGAGTTGGCTGTGATAGCAGAATCTGTCTCAAAGGAAGATAAAGTGGTATATCTACTTGCAAGTCTTCCACCTACCTATGATGTTCTTGTGACCGCCCTTGAAAGTGGATCAGAGACTGTCCCAGCTTTGAATGTAGTCACTGAAAGACTGCTGCGAGAAGAAGAAAAACTCAAAGGAAAACAAGCTTCAGAGAGAGAACCCAAGGCATTAGTTACAGGTGGTACTAATCCTAGAACTTCAGGCAATCCCAGAGCTGGAAGCAAGCCCTTCACTTGTCATTATTGTGGAAAGCCAGGCCACTTCAAACGAGACTGTAGGAAGTGGGCCAAACGTTGTAGCGAAGGAGGAGGATATAAACGACCGTCAAAGCAGTGTAGTGGAAACCAGGATGCCATGCTTATTGGGCAAGCATTGGCTGCAAAATCAGGGAGTGAGTGGTTGGTGGACTCTGGGGCCACTAGCCATACGGTCAATGACAGAAGACTCCTTACAGAAGTTCAGGATCTTGATCCAGGTGAATCTGTAACGTTAGGCGATGGTAATCGGTTAGAAGTGAAATCAGTTGGAACTGTAGATGTAGAAATGTCATTAACAAATGGATCTACTCGGAAATGCTCTCTACAAGAAGTTCTTTATGTTCCCAAGTTGTCCTACAAATTTTGATTAGTGTTGCCAGAGCAACAGAAATGGGGAAAACGGTAACATTCAGCAATGTTGGCTGTAAATTTCTGGACGACCAAGATCAGGTCACAGCCTTTGCAGAAAAGCACGGAAGTCTCTACCATTTGAAAACAAACAAGAAGTCTCAGGAAGTCCTGAATGCAGCCGTAAGTGAAAACAAAGAGAGACTGTGGCATCGACGTTTTGGGCACCTCAATGAGCAAAGTCTTCAGAAGTTAGTAAAAAAAGGAGTTAGTGAACCAATTTGATTACAACACATCCAAAAAAAATTGGAATCTGCGAGTCATGTATTGGTGGAAAGCAGTCAAAATTGCCTTTTCAATCAAGTTCCAGAACCACTTCAGCACCACTTGAGTTAGTGCATTCTGATCTTTGTGGAAAAATGGGAGAAAAATCTATTGGAGGGGCTGAATATTTCATCACATTTCTGGATCATTACACTCACTACTGCTGGGTATATCTGCTTGAAAGGAAGGATCAGGCTTTCAGTTGCTTTAAGGACTGGAAGACAGAAGTGGAAAATCTGAGTGATCGACGCCTGAAAACGCTCAGGACAGACAACGGAGGAGAATACACATCGACAGAGTTTCAAGATTACCTTAAGGGTGGCCGCACACCGCCCACGCAATTTTTACCCAGTTGGTTGCTAAGCACGATTCTGCTACTTTCTTTATTTGCAGGGTTACTCTACTATACTAGAAGGATAAAGTACCTGCCGAAGATACTGCACACCGACTTTGGAGTGAATCTGAAGGAAATATCATGGCCCCGATGTAAAACTTTGAAACAACTTTTTGGAGCGGTGCGGCAAGTTGGAGCTCCAGAATTTTGTACGCCGCTAGCCAAGACGATACTCTAGGGCAAGACAACGAGTTTTTTTCCATTTCAATATTACTTTATGATTTATTTACAATTTTTTCCTTTTATAAGATTTTGAAAAATTCAAATTGTGGTGCCCTTCTTTTTTTTGTGTTCTACACGTGTGCAAAAAATATAGTCGTTCTCATTATTTGATTCCAAGAAAAACTGATTCAAAATTGGATACTTCTATTCCACTCGCAATTCTTAAGAAATAGCCCCACCCCCATATCTCGTACTACGAGTACGCGAGCAATTTTTTTTTTCAATTAGATTGTATTGGTTCTAAAAAGAGCCCGCTTATATCAAGAGTAAACAAACATCAATACAACAAAACAAGAGAGTCAGAAGAGAGAACAGTTTATTGGAGATAGCCATAGGTGAAGGTATTAGATCTGAGCAGCTTGGGAAGTCTTCGCTCCGCAGAAATCGAGCCTGGTATAATATCCATCCGCTTGAGTTCAGGTGCGCAGAGTCCAGAGAACGGCTACAGGAGGAGAGGCAGCCTGGTGCACCTTGCTGCGTGAGCTCCGACGACGTATGGAGAGTTGCTGTAAACAGATATGAGACTACAAGAAGCTAAACTAAAACACTACAACTTCGCAAAGTATACTTCTGCTACTACTGCGCGATAGTTTCTGCTCGCGTATTATCAAATGGTGGGGTATTGGCGGGGAATAAATTAATGTCCGGATCTACAGGCAGTGCGCGTTGCTATGTGCGGCCACCCTTAAAAGCTGTGGCATCCATCATGAGGTTACAATACCTAAGACCCCGGAACAGAATGGGTCAGCTGAGAGACTTAATCGAACTCTTGTAGAGACTACAAGATCAATGCTACTTGATGCAAACTTGCCAAAGAGTTTCTGGGCAGAGGCAGTATCTACGGCGGCACACCCCATCAAGCCTGGTTTGGTCGGAAACCTGGTATAACACACCTCAGGGTATTCGGAAGCACTGCTTATGTACACATTCCAAAGGATTGTAGAAAGAAACTCGATTCAAAGACCAGGAGGTGTATATTTCTAGGATATGGGAGCGTGAGAAAGGGATATAGACTTTATGACAGAGACAAGAAACAAATATTGTTCAGTCGCAATGTATATTTTGATGAAGTTGAAGTTATGGAGTCAGGAAATAATGATATGAATGATGAGCCAGCAGGTTTGCAGAGAGTTGTGGATCTCAACCTGAATGAGGACATGAACTCTGATCAGGTGCTGGAGGATGAGGAAGAGGAGGAGAGTGTACCCACTCAACAGTCTCAGGTGAGAAGATCAAGTCGAATAAGAAAGCCTGTGGAATATTATATCAGGGAAAAGGCTAATCTAACTATCCATCAAGAACCTACTTCACATAAAGACGCTGTGAAGTCACCCGAGAAGGACCAGTGGAATCAAGCCATGGACAATGAAATGGAGTCTTTAAAGGCCAATGATGTGTAGGAGCTAACTACGCTGCCGCCAGGGAAACAGGTTGTGGGCTCAAAATGGGTGTACAAAAAGAAGACCGGTGAAGATGGTGGTATTCGGAGATACAAGGCCAGATTAGTTGCTCAAGAATTCAACCAACAATGGAGATTAGACTATGATGAAACATTTTCCCCTGTGGTAAGGATGGAATCATTCCGAACACTGGTCGCTATGTCTACTCAGCATGATCTTCAAATGCATCACGTTGATGTGACAACTGCGTTTCTTAACGGGATATTAGAAGGAGGTGTACATGAAGCAGCCTGAGGGCTATGTCGAACATGGACAAGAACACCTCGTATGTAAGCTGAAGAAAAGTATTTATGGACTCAAGCAGTCACCACGCTGTTGGAATACAGCTCTACATGCTCACCTGGAAACTATGAACTTTCAGCGGTTGCAGTCAGATCCATGTATCTACAAGTCCAAAGCTGCAGGAGAAGATTTTTACATCGGTGTATATGTTGACGACATGGTTCTAGCTGGACATGGGGAAGATCGAATCAAGGAAGTGAAACGGATGCTATCATGCAAATTCGCCTTGAAAGATTTGGGAAGACTTACATATTTTCTGGGCATATCAGTCGTGCAGAATCAAGATGAGCTCACTACCTGGATGGGACAGCCTGCCTATGTTCGAAAAGTACTTGAAAATGGAAGATGAGTGACTCAAAACCAGTTGGAACACCCATAAGTCCAGGAAGTTATCTTATGAAGGCTGCAGAAGATGAAGAGGCTGTGGAACAACAACAATATCAGTCTCTTGTTGGTAGTCTAATGTACCTGTCAGTCTGCACACGGCCAGATATTGCTTATGCTGTGAGCTACCTGGCAAGGTTTTGCAGTAAACCTAATCGAAGTCACTGGACAGCTGCTAAGCGCGTTCTGAGGTACCTAAAGGGAACTACTGATTATGGTATCTGCTTCATGAAGAGTGAATCTGACAAGTGTATCGGTTTTTCCGATGCAGACTGGGCTGGAGATCAGCAGGACAGGAAGTTGACGTCTGGTTATCTTTTTAAGTTGGCAGGTGGACCTGTGTCTTGGAAGAGCCAAAGGCAAGGATGCGTCGCTTTGTCCACGGCAGAGGCTGAATATATGGCTCTTTCCTGTGCAGCACAGGAGACCATTTGGTTGAGAAGACTACTTTTCGAACTTGGTTGTGAACTCGAAGGACCAACTGTGTTAATGGAGGACAATCAATCATCAATTGCCATGGCTAATAATCCTCAATTCCACGGTCGTGCTAAGCACATAGACATTCGTCACCACTTCATCAGAGAGAAAGTCAGCCAGGGAGATGTAACACTCACTTATTGCCCCACAGGAGACATGGTTGCTGACATGTTGACAAAAGGAGTGAATCAGCATCGATGGAGTTAGCTGGCATCAAACCCGTGCCAATGTCAAGTTAGGAGACATTGTGTGAGGAGGAGTGTTGGAAATGGAATCACCCAATTCTCCTAACGATACTTACCTGAATGTTGAACCTATTACATCACCATTAATTGTTTTCTATTTTTAGACGGTGTTGATATTCCTTTCCCGTGTTTTTTGCTCACGCTTGATTTCTGTAATCATCTTATCTTTGCAGTAAATAAATCTATTGTAATCTAAAAGACACTCTCACTTAAAAGGGGAACTGTTCAACAGAAAGACGGTCTGGCTATGCTAGAAAGACGGTCTGGCTATGCTAGAAAGATGGTCTGGCTATGCTAGACAGCCGGTCTGGCTATGCTAGAAAGATGGTCTGGCTATGCTAAAAAGATGGTCTGGCTATGCTAGACAGCCGGTCTGGCTATGCTAGAAAGATGGTCTGGCTATGCTAGAAAGATGGTCTGGCTATGCTAGAAAGACTGTCTGGCTGTGCTAGAAAGATGGTCTGGCTATGCTAGACAGCTGGTCTGGCTATGCTAGAAAGACGGTCTGGCTATGCTAGAAAGATAGTCTGGCTATGCTAGACAGCTGGTCTGGCTATGCGAGAAACTGGTCTGGTAACTCTGGTGCATGCGCTTCATTCATGGGGAGACTGATAAATTATGTACTACCTTACACTCCATAGCAGCCAACAAATTATTGTTTACTTTTTATGCAATAAAAGAACATCCACCAACTCTACTTTAAAGGGCAAGCACGGTGAAAAAATTTTCCCTCTGGTAGTTTTATATGCAAATATAACCCAGGAAAAAAATTACTATCTAAAAACTCTTCACCTTGGAGATATAACCAAAAGCAGAATTACTTCCTGTTGTGGGTGTGGCTTAGCAATGATGTAGATAGGGAAACAGCTGTTTTTGGTTTGTATAGTAAGCGTATGGCTGTGGGTTTGTTTTAGTTAGCTAGCAATGTCTGATGAGTATGAGGCAGAAGAAAGCAGCCAGTATAGATCAGACTACAGCTCATCAGTTGCATACATTGGCTAGATTGAATCAGAAGTATTTGTCTGGCCCAAGACACTACACAACTGATTGATATATGAAGTGAGTACTGCAACCTTCTGGTCCCATCACCCGATAATACAATACATATTTGGCGACATTGATAGCTGTATCAATGGAATTATCCTCCTGCATGTTACCCATGGTTGTGTACCAGTCAATTTGTCACATTTCAACTTACTGACATCTCCAGTATTCATGGTCACATTGAAGCTATGGTGGCAGACAGCCTCACACTCTGGTGGAGGCACGAGTGTCCATGTCTTCTTGCCCTTGAGCTGAGCCTGCCACGATGACAGCTCAACTTCATCAATCTACACAAAAAGAGAGAAGAGAGAAGAAGTAACCATACAGTTGCAGAAGTAGCACTGTCTTGTCCTGAAAGTGATTTAATTGTACTTCTACTTCTGACCATTAAACTAATAAATTAGATCATTGAACAAACTAAAAGTTGTTTGTTTTCCTCTTTTGTCAGTTTACTAACTGAGCAGGCACACAGTGCTTGCACATCTGTCCAAAACAAACCATCACATTATCAAAACTCACATGCAGTTGTGCTCCAGGTCCTGGAGATCCCATGAAGATCCATGAGGTATGCACATCTTCACCAGTACCAATGGCTCTTGGAATAAAAGGAGGCACACCCACATGCTCCCGCAGTGACTCTCCAATCTCCTCATCAGCAGTACTCCTGCAAATGTAACATGACTATAAGAATACAAATGTGACTTGTACCAATAATTATATTCAGTTGTGCCAGTCTCTGGAAATGGCTTGATTTGTCTGTAGACTTACCATCCTATATACCATTTCTCTTTAGACATGCTGGCCACATCATCAGGTAGAGAAAACAGATGATGTAGGTCTTCAACGTTTGAGTTATACGAGAAGAACTGGCCAGAGCTAGTGTCTTCATCAAGAGAAGATGGCGCTGAGAGGTACAAGTTTTTGAAGTATTCATAAGAAAAAACTTTAATGGCAGACCAATGAAGCACAGCTCCTTCCACTAGGATAGGCTTCCCATTGTAGGCATAGTTCTTCACAAACTCCTCTTGACTGAGGTTGGAGAGTCTGGGGGCACCAGTCACACCTTCACAGATGCTGCAGTCCACTAATGGTGCAACTGCTTCTGTCAGTGGAAACACTTCATTGGCAAGACAAGGAGACCAAACTGCTAGCTTGTGCAGTGGATACAAGGAAATGCACAAAACAAGAATAATAGGATACCATTTGAAAAGAAGAGTATTCAATAGAATAAATTGTTTTGTATTACAGTCACAAGATTCTTCCAAAGTGTCATCCGTCTTCTTATCGGCAGGTAAATAGCCTTTATCTTCCAAATAAATGTTCAGATCATTGTCTGTTAGCCCCTTCTTTCTGGCCTTGTCTAAAATTTTACGCAAGCCCCTAATCACGTTCTCGTTCTTCATCGTCGCGTTACCTCTCTTCCATCCAGCGCACTGCTGAAATTAGGGAGATGTGCTGGCTGGCCATGAGTATTTAATTTGACAGCACGAGTACATGTGCGCATGCGCAGTTTAACGCGTTTGTCTCTGCTGGTCCTGTTTTTTGTTGTTTTGCCCTAATACAAATCTGCGATAGGCAAGGGGTCGCATCCAGCAAGTCAATGAGGGCTTTTGACTTCTTAGTTTTATTCACTATGCTAATAGTAGTAGTAGTATAGCTGTATTCTAGCTATGTTTTTGTTAACTATAAAATTTTTTAATTTTAGGTGGCTTTTGCTGCCGGTTTTGCGTGCATCCAAACAGTCGCTACCAGTCTTAAGGAAAATTAAATACCAAAATTTCTGTTACTTAGTTTGGCGAGTAACAAACGCAAAACTGGTTTATAACAAAAATTGAACTATAGCTAACTAGAATTGGTTTCCTCGGAGATTATGCACACATGAAACTTTGAGCCCATTCATAATTTCAGCCAGATCTAGTTAATACTATGGTGCACCCGACAAAGCTTTTCAAGGTAGCGGCTAGCTATACCTAATGTACAACCATTAAATCAGAATAAAATGGAAAAATAGTAGTCGGACCTGTCAACGGACCTTCCGAAAAAAAGGACAACCACCGGGTATTACAGCGGACAAACACAAAAGTACGGAGGATTTCCTATTGAAAATTGTATATAGGAGCTCGAGATGCGGACCTTCCGAGTTCCCGGGCAACGGACAGAACAGAATCCCACGATTTGATTACACCATACAAAACAGTGCTTAACTTAATGCGAATTCATTGACAAATATCAAAATTTACTACCGTTCTTTCAGAACAATTTTAATGAATCAACAACGATTTAAAACCCGCAGCCCAGTCACAGCGTAGGCCAGACTTACCAATCGCTAAAGGGATAACGGGGTGGACCCAGGGCAAGTGTGCTTGCACAACAGATCTCGGTTGTGTGATATTATAATTAAGTGCGACCCCGTGACCTCTAACTTCCCGAATTGAAATCGTTTAAATGTGCTCCCGAAATGATGAGATCAGGAATCCAGCTCTTTTTTCAATCAACAGAGGAGAAGATGATTAATGATTTTGGTGAAACCCATTGCTCCTTTCACAAAGTTGAGAGCTTCAAAAGAAGCAAGTGGAATGTAAGCTCATACTTTGGAGGCCAGGGCTAAATAAAAGAAGTTAGAGAGTAAGGAAACAACTCTAAACAGTATGTGAACCTTAAAATTTTTTTGGTTTAAAACAGACTAATGATGTGAATTTATTTTTTGTTCAAAAAAGGCCAGTATACTATGAAATGTTCATTATTTTATTTATTTTTCACTCATTTAATATAATATAATACACGTTTGTACAATCAAATATTAGATAAAAACAGTCAAAAAAGTGATGGTTTCCGAGAAGGGACAGCTTCTCAACAATGGACAAAACTGGTTTTCCCATTTTGTTCAATGTAGCAGGGGAGTAGTAAGTATGTCCACGTGTTGATTTGGCGCGACGCAACATGTGGCAAAAGAGGAATGCAATTGGCGCAAACCGGAAAACCAATTAAGGTCATCACATGACGGTTAGCTCAAACAACCTAGTGATTACTAATCAAGTCCTTCCATATGGCGGAGCTAGAAGACTAGAGAGAGTGCGACCCCGAGTGCGATACTCAGAGCGGAGCGCGATACCAAGTGCCAATACTGAAAGCGGACACAGATGTCCGGTGATTCAGTGCGAAATCGAAATAGACTACCAATTCATGGTAGCATCGAGGACCAAATATCTGAATAGTTACACCGATTATTTTAACTAATAATTTTGTCAATGTTTGGCGCTCCATAATCAGCTGGGTAGGAGGTGCGCCGCACGTTCAGGTGTTATTCCACCCAAACGAATGGAAGTCTTCATAGACAACCGCGTGAAGAAAATTTTGGCAACACCTACTATTTGGTACATGACCTACGGTTCGTAGAAGGCTATTCGGACGTTGGGGGGGGAGAGTGGGGTAAGAAAGTGTTTACCGGGGAGGGAGAGTCAAGAAAGTGTTTACAGTTGGAAGGGGCAAAGAAGCCAATAATCAATCATGGAGGGGTGAAATGGACGGAAGAATTGGTGGGTGGATATCTTCTTTCTGGGCATGGGGTTTATTTACTCTTTACTGTTTCCAGGACCAGCGCATTCGTTAAGGGGGTCAAGTGTGAGGGTGGACTGGCTAGAGGGTTTGTCCTAAAAGCGTCCGATCTTTTGTAGCTCTGCCTTAGTAGCAGAGCATGATTCACTTTGACATAAACACAACAGATTTTTAAAAACACTAATGACAAGGACGACAAGGCAACCAATAATTGCTAGTGTAAGATCTTCCTTTTAGAATAGGCATTGAGCAAGCAGTAAAAACAACTTGTGCTTTGCTTTAGTAATCGTCCTTGATATGCAGTGTGTTTAAATAATCATATTTTGGACCTACTAATCATCCAATCATAGATAAGATAATCTTTATAGAGCAACTGTACTGTGTTGATCCATGGGTGTGCTCTAATATGCGGTGTTGGTGGGTGTTCATAGAGTGTTACAATAGAAAGTTTCTGAGTCCAATTTGTGTTTAAACACCCCATCAACACCGCCAAGATTCATCGGTGTGAGTCTTTACACACACATACACAAATACTTAAATGCACACACATACCTTCACAATACATATGTACACATATACACTACTATAGCTAATAGGCTTGCATTACCCACTCAACCATGTCTGTAATTGATTGTGGGTGTGGGTTATTCTATTCCAGGGTGCGTATCCTATACCTGAATCTTTCTCAAGTAAGGTACAAAATGATGTACAATTACATTTGGAATATGACATGTGTGTGTGTGTGTGCGTGCTGTAGGATCATTGGCTTGATAAAGGTAAAGTATGAAAACAACGGAATGCTATTATGTGCAGCTGTTGTGTGTGTGTGTGTGGGTGTGTTGACGTAGTCTTGTCCTCATTCTATTTGATGGTGGGTTGTAATGAACGGGGTCTCTCTCGGTGCCGTAAGTGGCAAGATTTGGTGCCAAGTGGTCTATGGTCATATTGGAGCTCTATATGGTAAGAATTATAGTCCCCATATTTCTCTGCACGATCTCTATATCCTGTACCATATTCTCTATCCCTGTCCCCCAATCTCATATTGTTCCCAAACTAGATCCTGGAACAAACATATCGATCCTGTACACTCATCTCATCCTGTCACCCATCTCTATACTGTCCCCCAATCTCTATCCTGTCCACATTCTATATCATGTCCCCCATCTCTATAATGTTCCCCATCTATATACTGTCCCCCTCTATATAATGTCCACCACTATATCTATCACCTGGACCCAATTCCTTCTGTCCTGTCACCACAATATCTATCCTGTACCCATTATCTATAAGTTGTCCACTTATCTCTATCTGCCCCATCTCTATCCTGTCTCCCATCTCTATCACCTGTCACCTTCTCCTATCCCAGCTCTATCTGTCACTATCTCCCACTTATCTTGTCAACTATCTCTATTCCGGTCCCCTATCATATCCTGTCCCCTATCCTTATAATCGTTCCCCATCTCTATAATGATAACCAATCTCTATCCTGGTCCCCTATCTATATCCTGTCCCCCATATCTATCCTGTCCCCCATCTCTATCCGTCCACATATCTTCTATCCGTCCCTATATCTATACTTTGTCCCCTATCTCTAATTCCTGCCCCATCTCTATACTGTCTCCCCATCTTATCCTGTCCCTATCTATATCCCCAATCTCTATCCTGGTCCCCATATCCCCACTCTATCCTTGACCTATCTCTAATCCTGTTTCTCCCCTATCTCTATCCTGTCCCCATCTATATCATGTCCCCAATATCTCTAGTCCCATATCTATATCATGTCCCCCATTCTATATCGGTCCCCCATCTCTATCTGTCCCCTATCTATTATCCTTCCCCTATCTCTATCTGTCCCCATATCTATCCGTCTCCCATTCTCTTCCTTGTCCCATATCTCTAATACCATTCTATCCTTTCCCCTATCTCCCATCTCTCATTCTGTCCCTTATTCTCTATCCTGTACCTAATCTATCATGTCCCCGATCTCTATCCTGTCACCATCTATATCCTGTACCCTAGCTCTATCCTGTATACCCTATCTCTATCCCTGTACCCCATCTCTATCCTGTTACCGATCTCTATCCTGTCCCCTATCTCTATCCTGTCCCCCATCTCTATCCTGTCCCCTATCTCTATCCTGTCCCCTATCTCTATCCTGTCCCCTATCTCTATCCTGTCCCCCATCTCTATCCTGTCCCCTATCTCTATCTTTTGTGTCTGTGTTTGTCTAATGACTCTCCATATTTGTGTTTGGTAAAGGGCGTATTTGGTGGCACTCACCCGACCGTATGTTCCTGTCATATTCTTCAGTGCTTTTGTCCTAGGCAGTGCTGGAGGAGGTATGTGCGTGTGTATATGTGTGTGCATGTGTGTGCATGTGTGTTCTCTAATATTGATCAGTTCTATTTCTACTTTGTGTTGCTGTTGTTGTTGTTGCTTCTAGTTCTGTGGACAGCCCAGGGGCAGATACTGATTCAGAACTCATCCAAGGAGAAGATGGGACTAACTAGTGGGATATTCTGGCTCATGTTGCAGACCAGGTGAGCACCAATGTGTATGTGACATGACACACATGTGACGTGACACACATGTGACACAACATGCATGGGGAGATGCCATGTATTTTCATGTCACATAATTATTATTGTTGCATATGCATTAGAGAGCTTGTATAAGCTTGTTGTTATTGTTTTGTTGTTGTTCTCTGTGTAGTCTTGTGATTGGAAACCTGTTTTTCTTCCTCTACTTGCATTTCCGAGTGAAGGATAATAATTGCATTGGTAAGTTGTGTGAAGTGGTTGTGTGTATGTATGTGTGTGCATGTGTGTATGCACTATGTGTGTGTGTGTGTGTGTGTGTGTGTGTGTGTGCGTACTGATAGTAGTCCGTTATTAATGAATTGTTTGCAGATCGAATGGATAACTACATCATTTATGGAGTGTTTTCATTGCTGGGGCTGGTGGGCGTGGTCTGCATGTGTATGGTGCAGCCTGCAAAACGGGTAAGGTGATAACTTTGTGATATCTGATTGTGACGGTAATAATTGATGCCGTATCTTCCTGGAAATAGTTGATAGGTCTGAGTGAGTGAGTGAGTGTGTGGAGGTTGATAGGTCTGAGTGAGTGAGTGTGTGGAGGTTGAGAGAGATTTTTTATCAACATATTGAAGTCCAGAGTGACTGTGTGGTGTATCCCTTCATATCTCTTGTATGATAACTTCTAGCGTAATATGTGTATCTCAGAGTTGCTCTCATGCAGTAGACAGAATACATCTAATGCATTCTTACCAATTAAACGTTGTTTTTATTTATATATATATACACTCAAACCTCTCTTATCCGGACAGTCTGGGACCAAGGGGTGTCCGTAACTAAGAAATGTCCGTAACTCAGAAATACTTAATTTATTCGGTGATGAACCGCGTATACAATTAATTATTTGATGATTGAATTAGTATATTAACAAAAACACCTGCAAATACATGAATCAATTTATTAAAATATGAAGTGATTTTAGTTTGCTTCATAGATTTCAAGCTACGCTGAGCTGCAGTGTCTCTCCAACTTTTTACCAGCATAAGATGTGCAGGATGTGTGTTGCCTTTGGACTCCAACTACTCCAAAGCAGTATCGAAAGCAACACAAGCTTGCGATGGAATAACTGCATTTGAAGAAGCTTGATCTTCATTTTCGGACCTCTCTTGCAAAACATCTTCTACAATTTCTTCGTTCATGTCCAAATATCATTCACGGTAGTTTTCGGAACACCAAACTGTCCAGACACTGCCTCACTGACTTCCCTTTCTTAACTTCTGATATTATCTCCAGCTTTCTTTCTAGAGTTAAAACGCTACGTTTGCGTTTAGTTACCGCGACCTTGCCTCCACCACCGCTGGTCGTTGAGTTCCTAGAAAGAACTGTTTTTCAAAGAGTTTTGAGAAGAACTAGCAGCGATGCCGCCGGTAAACGAGTTCTGAGAAGAACTAGCGGTAGACGCACTAACTGCCTGTTGATTTACCTGCTCCAACTCCACACACTACGCTACGATCGAATACACTCGCAGTGCCACGCGCGAAATATTTTCCCGATTTTATTCGTTTAATTTTGTAGCTTTCCGACTACATTGACGATCCGTACGCAGTCGATTATTTTAGTTTGTGTCCGGTAGACAGAGGTTTCCGTAACTTAGACGAACGGATAAGAGAGGTTTGAGTGTATTGGTGTTTCATTGGGCTGATTAGTGTGGGCGGGCTCACCAATTGTAAATAGCCACCATGTTTTCATACCGTGATGATGTTTGTTTTCTGATAGGTGGGCATTTCAAGATCTAACATCAACACTGACAGTGATAAGTGAGTAGGTGGGCGTGGCAGTGACTATCCGTCCTGTTTGGGGAGCGGTCACTAGTCTGAGTTTGAGAGTTTTCTATCTTCTCTAACTTGTGTGTGTTCTGTCTGTAGTGAGTCCAAGCCCATGTTGACACAGGGCACGAGGGACCACAACTCAAGAGACAAAATGCAACGAGCTTTTAAAGACGCCTACGTATCAATCAGTGAGTTGTGGAAAATGATTAATTGGGGGGAGGAGTTTGAAAAGAGAGTGGAAGGGATAATCGTGAGTTAGATTTGATGGTTATTGCCTGATATGAGCACCCACCACTGGTTGTTATTGCCTGATATGAACACCCACCACTGGTTGTTATTACCTGATATGAACACCCACCACTGGTTGTTATTACCTGATATGAGCACCCACCACTGGTTGTTATTGCCTGATATGAGCACCCACCACTGGTTGTTATTACCTGATATGAGCACCCACCACTGGTTGTTATTACCTGATATGAGCACCCACCACTGGTTGTTATTGCCTGATATGAGCACCCACCACTGGTTGTTATTGCCTGATATGAGCACCCACCACTGGTTGTTATTGCCTGATATGAGCACCCACCACTGGTTGTTATTACCTGATATGAGCACCCACCACTGGTTGTTATTACCTGATATGAACACCCACCACTGGTTGTTATTGCCTGATATGAGCACCCACCACTGGTTGTTATTACCTGATATGAACACCCACCACTGGTTGTTATTGCCTGATATGGCACCCACCACTGGTTGTTATTGCCTGATATGAACACCCACCACTGGTTGTTATTACCTGATATGAACACCCACCACTGGTTGTTATTACCTGATATGAACACCCACCACTGGTTGTTATTACCTGATATGAACACCCACCACTGGTTGTTATTACCTGATATGAACACCCACCACTGGTTGTTATTGCCTGATATGAACACCCACCACTGGTTGTTATTGCCTGATGTGAGCACCCACCACTGGTTGTTATTACCTGATATGAACACCCACCACTGGTTGTTATTACCTGATATGAGCACCCACCACTGGTTGTTATTACCTGATATATGAGCACCCACCACTGATTGTTATTGCCTGATATGAACACCCACCACTGGTTGTTATTACCTGATATGAGCACCCACCACTGGTTGTTATTACCTGATATGAACACCCACCACTGGTTGTTATTGCCTGATATGAACACCCACCACTGGTTGTTATTGCCTGATGTGAGCACCCACCACTGGTTGTTATTACCTGATATGAACACCCACCACTGGTTGTTATTACCTGATATGAGCACCCACCACTGGTTGTTATTGCCTGATATGAGCACCCACCACTGGTTGTTATTGCCTGATATGAGCACCCACCACTGGTTGTTATTACCTGATATGAGCACCCACCACTGGTTGTTATTACCTGATATGAGCACCCACCACTGGTTGTTATTGCCTGATATGAGCACCCACCACTGGTTGTTATTGCCTGATATGAGCACCCACCACTGGTTGTTATTACCTGATATGAGCACCCACCACTGGTTGTTATTACCTGATATGAGCACCCACCACTGGTTGTTATTGCCTGATATGAACACCCACCACTGGTTGTTATTGCCTGATATGAACACCCACCACTGGTTGTTATTACCTGATATGAGCGCCCACCACTGGTTGTTATTACCTGATATGAGCACCCACCACTGGTTGTTATTACCTGATATGAACACCCACCACTGGTTGTTATTACCTGATATGAACACCCACCACTGGTTGTTATTACCTGATATGAGCACCCACCACTGGTTGTTATTACCTGATATGAGCACCCACCACTGATTGTTTTTTCTGTGCGTATTTCAATAGTCTCACACTATTCAGAAGTGGGTGGAGCTTAGTTCTAGATTGTATGTATGTTTGTGTGTGACAAATTAGAGATGGCTCTGCGAATCTTTCTTAGTGTGGATATGATCTTGCTTAGTATCTGCTTCATCTACACAGGTGGGTGTGGTTTGTGGGTGTGGCATGGCATGGTATTGATTGTCCTTTGTCTGTGTGTTAGGATTGGAATTAAACTTCTGGAGTGGCGTGTATGGCACTGTCATAGGTGAGTGAGTGGCAAGGAGATCATGTGATGCAATGTCTTTCACTATTACATGTCATGTGACATGCTGTGCGTTGGTGTAATGTAATTTTGTCTTGTAGGTCGTACTAAAGTATTTGCAAAGGAATACATAGGACTGGCGGGACTGTTCATAGGACTGGGAGAAATACTGGGCAAGTTGTGACATGGTTACTGTGAAGAGATGTGGGTGTGGTCACTGTGAATGTTTGTGGGTGTGGTCACAATGAGGGTTTGTTCTAAGAGGGTGATGGGTGTGGCCACTGAGAGAGTGATGGGTGTGGCCACTGAGAGGGCTATGGGTGTGGTCTCGACACTCATGAGAATTATCTAGCAATGTTGTTATGGTGAAATGTGTTAGCACTCATAGACACATGTTACTATGGTGTGGGTGTGGCCTCTGTGATTGTTGATGTTTACCCATCCTCTTATTTGTGTAAAGGTGGAGGTCTGTTTGGAATTCTTGGCAAGTATGCTAACCGCTATGGCAAAGACCCCATCGTCTTGCTGGGCATGCTCGTCCATCTCAGCTCCTTCCTGCTCATCTATTACAACATCCCAAACAACGCAGTTCAGGAAGACGTGCTTATAGACCAGTCTTACGGGAAACTGTTCAACCCTTCAAAGTACGTCTGATTACCTGCACATGTTAGCAGAGCATGGTCAATCATGTTCATTTTAACTCTCTCTCTCTGTTTATGACTTTATAAATACTATTGTTACTATCAAAAATATTTTCTTTTCAAGCATACATGTTTGAGGATGCATGATTAGTCATGACCTATTTAGTAAAGACATGTCACATGATTGTAATGGGCGTGACCTTGTTCATTCACATGATTGTAATGGGCGTGACCTTGTTCATGTCACATGGTGTAATGGGCGTGACCTTGTTCATGTCACATGATTGTAGTGGGCATGTCACATGGTCGTAATGGGCGTGACCTTGTTCATGTCACATGATTGTAGTGGGCGTGACCTTGTTCATGTCACATGGTTGTAATGGGCGTGACCTTGTTCATGTCACATGATTGTAGTGGGCGTGACCTTGTTCATGTCACATGATTGTAGTGGGTGTGACCTTGTTCATGTCACATGATTGTAGTGGGTGTGACCTTGTTCATGTCACATGATTGTAGTGGGTGTGACCTTGTTCATGTCACATGATTGTAGTGGGTGTGACCTTGTTCATGTCACATAATTGTAGTGGGCGTGACCTTGTTCATATCACATGATTTTAGTGGGCGTGACCTTGTTCATGTCACACAATTGTAGTGGGCGTGACCTTGTTCATGTCACATGATTGTAGTGGGTGTGACCTTGTTCATGTCACATGATTGTAGTGGGTGTGACCTTGTTCATGTCACATGATTGTAATGGGCGTGACCTTGTTCATGTCACATGATTGTAATGGGCGTGACCTTATTCATGTCACATGATTGTAGTGGGTGTGACCTTGTTCATGTCACATGATTGTGGTGGGCGTGACCTTGTTTTGTTTTCCTTGCAGCATTTATATTGCTATGTTGTGTGCCTTCCTGCTGGGCTTTGGAGATGCTTGCTACAACACACAGGTGGGTGGAGTTAATGAGTGGGTGTGATTAATGAGTTGGTGAGGTCTTAGATGGCTGAAGTCAGGCCAGTCTCCTAAAAATGATTATCTGTTTGCATGTGTGTGTATGCGTATGTCCAGGTATATTCTATCTTAGGTAAGCTTTACCCTACAGATGCTCAGAGTGCTCCAGCTATGGCTCTCTTCAAATTCTTCCAGGTAACTTCTTGCACTAGATTGACTAACTGTACGTACAGTAGGAGTCAAAAAAAAGTTTCGAATTCCGTTTCGTAGAACGGCCGTCGCACAATTAAAAAAACGGACGGCCGTTCCGTTCGACCGCGTTACTGTTTTAATCTTTCTCGTTCACCGTATGTCTCGCTCAAAGAAATATTAAAAATCGTTTATCCAATAAAACGTTCCGATTTTTTGTTTACAGGCTCCAGAGGCGGAGCTTTTCGGGTTAAAAAAATTGAAGCCGTCCTATTCGAAGTTGTCTCACGGAGAATTGTTAGTACGACCACCGCACAGTATCGACGTTTTCTCGATGTTAGGGCCTTCTTGGGCTTAGATTTTTTACTATTGGAGGTCCATCAGTAGCTAACAGAAGATCTACGAAGTGCGGACCTCGTTATAGCTCTGTGCCCGTCGGAACTTCAGTCTGCAGCTTTATTGGAGCAAGTTAAAATTTTATACGAGCTTTTTTGCACTGTCCCCGTAGCGTTTAATGGTTGATACAAGACCTTAGCTTGCTGATATAGCTATAGAAGAGTTTCTTGCTAGAAAATATCTGTGAATCGACGGAAATGCTTCACCGTTTTTTCCGTTTTAGTAAACGGTGTCGGCCGTTTAGTCAAAACGGTACGGAACACAACGATAAAAACTACGGTTTAAAAACTACCATTTTAGGGCCGCACTACGGAACGGAATTCGAAACTTTTTTTTGACTCCTACTGTACTTTATTAGTATTTCATGTCTTGTGGGTATGTTTGGCCTCAATTGGTTCATTGGTGTATTTATTGTTTGAGTGATAGATTTTTTATAAGAAGACTCTCAGTATGAACTCCCTCTCTCTCTCTTAATCAGCACCCCCTCCAACCACCTTGATATTCATTGTCCAGCTGCTTCTTCTTTTTTTTTCTTTTTTCTTTTTTAATTAATTAATTTTTTTAATAATTAGCTTAGGAGTAGAGAATCATTATTACTTTTTTTGGCATTTACACCGGCCGACTATCTGCAGAGTTGTGATATGATAGTTCAGTTATGGTCTAATACAACTAGTGACAAAATTGACAGCAAATGCTAAATTCATATGTTCATTCAAAGAATTCTACACTATTCAACGCAAAGCATTATTTCTGTGCAAGGAGCACTGAATTATCAGTCCTGAATTATCAAGCCATGTCAGACCCTTGTCTAAAGTCCTGAATTATCAAGCCATGTCAGACCCTTGTCTAGAGTCCTGAATTATCAAGCCATGTCAGACCCTTGTCTAGAGTCCTGAATTATCAAGCCATGTCAGACCCTTGTCTAGAGTCCTGAATTATCAAGCCATGTCAGACCCTTGTCTAGAGTCCTGAACTATCTGTCTCAGACCCTTGTCTAGAGTCCTGAACTATCAAGCCATGTCAGACCCTTGTCTAGAGTCCTGAATTATCAAGCCATGTCAGACCCTTGTCTAGAGTCCTGAATTATCAAGCCATGTCAGACCCTTGTCTAGAGTCCTGAATTGTCAAGCCATGTCAGGCCCTTGTCTAGAGTCCTGAATTATCAAGCCATGTCAGCTTGTCTAGAGTCCTGAACTATCTGTCTCAGACCCTTGTCTAGAGTCCTGAATTATCAAGCCATGTCAGACCCTTGTCTAGAGTCCTAAACTATCAAGCCATGTCAGACCCTTGTCTAGAGTCCTGAATTGTCAAGCCACGTCAGACCCTTGTCTAGAGTCCTGAATTGTCAAGCCATGTCAGACCCTTGTCTAGAGTCCTGAACTATCAAGCCATGTCAGACCCTTGTCTAGAGTCCTGAACTATCAAGCCATGTCAGACCCTTGTCTAGAGTCCTGAACTATCAAGCCATGTCAGACCCTAGTCTAGAGTCCTGTGTGTGTTCTCGTGTTTGTATTTATTCAGTCCATTGCGGCAATGGTGGGGTTCTTGATGTCACTCAAACTTCGTCTGCAATGGCAGCTTCTGATTCTGGTCAGTTCATCTTCATCTGAAGGTGTTTGTGTGTTTGTTTCATTCTTCATGTTTATATTTTATTTCCAGGTGGTTATGTCAACTATTGGAACTCTGGCATTCGCCATTGTGGAGTGGAAACATTACAAGCCATCGTCATCATTACGCAAGGAGAATTAACTTTGTATGTATGTATGTTTGTTTGTTATTGGCACTCCCTCTTCTATGCTAGAATGATAGACATCTCTAACTCTCCTCTTTTGTTTCTAATCTGATTGATAACTTAGTAGTGTTTTGTTGATATTGAAATCTGTCATGTTGCTTCCTCCCCTCCCATGATTTTTAATTACTGCTCATCGAATAGTGATTCTTTTCAAAGTGCAATATTTGAATAAATTCAAGAAAGGGAAATAACACATTACTACAAGACAATCGCAGAGAAAGGAATTACAATCTCAAACTCAATCATAATCATCAGACCCATCGGTGGGAGGGTGTGTGTGTGTGGGTGGAGAAAGTTAGATGGCGTCGTATTTGGCCTTCTTGGATTTGGATTTCATGAGTGGAAGTAGACAGAAAAGACCAGCTATGACGACTATAATGAGCACGATGAGTCCCACCACACTGCCGATGGCTATTCCAGCAATGGCACCAGCCGAGAGACCCTCACCTGCATCAACATGGTAAAGCATCATCACAGTCTAACAAGGCGTGGGTGGACTGCCTTGAGGCGTGGCTGATTGTCAAGGTCTTACCTGCACAGGTAGCTCTTGAGCCATAATCGTCTATACTTCTACCTTCATCAAATGCTGGAACAAAGTAGAATGATAATTAATGATCTAAGAAGAAGGAGTTATTGAAGGAGGCTTACTGCATTGTATAAAGGACACTAGTTCTTCACAATCTGCGACTACATTTTCTTGAGGGTAGGCGTAACATTGCTTCAAGCAATACTCCATTGTGTCATCACCACAAGTGAAGCTGCTGATCACTGGTTGATTGTTTCTATGGTTACATACAGATAAATATCACATGTGTCCGTTCTATACATATTATTCTATATAATAATTTATAATAAATAATTAATAAAAATATAATTAATCACTAATAATACTAAAACAATAATAATACTATTTACGTGTAATTGGCCATGTCCTGAGCGCTGGTGGCTCCGGTGTAGCCCAGCTGCCGACAGGCTGTACTAGCGTCATTCAAACCCATGTTGCACACTGTCCCCCAGTCGTTGTTCACGAAGACTTCTACATACCCTGAGGATGTCTCTTGCATGACAGGGTTCACTAGACGCACCTGGGTATTGTATGTATCAATGACTTCAGGCACTGTACAATAACAAAGACAAAACAACAATAATAATAACAACGACAACATCAATAATAATAATAATAATAAATGATGATTATACTTTTATAAAAATCTAATAATGAAATATAATGACAGTAACAACTAGCTAGGCAGTAAAAGAGCAAACCCTAGCACTACTTACTTAGTTGTTAAAAAAATTTGCAAACAGAAGGCACTACTGTTACTGCTGAATAAAAAGTTCTTAAATTTTCAGCTTATAATATGGGAGTAGGAAGCCAGATCATATTGGTGCGGCCATTATAACCACACCCACCTAACCACACCCACTGGTTTATTCAAGTAATGAGTTTTATTAATAGAAAAGACAATACAGTTGTTTTATTATCAATGAACCAGAGTCAAGTTTATGTTCTGTGTATCTAGTAAATTCTAATGCCACGGTAATCACACCCAACAATTCAGTACAAGCCATATTTTATTATTATTATTACAATTTTAAAAAAATCAGTAGGTTCATGTCCAATAAATAACATTAAAATATAGTCATAGATATTAGAGTGTATAATGTATAGCTAATATAGCTACTTGGACATATAAAACAAATAACAGTGACAAAAAAAACAACAACTTAAAACAACAACAACTGAATCCACCATAATTGAAACTTACAAATGCCTGCCTTTTGTGGTAGTCATAGTTTTATTTTCTTCAAACATTTCAAGTATGTGAGGCAAATAACTAAATGGGAAGACTCCTAGTAGTGCAAAAATGGCAATTTTGCAGACCAACAAATGCTGGAAAGACCTCTAAAATACACTGTATGTTTGTTTTTCCAAAAGATCGCTTGCAACAGTAAACAAATCACCAGGCTGGTGCAGGCTGGTGTGGAGTTTCCTAAAAATCTTCTAAAGGCTCGATATTAGATATTTAATCCCGGCAGAAGTCATTTTGACTGCTCGATTTCGACCACTCAAGTTCGACATCAACCCAGAGATCAGGTAAAGAGTAGAAAAATGATAGACACGCCCCTTTTTGTTAAAATATTGGTGCGGCTGTGGCCACACCCATTCCAACGCCCCTGAGCTTATAACAATAATGTTGTTAGCTATGACTTAGTGTGGACAACTTCAGTCTTACAGAGTGAGGAGCTCAATCCCGACTAGCTGATGTAGCTTCAGTCTTACAGAGTGAGGAACTCAATCCCGACTAGCTGATGTAGCTTCAGTCTTACAGAGTGAGGAACTCAATCCCGACTAGCTGATGTAGCTTCAGTCTTACAGAGTGAGGAGCTCAATCCCGACTAGCTGATGTAGCTTCAGTCTTACAGAGTGAGGAGCTCAATCCCGACTAGCTGATGTAGCTTCAGTCTTACAGAGTGAGGAACTCAATCCCGACTAGCTGATGTAGCTTCAGTCTTACAGAGTGAGGAGCTCAATCCGGACTAGCTGATGTAGCTTCAGTCTTACAGAGTGAGGAGCTCAATCCCGACTAGCTGATGTAGCTTCAGTCTTACAGAGTGAGGAACTCAATCCCGACTAGCTGATGTAGCTTCAGTCTTACAGAGTGAGGAACTCAATCCCGACTAGCTGATGTAGCTTCAGTCTTACAGAGTGAGGAACTCAATCCCGACTAGCTGATGTAGCTTCAGTCTTACAGAGTGAGGAGCTCAATCCCGACTAGCTGATGTAGCTTCAGTCTTACAGAGTGAGGAGCTCAATCCCGACTAGCTGATGTAGCTTCAGTCTTACAGAGTGAGGAACTCAATCCCGACTAGCTGATGTAGCTTCAGTCTTACAGAGTGAGGACTCAATCCCGACTAGCTGATGTAGCTTCAGTCTTACAGAGTGAGGAACTCAATCCCGACTAGCTGATGTAGCTTCAGTCTTACAGAGTGAGGAAATCCCGACTAGCTGATGTAGCTTCAGTCTTACAGAGTGAGGAGACTCAATCCCGACTAGCTGATGTAGCTTCAGTCTTACAGATGAGGAGCTCAATCCCGACTAGCTGATGTAGCTTCACTTAAAGAGTGAGGAGCTCACTCCCGACTAGCTGATGTAGCTTCAGTCTTACAGAGTGAGGAGCTCAATCCCGACTAGCTGATAGCTTCAGTCTTACAGAGTGAGGAGCTCAATCCCGACTAGCTGATGTAGCTTCAGTCTTACAGAGTGAGGAACTCAATCCCGACTAGCTGATGTAGCTTCAGTCTTACAGAGTGAGGAACTCAATCCCGACTAGCTGATGTAGCTTCAGTCTTACAGAGTGAGGAACTCAATCCCGACTAGCTGATGTAGCTTCAGTCTTACAGAGTGAGGAACTCAATCCCGACTAGCTGATGTAGCTTCAGTCTTACAGAGTGAGGAGCTCAATCCCGACTAGCTGATGTAGCTTCAGTCTTACAGAGTGAGGAGCTCAATCCCGACTAGCTGATGTAGCTTCAGTCTTACAGAGTGAGGAGCTCAATCCCGACTAGCTGATGTAGCTTCAGTCTTACAGAGTGAGGAGCTCAATCCCGACTAGCTGATGTAGCTTCAGTCTTAAAGAGTGAGGAGCTCACTCCCGACTAGCTGATGTAGCTTCAGTCTTACAGAGTGAGGAGCTCAATCCCGACTAGCTGATGTAGCTTCAGTCTTACAGAGTGAGGAGCTCAATCCCGACTAGCTGATGTAGCTTCAGTCTTACAGAGTGAGGAACTCAATCCCGACTAGCTGATGTAGCTTCAGTCTTACAGAGTGAGGAGCTCAATCCCGACTAGCTGATGTAGCTTCAGTCTTACAGAGTGAGGAGCTCAATCCCGACTAGCTGATGTAGCTTCAGTCTTACAGAGTGAGGAACTCAACTCCTCAGACGCTAGCTTCAGATTACAGCTTCAGTCTTACAGAGTGAGGAGCTCAATCCCGACTAGCTGATGTAGCTTCAGTCTTACAGAGTGAGGAGCTCAATCCCGACTAGCTGATGTAGCTTCAGTCTTACAGAGTGAGGAACTCAATCCCGACTAGCTGATGTAGCTTCAGTCTTACAGAGTGAGGAGCTCAATCCCGACTAGCTGATGTAGCTTCAGTCTTACAGAGTGAGGAGCTCAATCCCGACTAGCTGATGTAGCTTTCATCAATCAATAAAGTCCATGTGTGGTAACCATAGGAACATTTGGACTTCCTGACATGCACGTTACACTTAGGGCACACTTTTTGAAGAGCAGGCATACCAACAGTTGATGAAAGAATCACGCCTCCTAACGCAAGATACACCCAATGAAAAAATCTGCACTGGAACTGGGAGTGGTAAAATTGTATGCTCATGTGAGCATGTGTGATTCTGAATGGCAGGTAAACGAATGAATGGGTGTGGCTGTATAGCAGTGCGAAACATACTGTCTGCCTTTTCTTTCATCGTCCTCAAACAAAGCCAAAATAAAAGAAAGTGGCAAATTAAATGGACTCAAATCATCCTTTAGTCCTAGTTCAAGTCTGCCATCTTCAAAAGCCACTGCTGACAGAGTGAATGAATGGCTGACAAAGATACCACTATAACCTCACGGGCACACACACTGAGGGTTAATAATGATAGCCAAGTATATACTACAGGGTGATATCATGACGCTGACCTGTACTGTTTCTTGTTGTGATCTATATATAATAGTGACTGTGCTGTGATCTAAATATAGTAGCTATGTTGTGAAAGGGTAAAAGGAAGTGGAGAGTATTAGTACTATAGTTCAAGTGAACTGATAGACATATGGTCTTGTGATGGGTTGGTGGTTACTATAGAGCCTATACTACTGGAGAGAGACTTACTACACTCTATGAATACTTCATCATCCACATCGCACATGAGGTCCTCCGATGACGAGGAAAAGTCACACCTGAGGATGTGGCGCTCAGCATTGCTAGGGTTGCCCTGTCTGCGACAACGAACTTTAGCCAGGACTGGGTCGGTGTTGTTGTTGTCGTAACTATGGAAACAAGAAGTGCACAGAGGAGGAATAGCATAGGCATTCCAATCTATTGGTATAATTATTGTTATATTAGGTATGTCACTAAGTGTTTATGCAATTCTAGGCAACCTCAAATTATTGGCCTTTAGTAAAGCCTCAATTTTTTACATTAGTGCCCTCTAAAGACAAGGAATAGGCTGCCATTTCTGCATAGTCTATTGCAGTATTTAAAACTCCAATACATTTTTAAAAGAGTCAAAACAACAGTAACAACATACTAAACAACAGTAACAACATACTAAACACCTAGCAAGCCAAGTCACTGGGACTTTCTCTTGTTCTCTCAATACTTGCTAATTTAAGTTACTTCAGCCCCTTTGTTGTTACGGTAACTATACATTCATCACTGACAAGTAAGTTTCATGTTGTCTCTATTTCTCTTGAGGCCTTTGCAGCCCTGAACAATTTGAAAGCTAAAAATAATATCTTCAGGTACCAAAATAAGTTCCTTCCATGGAAATAGCTACTTAGCGTGCACTAGGACACTTACTTAAACACAGCCTAGCAACCACAATTATTGCACCTCCATTGTATCCATCTATTTATATATCTTTTTATACTCAGCATATCAATTTATTAATTTCTCTTAGTGTAAAGATTATTAACTTTGAGATAATTAGGGGGAGTGACATTAACTTCTGCATCCATGGCATGTGAAGCCTTACCCTGGCATCTCTTGCAGCTTCATAATGGAGACATAACTATGTTGTCCTAGTTGCCTACACACCACCTGAGCCATGCCTTCCTGGTTGTAGTCATCATCATAACACACACTACCCCATTCTCCATTGAAATACACTTCAAGTCTTCCTTTCAAGTAGTCCTGATACAGCCTGACGTCTCCATTTTGAAAGCATTCTGGAATAGCATAGCTACGATGTATTGTTAGCTTCACAACAACTATTGAACTCACCAGTTAAGCCTACGCATATCAGAAGAACTGCAGCTAAAACCTTCATTTTTATTGTTCTTCTTTCCGCAGACACCTTGCAAGAGAGCTCAAATGACCGAAGATGGGCGTTGCTGCTCTCATGTGGTCATGTGAGCTGTATGCATTATTGCCAAATAGGGCCGAAATGGAATATTCAAGAGGACGGGGGGAGGTGAGGCGCGCGCGCAGAGGTTAGATGGAGTCAGCTTTGTGGAGCACCACTAAAGAGCTGTACGTAGCAATGAATTCTCTCAATAGACTCGACACTAAAAGAAACATACTTGTTGAGGCTCTACGTCATTTTATGACTTAGTTGCATTTCCTGACTTCAATCATTTTCTAGCTAATGAAATCGCTAAGTCATGTTGGATCAGTTATTAGAGATTGGCACATCACTTTATATTAAATAAAACAAACAGCAATGAATTAGGAGTCCTACTAGCTAGCTACATCATTAAAACACAAAGAATGCAGCAATAAATGACAGCCAACACAAACACCTAGCTAGCTAGCTTATGAATATCCACCAACACAGTATGCAGGTGAATTAAATAGTTTCATAGACGACACGTCGGGATCCTCGAGCTGCAGAGTAGAGGAAACAACTGGGAATACAGCAACACAGCGCACACACAAGGACAGCGATAATGATCAGGATAACAATCACTGCCACTACAACGCCCACTGCAATAGCCACTATAGAAGAGTAGTCAGCTGGAAACAACAAACAAAATAAATAATAATATAAAGAATATTTCAGTCCACCCACCACCAGTTGTCATTAGCTATAACATTGGCTCTATCAACAGACAATATTGCTTTAAAGATTGTGATAAGCTATAGCTATGGGTGCTCTCTTATAGCGCAATATGGCAAGTGAACTTTCTCCCTCCCTACTGCTGTTCTGCCAGGTTAGATCTTTTATTGGTATTCACAAAAACTGAACAAGTAAGTGAACACAAGAGAACATTTAAGTTATATCTACTTCTCTATCACTTGATTTTCCAACATAATTTTTTAGTTGTTGGCTGTAAACAGAATTAGCTACTGACGTCACACGTATCTCCTAATAGTTTATGTATGAGGACAGACTGCCTGCCAGCAATTGCTGTGCGAGGACAGACTGCCTGTCCATTGCTGTAGAAGCCACAAATACTCCACAAGTTTCAGGCACTAAAACGATTCAATGCTGGTCAAGATTTGCCTCAGGCGCTTTACTTGAACAATGTCAGATCGCTCATCATTTGCGCTCAACAACATCAGGATAGAAGTAATAATTTAGTAAAGTTGCTACAAAATACTAATGTATCTACTTGATGTAAATGTTAGCAATTGATCTATTAATTTAACAATATTGTCTTCACTCTGTAATTAATGTTGTGCCAATGGATCAATGAGTGTAGGTCAAATTTTAGAAAGTTAGGATTGTACGCAGGAAGGCTGAGTTTCTCGTGTGGTAATTAAACTTCTCAAGTTATTACATTTTTTCTTTACAAATCTGAAGAAGTAAGAATTGAAGTGAAAAGAAACTACGACACATAAAATTGCTTGATTTAAAACTATAACTGAGAACACACTTACTCCTATCGCCACATCAGTAAAATATACAGCCATGTGTATCAGGTAAGGTATAGTCAATCCATGTAACATGCCTTATGACTATTACGGCAAGATGACCCCTTACCTGAGCAAACACTGTCTGTGCCATACGTCGTCTTGTAAGAATTGCTGAATGCTACACACACAACAAACAACAACAAACAACAATAGTTCCTTGTAACTTTAACTCTGTCCCTCCGTCAGTCTCTACTTACTGCAATTGACTTCACTGTGGAGCTGACAGGTGGATGTGTCAGAGTAGGAGGGGTACTGGAAGCAGCTCCGCAGACACTGGCGAGAACTACTGCATGTAAAGCTCGAGACTTGAGCACCACGTGCACTATTACTGTAAATGCATATAAACATGATGAAATGTCTAATCCAAACTGAACCAAGTTCTCTGGCAATGCTCCCTGTACAACTAGTCCAGGAGACACTCCATAGGGCTAATACTTGAACCTAGAAATGTCCATTCCAATGAAAGTTTTTTTTTTGTATTCATATGTGGTCCTAGGACAAATTCAGCTTGGTTGCCCAAGTGGCAACTATGGGCAACTCCTGGAATTTTTGTGGTTGTGCGATGCTAATGCTATATTTTACTCTACAACACTTTGTCATAGAATTAAGTAAAAATACTCTTCCTTGGGGTTTTGGGGGTGTAGAATCCATTTATGACATTATTTTTGGGATTGCATGCATGGATAAGTGCTAAACAGACTTCAGCGAATTTTTTCTAGCGTAAAGCATGCAGAAATTATGTATTACATAATGCGCTGACAATAAAACATTTTATACACTACTACTGACATGAAGTGTCCATTGACAACCATAATAAATAAATCTTAAATTAGTGTATGATGTGTTGAAAACTACTTGTTAATCTCAATAGTATTGTCATTCTTGTCAACTATATATAATTATCAGCGCAGTTTACAGATTTTGTGATGATTGTCAATGAACTCTTTTCAGGCAGTGAATGTGGTTAGGCTAGCAGCTAGCTGTAGTCTGTGCTGGAAAATTCTTGCATAGTTGAGTATTTGAAATTATGGCTGAGTTAGAGCTCTCTAGCAAATGTCTACTTCCAAGCTGTAGTAACTCTGGATCACTCTAAACCTTCAAGACACAAGCAGTCAACAAACTTATTGGATGTGCAGTTGAGAGGGGCGATGATGAGACAGGAGATATTTTGCAGGCCATTTTGAATACTCAAGGAGAAAAGGCATCAGTTGAGCTCCACAAAGGTTGCTACTGACCTTATACCTCCAAATAGCATATCAAGAAGTTTGGGACAGAGAGAAAAGCTGAGTCAGTTTGTAGTAATGAGCCACCTGCTGCTAGAATCAGACGGTCACAAGTTATTGAGTTTGACTTCAAGAGGCAGTGTCTATTCTGTGCAAATGTATGTGAGCCTGTCAATCCTAAGCATCCTGACAGGTGGGATCGGGTAGTGCAGTGCGAAAGGAAGGAGCTCGAAAGTGCTCTCCCATTCAAGGAAGATTGCAATGTTGTCAAGTTAGAAATGGTGCCTGGAGCAGGGAAGTTTTGCTACACTGTCATGGTGTGCATGATTTAGCCGCAGCGGAGGCACAATACCATTATTGATGTTATGATAACTTCAGGAAGATCCATACTAGTTACAGTGAGAAGAGCCTACTAATAGATGATGAAGCTTTGACAAAGCTTGCCAATGAAATGTATATTGACCTCAAACTGTGTAATGGACATCCATTGAGCAGCATGGAATGTGTTAAAAAAATGGTGGTAAGCTGACATGAAAGCAAATTGTTTCAAAGCTAGCCATGTACCTGGTGATGGTGTGGTCATACTCAATATTGATGGTTGTGCGTCTATAATTGGCTTTCAGGAGTACATTGGCAAAGTCACAAAGGTTTGCAAAAGTGGAGGTTGACGATGAAGACCCTGAAGATGTTTTAGCAAGAAAAATTGTAGTAGAGTCACAAAATATGACCTTGGTAATTTTACTCATTCCAAGTGGATGGAATCAAACAACACTAGGATTGGGAGTAAAGCTTCACCATAAGATTGGTAGTAGGAAACTCATCGATATTTTACATGACCATGGATACACCACCACGTCATGACCATGAATACACCACCACGTCATGACCATGGATACACCACCACGTCATGACCATGGATACACCACCACGTCATGACCATGGATACACCACCACGTCATGACCATGGATACACCACCACGTCATGACCATGGATACACCACCACGTCATGACCATGGATACACCGCCACGTCATGACCATGAATACACCGCCACGTCATGACCATGGATACACCACCACGTCATGACCATGGATACACCGCCACGTCATGACCATGGATACACCGCCACGTCATGACCATGGATACACCGCCACGTCATGACCATGGATACACCACCACGTCATGACCATGAATACACCACCACGTCATGACCATGGATACACCACCACGTCATGACCATAGATACACCACCACGTCATGACCATGGATACACCACCACGTCATGACCATGGATACACCACCACGTCATGACCATGGATACACCACCACGTCATGACCATGGATACACCACCACGTCATGACCATGGATACACCACCACGTCATGACCATGGATACACCACCACGTCATGACCATGGATACACCACCACGTCATGACCATGAATACACCACCACGTCATAACCATGGATACACCACCATGTCATCACCATGGATACACCACCACGTATGATGAAGTACGTCGTTTCTGTAAATTGACTAAAGTGTCAGTGATAATGCTCTAACACTTCATCAGGAAATGAGGTTCACTATGAGTGCTGGAGTTGTGTTCGGTTGGTACGACAACTTTGACCTGATGGTGTCAACTGTCGCCGTGAGGCCCATGCTATGGAAGAATTTCAGATGCATTAGAAGTATAGAAAGTGGTAGATCTCACCATAAGCTCAGTACTCTCACCATAAGCTCAGCACTCTCACCATAAGCTCAGCACTCTCACCATAAGCTCAGCACTCTCACCATAAGCTCAGCACTCTCACCATAAGCTCAGCACTCTCACCATAAGCTCAGCACTCTCATCATAAGCTCAGCACTCTCACCATAAGCTCAGTACTCTCACCATAAGCTCAGCACTCTCACCATAAGCTCAGCACTCTCACCATAAGCTCAGCACTCTCACCATAAGCTCAGCACTCTCACCATAAGCTCAGCACTCTCACCATAAGCTCAGCACTCTCATCATAAGCTCAGCACTCTCACCATAAGCTCAGTACTCTCACCATAAGCTCAGCACTCTCACCATAAGCTCAGCACTCTCACCATAAGCTCAGCACTCTCACCATAAGCTCAGCACTCTCACCATAAGCTCAGCACTCTCACCATAAGCTCAGTACTCTCACCATAAGCTCAGCACTCTCACCATAAGCTCAGCACTCTCACCATAAGCTCAGCACTCTCACCATAAGCTCAGCACTCTCACCATAAGCTCAGTACTCTCACCATAAGCTCAGTACTCTCACCATAAGCTCAGCACTCTCACCATAAGCTCAGCACTCTCACCATAAGCTCAGCACTCTCACCATAAGCTCAGCACTCTCACCATAAGCTCAGCACTCTCACCACAAGCTCAGTACTCTCACCACAAGCTCAGTACTCTCACCACAAGCTCAGCACTCTCACCACAAGCTCAGTACTCTCACCATAAGCTCAGCACTCTCACCATAAGCTCAGCACTCTCACCATAAGCTCAGCACTCTCACCATAAGCTCAGCACTCTCACCATAAGCTCAGTACTCTCACCATAAGCTCAGTACTCTCACCATAAGCTCAGTACTCTCACCATAAGCTCAGCACTCTCACCATAAGCTCAGCACTCTCACCATAAGCTCAGTACTCTCACCATAAGCTCAGCACTCTCACCATAAGCTCAGCACTCTAAGCTCAGCACTCTCACCATAAGCTCAGCACTCTCACCATAAGCTCAGTACTCTCACCATAAGCTCAGCACTCTCACCATAAGCTCAGTACTCTCACCATAAGCTCAGTACTCTCACCATAAGCTCAGCACTCTCACCATAAGCTCAGCACTCTCACCATAAGCTCAGTACTCTCACCATAAGCTCAGTACTCTCATCATAAGTTCAGTACTCTCATCATTCCTCGGCTTACGTTTAAGGAGGCCAAGTCTGTGGGTGCAAACAGGTCAATTCCCCTTGTACACTATGCCGGCCCTAAGAAAGTGATACCACTATTTGTATCCACCAGTAGGACTGGGCTTAGTTACTTTGAGTAGACTGCTCAACAAGCCAGTCTCCACACTACCCATATGAAGGATGCTGAGTGGTTGGATAGTCGCAGCAAGGGTGAAGATTCCATGGAATGGAATGGTTTTAATAACCAGCTAGCTAGGAGCCAGGGTACTGTGAAACCTGCAACTCCACATCTCATTGGTCCTCGACATTAACGCAACTTCCTTACAGCACCTTAGCCATGCATGTAATCCCAAAAATAATGTCATAAATGAATTCAACATCCTCAAAAACCACAAGGAAGAATCTTTTTAATTCTATGACAAAGTGACTGTAGAGCAAAATTTAGAATTAGCATCGCACAACCACGAAAATTCCAGGAGTTGCCCGTGGGGCAACCAAGCTGAATTTGTCCTAGGACCACATATGAATACAAATCAGCAAAAAATCTTCATTGGAATGAACATTTCTAGGTTCACAAGTTGACTACTGGACTAAACATGCAAACAATGAGAATTTGAATGAGTGACAGACAACCTTCACTATATAATTTAGACTCGGCTATCTTCAGTAACAACCAGAACAATTGATTCTAACTGTAAATGTAATATAACCACGTCTCACTCACCTATTACCATTTCTCACACTTTTGATTGTAACCCTGCCCTCCTCCTGCTTTCCACTTGCCTTCCAGAACTTTCTTTTCATGCATGTGGTCAATTTATTGTCATGTGATTCTCTGGTGATCTCAGGGCCTGGCCTATATAAGGCTGGTCCTCTGAGTTCCCTGGGTTTCTTTTTTTCTTAAATATTTTTTGTACTTCCTCCTGTTGCTATTACAATTATCAAATATACCAACTGGAACATGGTTCGTATAGTGTAGGGAGTACAGTAACTGAGAGGGAAGAGAATATGGCAGCCACTTGAATTAACTGAGACCTCTCACTATCTCTTAATCTTAAAGACTCATCATCTGTTAATCTTATAGACTCACTATCTTTTAATCTTATTGACTCATCATCTTTCAATTATCTTATAGACTCACAATCATTTAATATATTATTGGTACAAACTTACTATCCTCCAGTGTCTCTGTGACTAGTGGAGTAAGAGTATCCCAACTGACGGCAGGCGCTGTCTGCTGCAGCTGTAGACATGCCACACACTGGACCCCACCTACTGTTCAGGTACACTTCCACATAGCCTGAAGACTTGTATCCAGTGCCACCCTGTACCAGACGAACTTGAGAGTCGTACGCAGGATCATCGATAGACGATACTGTACAGGATACAATAGATGATGATAACTAGTGGTGTGCTTGAGCACAAATGGCGAGCGAGCCTAAAGACTATACTATTTTTATATGAATGATTTTGACTTCTAACACTGAAGCTACTGAAAATAAGGTCCAGTTTTTTAATTTAGCATACAGGGTAAAGGGATTTCAGTGCCATAGTAACAACTCTCTGCAACTGCTTGGAAGGAAAACAACAACAACAAAACAATACACGTTATTTAAAAGTTTTCTTTGTGATATTCTTTAGCTAAGTAGTGGTTGTAACACACAATGCTTTGACACAACTGGACATGCACCTACACAGACTTACCTTCGTGGTAGTCTAGTGGACAATGTATTTTCAAGTAAATACTGTTGCGCAAGGCTTATAGCCATGACAAAGAGCGCATTGACTTACCACCGCCACTAAGGATTCTCAGAGCTCGTTAATTGAAAAATACTGGAACTGTGAACGCTTTACCTAACTTACGTAATTAAAAGCGCGGGCGAAAACAGAGGTCTCACGTACTCCATAAACAGATAAATAAATAAATAAATATAGCGAAATCTCGATTGAGTTACCCCTGATAGTGTCTCGCTCGCTCGCCAATAATAGGGGCAGGCTAATGAATTATTCATGTTGTAGTTGTTCCTGACACACTATCATTTAAATAACGATAACAATAACAACTCGCAGCAAAAAAGATAGCAATAGGAAAAATATTTTCTATCTCGTCTATTAATACGTTATCAAATTGAGGTAGACCTACAGATTGTCTCATAGCTTCTAGTAGAGCTTGTCCAGAATATTATGCTGACGACCACTTCCAAATCACTCGTGCAATAGGAACTATTTGCTAATTGTAATGCTGCAAAATTTCCCCTCCCACTTCCCCTAAATACGTAAATAAAATTGTACCCTATCTCTCTCTCTCTCTCTCTGCCCCCCCCTCCCCCCAATTAGTTGAGGCATATCTAAAAGGTAATTTGTCACATTAAACCACAAAGACATGCTCTTAGAGCCATCAAAGCATCTTCCTACAAAGCTGAAGACACTGTGTGAACTTCTATTTCTGAGCATGCCCATCAGGTCACAGCAGATGCTCCATGGAATGAAGATAAGAGTTATTTGCATGGTAGTAGCTTTGTAAATGACTACATCTCCATTCCTGTCACTAACTATCTCCTCAGACAGACGACTTGAATGAGAGATTCAACACTTCCTACAACTCCTGGACACACAGCGACACTTCTACAACTCCTGGACACACAGCAACACTTCTACAACTCCTGGACACACAGCAACACTTCTACAACTCCTGGACACACAGCAACACTTCTACAACTCCTGGACACACAGCGACACTTCTACAACTCCTGGACACACAGCGACACTTCTACAACTCCTGGACACACAGCAACACTTCTACAACTCCTGGACACACAGCAACACTTCTACAACTCCTGGACACACAGCAACACTTCTACAACTCCTGGACACACAGCAACACTTCTACAATTCCTGGACACACAGCAACACTTCTACAATTCCTGGACACACAGCAACACTTCTACAACTCCAAGCACAATTGCTATCACCATGCCAACAGCTTGAGATGACAAGTGAAACTCAGGTCTAATGAATAAGGAGTTAATTACTTCAACAACTTCCAAATCTCTCTCAAGAACAATAAAGTTCTATTCCAGTATTAAAATCATTTATCCAATAAAAGATGTCATCTTTAGTCTGGCAAACATAGCGTAAATAATAAATTGAATGAAATCTGCAAGTGGCCCGTGCCATAACTAGTTGCCCGTGCCATAACTAGTTGCCCCTGTCACAACTAATTGCTGATGTAATAACTCACACACCATCAAGTCATACCCACAAGTGCATGGAGACAGAAAGCTAGGGTCAGAAGTCATGTGACCCATGATCTGCAACTTACTACTTCTACTACTAAACTAAGACCTCATTAATGTGGTCTTAGTAATTACCAAATAGGAGGAAATTCCCAGGAACTAACACCGTTGAGAACTCTAAAATAACCAACCACACACACCATTAGACAGGATGTCACATGTCTCTCCTGGATACACTGCACTATCTACCAGTGTAACTGGGATCATTTGGGTGGTCAAGCTAACACGCATACACACACCAAGAGGGGGGAAGTGTTCAGTGCCCATTTATAATTATTCTAGCTAGAAAGTGATCACTGTCACATGATAGAGTGTAATCACTGTCACATGATAGAGTGCATGTTCCATCCTAGTAATTCTCTGAATGTCTATAATTTGTGTCGCCAACGACAGATACAAAATGAGCTATGAATGATTTGGTTGCTCTTAGAAGTACACAATTTTAATAAAATTCAGCAGTTCTAACTACTCTTCTTGTCCTTCTAAGTAGTACATTAAATTATACTTATGTAATTCAGGCCCGTAGCCAAAAGTTCGCATTGGGGGGTTCGGATTTTGAAGCCACACTTACTTTTGTTTCCTCGTTAATTCTTCTATAATACTAGTGATGTGCTTGAGCACAAAGGGCGAGCGAGCCTATGCACAAACAAAACATTCAATAGAATCTATCAGTCCTTTCTAAAAGTGTAAGACGTAGCCGTTGTGACCATTATATACTTTAGCTAACAAATACAGAACCACTTTCTTACCTCAATTCACAGAGTACTGGTATTTCTGTAGTCTCTGACTATCTGAATTACCAGTAGCTTTTTGACAACAAACACTCGCAGCTACTAAAAAGGCCGATTTTTTTTTTTAATTACGTCTGGTAAAGGGTTCAATACCATAGTAACACGCCATAACATTTTGCAACTTGAAAAAGCAAGAAGTTCTAAAGAATTACTGCACAGTGTTGAGTCTAACAGTAAGTTTTTAAGACCTAAGTGCGTCTTGTGTCATTCAGAAACAACCTAATACAAAGGGATAAACAATTAATTTCCTTGAGATACGGGATCGCTAAACCGAAAGATTCAGTTTAGTGGAGGTATGGGAAAAGGTAGACCACGAAGCAAACACAAAAACAAGAGGGTCAAAGTACAAAATGACATACGTACGTTTACACACATATAAACAAACAAACATCCCCGGTTTATTGTGTTACCCCTGAGAGTGTCTCGCTCGCTTCGCTCGCCAATTAAAAAACAAAACAAAAGATAAGCACGCTAAAGCTTATAATTTGTTCTATGTATCTACTTCAAAACTATAAGTTCATTAAACACTGTTGATATTCGAGAGAAAAGTGGTATTATTCTCGAGTAACCAGGCTTCTAACCACTACGGTGAGCGGTATATAAACAGTGCATCATTAATACGACTTTTTTCGTACTACAAGTTAGTTATTGTACGGCGTGTAAACTGCCCGTTCAAAAATGTATTGGAAAAATCGCTGAAATAGCACTGGAACAAAGTGAAATGCCTTAAGTGAAATAGTAAGGGTAAGTGCTCAAGCATGCAGCTCTAGCCTTGGAAATGTACAGTTCAAGTAGTCTCTAGTTGGACACAACGTCATTCTTTAGCGCAGAAGCTCTACCCGTATTAGACGGAATTTTTCAACAGATTAGGAGGAGCCATCGGTTAAAAGCAAAGTTCCAGAGAAAGTTTATCCTGAAGCACAGTGATAGTGATTGCATTATAACGAAGCCACACTGTAAATGATTATTGACTTACAGTAGTCTCACGCAGTTTGTATAAAGCTGGCCTACTATTAGCGTGTGAAAGCAGGGTAACCGTGCTATTCGGGATTAATAACACGAACAATGCGATTAAAATAACACGAGGCAAATCGGAGTGCTATTTCAATAGCTTTATGAATGCTGTTGATCCCTAATAGCACAGGTTACCCGTGCTATCACTTGCTAATAGTAGGCCAGCTTTTTTTTTTAAACATTTGCAGTGTAGCTACACCATACAGCTAGTGCACTCACTATCTGTGTATTTCAGGATTAACTTTCTAAGATACTTCCCGATGGCTCCCATCCTAATCTGTTGAAAAAATTCCGTTGCTTGTGCTATTAATATCGAATAGCACGCTTACCCATGCTATTAATCTTACTAATTAATAAGTGCATTACATTACACATTATAAAGAATAGATGTAACGTAGCAAGCTTCACTCTTGCCGATATGAGAGCAAAATTTGGTAGCCAAGGAGATGAATGTTTATTAGGTCACTTGGACACAGACTAGGCCATCCATGTACAGAGTATGAAGTACATCTAGAGAAACAGCAGAGAATTCCATCGCAGGTTCAGCACGATGGAATGAATGATGATATTCCAGAAGTTATATGCGGGGTGTGGCTAAAATATTTACTTCCGGTCACTCTAAAGGGGGGGTCGACCGAACCCCCCGAACCCCCCCCTGGCTACAGGTATGGTAATTATATTAAAAGTAGAATTTCATTAGTATCACATACAAAAACAATCACAAAACCTGTTCTGAAACTCCATCATAATTTTCAAACTTGATCATTTTGAATTCAAGTCAAATGCAATGAGGTCTAGCAACTACACCGAACACTGTGTGTGTGTGTGTGTATGTATGTGTGTGTGTGTGATTTATCTTTGAACAAACTTCAAGAAAAATACAAATATCTCTCTAGAAGAACTTGACAAATTTCATCTTCAGTTAATTGTGAGGTAATAAATGATAGGGCCCTCTTGGGTAGACCTTCACACACCAGTCTCATAAATCTTGACCTGGTAAGTGATGTAATGGCTACTGACAACTCACAGCATTTCACAACCAAGTCTTCGTTATGGTCAGGTGATGGATTAGTGGTGTAGTCATGGTAACACTGAAGGATGTGTGTTGGAGCATCAGGAATGTAATCAGACAGGCCATTACAGTTTCCAGAAGAGAGAAGACTGGGAACATTATCCCCCAGCTTATCACAGTCACAGATTAGCCTGCATGCACAACCAAATCACCATGACAACATGCACACATATACGTACACCACAACATAGTGACACATGTTATTACTGACATTAACAACATAGACTCTGCACAACTCTGCATCATAAGTCTGCCATTATAGTACACCCATTAATCTCGACGTCACAGAGAAGAGAAGCAAAGCTACTGCTTGTTCTCTACACGGGGTCATAGGGTTTACTATCACCACTTGCATTATAACACACACTCATCACAATGACTATAATAATATATTAATCCTTATCAACTCTACAAGCTGTACCAGCTTTCCTCAGCTCAACTGTTAGTGACCCTTGCTACTTGCGGATGCACTTAGGTATACTATACAGACCCAAATTCCACCCACCATCCACCAGTCTTACTTGCGACACTATCAGTCTAATCTAATATACTACACTCTTTATACACTACACCCATATACTACATCCCCACTACACCTTTATACTACACTCATATACTACAACCATATACTACACCCTACATACACTACACCCATATACTACACCCTACATACACTACACCCATATACTACAACCTACATACATTACACCCATATACTACAACCTACATACATTACATCCCTATATACACTACACCCATATACTACATCCCTACATACACTACACCCTTATACTATACTCATATACTACACCCATATACTACACCCTACATACACCACCCATATACTACACCCTACATACACTACACCCTACATACACTATACCCATATACTACACCCTACATACACTACACCCCTATATACTATACCCCTACATACACTACACCCATATACTACACTGCACGATATTATACCAATATATTTCACCCTACATACACTACTACACCCTACATACAATATCTTGTCAGAAGTCAGTAACGCCTTTTGAAAACTCAAACAAAAAACACTTACTGCTGGTCATGGTAGGAGCCAGAATAAATTACATCAGCATACCCCAACTGCCTGCATGCAGCCTGGCCTACTCTTTCGTAGTCAGAGGGCTGAACACTTCCCCACACTCCTTGCAAATACACCTCCACGATACCAACGCCAGAGCTATTCTTTGGGCCCACAAGTCTCACGTCGCCGTTGGACTGGCAGACTGAAGAAAAACAAAGCAAAAAAGAAATGAAAACAAAGGCAGTGCAGCACACCAGTGTGCCTAGAACTCAGTCAACTTACCCACAGCGTTAATTCCGGCCAAAAGAAACAACAGGAGGACTTCCATAGCAGCAAGAACCGAATTGCTAAATTATCGTAAGAAAAGCGGCGGGTCCGCTGCGTAATCTACCTGCGACACGTCTGAGGTATAGCTAGCGATCTCGTGGCTTTTATTGCGTTATCAAAAAGCAGAGGCTGCTGTGGCCTGTATCTAATTGTGGTTGGTATGGCTAGCAGAGCAGGCACAAAAAGGAAGCAACAGCTTTCTGCAGCAAGGCAGAAGAAAATATGCTACTCCAGTAGAGGTACCTATAGCAAAACATGATAACATTGACATTTGAACATCATGCTTGCAGAATACAATCTGTCAACAGTCATGTTTTGAATCATTCTATATACTTAATAAATATATTCATGTAGTGTATGGCACACAAATCGTTTTTAGTCTAAAATTTATTCATTTATTCGAAGTCAGCAAAAAATTACACGTTTTTTGATAAATCTGATGTACAGTCTCATCTATAATATTGTACAGGTCCCGAGTTGGTTAGTCATGATGGTGATATTACAGGCAGCTAGACTATTTAATAGAACTAGCTACCCGGATAGCTAGCCAGGTGTAGCAACTTTCAGAGAATTTATTTTAGTAGCATAAAATCATAATATTTCGGCTTGTGGAGCCTTCTAGTGGTTACTGAACTAATGAGGGTGACTGTACAAGGAACCTTATATAAACAGATGATACAGAACATGAGATCATTGTGTAGTGCCCCTACAGTGGCAGTCATTCTATGACTGCCACTAATTAACTGTCTCAATTACGATTACACCTTCACACCTCCCAACACCAACTAACATTCCCAGGGGCACTACACAATGATCTCATGTTCTGTATCATCTGTTTATATAAGGTTCCTTGTACAGTCACCCTCATTTAGTTCAGTAACCACTAGAAGGCTCCACAAGCCGAAATATTATGGTTTTATGCTACTAAAATAAATTCTCTGAAAGTTGCTACACCTGGCTAGCTATCAGGGTAGCTAGTTCTATTAAATAGTCTAGCTGCCTGTAATATCAGGCGCACACGGGAAGCGCATGCTCACGAAGGCACACGTGACTACAAGTTACACGAGCTTAGTTACGAGAGCGAGTGCCAGGCAGGAACGCTACCAAATGTTGGTTCCCACCATCCTCTCCTAACTTCCTCCTTATTTTACAACTAGGTTGTTAGACTCCATCGCATTTCATGTGATGTGAAACTGGGCTGGCCACCAGGCCCCTATGCGCAGCGCAATCTGCGAAAAAGGGGCCTTCCCCCCAAAGCGGGGGATTTCTCAGCATGAAAGGGGTTGGGTTTAACACACCTCTGCACTGACCGGTGGGTAGCCAGCCCAGTTCCTGCCAAAGATGAGGTTGATAGGAAAATGACACACGACATTACCTCTGGTTAGCGACTAGAGTTAACGGTAGTTGTCTCCGTGCACTGTCACGCTTCCCCCCATTCCACTAATATAATGCTGAGTCAGCTGAACAAGTGGCCACTTTCACCCCCCGTGAAGCGGTAGGTAAAGGGTCTGGCTACTCAAGATTACGCCAGAGATGTAGGAAGTTGGTATACTTACTCAAGCTATCAAACGATTAAACCTTTCCAGCACTCCCATTGCTTATAGTATACAAGTTGACGTATCACTGAACATTTTTTTAGAGATTCAGTGAGCTATAGAAGTTCACCACTAGATGCGTGAGACAAGGTTAATTTTATGCCAATTCAAATCATCAGTAGGTTCGGCTTTTATTAGCCGTTACCCCTTTCTACAGTCATTGCCAGAAAAAATATAGAAGAACATGACGAAGTTCACTGTAGCAACCATTTCACAAAAGCAATAATTCCAGCATTTCTGAACATTTTGAAGCATGCTTCAGTGTATGGAATGCACTGCTGGTAGCATGTATTGCATGGCCAGTGACATTCACTCCCGATGTAAACTTGAGTCCATGTGAGATCCAATGCTCTTGCACACGCGCTAGTATTACACCGTGCGAGTCGTCCACATGTAGCAAGTAATAAAGGCTTCCATTGATTCTGTACTGGAGAAGGTTGCCATGAATATCAAGAAAATGTGAGTTTAATGAAAAGATATGTCCACTTGATCCACTAACTTTGTAATTATCCTTTGTGTGTCTTCATTTAACACCAAAAATGTAGCTAACTCAAAGGTTATTTTATTCAACTAAGACCCAATCAGCATTTCTGATTACATTATATTACACACACTATAATCAGTAGGATGGCAACAAACAAGATGAGCAGAGTTCCATCATCCAGTGTTACCAGTTTTACTACTGTTATAAACCAGTACTTCCTCAATTATCCAGACACTTTGGCACAGAAAAACTCAAGTGTCCAGATATGTGAAAACATCCAAATACATTAATAATTGCAATCTTTATTGAAGACAACACGAAAGATTAATCACAAAGTCAGAGCTAACAAAGAGACAGTGAAGAAAGATTAATCACAAAGTCAGAGCTAACAAAGAGACAGTGAAGATGACCAAAATAATAAAACAAGAATGCAACAAAATGGAATAAATGACAGACAACACAAGCACCTAGCTAACTAAATAAATATCCATCAACACAGTATGCTGTTCTATTAAAAAGTTTCATAGACTTCATGTCTGGATCCTCGAGCTGCAGAGTAGAGGAGACAGCTGGGAATACAGCAACACAGCGCACACACAAGGACAGCGATAATGATCATAATAATAAACACTGCTAATACGACGCCCACTGCAACAGCCACTACTGGAAATAAGTAGGGGTCAACTGAAAAACAAACAAACAAACAAAATGAATGAATAATATTAAGAATGATTCAGTCAACTCTAGCTGTTATGATATTATTGAGTGTAAAAACAGGAAATGACTACTGCTGTAGATTGTAATAATTTCCATTATGGGTCCATTTTTACAGAGCATGTAGCTATAGCCAGCGAACTCCCTCCCTCCCTAATGCTGTTCTAGTAGGTCAGATATTTTACTGGTATTCACTAAAATTGAACAAGCAGGAGCAAAAGGATATTCAAAACTCTTTCCAAAAGGAATTGTCACAAACTGTAGCCTGTCATTAGTGCAGAGACATAAACACTCTGCCTTTCAGGCAATATAAATAAGGCTTCTGAAAGCTAGCTAATTAGAATTGAGTGGTTGTTAAAAATGGCTGCCCTTTGCTAAGTGTTGTTGGAAGAAGGTGTATGTCTGTGTGATCAGCAGTGCAGGATAGCAATACATGCAGACTATGAAACTAGTTTCTCATGTGCTAACTAACTATTGAAAGTTCATTACATTTTTTTCTTCAGAAATCTAAAGAAATAAGATTAACTTGTAAAGGGTATGAAGAATCCTCTTCAATCTCAGCCCTAATAGCTATGAAGAATCCTCTTCAATCTCAGCCCTAATAGCTATGAAGAATCCTCTTCAATCTCAGCCCTAATAGCTATGAAGAATCCTCTTCAATCTCAGCCCTAATAGCTATGAAGAATCCTCTTCAATCTCAGCCCTAATAGCTATGAAGAATCCTCTTCAATCTTAGCCCTAATAGCTATGAAGAATCCTCTTCAATCTTAGCCCCTAATAGCTAGATAAAATAGCTACAAGCCCTAATAGCTAGATAAAATAGCTACAAACACATTTGCTCCTGAATTGCTGCATTAGTATTAAGCCAGCATTATTTCACTGTCAGTGGGCTATCACAGCAAGGTGACCCCTTACCTGAGCAAATACTGTCTGTGCCATATGTAGTGCTGTAAGATGTGCTGAATGCTACACACAAACAAACAAACAAACAATTAGGAGACACTATTTATACTTCCTCCTTCCCCCCCCCCCCTCCTCCCTCCATGTAGTTTTTACTTACTACAATTGACTTCACTATGGAGCTGACAGGTGGGTGTGTCAGAGTAGGAGGGGTACTGGAAGCAGCTCCGCAGACACTGGCGAGAACTACTGCACGTAAAGCTTGAGACTTGAGCACCACGTGTACTATTACTGTACAGATATCAGGAGTAATGGAAATGTTTCAAAGTGGGAGGGGCATCATGTATCACACAACAATTTACTCCCATCAAAACTATTTTTTTATGTTTTACAAAACCTACAACTCAAACTGAACTCAGTAAAATTGCATGGAAAATTATATGATGCAAAAGTTTAAAATAATATTACGATTAAGTTAATGTTCCTTAATTATTTTCTTTTATTTCTTCCTATGAATTCTTTAGCAATGTCTCAGTTCAGTGATGTCTGCTTTGTCTCTAAATATGCATCGAAACTGTATTGTCTTTTATCAAGTCTTTTATTTTTACCCGAAAACAACTGATTTGCCATAATGACAATAGTAAATACAAACTGTGTTCTGAAGTTGGTACTGATATTATGATAAACAGCCTGTTAACCCTCAGCGTGCATGCGTGAGAGGGTTAGTTGTCCTCTCAGTCTATCTGTTTGTCTGTCTGTTGTGCTCTGATTTTGGAGATTACTGACAATTAACTGTTGATTTGTGCATGAACTTGCTAAGAACGACGATTAAAGACCTTTCATTGTGCTACTTTTTTTGTTTTGTTTCGGGCTGATTATTTAGAAAATGCAAACTTTTAGCTCTGCATAGGTACTAGCTTTTGTGAGTAATGCCCCTATTGCCACACTGTAATCACGTCAGCAAATAATTTCTTGCGGCTGAGGTAGTTTGCTTTTAATGCTGCTGGGAAGTTAACGGAGTTGCTGAAAGTGGATATTCACGTTGAAAATATAACCCATGAGTGTCTCTGGCCTATTTAGATTCTTTTCTTATAAAGACAGTGTTTACATATACCATTTTCATTGCTCGAGCTATATTGATACCTGATTAGAATAGCCAATAAATTATTCTTTTGGTCTAAGATGATTTTGTAATAGCTAGCTAGTGTATTAGCGCTGAGGGTTCACACCTTTGGTGCTTATTTTAATGGTTAAGCAACAGAATTGAATTCACAAGCCAATCAATATTATGAAATTCAATTACAACATGTAACAAATGAACATGTTGTGTGCCCCCTAAGCCATAAATCTGGGGGGCAAGTGCCCCCTGGCCCCCACCACTTCTATCACCCCTGAACATAAACATAACTATAATTAATTCACTTTAATAATTATAATCAAACAAGCACTAACTTACTATCCTCCAGTGTCTCTGTGACTAGTGGAATAAGAGTATCCCAACTGGCGGCAAGCGCTGTCTGCTGCAGCTGTAGACATGCCACACACTGGACCCCACCTACTGTTCAGGTACACTTCCACATAGCCTGAAGACTTGTATCCAGTGCCACCCTGTACCAGACGAACTCGAGAGTCATAAGTAAAATCATCAATAGGCGATGGCGCTGCACGGGATACAACAGACAATATTTAACCTTTCCACCAAATATCTGCTAGCTAGTGATCCTGAATCTTATAAGGTTGAGGTCACAGTGAGGTGGGAAATATCTGCAAGCTAGTGATCCTGAGTCTTATAAAATTGATGTCACAGTGAGATGAGGTGGGAAAGTTTTCAGCTATGGCTATTTAGTGCTGAATATAATATAATATTGAACTAATTTTTATTATACAGAAAATCCTGAATTTAATTAATTAATAATAATGATTGTGAAGAGGTATATATTATTTAGCATGCATCTATTAATAAAAAGAGTCAAGAGTACACAGTCCAAGGTAGATAAAATCAACTTATCAACTGTTGTTAAAATTGAAAGTGCAGTTGTGGTAGGTTTGACATGGTGCCATATGATGAATATGCTGCTGCGATATACTTTGTTTTGAGTGTAAAGCTTGTTGAAATGTTGTTTTTTTCCTCAGCCGATAAAATATCAGATATTGCTTGGTGCTGTTCTGTGGTAGTTCACTCATATGTTCGCAGTGCTTCTAAAGAGTGGTGTCCTGTCCGCTCTTTAATAATTTTTTCTGGTACGCCAGCTTGAAACAATTCCGAAGCTCCTGTGGCACGCAGTGAGTATATATTGTTGGTTTTTCTACCATCTATCTGGGTTTCGCTGCACATGTTTTTTAACATGGTAGCCAGCATATTTTTTCCCACTGGTATAGGTGAGAACCAAGGCTTATCATGGTCACTAGGGACGTTAGGCAATGGTCGGGCATAGAAATAATCTTTCTTCCAAGCATCTGGAGGAAGCTTACTGAAATATAAGTCCAAAATATGAATGTGGCACTTGTCACCTGCTTTTGAAGTTGAATAAATTGGAACACGTTTGGCTTCTTGCTGCTTGAAGTGGGCTAGACCTCCAGGATTGTTTTTTGATGAATTGTCCAGATATAGGTAGTGCAAAGAAGGGAAGGTACATTTAACTAGCTGAGATAGTTTTAGGTTATGGTGTTCTTGGCCTCCTCTTAAGCAGAAGTTTTTTCCATAAGAGAAAAAACGGCTCGAAGAAGTGCTTTGGGATTTTCTGTCCCGATGACTTTTGTCTCCCACAATTTGATTTCGTCCTCTTTGGAAATGATTACAGCATGTTTCGTGTCTTGTGCAACACCATCCTTTTGCAATTCTTTGAACAAATTGTCCAACACAGCATGAAGGGACTGGAACTTAATATTGTTCTTGTCCAGAAAGTTCGGAGTGTGGGTATTGACCGGGCGAGCGTGGCGCAGTATACCAGATAGTAGCAGATAAATGGTTTTTGGTGGAAACAATTCACTGTTGCTTTTCCTAGTTTCTAATACATACTGTATCAGCCAGAAATTTACTTCCTCCTCATTTAGGAACTTTTTCGTCTACAGAACGGCTGTTTCTGGCAAGTCTCCAACAATCAAAATTGTTCATAGCCCATTGAGTGGAATAGGTTGTAGTTTTAGGAACCTTTTTAATGGACGATATCTTCGGTGGTTTTAAAATCAAACCGCTGTTTTTTACAGTGACTGTCGACAATGGTGGCGCCATCAGCAGACCCTCTTTTCCGGCTCGTTTCCATTTCTGAAAAGGGTTACTAAGAACGCAAACGTTACCAGGTAACTATGTCCGCATTAGTCTGCATGGAAGTTCTATTGATGTCTCTTAAACGGAGCACAATTATTGCTATTACCATGCCAACAGCATAAGATGACAAGTAAAGTTCTCTAATGAGTTCTCTAATGTGTAGGTGTTAACTGATTCAATATCTTCCAAAATCAAATCATCTTTTAAATTACATTCTCAAAAAGATAAGAACTAAATAACTGAAGCTCTAATTCAGTAATGAAATCATTTATCCAATAAAGGATACACCTTCTGGCAGACATAATGGAATGACTGGAGCAAGTTGCCCGTGCCATAGAGTATGTTGCATATCAGATCATACCCACAAGTGGAGTCAGCAAGCTGAGGTTAGTTACAAGTCATGTGATCCACAACCAATGCTACTACTTCTACTTACTATACTAAGACCACATTACCAAAACAAGAAGACAGAAATTCCCACAACTAATATCATAGTGGGCTCTAAGCCACACATTGACAGGACATATTTTACAGTATATTTGCTGGACTTTGTGCTCCTGGCACTGCAGGTAGGCATTACTACATTTGACTTCAAAAGATCAAATTTGATGACCATGCTTGAGTGGTTATTTCACAGAACAGGTGTCAGTGTCTTCATTGCAAGTTGTTTAAATGAAATTAGCCTATAGCTATGCAGGGGAGTAGGAAGCTAGATCATATTGGTGCGGCCATTATAACCACACCCACTTAACCACGCCAACTCATTTATTCAAGTAATGGGACAATACAGTGGTTTTTCTATCAAATGAACCAGAGTTTAATAAATTCAAATTCCACTGTAATCACACCAATTAATTCAACAAATGCCTGCCTTTTGTGGTAGTCATAGCTTTATTTTCTTCAAATATTTTCAAGTATGTGAGGCAAACAACTAAATGGGAAGACTCCCAGTAGTGCAAAAATGGCAATTTTGAAGACCAACACTGCGGGAATGACCTCTGAACTATGTTTGTGTTTCCAAAAGATCGCTTTGGAATAGTAAACGAAGTACCAGGCTGGTCTGGAGTTTTTAAAAATCTTTCAAAAAGCTCAATATTAGCTATTTAATCCCCGCAAAAGTCATTTCGACCGCTCGAATTCGACCGCCCAAGTTTGCAGCAATACAAGATTCGGTAAAAGAGTAGAAAAAAATTAATCAACACATCCCCTTTTGTGAATATTGGTGCGGCCATGGCCTCGCAGCCACACCCGTTCTGACACCCCTGCTATGTATGTACAATACGACTATCTCTCTAGAAGAACCTAACAAATTTCATCTTCAGTTAATTGTGAGGTAATAAATGATAGGGCCCTCTTGGGTAGACCTTCACACACCAGTCTCATAAATCTTGACCTGGTAAGTGATGTAATGGCTACTGACAACTCACAGCATTTCACAACCAAGTCTTCGTTATGGTCAGGTGATGGATTAGTGGTGTAGTCATGGTAACACTGAAGGATGTGTGTTGGAGCATCAGGAATGTAATCAGACAGGCCATTACAGTTTCCAGAAGAGAGAAGACTGGGAACATTATCCTCCAGCTTATCACAGCCACAGATTAGCCTGCATGCACAACCAAATCACCATGACAACAACATGCACACATACATACGCCACATGGCAAAAACTTTGAACTATAGTGGTATGCTTGAGCATAAATAGAGAGCGAGCCTGCCTAGTTAGGTGACATAAATAGAGAGCGAGCCTGCCTAGTTAGGTGACATAAATAGAGAGCGAGCCTGCCTAGTTAGGTGACATAAATAGAGAGCGAGCCTGCCTAGTTAGGTGACATAAATAGAGAGCGAGCCTGCCTAGTTAGGTGACATAAATAGAGAGCGAGCCTGCCAAGTTAGGTGACATAAAACTACAGTATTGTTATAATAATAGCAAATTTTTATCGTTCTAACAGCCAATATTGTTAATTAAAACTTAACCCGACGTTTTGACTTCTTGCCGAAGTCCTTTTCAGGGGTCAACAATATTGGCTGTTAGAACGAGAACAATTTGCTATTATTATAATTATTTCAGCCGAGAATGACTGAAGTATTGTTACATCATTTATTTTAGCTTAGTTTATGCAAAACAGTTTATGCAAAACAGTGTTGACCATTAAATTTTTAGCAGATAAATAGAGAATTACTTTCTTACCACAATTCCCCAAGTTCTGAATTTAAGCCATTCGACTATCTGAGGTGTCAGTAATTCTTGGCAACAAGCACTCTGACTCAGTTACAAAAAAATATGTCTTAAAACAAATCTTAAATCTGATAATGGTGGAATTTTACTATTTCTTGAGGCTAAAGCACTAGCTAGCATGACAACATTTTTTTAATTAATATGCTGCTTTACCCTACCAAGTTCAGTAGTTATATTTTAACATTACAAGTATATAGCCATTCCTGTCCTCTATTTTCAGGAGTACTGATAGCTTCTGCAATGCAACTTTAGCTGTTCTAATAGAGTATATATACAGCTTTTGACCATATATTTTAGCTAACAAATACGGAAGTAATTTCTTACCTCATTCAATAAACAGTCATCTTTAGAATTGAAGCCATTCTGACTGTCCAAATAAAGCTCTCCGCTACTAAGAAATGGCCGAGTTTGAGTTTCTAGTCTGGTAAAGAGTCTTCAACACCATAGTAACCATTTGCCGCAGGTTTTGTGACTTGAAAAATGAGTTGAAGGAATTATCACACAATTTTGAGCTATATAAGACTTGCTTATTGGTGTAGTATCACAAGAAACTGGAGGCAAGCCAAAAAAGCTGTAGTTTTAAGAGAATGAAAGGAACTGCATGTGCGTTTAAAGGCCATATGTACAATCCATGCATATATCGAACATATACCCGATTTTCAATTGTCCGCCCCCAAAAGTATCTCGCTCGCTTGATAATAATTGACTGTCACATGTTGACATGTAACCTCATATTTACTAACTAACATTAATGAACCTGAAGATTATACATACTACTACACCCTAACATTTGCACTCCTAATACATTACACCCCTACATACACTACACCCTTACATATACTACACCCTGAATTCACTACACCCCTACTTATACTACACCCTACACACAGAAAGTTGTCAGATGATTCAACACTTACCTCAAGCTACTGTAGGAGCCATAATTAACAACATCATAGTACCCCAACTGCCTGCAGGTAGCCTGGCCTACTCTCTTGTAGTCAGAGGGCTGAACACTTCCCCAGACTCCTTGCAAATACACCTCCACAACACCAGAGCCAGAGCTATTCTTTGGGCCCACAAGTCTCACGTCGCCGTTGGACTGGCAGACTGAAGAAACACAAAACAAAAAATAAATGAAAATAATAAAGGCAGTGCGTGGACCCCACCGGCACGCCTAGAGTTCGTTCAACATACCCGCAGCGCTAATACAGGCCAGAAGAAACAGCAGGACTCTCTCCATCGCGAGGACCAAATCGCCGCAGTTTAATGCTGAACTTGCATTATTCCTAATGCGTTCACGCGGTGACGAAGTAGGAAGTTTAGGTACTGAAAACAAAACTAGCTATCGGTTGTCAGTATGTCATTCTGTTTATCGTAGCTAGCTAGCTAAGTACTTTACTTAAAACAAACAGTCAAGTGTCATTTGACTGTTTGTTTTAAGTAAAGTAAGACAAACTACTATCATTGATCATACAAACAACGTAGAAAGAGAAAAAGAGTGACTGACAACTAGTAGAATAGTAACTGGTTCGACCTGTTCATGTGGACCAAAAACCATTGTGTGAGATGAAGTTAGATAATAGTATAATCATGGTACATAGTGGAATCATAAACACTCTCTTACAGTTAAAGCCAAGGGGAAGGACATGAGCTTAAAAGTGCAGTTCACTGTAGCAACCATGCTACAAACCAAAGAATTCTAGCTCCTCAAGATATTCTAAAACATCTGCACAGTGATAGATAGTGTGTATCGCAAAACCAGTGAGGTTATTCACTTACTGTTATAGCCTTTACTCTCTGTCTAAAAATACTAATACTATATTAATATTACTACTACTCAACAACAACAAAAACAAAAACAACAGCAACAACAATAATAGTAATAGCCTGGCCAAACTTATTTTTTTAATCTAATGTGACATACAAGGATTATGGAGGCTCAGATTCAAATGATCATTGCAAGTACATACAGGGAAAGTATATGCAGCAAGGTCAAGATAAGTGGATCTTGTTCCCTTTCTGCCACATTCTAGCAAAAACAAGTGGTGATTGAGCGATGATATCCAGTGAGGTTCACAAGACAAGACTTTATAGCTACTTCAACAACTGATCCTCCGTGTCAGGTTTTTATACAGGGAGGATTAACCCTTGCAAAGAAACCATGGCTATTACCACAGCCACTATGGTATATATTTATTCCACGCTAGATCGCTAGATATCTTCACAATGATATTTTTTAGGTACGTGACCCCACTTATTACACTTGTCAGAGTGATATGGCTAGATATTTCACAATATCACACTCTGACTCGTGTAATAAGTACTATATAATATATATATATATATAATATTCCACCCTCTTCACAATGATATTTTTAAGTACTTGACCATGAAATAACTCATGATATTTCATTGTTATTTGCAATAAAAAATCCTCCACTAAAGTAATGGATCCAGAATCTTCTCTCTACTGCTCAGGAATGGACGAACAGCTATGGTTCAAACTTTGCCAGGGTTTAGGGTCACAAGGGGTCGACCCTTTTTTAATATACAGAATTTTATAGAAATAATCGACAATAGTTCACTTGGTAAGGTGAGTAAATAGAAAAGTAAAATAGAATTCAACAAAAACTCATTATGGCATACACGCAAGGGTAAGAAAATGGTATACAAAATATCGGCTTCTAAACTACGGCGGTAGCTGTGCAGTACTGCCCTGAAGTCCAAAATGGTGACAGGGCTATTTCTTAATTACACTCAGGCAGGGTGATATGGCAAGATATTTTACTCTCAGGCTATATTTTCACTCTGCCTCTGGCTCTTGAAAATATATTAACCTGCTCATGAAATATTTCTGCCATATCACACTCTGACTCATGTAATAAGTACTATATATTATATATAATATATAATATATTAAGAGTTAGACAACAATGAATGGTTTACATGCAGGAAGTGAGTGGTAGTGGTTATAGTAGTATGGACTCGTCAATGCAATGTGTATGGCTTCTGAGACTTAAGGGAGGACTTTAAATAGTTCAATAGGAACAAGGAGCAGTTATTGGAATACGTGGATTCAAGTATTGATGATGAGTGTGTGATGTTAGATGATAATTATTTGATGAGCTGTTCCTAGTTCATGCGATTAAATTTGTAAAGGAGTCCAATAAAACGCTATCATAGGTGGATGGCTGAGGGTCTTCAAGCTATCATAAGTGGGTAGCTGAGGGTCTTTAAGCTATCATAGGTGGGTGGCTGAAGCTCTTCAATTATAGGAAACTAAAGTCAGTCCTAATTAAAGCAAGAAAAATGCATAAAAGAGGGATGCCTCACTCAAGCCCTTCTATTACATGGATAATTAACATTATATAAAAAAATATTTTAACTTTGGAAGGCTCTAGCCCCTCTATGCCCCACCCTCAGCCTCCTATGAACATATTAGCTATAACAAATTAAAGGTACTGATTGAGGGACGTCTAGATATGGCTGGCAGTCTAATTCTAATCGAAATGCTTTTCACGCCACTATTCTTTCGAGTGTGTGTTAGATCTCACAACGTGCGTATTAGTACACTACATGTCTTTTGTCATCTCTAAACATACGACCTGAAAACTACGAGAGAGCTACTATTTGTGATGACAGAATGTGTTGTGCTGGCTATACATGTTCCAAGTATGATGAGTAGAGGACCCCATCAAGAGAAGGGTGCACCACAGGCTGTCGGTGAAGCCAGGCTCTAGCATTTCCTCGCCACAAAGCGACAGTGACCCGCCTCATTGAGATGGAGCAGTGGGTACCAACTCGGTTGCTGATGGCTCTCCCAAGGTTAGGAATGGTGGAGATGGTGTCCTCAGCAAGGCCTCCCAGACTCTCGGCAATCAGGGGAGCAAAGTCAAAGTTCAGGGAGCAGCAAGCCGAGAGGCTGGAAGTTAGTTTGCATTGGACACCAACTCGAAGTGCATGCCCTGGAGATACTGAAGCCTCTGACAGAGTGTTACTTTGTAGGGGGCTGATGACGTGTATGTCCAGGGCAGCAGGACGGCCATTATGCCATGCTGGGAGATTGTCAGCAGGATTCTATCACCGTTACCACTACAGCCAATTTGGTGGTCACCAGCCAACTTGTCCATTACACACTGGCAGCGTCAAAGGCTCTGGTGGTGTTAGCAACGTGACATGAGGGGGGGCACACACGAAGTATAAAAGCCGCCTTAGGAAGTGCCAGACAAGAACGAAGGAGAGTGGTCTCCAACTGAGAATCCCCCATGTCATGAACTGCATCAAGTGTGGTTTGCAGCTTGGCCAACCGAACCTGGAATACCACTTCACAGTAGTCTGGTGGGCCTACTGGGCAGCCCAGGAAAGAAAAAAAAAACCCGGCAAGTGGCGGGGATTTTAGGAGAGTGGAGAGGATAGGACGTCCTGAGATTCTGGGATGTAAAGGAGGGATTTGCTCTAGCTGAGGTGTAATCCGAGAGGGTCCCAAGCTCTCTATGATGTGAAGGGCAGCAGCAAGATTATCAGGAGACCCCATTAGGGTGCCGTCGGCAAGATACCAGACATTAAGGTTCAGGTTGGGAATGCTGGTCTTGATCCTCTCTATGAGGGAATGAAGAGTGACAGCAAATGTAACTAGTAAGGGACTCATCATCACCAAAGAAAAGGAGAGGATAACAGGCATAGCATAACTCCAACCAGACAACAATAGATGGAACACGCAGTTGAATTTCACGGAACATTGCTGTGGGTGCAGCCTCCTGAAGGTAAAGAACAAGAATTGAACAGATGTGTGGTGTGTATGTGTATGTAGCAAGACTGAAGAGTAGGTGTGTGAACATATTTCTGGGATAGTTAGCTACTATGTGTGAATGTGTCATCATTGCCTGTGTTAATTTCATTTCCTCCCTTGGTCTGGGCATGCTCATGTAAAGTAATAAAAGCTGAGCACATCCTTGTCTAGGCCGCCTTTTCCTAATTCAGATTAAAGACTTAAAACTCTTGTCTGGGCTTGAGGTAGAAACTTGGCTGGTTAGCTATCCAGGTGCCTGCATAACTCAAGGGGAGAAGGACTGGTGGCAGTGCTACTTACAATAGCCTCACAGTTGATACTGTTGAAAGCGTTCCAGAAATCCAGGAGAAGAGTCCAGCGTTGATCAGCAGGGAGGTCAGACGATAGTAAATGTGAGGTAGCATGCACAATAGCTTTGCGTCCTCCTTTTATGCCAACCCCAAGCTGTAGAGGAGTCAAGGTGGAGAAGGAGGTGTGGCAAACAGCAGTGGAGAGGAATTTTGATGTTAGTTGACGGAAAGCTTCACCTACAGCTATAGGGTGGTGGCCTCCAGATTTTTTGTGGCAAGCCAGAAGGGTAGCACTACACAGCAGGGAGAGAACAGCAGATGGTCCCAGAGAGGAGATTGATAAACCTTGAAAGAGAGGTGAGAAACAAGGTGGCACGGTCAGGTGAAGGACAGTTGACGGCCTCACGAAGGTGACTCGGAAGGAAGCTGGAAGGTCCTGGAGCTGAACCATTAGGAAATGAATGCATCCCTTTTAAATGGCCTGCTCAGAGATTGATGCTGAAAGTGGAGTGGGACCACAAGGTAATGGTGGTGGATCATCCTGCTGAAGGTGGAGTGGGACCACAAGGTAAGGGTGGTGGATCATCCTGCTGAAGGTGGAGTGGGACCACAAGGTAAGGGTGGTGGATTATCCTGCTGAAGGTGGAGTGGGACCACAAGGTAAGGGTGGTGGATCATCCTGCTGAAGGTGGAGTGGGACCACAAGGTAATGGTGGTGGATCATCCTGCTGAAGGTGGAGTGGGACCACAAGGTAAGGGTGGTGGATCATCCTGCTGAAGGTGGAGTGGGACCACAAGGTAAGGGTGGTGGATCATCCTGGGGTGTTTTGTCTTGCATTTCCTCCAAGATAGTCGAAAAGCCAGACCCTTTGAGAGAGGGGCTTGGATGGCCTTGCTATAAATACCATTCTGAACACTGCAGTCTTGGTTCGTCTGATGTTGGAGGATTGAGTAGAAGCAGGAGAACCCATGGAATCCTTACGGGACGGAGAGGGAATGGCCACACTTCAGTGCTTCAGACCAAAGAGACCAAAGCATCTCAGAGCAGCGCTGAAGACTGGCCTTCACCACCTTGATTATCTCACGCCATCGCAATTGAGAGCCTGAAGCAGGACTTGCCAGAACACTTTAGCAGCATGAAAAGGCGGGCCCATTGTGACAAGTTGTTTGGAATGAGATCCATAATGACAGTAAAGAGTAACTGTATGTGCAAGTGAAGATGCGCAGAATTTGTAAATATAATATGGGCTAATGTTGTCATGTTTAATCACGTCATTTTTCATTCTGGGTCCACAAGATCTTCATCTAATCGTAAATTAGAAATTAAGTTCCAATGCACCTCCACTACATGACATCAATATTTTAATCGCATATCTCTACTATAGAACACATTCTCACCTATTGATCTTTCATTGTCCTTCCTTCTATTAAACGTTCTCTCAAGCAAAAATTTTGGGATCTATTTATTGCACACTTTGATTCAGACAATTCCTGCACATTTTGTTGTTTATGTCCTTGCTCCAGATGTCACAGTCACTTTATTAATGTATCACTCCCTCTCACACTTTGCTGTTTTATTATCATTTATATAGCTTTTCTTTTCTTTTAGCTAACTAGGCTGCTCTCTTGTACATAGAGTTTGTCCTTCATCCACCCATCATATCACATTGCATCTCTTTTAATTCTCTTTGTTATATAGTGGTTGTAAAGTTATAATAATAATAATAATAATAATAATAACAAACACGAAAGACCGAGATAATAGAAGGTAAAGGGTCGGCTACCCCAGACGACTGAGGATGGAAGCTTTCGAGTTGAAGCGTGTTTTTTTTCTTCACGTACCATAAAACTGGATGAAAGCTATATGCTGGACTTGATCCGCTGACTACTTTACCAGTGAGTGGGATAATCCCATCTGTAATTATCCTTTGAGCGTCTTCTTTTATAATCAAGCATGTAGCTAGTTAGCGCAAAACCCCTTCAGCATTTTTGATCAATAGAAAAATTATTTAGTAGCTAGTAGTAAAATCGGAAATATCTAATTACAGAGCAGCACCGGAAGATAATTCAGCTACTAACGAAGCTACTAACTAAGCTACTGTGCATTAACGCTGAACTAGGAATAGTGTTGTAATGCAATTAGATAGGGTTGCAATCCTAGAAGCTACTGGAGCAGAACTTCCTTGAACTTTCTCTTGAGGATGTCAGGGACTGGTGAAGGAGATGGGACCTCAGTTGCCGTAATAGCTGTTCCAACTTCTCTGGCCGTCCTGTTTGTCGCCGTACTAATGGTTATAGTGTGCGTAATATGTGCGAAGACGACGCGAAAGATTCGCAAAAATCAGAGTAGACAGACAGACAGTGAAGTCAATGTTACCAATGCTCTTTTCATAGAAGGTGAGACTTTCTAAATCTGGCAACAGAAAATTTGACTTTTAGTGAATGTGGAGTGTGAAATTTTTAAAGACAATTAATTATTTAAACCATATAATATGTACGTGTGTGCCTGTACATGCACATGCCGGAATTTGCAGCCAACTTTAAGTGCCATACAATCATAAAGACAATGCAGCTGTTGGAATCTGCTGCCTTGACATTATGCCACATATGACTCTTAAAAGCGTGCCTCTAATCTATTGCCTCTACATAACCTTCACTCCCACTGATCTGCTGCATTCATGCGGAACACGCCCCCCAGCAAACCGATATATGGATTCATTTTTTAGCTTATTAAAACTAATTGTCCTAGTAGGATGAGGTTTATGTTTGGCAATTACTGATGGGGGAACTTGCGTAGATGTGGGCTCACAGGTTTGAACTTGTGTAGCTAATACATACAGCTAGGTTCATGGAGGACAATGTGTACCTCTTAGGCTCAGAGGTTGTGTAGTTGTAGGTTCAGAACTTACTTAGGTTGTGTAGTTGTAGGTTCAGAACTTACTTAGGTTGTGTAGTTGTAGGTTCAGAATTATGTAGTGTAGATATTTGTTGTTTCTGTTGTTTTGACAATTTAAAAAGCTGTTTGTTGTTGTTACTATTTATAGCTGTCTACGTTTTGTTGTTACTATTTATAGCTGTCTACGTACCTATCAATTGTTTGACTCACTGACATTTTGAGACGTTTGTAACTTTTTGTAAGTGTGACCTGAACTCTCAGGCAGAGCAGATGACTAGCATCTGATACTATAACATCACAATCGCCATGACAGCAATGCGGGAGCTGAGTTTTAACCCCTGTTCATTTTAATATTTTGTGTTCCGTAAAACAGTGAGACATCTTAAAACCAGAGTATGGATGGCGCGCTGTCTTCCCCCAGCTTATGAACAATGCTAACAACTCCAGCAAAAGCTAGCAATAAGCAGCCTGTATAAATTGTATCATTATCAATGTAACCTACAGCCTACATGAGTTCACATCTGTGATCCAAATACAAATATCCAAATACAGAGCAATTAGGAGTTACTGCACAACAAGATGTCTCAGGGAAGGATCAATTCTACTTACATCACACCACCACAGAGCTTATTACTGCTGTGTTATCTTCAATGACAGATAACAATTGTTTTAATAAAACATCGAATGACCCAAACAAAAAGAAAAGCTCAGCACAAAATATAACAAGATATTTACAGCTGCAAGTGTAATCATGGATTATAAAGGCCCCACCCTCTTGATGTCTATGGAGGTATTCCTAGTCAATGAATCCTCCTCAGGAAGCTATCTGGATTCCTTAATGTCCTGTCCTAATACAATATCATTAGATGCATGTTATGTACATTCATGCTAGGAATAACATCTGCATGGCAGGCATTGAGAGTGCCTTCATATTGATAGGAAGTATGGCCAGTCATGTGATGAGTGAGGATGAACCAGGACAGTAGGATAGTTTTCTTCATAAATCAATCAAAGGAATGTTGCAGATGAAATGCTTGCTCGTAAACCAACACAAACATTAACACCACTTGACTAGAGTCAGGAGAGTTCCAAAGAAAAGAAACCTAGAACCAAGGAAAGATAGGACTATGCAGTCATATGATATCATGTGACATACATTACATAAAGACTATACAATCATGTGATATCATGTGACATACATTGCGTAATGACTGTGCAGTCGTGTGATCATGTGACATCATTATAAATTATTAGGTTTGGTTAACTATGTTCATATATATATTATATATATATATATATAAACATCACACAATTCATAACTATATTATGTTATTATTTTTGACAGAAAATGCCCGAAATTATAATCCAACATCTATTGATGTCAGGCCTCCTCCTTCTCTTCCTTCTCCACTGGCTCTTCCTTCTCCACTGGCCATTCCAGTACCCATCAATACAGCCACTGAAGTAAGGTTATGTTGCCAATGTTGAGATTTCTTAACTTTACAAACAATTGTTTCTTTTTCAGACGATGTATGACTACAGCCTTCCTATAGATGCTCCTATTGACGATGTAAGTGTAGCTGCAGTGTTAGTGTAACAAATAGTGATTTTATCAAGTGGTATAATATTTTTTTATCTTATAAATTACAGTGCAATTCATCCCTCTACCCACCCACTTCTACTATCTATACTTCCTCATAATGATACCATGCCTTCTTCACTGCTTTAGTTTAGAAATTACTCTAGTAATTTTACTTCAAAGGACACTTGTTATAATAAGTATATAACTAACTCTTTTGTAGCCACTTCTACTGAGTGTAAGTTTCTACATGGGACCTGCAATCCTCACTAAGAGCAATCTATACCTAGCAAATACCAGCAACAATCACTGAATGATGCCAGTGATCAGCCATATGTGGAAAGAGGACATAGATACTGGCCAGCATGTAGACCCTACCTTGTTTTGAATCAGAATCTGTATGGCAATGCTGGTCACTACCTCATATCCTCAGTTTCACCATCTACTATATGAAACCGAATTAATAATCATTTATTCTGTTACAACTTTGACCAATCGCAATATTATTTTTATTTTACCACATCAGGCTGATCACTGGCAGTGTTCAGTAGTTTCAGAGCAACACAGATTGAAAGAGCTGGGGAAAACTAACAAATTGGCTTCTTTTTTTCTTCTTTTTTTTCTTCTTCTTCTTGGGGCGGGGTATTGGGGGGGGGGGGGGGGGTGGGGGGGGGGGGGGGGGGGGGGAGGGGTGAGGGGCTTAAATTCCCTAAGCTCCCTTAATGGCAAGCGAGCGAAGCAAGCGAGACACTATCAGGGGTAACTCAATTGAATATTTATATATATATATATGTTTGGACGTACGTAAGGCATTTTTTAACTTTGACCCTCGCGTTTAGTTTGGTGGTCGACCCCATCCCAAACTTCACTAAACAGAATCCTCTGGTTTATTGATCAGTACCCGTATCACCCTAGAAATTGAATTGTTTACCTTTTTTAATTCTTTTGCGGGTGCAGTTAAAACGTGAAAACTTACGGGACTTCCATTTCTATTCGAGTTAGTGGTGGTGGTAAGTCAATGCGCTCTTTGTCATGGTTATAAGCCGTACGCAACAGTATTTATTTGAAAATGCATTGTCCACTAGACTAACCGCGAAGGTAAGTCTCGTGTAGGTCCAGTTGTGTCAAAGCATTGTGCTTTACAGCCACTACTTAGCTAAAGAAAACGTTTAAATAGCGTGTATTGTTTTGTTGTTGTTTTTTTCTTCAATTCAAACAGTTGCAGCGAGTTGTTACTATGGTACTGAAATTCCTTTACCGTGTATGCGTAATGTAAAAACTGGACCTTATTTTCAGTAGCTTCAGTGTTAGAAGTCAAAATCATTCATATAAAAATAGTATAGTCTTTAGGCTCGCTCGCCATTTGTGCTCAAGCACATCACTAGTCTACATCCATGCATAAACCATGTAGTACTGTGAGAACTTCCATTGTTTTATTTGTACAGATGGATGACTCCATGAGCTACTCCTATGCAAGATCAGTAAGTTATGGCACCAAGCTAGTCACGATAGTCATGGCCAACCAATTCTATAAGCTGCAGTTTTTTTTACTTTTATTTTATTTTTTCTTTCCAATTCATTAGATGTAGCTAGCGACTATATTACTATATACATTATATATTCTGCACTTATGTTTGTTTGGTATATTTTAGAGTACATTCATTCCACCTCCACCAGCAGTGGAGGAACATAAAGAAAGGGCGTCAACCAATGAGACTACCAGAGTAAGTCTTAGCACTTCTTGCATTTGCCTATTGATTTGATAATGTGTATTGCCATAGCGACGTAGTGCCAGGGAATCAGCTGAAAGACGATATGAAGCTCCTGCTACAGATAATGCACTCTTATTAGAACAGATTCTGGAAATTTTCAATGTGGAGGAACTTGAAAGAGATTCCATCAAGTATGTTGAACAAGGCTAAGTACTTCAATCTAATGACTCGCAATAAGGCATTTGATATTCCCAGTCACACTTAAATAGAATCATTAGCTATTTATAGTAGCTAGTTGCTGGTATGTATATTAGCTAGTTGATGTATTTATAGTAGCTATAGTTGCTGTATTTATAGTAGCTATAGTTGCTGTATTTATAGTAGCTAGTTGCATTGTAGTGGGGGCTCTAGTGCTACTGTAATATTTTCTGATTTGGTCCAGTACTGCTAATATAATTTAACTAATTTCTACTAATTTCAAATAAGCATAAATAACAGAAAATAAATGCTCACAAGATATCAATGGATTATATACAGTTAGAATACCACAAACCATCAGTTGTACTACTAGACTCTGATCCATCTGAAGGAGGCAAGGTTGACTTTCATGAGCTCCATCTTCAGTCAGCTTTCGCAACATTGGGAGTGCTCTAGCTACTTGTAGTTGAGTTACTCAAAGGACCAGAGTGTTTCTTGTATTGCTATATTTCAAACAGTAATAATCATATAAAATGAATGAGACAAAGTTGCTTTTGGACAGAATGCATAGCCAGACTGTGTGGTCAGACCACGGCCGACAATGTGAGGTGTGTATGTACATTATTGAGTATGTTTGTGATGATATAGTTTATGTTCAGTTCATACCAGGGTAGATCTGGTCACCGTCATTTCTTACACTGGTTATGATTACTCCATTCTTTCCCTGTATGATTTGAAGAATTTGTTTTGTGACCTCAGGCTTGGTAAGGTGCTGGGAGAGGGCAACTTCGGCACAGTTTGTGAGGGAGAACATATCAACAGCAAAGGTCAATTAAAGAAGGTAGCTGTGAAGTCATTGAAGACTGGTGCCATAACAGAAGATAGGTTGAAGTTTCTTCAAGAGGCAGCGATTATGGTTCAGTTCAAACACCCAAACATTGTCAAAGTGCATGGCGTGGTCATCGTGGATGAGCCTGTGAGTGGGTGGGGAGAGAGAGGGAGAGGGAGGGAGAGAGAGAGAGGGAGGGAGAGTTGGTGCAGGAAGAGGGGTGTTAGGGAAAGCTGGTCATTTCACTGGATGATATTTGGTTTTATATCTAGACTCTGATTGTTCTGGAATTGCTGACTAATGGAGACATGTCTAATTATTTAATAAAGGAGAAGATGAAGTGAGTAACATAACAGAACTTGCATAGCTCAGATGAGTGTTGGAGACTGCCCACACACATTACAGTAGGAATCATTAATTGTTGAGCAGATGAGTGGCATGTTGGTAGGCGGGCACAGCGACTCAATTGGTAATGATCACCAACAGCAAACAAAGAGCTGTGGTGTAAAAACCAATTATTTCTCAGAAATTCTGGTCATAAATAGCTACACACATAATATAGAAATATCAACTCCAGCACTCTACACTGTTGCTGTGCTAGCGAGCATGTGTGGGACTTTAGCAACTGGAGGAGTTAATGAATGTGTTTGAGTGGGTGTTAATTACTTGTGAGCATAAACACAGTCAGAGATCATGTTTGATTCAGTTAATAACTAACTGGTCTCAAAATATACTAGTCAGTATGGTAAATGAACTCTTGTCTCTCCTTAGAGTTCCAGTGACCATTGACAAGCACACTCTGCTGAGCTTCTGCCGACAGATAGCAGCTGGGATGGTGTACTTGTCCAATAAGTCTTTTGTACACAGAGATTTAGCAGCCAGAAACATACTGCTTTCTCAGTATGGAATTTGCAAGGTAAAGGGTAGTCACATCTAATAAGCACTTCCAGTGGTTGATGTTTAGAGAAAAAGGCAAGGCACTAGATATATACAATGCATAGGCCCCCACAGTTGTGTCATGTTCTAAGTGTGACATTTTATATCCCAGCTACATAACTATGTGACTACAGAGAAATAGACAAAATTCACGTAGATGCAGAAAGTGATGTGATTTAATTATCATGTCTGTTACTAAGGCAACTATATATAAAAACAGATAGCAGACTTTGGACTCTCCAGAGACCTCATGGATGAAGTGTACTATGTCTCCAGGGGAGGGAAAATCCCTGTGAAGTGGACAGCACCTGAGGTAAATGACTTGGGCTGATTATAAGGTCCTATCTCTCTATCTATCTCTCTCTCTCTGTCAGGCTCTTCATTACAAGAAGTATTCTACGGCCAGCGATGTGTGGAGCTACGGTATTGTCATGTTCGAAATTTGGAGTCTGGGGAAGAAGCCTTATGAAAGACTGGGCATCCATGAGGTGAGGAGTGTGTTTGTGTGACACTGGGATGGGGGGAGGGAGGGGGGGGGGGGGGGGGGGGGATACAACAGAGGATATTAATGTGCATAGCTAGATATTCATTCACACCACTTGGCTGTACATGTCACATGGCTGTACATGTCACATGGCTGTACATGTCACATGGCTGTACATGTCACATGGCTGTACATGTCACATGGCTGTACATGTCACAGTAACCCGGGAGTTTCTTCAAGAGTAAGTCAATAGAATAATCAAGTCACAAATTAGCTGCATTATCTTGTGAATATAAATTAGCATTGCATTGTCTGCATAAATTCCACGGATTCTTTCACTTTTTCTTTAGGTCATAAGGATTATAGATGTGGGATATCGCCTACCTCCACCTGCTGGATGCTCTAGGGCTATTTACGAGGCTATGATAAATGCCTGGTATGTTATTGAGTTTGTTCAAGTCGCATAATTGGACTGTGGCCAGGCTAGAGGTCAGGGGAGAGGCTAGAGGTCAGGGGAGAGGCTAGAGGTCAGGGGAGAGGCTAGAGGTCAGGGGAGAGGCTGGAGGTCAGGGGAGGAGGTTTGAATTATAACTTCATCCCCATCCACTATTTTTATACTATAGTTAATTCAGCGAAGCGAGCGAAGCGAGCGGAGCTGACTCTCTAATGAGTTCGCGATATATATATATATTTAGGTCTAAAAATTGTTTTTGTTCTTGCGTGGGCGTACGTGTCTACCCTTTCTCCTACGCGCTTGCGCGGGCCGGGTAACCTTCTTAGCAACATTTTGTTTTGTTTACCCGCCGTACGAAGTAGCGATGCCCAGTAGACAAAACGTTAGAAACGCTCGGTCAAGAGCTTTGAGGGCGTTAGAAACTCCTGAAGAAAAATTAGTAAGGAGAGCGATAAGAAATGAAAAAGACAGGGCAAGGAGGAGGAGAGCTAAAACGAAACAGAAACAGGTAGCAAAGTAAAGAATCTGACAGTATTTTGTAGCCACACCAAGCACGCATGGAATAGCTGCAATTACAGGGAACATGCATCGCTCGCTTCGCTATTTTGTGCTATTAGAGCACATCACTAGTAATCTGTTGTTTCTGATTATGTTTCTTGTGAGTGAGCAAAAACCTATGTATATATTGTGCCCTAGGCATCCTCCCACTGTATTTTATATTGTGCCCTAGGCATCCTACCACTTCCATGAGACCACTGTTTGAAGATTTGGCAGAGAAGCTTTCAATGCCAGACACTATCCTACTAGAATGGTCTGAAGAAGAAGATGGACCGACATTAGCACTAGGAGAAGATGCAGATACTTCAGATCTATTCCCAGACTTGCAGTTCTCCTATACTTCTGCACCTTCTAGTTAAGAGACTGCACCTTAATTAAGAGGCTGACCCATCTAATTAAGAGGCTGATTCTTCTAATTAAGAGACTGCCATCAGTGTCCTTTACTGCATGTTCACTAGTATTTTGTGTACATAGTTCTTAATAATAATATATTAATATATTTGAAACCAGAAAAGTAGTGAAAAGATCATTTATAACAGGAAATACTTTCTATAGCAAATGTTCTAGTATCATCTGTAATTCTCTAGAGCTGCACCTCTTTAAACCACACCTCTTTAAACCACACCCATTATGAACATTTCTCATAGCAGGAATGTGATGACAATATCATAAACTCAACTACACAACTATTCATACTCAGTTGTGAGTTACAATTACAATGGGGTGGGTTAACTGAGTAGTCAACTAACCTTTGAACTATCACTACAATGGTGGTCATTTTGTTAGTCAGACTGACTTCAACATCGACTTTAACTCAAAAGAAACAATTTTTCTATGCTAAGACCACTTCAAAATGAACCGGAGTTGATTTCGAAAAAAAAAATTGAGCGCAAACTATTTTCTAAACAAATTGTAGCACCAGTTATAATGTAGCTAGTGCACAAACTTTGTATTTTTATTTTTATTTTTATAAAAGAGACACACATAAGCTTAAAACAAGCACTGGAATCATGAAGTTGCCATGTTTGTTACTCGTAGTTGAGTTGTCCATGAAATAGCTATTCATCAAGCAATTCTGTTTGCAAGCAAAGATTACTCTCATCCTATAAATAAAACCCAGTAGATCGGTAGATCTGGCAGGTACCACAAGCAACGATGATTTCCTGGATCCTTCTGTTAGGTAAGACCTAGCTATATATTGATCAAGAATCAGTGTGTAATGAACTCCTTGTATTACAGGTGCAATTGTAGTTGCTGATGATACCTCCATAGAGCCATGCTCATATTTAGGGAGCGAATTCGACTCTATTTTTGAAAAATCTACAGCATCCAGACATGGCAACCTCATCATTTTCTTGCCAAAGAACTGCTTCAATCAATCAATGAATAGTGTTGTATACTGTTACGAGTTTAACAACATGTCCAAGCAAGGATCCTTGACGCTAAGTTGGTGGAAGGCGGCACCACAAGTGAATGTGGGAGAATATGAAGTCACGGAAGAAATAAACAGTCCAGTGATAATTTCAGTGAACTATAAAGAATCTTACAATTGCTCCGTGAGCCGATGTTGTAACTCCACAAAACTGAATATATCCTTTGTTCCATTTGATGATACAGCAATTCAAGTTATACCTAAAAATATTACACTACTTGAATATAATCAAGCCCTAAATAGCCTCGGGCCAGTGATTGATAATAGGAATCTTACCTTGAATTCTGGTAGCAGTTTAAAAGCAAGTGGTTCATCACAGAGTTCTACTAAACTGCTGCAATTCTACTACAGTAAGCCATTGTTTAGAAATAAACAAGAATTGCTTCTATGTGTTTCCCTTGGTGACAATAGAAGATATAGGAAACTTGAGTAATGTTGACATTTAAACCCCACAAGTATTTATCTGTAGTAGGTGTAGCTACAGGTGATATACGATAGTGAACTATAGCTAGTATTAGACTTCTACATAGTTAAATACAAAATTGCTGATCAGCTAAGACATCATTACAGATAAAACCTATTATAAGCTATCAGCATATGAATATTTAATGCAGTATAGCAGGATAGAGTTGGTGATGTGATTATGTTCATCGATCAATCAATCAACTGAGCATCGAAAACTAATTGGAGATAAATCAGTTCAGACGTTCTCTTTCAATTGTTTTTGCACTGGTGGATAGCGTGAGCCATTATTTTGAAACCTTTAGAATAGCTAGCTAGATACATATAACATTTCAACCTTGACAACTTTCATTATACGTTTTGGTATTAAAAAAATTATTGTTAGGTAATAAATTATTGTTAGGCAATAAATTATATAACATTCGTTATTTCAATAAAGATTACTATTTAAAATATTTCTTTCTTTTAATAATTCCAAAATAAACTCTATATGATTGACATTAAACGAAAGAGCAAGCTTCATAGTTTAGTTATATGTTTTCATTGCCAGATAAATCAATCAGTGATCCCATGGCAACTAGTGCTTCACTACTACCATCTACATCTGGTTCAATCAGTGATCCCATGACAACTAGTGCTTCACTACTACCATCTACATCTGGTTCAATCAGTGATCCCATGACAACTAGTGCTTCACTACTACCATCTACATCTGGTTCAGTCTCTCCCACGAATGTATCGAATGTATCGGGCTTCCTTGTTCCTGTCCTTGCTGGAGTAATGGCTCCTCTTGCATGCATAGTAGTAGCAGTGGTGGGCACAATGGCTGCTGCTGTATGCTACAAGCACCGACTCACTAATACTTCCAAGGCTAAAATTACTGCCTCGTCAGCAGTCAGCATCTCTAGTGAAGAGAACATACCCAGTGAACATACTATAGAATCCTACCCAGTAACTCCTGTGCCAGACAGTTACAGAGAATTAGAAAATGTCTTTGATTATGAAGAACCACTATCAAACTCTCGAGGGGGAGGGATGGCTGGTTCTTATGAGGATGTTTACAACAGCATGGTCCATGGCAACGCTGGAGTTTCTACAGAGCAGCTGCTACAAGGAAATGCTGAGTACAGTCATTTAGAAGCTTCACTTCAGCCTCAACCTTACGAGGTAAGAAACTATCTAGAGTGAAGCATGTAGCAGCTAGGAATGAGGTGTCTATAGTTCTTCAACAGATGTATGAATTTACAGTAGAAATCTTACAAGTGTTGGGATTAACATCTTCAAAATGTATCATGAATGGAATGTTTGGCATAAGGAACTTAAGCAGTTGACAAACAACCAAAGCTGAAACATCACAAACTGCTTCCTTATTTTGAGTCAAACATTTCATGAAATTGCTCATGTTATTGTCATAGGAACACAGCATCACCAGTGTCTATAGAGTTCCAGGAAACAGAGGGTCAGACCTGTACTCTCAGCTGGAGGAAGTACAGGAAGATGAGTTGACCAGAGACTGTATCAGGTGCTAATCACGGAATGATCTGAACATTCTGGTAGTATATGTGCCAGTCACTTAATAAATGCTCATTGTTTCACATATACAATAATTATGTTAGCTATCAGCTCTTCAAACTTAGCAGCCCCACCTTACCAGCTATATCTTATCTTACCTTGCCCCACCTTACCAGCTATATCTTACCTTGCCCCACCTTAGCGGCTATATCTTACCTTGCCCCACCTTAGCGGCTATATCTTGCCTTGCCCCACCTTAGCTAGTAAGAATTTTTTTTGTGTGACAGAGATGTCACTAACTAGAGAAGGGGGAGTGGCTGGAGGAAACTTATTGGCCAAATTTCAAGTCCCATTAATTCACATATGGCGGCCATTGTACCTTGTAACTGAACATACTGCAAATTACACTTGCAGACTTGAGAAGAAGCTTGGTTCAGGACAGTTTGGGGAGGTCTACAAAGGTGTTTGGGCACGTGCAGAAGATGAGTTGGATGTAGCTGTGAAGACATTGAAAGAAGATTCAGGAGAAGAAGAGAGATTAAAATTCTTACAAGAAGCTGCTGTTATGGCACAGTTCAAACACTCCAATATTGTGTCCACTTATGGAGTCATCTCCGACGGACGGCCAGTACGTTAATTACATATGTCTAGCCATGTCTAGCCACGTATAGCCACGTCTAGCCATGTTGCTGCATGAACTTCTTGAAATAATAGCTCAACACATCATTAGCGCACAAATGGTGAGTGGCAGACCAGCTATGTTAAGGGCACGGGTCAAAATAGCTTCCTTTATACACAAATATTACCAAGACATGACTAACAACAGGAAACTACTCATTTACTTCCATAAATCCACACACTGCAACAATGATTTGTGGAAATATACCTTCTCTCTACTGATATATCATTAGTCATAAAAGTTGAAATGTGAAAGATGTCTTGCATTGAGAGTAGCACAATACAGAATTGAAGAGTTAGTTAGCTGTTGAGTGCTTGTTCTTACAGTCTAAATATACCAAATGGTATCAGTGAAGTTGGTCAAACAATCACAACAAATTAAGAAATATGAAAAGCTGAGAAAAACAAAAGCTTTTTATTTATAAAGTGCTTTGTGTTCATAAAGATTCTGCTAGTGCTAGAACTCCTCAGTAAAGGAGATCTCAAAGGTCATCTGAGAGAAGTAAAGAGCAGCCCGGCCATCAGCAGTCCTTCTCTCCTTAGCTACTGTCGTCAAGTAGCAGCTGGAATGTACTACCTCGCGAAGAAATGCTTCATCCACAGAGACTTGGCAGCGAGAAATGTCCTTCTCTCTCGACACGGAATATGCAAGGTTATAAGAATCACTGAACTTACATTTAGACATTTTAACTTAAAACTACTGCCAATATACAACCTCATTCACTGCTACAGCTAGTCACTCATTCACTGCTACAGCTAGTCACTCATTCACTGCTACAGCTAGTCACTCATTCACTGCTACAGCTAGTCACTCATTCACTGCTACAGTTAGTCACTCTACAGCTAGTCACTCATTCACTGCTACAGCTAGTCACTCATTCACTGCTACAGCCAGTCATTCATTCACTGCTACAGCTAGTCACTCATTCACTGCTACAGCTAGTCA
>WLWD01002282.1_pt1 | contig 137668 bp, 87 predicted proteins | sample 6712731 | NCBI WGS metagenome assembly WLWD01 (sample SAMN12718690, study PRJNA576275) | sponge metagenome | isolation source: marine sponge | host: Mycale hentscheli | place: New Zealand: South Island, Marlborough, Capsize Point | collected 2014-11-01
GACTCTAGAGAAGACTAGAAGATACTAATGAGACTAAAGAGACTAGACTAAAGAGACTAGAAGAGACTAAAGAGACCAGAAGAGATGAAAGTGACTAGAAAAGAAACTAAAATAAGGTGAAGAGACTAATGGGACTATAAAGCCCAGAAAAGACAAAAAAGACTGTTGAGACTTAATAGATTAAGACAAAGGAGACTAGAAGAGACCAGAGAGACTAGAAGATTCTAAAGAGACTAGAAGAGACTAAAGAGACTAGAAGAGACAAAAGTAACTAGAAGAAGAGACGAAAAAAATCAAAGAGATTAGAGACTAGAAGAGACTTTAAGAGACTACAAGAGACAAAGAGATTGGCAAAGACTAAAGAAACTAAAACAGACTGGAGGTTCTGGCTGAGGCTATGCCAGTAGTGTGGAATCAGTCACTTCAATTATTGACCTTTTTTTTAATTCTCCATTTTTGAACGCTTTTCAGCTAGGAGCTCTTAGAAGAACAAGTGCAGCGATGGAACTAGCTACAAATATTACTACGCACATTTTATAGACGCCTACACACAATTAAACTTGACGTAAGAAGTACATATTTTATACGTTCCTGGGAATCCTGGGCCAAGCAGATGCGTTAGGGTAACCAGACCCTTCCGAGCGGAGCGATTAGGTAAACGGTCTGGCCTGCGAGACTACTTGCTATGCACCTTCTAGTGAAGACCTCCTAAACTATAAGAGCTTGGATGAATCTATATTCATTCCCAAGAAGATAGAAAATTCCCTTTGGCTGAAAATAGACAACGTGACACAATAATATCTGGCCTATTAATTTCTTGAAAATAACACCAAACACTAGGACGGACCAATCCGCGTATGGCGAACCGCTAGCGGATTTGGTCTGACCAGACCGAAAACCGCCCGGACCAAATTTCCTGTGGCACCGACATGCCAGATAACTATGATCTGTGGAATACCGGTAGGTCAAGTGGTTTACATGTCTTTAGAAAGCGCATGCGTGTTATGGTTTTCACCAAATATGGTGAGGGTGTGTCACAGTTCTATGTTTTGTTTTGTAAGTTGAACAGCTCGATTTTGAAGAGGCGACAGAACTGGCATTAAAGTGTTGCACTAGGTGAGCAGCTTATTTTACTCTTACCTTCATTTTTGCTTAAGGCTAGGGTGTAGTGTTAGCTCATGAATATTAATGAGTTTGTTTTCCTAGCTACACTATAAAGTTATTTCTCAACTAAAACAAAACTTAGAAAGCAAAAAATGCAGTAAGAACTTCCCCAAAATCCCACAGTTAACTTCATATTTCCTATTATAAGGTCCTGATACTAATCTGTATGCTTTCAGACTTTAGTATACACTACCACTGATCAAAGTCTTTCTTATCATGAGGAAGAACTATAACTATTACAGGGCCAGATAGAGTCAAATTATAATAATCAACTCTGAGAAACTAGCAAACTCTCCATTACTTCAAAGCTAACCACACTTTCTCTTCGCAGCCTGAAGGAGGGGCCTCCACAAGTAGGTTTATTACAGATTTTCCAAGAAATGCTTTTGTGTGAACCTTCCCCAGACTCTAATAAACAAGAAACTTTAGACTTTTCGGTCTAATCTTATTAGTAATGGGGGGAATGGCGCAGAAGTAGGACACTCCGTATAGAACCACCAGCTGTAAACTGAATACGCACAAAACGCCCGCGCAACCACGCTGAATCTGTTGGTTTTCCCGCAAAAGGAGATAACTCCGTCCTGTCGAACGGACAAGCTATTGGTAATGCTGGGAGGTGGGGAGCAAGTATAAGCTGGCACTACAGAAGCACCCCTGCAGGCCCACAGGAATGTGTTCAGGAAAGGAAGCCAGCATGCTAAACAAGTGCACAATTCCATACAATAGCAGTCTGCTAGCAAGGAGGTAAAGAGGGGCACCACAGGCTAAAGATATTTGACCAAAGATGGGTGTGCCATTGGGTTACTAAAGGAATATTAACATTGACTAAAGGCTGTTAAATACGCATCCATCTAGCTGTGGTTGTTTGATTATTTTAATTGGTGAAGTGAGACTACGGTTTGCCACTTTTATTTTTTCTGAGCAGTGTTTAAAGTACATGCACACAATCACTCTAGAAACATCCTCTCATGTCATACAATTAAATAGTATAGTAGTTACCATAAAAGTATCTTGGTTACTTCACTCACAGTTGTATAGTAGTTGCTATAAAAGTATCTTAGTTACATCACTCTCAGTTGTATAGTAGTTACCATAAAAGTATCTTGGTTACTTCACTCACAGTTGTATAGTAGTTGCTATAAAAGTATCTTGGCTACACCACTCAGTTAGAAAGTTTTTAAGCTATCCTATATGTAAACCACTTACATCTTCCCTGAATATCCATTGCATAGTCTCTTTGTAAACATTCATCTCTCTTTTCTCCGCTTACTGACAGCCAACTGTATGATAGTCACCAGTCAATTAGTTGGTAGAATAATTTGTTTATAGCATTATGTTGTGGGTTGAGTTTTTATCACCTTAACTAGTGGTGTGCTTGAGCACAAATGGCGAGCGAGCCTTAAACTACACTATTGTTAAATTTGATTTTAACAACTAACACTCAAGCTATTAAAATAAAGTCTTTAAATTACGTATGAGGTAAAGGGGTTTCAATGTCATAGTAACCGCTCCCGCAACAGTTTGAATTGAAAAAAAAGCAACAAAATCAAATCACGTTATTTAAAATTTTCTTTGTGATATTCTTAATAGTAGTTGTAACGCACAATACTTTCACACAACTGAACATACCTACGTAAGACTTACCTTCGTGGTTCGTCTAGTGGACAATGCATTTTTAAGTAAATACTGTTGAGTAGGGCTTATAACTGTGACAAATAGCACATTAATATACCACCGCCACTAACTCGAATAGAAATGGGCTCCCATAAGATTTTGAGGTTTTAACTGCAAACCCCGCAAAAACAATTCAAAAAAGAAGCCGTAAACAATTCAATTTCTAAGTGATACGGGTAATGGTCGCTAAAAACCGGAGATTCTGTTTAGGAAGTTGGGACGGGTCGAACGCCGGAGCGAACACAAAAATACGGAGGGTCAAAGTACAAAATGACATACATACGTCCCAAACATATATCTAAATAAATAAACAAACATCCCCGATGTTCGATTGTGTTACCCCTGTAAGTGTCTCGCTCGCTACGCTCGCTCGCCAATAAACATTGCATACATCCATTATGCTCTTTGTGAGTGCTACAAACTTTCTAAAATTATCTGATAATATAGTAAGACTGTAATATGAACATCATGATATGATGCACACTCTGGTTAAAACATAAGGTATAATACCTAATAGATTACAGCAGGTTCTCAAAAATTTCTCCACAGAATGTTTGACAACAATTTTCATGCAAATGTTTTGAACAAATTCATCATTTAAAGAAATCTTTTCAAATGTTATCAAAACTGTAATTTTGTAAGATTCTGAATGAATGATTTCCTGTAATTGTGTAATCTGATCCACAATCTTCAATCAATTATCTGTTATAATTACAGGTCATTATCTAGAAGCACAGATTGCTCAGTTTTGAAGGTTGAGTGACTTCTGTTCTTATACTAATTCCATTCAGACCAGGTAAAGCATATTGCAGAAGTGGTTGATTGCATTCTTCACTTGAATTGTAACATACCTTGAAGTAAGTCATTCTTGTATGAATTATATTTGTTTTATTTGAAACATATTCTGTAGAATGTTTGTTGTCAGTTAATTAAATATTACTGAAGGCAGGAGTTGTAAATTTTAGTCCCTGCTAACCTACTTATTCTTAAATGTAGCTGACAAGTAACCCTCTATTTTTATCCCCCAATCCGAGCCTTCAACAAGCCATATAATCTTCTTGCAAAATCTCTTCACTTATGAATTACTATGTATACATCGGTGCCAAGATTTTGAAATGAAAAATAGGACCATTGTACTGTACGAGTAAGCAATAGCAATTTATGTCTGCCATCGCCCATTCAGACCACCACCATTCGTTTGTCAGGCAGACTGACTTTTATGTAGGTTGCGGGCGATCAGAGAAGTTATAACCCAAATCAAAGTTTCTGATAGCTAATACATTTTAAACAAACAAACAAACAAACTACCTCTACAATAATCTTGCAAGCCTATCTATCCAGTTGTATCACAGGAAGCTAGATGGTCATGCAATGAAAGATAATAATAAATTTCATTGAGAACATTATTGTGCAGAATGGTCTAGAAGTTCTAAATCATGTCCTGTTGAAGTAAAGTTGAGTTACCAGTTCGACAATTACTCCCAAGAGAATTTTGTTCTGAGAATACCAACAGGTGGAACTAGTATAGAATTAGAAATGTACTAGTTATGAAAATATTGGTAACCAACTAAAATGATGCCTGGTTTACAGTTAAAAACCGTAAAATGAAACATCAATAACAAAAGTCCGGACCCAGCACAATACCTATGCCATTAATTAAATTATAAGGTTAATGACTGACTGGTTGGTTGAGGTAAACAAAAAACATCAGAGGAACTAGAGATTACTTCGTGGTACGTAGTTAAGAGTTGTGGCCTTCGTCGATTTAGCGAATTCTTCAGAAGGAGATACAATTGCAACCATATTTTGGGGTTGCATGTGTTTCTCAGTTAATGTTGAGTTTTTTTTTGTAGGGTGATTAATATGTGCAGACTTGGTTAGCAGATTTCAAACATTATTTGCCACATTGTTATGTACTTGTAGCATTAAGAACTTAAAAATTCATTAGAATCAACAATTCACTAACTATAAACAGCATTAAATGATTTGATGTTCCCTCTCTTTTACAGGCTGTTTTTTTATACAGAATTAAAAAGATTTTATTGTCACTGGGAAATGAAGCTAGAATGGCTTGCTTAACACACAGTTACATGAATAGGTGAAGTGTCATATATTCAGTATAAGTATTTAATTGTAACTAAAAAGCTGACGTAATCAAATAGTAGACGAGGGAAGGTGGCTTATGAAAGAAGGCGAAAGTAAGAGATGGCAAAAGTATGAAAGAGAAGTTTAAAGGCGACTAACTGTAAAAAGTGGTTGGAATCGGTGAGGTAAAGTGGCGCAGACTTGTGGCCCTCAATCACACATATTCACCTTGCTATGTATCTTCTGCATACAATCCTAAAGTACACCGCTTTTTGTCCTGGGAGGACCTAATCCGTTTATAACATATTTGGTCCCCCCAGACTGCCGCTAGCGGATTTGGCCCGACCAGAACGAAAACCGCTTGGACCAAATTTCCTGTGGCACCTACATGCCAGAATAACTAACTATGATCGGTGGACTACCGGAAGGTCAAGTTTACACGTCAGTGGAAGCGCATGCGTGTTATGGTTTCACCAAATATTGAAAGGGTGTGTCACTAGTTCTATGTTTTGTTTGCAAGTTGAAGTTCTCGATTTTGAAGAGACGATAGAACCGGCATTAGCGTACTGCACTGGGTGAGTAGTGTATTTTTACTCTTACCATAATTTTTGCTTAGTAAAGGTAAACAATTTTATGGACCTATTTGAGAGCAATGACAGTATGCAATCTCTTGTCTGTAACTTTGGTAAAATCATTCAATTCAACAGTATCTTGGCTACACCACTCTCAGTTAGAAAGATAAGTTAACTAATATGTAGACCACTCACTTTCTTACCTGAATACATCCATTCAATTATCTCTTCGTGAACATTCACCACTCAAATGGACTCAACTCCTATTTTTTGTGCTTCTGCAGAGTTTTAACAGATTCCGGTATATTTTTCTACGCTTATTGACTGTCAACTGTATGATAGTCACCAGTTAAATAGTTGGTAGGGTCATTTGTTAAATGATGCACAACTCTTTAATAAACATGATAGGAAAGATAATACCTAATAGATTACAACAGGTTCTCAAAATTTTCTCTACAGAATGTTTGACAACAATCTTCATGCATATGTAGGACAAAATCTTCATTAAAATTTTTTTTCCTAATGTAATCAGGACAGTAATTTTATAAGCGTCTGAACTAATACGATTTCATGTAATTGTGTAATCTGATCCACAATCTTCAATCAATTATCTGTAATTTATACCTGGCATATTATGTTATAGGTCATTGTCTAGCAGTACGGATTTCTCAGTTTTGAATGTTGAGTTACTTCTGTTATTATACTAGTTTCATTCTGAACAGGTAAAGCGTATTGTAGAAGCAGTTGATTGCATTCTTCACTCGAATTGTAACATACCTTGAAGTAAGTCTTTTTTGTATGAATTGTTTGTTTTTTAAACACAGAATGTAGTTATCAAATATTATTGACTAGCTGTACCCAGCCACACAGTGGCACTTGACTTATTACAAAGTAAGAATGCAGTAGCATAAGTTACTTTTATTCATTTTAACATTCTCTTTTTTTTTAAATCTCTTCCTTCTTGAGTCAAGGAGTCCCTCTCCTCCTTTGTCTACCTTTCCTGCTATCATGATTGTGGACTTAGGCAGTGTGAAAAAATCAACTTCAGCTTTTTTACTTTTGCCTTTCTTTTTGAAACTTACGCTGCCTTTACTCGACGATTGGACTCCACCCGCTTTTTAGTACCTTTTTGACTTCTCTTTTTACTTTCTCCTTTTTACTACACCGCCTTTGCTCGTCGATTCCACCAGCTAAAAACCGCTCTTTGCCTTCTCTTTCGCACATTAGCCATCCTTTCTGAAACCTACACCGCATATCTTTGTCTGTTCCACAGGCTTTTAGTTACAATTACTGTAACCACTTTCTACTGATTGTGATGACACTTCACCCATTTTCCTGTTGTTCGGCCTATCTCGTCTTCTTCCGTCTAACTTTGTATTGAAATAGGTTGCAAACGAATTCAACTATTAGCCTAACCAAACCCTTCACTTCTTTACAACAGCATTTTGGGATTACTCGGTAATTCAGCGCTAGTTCACGAAAGCAGCTCTCTTGTTTCTGTGCCACTCCCGCCTACTGTCCATTATTTTGTGCCGGGTTTGGTTGCTAATCAGTGCGCCTTGCACTCTAGGTTTCGCCCTTGTTTCTATGCCACTCCCACCTACGGTCCATTTAATTGTGCTGGGTTTGGTTGCTCACCGGTACGCAGTTTGCCCTGTGCTTTAGGTTTACCCGGTAATTCAGCGCAAGTTCACGAGAATTGTGCGCCTGTGTGTTTTAGCTCATTAGCTCATGAATTATTCATGAATACATATGTCGTTGTCGGTCACGGGTATTATTATGTATATGACAGGAGTTGTAAATTTTAGGCCCTGCTTACGTAACTCTTGTAGCTGACAACTAGCGCTTTTTCCCCTCAATCAATCCGAGCCTTGAACTAGCCATATAATCTTCATTGACTGACCATGCAAAATCTCTTCATTTATGAATAACTATGTATACATCGGTGCCAAGTTTTATGAAATGAAAAATAGGACTATTGTACTGTACGAGTAAGCAATTTCTTTCTTCCATTGCCCATTCAGGCGTAGCAGTACATTTTTCATTGGTCAGGCAGACTGACTTTTATAGAAGTTGGGTGTGGAAGGGGGGGGGGGGGGGGGGGGGGAATTTGAGGAGTTGCAACCCAAACAAAAAATCGTAGTACCGTAGCTAATCCCTTTAAAAAAAAACAAAACTACCTCTACAACAATCTTGAAAGCCTACCTGTGCAGTTCTATCCTAGGAAGCTGGATGGTTATGCATATAAAATTGAAAGGTAAGATATGAATGTTGCTGAGAACGTTATTGTGCAGGATGGTCTAGATGTTCTGAATCGTGTCCAGTTGAAGTAAAGTTGAGTTACCAGTGCGACACATATTCACAAATGAGTATAGTACCATGAATACTAAGTGGAACTAGTACAGAATTAGAAATATACAATTTATAAAAATATTGGTCACTAACTAAAATGATGCGGGTTTTACAGTTACAAAAAAAAAAGGATTGAAACATTGATAGTGAATGTATCATTGATGATTGTGGGGTGTAAGTCCACAAGCAAGGAGTTTAACCAAAGGACCACTCTGACTAAGACTAGCAGGCAGCCAAGTAGTTGACTGTCTGCCCTAGACTAGCAAAGCTAGCTTACAGTATCATTAGACTCTCTTTCAGCTAGTAAAGCAGAATACAGAATGTTCAATGACAGATTAGGAATACTGACAATGCCAAACTGGGAAATGTGGTCCCAGGCCATGCATACAAGTACTGAGCATGAACAGGAAGTGGTACATAAATGGAACAATGAATACAATTAAATGAGCAATGGCAACAAGCTGCACAAGCAACAAATGAACACCAAATGAAACAACAAAACAGACAAACAAACAATTGAATATTAGTTAGCGGTTGTTTGGGAGACCCAAACAATTGATAATGATAATACAACTGAGCATGAATGAGTATAAAGAAGTGTGTGTAGCTAACTACTAAATTAGTTACGTGCTAAAGTGCTTGTCTTGTGGTGCCCATACTAAAAGGGTGAAACAAGAAGGAAAAGGTAAGTTGATGAAGCCATCTAACCACCATGAGACGGTGCCAAAAATGAGTGTTTTTCTAAAGCATTGGTCTGGTAATTGCTGGAGCAGCCTGTCCAGTGCTATATCTATGCCATATATTAAATTTGACTGACTGGTTGGTTGAGGTAAACAAAAGACATGAGAGGAACTAGAGATTACTTCGAGGTAGTTAAGAATTGTGACTTTCGTCGACTTAAACAATTCTTCAGAAGGAGATACAATTGCAACCATATTTTGGGGTTGCATGTGTTTTTTAGTTTATGTTGAGTTATATTTTGTAGGGTTGTTAATATGTGCAGACATGGTTAGCAGATTTCAAACATAATTTGCCATATTGTTATGTACCTGTAGCATTAGGATCTTAAAAATTCATTAGAATCAACAATTCACTAACTATAAACAGAATTAAGTGATTTGGTGTTCTCTCTCTCTTTTATGGGCTGCTCTTTTTAATACAGAAATAAAAAGGTTTTATTGTCACCGGGAAATGAAGCTAGAATGTCTTGCTTAATGCACAGTTACATGAATAGGTGAAGTGTAGCTAAGATGGCCTTAGCCTCTTTAGACTTGACAGCTGATGACAAGTGAATAGCCTTCTCTGAGTCTGTAAGCTTAGTGTCATGACTGAGTGCTGCTGAGAAATCTTGCCAGAATAGTTCCCAATCCAACTGAGGCATCTCTATGCTTGGCATCTTGAGTCGAGATGATCTATCACGTGAGGCTGAGCAAACACTTGAACTTCCTTCACTTATTTTCTCTGGATCCTTGGAAGACACTAGATCGACTGCACCTTCTAGTGCCAATATTCTTGCTCTCAAAATAGACTTCTTATTTTTTAGCTCAGGCAGCTTCTTAGCTCCAGGTGTTGAAAGTACCTTCAAGATTTCTTCCAACCCTTTATGCAAGGAAGGTAGCCGTCTTCTTAGCTGTTCCACATTATCAGGAAGTTCCCTCTCAGCATCTTCTAATTCTTCTATAGAGTCATCTAAACTATGGTATGCAGTGCACTGTTCCTTCAAGAAGGTAAGGTTGTCCAACTGCTCTTGAAGATTGGCTTGAAATTCTGCTTCTCCTCCTTAGAGTTCAGTAGCACGAACATCTTCTTGCTCCTCATGTATCATTCCCAAGAGAATCTCAGTTTGCTGTCTGTAAGCTTTTTCTGCTCGAAGCAACTCATCTATCTTCACTTGTAATTGACGAACAACAAGTGTCTGTGGTGTGGCCTTCATCCATCCTTCTACTATGGGTGTAATTCGAGTAAGCACTCCTTTAGCATGGCCTCGTGTCCTTCTGACATCAGTAACTGTTGTAGCCATAGTCTCTAAGTCCCAAATTCAAAATACTGAAAGTGAGAGTTCTTGAAGTTTACGTAGTTACACTGTCCGGAGGGTTATCCAGCTCGAAGGACCAATAATCAGGCTGGTTAATGTGAGCGATGCTCCAACTCTTCCTTTTCAGTCAGACTTATCCTCACTTATCCCATAATGCCTGTACCGAGTGTGCACCTGAGTAACTGCAGCAAAAACCCTCCCAAGGTAGTCACTACTAACTCAGTACTTTAGAAAGGCTACTTGCTTATCAATATCCTTTAGTTTATCAATCAACATCCTAGGAAATTTGATTGCTACCCATGAAATTATCTTATCCAATAGTCAAGTCATGAAGAGTATACAATTATAAGTTTGTGCAGGTATATCAAGGATACAAGTGTGCAAGTGTGTGTAAAAGTGTTATGTGTTGCTATTGAATAACACAAATAAATTAAATAATAACATTTAATTAACAAAGAATTGTTATGAGTGGCTAGCATTCCAATTTAATTACAGTGAGACAAGCTTGCTTGCCGTTTGTGCTGATGCATAATATCATTGGTATTTTTAGTTTTGAAAACATTGTGTGCGTGGAATATGGTCTGTATTAGCTGTTATAACAGCACGCAATAGTCATTTAAATGTTTTAATGGATGTTTTTTTATTTATTGTTAATATCATTTCTAGAACAAAAATGGAACCCTATTCTCCTGAATACACTGTAGTTTCTAATTGTACCAGTAAGTTGGAGAAAGCACTGAGAGATAACCGAGATATTGTCCATTTTCTTGAGTGCAATAATTTCATCTCTAAAGATATTCATGACACTGTCTTAAGTGCCACATGTCCACTAACTACATTGGAAAAGTCCGGGAAGCTGGTGGAAAAAATACGGAACAAAGTAGAATTGAATTCAAAGAATTTTAATGTATTAATGAAGGAATTTAATTCCCACAAAGAAATTTATCAAGATATTATTGATATTCTGGAATTGGAAATGAAAAGACAAGGTATCACTATTACTGCATGCAAAATTTCAGGTGAGTATGTATGGTAGCATGTATAATAATTGTTTTAACATGTAAAATTTCTACTTCAGCAAGTTAATTAAAATTAATATTTTTAGTTGACACTCTAACAAGTGGTGTGAATGACATGCAATCCATTGTACACATTTAAGTATTTCAAATAGTACCTATCTTTGTAAATTTAACTTTCAAATACCTAGAAATATGAAAGCAAAAGTAATTGTTCGTAACAACAAAAATAACAACAAAAATAATTACATTTTCGATTTTTCAAAGCTATATGGCAATTTATTCCACTCTAGATATCTTCTCAATGATATCTTTTGGTACATGACCCTTGAAATAACTCATGATATTTCAAGCTGTTATTTCAAGCCATACTGAGCAAGCTCATTACCCTTGTAGTTATAGCAACTGGCCAAACTTTTCAATTTTCTTGGTGTTTACAGCTACATTCCTGGGTGTACCCTGCTCAATAGGGTTAGAGCAGCTGCTAAAATATCAGCTGGGAGTGTGGGTAGCCCCTACAACCAAATATAGCTGTGAGTTACCTTCCTCTAGTACTAACTACAGTAGTAAAGGTATTTAGTGTGGAATAAACCACTTATTACACTTGTCAGAGTGTTATGGCAAGATATTTCACTCTAAGGCTTTATTTTCTCTAGCCTCTGGCTCATGAAAATAAATTAGCCTGCTCATGAAATATTTCTCCATATCACACTCTGACTCATGTAATAAGTACTATTTATTCCATGCTAGATATCTTCACAATGAAATTTTTAGGTCAGTGACCAGTCAGACTCATGATATCACATTAGTGTTATCTCATGGTTGTATTGCAGCAAGCTCATTACCAGAGTAGGTATAGCAACCTCCTAGGTACAAGTTTTCTGGGTTTTTACAGCTACCTTTACTCTAGTGGAGCCTACCCTGCCAGGTTAAGATCAGCTGCTATAATATCAGCTGGGGTTGTGGGGAGCCCCTAGTGAGTTTTCTCCAACTTTACACTATGAGTTACCAAAAAACTACTTCAGTGAAGATATCTAGTGTGGAATAAACCACTTATTACACTTGTCAGAGTGATATTTCACTCTCTAGCTATAAATTAGCCTGCTCATGAAATATTTAACTATATCACACTCTGACTCATGTAATAAGTACTATATATATATTATATATAGGCATTGCATTACAGGTAGTATTTGTTTAAGTTTAACTACATATAAAATATTTTAATACATAATATGTGACAGTCTATGGGAAAAGGGGGCACTTCACTCAAACAAAAAAAATTGAGTTATTTATGCTAATAAAAAGCTACAATTTATCTCAACTTAGTGCTAAAATACTGGAGGGTAAAACCTTCCCCTTGCAGAGAAACTGGCAGTTGAACTGGGCTGTATTCAGCAAAGCAATTAAACTAGAAATCTAGAAAACATAAATTGAATTTCCACTTCCGGCATAATTAATGTTTCCGTATACTTAACGGCGTACTCCGCATACGCAATTAAATCGTACAGCCGCTTTTTAACGGCGACTAACGAAGTTTGCGTAGAGTTCTTTTTAGCTTTCACATCGCTTCACAGCCTGTCTTGTCGGAATCCTTGGCTACTCTACTCCATGTAGTGGTAAACTTTCAGCCAGAGGTAAGCTGTAGATTACATGCACTATTCTCAAAGCTATGCCGTTTTTTTTAGCTGCTTGTTTGAAACTCCGCCCATTCCCCGTTTATTGTACTTCGAGAACGAGAGAGAATAAAAAGAAGCTTGTCTTTCCACGGCACGCTTGGAGTCTTTTAAGTTGTTTCGGCATTTGAAATTTGGCATAGACTTAGAGTAAGGGTCACTAAGACTAATTCTGCAAAAAACAAAAATAGGAGAAAGAAAGAATTTTTCCTATAACTTACTTTTGGAGCCTATATCTCAATTTCAATTTTTAAGTGAAGTGCCCCCTTTTCCCATAGACTGTCACATATAGATTCTGTTTTAAATCCAAGTTTTATTATCATTATGCATCATATCACATGTTTTATATATTTTAGTAACAGATGACACTAAAATGACTGAGTGTCACCTTCCAGTATCTTCATTATGTGCTTCTATTGATGAAGGTAGCTATAATAGAAACTTTGTGTTTAATAATGTCTAAATATTTGTAATTTTTTACAGGTCAAATTGAGTTAAAAAAACAAGTACAGTCACTGGATGAAGAGTTTACTGATCTAGTGGTTACATTTGTAGATCATCTGGTAGAAAAACGAACGTCAATCTATGATGTTAAAAAGCATATTAGATTTATTCCAGGATATGTCGGTGCTAGTATCACTCCACTATGGCGTAAACTCAAACCTGAATTAGAAGAAATTACAGAGATCGATGAGTTTTTGGAACTTTTAAACTTTAATCTTTGGAATTTTCTGGACTATGAGATGTTGAAATACTTGATAAAAAAATGTAAAGTTCATTACATGTCACAAGAAATAGAAAGATATGCTGTTAAAATTGATCATTTTAAAAGAACAACATTGGTAATTCCTTTTATCAAATGCTGGGATGGGCACAAGTTGGAAACAATCCCAGATTCTGTGGTGGAACTCGTAGTAAAGTGTGACATCAAAGAAGATATCACTAAGTTTACACTATCTCGTTTGGATGATCTGAGACACTGTATTCTAAAGAAATGTGTGCCACTTCTTTCTCACTTTGCATCCGTTCTGTACTATCACAAAATTAGTGAAGGAAGTATATGCGTGTCTTGGTTGTTCCCAGAGAGATTTTCACTTATATTGAAAAATAAAATACAAAATATTTCATTGATACTAGCACAATACCATATAGTGTGGGTGAAAATTAATGAAGAATGCATTTATTTACAAGAAAGCATGAGCAAGTTATGTAAGTACATGTTTTGTTTCAATTTCATTGGATATAATTTAATTAAAGCATAATAAGTGTTTAATTTTTTCATAGAATAACTGTCTGTTTTTTTATGGATATTACATAATAATGTATCGTATAATAGCATAATATACCAAATGTAGGATTGGTGCTGACATACTTATATAATACTTATGAAGGTCAAGTAATCTTCAACTAGAGCTACTATGCTAGCAATATTATGGGATATTGTGTGCATGTGAAGTACATTAAATGAATATAATTTACAAATACTAATACCATATTCTGTCGTGTCAATATTGCATCAATATTGATTTATTCATGCAGATCGATCTAAATCAGAAATATGTCTTGGTGCTCCATCTGATGTCAAGCCTTTCAAAAGTACGTATGAGAAATGTGACCTATTAGTTTTATATGCAATGATTTATTGATACAGGTAGATGTTTGTCAGAAGGAAATATTTTAACTCCAAATGCCAAAATTACACCTTCTGGTATGTCTAGTACAACATACCTAGTGCATTTCAATGTTGTTGACCCTGTGTACTTGGATCTGTAGTTAAACGTGACTTAGAATTCACTGAAGTATATAAAAGTACTTCACTGGAGTCAAGAACATCATCATTTGGTAAAGATACTTTGAGTGAATCCAATGAAGAATTCAAGAGCATTGATTTCAATACTGTAAGTTGATTTGCTAAATGTGTATCTAGGCAGCCATATATAATTAAGAGCACTATCAAACTCTTAATACAATATAAGTGACGTTGTACCTGTTGTACTGTTACTCACAATCTGACACTGTTAATTTTCAGTTACTATTTTCTGTTCACCAGCAACAGATATATAATGTCCCATATTTTTTTAAACAAGAAATAGAATTGTTAAAAAAAAATGCATTTCTAAAAGCACACAGTTTGTACTCAAGATTTTAATGTCCTGCTCACTTTGAATAGAGCCAGACAACACTTATTTAGTTACTTTTGAAATAACTAGAAACATTTTAAACTTAAGTTTTTATTTAGTGATCCAATTGGGATACATAATCATCATGTTTAGAAAAGATATGGTTTTGAAGTTATAACTTTAAAAGAAAAATTGTACCACTTATAACTTCACTTTATACTGTCACTTTGACTTTGGGGAGATAGTATGTTTAAGGGTGCAGTACCACTTGAAACCGCAGCGCAAAACCGCAGACGGAGGAGTTATGCAATGTATTTATTTCTCGTTGTCTGTTCAATGTATGCTTACTTTGTTTTTGCAGTTGAAACAGACACCAACAGACAGCTCTTATAAACCAAGTTTCAAGAAAAAAGACCGACCAGGAACGGAGAAACAACGGTACAAACCTTACGGCTATTCAGCGAAATAAAGGGGCGACCGTTGCAGTTACGAAGTCGATTTTTTTTTCCAGCGGTAGCCTAGGGGCTTCCCCACAACATTACAACGCCGTATTTTTGATATTAGTATTTGTTTTCCATTTTTTTTAATATTTTTATATTATTTTTTTTGTATCCTATTTAAAAGAAAAAACTCGTTGTAATGTTTTTTTAAATGTGGCTTGTACCCCGTGTACAAAATATGAGTTCATTCTGGCCATCCAGTACTTCTGAATATCGATTTTTAGGTACTAAAGCTAACTATTGATTCGTATTCATTTCATTCTTCAACTCCGCCCCCCAACTCTGAGCGCGCAATTTATTGTAGGCAAAATTCCGGGTGGTGGCGGCTCTAATTAGAACTGGTAAGCAAACACAAAAGAAGAGTAACTGTGCGAGTGAGGCCCGCGGGGAAGAGTACAAGACTTCTGGAATGTACTGAAGGGTCCTAGACGATGAAGAAGCGGTGGCGTATTAATGGCGCCTGGAGTCACTCGTTTAGAATAGATATATCACAGCTCACAGCTGCGACTTGGAAGGAAGAATCTGCTTTGGTGTCTTTGGAGAGCTTGATAGAAGGTTGGTGTAGCGGGTAGAAATTAGAAGCAGTTTCAGTGTGTTAACTTCAACTTCTCAGGAATTTTTGGTGCTATTTTTTTTTCTATCCCTGTTACTGTTGTGACGGATGAATAATAAATATATATTATGATATTTGCACACCATTAAAAGGAAATGTGAATTATTACTTTTATTTACTAATGTTATTTTCTTTCTACAATAATATATATTTATCAATTAGGCTGTTTATTATCAATTATTATTTTATTGATTTATTTAAAATAAGACTTGAATCATATTTTAGATCATAGTACTTTGTCTAATCTACCTCAACAGGAGAGTAAGATGCTGGCATGCTCTTCATAGAATTAGATGAGCTCCCATTATGAGAAGGCACAACTCCTTGGTTCTTGGGTACAACTGGCAGGTTCACAACAAAAGAGCAGAAGACATGGCTTCCTTGTTTTCCAGAGGAGAGAATAGTAGACCTTTGGCTCTCCTAAGAAGTCATGCCTCCTGAAGGGAAGAATACTACATCCTGGTTATTTAGAAGAGAGGACATGGCACTCCAGTAGAGAGGTCAATGAGAAGGCACAGCTCCTTGGATCTCCTTGATAGTATTGCATACTACTTCAGAACCTTTGATTTTGTTCATTTCATATTGTGTTTGATTATGGCCCTGCTACTATGGAGTTATGATTTTATAATATTGTTTAGTAATATTTTTTAGAAAGTGAACAAATGTTAATTATCTACACTGCTGCTTCTGCCCTACAGTACTGGTAGTCCTTTGAGGTGAAAGCTCTTCGTGGTAAATTGTTTGGTACAGTTAATTAGTACGTGTTCAAATTGTGCGCGAGTCGCGTACAATAGTCAGTTCGCGGAGAGTAAATTGGATCGAGTTACGGGCAGGTTTTGTGGTATTCTACTGAATCGCTTAATTACCGCAGGTTCCGGTGGTACTGCACCCTTAAGAATAAATTTAATTGAAGATGTAGCAACACTCACCTTAAATAATTGTTTATCAAACAATTACACGAAAAATTGTTTGGGCTGAATGTGTATCCACCTGTAAATTAGTATATTACATTGGTGTAATAGGATTCTAACAAACACAATTACTTATTTCTTGGAATTAAAGCTGGGTAGAGTACAGCTACACCTATATATATATATATATATATAATATATATATATATATACATATATTTCCCACTAGATATCTTCACAATGTTATTGTTAGCCTGTGAAATAACTTACATTATTCCATGCTAGATATCTCCACAATGATATTTTTAGGTACTTGACCTTGAACTCATGATATCACAAAGTGTTTTCTCATGGCTGTATTGGTAAGCTCTTTACTGGAGTAGTTGTAGCAACCAGTCCTAGCTACAAGTTTTCTTGGATATTACAGCTACCTTTACTCTAGTGGAGCCTACCCAGCCAGGTTAGAGCAGCTGCTATAATATTAGCTGGGGTTGTGGGGAGCCCCTAGTGAGTTTTTGCCAACTGTATAAGGTGAGTTACCAAAAAACTACCCTGGTGAAGATATATAGTGTGGAATAAACCACTTATTACACTCCACAGAGTGATATGGCTAGATATTTCACTCTCAGGCTTTATTTTCACTTTGGCTCATGAAAATAAATGAGCCTGCTCATGAAATATTTCTCCATATCACACTCTGACTCATGTAATAAGTATTATTTATCTCATTGTGTTACCTCATGCTGTATTGCGCAAGCTCATTAACGTCAGTGCGCATGCGAGAGAGGGTTACGGTACTCCGTTTGTCTGTCAGTTAGTCAGTTGGTCAGTCAGTCAGATATTCAGTCAGTCAGTCAGTCATTCTGTCATATGAATCTCGAAGATGGCAGCCTCCCGAAGATTGAAAAAATTTATATGGTCCATAGCAACCATAGAAAAAAATTGTCTATATTTAATATACATTACAGAAAAAAATGTTTATGTTGCCTGGCAACCAATGTGTGGTAATTACCACTTGTAAACCACAGCATGAATCTTGAAAGCCACGGCAATGAATAACGTTATTTTGAACTCCAGACTTGTTCAAGCCACTCAATGGATTCATTTACTGTACAGCTACTTCATGGAACAAAACTAAACAACTACGGTATCATATTTAGCCTGGGCTCAATTTCATGAACATATTTTGATAATTCCTGTATAAAAATTGTATTAAATGTATCTTTCTAATCATTATTCTTCAAACCGGTATTATTTCTATATTAGACCAGTAATCAGTAATGTTGATGTGAATTTGAGATGATATATTTATAAAATATAGAGCATGAATAACCATGAAGTACAAAAAATGAATAACTGAAAATTGTGCATAAACTATTAAATATTGTGCATGTTTCATTATAAAATACAGATTTAAAAAAATATGGGCAGTCAGTTTCATGAAGTGAAGTCTACAAGGGTATGAAACTTTTGAAACAGTTTCTTTCAGATGATACACATAAATGCACTTTGCAGTACTCACATTGAACATGAGACTCGTGGCGATTCCCAACAACAGTAAGCTTATTTTTTCTCATGATAGCTGAACATACAGAACAATTCCCCTTTCTATCTGCATGCTTAAGTGACCTAAATTTACAATTCAGTCTGTCTAGCCGAAGATGCTTTACAGATCGTGGATGACCAGCACTACGACATCTTGTAGAGAAGCTACCAATGAGCTGTTTTGCTAGCTCAAGCCTAAATGACAACATCTCTCTCTTTGATGTTCATTAGACCTGACCATTTTTTCCATACAAAAACTATTCAAAATGCAAACTTCCAAACAAAAGAAAAAATTCGCCTCCACCACTTCCTTGATTTTCTACCAACACTATAGTAACTTGCAAGTTGATCTCCCTTATCTACACCTCGCATATACTTCTGGTAATCAAGTAAGCATGGTGGACATGGAATATCTGTTTGAGTACAATCTGTTGGGGTTGTAAATCCCAACAGGCAATGAATGTTTGTTTCCTTCCCAAAGGACCACCTTGGTAGCAAAGGCACACACACAGCAAGCTAGCTGTAGAGGCTGTGTGTGAGTTTACTTGTTCTTTCTTGTTTGTAGCTTCCTCAACTCCACCAGGAACAAAAGGAAGGAGGAATCGCTCTAGCTATATTAGCTAACAGTCAAACATTCAACAACGTGAACAATGATTACAAGAACGAAAAACTCTAATAAACGCACTCCAGAGTGCGTTAAATGGAACAAAAAGAGTAATTCTAGATAGCATGAAATGATGATAATAATAATTACGTATGTTGGTGTTCATACCCTGAACATACTGGGGCCCAGGGAGTGAAATCAATATGGATGTTGTACGAGCTCCGCGTAACTGAAGCTCACCACAGCCCTTCGGCTAGATATAGGTTAAGGCAAAGACAGATAAGTCAAGATCTGGGGCCGAAGGACCAGATTCCTCTCACTTTAAGCTAATTACCCAGCCCACGGCGCAGACCGACAGAAGCTCCCGCGACACCGAGTTTAACTTTGTTAGGAGAAGAATATTGAGCAATAAAAGGTTACAGTTATAAGGGAAAGGGATAATGCAAAAGTCAGTGGGTAGGAAAAGGCATGAATATGATTATGTTGACATATGATACAGTTATAATTAATTGTCAGCTAAGGTGATGACAAGTTGGGCATTGAGCCCATAGAACCATGTAAAAGAGTCCATTAAGGGTTATCTTCCTCCGGGTGACGCCCGGACATCCTCCGGGGGGGGCCGTAAGACTAGGCATTGCTGTTGGAGACGGAGCTTCGATGAGAAGAACCAGTTGGTTGACAGAGCGACGGTAGACGTTGTTGTTGGCTCGCAGAGCCACAACTCTGACAATGTTGTCCTGGCCAGGATGCACGTCGATAACTCTAGCCAGTGGCCATGACCTGTCCTTCAACGTTTTATCTTTAATCAGGACTATGTCGCCGATGGTGAAGTTTCTCTTCTTTTTCCTCCACTTGGCTCTGGTGTTGATAGATTGCAGGTAGGAGGCTTGCCACTTCTGCCAGATATCACTTGTAAGTCGACGGAGATACGCCCAACGTTTGAGAAGTTGTGGTTTGTCAGTTTCATCAACGTGGGTGGACGGCAAGGCTAGCAAAGGACGGCCGATCAAGAAATGTCCTGGTGTGATGAGGTCAGCAGAGTCTGGATCGGTAGATAAACAAGGTTCGGCTGGTCGAGAGTTCAATGTCGCCTCCACCTCCACTAAGATTGACTCTCGTTCATCATAGCGAAGTGGTCTCGAGTCTAGGCACTTCCGCAGAAGGAGTTTCATAGACTTGACCCCGGCTTCCCAGAGACCCCCGAAGTGTGGAGTCCTGGGTGGAGTCAAGTGCCATTGTAGTTGATGTCGATTGGCGAAGTTGTTGATAAGCTGTTGTGATGAAGTTAATTGTTGAACTTCTTCCAACTCATTCTTAGCCCCGATAAAGTTGGTGCCATTGTCTGTGTAGATATGGCTAGGGCATCCTCGTCGTCCGACGAAGCGGCGCAAACAAGCTAAGAAGGCTTCCGAATACAGTTCACAACACAGTTCGAGATGTACTGCTCGGGTGACTAAACAAACGAAGATACATGCATATGTCTTGATTCGAGTTGGTTTACGGGGATTCCCTCGAGTAATCAGAAATGGTCCCGCAAAGTCTATGCCCGTCCGGTCGAATGGTGGTGCTGGAGTTGTTCGATCGGTCGGTAGACATCCCATACGCTGAGCAGTGGGTAAAGCGTAAGCCTTCTGACAGATGACGCATTGACGACTTAGTTGCTTGAGGAAGCGTCGCACCTTAGGTACATAGTAGTTGTTGATCAGCAGGCTCAGCATTGTTGATGTCCCTGGATGATTCCAAGTCATGTGAAGTGTTTTGATGAATGTTGTTGTTATTGTGGAGGTGAGCGATAGAACCACTTGACACCTTGGTGCTTGTGAGGCGATACTTCTAACACGTCCAGAGACGATGATTAGGTTGGAGTTCGGATCCAGAGAAACATCAAACTTTGCCAGCGGATGTTGTTTGGGAAGTGATTTGCCAGCAGATAGACAATTCAAAACCTCGGGATATGTTTCCTGTTGAGATAGATGTAGAATTAATTTGCGAGATGAGGATAGTTCAGATGTTGATAAGTCGATAGTCTTTGTCCCAGTCTCCGTTTGCCTTCGACAGAAGGCGATGAAACGACGACAGTAGGCGACAATCCTGACCATTCTGTCGAAGTCGGAGACTTCCTCCCAGAACTTCCAAGGAGCGGTTCTGGAAGGCTGGATGTTAGAGATAGGTTGAGATTTGAAACAATCTCCAGAGTCTTTAAACTGAAGAGGTGTGACTGGCAATTTATCAGGAGAGCTTGACAACCACGACGGTCCGTACCACCATAGATCAGACTTTATAAGATGTGATGGAAGAATTCCACGACTAGGCAGATCTGCTGGATTGTCTTGTGTCCGGACATGACGCCATTGGCTCTTCTTCAGGATGTCAGATATGGCGGTGACACGGTTTGCCTGATAGGTCTTAAGTGTTTGTGGTGAATGATGGAGCCACGATAGGACGATGGATGAATCGGTCCAAGCATAACAGTTGCTGATAGGTATGTTCAGATCGATGGCGACAGTCTTGATAAGTCTTGCTAGAAGGAGAGCGGCAGTGAGTTCGAGCCTCGGAATAGTCATAGCCTTGACTGGAGCGACTCTTGACTTGGCCATTACTATCCTGGTAGTTATGTTCAAGTTGTTGTAGACAGCTCTGAGATAGATGACTGCCCCATACGCCTTGGTTGACGCGTCGGAGAAGCCATGTAATTGTAGGCTGACTACTGGACCGGTAGATAATAGTTTCCGTGGAATAGGGAAGTTAGTCAACAAAGGAAGTTCCTCCATCCACTCTCTCCATCTTGATTGTATGTCGTCAGACGCAGGCTGGTCCCAGTCGACTTTCTTCAACCATAACTCCTGTAGAAGGATCCTGGCGATTATGGTGACAGGTGCCCAAATTCCCAGAATATCAAAGACTTGGGCGGCAGTTGAGGCAATTAGTCGTTTGGTAGCTTGGACATCTGCTGACAGAGGAGTGGGCGAGGCAATGTGAAGGGTGTCGTCACGAACCTTCCAGTGTATGCCCAAAGTCCGACCGGAAGCCTTGGGATCTTGTATGGTGAGATCCTTCTTTTCCCTTAGTTGTTCGGGGATAGAGTCGAGAAGTTCCTCAGAGTTAGATCTAAACTTTCTGAGCTGCATACCGATCGATTTCAGGACTTGCACTAGGTCTTCGGCGAGTTCTTTGGCTTTCTCAACTGTGTCAGCTCCCGTTAGGCAGTCGTCAACATAGAAAGATGTACAGATGATTTCGCTGACGATGGGGTGGTTGATTTGACATTGTTTGGCGAGTTGTCTGAGAACCTGGGTGGCTAGATACGGTGAAGAGGTGACGCCAAAAGTTAGTCTTTTCATGCGTGCTGATACTAATTGTCCTGACTGATTCCTGTGTAGAAATCGATGGAAGTCACACTCAGACGGATGCAACAGTATCTCGCGGAACATCTTAGAGATGTCCGCAGAGATGACAATCTGATGCATACGGAAACGGTTGATCACGGCAGATAAAAGTGGGTAGAGATTAGGTCCAGGAAGTAACTGGTCGTTGAGCGAATGTCCGGATGACGACTTGAAGGAGGCATCAAACACTGCTCTCAGTTTAGTGGTGGTGGACGAGTCTTTAACTACCCCATGGATAGGTAGGTAATAATGATTGAAGTTCAGCTCTGCTTCCGGTACATATTCGGCATGGTTGAGTATTAGATATTCATCAACGACTTGATGGAATTTCTCCCATTGTCCCTTGGCCTTCAGAGACTTCTCGTTACGAAGGTATCTCTTGATAGCTGTTGATCTGGTCTCCCCAAGCGGCGGTGGTGTTTCTTTCCTAGGGAGCTGGACAATGAAGCGACCGCTGACACTGTCCTGCTGATGAGTGTCGAGGAAATGTTCAATGGCTCGAGTTTCATCAGGATCAACATTGTTGTCGAGTTTGGGAACCTGATCAAGCTCCCACAGACGACTGAGTTCGGCATCCATGTCCTTCTTGGATGGTTGAATTGTTAGGACTGTTTGATTGGATGGTGATCCAGGAAATCTGCCTCCCAGAACCCAACCAAAGGGTGTTGCATAGATGCAAGCTGCTCCATCCTCCGACTTGTCTCGCTGACCAGTCTGACATCGGAGGCTGTCTGCCATGCCAAGTAGAAGGTCTATCTCTCCTCCCATACTGATGTCAGCCAGTGGAGTCTTCCCTTCAACAATTGGATGGTCTAGGACGGTGTTGATGTCGTTCGGTGGGATAGATTCAGGGAGAGAATCCACGACGTGGCAGGAGACAGTGATTGGTTGTGGCTTGCGTAGCTCATGGATGGCATGGAGCGTTAGACTGACTTTATGTCTGGATGTGATCAGTTCACCACCTGCGTGGGTGAACGTGGCAGTGTGTTGTATCCTGTCGAGTCCTAGTTGGTTGGTCAACTTGTGTGTGATCAAAGATGGAACTGAGCCACTATCCATCAAGGCGCGTCGCACTGCTGTTTGTCCGGCATGGGTGATCTTTACTCTAGCTGTGGAGAGGATGACATCATCACCAGGCTCGGTGCCATAAGTGACTAAGACCGGGCCTTCCTGCTTGTTAGTGGCCGAAGTAGATGGAGGTGCAGGTTGACTGGCAGATTCTGACTGATGCAGAAGCGTATGATGGCGATTGGACTTGCATGTTCGACAGGTGCCCCTTGAACGACAGTCTTGGAGCTTATGGCCTGGATAAAGACAGTTCAAGCACATCTGATGACGGTTGACTATGTCCCGACGCTTCTCAAATGGCATGTCAAGGAAAGTCTGACATTTAGTGAGAGAATGACGGGGACCATCGCAGGCAGCACATCAACATTCGGACGAAGTAGAAGAGTGATCCGAAGTGACAGTTGAGACGGCGTTGACCGGAGCTCGGCGATAGCGTTCCTGTTTCGGTTGAAGACTGGACTTGTGCTGCTGTTGATGGTTGTGAGATGACTTGTTGGACGACTGATGATCGGTAGGTGTTGATTGCAGATCGAGTCGGGCACTCCATGTGTCGATGAATGTGAGTACATCATCGATCGTTGGCAGTTTGGTGTCATCTGTCCAATGATGACGCCATTCATTAAGTAGTGACCTGTCAAAGCGAGATATAAGTGTAGCACCCATGACGTATTCGAGTTTGTTGCCATCACAGTCCTCAAAGCCTTGGATCAACTTCCGATAGGTGGCGGATGTCTGACAGAGGCTTCGGGAGTTGTAGTGACATGGCTCATCCTTGAGCAGTGTTTTGACATACAAGGCATAGACCCGGTTCTTGGATCCATAGCGCTTCTCAAGGGCTTGAAGAGCTGGCTTGTAACAGTCAGTCTGTGAGGCAAATTGTTTGACGATTTGTTTCGCCTCAGCTGGACCAACACACGAAAGGAGATGTACAGACTTTTCGTGGTCGGTAACGTCGTCCCCGGCTCTGTCCATGGCATGTGTAAACAGAGTCTTGAACGCGTTCCATTCCATGGGATCACCCTCATAGCTTGGTAAGTTCAGCTTGAGACGTGAGGAGCATCCTCCGGAATGACGAGGTCGGGCAGTCTCGGGTTCCACTGGTTTGGCGGCTTCGGATTCGATAGTTGTTAGTTCATCAATCCTTCGATCTAATTTAGCCATAAGGTGATCCATCTGTGATGTCAGATCCTGGATCATGGTATCTGACTGGAAGGGACCAGAGTTGCACTGGAAGTTCTCCATCTTCTCAAAGATCTTCTCCCTCTCCGTTTGGAGGGTAGAGAGCTGTGGTTTCTCTCTGGCTAAGAGCCTTGTGCAAAGGCTGACTAACCAAGAGCCAGAACGGTATATGGCTTCCCGTTCTTCTAGACTCTCGGTTTTCTGGACTAGTTGTTCATGATCTTCTCTCAATGGAAGACCTATCTCGATTTCGGCTTGATGGTCTGCTTCTCGGTCGACAGTGAGATCTTCGATGCGGTTCTGGATGGCATCAAAGAGCGCAGCCATACGTCTGGCCTCTGCAACCCGTCTGGCACAGTCCCTCTCTGACAGCTTGCCAGCGAGGTCCGCACAAGCACCGTTGAGTGCCTGCAGCATCCGGGTAAACTGGCTCTTCCTGCCCGATCGGCGTCGACGGAGAGCCTCAAGATTCGACGTGGAGTTGATTTCACGAATTTCTTCATCCAACAACGGCATGATGATGTTGTTGAAAACGATGATCGTTGCGATGGCGATTCGATGAGACAAGATGAGATGAGATGACGATACGACATATTAGCTAACTATTAGATACTTGTTGCTAGCTATCTAATCAGCTAACTAAAACTCAGTTGTGAGCAAAAGGCTAGTTCAGTTTCTCTAATCCGGAGAATCCGGCTCGAAGGACCATGTACGAGCTCCGCGTAACTAAAGCTCGCCACAGCCCTTCGGCTAGATATAGGTTAAGGCAAAGACAGATAAGTCAAGATCTGGGGCCGAAGGACCAGATTCCTCTCACTTTAAGCTAATTACCCAGCCCACGGCGCAGACCGACAGAAGCTCCCGCGACACCGAGTTTAACTTTGTTAGGAGAAGAATATTGAGCAATAAAAGGTTACAGTTATAAGGGAAAGGGATAATGCAAAAGTCAGTGGGTAGGAAAGGCATGAATATGATTATGTTGACATATGATACAGTTATAATTAATTGTCAGCTAAGGTGATGACAAGTTGGGCATTGAGCCCATAGAACCATGTACAAGAGTCCATTAAGGGTTATCTTCCTCCGGGTGACGCCCGGACAGATGTGTTCAATGCAGTTCATTCAGTGATGTCCAGTGGCACTAGCATGCTGGTGGCTCTCCTATAAGTCTTTCTCATATGTTGCACATCTACTGTCCTCACTTTCTTGTCAGGCCCGGGATGCAGCTTTACTATTTTTCCCAATGGCCACCGGCTATTCCTCATTAATGTGTCGTCCTTGATGAATACTAAGTCTCCAACACTGGGGTTAACAGTTTCTTTCCTCCACCTGCTTCTGGACTGCAGTGAATTAATGTAGCAGCCTTTCCATTCCTTCTCTAAGTCTTTTTCCAGCCTCTTGGTGAGTTGCCACCTCCTGAGGGAAGATATTTTGGCTTGCGAAGGGAGAGTAGTGGGTGGTGCCTTTCAATGGTCTCTGGATTAGGAAATGTCCTGGAGTCAGCATGAGCTCATCTTCCATTTCTACTTCTTCCAGCGGAATGAGGGGCCTGCTATTCAGCAGTGCCTCCACATCTGTCAGCACATTCATCAGCTCCGCCATCCTCAGGGGGTGTGGCTGGACCATCTTCTTCATCAGCTTCTTTGTACTCTTTACTCCAGCCTCCCAGAGCCCACCAAAATTGGGAGCCCTGGGAGGGTTGAAATGCCATTTGATGTCTTGGGTGTGGCTTTGTGTCTCCCGCATCATTCTGGTGATGGCTGCCAATTCTTTTGCTGTTCCCACAAAATTTCCACCATTGTCAGAATGGATTTCTGCTGGGGTGCCCCTCCTGTTGGAGAATCTCATTAGTGCTGCCTGGAACTCTTCTGCCTCCAAACTTCTGCATACTTCTATGTGCACAGCCTTGGTGGCCATGCACACAAAAACGCATATGTATGCTTTGTAACAAACAGGTTTTCTGGTTGCTCCCTCCCTTAATGTCACTGGGCCAGCCATGTCCACTCCTGTTATTGTGAATGGTGGTGCCAACTGGGTTCTGCAGTCAGGCAGCATTCCCATCTGCTGTATCTTGGTGTGAGCATTAGCTTGCTGACAAACAGTGCACTTCCTTGCAATTCCTTTCAAGCTCCTCTTGTGTAATAGTGGTGTCCCAAGATTCCAATGATTGTCGAAGTTCCAACATGTCCATATTCTTGGTGTCTGGTCCTCAACAATAGCTTTGTTAGTGAGCTGTCAACTGCCAATGGAATGAGCCACCTTGAATTCACTCTCCCTCTTGCCATTATGACTTTGGAGCCAGCATGCTCTTGAATGTTGGTGCACAGGCCCCTCAGGCGGGAATTATTAGGAAGAGGATGCTCCTTGGCCAATGCTGCCAATTCTGTGGGGAAACTGTCTCTTTGTTGCAGCTGAATTAGAAGGAACTTGGCAGCTTGTAGATCTCCATACAACAGCTTTGGTGTCTTTTTGCAGTTTGTTGCATTCTTGACAGTTGGTTGCATTCTTGACAGTTGGTATCTTGAACATTTTGATAGCCTTCAGCACCCATGCTAGGACTCTGGTGAGCTTGCTATAGCTTTGAAAATCTGGTCCACAATTGCAAGTCTTCCTTTGCCACTATGGTCATGATAACCGCTACTGGTTCTTTCTTGAGTCCAGGGAGTGTCTGAATTCCTGATTGCCTTTGGGCCACTCTTCTTGATGAGGCAGCCATGGTGGGCCATGCCACCACAGTCTTGAGCTTTTCAGTACTTCTGCAGCCACTCCTCTGCTAGGCAGATCTGCCGGATTGCTGCTGGTGCTCACATGTCTCCAGGATACTTCAGGAACAGCATTATTGGTGGCTGCCACTCTGTTTGCCACAAAGGTGACCAACTTGTGTAGTGGTTTTTGTAGCCATGCCAGCACTATTTGAGAGTCTGTCCAGCAGTGGCAGTTGTATTGGGGAATGTCCAAGAGATTGCTTAGGTGAGCCATGGAAAGAGCCAGCAATCTAGCACTCTCTAGTTCCATCTCAGGCAGTGTTCTTGTTTTCAATGGGCACACCCTTGCCTTGCACCAAATAATCTGTGGCAGACTGTCTTTGTTGCATAAGTAGATTACAGCTGCAAAAGCTTTGCTGCTACTGTCACAGAATCCATGTAAAAGAGAGCCATCAGAAACTTTATCAGCAAATCTTGGGATTGGATGCTCACTGATTGATTGTAGCTGACTAGTCCATTGCTGCCATTGTGTCAACACATCCAGTGGTATTGCTTCGTCCCACTTGACTCCTTCTGCCCACAGTGTTTGCAAAAGTATCTTGCCTGTGATGTGAAAAAGTGCCACCAGTCCCATGACGTCATAAATGCTTGCCACAGTCCTAGCCACCATCCTCTTTGTTATCACATCTAGGGATTGTGAGTCCATCACAGGAGTGTTTACAATCAATGTGTCACTGCTGGTGTGCCAGTGGATTCCTAATGCCTTTTGGGAATCTTGTGCCAGCAAGTCTTGAACTGGATCCTTTTCTCTCAACTCCTCAGGCACTTGTTCCAGGACCTTCTATGATGAGCTTCTCCACTTGCACAATTTCATCCCTGCCTTTTGCAGCTCCATACACAATGACTTCTGTAATTGAATTGCTTCATTCTCTGTGTCTGCTCCTGTAAAGCAGTCATCAACATAGAAGGAATTTACGATGGTTTTTGCTGCTGCTGGGTGGCTCTTCAAGTATTTCCTTGCATGAAACCTCAAGACTGATGTGGCCACAAAGGGGGATGGCCTCATCCCAAACGTCAGCCTGGACATTCTCATCACACTCAGTTTCCCATCCTTGGTCCTGCAAAAGAACCTGTGGAGATCCATGTCATCTTCTTCCAATTTCACCTCCCTGTACATCTTGGAAACATCAGCCGTAATTCCAACTCTTCTAGTCCTGAATCTGATGAGGACATCTGAGATCAATGGATACAGGGATGGTCCAGGCAGGAACAAGTCATTGACAGCATTGCCCGTGGTTGTTTTGGCAGATTCATCGAATACTGGACGAATTTTTGTTGAGGTGGAACTCAGCTTCACAACACCTTGTACTGGCATGTAGTAGGCATCCTTGTCTAACTCATTTGCACGCACTTCCTTGGCATGATCCATGGTGATGTAGGTGCCCATCTCCTAGTTGAATGCTTCCAGGTGTCCCAGCCTCTTCATCCTCCTTTCATTTTGAAGGAATCTGGCCTTTGCCATCTGTTTTGAGTCACCAAGCTTGGGAGGATCTTCCACCCTTGGAAGTTTGCATGAGTACCTTCCATCACTGTGTTGCTGGACACTGGCATTGAACTGTTCCACTGCAGCCTGTTCCTGTGGTGTCCAGGTGTTAGCTTGTGGCACCTGCTCCAACTGATACATTTGCTGGAACAGTTCAGTGTCTGGATTTTGCTGGAGTTCCACCTTCATGGCTACACCATTCTTTCCAGTTGCTGCTGATGGGCCAGACAGTGTCCAACCATATATGGTACTGATTGCTGTCAGTCTCTCCTTTGCTGAGAATCTCCTGTTGTTGTCTTCCTCCAGAAACAGTGGCATGTCCACTGTCACAATGATGATATCAATTTTCCCACCCAAGTATGGGTCAGCAAGACTGAGTCCTTTCACTAGATCCTTCTTTGCAATTTCTTCTGGATTAGTGGGAGGGTTGGCACTTGGCAGCGTAGGTGAGATTGCCACATCTATGGGAATGACAGTGGACGAGGGAATTACTGTTGACACTTTCACTTTAGCACAATGCTTTATCTTTTGCTGTGCTACTGCCCCAGCCATTACCAGATCCAGTGACTCCCTTTTTAAATCCAGGTAGCTGGCCATTGCTTCCGTAATCAAACTGTGGGAGGAGCAACTGTCCAAAGCTGCCCTTGCAGTGATTTTTGCTCCATTGTTCTGAAGAGTCACTAATGCAGTGTGAATAAACCCAGCAGGCAACTTAGTTCCAGAATCCTCTACTGTTGTGGCCAAGCTGATGCCAGGAGAACCTTGATGTAGCAAATAATTATGTTTTTCATGACAATGTCTACATGTATAGGTGGATGTGCAATCTTCAACCTTCTGGTGACTATTGTGCAAGCAATTTGGACACAACTTGTACTGCTTTACCCATTGCAGTCTTTGTGGTACAGTGCCTTCTTTAAACTTCTTGCACCTGTATGTTGGGTGTGACTTCTCTTCCTTGCAAATTGGGCAAGGCTTCTTCTTGCTGGGAGTAGTCGCTTCCTGCTTTACTTCTAGTGCAATTGTTGACGCTTTAGTTGTGGTGCTATTTGTTGCTTCTTTGCTGCTATGGTGATTGTTGCCATGGTAGTTGTTACCTTGGTATTGCTGTTTGCTGCCTTGGAACTTGTGCTGGCTGCTCTTACTTCTCCTGGGCAAATTCCTTGACAAGGGAGTAACAAATTCCAGAAACTTTTCCAGAGTTGGCAATTCATCAGCAGAACTCAACTGCTTTAACCATTCCGTCCTGGTCTCCGAGTCAAAATCCCTGATTGCCATAGCCACTGTCAGAAACTCAATATCTTTACCATCAATCCTTTCCATGTCTTCCAAAATTTTCTTTGTCCTGTCAATGGCATTCCTCATTCCATCTGCAGTGTAGTCTATCTTTTCCCTTTTTAGGAGATCTTCAATGAGCAAAGGATATATCACTGACTTCCTGCCATAAGCAGCTTGCAATTCTTCTAAGGCTGTGGTCATGCCAGAAGAATAATTATCCAGCACTATCTGCCTTGCGACCTCATCGTCCATGGAATCAGCAAGGATATTCACCTTTTCGGCATCTGTATAGTAGTCCTTGTGTTTGTCCATAATATCAGTGATCTTTCTTGAAACACATGGAACTCTCTGGCCTTTCCATTGAATCTCGGAGGAATAACTTTGTATGGTGGTGGCTTATGCAACGATACGGTGCTGCTTGATGTTGCTGGAGTAGCTACTTCTTCAACTGTATCGTCAGTTACATACAACTTGGTGGATAGACTTGCTAGCAGTGATTCTGCTTTCTTCATTTGGTCTCCAAAGTAGGAGACTCCTCTGTATGGTGTCAACTCCCTAATGATGTCACTGAGCTCTTCCTTCCTTGCATTGCCTTCCTTGGTAAAGTTAGTGCTCTTTGCAGTGCTGTTCTTAAACCACAAGGTAGCATCTCTTTGGACCGCAGTATTCTTTGCACACAATTTTGCTTGAGAGAGAATTTCTGAGAGTTTGTCCACCTCCATCTCATATCCATCCTCAACAGTCTCATTGTTATCCTGATCCCCTTGTATTTCTGTTAAGGATTTTCCTTCTGTTGTCATGGCAGCTATATAATTCTCATGAACTTCTGCCTGCTCTTTATTGGCTACTTTGGCCTTTTCTATTTTGGTTTTCAGCTCAGTCACTCTTATGATTGTGAGGTCATCATTCACCAGCTTTGTGGCATTATTAATTGCTTTTGTTGCCTTTGTCCTGGCCTGTGCTCTCTTTTGTTTTAGTGCTGCGCAGGTTGCCATTCCTCTTGTTGTAATTTGTTGTTGTCCTTGTTTGTTGGCACAGTCTTTGGAGGCTGAAGGGAATCCTTGTTTTCAACTGGTATAGTCGAGACTCCACCTCTTTTGGCTGGCACTTGTCAACAATCCACTCCTTCTGGGACTGTCTCCTCGATAGCTTGCTTCTTGCTGGCACACTCCTCACCTTCACTGACTAACAGCTATCCGGCTCGAAGGACCATATGTTGGGGTTGTAAATCCCAACAGGCAATGAATGTTTGTTTCCTTCCCAAAGGACCATCTTGGTAGCAAAGGCACACACACAGCAAGCTAGCTGTAGAGGCTGTGTGTGAGTTTACTTGTTCTTTCTTGTTTGTAGCTTCCTCAACTCCACCAGGAACAAAAGGAAGGAGGAATCGCTCTAGCTATATTAGCTAACAGTTAACTGCTGACAAGATTCACCAGATACACTTCATTACTTGGTCAAACATTCAACAACTTGAACAATGATTACAAGAACGAAAAACTCTAATAAACGCACACCAGTGTGCGTTAAATGGAACAAAAAGAGTAATTCTAGATAGCATAAAATAATGATAATAATAATTACGTATGTTGGTGTTCATACCCTGAACACCATCAGCCTGCCTCCTCTTCACTGTAGGGTTTCCAACACGCTCACCAATGTGCACTGTAGATAAAAAATGCCTAGACTTCTTGTCAACCATGAGCATGCAAGAAGAGGACCATTAATAATTTATTTCAGAAGCCTTGATGATCAGCTCAGATGGAAAACCTACTCTCTGGGGACATATAGTACCACATGCATTGATGCCTTGGTGCTTATAATAAAGAAGAGGACTAGTGTAAAAGTTGTCAGTGTACAGTTAAACCCCCATATGGTCAAAACCTTTCATCAAATCTAACACCACTTTGGTACACACTCCAACATCAGAAACACCATTATCTAAACCTTGACCTATGTATACTTGCATCCTAGTAGGAGCATCAGATAAAACAAACACTTTTATCCCGCATTTCGATGGCTTATATTTCATGTACTATTTGAAGCGAAGTCTACATTTGTAATGTATCATGGCTTCATCAATAGTTAGTACATGATTGATGCATTTGAAACTCAGATTCAAACAGTGGACAAAGCAAGTTCAATAATTTCCGAACTTTGAATAATTTATCATGTCCATTATGACCATATGGAACCTGCTTGCTATTGTCATTCGAGTGAAAAAACCTGAATAACTGTTTAAATTTAGTTTTAGGCATAATGTTACTAATGTTTGGAGTACTAATGAGTGGAAAACTAGTGGACCAGTATAATTCCAGTCGTGGTAACCTCACAATTCCTATCAAAATAAAAATGCCCACAAATGTCTTTAGCTCTTCAACAGTTGTATCATTCCATACACGACCACTAAGATTATTTGTTACACAGCACAACGATTAGTTTCTTCCTTTATCAAATCCCACACATCATCAGAAAAGCAACGGCAAAAAAGCTCAACAGGAGTACTATCACCAGTAAGATCTGGTCAAGATGGACCTGGAGTTTGGGTATACTGTTGAGTATATGACTGTGGCTCATCATTCTTCCATACCAGAGAACCTATTTCATTGAGAACAGCAATTGTAGCCGATAAATGAGTAGTACTACTACTACTGCTGCTGCCTGAATTGATTGGTCTTCCATGCCCCTTTCTACTACTAAGCCTTGTACTAACACACCTTCTTCCCCTTCTTCCTCTTCCTCCCCTGCTAGGCCTTGCTCTTACTGTTACTCGCCTACCCCTCCTTCTCCCTCCTCATACATGCCACCTACTTCCATAACGCACTGTTGAGAAATGTCTGATTCTGTTCCAGACCCTTGAGAAGTGACATCCATAATAGATGAAGGACTGAAGTCTTCCATGGATGATGAAAGATGGAAACTCCCTTGACTTGCTTGATAATTCATGTCAATTGACTCATAGTCTGTAAAGTTACAATAGATTCCTGTTCAATTTATTCATGTACATTCTCTCTCTCTCTTTCTCTCTCTATCTCTTTCTCTCTCTATGTCTTTCTCTCTCTATATATGTATATTTTTTATTTATATTGACTTGCAACCAGCTATTTGGCATGTTCTATAGCACCTAAAAAGTATTGTTTGACTATTTTTTTTTATATAGCTACTACATTTATTTTACTACGGTACATATACCTGAACATCCAAGTTGGCTCCAGTAGTGCTACTAGGCTGAACTTCCACTCCACTACTCAGGGTTGCTAGCTCAACTGTGTCCAAATGCGGCTGCCCAGTATAAGCAAGTATTCCTTCACCCTCCCCATCGCTAGTTTCATTCACGGAAAGACCAAAATCGTCGTCGAATAAGCACTGAATAACTTTGTCGGCATCCATTCTCTCTCCTGCAGTCAACAAGTGTGGTCAATTAAAAAATTCAAATTTTCTTTTCCATTTTTTCCCTTAGTTACCGACAACACAAAATTCGCCTATTTAGAGCGTTGTTAAAGCTTTTCATTGTGCGTACTTTGAGACCAAATTTAGGAACTAATTGTTGGAGATGCCCCTTATAGTTATGCCGTATTCATGTGAGCAAATAATTTCTTTGCTGCCCAGCAGTAGTTTTTGCATTACACTCGAACCTCTCTTATCCGTTCTTCTAAGTTACGGACAACTCTGTCTACCGGACACCAGTGACTGACGGTATAAGCTACCAATCCAAAAAATCAATGAATAAAATTTGTAAATTTTTTCACGTGTTACTTTGAGAATTTGATTGCGGTGTTGAAGAGATAGAACATGGAAATCAAGAGGCAGTGAGTGCATCTACTGCTTGTTCTTCATAGAACTTGTTGACAGGCGGCATCGCTGCTAGCTAGTTCAGTGGGCCCACTAGTTCTTCTAGAACTTAACGACTAGAGGGGATGAAAGAATGGTCGCGACACTTAAACGCAAGCATAGCATTTTAACTCTAGCAAGAAAGCTTGAGATAATGATAGCGGAAATTAAGAAAGGAAAGTTAGTGAGGTTAGACTCTGAACAGTTCTTAAGTTACAGCGAATGATATTTGAATGCATATTTCTGAGTTACGGACATTTCTTATTTAAGGACACCCCTTGGCCCCACACTGTCCTGATAAGAGAGGTTTGAGTGTACATCAGAGTGCTCGGAGCCCATTGAAACCACTGGTGAGGGGAGTGTTGCTTGTATGTTTTTATTCTCTTTATGAAGACAGCATTAATGTCTACAGTTTATTGCATGCAGTGCATATCTACTTACTCAAGCTTAACAATATCAACATGTGTGAACATACATTATTGCACGTTCATATTGATACTACTCTAAATAAATTATTCTTTTGGTATTTGTAATAGCTAGCTGGTATATAGTAATACTAAGGGTTCAGCAGCCTTGGTGCTTCATTAACCTATAGTAGTTATAGCTACCTGCCTAACTATCTAGTTTCCTCTCTCTTTCACAGGCTTTTTAAACAATACAGAATTAAAAATATTTGGTCGCCGCCGGGAATCAAACCCAGGACCGCTTGTATAGCGCACAAGCACTCTGCCACTGAGCTACGACTACCACCCAGCAAAAAAACACTGTATTTATACTGTTAAGGGGTACTGCTATGCTACAGTCTCACTCTCAACAGACCAATGAAATTTCTCTTTTTTCAAAGATTCTTATTATTCGTTCTGGCATTCTTTTGTCTCTGAATAAAATCCATCTCCTATTCTTCTGATCTCTTCTGATATCTCAAAACATTTTTCCTCATATTTCCTCCTACTTTCTTCCTCTTTAGCCAATGCTGTTTCTCAGCCTCATGTTGAGCAAGCTGCGCTGCTTTCTGAGCTTCTAACTCCATCTTGGCTAATTTAGCATCTTATCAAAGTCAATCCAGTTACTCACATCTCAATACTGCTTCCTCCTGTCTGTAAGCTTCATTGTTAGCCATAGCTTCCATTACGAGTTCCATTGAAGATTGAAGTAAGTCCATTTGCTTATTCTCACTTGTTAGACCTGCTATTGTAGAAGCATTAAATCTACATAACACGAATCAGACCACTCTTTATCTATTCTTCCGATTCATTAACATTCCTTGCTTTGGCACCTCCTTTTTCAGTCTTCTTTTCTTTCCCAGAACCTGACATTATAGTCTCTCGAGTGTGGGCACTTCTCTTGCTTGCCACTGCAACCAAATGTGGGTCTCCTCTGCTGCTCAGGTACTCCCAAGTGCTGAGAAAACCACACTAGGATAATTTTCTCTACCAATTTGCCCAACCTAAATAACTAGAGTAATTTAGGGTTTTGTCTTATCCAAGTATGCAATGGTTTCCATGAGAAATAGTATTGAGTGACTGAGCTAGGCACAAGAGTAAATATATACACGGCTCAGACCATAGAAAAAATGTCATAAAAATAATGGAGACACGTAAGTAATACACAACACAAATGAACACAAAACGACAAAGTTGCTAAGAGTACACATTACAAATCATGCAACAGTCACAGTGACTCCTTCAAGCAATGTAAAACTAAGGCCACTGGGACTTACAGCAGGGGCGGATTGTACGAACCCCCCTTTTTTCAGAATGAGCTTTCATTTTTTATCTACTTTATTTCTTACTCGTATGTGGAAATAAAAATATAATAGCACTAACTTTTTGTTTGTCATTGTTTTTCCTCATCCCCCAGTAATTGCTAGTTTCTTAACCAGCAATTTTCAAAGGAAAAATGGAACTGACTTATAAGTCCATGGAGAATGGCAGGTAAGTAGTTAATTGCCCTCTTTTAAAGAACGCACCTCACTGATATGCTGAGTCAGCAGACCTAGCTCATAGTATGCCAAATCAGAGCAATTATTTGACATTATTCAATCTTGAGGTTGAATTTTAACAGTTAAAGCTGTATTTAATCATTAACCAAAACGTCTTAGTATATTATTTTCATTTTTTCTCAGTTTCTTTTTTTTATGATTAACTTACCTATTCACCTCCTTTTCTTTATTGTAAACAAAATACCTCAGTTTTGGTCTTAATTTTAATTGAATATCTATATAATAATAATCTTGTGTGTCAGTAACGACGACAACAGTGTGTTCATGAATAATTCATGAACTTAAACAGTTTGGTAGAGCATTGGCATTACACTGAAGTGATAAAGTGTCATTTACATTCAGTAGAAAGTGATTAATTGTAACTGAAAAGCAGGAGGAGTAAAAAAGGGAGAGCGGCGTAGGTTTCATAAAGGAAGGTAAAAATACGAAAGGGAAGGCAAAAAGGATATTATTTGTAACTAAAAACCAGGCAGAATTGGTGAGGTAAGGCGATCCTGTAAAAAGAAGGCAAAAGTATGAAAGAGAAGGCAAGAAGTGAACGATTAATTGGAACTAAAAAGCGGGTGGAATTGAATTGCCAAGTAGAGTTGCGTAAGTTCCAAAAAGAAAGGCAAATGTACGAAAAAGAAGGCAAAGTTTCGCAACGCCTAAGTCCACAATAGAAGGACAGAGAGATTCAGAAGCAGGCGATGTAGACAAAGGGTGGAGATGGGACTCCAAGACTCAAGAAGAAAGAGCTGAAACAAAGAAGGTGGGGGATAAGAAAAGATGGATCTCTACCATACAACAAGAAGATAAAGATTCTTTTGTATTTTCATGAAATACAGACCTGTAGGCAAACAATAACTGGGTGAAATAATCATCCCAATCATGTCGCTTTGTATCACATCATTTAGCAATCATCCTTATGAGTGTGGAATTCAAGCTCTCCACCAGCCAGTCAGTTTGAGGGTCATGTCCTCATCACATATACCGGAGATTAGTTCTGACACCAAATACGCCCCACAGTATTAATTACTCAGGTATAAGAGGACAACAAATTATATGTTCTACAGACTTTAATTTGTATTAGCAGATTGTAGCACATGTGAAATAGATAAACACAGCAATAAATGAAGTTAAAGTAGTATTTTCTGTATCATATATTTATCTAAAGAATGCAATCTCATCAGCTTAGTGCAAAAGCACCGTGAAGCAGACACCACTCTGTGTGATTCCTGTATTGTTATATAAAAGTTAGCTCGCTCACTGGTTGCAGCACTCTGTCATAATCTGTGACAGTCTACAGGCACGTACAAATAATTCAGTTTTCATTAACACTCATTTCTTAAATACTGGTAGTACACTTGTAGAAATTCAACCTTTGAATATGTTACATCACCACTTGTTTAGAACAAGAACTGAGCAGGCCATATTCTTTCCATTAGAAACTGCATATTCCACACAACAGTAATGTAGGAATATGTTTATATATGGGTGGGATCCAAGGGCATGTGTTTTGTGGTTTGCTGGTGTTCGTGCAAGAAATCACATTTTTAAAATTGTGCCAAAAAATTATGGGGGCACCATCCCCCAGAGCCCCCTCCCACTTCCTATGCCACGGCTCAACAATAGTTAAATGCAATAACATTATATTCCCCACACTACAAATTTATTGGCCATATTCTATCAGACTAATAATTCAGTCATTCTCGGCTGAAATAATTATATATAGGACATTTTTTCTCTTTTTACAGCTAATATTTTTAATTATAACTTAACCCGAAATTCAACTTCTTGCCGAAGTCGTCTTCAGGGGTCAACTGAGATCGAACTCTCTGTGGTGATATTTAACAATATTGGCTGTTAAAAAGAGAAAAAATGTCCTATTATTAAGAAAAATAATTGTAAGACTTAATGCAAACAAAGTATTAATATTGGTACAAATTCTATTTTTTTAGAAAACATTTTTTTCACAAGAACACTCATTAAAAGAAATGTGCCATGCTGCAAAAATGCAAATAAAGAATTACGAAAGTAGCCATGTGACAGATGATCAGATTCCAACCAATAGGATTAGTATTCATGAGGCAGCTCTGCACGGCAAGGTAGAGGACGTCAAACAATCAATAGCTGATTCAAACTGCAATGTGTTTACTGTTAATGACAAAAAACAATCTGCATTACATTTGGCTGCAATAGGAGGCCATATTGAAATAATACAGCTGCTGCTGCTACTTGTAGGAGCTAATACTTTGCAAGCAGATACTAATGATTTAACACCACTTCATTACGCAATTATTCTTGGTCATCTTGAAATATTCAAGTCATTAATAAATCCTTTAATTGCTAACTTTTCCATTGATGATATTCTTAAACTTACAACCTTCAACATCAAATCTGTTCAAGTCAATATCTTTCATATTGCAATAGCCATGAAGCAGTGCGACATTGTATTGTTCATGCTAAATTATTTCTCACATGCTTCATTTACAAGTATCAATTCACTTGCCCTCTCCACTCTACATGACAGCATATTCGAATTACTACTTGATACCAACTGCTTCAGTCCAGAATGCCAGCAAACAGCTCTGTGTGTGGCAGCAGCACGAGGTCAACTAGGAGTAGTCCAGTCTTTACTGAACATCCATCACTGTGATGCATTCTTCAAGATTACAGATGGTCATACTTTACTGCACTGTGCTGCTATGCATGGACAAAATAGTGTAATCAAGCACCTGTACAATTACACAGATATTCCTGACAAAATTGGTCAAAAAGAATATATGACTGTGTTCAAACTAGCAATTACAAACTGTAATGTTGAAATTATTGAAATAGTTACAAAAAACTGTCAGCAGTGTGATGTTAATGTAGGATTAATTATTGCTTGTAAAGAGAGTCAAGTAAGAATAGCAAAACATCTCATAGAACACTGTCACAGTGACCCTCGCTCTACAGATGAACACAATAACACACCACTGCATTATGCTGCTAAATCTGGCAATCAGGAATTAGTCAAATATCTCACAGACATTCATCATTGTGATGTTAACACAAGGGGACAATATGGAAGAATGCCACTTCATAAGGCATGTATAGAAGGACATTTAAATGTAGCCAAATATCTCATAGAACACTGTCACAGTGACCCTCTCTCTACAAATGAATACAATAACACACCACTGCATTTAGCTGCTATCTCTGGCAATCTGGAATTAGTCAAATATCTCACAGACAACCATCACGGTGATGTTAACACAAGGGGACAGTATGGAAGAATGCCACTTCATGTGGCATGTATGGAAGGACATTCAAATGTAGCAAAATATCTCATAGAACACTGTCACTGTGACCCTCTCTCTACAGATCAAGACAATAACACATTACTGCATTTTGCTGCTATCTCTGGCAATCTGGAATTAGTCAAATATCTCACAGACATTCATCATTGTGATGTTAACACAAGGGGACAAAATAGAGGAATGCCACTTCATAAGGCATGTATAGAAGGACATTTAAATGTAGCCAAATATCTCATAGAACACTGTCACAGTGACCCTCTCTCTACAAATGAATACAATAACACACCACTGCATTTAGCTGCTATCTCTGGCAATCTGGAATTAGTCAAATATCTCACAGACAACCATCACGGTGATGTTAACACAAGGGGACAGTATGGAAGAATGCCACTTCATGTGGCATGTATGGAAGGACATTCAAATGTAGCAAAATATCTCATAGAACACTGTCACTGTGACCTTCTCTCTACAGATGAAGACAATGACACACCACTGCATTTTGCTGCTCACCTTGGCAATCTGGAATTAGTCAAATATGTCGCAGACTACCCTCACTGGGATGTTAACATGAGGGGACGAGATGGAAGAATGCCACTTCATGAGGCATGTATAAAAGGACATTTAAATGTAGCAAAATATCTCATAGAACACTGTTACAGTGACCCTCACTCCACAGATGAAGACAATAACACACCTCTGTATTTAGCTGCTCACTCTGGCAATCTGGAATTAGTCAAATATCTCACAGACAACTATCACTGTGATGTTAACATGAGGGGACAATATGGAAGAATGCCACTTCATGAGGCATGTATGGAAGGACATTCAAATGTAGCAAAATATCTCATAGAACACTGTCACTGTGACCCTCTCTCTACAGATCAAGACAATAACACATTACTGCATTTTGCTGCTATCTCTGGCAATCTAGAATTAGTCAAATATCTCACAGACAACCATCACTGTGATGTTAACATGAGGGGACAATATGGAAGAATGCCACTTCACGGCGCATGTATAGAAGGACATTTAAATGTAGCAAAATATCTCATAGAACACTGTCACAGTGACCCTATCTCTACAGATGAACACAATGACACACCACTGCATTTAGCTGCCTTTTTTGGCAATCTAGAATTTGTCAAATATGTCACAGACAACTATCACTGTGATGTTAACATGAGGGGACAATATAGAAGAATGCCACTTCACGGCGCATGTATAAAAGGACATTTAAATGTAGCAAAATATCTCATAGAACACTGTCACAGTGACCCTCTTTATTCAGATGAAGACTATGACATACCACTGCATTTAGCTGCTTTGTCAGGCAATCTAGAATTAGTCAAATATCTCACAGACAACCATCACGGTGATGTTAACACAAGGGGACAGTATGGAAGAATGCCACTTCATGTGGCATGTATAGAAGGACATTCAAATGTAGCCAAATATCTCATAGAACACTGTCACTGTGACCCTCTCTCTACAGATCAAGACAATAACACACCACTGCTTTTTGCTGCTCATTCTGGCAATCTAGAATTAGTCAAATATCTCACAGACAACCATCACTGTGATGTTAACACGAGTGGACTATATGGAAGAATGCCACTTCACGCTGCATGTTTAAATGGACATTTAAAGGTAGCAAAATATCTCATAGAACACTGTCACAGTGACCCTCTCTCTACAGATGAACACAATAACACACCACTTAAATTATCATCTGCCTGTAATCATTTGGACCTGATGCATTATCTTTCAAATTCTGAGCCCACAGTAACAGTTAATCTATCAACTTCTCCAATACCAGAAGTAGTAAGTACTGGATCAAATAATGAGGAATTATACGGCAAAAAGAACAAGAATGTTATCAATCGTTACACTCCAGATCAATTAATTCGTCATACAATTGATAGGACTAGAAAGTTGAAATCTGGCATACATTACGGAATGCAATTGTTGAAATCAAAATATTTTAGAACACAATCATAAATATTGTATTGTACTTATTTGTAAAAATCAAATGCAATATTATGTTTTATGTATTGTGTTAATCTATTTTTTCGCTTAATATATATTCTTATTGAATGAAACTGAGCCATGATGTTGTTTAAGTATTTTTATTAAGGTGTACCATGTATGTGTAGGAAGAAATATTCTTGTAAAGTTTTACATCTTTTACTTTAGTCCCCAAGTTATTGTTGGCAGAATGATTTATCAATAGGCCTAACAGCAAATTAAAATATTTCCCATCCCTCTATTGCCATTTATCTTTGTGACCTGCCAAAGGAAAAGGCACTAGAGACAAGAAAATTAATTTTTTGCTGCTTAGAAAAAAATAATTTTTTTAATATTTTTATTCATATCAATTGCAGAATACAATGTGACGAATACTTAATGAGGTGTTGCTTTAAAAAGAATAAAAGTGTTTCAACAATAAGGTAATGTGACTTTACAATTATTTTGATGGTGAAGAAAATTGCTTCTCAATACTTCCAGGTCTTGAAGCGTCCAATTTCCTTACAATAGCCACAAGAACGAAAACTTTTGAGGTGTGGTCTTACTCTCTAGGTGACTATCCGTAGCTGAACACCACTGAACAATTGAGGACTCATGAGATGATCCAGGCTTGGGCACACTGGGGTAATGGACAGGTCATATAAGAAATGTTTTTGTAAGTTCTCATGAGCTGTGACCCACTCATGAAGAAAACAAACAAAAAACAAACATGCAAAAAGGCTTATCACGTGGTCTGCAAAAGTGGTGATAAGTAGTAATGTCGGATAAGTCAAATGAACTCCTACAAAAGGCTGTTCAATCTCTCTCGTCTTTGAAATTAGCAAGTCTACCAGGAATAGGAAGAGCAACAGCTGAAGATAAACTAGTAATAAAGGAATGCTCATCTTGTATAGTCTCAGGACTGGTAATATTTGCAGGTGAGCAACCTGTCAACCCACATGGCGTCGAGTGTTTAAATCTTGATGTTGGTAATCATCAGCCAAGTTAGCGTAGTGTTTATCTGATATGCCATGTAAAAATAAGAATTTCTTTCAACTTATTGGCTTACCATATGGTAAAAACAACAACAACAACAAAAAACAACAACACAAACATAGCAATACAACCTGTACTTCGATGGCTCAGAATGTTTGTATTGAAATTGAGCATGAATCTAAGTTAGTATGACAGCATCTAGTTCACTATTAGAGAACATCTTACAGTTGTCTCTGTACTCGGCTATTATATTTGCAGGGAGTGTTGCACAGTATGGAGGTGACTTTTCTATGCCAAGCTTACCACCACATGTCAACTCTCCTCTTGATGATCTTCTGGCCTAACCTCAACTGGTGCACTGCATTTTTGTTCATAGTCATCTAAGCAGACTTCTTCAGGTCCAGTATCTTCGATTTCTACAGGCAGTTACTCTGCTGCAGCAAGTACAAATTCATTGTCTATAACAATACCTGTATCCATGGTGGGCACTTTTGTTTAGCTACTCATATCTCAAGAAAGATTGTTCAAAAGATATTATACTACCAACTTCTAGAGAAAGATTTTCTTTATCTTCCTATAATAAGAAAAACTTTATAGCAACCAAGAGCATGCCCGCAGAAAGTGGAGGGAAATTCTAAAAACTTAAAATTCAATTTTCTCAAAAAGCAATTATATATAATAGTTAGACACTGCAGCTAAGGGCCACTACGTAATAGTTAGAGCATACGCGCTTAGGTACTGGTGGATTTAGTGCACTGAAGCCCAAGGGCTTTGTGCACTAAATCCACCAGTACCTGAGAGCATTCTCTAACTATTTTAGAACCCGTTTACCCGCCAGTTTCCACTAGCAACTTGGTTTATCAGCATTTTCGCACAAATATGGTGGTGTCAAGCGAATTTCTGGCCCAAAATTAAAATTCAATTAAAATTCAATTGAAGCACACCTAGCAGGGTTACTTTAGCATTGTAGCTGCCAGCTGTTACCTCCAGATCTAACTCTACCCTGGTAAGCTCTGCTCAGCGGTAAACAGTTAAGCAGCTAGCTATGGTAAATTCCTGCCATATGAGTGTCAGCAGGAGAGTTGTCCGAACTAGGGCTGCTGGAGAGTTGTCAACTAGGGCTGGGGCTAGGGCTGGTCCCCCGTATAGGTCGGATATGAGAGGGTAGTCTAAGCAGACTTCTTCAGGCCCAGTATCTTCGATTTCCTCAGGCAGATACTCTGCTTCAGCAAGTACAAATTCACTGTCTATAACTATACCTGTATCCATGGTAGGCACCTTTGTTTAGCTACTCATATCTCAAGAAAGATTGTTCAAAAGAGATTTTACTACCAAATTCTAGAGAAAAATTTCTTTATCTTCCTATAATAAGAAAAACTTTATAGCAACCAAGAGCATGCCCAGAAAGTGGAGGGAAATACTAAAAACTTTGAATTCAATTTTCTCAATAAACAATTATTGGTCTATATTGCCTTTCCCCTTGGAGGGTCACTTAAATTTGTAAAGAGCTATGTCTCTTGCAGAAATCATACAAAAAGTACCAAAATATATATCTTACTAGATCTGTTGCACTGATTAACCCCATTCAATGAGTTGATAGAAAAAAAAGACAACTATTCACAAAAGTTTCAACTTCACAAGCTATCAACTCACACAATAAAGTTCTCTCTATGTGTTGACTTGTCCTCTCCTGTTGACTCAACAGTATCTGTGGAGGGGGAACTTTACCAATCCTTCGACTGGAGCGTGGCGAAGGAGATGCTGCCAAAGTTACTGATCCGTTACTGCCAGCCTGACTGCTACCACTGTAACGAGGAGAGCTGATGTGTTGGGTAGGGGTCGACTAAATACCCACTAACACAGTCTCGGACGTTGCCTCAGGTCCTAGCTTGCAAGTGTGAGTATGAGTGTGATACAGATGCCTGAGGCAAGTTTTGTCCAAGAAATAGAGCAGAGTCTGAATTAGATGGTTGAGAATGGGAGTTCTTTGTTACTGTGTACTTGCCATGAGATGGCGAAGTGTCTGGTGATGGGTGGGCGGAGTTTGGTGTGACAGTGTACTGTCCATGAACTGGGGATGAGGAAGGAGTTGCATGGGAAGAAGTGACCGGTGTGACTCTTGCGGAAGTAGCTGGTGTGACTCTTGCGGAAGTAGCTGGTGTGACGTGTGAGGATGCTATGGGTGTGGACAGAATTGACGAGGATGTATTGGGAAAGGAGAGATGGTTGTGTGAACTGCTGACAGCTGAAGCCACACCTCCCTGCTGCTGATGTTGTTGCTAAAAAGTTCAATAAAAATCAAAGAGTAAATAAAATGAAAAAAATGAATATAGGCTATTGTAGCTTCAATCATTCAACTTCTTCAATTTTAAACATCACCATCATCATGATCATAATCATCATCATCATCAGTCACTTTCGTTCTCTGTTTAGGGATGCTATAATATAATGCTAAGGTACAACTTATATTGCTGTTTTAGGGGTTTGTGCAGTTAACACTAACAAGTCTACCAGTTACAGACTAACCACTTAATTTCGCACTCACCACATCCGCAATATAGCGTAGTTGAGCAATGCATCCTTCCAGCCTTCTGTTGTGCTCCTGTAAGATCTCCACCCTGCCCTGCAGAGCTGTGTTGCGATGCTTCAGAGAGAGCTCTTTGTTGTCATCATTTCCATCTCCATCAGTTTGGGATTCATTCAGCATGTGACCAGCAGGAATCCTCTGATGGTGCTCCTTCATCTGCATGATGTGACGAGAGAGGCTCCTAGAATCACCAACAAAAAAAAAGTACATTAGATAATATTCTCGGCTTGATTATGACTAAATTGTAGTGATAAAACTTCAGTCACTCATCTTACATAAGTACGTAAATTGTTAAATGAAATATATAATATGATTCTTCATTACAAGAATTCTTACATTGTTGTTTTCTTCAATTTGTTGATTGATGTCTCAATATCTTCGCCATGGAAATGTGGGTGACGTCCTACCTCATCGATCGCCACTGTGAAAACAGTAGGTTATAAACCCCCAATTATAGTATTATACTTACTATTATACTAATAATATACTACTGTGGGACACCGCCCACTGAATGAACTGACAATTTGTTATTGGTTTACTGGACACTCTAACTTGTTTCAGAAGATTCCATTTATTGAGCGTGTTCTAGAACATTCCATATTCACACACATGTGTTCATTGAGCGTGTGCAGTGTAGCACACTTTATTTATGTTTCACCCGTGGGTGGACTGGCTATATATTGCACGGCTTGGTCCACTCCTTCTTTAGTCAGTCTCACCATATGTTCACCTGCATCATTGTGTAACTAAAATATTGCATCTATAACTTCCTGGACGTCCCTGGGTGGTTAGGAGGAGCTATTAGTTAAGTGATCAAGAGGCAGGAGATTGGTTATAGACCGACTCTGGTGGCAGGCTACCACGCTTAAAGTAAAGTCAGCTTGAAACCCCCACAACTGGCGGCAGCGGTGGTTGCTCTTACAGAAAGCAAGAAAAGGACTGTGCCATCGGAAAAATAGATTACGGGACTGTCAAGACGTGTGGACGAAATAGAATTTTTGTGTTTGGTATTTGTATCATTCCTGTGTAATCACTTTAGCACTTGTATTATTATTTTTTTCTCTTTCTTGTACAGGCATTTGGTATCTTTGGGTCTGCATTGCTGAACCTGGTGCCGTATGTCTTACTCCACAGTGCAGTCGTCAAAGAAATCAAAGCGGAAACACCACGCATCAGAATCTACACCCTCAGCAAGTCAACCAGGCCGGTATACCTTACGTTCGGGAGATTCCGCAAACCTTGGTAACACTGACTCCAGAGCGAAGACTACAGGTTCTACGGAGATGTCTGATGAGGAAACAATTTCGTCTCCGCCTTCACCTGCAGGTACAGGGGCAGGTTCATCCACACCAACACTCGTGAGGGAAGCTACAGCTGAACCTTCTTTAGCACATGTGATGGACATGATGGCAGCATTGTTGAAGGACTCCCAGATCAAGGAAGCAAAACGCGAGCAGGAATTGAAGAAAGAATGGGAAAGAGCTGAAAAACTGAGGTATGATGAAATGGAAGAAGCTAGAAAGAGACAGATACTGGATGACGAGAGAAGGAAAGCCAAGGAGAACTGGAATGCTGGGCGGAGAAGATTGTGGAAAAGATCCCTCCTATATCTGATCGGGATGATGTAGAACTCTACTTGCAAGGATTGGAGAATGAATTGAGGCAGGCCGCACTTCCTTCCTGCAAGTGGAAAAGTGTTCTGATATCAAGACTGACACCATCGTTGAAGGAGTTAGTTGCAGATCTCCAAGCTGACCCAAGTGCAGATTTTGCTGATATTGTCTCGAGGCTTCTCGACTGTGTTGGACAGACGTCAACACAAGCTGGACAAGCATACCATGACCTGAAGGCAAAGGATCTCAAATCCAAGTCAGTTGCCCAATCATTACAGCAAATCCAGAGGCTGCTTCATAGAACTACCAAAGATGCCAAGAATAAGGATGAAGCTTTGTCCAGATTGACGATTGCTAAGGTGAGATCACTTCTCCCACTGAAAGGCAGGCAGTATTTGGATAGTCAGAAAGTCACCGATATTCCTCACTTGCGTGCTGTACTCCAATCATGGGAATCAACTGAAGGAATTTTATTTGGAGATGATGTTACAACCATACAATCAAAATGGCCACAGAGAACACCTACTGGGTGGCAGTGCTACAGATGTGGACGAATGGGACACAAAGCAGCAGAGTGCCACGCTGTAGTCCCCTACGCCTACAATGCACAGCAGCAGCAGCAGGTCCACCCTCCATCAGACAGGACTTCCTTCCACAGTTCTATGAGTGGTCAGATGGGTTCTAGAAGCTTCGATTGGCAGAGCAGCAAAGGGAAGAAGGATTCGGATGACAATGCAAAGAAACCCTATAAACAGGCCGAAATCAGAATTGTGGACAGAGAGTCAGCCAACATAGTGCAAGCGACCTTATATGACGGATGTCTACCTCTGCTGCTGGACACAGGAGCCCAGATCTCAGTGATTCCTGAGGAGATGGTACCTCCAGCAGCCAAGACAGGCCAAAAGGTCAGTTGAAGGGTTATAATGGACGGGTGGATGAGGCAGAAATGGCTAGGGTATCAATGTGTATAGGTAGTAGGAAGTGGACTGGGGATGTGGCATTAGTTAGTGGACGTGACCTAGATGGCAAAGGGATTTTGGCTATAAATTTGAGGGACCAGGACTCGTGGAACATTGTAAACGAGTTTAGAGGAAAGGTTCAGGGTGTGAATGTAGTTGAGACAAGGAGTGGTAAGAAAGAGAGAGAGCAAGTAGAGTTGGAAGATAGCAAGTGTGTGATAGAGGAGAATGCGGGTAGCACTAGCATTGTGATGGATGAAGAAGTTGAGAATGTGGAATGTACTGATGAAGACGATGAGGAGGTTTTAGAAATCAGTGATAGTGACATAGTTAAAGTTGCTGCAGAAGGTGGAGTGGGTGAAGTGGATGTTGCGTTGGATATTCCAATAGTGAATGAGGGGAATGATAGGGATCTCTTTGTAAAGGAAGTTAAGGATGATCAGAGTCTCAAGGCACTACGAGAATTAGCTAACAATAAAGAGAGAGGCTATTATTGGGACAATGAGTTATTGATGCAGAGGATTTCAGACCATGCTTACGGAATCATAGAGACCATAGTTGTTCCCAAATCTAGACGACTAAAGGTAATGAGTCTGGCGCATGACAGATCCGGGCATTTGGGCCATAAGAAAGTGGGTATCATTGTTAAAAGAAATTTTGTATGGCCATTAATGAACACAGACATAAGGAAGTATTGCGAGTCATGCCAAGTGTGTCAAAGAGTGAACAAACGTGGTCAGGCAAACGTTGGGATGGTGGAGAGACCTATTGTCACACAGCCTTTTGAACAAATTGCCTTAGATTTGGTTGGGCCACTACCAAAAGGAAAGGGTGGGGCTAGATTTGTACTAACAGCGGCATGCATGGCAACTAGATGGCCATATGCCATAGCCCTGAAGTCCATAACGGCAAAGTCAGTGGCTGAAGCAACCATAGAAATTTTTAGTCGCATGGGCCTCCCACATCAAATCTTGACGGACAGAGGAACACAATTTACAAGTGCATTAGCCAAACAGATGTCCTCTTTACTTGGGATTGAGAAGCTGCTTACTACTGCCTATCACCCACAGAGCAATGGAGTACTTGAGAGATTGCATTCTACCTTGGAGGCAATGCTTGGTAAAGCTCATGCCTTGGGTCTTGACTGGGTACGACAGCTCCCATTTGTGCTGTTTGCATTACGCCAGGCCCCCAATCGAACAACAGGATACAGCCCCTTTGAGTTGGTTTACGGACACAATGTGAGAACACCTCTGGATGTAGTATATGGAAATGTGGGTGACGTCCTACCTCATCGATCGCCACTGTGAAAACAGTAGGTTATAAACCCCCAATTATAGTATTATACTTACTATTATACTAATAATATACTACCAATATAAGTAAAATCATATTCATGTTATCTGAACGTCTAGCACCATATTATAGAATACATTCAGTATGAGTATTTCTGTATCTTGACAATGCTATAAGAGGGTTGTATAATTCTACATGATCGGTATAATAACCTGCAATATGTACTGGTCTTAAAAAATTCTATAATAGATATTCCAGGTCTAATATCTGGATTGTTACTCAACGGTATAGTGCAATAACTGGCAATATTGGATTTATAGCACAATACTATAATAATATTACTCCTTCTAATAACGATCTTAAAGTAGTTATAATTGTATTTTATAACTTATAGTCAATAATTAAATATCATCAATTCTTTGATCTTATAGAAATAAAGAAAATTACAAAGTGAGAAATACAGATAAGTGATAAATGCAGATAAGTAATAAATACAGATTAAAGTGATAATAACCTTGAGTTTTTTGTTCAATGTTTGTTGTTCTAGGTGACAGTCACTCTCAGTAGCTATCAGCCAAGTTTTTGCCACTTGTGGCACATCACGCTCTACGTCACTGATAATCTCTCTCTTCTTTGCCAATGTCTTGGCATTCTTTGCGGAATCCAATTGGTCAATAAAGTTGTTAAATTTTTCCGACCTCCAGCTCTGGCGATGGCGAAAGAAATTGTCGTCACTCCCAGTGTCCTCCTCCGTCATCATTTCTGCAGAGACATCTTTCCACAAACTTTGCACTTGGGAGGATTACTGCAATACAGTCTTCTTCCGACGATCGAATAACTATAAGCAAAGTATAATAGGTTGAAACTTTCTCACTCTTCTTTTTAAATTTTTATTAATGATCTTCATAATTGTAAAGTAAAAATAGTACAAAATGAATAACACAAGTCTAAAAGTGAAAGGGCAAATTAACTAGCAGCACATACTCTGACAGATCATTATAACTCCACACATGTCAAGCTACTTTGTGCAACCATTAGGGCAGGCTCTAAAGGGTTAAGTCCAATAACTGAAAGGTTTCAAGCAAAGAGGATGCTTACAAGAGAGTGGTGAGAAGGTTTCAGTCATTTCTGAACATTAGTAGGAAAAGGTAAGAGCTTTAGACGGCACATCTAAAATTGTGAATTAAAGATCAAGGAACTCAGCTCATATAGACATGACCAGAAAACAACCAGTTATGATTAGAGCTTTGTGGATGCTGACTGGTGTGCAAATTATCCTTCAGAATATATCACATAGAATGCATACCCACCAGTTATCTTGCTGTTTATATTATCACCACAAAGAGTTTGACATCCTCAACCTCTGTGGAGGAAGGACCTTGGCAAGAAGATAAAACATCGGGTTAAGTTATATTTATATTGGAGAATAAGTGCTACTGTTATACCCACAAGATGGTTTATCTAATATACCCTACCTAACCTAACGTAGTCTTTTGCTGCTACTGTACCTAATAGCTAAAGGTATTTTACACCTTACCTAAAGTGTTTTAAGGTACTTTACCTAAAGTGTTTTAAGGAAGGTACTTTACCTAGTCCTTTACTTAATAGCTAAGGTACTTTACCTAACTATTCAAAATATTGCTTGTATACTTAATACACACAAGGTCACAAGTATTTAATATTTAAACTGGCACCTTTGAATGAACTTATATCGTGCTATTACGATGAAAACTGAAAACTATACCAATAGAGAGAACAACTTCTCCATAATGTTCTTGTGTTCATGCAAAACTTCAATTTGAGGACAAGTTCTATACAGTGGACCAAAATACTGTCTCTAGTGTGTCCGCTATTTGAAGTTTTCTGAATGTACCTTAATTTATGAAAAGAAATTTCGCTGGGATTGATTTAACATTGAATAAAACATCTAAAACATCAAATAAAGTGAAACTGGAACCACTTTGATGTGTTATTAACCTTTAGCACATGTGCACAAGGAAAAACTCAGTAAGCTGGTCTATTTCACAAGATTGGTCAATCCACTGAAAGTCAAAATTTTTGTTCAATAGCTCAATAGCACACTTGCTGCAGTAATACAAAAATGTCCTATACTGTAATATTGTGATACTCCTCCTGATGTCATATCATATATCTTCATGCTGCAGTACCTGATATAGTTAATGATGATGATGACTTAAGTTGTAATTGTACCTAACGTTGTGGTTTTACCTTGTTGTAAGTATACCTTACCTAATGTTGGTTACAAATGATGAGTTGCAATTTTACCTTACCTAATGCTGCCATTGTATTTTACGGATTTTGTGGTTTTACTTTGCAAGGATATCGTACCTAATGCTGCAACCAACACATTAAGTTGTGTTACTTTGACTATAAGAAGTGCCTGTACCGATCACACTTGGCAACAAATGCTCTAGAAAATTACAATGACATCTCAACAATGAATTAAAAAAGGGTGCTTATCACTCCTTTGATGAAAGTACAAACAATACATTAGGTAAGAATTTATTTTGTAAAAAATACATCAGATAAGGTATCATTAAAACATTTTTTATCTACTCTAAAATATCCTTCATAAACAAATACACACATGAAAGTGGCTAAACCACTGGTGGCTAGTGCCAGGAGAGGGTACTGGGTTTAATTCCCCTGCAACAATGGAAAACAATTTCTTCACATTTTGCCTTTGCTTTTATTTAGACCTCTTTGATTGAGAAAAATATGTTCTGAATTAGAGACTAATCAGCTGTCACAAACTAATGTCATCCTGTACTTTATTTGTTTTCATTCCGCATTGTTTCAAATGGTAATGAAAGGGAAAATGAATCTAACAATATATTTTAAAATAGGGCAAAAAAAAGGTTAAAAAAAATGTATTTTCATGAATAATAATTGGGTCAAGTCAGGTAAGGAATTGGTATAAAAAAATGCACCATGCAGGTAAGGTGTCCTTCACATCAAATTAATATTTCAGGTAAGGTATTTACCAGAAAGTGATGACAAGTAAATAATATACAATGTATTGGATATATTTTGTGATAATACATCCTGTACGTTAAGATGATATCTAGTAATTACTTACCGGTCTCTCATAGAATGGCTACTACCAGAATAAAATCTCAGATTACGTGGAGTATTAGATCCAACACTGCATATGAAAATAACAATAGAAAAATCTAATAGCAAATTTTCTCAGTTTTGACAGCCAATTACAACTTAACTGAAAATTTTCAATTAATATCATATTGGCTGCTGAACTGAGAAAATTTGCTATTATTATTATTATTATTATTATTATTATTATTATTATTATTATTATTATTATTATTTCAGCTTAGAATGACTGAATCAAGAAGAAAGCTGTTAAACCTAAAGGGAAATCTGTTATTGCATTAATTATTATAGTATCCAAGCACAAGTAAACCATACACATTGGCACTCTAACTGAAAGACATAGAAATAATACAATCATTGAAATATATTCTGCGTTCATCTATGTGAACAAAAATAAAAAGAAGTATAAAACTGATAATGGGACAAATGCATTCTTCAGAATTGTCTGAAACCATTAACTCTGCAGGGTATATAGCAGGTTCGATCACACCAAGAGTTCCAACCTTATTGGAGTAGCCTTACCAGCTTGCAATCCGTTGTAAAAAAATATCTTTAATATTCTAGCCGAACCACTTAGCTACTCGTTAATTATCCTTCTCGAAGGCGTGCCATTTCTTTCTCCGGAGCTATCCCATAAAAGCTTCCCGAAGGAACACCGCGAAACATCATTGCACTTTTTCAATCCCCTCACTAGACTTGAGATCTCTCGAGATCAAGCTAGGTAAACCAGAGGGACGAAGGAACAAGGATATTCTATAAGACTCGTCTCGCCCGCCAATTCTCACTTCACAGGAGTCTCTCGCTCATTGCTCTCTGCTCTTTAATTAATTAATACTGCGGAACAAAAATACAACCCTCAAGTTTTGTATAATATTAATTTTTACAACTTCAATTTATTATGGCTTCCGAAAGTCCCAGATTGCAGTGCCCTTTGTGCAAAGAAAATCTTTCCTACTCTGCTGTTTCTAGCTAGACACACCCAAACAAGATCATGCCAGTACACATCTAGAAGTTCAGATTCTTCAGAGTTAGACAATTTGACAAGTGATATCCATGATGCTACTACTTCTGATCAAGGTTTGAATAGTGTAACTGTTTGCCAGGACTTCCTAGACCCTGCTGAGCTAAGTGATTCTTCAGTGGAGGAACAATCAGAGGTAGAGTTAGCTCCTGAAATATGGAAGCAGATTCTGATTCTGACAATGATGGAGAAATAAGATCTATGTCAGATAATCTCAAAAATGTTCAGTTTATATTGAGCTTATTTATTCTTTTTTTTTCAACTTTGTTATAGAATGTCTGACAGAGGTGTTCGGCATTTATTAAATTTTATTTCCACCATATTTTTTTTTGTCTACTATTGTGCCAAATGCAAACATCAAAGACTTTGCCTTAAGCTTCCCTAAAACTATCTACTCGTTGAAAAAGGAAATAAATTTCACCAACATGCTGAAACGTTATTGTGTGTGTCCTGCTTGTGGTTTACTCTATGAGGAAGACAATTGCATAATTACTGGGTTTCAAAATTCTAAAAAAAGCCGAAAGTGCAACTTCATTGAATTTCCATCTCACCCTCAAAAATCACGCCGTAAAGAATGTGGAATGGACATAATGAAAACTGTAAAGATAGGAACAACTTACAAACTTGTTCCAAATAAGCTTTACTTGTACAACAGCATTAAAGCTTCCATAGAACAACTTGCATCTCGTCCAGGATTTTTTCAGAGTTGTGAGTCTTGGTGTGAGTTGAGCAGTGGTGATTTGAATTTCATGACAGATGTTTATGACAGTAGGTTATGGAGAGATTGGAAAGATTTTGTACACATTCCTGGAAATCTTCTTCTAATGCTTAACATTGATTGGTTCAGACCCTACAAACATACAGCATATAGTGTTGGAGTATTGTATGTAGTAGTTCAAAATTTGCCTAGAACATTACGGTTTAAACCAGAAAACATTATAATTGTTGGTACAATTCCTGGTCCACATGAGCCTAAACTCACCATAAACACTTTTTTGAAGCCAATGATAGATGAACTCATAGAATTATGGAAGGGGTACCCAAATAAAAGCTCCTAATTCTACACTAGGTGTTCGCAGTGTTCGGGTTGCATTAGCATGTATCAGTTCAGATATTCCAGCGACCAGGAAAATATGTGGCTTCTATGGGTTCAAGGCTAGACATGGATGTTCTAAATGTATGAAAGCTTTTCCAACTTCTGGCTTTTCAGAGGCAACAGATTATGGGGGGTTTGATAGGGAAATGTGGCCACTTCGAGATATGAAAACACATTATGAAAACGCATTGTTAGCTAAAAATGCTGTTACAAAAACAGCACGGACTGCCATTGAAAGTAAAGTTGGATTACGTTACTCTGAATTGTTACGTTTACCATACTTTAACATAGTGAGATGTCATATGATAGATCCCATGCATAACTTGTTTTTAGGGACTGCAAAGCATGTTACCACATTATGGAAAAGCAATGGGATCATGTGTGGATCTGATTTCATTAAAATTCAGGAAAAAATTGACTCTGTACTAGTTCCTGCTCGTATCGGGAGACTGCCCGGAAATATTGCTTCAGCATTTTCAGGATTTACTGCTGAGCAGTGGATGCTGTGGGTAATAGTGTACTCTCCTTTTGTCTTAAATAATTTATTGCCTTCTGAACACTATGTTATGTGGTGCGTTTTTTCCCGGTCATGCTCACATTTTTGTCGGCCATTTATTAATAATGAGGAATTAGTGAAAGCTGATGAGTTAATTATACAGTTTTGTAAAATGTTTGAAGATATTCTTGGGCGTCATGCTGTAACACCAAATATGCATCTTCATGCACATCTACGTGAATGCATTCAAGATTTAGGACCTGTGTTCTCTTTCTGGTGTTTTTCATTTGAAAGATACAATGGTATTCTCGAATCATTTCAAAAAAATTGGTATGCTCCAGAAGTTCAGTTAATGGAAAAGTTTGTTTTAATGCAGAAATTAAATACCACTGACATTTTGCAGCGTACACAGTGTACAGAGCTGCACAAATGCTTCATATCCATTAAAAACAACTATTCCTTGCTAGAAGATACCAGCAGATTGTTTGAGAGTAAATCTCTTTTAGAATATGAAAAGAACATATTTTGCTTGCCAGGAGAAATTTGTGCTACCAAGTGTAAGTGGCATGAAGTTATACCACCGTTACGTGAAAAAAAATTTTAAAGAGGAGATGCGATCTCTTTTATACAATATGTATTGCAAACTGTATACAGCTGACTCAATCACTCAAGTACCATTGAGACACGAGGAATTTTCTCAAGTTGAAGTTTTTGGACAGCTCTTTACCTCCCTTAAGAGTCGATCACAGCGATCAAGCACAGTTTCTGCTATGTGGTCGGGACTCTCTGGCACCATAATTGATAGAAGATATTCGTTTTGGCAATATAGAATACTTTATTTTACATACTCCTGTGATTAATAGTGTGAGTCACACACACATACTGGCCAAAATAAAGTGGTATGAAGATCATCCAAGAAAAAATTGGTTCAAGAACTCCATAACAGTATCAGCTTCACTGTTTGAAGAAGATTCTGAAGCTTCATTCATGCCCCTTTGTCAAATAATGTCTCGTTGTGCAACTATTCAAGAAAATAATTAACTTTGATTACGGTGAAGACAATGCCATAGTTTGTATTCCTCTCACTAGAAGAATACTTAATTGAACTTGATGTATATCTTAATCTGAGAAAAGTAATAATTTATAGTGGCTGAAAAGTAACAAAATTTCAATTCATGTATTTAAAGAAGTTTAGCGTAATGTAAACTACTTCACATTCATTAGACCAATATATCATATTTATTAAGTATTCTCAAATAGTGTTTGCTTTTTTGTAATAAAAATATATACAAAATTGTTATCTTATTAAAAAAGAAGCTGTGGGGATATTTTGCAGTGATTTGGTTGGGTTTCACACATATCAGGGGTGATAGAAGTGGGGGATATGCCGCTACCCCCCCCCCCCCCCCCATCCCTCCCAAGATATATTGCATGGGGGGGGGGGGGGGGGGGGGGGGGCACAGGGAGACATACACTATGCAGTGATACACCCCCTCCCACCCCCACACTTTGAAGCACCTTCCACTTCCTACACATTTGAGTATCACGTTTTATCATAACTGTCATCCTCAAGTTAGGGTCAAAGTAACTTGAAATACATATTGGTAGTGGAGTAAATATATCACATATTCCCATAATATTCTACTGGAAAGTTTATGTCCTACTGAAGTGTGATTTCTATAACATTAGTAGCTACCTTAAGGAAAAATTAGCCTGTATTTTTGACTGTAGACATTTTATGATCCTCAACATCAAATCTGTTGAGGTTGTCCATGAATGCTGACAAGTGTCCTATAGTATAATTCCATGAAATATCTCAAAATTTATATTTGATCTGAAAACCCCTATAGTCCAGCTGATATGTGAAAAATTGTGATAAGCACCAAATTTTGCATGCAAATAGACTATTATAGAGATGAATTTAGGCTATAGGGACATTCATGATATGACCTTTCTTGACCTTTAGGTGCTAATTAAGGCATAAAAATATACGATAATAGTAGTTTTTTAAATTTTCAGTCAAAACCTGTCATGTTTGGTATCAAATGAAAGCATACATTATGAGGAATATTATAAAATTTGAATAAAAGTCGTATCTGTTTCAAATCAAAAGTTATGGCCATTTGAGTGAGCACATTGAAAAGCCTTTGATGATTAAAGCATGAAAATTGATACACTGCCTGTAATACAATTATCACCTCATTTCCAAAATGGCCAATAATATAATATTTGATAAAATATGTTTATGTTAAATTAAGTTCATCATAGGATTAGAACAATTAAGTTCTTGTACTTGATATTTTGTAACATTTTTAAATGCTGTCAGAGTTAAATGGTTCAAATATTATTGTTACAATATTCAATCTGTGCAGAGTCCACTGCAAAAACAAAGCTCAGTGCACTGCAAGGTAGCTTTCTTGCACTTGCAATGTCCAGTACAGCCTTTTTTGCAGCCACAACGTGTGAGTTCCCTACAAACTTGGGTGACTTCTGGTAGTGTAGTCCAACATATTTCCCAACCTCCCTCAGCCTTCTCATTCCAACCCCATTCACTCGGAGACGGAAGCTCTGGAGTTGCAATCATCGTTTGAGCCCAGCAGTGACCGGCTTGGAAAACAGCTCTCTTAATGTGCTAAATAAATGCAGCCTGTGTAGGTGGTAAACCATCTATTGCCCTTTCTTTTTGTGTAAATAACTGCTTTCTTGTTTCATATGGACTTCTGGCTACTGGTACGGTCATTTATAGCAATATGACAAATTGTTCCAGTGTTGCTAGCCATTCCTGTATAGTTTGGTGAGTTGGCCTAGCAATCAAAGCACAGAATGCATGGGTGACATTTCCATATACATTCCAGGTGTCTCATGCAGTTTTCTTACCCCGGCCTGAAAAACATGACACTGTATCACACCCAGTGAGAGCATGAAACATCGGTAAAGCAATGCACCGATCAGGACCCAATGTTCTAGCAATTTCATGGCAAGCAAGAAATCTGAAGTGCTTTCCTGCACCGAAGGCAATCCACAATTCAGGGATATTGAGGCGCTGGGCTGATGCTACCGCAAGAACCACAACATCAGTGTCAACAGTGCGTATTGACACTTTGGTATTCCCATGTCACACGGCATCTTCCAAATGGAGTAAAATACGAGTGTCAGCCTCTTCATGTGTGCATGGAGCCAGACCTGACACATCTCGAACGATTGATGCAGAGCACATCAGTATTAAGTGTGGTGATAATCTGCTTATCAGTAGCAATGCCAACCACACATCTTGCCAGGAAGGAGAACAACTCAGTCTTGTTATCATTAATGCGAAGAAATTCCTGCCAGTTCCCAGGAATTGCATTTTGTGGCTCAACACGTCTCCTAATTCCCTTTCCCCTTTTGCTAAGAGTGTAGTCTTCAAGCTTCCTGGTACATACACATCCCAGATGATATCCAATCTAGAAACATGCTGTAGCTGTGAAGTGATGTAAGGCAAAAAAACTTCAGTACAATAATTCTGAAATGTCCTTTCAGATCCAGGTCGCAGCATGTTGATAACAGCAGCACCATCAAGGATGTTAACCTGTACAGTAGGACTGGACACAGCCTCATTTACTGGAGATAGATCCTGCAAGCAACGTAAATACATTTCGTACTTTCCGGAATACTGTGTCTGCAACAACTGAATCTACAATGTTTCTGCTGTCTAGTACTAGCAGATCATTGCTAATCTCACAAAATGGATTTCCCATTTTTTCTATGACTGCTGTCAAAGCTTTCACTTCTTGTGCAAAAGCCGTCTGTTTGTGCTGCTTCTGTTCATGGTGATGGCAATCTATGTCCTGCATCTTCTTTATTGAACCCTCAAATTCCTCAATCACACGTGCCATCTCAGGACCAGATATCATCCAGCGACGCAAAGCTGCAGCATTCTCTGTTAAACCTATAGCCCCACCAGCACCTTTCACATGAGCATTGTTCTGCTCGTGAGCCTGGTCAATGGCAATAGACGAGAATGCATGTTTAGACTTCTTCACAACAAAGTTCCCCTTCATGAACTCAGCATAAATAGCAGGATGACACTCTTTCAGTGAAACTATGTCACGTAAGTGGACTGGTATCCATTGAGAGTAATCAGTGTGGTCCAAAGCAAAGAACCAGGTAACAATAGTTGTCAGGGCCTCTATGTAGAGCAGGAAATTTCCCTCTCGAATTGCTCTAACAAAAATCATCAAGTTCAACTCCAGCTGCAGAACAATGGACCAAAACTTGAAATGGGGATATGCAGCAGCCCTTTCAGTTTGCCATTCTTCCAGTGATAGCACTCGTTCTCCTTCACTCAGTTTTTGTTGGTGCTCAGTGTAAGCCTTCTCCAAGCATAAATACAGACTTCCAGCAGTAAGTTGATGGGCCCGGATGCTGAAACAGAAATATTCCTGTTCCATGGAAAGAGCCATGCACTGGTGGAGCTGGGGTCATGATCTATGTTGTCAACTGCACCAGTTGTGAAAAGACCACCCTTGAGTGATGCAGCCCTCTCCATTTTGTAATGATGACAAACTTTGTTACCCAACTCAGTCAAAATATTCAGCACCCGATTGTAAGAGATACTTAGCCCCAGCTCATACAAATCATCTACAAGTTCACGTTTGCGAGTTTTTGTGTGGATCATTAGGCCTATGTAGATGGGAAGTGGTGTTTCCCGTTCTATGTTATGCCTAATAGCGCTGGTAGCCTGACTCTCGCGTCGTCGTACAGAACTGTGGGTGCATGAGTAGCTGTGCAATCGAGAGGACTGGTTGGGGGACCTCTGATAGCGTCGATTGTGCTTCAATACTTGGTCCATTCAACACCATAGCAACTAGCTCCAAGAGAGATACTGGTACAGAATCTTGCTGACAAGCAGTTTCAAAAGAACCATTGAACTTGTTGACCATTTTGAACATATCTCTCCTGACGATGTTGGCAGCTCTAGCTAGATGAGCAGCATCATTGTCTGCATCATGCTCACATGCCTTTCTTATAGCAGACCCAACATCTGCATCGGAAACCAAGACAGTATCTCGCCCTTGTTTAAGAGCTTTCATGTCTGGAAAGTACCCCAATATTAGATTTTTGAGGTCGGTGGAGTGGATGCGGCCTTCTACCTTAGTCCCAAGTTGTTGTAGTCTAGTACCGTATAGGTTTGCCAGGTCAGTGAGTTTAAAGACAGGTGCCACTAGATTATCCAGGCTAACATCTTCAATGTAGGATACTAGTTCAGCTAGTGCAATGCCATGATTTATGGCATCTGCATCAGTTTTTTCAGATAATTTTGTTTCCCTTGCTCTATTATATAATGAAACCAGGCACTGAGGATGGTACTGGGCATCTTGTGCAATAAGATCTCCTGCACTCAATTTGGCAAGTAATTGCTTGTCTTCCAATTTTAGAGCACACTGTTGGACGTTTACATCAATTCCAAATGTTGATGCTTTGCTCAAAGACTCTCCAGCATATGCTTGTTTGTCCCAGAAGAAGCATGTTTCATATGAAGCACTTGCCTCTCCCAAGATTTGACGAGTAAACTTCTTACAAACACTTCCCAAGTCTTCAGTTGGTCTCTTCCGGTTTTATTATACTTAAGTCTGCATGAATCATGCCACTTGGCTTTATGCTGTACAAATGCAGCTTCAATTCCATTACCATCATCAAAACGTGACAGATCCATCGTTTTAGGCAAGCAACCAGTCCTACTGAAATCCATAAGAAGGTCAGAAGTTGTCTTGTGCCTGCCCCCATAGTGTTACGTCTGGACTCAGCTGGACAGTGAAGTTTTTCTGATAGATCTTCCTGACAAAAAATACACTTATTCCAATCTGTTAGAAACTCAGTTGATGTTCCAGACTGAAGTGGATTCACCACTTTATATCTCTTGGCCATAGCTGCCTTGATCTACAGTTTATTATATATTTAATGTTCTATAACCAATTACACTCATATTATAGGGTTCTCTGACCTAGAGCTCTGTATTTAAAGCTCAATCAGCTTCCTGAAGCTGTACTAAACCTTACCTTTGTTTCCCTTCTTGTGACTACTCCACAAGCTGCTGCTATTCATGCCATGTGGCAGGATCACATGAGCAATTACGTGCAAAATGTAGTGATCACATGAGCAATGCGTGTGAAATTTAGCACCCTCCCACTATCTCAAGCTACATATACCAAAAGTTACTACTTACTATTTGTTATAACACTAAAAAAAAGCTTGCTGTACCCAAAATTCAACTTAAATGCAACAATTTCTTCTATAATGGCGATCAGTGTGAAAATACATGCCACACACCCCACAGGACGAATCTGCAATGTCCCTATAGCCAAAAATCTTCTAAAAAACATATTCTAACTCTGTGCAAAATTTCATGCTTTAATCATTAAACCCACAATTCCATCAAAATTCTGCAATAGTAACTGATTACTATCTAGTGCCTTTCACGGACTGTCACTACCTTGTCTTGGTAAATTGCACATGATCTCATAACATGTGGGTTTATTGTGCATGTCTGTCTACGGGCTCCTCTTCGTACAATATGTATGTTATAATCATTAACCTTCAGCACCATGACAAATTCACAGCATTTGCCTAATCAAAAGATACATGCTTTGTGCACCTTTCAACTACAAAGAGTGCCCTGCTTATGAGAAAGTGAAACCTGACCGAGTGCTTATTATATGTGCTGCATTTAAAATTGTTAGTATGCATCAGGAATTTTAGACTATGTTTTGAATTATTTTTAATTTGAAACATATATAACTACAAACATAGCCCCAATATCACAGGTTTGATGATTTTCTTAAAGCTTACACATTTGAAGTATAATTGTAATTACATTCACTTTTTGACCATGTTGGACCATGTGGTTACTCATTTCTATTACATGAATAATACAGCAGAGCTAAAATAAATTAAAATAATTATTAAATTGCAAAACTGCACAAGAATGTAAGTGTACAATAATGTCTTGCTTGATTTACAAATGCATGATAAACTTCACAATCGCAATTACTTTTTTCTAAGCCTTATGGTTACACTGTACTACTGAGGGTGAGGTGAGATTAAGAAGAAACTGCCACTACAAACCACACCACCACATTTGAGACAATGAATCCAAGTGACCCTTGAAACTTCCAAAGTGTTTGTCTAGGATCTTGGGAGCATAGGCCACAACATTGGTTGTTTGGTTAAAATACAGCTGCTAACTTGTTATTGTGGTTTAGGGAAGGTGTTATTGTACACACATGTATATAGGAGGTAATGTCACATGGGTTAGCAGTCATCTACTGGGACAGAATCCATCAATTTACATTGTCCAAGTACTATCCTAATTAAGATTCTACAGAAATTTAAAAAATCTAAATAGTTTGATATAATTAATTGTTTAAGTTTTTTAATTTTATTATTAATATATTCATAATCAAGCAATATATAATGTATTGCTGTTGCGAAGAAAATGTTTCTTGTAAGATTTTATTGTCAAGGAAAACATTATAAAAGCCTAAAAATGTACGAGATGTTTTTATTTAGTGCTATTGATGCTCTTAATGACTCTTCATCACTCACATTGTGGGCACTTTAGGCAATATGAAACAACAAATATACATGAGCAATAATGTAGCCAGCAACCTTGAACATATTGATTACTCAAGCACATTTTGTGATCAGCCATGAATAATGCACAATTAGTTTATCTTGCAATGCTATAAAAAAATGTCATGTGCTCTCTATAGAATATACTTCTAGAAGGTTCAACTTCCCGACTCAGGTGCTAATGGCGCTTACAGTAGATGTTACTGTCTCTGTGTCACTTCAGCATTTTCAGCAGAAAAAAGTGAGGGGAACAGATAACATCTGATACACACTTAATGTTACCATGCTGTGCTATGTATTGGCTATGAGGCTTTCCAATCCCGGTAAAATTATTTTATCAATGATTTCACGTTTTGAACAGCTAATGAAATGGTCCCCATTTATCCTCATTCCAAAAATGCTGTTAGACTAAGTGCAATATGAGGAGCAGTTAGCCATTGCATACAGCCACAGTCAGATTCACTGATTAGGTTTGAGATCAATTCAACAATAGAATTTGATGTTATGTTTTCAAAAGGCCACATGTTTGTGTTTTGATGTTGTCAGATCTGTTGATGTGAAATGACTCTAACATTAAACAATCATCACAAGGAAAGCGCTGAGATGTTGTATAAATTATTAATATTACTCAAGTTTAAGTTACAATATATCTACTACAATATTTATTTCAACTGTATTTCGCTATGCAGGGGAAACTGAATAGTAATTAACCTGGCATGCACAACTGCTAAAGAAAAGGGTTAAAAAAAAGGCAGTACTAAGCAATTAAATGGGAGCATCCCAGCACAGTTCATCCATGCATCTGTGTACCGACCTCAGTACAAGATGGATACACTGATCACATGGAGAAATGAATCCTCATCCCAGTCAAAGAAGTATTAGTGTGGTGTAGTCCTACAGCAGAGATGGTGTTGCAGTTCAACAACAGATGGAGAAAAAAATGAATAACACACATAAGAAAGAAAAAAATGGGTGATTTTATTTATTTAAAATTATTATTTTTGCTTAAAACAGCCTCTCAAACTCATATACACAGAGTCTGGAGAACGGCTACAGGAGGAGAGGCAGCCTGGTGCACCTTGCCGTGTGAGCTCAGACGAGGGCTACTGATGGAGTGTGGCTGAAAACAGCTACGAGACACCCTGAAGCTAAAGACACCACAACTTCACAAAGTATACTCTTGCTGCTACAGCATGATTGTTTCTGCTCGTGTATTATCGAATGGTGGGGTATTGGCGGGGAATAAATTAAAGTCTGGATCTATGGGTGGTACGCATTGCTATGTGTGGCCACCCTTAAAAAAATAAGATAAATAAAACCGGACCCTCCTCAAGGATAGATACATGGCGTACTTCATGCATGACATAAAGAGTATTTGCCACATATTTCAGGACTGAGTGTCACATATTACGAGCTGTAAACAACTGAAATACAGCTTGTTATTGTGATGAACTATCTTGTGAATCTCATCCACCTCTTTGCAAGTCATAAACAAGTTAGCGTATTGTTTTCAAAGTTGAAATGGTAAATTACATAGTAGGGATTATATGCAAAATGTGTGCTTGTTTGTGTGTGCATGGCTGCATCCTTGTGATTTTGGCCCTGTCCCATCCCTAGCCGGAGTCTTCCCACCATCCCCCTCCCACAAATTTTGGAAGTTAATTGGTGAGTGAGACACTATCATGGGTAACACGATCGAAAATTGAGGACATCTGTTATATGCTTGGACATATGCTTATAATTATGCTTGGATGCTTGGATGTACGCTTGATGGCCGACATTGTACATAACACCACTAAACACAATCTCATACTATCTAAGGAAAGCAGTTATTTACCCCTTGGAATTAGGCTGTTTCAATGTACGTGTGTGTGTATGTGTGTGTGTGTGTGTGTGTGTGTGTGTGTGTGTGTGTGTGTGTGTGTGTCTCGAGAGAACCACAATCACCAGCCCTGTTGGGGCCTCACAAAAGTGGGCCAAGAACAAGCCCACTACTTTAACCCAACACTGCATTGTAATGTACCGCATAGGATCAATTATATCAGAAGTGAATTTGCTCACGTGTTCCAGTTTGGAATCCAAGTGTAGATTGCCAGCTCACACCTACCTCAAAATACAAAGTCTGAAAGAATAATAATAAAATATGCACATTATATGGTTTACATGAAAAAATATATATACGGAAATTATAGTAACGAAGAAAACTATTGATAAATAATTTTAAAGAGGTCTTATATAAAAGGGCATAGCTGGGGCTCATATTTCGCAACAAGTGAAAAATGGCAGCTATCAGTTCTTGTCACAACTTCCCGACACAATTTTAGTACGCGTTAATAGCAACTTAGTGCACAAATAGGAAACAATGTCATACAAGTAATAAATATGTCCCGAGCACCTTAACAGAAGGGAAAACTCAAACAAACAAACAAACAAAAAATGGCAGGCTATAAAAATAGTGAAGGAAGAAGAGTACTGATTGCCATTGAGTACAGCTAAATTCAACCACACAGGATGTACAGCATGATGCCACAGTACTGCTGCTCAATCAAGAAATACTTTGGCACACGCACACACACATACATGAAAATGGTACATTCTCATAAGAGAAGAATCTAAGTTAGCCAGAAATACTCACCAGTATACATTTTTAAAGCGAAACTTCACTTTTTCAACTCCGTTTAACTTCCCTGAGCATAAAGCAAACTACACTCCTGGCTGCAAGAAATTATTTGCTCATGTGATTGTGACATAACACTAGGGGGCATTACATCAACATTTTATTACGACTACTTTTTGTTAAAAGCTTACTGGCTAGTCTCTGGATTTAGCACAGGTTGTATGGCAGGAAATGCCATGGTTGTGTTTTATTCATTACACATGTGCTAGTGTACATGTGCTCAGTCTCCATGGCTCTGTTTTATTCATTACACATGTTCTAGTGTACATGTGCTCAGTCTCCATGACTCTGTTTTATTCATTACACATGTGCTAGTGTACATGTGATCAGTCTCCATGACTCTGTTTTATTCATTATACATGTGCTACAGTGTACATGTGCTCAGTCTCCATGACTCCGTTTTATTCATTACACATGTTCTAGTGTACATGTGATCAGTCTCCATGACTATGTTTTATTCATTATACATGTGCTATAGTGTACATGTGATCAGTCTCCATGACTCTGTTTTATTCATTACACATGTTCTAGTGTACATGTGCTCAGTCTCCATGACTCTGTTGTATTCATTACACATGTGCTACTGTACATGTGCTCAGTCTCCATGACTGTGTTTTATTCATTACAGATGTGCTAGTGTACATGTGCTCAGTCTCCATGACTGTGTTTTATTCATTACAGATGTGCTAGTGTACATGTGCTCAGTCTCCATGGCTGTGTTTTATTCGTTATACACGTGCTACAGTATATAGCATTCATGAAAAGGAATGCTGACAGTCAGACAGACAGACAGGCAGACAAATGCACTACTATAACCCGCATGCGCGCTGAGGTATAATAAGAGTTACAAGTATATATGTGTGTGTGTAAATGTGACTGGAGGGGATTTGAAGAAAGGTCGTGGCATTTAAACGCCAACATAGAATTTTAACTCCAGCAAGAGGGCTCGAGATAATTATAGCGGAAATTATGAAGGAAAGTCAGTGAGGTTAGTCTGGACCCCCCCCCCCCCCCCCCCCCCCCCCCCCCCCCATAAAATAAGATAAAATCAGTGTACATTTACAAACAAAGCATAGCCTTCTTAGACTAGATTAACTATAGGGAGCATATGACCTCACTGAAATCTCTGGCACATTTCACCGTACATCAGAAACATGTGTATACACACACACACACACACAGATATACCTTGAACTTTGAAAGAAAGCCACCCATTAGACTGACAGACTAAATCACAGTAACTGTAATGTTTTCAACGAGTGGTGACACATCTGTGTCTATCAATACCTTGCTTGCGTACGAATGCTCTTTCACACATACTATACTGGTATGGCTTATCTGTCACTGTCATGCCTCCCATGGAAACTCAGCACATGTATAATGAGTAAAACACAGTCATGGAGACTGAGACATGTACCTGTAGCCAGCTATAGGTCATTGCTATATATTTTGGTATAATTCATTGATCAAGTCATGGACAAGAAAAAATAGCACTCTAGTTTTGTGAGACAGAAGGCATAGTAGTAGTAGAATAAACCTTGAATTAATATTGTATGATTTAGTTACAGTTTTAGGTGTGCCATAAACTACTCTGACAGAGAAGCAGCTGGATTCACTGACACTTGGTTGCATCAATTCATGTAGAACCCTACCTCCAGAAGGAGTGCTTCAACTGTAGGGCTATTCTGGACAGAGACAGAATTAGTTCATTTATTTCTTTTTAGTTGCATAACTGCAGTAATGTCTATGAACTTATACTTTATTGAAATGGGTATGGCTATAATTCTAGTTACAGCTGCACAAGTGCATATCTAATAAAATGAGATCACACGGCAAATAGTAATACCCATGGTTGGTGGAACCAGCAAGTTTCAGCTACATCACTTAAGAAAGGTCAGGTTAACCAGCAACAGAAACCTAACAAATCTCACTTAATATTAGCTATACATCACAAGAGCTAACAGTAAATACACTTTCGTATAGCTAGCCATAAGTCTCATGCATATGCAGCTACAGAGTAAAGTAAAGTCACCAAAACATCTCTAACCTTTCTTACAGGGACACTCCACCCAGCACAAGCTGCGTATTACTTACAAATCTGGAAGGACGTACGCACTGATCTTGCTGGGGCTGGATGTATGAATAATCTAGGAATTAACTTTGTTCTAAGTATTTATGGATCAGTGATGAATTTATTTAGTAAAACGTCAGGTTGGAAACTAGGTGAGGTAGTTGAAGTATACGCAAGGGTATTGTGGGAAATAAATTCGAGAATGCTTAGCTAAAGAGAGAAAAGCATACAAGCATACCCCATATGTCCATTGGCCTATATCTATGACAAAAATCCAATGCTTGAGTACCCTTAGTATTCCTTTACTATCAAGAAAAAAATTAAGCTTTAGCTAGTTACTCTATTTTTATTTTTTTGTTGATGCACATTTGCTTCTCAATTTCTTCTTAAATGGGAATTCTTATATATTTTATTCTTCTCTAGAAATATTTCAAAATTTCATTCCAATAAATCAGATATCAGGTATGCAGGAGAGATATTGGTATCACTGAGAGTAGAACTCCCAAATTGAAAGAACAATCTGTCTGATCATAAAGCAGAGGTTGCTTGCTTTAAGGGGTAAATTTATCTATTGGATGGGGCAGGAAGAACATTCACTGTAGCTATACACAGCTGTTTTGTTTCCATTCAAAATGTCGAGGTTGTTCAACACGTGCATTCTATAGCCAATTGGTTGTCATGTAGCAAATTTCAAGTCTCTATTCACTAGATTTTAACTTTGTTAAGTTGGTGCTTTATGTTACTGTAAGTCTGAAACATCTGCCACAGTGACAAATTTTACGTGTATACTGGAGGACATATGAAATGGTATACAGTAGAATGTCAGTTATCTGAATAAGTTGCGACTGAGAAATGTTCGGATAACTTAAAACGTATTATAAAAACACTAATAAAGGAGTGTGGTCAAGCAATTCTTCTTGTCTGTACGTGCTATTATTAGATTTATGGTGTTCGGGTTAACTGAAGTGTTTGGATAATTGACATTAAATTTCCTCGTTAATTTTTAGACAAAGATTTTGTAGTGTCTCCTTTGGGAGCACTTGGTACAAGTGGCTTCATTATGATCAGAGTTGCGATCAAGCATTCTTGTACAAAAGGTAGAAGTTCGCCATAATTAATAGCACTGGTGCCACACCGAGTGTACTAAATACCTATACGGCCATGACCGCTTAGGTCGCTCTGGCCCTGCACTGGTCGGCATAGCACAAGACAGACGGGGAAATGATAGTTTGTTTATCACACGAACAAACACACACACATATACATAATCCTCTATAACACTCAACTTCTTCCTTGCATCCAACTATCCTAAAATCAAATCTCAGGTGATAAAGTATACTCCATTAGACACAAATGGGTACAAAAATCAGTGTGTGTATGTGTGTGTGTATGAGCGCAGTGTGTGTGTGTGTGTATCTGTGTGTATATGTGTGTGGTGGAAGGCAAGACTAGTAAGTACACTAATCTGCAGTCACTGCAGGTTTCTGGTCTTCTTAACCCTTTTACCGCCGTAGAGGCCACATGGCGTTCTGCATTTGGTCGGCATTTCTCTGTATTAAAAAAAAAAAAAAAGATATATTATCCATATAAAGTTCCGATTTTTTTTGCTTTGTACGTTGCTATGACATAGCACTTCCTGTAATAAAAAAATTGAAATGACAGCACAGATATTTAGTTTTCTTTACAATATAAAAAAAATATGGCTGTTGGAACGCTAACCGTTGAGTTGTCTGTCCTCACAAAAATATTTTATAGTACGAGGTTGAGAAGCTCAGAATCCATTGAATAAGCCGTGTACTCTGTCTGAATCACATAACAGCTCTGAGACTGTCAGAAATTGAGTTTTAATTAGTACAGTTGATGTTGATAATGGCAAGTCCGAATTTTTAGCTATTTATTGTGCGGACTAATAGACTTTTTTTTTTTGCATCATAGTAAACAGTTTTGTCTGTACCTACTTTTAAAATCTATTTCTTGCTGAATGTCTGTGCAGAAAAAAAAAATTACATTTTCATGTTACCGAACTGGTCGTCATAAACTTGGCGGTGAAAGGGTTAAAGAATCTTACATTATCTGGAAATCACTGAACCATAGAAACACTTGACTCCAGCCCCAGTGTAACTAATGACTAACTATCATGTGTACCATTACTTTTCTTCTTTCACTTTCATTTCATCACTGTAACTATGTATGTGCGTGTGTGAGACCAGGTGATTGTGTGTTCAAGTTGTCTAAGTGTGCATTAAATGGAAATATCCTTAAGCCAATTACAATTAGCTATGAGTAATAAATATAGTAATCAATAAAAGATCATTTCAAAAGGCCAGAGTTAAGAAGTCATTCTGGCCATAAGACCTGCATTTGGTAATGGTAGTCAACACTATACTGTATCATACCAAGTTGCTTATGGTCTTAGTGGTCGTCATGGCTCCTATGACCTGTCCTAGTCTTATTCTATGAAGTGCATGTGAAAAATGGCCACTTTTCCTTCCCACCAATGTACACCTGGATACTGGAAGCCAATATTATTTGGCCACCATAAGGAAATTCCTGTTCCCTATTCCACAACATCAACTGAAAAAACAACAACACAATATAAAAAAAGTAAAGCTTCATAGTGACCTAAGAAATTAGGGAAAGAACATACTTTTACTCCAGAAAAAGCATATGATGACTAAGCTATCAGGGTGTCATACAGGATTCTGCGCTGGGGATGGTGTACTTAGCCAATCTCATTTTGGAAAGCCACACTGCTTTGATGGACATGCCTATGTGAAAGTGTATACACCTTACACTGATGTGTGTTTTGTCACATAATTCAAGCTTAAGTTATTATAGAAGCTTACTAAATTAAAATTCTGGGGGGGGGGGGGACTACGGCGAGGTTTCAGGGTGTCCCTACCACCTTTGCATGAAACCTGGTTATACAAGCTAATATAACACTGTGCTTCTGAAGCTGTGCTATTAGCAATTGTGCGCTTAGAGAAACTGACAAATTACTGACATTGCCTTAGAGATACATAATAAAAAGGGATGACCACTTAATAAACTGGTTAAACAATAATTAAGCAATTGGCAATCTGAAAAAGTCCTTCAACAACAGTTCGATGAAGAATAAGCAGATAAGTAAAATGATATCACTGAAGTTTATTAGAATTACATGAACTAAAATGACAGGAATTCATACAGGATTTTTCACTGGGGGAAGAGAGAAGAGAGAGATTTGTAGAGTTACTAAAACCGTTTAGCCACATGAAAGTGGATTGAAATAAATTCAGAAGAGGTAAAGTTAATTAGGGTGGAAATCCCAGGGCTCCCATAACCTGCATGAAACAATGTGTCTAAAACAAAGTAGAAAACATAATATGTTGAGTTGTATGCGATGATTTTCTCCCCCTCATTGTCCAGGAACACACCAAAGGATTTTAGGGTAGTCATGACGGCTTATGAGTGAGGATAATTTTGGTGGAGCATGCTTTAGAACAATTCAATAACTAGAAACCATTCCAACATGCACCCACACTTTCTCACAAAGAAATTCAAAATTCAAAATTCAAAAGTACTACGGAACAAACAAACTGAGGAGACTTTGTCATAAAGATATAGCTAAAACTACCACAAAATATCTCTATTATAATTCAGGGCACGTTTGCTCCCTACATTCATTCAGTGACTACCTTAGAAAAAATTGTTCAGGAAACACAACTTCACCGGGAGAACACAGATAGGGGTGCCCCAGGCAGAAAAAATACTTCGAAACCCACCGACCGCTAGCCATAAAACTACTTACCCAGAAGCATAAGCCAGGGTAGACAGCAAAAGCTTCCTCCCAGTCCACCAAGACACAAGACACAGAAACTGTATTACGAATCATAGTAGGCAGCGCGCACTACCAGTAGAGAATTTTACATCCACGGTAAAGCGTATTTAACGTATTTAACCTGGCACTACTTACAATACTTAACTGGATAAGGGTTTTCCACTAGACAATGCAATATCTTTGCGAGACGCTGCTGGAGGAACCGCAGAACGGTCCAGCGTCCCGCCGAGCAGCGAAGTACTTAGGGCCTGAGGGACGGTAGTTCAAGATACGTAGAGACGCCTATGTCTACGCAACAGTACATAGCCTGAAGAATTTTTAACATAGCTACCTTTTCAACAATTGCATTGGAGGGACACTAGCTATAAATTCAAAACTGGGGCACTACTATAAACCAAGGAGGGGTCACTATCTAATTGTGTTTTTCTCTGGAAGGACCTGGCATCCGAGTGATCAAGTTAGGAGACCCTATAGTCACAATACACAATTACACACAAAACAAAACTACACCAGTTATAAAACTGTGCAGTGGTGTGCAAACTATAATTAATCCACAGCTATGTTATCCTTAACAGTTCCTAGCTTTCTAATTTTGCTTAATATATAATGTAAAAAGTTGGACCCTTCAGTAAATTGGGTAAAATAAAGGTGTAAAATTGTCCGTGATGTGACATTGTATCACTGTGAAAAATGCACAATTATTATAGGATATTTACAATTACTTATAAAATAGTTATAATAATGTAATAAGAACACTCTTATAACACTTCCTCATACTAATGTTATTAACTACATCTTATTTTTTCTCCAGAATATAGTCATGATATAGGATGTGTCTTAACCTAGCTATGCATTGCTTGAAGGTGCTTGTTTTACAAAATTGAGGAAACTATTACACTAAAGATTTACTGCTTAGTTTTTAAGTACCATGTTCTACTATAGTTTTACATGTCTGTTTTTTTACACCTGTATTTTACCCAATTTACTGAAGGAATTTGTTACTCAGAATTGAGGAGCATTTACTCTGACCTCAACCTGCTATTAGAGAGTATTCAGGGTACCCTGGAGCAGTGGAGGAGTTATTATGACTCACTAGACAGGCGAAGTACTGAATATCACTATGTAACCCCATTGGAATACTCCCGTCATCGTGGGCGACCCAAGTTCAAAATAAGCAAGGAACAGTTACAACATATGCGCTCCTTATCCTTTTCGTGGGCTGCCATAGCTGATACCCTGATGGTATCACGGATGACCATTTATCGAAGAAGAGCTGAATATGGACTACTGGAAGAACCCCACTCAGCTATACAAGACACGCAGTTGATTGAATTTGTGAGGTACACATTAGTGCAGCATCCTAGGGTGGGTCAGACGTTTATTATTGGAGCATTACGAGCTCATGGTTACAGAGTGACACGAGAACGTGTTCGCCAGGCCATACGAACGTGTGATCCACTGAATGTAGTTTTGCGGTGGCAAGGAATGGCTATACAGCGATGTCCCTACAGTGTTCCAGGACCAAATTGTCTGTGGCACATAGGTAATATAAATTTAAGTGCCAATTTGAAGTGCTATTATTATTATTATTATTATTATTATTATTATTATTATTATTATTATTATTATCATTATCATTATCATCATCATCATCATCATCATCATCATCATCATCATCATCATCATCATCATCATCATCATCATCATCATCATCATCATCATCATCATCATCATCATCATCATCATTATCATTATCATTATCATCATCATCATCATTATCATCATCATCATCATTATTATCATTATCATTATCATCATTATCATCATTATTATTATTATTATTATTATTATTATTCATTAGATGTATTCTCTCTCTTTCACATGCTTTTTTAAACCATACAGAATTAAAAATAGTTGGTCGCCACCCGGTGGCGACCAAAGCCTGTGAAAGAGAGAGAATACATAAAGAAGGCTGAGAAAGAAATTGTGAAGTGATAAATTATTATTATTATATTTTATTTTTATTTATTTATTTATTTTGATGGTTGAGTGATCATCAGCTTATTTTACTCAATTTTTTTTGTTGGCTTTCACTTTGTTCTCTATGTGCCCTAACCCTCATTTTTGGTATTAGAAAATGTGATCAAATCACATCTGATATAATTTTTTGTTGTTGATAATCTGCACTTGTAGCTTAATGAGTTTGGAGATTTGGCTAGAATCCACCATAAGCGAACTCTCAATTTGAAGTGGTTGAGCATGTACAGGTCATCACATACTTACTAAAGAGTTGCTTATACAAAATCAATGCCCTTACCTTGTGGTGGTGCTTGACCTCACTATTAATTCTATTAATCAAGTTCTACTTGTGGAATGTATATGTGAGTAAGTAAATGTGTTAATCAAATTGTATGAATTGCAGATGGTCACCACAAGTTAATACGTTGGCGTATTGTCACACATGGAGGAGTAGATGGCCACTCTAGAATGATTGTTTACCTTGAGTGTGCTAACAATAACAAATCTGCGACTGTGCTAAGACTATTCTTGGGAGCTGTGGAAAGATTTGGTCTGCCTTCCCGAGTTAGATCAGATTTCGGCGGAGAAAATGTCGCCGTTGCATCCCACATGTTGCAGCACAGAGGTACTGGCAGAAGTAGCATGATCACTGGGTCTTCCACCCATAATCAGCGAATAGAGAGGCTATGGGTCGATATGCATCGTAGTGTGACATCACTGTATTATAGATTGTTCTATTTTCTTGAGCAGTCTGATTTGCTGGATGCATTGAATGAAATGCATTTGTTTGCCCTCCACTATGTTTTTATTCCTAGAATCAATCGAGCCTTGAAAGTATTTCAAGAGGGTTGGAATCACCATGGAATTAGAACTGCAGCGCATCTATCTCCTCATCAACTTTTTGTCAGGGGATCATTACAGCTTCGTTCATCTGGACTTTCGGCTCTGGATTTTTTTGAGAGCGTGAACAATAATTATGGAAGTAGTATTGATGATGAGATTCCTTCACCGGAACCAGACTCTGTAAATGTTCCTCGAGGACGCTTCCATTTGTCTGACCAAGCACAGCTGCAGTTAAGCAGTGTTGTTGATCCACTTCAAGACAGTGATAATTATGGTATTGATTTATACTTATCAGTAATGGAATATTTGCATTCAGTTGCCCACTGAGATGATAACAGTACATCATGAAACAGATTATTTGGTTTTGTTATTGTTTTCATGTAATGTGTTGTTGTCTTCATGATTGTTCACCTTGATGTTTGTTGTTGTTGTTGTTGTTGTTTTATTGTCTTTCGAGTTGTAGTATTTTCAGCAAGTTCCCATATTGACAACAATAGTAGTTATGTGCATAATACCGGGTCAGTGAACTGTGCATCCCAAAATTAATGTGGTAATGGTCGCGCTGCTTTTTCAAGCGTGCACCCTACACCTGCACGCATGTTCGTACGTGTGGAAGTTTAAAGATGGCTGCTGCAGTAGCGAGGAACCGTGTCTGGGACTCACTAGTCTTAGTAGCGCTGATGGCGCAGAAAAAGAGTTTCTTTGTTGCTTTGGAGAGAGAAAACGCCCAGTGAAGTTCAAAGTAGACCCTATGAAAGGAGATTTTAACTCTGCACTTGAAGTTCTGAGAACTACGTTTGAGGATGTTATTGCACCAACTTGTCAAGTTTTCCTTCAGCTGAAGCACAAAGATTGGAGTGGCGAGTTTGTAGACATTGGAGAGATGGATACTATTCCAGACAGAAGCGTAATTCCTGCTGTAGTGGAGAGGCAGGTGTGTGGGTGGTTAGTGAAAAGTGGGGTTGTGGGACTAGTCTTGTAATTGCATGTTGCAAGGTGAAATTGAGTGTTGATCTTATTATTTTTAGTGGCACAAGAATAGGTATAAGTACCAGTTAGATCTGTTTGGAGTGTTTCTTGACATTGATTTGTGCACTTCAGTTTACTGTTGACAGAGGTATAAGCTACAAAATTCCTTCTCTCTGGCTGAAGTTTTCCTTCTGTACTTGAAATGTTTAGTGAGTACATTATTAATTAGCTTCACAGTAAGTGTTCCTGCCTCCCTCCTATTCTTAAGCATTGGTAAAGCTAAAATGCTTCAGTTAATCTTGTATGAAGCTCACACATGTTTCTCTGTTCAGGCTTCAAGCTCTGGTGGTTAGTCCCTGCTGATCTGAGTTAGACCTGTGGTAGATAAAGCCAGCTCATAATGACGTGTTACTATATAGTGCACCTGCCACCAATACTACAACTTTGCCATCAAGCCACATGGCCTAACAACCTTTCAGGCAATTTCTCTGAGAGCAGCGGATGGAAATTTAGTGAAATGTACTGAAAATGGTCAAAAACAAAACAAAAAACAACAGATCAGGGAGGTACAATAAACAACTTATTTCATGAGTCAGAGTACTATATGGGGAATATTTTATGAGCATGGCTTATGAAAATTGCATACTTGTAAAATATCTTCATAGCTTCCATTCCCTTTTCCTAATTTGAGTGTTAAGTTGCTTTTCTTCACTATTTGTTACTTTGTTGTTTGTAGGAGAATAATCAAAGCCAAAAATCAGCTAACATTTGTGAACGTTTAGTAAAGCCACCTTTGAATAATACAGGAGCAAAGGAGCTTAGCACTCCTTTTGGCCACTGTAGTGGTCACCAGAAAAAGGGACCAACATTTAACCCAAATCAACAGCTGCATGGGATTCCGGACGCTAAGAAGAAAAGAGGGTCTACTTCTCAAGGGAGGCCCGTAAATGTCTCTGTTTGCCGTCTTTCGAAGTTAACATCGTACATCCCCAAAGGAAAAGTGCGAAAGAGGTTGAAAGATCAAGGTAGAATTCTTAGTATCCAACTCACCAAACAGATGACGGCATCAACAGTGCACGCTTGCATATCGCGAGCATTTAGTAATTTTTCATCCGATTGGGTTTATCTGGATTCAGGGCAGGAGAACAAGCTGGTATGCATGTGACCGTCTATAGGAAAACTGAGCACAAGATTGATCTTCTTCAAAATGTGCTAAATTAGCAGGGTTTTTTTTAGGGAGGGCCTGCAGAGGAAAATGAGAACGTTGTTGCTCCCACTAAAATTGTTATTGCCTCCGCAGTCTTTGACGTCAGGCTTTGGGTTTGCCCCTGCAATAAATTTGTTAAAGTCAATATGCCCCCACTGTGACACAAAGCTAGAAAAAACCCTGATTAGCATATGGAAGGGAACGGTTAGGCCAACACTGCTTAAAACTATAGTGATAAAACTTAGAGAGCTCACTATCTGGATGCTGACAACTCAGTAATGTGCCAAAAAAATCGATAAAGGGTCGCGTTGTGCCTGGGTTTTTTTTTGTTGATGGTCACATATAGAAAGGAGAAGAAATTATTGCCTTTTGTACGATTATGTTTTATTGTTTTAGGTGTGTGACGTGTACAGGAGATAGTACAAGCCGGTAAGTAATACTCACAACTCTGTGTAGCTTCATGACAATTCTCATGCACTGGTCTGTAGTAGCATAACTGAGCAAACTACAGGTTGTAGTAGTGTCATTAATAGGACTCCTGTCTAAACTTGATAACTTTAAATAAGACTACTCAATAAATAGGGGTGGTCAATACAGAAGTGGTTGTTCAGTATGAATGGGTGTGATCAGTTCAATTCGATTTGGTCAGTTGATTGGGTTGCTCAATTTCTTACATATATATTTTGGTATTGAAGCTGATATATTATTCATGGCGTAATACAACTAAGCATCAGTAGGGTGTTCCAGTATCTTCTAGAAATATGGCTCTGTAATGTTGCGAAGAAGCCCTCAAGCTACCTTGGGGGAAAAAAATGAGCGTGGTAGCTCTTTCGGCCGCTTCGAAATAACGCCGAATAGTAGCCAGTGTGCAGAGCTGTATTTCCGTCAAAGACGGAGATACAGATTTCAAAGCATTTCCGTTTATGTTTATTTTGCCCCATTTATTCCATTCATCATATTGCATTAGGTTGGTAGTGTTACTTATAGATTAGTGTACATATTACACAATGAAATAGTGGCAAACATGCCAAAAGTTACTCATAAACCAATAATTTTATATGACAGTTATTATTATTATTATTATTGTTATTATAGCTGAATCTGAAAGAAAGAAGTTTGTTGGTATGCTAGAAGGCCAGGAGGAGGTGGTATACACAATTAGCAGAGAGAGTCTTTTCAGTGACTTACTGTCACTGTACACAGCAGGAGACAAAGTTGGGTTTCGGTGCCCTTTTCGATTTTCTTTGACTGATGAAAGGGCTGTGGATGCTGGTGGGGTCACCAAAGATGTCTTTTCATCCTTTTTTGAAGAAACGTATGTATGTTTCTTTGATGGCACCTGTCTACTTCATCCTGCAATTCATGCCTCATTAGACATGTCTACCTTTTCCATATTGGGGGGAATTATATCTCATGCTTATCTTGTTGCTGGTGTGTTTCCTGACAAAGTAGCATTCCCCTGTCTGGTTGCTGTTCTTCTCAGCTTGAAGTTTGCTGTGCCCGATTCTATCTTTCAGGAAACATTTATTAACTCATTAAGCATTCATGAAGCTTCTATTGTCCAGAAGGCTCTTATTACAAGGGGGTTAGCATTTACAAATGATGTTAAAACAGAGCTGGTTTCGATATTAAGTTGTCATGGATGCAGAGCAGTCCCACAACCATCCACTCTGATTCAACTTCTTGTGCAGGCTGCACGTTACACATTTTTTGTTCGGCCTGCAGCAGCTTTGCACCTGATGAATGAAGGTATTCCTTTAAAACATCGTCCTTTTTGGAAACGCATGACAGTGAATAATATGTATTCCATTTATTCATCGCTTTCTGTTTCAAAGGTAAAAGTTTTACATCTACTCAAAGAGCCGTATCTTTTAAGTGAATCAGAAGAAGAAGTTTTTCAGTATCTCAAGAGATTTGTTGGCAATATGTTAGTAACTTCGTGCATTTCTATGATTTGTTACTGGAAGTTTTGTAATAAGTGTCCCAAATATCCTTGTTGTTTTTAATGGTTCAGATGGTCTAGCTAGGCGACCTATGAGCCATACTTGCTCTGCAACGCTGGAGCTTTCGTCAACTTATAAATCGCTTCCAGAGTTTGTGTCCGAGTTCAGAGCTATTCTGTGTGATCCAGTATACTCGTGGAGGATGGACGCTGTTTGAAGTTTGTTCCACCTACATAATCAACTCTGATCAAGTTTTGTTTTCATGTCATCTATTGCAGTCTAGAAAGAAATTTTTTTGTTAACTTGACTTGGTTATGTTTCACATTCAAATCAGTCTACTTGTCCAATTTTCATTTATTTACTTTTAAAGGAAGTTGGCTAAATTACTGTCTAATGAGAGAAGGGAGGGAGTGAAATTGTTAAGAGTGGACATTTGAATTGCTAGCTGTACACTCTGGTGGTTATAAGAATCAACTTTCTGTCTAATGAGACCTAGATATGCAAAAAAAAAAATTTTTTTTAATTAGTTTGCTATGCTCAATGTAGAGTTCCATTGTAAAATAAATACTAATCTCTCAGTAAATGATGCAAGCATTTGGGGGAAACTTGTGCACAAGCATTACATTATAGGTCAAAATTCACATTCTGGACGATGACTACATAAGGGTAGAAATGGGGGTCAGAGGAAAAGAATTCGTTGTGATAGTGCCGGTGTTACTGCTACCTAGCTATGCATCATCCAGAGGTTTGTTGAAGTAATTAACAGCTTGATTCAAGACTGCATTCATGTTTATTGTATTATAATTACAGGACAGATCAAATAGATATTGTACATTACACACTTTAATCGCGAGTTTTCTGCAAAGTTGGGTCAAACATCATGTAATAAATAGCAGAAGTTCAATCCTTTATATTATATTTCTTTGCAATTACCTCTTTAGTTGTGGTAAGCTGCTTTTTGATGCACACTTGTCAACTAAGCAATTCTAACTGATTGGTATAATAAATTAAGCATTTGTAACCATTTAATAACGTAACTAGCTACATAAAATGAGCATTGACATTCCTCAAGCAAACAAAAATGTCAGATGTTTTTGCATCTGTAGCTACTATCTGTAAGATATTTATGAGCATGTCAGAGCATGATGTTGGGTCTGGCCTCTCATGATGGTAGGTACCGCTTCTCTGGACACAGGACTGAAGGTTATTCACTTGTTGCTGTTGTAATTGGAATAGTAAATTAGTCATAGTAGCAGACACATTAAAGAACTGCTGTGAGGCGTAATATAACAATGATATTTTGTGTCGGGCCCTCTACTTCTTTGGCTAGGTCCACCCAACAATGCTATAATAGCTTCCTGTCAGTTCAAGTTTTAACTTAATTTTGATATATCCAAATTAAGATAATGAGTGAGAGTGTTTCAATCAAAGAGTCAGAACTCATGACTGTCCCTGGTCAGCCCTTTTATAGACTGCCAATGGGATCACAAGAAAACAGAACATAATGAAAAACTGACCAATCACAGAGATGATAATGAATTATTAAAGTAACCAATCACATGAGAGCACAAACATTCACACAATTGTAACAAGTAACCTAGGCAACATAAAAATGATACATAAAATACAGCTGCTACTACAACTATTGAAACTAACACACAAACAACATACAAACATACGTACATACAGAATAAATGTCTGGCAATAAGTTAATAATACTGTTGTGGGGTGTGGTCCCCACATTTTGCATTGGGAAAAATGCCCTCGCTGTTGTCCCCATGGGTTCCTCCTATAATTTAGCAGTGTGCTTTTTATTAACAACACTGTCAATACTTACAGTTTGTTTAGCAAGCACAAGCAAAAGCTATGGTTGCCTGGCTTAGTGTGACAATAAAATGTGATGCAGAAAGTGCTTGGGAGAGTTGAGAATTCACTTACTTACAAAAGGAAAACTTCATAGACCCTTATGCTTTTTGTGATGTGCAAGATGCCTACAAATTTGGCCAAGAAAACAATGTTTTTTGTGAACCAAGCTGCTATTGCTAACTTCCAAAATGTTTTTTCTTTTTTTTTTCCTACTAATGGTGTCAAAAGTTTGTGAAAAAAATCTGAGAAACATAAATTCAAATTGGTATGGCCTAGCTAAGTGACATTCATAATACGTCATTAAAAAGTATTATGCACAATCAAACTTCCAATTAACGTGGTTTGGCTTTATCTTTAAGTTGTATGGAGCAGACATCTGGTGCACATGTTATCTCAGGTTTCATTTGGTACTAAGTGCACTACATTAATGATACATTTCATTTACATGTCATACAGGAAATTTGTGATATCAGGTACATGATTGACTAAATTTTGACATTTGGTCTATATGTACCTGAAATGTACCTGAAATCCGAAATTTGACATGTAATGAAATATATCTTCTTTTTGTAGCTAGTGGTGCTCCTAGGATGTTCATATTGGCCTCCCTTCATTTTTAAGTGTGCATAGTTAGTCTGACTGATCTTGGAGTGATGTGAAAATGTTCAATCAGTTATCACTGAATAAAACTATTTCTGTGCTAAACTTCTTCATTACTCTATGTCACACCTGGGCCTGCCCCTCCCAGTGGAGAGAGTTCGGAGATGGCCTAGTGAGGCACTTGACCACCTGTATGCCCTAACTTGATGTGCCCCAGAAAGTTGTGGAGGGTGGGTGAGGTTAGCTTTTTCATCGCGCTTCAGCCTCTCCGGTTAACACCTCTTAGTGACATGAGTTATATATCAATAATGTGTTATAAGATTACCAACAGAGTCTTCAAGAGATGATTCTTGTTGGCAGGAAGGAAATGTGTTTCTCAGCATTAAAAAAAACTTTCTTGATGCAGCTGAAAGGCATACATGATTTAGCTAGTTCAGTTCAGAAGTTTAGTCTTACGCAAATTCCACTATTAAATTTGCTTAGACAAATGGCCACCCTATGAAATGAAATAATCAGCTATAATGCTTGTTGGTTAATAATTACAATAGCTAGTAATTATTGTACCAGTTAACTAACAACTTAGATATAGCTATATCATTACGTATCATTTGATTTTATTGGTTACCTTATTAAAATATTCAGAATAATCAAGATTCAATATACATAGATTGGCTACTCACAAAAAAAAAAAAATAATGCAGCTTAATAATTGTGACAGTCTATGGGAAAAGGGGGCACTTCACTCAAACAAACAAAATTGAGTTTTTTATACTAATAAAAAGCTACAATTTATCTCAACTTAGTGCTAAAATACTGGAGGGTAAAACCTTCCCCGTGCAGAGAAACTGGCAGTTGAACTGGGCTGTATTCAGCAGAGCAAGTAAACTACAAATCGAGAAAACATAAATTGAATTTCCACTTCCGGTATAACTAGTGGTGTGCTTGAGCACAAATGGCGAGCGAGCCTAAAGACTGTACTATTTTTATATGAATGATTTTGACTTCTAACACTGAAGCTACTGAATATAAGGTCCAGTTTTTTAATTTACCATACAGGGTAAAGGGATTTCAGTGCCATAGTAACAACTCTCTGCAACTGCTTGGAAGGAAAACAACAACAAAACAATACACGTTATTTAAAAGTTTTTTTTGTGATATTCTTTAGCTAAGTAGTGGTTGTAACACACAATGCTTTGACACAACAACTGGACATGCACCTACACAGACTTACCTTCGCAGTAGTCTAGTGAACAATGTATTTTCAAGTAAATACTGTTGTGCACGGCTTATAACCATAACAAAGAGCGCATTGACTTACCACCGCCACTAACTCGAATAGAAATGGAAGTCCCTTAAGTTGTCAAGTTTGAACTGCACCGGCAAAAGAATTCAAAACGGTAAACAATTCAATTTCTAGGGTGATACGGGTACTGATCGCTAAACCAGAGGATTCTGTTTAGTGCAATTTGGGACGGGGTCGACAACCGAACTAACACAAAAACGTGAGGGTCAAAGTACAAAAATGCCTTACGTACGTCCATACATATATACAAATAAACAAACTGACATCCCCGATTTTCGATTGTGTTACCCCTGTAAGTGTCTCGCTCGCTACGCTCGCTCGCCAATTAATGTTTCCGTATACTTAACGGCGTACTCCGCATACGCAATTAAATCGTACAGCCGCTTTTTAACGGCGACTAACGAAGTTTGCGTAGAGTTCTTTTTAGCTTTCAGAGTGTCTCACAGCCTGTCTTGTCGGAATCCTTGGCTACTCTACTCCATGTAGTGGTAAACTTTCAACCAGAGGTAAGCTGTAGATTGCTTGCACTATTCTCAAAGCTATGCAGTTTTTTTTAGCTGCTTGTTTGAAACTCCGCCCATTCCCCGTTTATTGTACTTCGAGAACAAGAGAGAATAAAAAGTAGCTTGTCTTTCCACGGCACGCTTGGGGTCTTTTAAGTTGTTTCGGCATTTGAAATTTGGCATAGACTTAGAGTAAGGGTCACTAAGACTAATTCTGCAAAAAACAAAAATAGGAGAAAGAAAGAATTTTTCCTATGACTTACTTTTGGAGCCTATAAAAGTGAAGTGCCCCCTTTTCCCATAGACTGTCACAATTAGCTAGATTAAACAGAATTCTAGCTACTGTAAAACCTCCCCTCTAGACCCAACCTTTTCTCCTATGGGTTGGCATGAGCAAAATGCTGCTTGTTTTGTCTGATACTGCCTCTTACTACCCACACACCTCTTTTCTAACCGACATTTGCGTGGTGACGTCAAGCATAAGTTGCAGCTGAAACGTCGACGTTATAAAGTGTAAGCCGAGACGTCGACGTTGATAACAAACTGAGACATTTATCTGGGACGTCGACGTGTACAAACGGCATTCCATACGCCCGGACCAAATTTCCTGTGACACCGACATGCTAGACTACTAGTGGTGTGCTTGAGCACAAATGGCGAGCGAGCCTAAAGACTATACTATTGATTTTGACTTCTAACACTGAAGCTACTGGAAATAAGGTCCAGTTTTTAAATTTAGCATACAGGGTAAAGGGATTTCAGTGCCATAGTAACAACTCTCTGCAACTGCTTGAATTGAAGGAAAAAACAACAACAAAACAATACACATTATTTAAAAGTTTTCTTTGTGATATTCTTTAGCTAAGTAGTGGTTGTAACACACAATGCTTTGACACAACTGGACATGCACCTACACAGACTTACCTTCACGGTAGTCTAGTGGACAATGTATTTTCAAGTAAATACTGTTGCGCACGGCTTATAACCATGACAAAGAACGCATTGAATTACCACCGCCACTAACTCGAATAGAAATGGAAGTCCCTTAACTGCACCCGCAAAAGAATTCAAAACGGTAAACAATTCAATTTCTAGGGTGATACGGGTACTGATCGATAAACCAGAGGATTCTGTTTAGTGCAATTTGGGACAGGGTCGACCATATAACTAACACAAAAACGCGAGGGTCAAAGTACAAAATGACATACGTACGTCCAAACATATATACAAATAAATAAATAAACTAGTGGTGTGCTTGAGCACAAATGGCGAGCGAGCCTGATGGTTAGGTAACATAAAATGTTACTATGGTTTAGCTTACTTCATGAAAACACTATAATAGCAGTTATGACATTTGATTTCAGTAAACAAATACAAAATCACTCTCTTACCAACTTTTGTAGTATCAAACATCAACCATTATGATAATCTCAATCACCAGTAACTCTTGAACAAGCTCTCAGCTACGATAAAAAATAAACCAGTGTTATTATTTGTAATTTTAGTCAACAAATATGGAATTACTACTTACATCATTCTTGAGTATTGATAACTTCTGTAGTATCAAATTGAAGTTATTTTGACCATCTGAATTAGCTAGAATTCTTGACAACAAGCTCTCACCTACAAAAACAAAAGACAATCAATTTTAGCACACAAATACAAAATTACTTTCTTACCTCATTTTCTTGAGCAGTGGTAACTTTTGTAGTACCAAATTTGAGCCAATCTGACTATTTGAATTTACCAGTCACTGTTGACTAGCTCTTAGCTACAAAAAAGAAAGGCCAGAGTTAATTTGCATATTTAGCTAACAAATATGGAATTGCGTACTTATCTCAGCTTCCCTCGAGAAGTAGTAGCTTCCATAGCATTAATACTACGGCATTCTGACTACCAACGGCTCTTGACAACCAACAACCGGCACTCCGTATCCCCCCATAAAATGGCGAAGTTTTGAAATTAAGTCTGGAAAAGGGTCTTCAATGCCATAGTAACCGGTCGAATCAACTTTTTGTGTCTTGAAAACAAGCGTTTTAGCAGGAATTTTCTCATACTTTGGAGCTTAAGTATAAAGTAAGGTTTGCTTAATGCTGTAGTTTCAGAATAAACTGGAGTAAAGCCTAAATAGCCGTGTTTTTAGGAGAAAAACGTTCCCCGCGCGCGCGTTTAAAGAGCATACGTACCATCCATACATACATACATACATATATATATATAACATATACCCGATTTTGCATTATCCACCCCTAATACTGTCTCGCTCGCTTCGCTCGCTCGCCAACTAGTGGTGTGCTTGAGCACAAATGGCGAGCGAGCCTGATGGTTAGGTAACATAAAATGTTACTATGGTTTAGCTTACTTCATGAAAACACTATAATAGCAGTTATGACATTTGATTTCAGTAAACAAATACAAAATCACTCTCTTACCAACTTTTGTAGTATCAAACATCAACCATTATGATAATCTCAATCACCAGTAACTCTTGAACAAGCTCTCAGCTACGATAAAAAATAAACCAGTGTTATTATTTGTAATTTTAGTCAACAAATATGGAATTACTACTTACATCATTCTTGAGTATTGATAACTTCTGTAGTATCAAATTGAAGTTACTTTTTGACCATCTGAATCACCTTGAATTCTTGACAACAAGCTCTCACCTACAAAAACAAAAGACAATCAATTTTAGCACACAAATACAAAATTACTTTCTTACCTCATTTTCTTGAGCAGTGGTAACTTTTGTAGTACCAAATTTGAGCCAATCTGACTATTTGAATTTACCAGTCACTCTTGACAAGCTCTTAGCTACAAAAAAGAAAGGCCAGAGTTAATTTTGCATATTTAGCTAACAAATATGGAATTGCGTACTTATCTCAGCTTCCCTCGAGAAGTAGTAGCTTCCATAGCTTTAATACTACGGTATTCTGACTACCAACGGCTCTTGACAACCAACAACCGGCACTCCGTATCCCCCCATAAAACGGCGAAGTTTTGAAATTAAGTCTGGAAAAGGGTATTCAATGCCGCCATAGTAACCTGTCGAATCAACTTTTTATGTCTTGAAAACAAGCATTTTAGCAGGAATTTTCTCATACTTTGGAGCTTAAGTGTTTGCTTAATGCTGTAGTTTCAGAATAAACCGGAATCAAGCCTAAATAGAGCCGTGTTTTTAGGAGAAAAAAGTTCCGCGCGCGCGCGTTTAAAGAGCATATGTACCATCCATACATACATACATTATATATATATAACATATACCCGATTTTGCATTATCCACCCCTAATACTGTCTCGCTCGCTTCGCTCGCTCGCCAATAAACATCCCCGATTTTCGATTGTGTTACCCCTGTAAGTGTCTCGCTCGCTACGCTCGCTCACCAAATAACTAACTGTGATCAGTGGACTACCGGGCGGAAGGTCAAGTTTACACGTTAGTGGAAAGCGCATGCGTGTTATGGTTTCACCAACTACGAAAAGGGTGCGTCACAGTTAATAGGTTTTGTTTTGCTAGTTGAAGTTCTCGATTTTGAAGAGACGACAGAACCTGCGTTAACGTACTGCATTGGGTGAGTAGTGTATTTTTACTCTTACCATCATTTTTGCGTAAAGGTAAACAATTTTATGGACCTATTTGAGAGCAATGACAGTATGTAATCTCTTGTCTGTAACTTTGGTGAAACTCTCTCAGATCTAGCATGTCATTAGTATCTTGGCTACATCACTCCCAGTTAGAAAGATAAGCTAACTAATAGCTATATAGACCACTCACTTTCTTACCTGAATATCCATTCGATTGTTTCTTTGTGAATATTCATCACTCAAATGGACTCACCTCCTATTTTTTGTGCATCTGCAGAGTTTTAACAGATTCTGGTATATTTTTCTACGCTTATTGACAGTCAGCTGTATGATAGTCACCAGTCAAATAGTTGGTAGGGTCATTTGTTAAATGATGCACAACTCTTTATTAAACATGATAGGAAAGATATAATCTCAAAATTTTCTCCACAGAATGTTTGACAACAATCTTCATGCGAATGTTGAACAAATTCTTCATTAAAATTTTTTTTTCTAATGTTATCAGAACAGTAGTTTTATAAGCATCTGAACTAATATTATGATTTCATGTAATTGTGTAATCTGATCCACAATCTTCAATCAATTATCTGTGATTTATACCTGGCATATTATGTTACATGTCATTGTCTAGCAGTACGGATTTCTCAGTTGTGAAGGTTGAGTGACTTCTGTTATTATACTAATTTCATTCTGACCAGGTAAAGCATATTGCAGAAGCAGTTGATTGCATTCTTCACTCGAATTGTAACATACCTAGAAGTAAGTCTTTCTTGTATGAATTTTATTTGTTTTTTGAAACACATTCTGTAGAATGTTTGTTATCAGTTAATTAAATATTACTGACTAGCTGTACCCAGCCACACAGTGGCACTTGACTTATTGAAAAGTAAGAATGCATTAGCATAAATTAATTTTATTCATCTTAACAGTCTCTATTGTTGGTTAAGGTTACATCAGTTTCACTTTTCAGTTTGAAATGAAAAATGGGGCCATTGTACTGTAAGCAATTTCTGTTTGCCATTGCCCGTTCAGACCACCACCATGCCAAGGCGTAGCAGTACAGTTTTCATTGGTCAGGCAGACTGACTTTTATGTAGGTTGGGTGTGGAAGGGGGGGGGGGCTGAAAGAGAAGGTGAAAGTCGATTAACTGTAAAAAGCGGTTGGAATCAGCAAGGTATGGTAGCGTAAGTTTAAAAGAGAATGGAAAAAGAAGGAAAAAGGCGCAATATTAGCTAATTGTAACTAAAGTGTTGGTGTAATCGACAGTAAAGGCTGTTCTGTTTTAAAAAGGAAGGCGAAAGTACGAAAAAGAAGGCCAAAGTCTCGCAAAGCTTAAGTCCGCAATCATGATTGTAGGACAGAGAGATTCAGAAGCAAGAGATGTAGATAGAGCAAAAGAAAGGAAAGGTGGGTGATAAAAGCTGAGATTGTTCAGAAAAAAAGACAGCAGGAGAGGGAAACTTATGCAATATAAAGTTAACCAATGATAGAGAATGATAACTGAGCTAGATAAGTTTTGCCACTGCATTTTTACTTTGCAATAATATTAAGCACCACTGTGTGGTGGGATACTTGCTAGTATATATAATAATATGCTTCTCTGTCAGTAATGACAACTGATGACAACAACTACGGTAGGTGGATTCACGATATTTACTGAACTGAGCCGAGTGAGTAAATGTTGTCAGAACACGTAGGAAAACCAACAAATTAGGATGTTGTGTGAATCGAGGTGTGCCAAGCATAGCAAGTGAGGTTGCCCTAGGTGAGGACAGGAAAAGTATTTAAAGTGTTCAAAAGGGAAGGCAGCAGTTCCATAAAGCCTAAATTTATCCATAATTATAGATTGAAGGACAGAAGCAGGAAGAGGTAGACAAAGGAGGAAAAGAGAATTTTTGATTCAAGAAGAAAGAGCTGAAGAAAGGAAAAAAAAAGAGAGCAGGAGAAAAAAATGATGTAACTAAACTAAGTGGTAGAGGACATAAGAAAATCTTTTGTGCTACTGCATTCACTAAAGTTAGTACATCAAGCTAATTAATTATTGTATCAGTGTGTCATATCTATCAAAATGAATGATGTAATGGATCATGTATTGCTTTAATGATAAATATTATTGTTTATAGAACAAAAATGGAGCCATATTCTCCTGAATACACTGTGATTTCTAATTGTACCATGAAATTAGAGAAAGCCCTTAAAGATAATCGAGATATTGTCCATTTTCTTGAGCGTACTTATTTCATCTCTAAAGATATTCATGACACTGTATTGAGTGCTACATGTCCACTCACACCATTGGAAAAATCAGGGAGGCTGGTGGAAAAAATACGGGACAAAATCGAACTGAATTCACAGAATTTGTATGTATTGATGAAAGAATTTAAGTCCTACAGAGAAATTTATCAAGATATTATTGATATTTTGGAATTGGAAATGAAAAGACAAGGAATTTTATCTGAATTAAAAAACTCGGGTGAGTATTGATGGCAGCATGCATAATAAGTTATATCATGAGACATGAGAAATGCACACTAGATTTGTTGAAACCAATAGAGTTAACATCCCTGAAAATCTCACAAGGATCGATCTATCTTATACATAAAAAACAATATTTCTCTCCTCTATACGCCCACTTTGAAGAAGTGTCAGAGATCAATTTACTTATCTTACATGACACTTTCATATTTATGCGAGTAATTTTAACCCTGCTGATTTTGATTAGCTGTACCTTATCATCAATGTTTATTAGTTCAGCTGTTTGTTTGTGATAGCTATCACTAGTGCAAATATTCATGTGTGTGGTATGTTTATTTGAGCAAAGTAATTTGATTAGTAATCACAATGGTTTGCTCAATGTGATATTTCCAAGTAGTACAAACAACTAAATTTTGAGGAATATTTGTTGCAGAGCTACCACTATTGGAGAAAATTGTGATATGACAGTATTTTGAAGTTAAGATTTATTATATGGCTCTATATACTGAGAGGTATCATTGGAGCTAGAGCAATAGCTTTAAACAATCTAAGTAAATGTAACTATTTGTTGTTAACCATTTCACCGCTGAATTGTCAGGGAAATAAAAAAATTAACCTTTGTCTTAAAAATGTCTATAGATAAAAAGAACTGCATGAATGGCGGTGAAAGGGTTAAAATCAATTAGTTTTGCATTCATATCTATACATATTTGCAAGTTAAATTTTCAAAAGGGGTATTACCATGTTTGAATTACTGAATGTGAACTATGGCATGCTTATCATTCACACCTTTAGCAAAAACAATTATTTTTCGTATGTTATTATGATTTGTTGAAGTAAAAAACATAGACAAAATAGAAATTCAAATTACTTACAGTATAATTATAGTATCAACTTTTTTTCATAATCAGTATAAAATTAAGTAGAAAATTTAGATAAATTAGAAGGAATGTAAGTGTAATTCGAAATATATATATATTTATACCATGGTTGCTGTGGTAACACCCATGGATTAAAAGTGATATTTTCCCGGTGATTTTTCCTGGGGCTATGATATTTTCCCAGTGCGGTGTCAAGCGAATTCTTCCGTGTTTCCGGCCCAAAATTAAAATTCAATTAAAATTCAATTGAAGCACGCCAGAAAGTTTACTTTAGCAAGTTTACTTTAGCAAGTTTACTTTAGCAAGTTTACTTTAGCATTGTAGCTGCCAGCTGTTATCTCCAGATCTAACTCTACCTGGGCTGCTCAGCAGTAAGCAGTAAAGCAGCTAGCTGTGGTAAATTCCTGTGGTATGAGAGCGGCAGGAGAGTTATATGTGGTAGGGCTGGTCCCATATAGGTGGATAAGAGAGAGTAGTAGTAGCAGCAACTATGGTATAAAACAGTTGTGCCATGGCAACATCAGGGTTATGGAATATCACCACCCTTATCCCTCGGGCTTCGCCCTCAGGATCAGGACGGTTATATCGTTGGCCATGGCATAACTATTACTTATTACATTGCAGAGATATTTTTAGATTTAATATGTTGGAATACTTAATATGGATTCAGATTTTAAAAACGTATATATTAATATTATCATCATGCATCATACATGTTATTATTTTAGTAACAGATGGCACCACAGTGGCTAAGTGTGGCCTTCCAGTATCTTCACTTTGTGCTTCTACTGATGAAGGTAAATAGCAACTTTGTGTTTAATATAAGTCTAACTATTTGTCATTTTTTACAGGTCAAATTGAGTTAAAAAAACGAGTACAGTCACTAGAAGATGACTTTTATGATCTAGTTACTGAATTTGTAGATTATCTGATAGAAAAAAGAACCTCAATCTACGATGTTAAAAAGCATATTAGATTTATTCCACGCTATGTCGGTGCTAGTATCACTCCACTATGGCGTAAACTCAAACCTGAACTAGAAGAAATTACAGAGATCGATGAATTTTTGGAACTGTTAAACTATAATCTTTGGAATTTTCTGGACTATGAGATGTTGGAACATTTGATAAAAAAATGTAAAGTTCATCATATGTCACAAGAAATAGAGAGATATGTTGCTAAAATTGATGACTTTAAAAGAACAACATTGGTAATTCCTTTTATCAAATGCTGGGATGGGCACAAATTGGAAACAATCCCAGATTCTGTGGCGGAACTCGTAGTGAAGTGTGACATCAAAGAAGATATCACTAAGTTTACACTATCTCGTTTGGATGATCTGAGACACTATATTCTAAAGAAATGTGTGCCACTTCTTTCTCACTTTGCATCCGTTCTGTACTATCACAAAATTAGTGAAGGAAGTATATGCGTGTCTTGGTTGTTCCCAGAGAGATTTTCACTTATATTGAAAAATAGAATACAAGATATTTCATTGATACTAGCCCAATACCATATAGTGTGGGTAAAAATTAATGAAGAATGCATTTACTTACAAGAGAGCAAGAGAAAAATATGTAAGTACATGTTTTGTTTCAATTTAATGGGATATAAATCAATTACAGCAGAGTCAGTGGGTTTTTTTTTTTTTGTTCCATACAATATGTCCTGTCTCTTATTTTTGATGGATTGTTTTAGACAGTGGTAGTGTATTACATAATAATGTATCCTAGTAGCACAAATGTAGGATTGGTATGCTGACATACTTATATAGTGCTTGATGGGCCATCTTCATATAGAGCTACTATGCAAGCAATATCATGGGATGTTGTGTGCATGTGAAGTGCATTAAATGAATATATTTTACAAAGACTAATACTTTATTCTGTAGTGTGAGTATTGCATCAATCTTGATTTATTCATGCAGATCGATCTATATCAGAAATATGTCTTGGTGCTCCATCTGATGTCAAGCCTTTCAAAAGTACGTATGAGAAATGTGACCTATTAGTTTTATATGCAATGATTTATTGATACAGGTAGATGTTTGTCAGAAGGAAATATTTTAACTCCAAATGCCAAAATTACACCTTCTGGTATGTCTAGTACAACATACCTAGTGTAATTCAATGTTATTGACCCTGTGTACTTTGATCTGTAGTTAGACGTGACTTAGAAATCACTGAAGTATATAAACGTACTTCACTGGAGTCAAGAACATCATCATTTGGTAAAGATACTTTGAGTAAATCTAATGAAGAATTCAAGAGCATTGATTTCAATATTGTAAGTTGTTTTGCTATGAGTTGGACAAAATGAATGTGTATCTAGGCAGCCATATATAATTAAGAGCAAACTCTTAATACAATATAAGTGACGTTGTACCTGTTGTACTGTTACACACAATCTGACACTGTTAATTTTCCAGTTACTATTTTCTGTTCACCAGCAACAGATATAATATCCCATATTTTTTTAACAAGAAATGGAATTGTATGAAAAAAAAATGCATTGCTAAGAGCACACAGTTTGTACTTAAGATTTTAATGCCCTGCACACTTTGAATAGAGCCAGACAACACTACGCTTTAAATAACTAGAAACTTTTTAAATTTAAGTTTGTATTTAGTGATCCTATTGGGATACATAATCATCATGTTTAGAAAATATATAGTTTTGAAGTTATAACTTTAAATTGTACCACTTATAACTTCACTTTATACTGTCACTTTGACTTTGGGGAGATAGTATGTTTAAGAATAAATTTAATTGAAGATGTATCAACACTCACCTTAAATAGTTACCTCATGCTATATTGCGCAAGCTCATTAACGTCAATGCGCATGCGAGAGAGGATTACAGTACTCCATATGTCTGTCAGTTATTCAGTCAGTAAGTCAGTCAGTCAGTCAGTCATTCTGTCAAATGAATCTCAAGGATGGCAGCCTCCAGAAGATTGAAACAAGCATCAAAATGTTGCACTGGCCATTTTAACCCTTTCATCATAGGATTTATTTAGACATTTTGAAAAATTTATATAAAATCAGGACTTTAATATGGTCCATAGCAACCATAGAAAAAAATTGTCTATATAAAATATACATTACAGAAAAAATGTTTATGTTGCCTGGCAACCAATGTGTGGTAATCACCACTGGTAAACAACAACATGAACATAGTTGTCTGGAAAGCCACGGCAATGAATAATGTTATTTTGAACTCCAAACTGGTTCAAGCCAGTCCATGGATTCTTTTACTGTACAGCTACTTCATGGGACAAAACTAAACAACTAAGGTTTCATATTTAGCCTGGGCTCAATTTCACGAACCTATTAACCTGTATAAAAATTGTATTAGACGTATCTTTCTAATCATTCTTCAAACAAGTTATTATTTCTATAATAGACCATATAATCAGTAATGTTGATGTGAATTTGAGTTGATATGTGTTTATAAAATATAGAGCATAAATAACCATGAAGTACAAAAAATGAATAACTGAAAATTGTGCATAAACTATCAAATATTGTGCATGTTTCATTATAAAATACAGATATAAAAAATATGGGCAGTTAGTTTCATGAAGTGAAGTCTACAAGGGTGTGATACTTTTGAAACAGTTTCTTTCAGATGATACACATAAATGCACTTTGCAGTACTCACATTGAACACGAGACTCATGGCGATTCCCAACAACAGTAAGCTTATTTGTTCTTTATGATAGCTGAACATACAGCATAATTCCCCTTTCTATCTGCATGCTTAGGCCAATGACCTTAATTTACATTCAGTCTATCTAGCTGAAGATGCTCAACAGATCGTGGACGACCAGCACTACGACATCATGTAGAGAAGCTACCAATGAGCTGTTTTGCTCAAGCCTAAATAACAGCATATCTCTCTTTTTTCTACCTTGCTGTTGATGTTCATTAGACCTGACCATTTTTTCAATACAAAAACTATTCAAAATGTAAACTTCCAAACAAAAGAAAAAATTCGCCTCCACCACTTCCTTGATTTTTTACCAACATTATAGTAACTCTCAAGTTGATCTCCCCTATCTACACCTCGCATATACTTCTGGTAATCAGATAAGCATGGTGGACATTGAATATCTGCTTGAGTACCATCAGCCTGCCTCCTCTTCACTGTAGGGTTTCCAATATGCTCACCAATGTGCATTGTAGATAAAAAATTGCATAGACCTCTCGTCAACCATGAACATGCAAGAAGAGGACCATTAATTATTTATTTCAGAAGCCTTGACGATCAGCTCAAATGGAAAACTTACTCTCTGGGGACGTACGGTACCACATGCATTGATGCCTTGGTGCTTATAAAGCCTATATTTCATGTACTGTTTGAAGCGAAGTCTACCTTTGAAAGGTATCATGACTTCATCAATAGTACATGATTGATGCATTTGAAACTCAGATTCCAACAGTGGACAAAGCAAGTTCAATAATTTCCGAACTTTGAATAATTTATTATGTCCATTATGACCATATGGAACCTGCTTGCTATTGTCATTCAAGTGAAAAGACCTGAATAACTGTTCAAATTTAGTTTTAGGCATAATGTTACTAATGCCTGGAGTACTAATGAGTGGAAAATTAGTGGACCAGTATAATTCCAGTCGTGGTAACCTCACAATTCCCATCAAAATCAAAATGCCCACAAATGCCTTTAACTCTTCAACAGTTGTATCATTCCAAACACGACCACCAAGATTATTTGTTACACAGGTACCAGCATAACGGTTAATTTCTAGCTCAACTGTGTCCAAATGCTGCTGCCCAGCATAAGCAAATAATCCTTCACCCTCCTCGTCGCTAGCTTCATTCTCAGAAAGACCGAAGCCGTCGTCGAATAAGCGCTGAATATTTAATAATAAATAATGTTTGTTTTTATTCTCTTTATGAAGACAGCATTAATGTCTACAGTTTATTGTATGCAGTGCATATCTACTTACTCAAGCTTAACAATATCAACGTGTGTGAACATACATTATTGCATGTTCATATTGATACTACTCTAAATAAATTATTCTTTTGGTATTTGTAATAGCTAGCTAGTATATAGTAATACTAAGGGTTCAGCACCCTTGGTGCTTCATTAACCTAGTAGATATAGCAACCAGCCTAACTCTCCAGTTTTCTCTCTCTTTCACAGGCTTTTTAAACAATACAGAATTAAAAATAGCGCACAAGCGCTCTGCCACTTAACTATGACAACCACCCAGCGAACAAACAAGTGGCAGAGCGCTTGTGCGCTATTTTTAATTCTGTATTGTTTAAAAACAGTGTCTCACTGTCAACAGACCAATGAAATTTCTCTTTTTTCAAAGAATCTTATTATTCGTTCTGGCATTCTCTTGTCTCTGAATAAAATCTATCTCCAATGTCTTTTTTCTTTCTGATCTCTTCTGATATCTCAAAATATTTTTCCTCATATTTCCTCCTACTTTCTTTCTCTTTAGCCCAATGCTGTTTCTAAGCCTCATGTTGAGCAAGCTGAGCTGCTTTCTGAGATTCTGAATCATTCTTGACTAATTTAGCATCTTATCTAAGTCGATCCAGTTCCTGACATCTCAATACTGCTTCCTCCTGTCTGTAAGCTTCATTGTGTTAGCTATAGCTTCCATTATGAGTGCCATTGAAGATTGAAGTACGTCCATATGCTTATTCTCACTTGTTGGACCAGCTATTGTAGAAACATCCAAGCTACATAACACGAATCAGACCACTCTTCATCTATTCTTCCATTTCTTTAACATTCCTTGCTTTGGCACCTCCTTTTTCAGTCATCTTTTCTTTCCCAGAACCTGACATTTTAGTCTCTCGAGTGTGGGTACTTCTCTTGCTTGCCACTGCAACCAAATGTGGGACTCCTCTGCTGCTCAGGTACTCCCAAGTGATGAACACAAAACAACAAAAGTTGCTAAGAGTACACATTACAGAACATGCAACAGTCACAGTGACTCCGTCAAGTATTGTGAAACTAAGGCCACTGGGACTTAGAGCAGGGGCGGATTGTACGAACCCCCCTTTTTTCAGAATGAGCTCTCATTTTTTTTATCTACTTTGTTTCTTACTCGTATGTGGAAATAAAAATATAATAGCACTAACTTTTAGTTTGTCAATGTTTCTCCTCATCCCCCAGTAATTGCTAGTTTCTTAACCAGCAATTTTCAGAGGAAAAATGGAACAGTCCACGGAGAATGGCAGGTAAGTAGTTAATTGCCATCTTTTAAAGAACGCACCTCACTGATATGCTGAGTCAGCAGACCTAGCTCATAGTATGCCAAATCAGAGCAATTATTTGACATTATTCAATCTTGAGAGAATTTAGTGGTTGTTGCTTATTCAATCTTTTCTTCATGGTTGAATTTTAACAGTTAACCAAAACATCTTAGTGTATTATTTTCATTTTTTCTCAGTTACTTACCTATTCACCTCCTTTTCTTTAATGCAAACAAAATACCTCAGTTTTGGTCTTAGTTTTAATTGTTTTCTTTCCTGATTTAAGCAGTATGATGTAATTTCTGGGCAGTCACCATAATGCTAATTATTGTGTGAATGAGAGGATAATCTTGTAGGGAATACAAAGCCAACATTTTCCACCAGTAGCTATAGTTATTCAGATCCTTCTTGAAAAGCGCCCCCCCCCTAAAAATTCCTAGATCCGCCCCGTAATAATGAAGTAAGTTTAGTCTGTGATATATCAACAGATTATTTTACAAGTTTAAGAGGCCAGTTTATTTTAAAACACAGTCTATCTGCAGTATCTGCAGTTACCGATCAAAATGTTATCTGATTTTAAGTATTGATCACCGCTGTACGTGACTTATTTCTTTCTGTTATCCTCTCATCATCATTATGAGTGCAGATTCTGGCAAATGCTTTTTACTACTCCAAATTTTATTGTCACATTCTTTGTCATCTCCTGATGTCATAAAAATTATAAGTATTATATGATTTAAATTTTATACTATTTAGCATAATATAATGAATATCTATTATAATAATAATCTTGTGTGTCAGTAATGACGACAACAGTGTGTTCATGAATAATTCATGAGCTTAAACAGTTTGGTAGAGCATTGGCATTACACTGACGTGGTAAAGTGTCATTTACATTCAGTAGAAAGTGATTAATTGTAACTGAAAAGCAGGAGTAATAAAAGAGGGAGAGCGGCGTAGGTTTCATAAAGGAACGTAAAAATATGAAAGGGAAGGCAAAAAGGATATTATTTGTAACTAAAAACCAGGCAGAATTGGTGAGGTAAGGCGATCCTGTAAAAATAAGGCAAAAGTATGAAAGAGAAGGCAAGAAGTGAACGACTAATTGGAACTAAAAAGCGGGTGGAATTGAATCGCCAAGTAGAGTTGCATAAGTTCCAGAAAGAAAAGCAAAATTACGAAAAAGAAGGCAAAAGTTTAGCAAAGCCTAAGTCCACAATAAAAGGACAGAGAGATTCAGAAGCAGGAGATGTAGACAAAGGGTGGAGATGGGACTCCAAGACACTCAAGAAGAAAGAGCTGAAATAAAGGAGGTGGGGGATAAGAAAAGCTGAGATAGCATGGATCTCTACCATACAACAAGAAGATGGAGATTCTTTTGTATTTTCCTGAAGTACAGACCTGTAGGCAAACAATAGCTGGGTGAGATAATCATCCCAATCATGTCGCTTTGTATCACAACATTTAGCAATTATCCTTATGAGTGTGGAATTCAAGCTCTCCACCAGCCAGTCAGTTGAGGGTCATGTCCACATCAAATATACCAGAGATTAGTGCTGACACCAAATACGCCCCACAGTATTAATTACTCAGGTATAAGAGGACAACTAATTTTATGTTCTACAGACAAGCTTAGCAATTGTCACTGTCTTCTTATCTAATATGGGGGAAACAATCCACATTTTGATTCTATTATTACAACAGCCTCACTAATGCAGTGGAATATTCCTTCTGCTGGTATTGGCAGCAGCAGTGGTTAAAAAGTTTGACAAGAATTTTTGTAGAAGCACACTCTAAGTGCCCTGTGCAGAACCTTCTGATTTCTTTCCTCATCCCACACTAGCAAGCATAATTTCTCCACCGCATATACACTAGTAGTTCTGGAATTGTTGTTTATCTTGATCTACAGACTTTTAATTTAAAGTATTTGTTCATTTTCCAAAACCTTGAAGAGATTCAAGTGGCTATTGTTCATCTTATAGAGAGCTGGAATATAGACTTAGAGGGAATAGTTACATGCTGTTTAACCATATAGAGCTGGAGTATAGACAAGGGCTTGTGTTTTGTGGTTAGCTGGTGTTCGTGCAAGAAATCACATTTTTAAAATTGTGCCAAAAAATTATAGGGGCACCATCGCCCAGAGCCCCCACCCACTTCCTACACCACGGCACAACAATAGTTCAATGCAATAAGAATATATTCCCCACACTACAAATTTATTGGCCATATTATATCAGACTAATAATTCAGTCATTCTCGGCTGAAATAATTATAATAATAGGACATTTTTTCTCTTTTTACAGCTAATATTTTTAATTATAACTTAACCCGAAATTTTAACTTCTTGCCGAAGTCCTCTTCAGGGGTCAACTGAGGTCGAACTCTCCGTGGTGATAATTAAAAATATGGGCTATTAAAAAGAGAAAAAATGTCCTATTATTAAGATCAATAATTGTTAGACTTAATGCAAACAAAAGTATTAATATCGGTACAAATTCTTTTTTTTTTAGAAAACATTTTTTTCACAAGAAAACTCATTACAAGAAAAATGCCATGCTGCAAAAATGCAAATAAAGAATTACGAAAGTAGCCATGTGACAGATGATCAGATTCCAACCAATAGGATTAGTATTCATGAAGCAGCTCTGCACGGCAAGGTAGAGGACGTCAAACAATCAATAGCTGATTCAAACTGCAATGTGTTTACTGTTAATGACAAAAAACAATCTGCATTACATTTGGCTGTAATAGGAGGCCATATTGAAATAATACAGCGGCTGCTGCTACTAGTAGAAGCTAATGTTTTGCAAGCAGATACTAATGATTTAACACCACTTCATTACGCAGTTATTCTTGGCCATCTTGAAATATTCAAGTCATTAATAAATCCTTTATTGGCTAACTTTTCCATTGGTGATATTCTTAAATTTACAACCTTCAACATCAAATCTTTTCAAGTCAATATCTTCCATATTGCCATAGCCATGAAGCAGTGCGACATTGTATTGTTCATGCTAAATTATTTCTCACATGCTTCATTTACAAGTATCAATTCACTTGCCCTCTCCACTCTACATGACAGCATATTCGAATTACTACTTGATACCAACTGCTTCAGTCCAGAATGCCAGCAAACAGCTCTGTGTGTGGCAGCAGCACGAGGTCAACTAGGAGTAGTCCAGTCTTTACTGAACATCCATCACTGTGATGCATTCTTCAAGATTACAGATGGTCATACTTTACTGCACTGTGCTGCTATGAACGGACAAAATAGTGTAATCAAGCACCTGTACAATTACACTGATATTCCTGACAACATTGGTCAAAAAGAATATGAGACTGTGTTCAAACTAGCAATTACAAACTGTAATGTTGAAATTATTGAAATAGTTACCAAAAACTGTCAGCATTGTGATGTTAATGTAGGATTGATTATTGCTTGTAAAGAGAGTCAAGTAAGCATAGCAAAATATCTCATAGAACACTGTCACAGTGACCCTCTCTTTAGAGATGAAGACAATAACACACCAGTGCTTTTAGCTGCGTTCTCTGGCAATCTAGAATTAGTCAAATATCTCACAGACAACCATTACTGTGATGTTAACATGAGGGGACAATATGGAAGAATGCCACTTCATGTGGCATGTATAGAAGGACATTTAAATGTAGCAAAATATCTCATAGAACACTGTCACAGTGACCCTCTCTCTACAAATGAATACAATAACACACCACTGCATTTAGCTGCTCACTTTGGCAATCTGGAGTTAGTCAAATATCTCGCAGTCAACCCTCTCTGTGATGTTAACATGAGGGGACAATATGGAAGAACGCCACTTCACGCTGCATGTATAAATGGACATTTAAATGTAGCAAAATATCTCATAGAACACTGTCACAGTGATCCTCTCTCTACAGATGAAGACAATGACACACAACTGCATTGTGCTGCTCACTCTGGCAATCTGGAGTTAGTCAAATATCTCGCAGACAACCCTCACTGTGATGTTAACATGAGGGGACAATCTGGAAGAATGCCACTTCATGTGGCATGTATAGTAGGACATTTAAATGTAGCAAAATATCTCATAGAACACTGTCACAGTGACCCTCTCTCTACAGATGAAGACAATGACACACCACTGCATTTAGCTGCTCACTTCGGCAATCTGGAGTTAGTCAAATATCTCGCAGACAACCCTCACTGTGATGTTAACATGAGGGGACAATCTGGAAGAATGCCACTTCATGAGGCATGTATAAATGGACATTTAAATGTAGCAAAATATCTCATAGAACACTGTCACATTGACCCTCTCTCTACAGATGAAGACAATAACACATCACTGCATTGTGCTGCTCACTCTGGCAATCTGGAGTTAGTCAAATATCTCACAGACAACCATCACTGTGATGTTAACATGAGGGGACAATCTGGAAGAATGCCACTTCATGAGGCATGTATAAATGGACATTTAAATGTAGCAAAATATCTCATAGAACACTGTCACAGTGACCCTCTCTCTACAGATGAACACAATAACACACCACTGCATTCAGCTGCTATCTCTGGCAATCTGGAATTAGTCAAATATCACGCAGACAACCATCACTGTGATGTTAACATGAGGGGACAATCTGGAAGAATGCCACTTCATGAGGCATGTATAAATGGACATTTAAATGTAGCAAAATATCTCATAGAACACTGTCACAGTGACCCTCTCTCTACAGATGAACACAATAACACACCACTGCTTGTAGCTGCTTACTTTGGCAATCTGGAGTTAGTCAAATATCTCACAGACAAACCTCGCTGTGACGTTAACATGAGGGGACGATATGGAAGAACGCCACTTCATGAGGCATGTATAAATGGACATGTAAATGTAGCAAAATATCTCATAGAACACTGTGACCCTCTCTCTACAGATGAAGACAGTGACACACCACTGCATTTAGCTGCTCACTTTGGCAATCTGGAATTAGTCAAATATCTCACAGACAACCCTCGCTGTGATGTTAACATGAGGGGACAATCTGGAAGAATGCCACTTCATGAGGCATGTAGAGGAGGACATTTAAATGTAGCCAAATATCTCATAGAACACTGTCACAGTGACCCTCTCTCTACAGATGAAGACAATAACACATCACTGCATTGTGCTGCTCACTCTGGCAATCTGGAGTTAGTCAAATATCTCACAGACAACCATCACTGTGATGTTAACATAAGGGGACAATCTGGAAGAATGCCACTTCATAAGGCATGTATAAATGGACATTTAAATGTAGCAAAATATCTCATAGAACACTGTCACAGTGACCCTCTCTCTACAGATGAACACAATAACACACCACTGTTTGTAGCTGCTCACTTTGGCAATCTGGAGTTAGTCAAATATCTCACAGACAACCCTCGCTGTGATGTTAACATGAGGGGACGATATGGAAGAACGCCACTTCATGAGGCATGTATAAATGGACATTTAAATGTAGCAAAATATCTCATAGAACACTGTCACAGTGACCCTCTCTCTACAGATGAAGACAATAACACACCACTGCATTTAGCTGCTCACTTCGGCAATCTGGAGTTAGTCAAATATCTCAAAGACAACCATTACTGTGATGTTAACATGAGGGGACAATATGGAGGAATGCCACTTCATAAGGCATGTATAAAAGGACATTTAAATGTAACCAAACATCTCATAGAACACTGTCACAGTGACCCTCTCTCTACAGATGAACACAATAACACACCACTGCTTGTAGCTGCTATCTCTGGCAATCTGGTATTAGTCAAATATCTCGCAGACAATCCTCACTGTGATGTTAACATGAGGGGACGATATGGAAGAACGCCACTTCATGAAGCATGTATAAAAGGACATTTAAATGTAGCAAAATATCTCATAGAACACTGTCACAGTGACCCTCTCTCTACAGATGAAGACAATAACACACCACTTCAATTAGCATCTGCCTATAATCATTTGGACCTGATGCATTATCTTTCAAATTCTGAGCCCAAAGTAACAGTTAATCTATCAACCTCTCCAATACCAGAAGTAGTAAGTACTGGATCAAATATTGAGGAATTATACGGCAAAAAGGACAAGAATGTTATCAATCGTTATACTCCAGATCAATTAATTCGTCGTACAGTTGATAGGACTAGAAAGTTGAAATCTGGCATACGTTATGGAATAAAACTGTTGAAATCAAAATATTTTAGAACACAATCATAAATATTGTATTGTACTTTTTTCGTAAAAATACAAGTTCAATGTGTTTATTGATTGTATTAATGTATTTTTTTCAATTAATATAATATTATATACTTATTGAACGAAACTGAGCCATGATGTTGTTTAATTATTTTTATTAAGGTGTTCTATGTATGTGTAGGAAGAAATATTCTTGTAAAGTTTTAAATCTTTTACTTCAGTAGAATGATTTATCCATAGGCCTAACAGCAAATTAAAATATTACCCATCCCTTTTTCGCTATTTATCTTTGTGACCTGCCAAAGGAAAAGGCACTATAGACAAGAAAATCAGTTTTTTGCTGCTAAAAAATAGAAAAAAAGTTTAATATTTCTACTCAGTATCAATTGCAGAATACAATGTGACGAATACTTAATGAGGTGTTGCTTCAATTAGAGTAAAAGTGTTTCAACAATAGGGTAATGTGATGTTACAATTCATTGGATGGTGAAGAAGATTGCTTCTGAATATTTCTAGGTCTTGAAGTGTCCAATTTCCTTACAATAAGATGTAGTCTTACCCTCTAGGTGACTGTCCGTAGCTGCACGCCACTGACCAATCGAGGACTCATGAGATGGTCCAGGCTTCGGCACACTGGAGTAATGGACAGGTGATATAGAAAATGTTTTTGTATGTTCTCAGGAGCTGTGACCAACTCACGAAGAAAACAAACAAACAACAAACTAACAAAAGGCTTATCACGTGGTCTGCAAAAGTGGTGATAAGTAGTAATGAACTCCGACAAAAGGCTGTTTAATCTCTCTCGTCTTTGAAATTAGCAAGTCTACCAGGAATAGGAAGAGCAACAGCTGAAGATAAACTAGTAATAAAGGAATGCTCAACTTGTATAGTCTCAGGACTGGTAATATTTGCAGGTGAGCAACCTGTCAACCCACATGGCGTCGAGTGTTTAAATCTTGATGTTGGTAATCATCAGCCAAGTTAGCGTGGTGTTTATCAGATATTTCATGAAAAAATAAGAATTTCTTTCAACTTATTGGCTTGCCATATGGTAAAAACAGCAACAACAACAACAAAAAACAACACAAACATAGCAATACAACCTGTACTTCAATGGCTCAGAATGTTTGCATTGAAATTGAGCATGAATCTAAGTTAATATGACAGCATCTAGTTCACTGTTAGAGAACATCTTACAGTTGTCTCTCTCGGCTATTATATTTGCAGGGAGTGTTGCACTGCATGAGGTGACTTTTCTATGCCAAGCTTACAATCACATGTAAACTCTCCTCTTGATGATCTTGTGGCCTAACCTCAACTGGTGCACTGCATTTTTGTTCATAGTCATCTAAGCAGACTTCTTCAGGCCCAGTATCTTCGATTTCTACAGGCAGATACTCTGCTTCAGCAAGTACAAATTCCCTGTCTATAACAATACCTGTATCAATGGTGGGCACTTTTGTTTAGCTACTCATATCTCAAGAAAGATTGTTCAAAAGAGATTATACTACCAACTTCTAGAGTAAGATTTTCTTTATCTTCCTATAATAAGAAAAACTTTATAGCAACCAAGAGCATGCCCAGAAAGTGGAGGGAAATTCTAAAAACTTAAAATTCAATTTTCTCAAAAAGCAATTATATATAATAGTTAGACACTGCCGCTAAGGGCACTACTGTGTTTAGGGTCCCGAATGCCTCAGGCTGTGGCGTCCCAAGCGTAGCGAGGGCGCTGCCTGAGGGACCCTAAACACAGTAGCGCCCGATGGTGCGCAGTGCCTAACTAATTTAGAACATAGCAACCACTAACCTGTTTCCAATGCCCTGAGAGGCAGGGCACTACATATAGTAGCCCTCTGTCAGGGCACTACATATAGTGCCCTCGTCTTAGGAACTACGCGATTCAGAGCCCCGCTACGTAATACAAAAACTACAGTAGTTATGTTCTAATGGTCTATAGTGCCTTTCCCCTTGGAGGGTCACTTCAATTTGTAAAGAGCTATGTCTCTTGCAGAAATCATACAAAATGTACCAAAATATATATATTACTAGATCTGCTTCACTGATTAACCCCATTCAATGAGTTGATAGAAAAAAAAGACAACAATTCACAAAAGTTTCAACTTCACAAGCTATCAAGTCTCACAACAAAGTTCTCTCTATGTGTTGACTTGTCCTCTCCTGTTGACTCAACACTATCTGTGGAGGGGGAACTTTACCAATCCTTCGACTGGATCGTGGCGAAGGAGATGCTGCCAAGGTTACTGATCCGTTACTGCCAGCCTGACTGCTACCACTGTAACGAGGAGAGCTGATATGTTGGGTAGGGGTCGACAAATTACCCACCAACACAGTCTCGCACGTTGCCTCAGGTGAAGTCCTAGCTTGCAAGTGTGAGTATGAGTGTGATACAGATACCTGAGGCAAGTTTTGTCCAAGAAATAGAGCAGAGTCTGAATTAGATGGTTGAGAATGGGAGTTCTTTGTTACTGTGTACTTGCCATGAGATGGCGAAGTGTCTGGTGATGGGTGGGCGGAGTTTGGTGTGACAGTGTACTGTCCATGAACTGGGGATGAGGAAGGAGTTGCATGGGAAGAAGTGACCGGTGTGACTCTTGTGGAAGTAGCTGGTGTGACGTGTGAGGATGCCATGGGTGTGGACAGAATTGACGAGGATGTATTGGGAAAGGAGAGATGGTTGTGTGAACTGCTGACAGCTGAAGCCACACCTCCCTGCTGCTGATGTTGTTGCTAAAAAGTTCAATAAAAATCAAAGAGTAAATAAAATGAAAAAAATTAATATAGGCTATTGTAGCTTCAATCATTCAACTTCTTCAATTTTAAACATCACCATCATCATGATCATAATCATCATCATCATCATCAGTCACTTTCGTTATCTGTTTAGGGATGCTATAATATAATGCTAAGGTACAACTTATATTGCTGTTTTTAGGGGTTTGTGCAGTTAACACTAACAAGTCTACCAGTTATAGACTAACCACTTAATTTCGCACTCACCACATCCGCAATATAGCGTAGCTGAGCAATGCATCCTTCCAGCCTTCTGTTGTGCTCCTGTAAGATCTCCACCCTGCCCTGCAGAGCTGTGTTGCGATGCTTCAGAGAGAGCTCTTTGTTGTCATCATTTCCATCTCCATCAGTTTGGGATTCATTCAGCATGTGACCAGCAGGAATCCTCTGATGGTGCTCCTTCATCTGCACGATGTGACGAGAGAGGCTCCTAGAATCACCAACAAAATATAAAAAGTACATATATTAGATAATTCTCTCGGCTTGATTATGACTAAATTGTAGTGATAAAACTTGTCACTCATCTTACATAAGTACGTAAATTGTTAAATGAAATATATATATAATTCTTCATTACAAGAATTCTTACAGTGTTGTTTCCTTCAATTTGTTCATTGATGTCTCCATATCTTCGCCATGGAAATGTGGGTGACGTCCTACCTCATCGATCGCTATAGAGCTCGTTGATGTTTTCTGACCATTAGACAACCTATATTCCAGATTCATAAATATGTCAATATTATGCAGAAATAATTATTTAAAGTAGAACTTTTATTACGTGAACTTTAATAATTCGAACACTCTAAATTTAATAATAGCACATGTATGTATGTGGGACCGCCCTCTGATGTGAAAGAAGACTTTAGTTGTTTTGCTAGCTATGTCCCAGACCAGAGGCTTAGACTTTAAATAAAAACTTAAGCCGAGGTGTACCTGTGGGATACCGGCCACGCTACGGACTCTGGTGGTGAACTATCTACAAGGATTCTGCTAGCCTAAGGTTATTATTACAGTTAAGGCGGCAGTTTCTCTTGTCCTCACATTATCGGTCCTACAATGCAGATACGAAGAATTGCATGACCATGCCCCTCATTAGTGCTAAAAACACATTTTCTGTTGTTCAGATATCTGAACATTTCAGTAACACTTATAAACTGAAGTCCTATTGTACTGAAAGAGTTATGAGTTAATTAATCATTTGTCCAATCTACTCCAAATCACTCACTGTTTCCTGTCAGTGTTACTGTGAAAGGATCTCCTGTTACTGACTGGAGCATCCTCTCTGTTGCTACCAGGCACTCCTCCGTGGCCCCCTCTGGTCCAGGCAGACCTCAGATCTTCAGTCACAGTAAACCTCCTCCCTGGGTGGTTTTCTCCCCGCGTGCCAGTAGCCCTCACGGGAGGCGGGGAGTGTCTGTTGGTGGACCAAGTCTTGCTCTTGTTCCTGTTGCTGATGTTGGAAGGAGAGAGAAGGTTGAATCCTTGCCCGCCAACTTGAGTGGGAGCTAACGATTCCTTCCTGGTCTTCTGTGGAATGTCCTTCTTCTTGCGTCGGAAACTCTTTTGAAATGACTTGAAGAAGTCCTTCACTTCATCAGTGTGTTTCTAAGTACAAGAAAGATAAAAGAAAGAAATAAAGAATAAAGACAATAGCAAAAAAATTAAAATTAGGTTTGTCACAAAAGATGCACTTTTGAAATGTTGATGGTTCTAGGAAAAAATTTCTAATGTGTATTGGAATGATTGTTAATGAGCTCAAATATTTACTGCACATGCGTGTTATGGACTCCATGTACATGTCTGATACATGTGTCGAGTATTTGCATGTCATGAGTGTTATTATGTATGTTCACACATGTTACATGCAGTATAAGACTTACTGTGGCAATGCAGTATTCCTCCATGTAATGTTTAGCTTTGTCGTGACCCTTCACACTCTTACCCGACCAATAGCATAGCTGTATCACACAAACAAAACACTATCACTAGCAAATCTTTATTAAAAAAACAACACAAAACAACAACAGAAACCCATGTATAGTCCATTTTATATAAATGTTCTCACCTGACACATATCCAGATTATTACACTGAATGCAGCGATACCTGCAGGAAATAATTACATTATCAAATTCTCCAATTATCTACAGTGTCATTAGTCTAATAGTTCTGACAAAAGTATTTGTTTGTTGTTATTGCTATTTTTGTTATACTGTGTGGCCTTCATAATAATGTAAAAGTGTAATATTAATGAGGTACTCGTTGTATTTATAGAAACTACCGAAGGTGAGGCCACATAAGGGATATCTTGTCTCTGTGATTTTAATAGCTATCATTATTGCATACCTGAAACCTTGAATAGGTGTGGTCTTACATACTGCACACTTGACCTCGTGTTGGGTGGACTCAGCTGCAGCAAGTCTGTGCACTACAGGCAGCCAGGAAAGGGGGAGGGGCTCAGATTGAAGCCATGAAATAAAACCAGGAAGTTGCAGTCTTCCTACTCCTACAAACTATACAACACACACACAAACACCACAATAAGATCATACGACTGGATTGCTACTTGCAAACTTCAATTCACAATAATCCACGAAATGAGCAAAAGAAATAAACTAAAACAAAAAACAAACAAAAATAAATAAAATCCTATTCTGCATACAGTAGGAGACAAAAAGTTCCGGATTCTGTACTGTAGTACTACCGTAAAACTGTAGTCAGTTTGCTGCCATAGTGTGTGACCTGGATATGTTTACCACTGGCCTAGCTCAGTCACTCAGTAGTATTGTCTAATGAACCTTTGCTTATTTGGACTAGACAAAAACCTAAATTACTCTGAGTTATTAGTCAGGTTGGACAAACTCGTAGAGAAAATTCTCCTAGTGCGGTTTTCTCAGCACTTGGGTGTTCCTGAGCAGCAGAGGAGGCCCACATGGATAGTGCAAAAAGCTCGTACAAAAATTTAACTTGTTTCAAAAAAGCTGCAGACCAAAATTTTTACGGGCACACAGCTATAACCAGGTCAGCACTTTGTAGGTATTCTGTTAGCTACTGATGGACTTCCAGTAGTAAAAAATTTATACCTGAGAAGGCCCTAACATCAAGAAAACATCGATACTGTGCGGTAGTCGAGCTAACAATTATCTGTGAAACAGCTTCAAATAGGATGGCTTCAATTTTTTTTACCCGAAAAGCTATGCCTCCAGGAGCCTGTAAACAAAAAAATCGGAACATTTTATTGGATAAACGATTTTTTATATTTCTTTGAGCGAGGCATGCAGTGAACAAGAAAGATTAAAATGGTAATGTGGTCGAACGGAACGGCCAAATGGCTTACTGTTTTTTTTTTCAATCATGTGACAGCTGTTCCTACAAAACGGAATTCGGAACTCTATTTTGTGTCCTACTGTAGTTTCTCTCTAAAGCTCCAATGAATATTAATCAGGTATTAATGTGTTATGAAAGCAGTCAACTCTTACCTTCTTGAAACATTCTCTGGCACAGATATCTAGAGCATGCAGAGAACAGAACTGATCTTCACACACCAGCTGGGGAGTCTACAAACACATGTACGAATGCATGAGTCCACAGTAATAATAAACACACCCACATACATACACATAGGCCTTCATTAAAGTAAGTACCTGTGTAATCTGCTCCAAGAAGTTTGTAAGTTGCTCCAGGTCAATACTATTTCTTGTACCAGAAATGACATTGAATAAAGCTAAATAACAACAAAGTTAGTGAACTTGGATAAACATGTATGTATGCACATGATACAGATGCTTCTACATCTAACACACACACACACAGACACACACTCACCTCTGTATTTCTCATCCAGCTTCCCAGAAGACATAGCAATGATAGCCAGCATGAAGGATGAACACGGTATGGGACCTTGATGCTCTCTACAACAACAACCACAACAGCAACAATCCTCATTACTGTCTTGTACATGGGAACTCAATTTTTTCTGCAAAACAAACTATTTGTTATGAAAACATTTTTGTTCTTTCAGTTTAAGTGTTTCCGTAAGTTTCCACGGTGATGTACTCGCTCAATTTACAAATCAAACAAACACTTGCATTTTTTTGTTTCAGACAAACAAACAAACAAACAAACAAAACAGCAACAACAAACTTTTGAGTATTCCAGAGACAATGTGTTGTCATGTAATATTGTATTGACCACAACAAATGGTGCAAAGAGAAGAACTACAAATAATACAAAGTGCCTCTAAAGAACACTTCAGGATAATGAGGTCACACAAAACACTATGACCACATCTAGGACCACATGTAATAGCAACATAACTAGCTTGCCACACTATGTTACAGGAACATATCCCATTTCCTTACTTATCATACAGATCTCGTATCCAACTGGTTGTCAAGTCAACGGCACCATTGATATACAACTTCTGCTTGTCCTTGGAATTTCTACTTAATGTGGATGCGGAGGAATAGGTGGAGTCATCCAATCCCAACGTGTCCTCCATTCTCTGGTACATGTTCACAGCCAGGCACATGCACTCGTACGGAGACAGGCCGTGGGAGGCGGGGTGACCGGGATGTTGCTGTGACAACTGGTGGGCAAAGTCTTCATATGCTTCCATGGCTTCACGTGTGTGGAGGAGAGACACTGAAACAGCACATGATATCATTACTACTACGTGTGTTCAATAAAGTAATAATATTTAGCTAAAGGCATAATTGCACTGTTATTTGAAACAGTCTTTGGGCATCCTTCTAGAGCACACTTCTTCTGCCTCTGAGCTACATACGACAACCAGCTGGCAAACAAACATTCCAATCCTGTATTTATACTGTTAAGGGGTACTGCTATGTTACAGTCTTGCTCTCAACAGACAATCAGAAATTCTCTTTTTTCAAAGATTCGTTTTATCCATTGAATTTTTTTCCCTCTTTTTCAATATATTCATGCATATAGTAGAAGACAAAATAAATTTCCAAATTCCGTTCCGTAGGACAGCTGTTGCAGGATAAAAAACAACAACGAGGGAACAAAATGATACGCCTTACTAAACGGCCGTTCCGGCTGTTGTTAGTTCGACCACCGCACAGTATCAATTATTTCTTGATGTTAGGGCCTTCTTGGGCTTACATTTTTACTACTGGAGGTCCATCAGTAGCTAACAGAAGACCTACGAAGTGTGGACCTCGTTTTAGCTCTGTGCCCGTTGGAACTTCGGTCTGCAGCTTTATTGAAGCAAGCAAAATTTTTGTACGATCTTTTTTACACTATCCCTGTAGTATTTTAATGATCTATACAACAAGTCCTTAGCTTGCTGATATAGCTATGGAAGAGTTTCTAGCTGGAAAATATCGGTGAATTGACGGTAAAGCTTTACCATTTAAAAAAAACTGTTTTAGTAAACGGTGTCGGTTGTTTAGTAAAAATGGTACAGAACGCAACGATAAAACTACGGTAAAAACTACCGTTTTAAGGCCGTACTAGGGAATGGAATTCAGAACTTTATTTTGTCTCCTACTGTACATATTGCTATATGATAATAACAGCACACATTCTGTATGTAAAATAAGTATAGAAGATTCTCAACAAAAGAGTTACTAAGCTCTTTATATCAGTGATGGAATGTATGGATATTCAATATTTATACTGAATATCTGAATACACTCACATTGAGTTCTCTTCTGGATGTCCCTGAGTCTCAGTGCTACGGGGTAGGCTCCAGACGGGTATGTGGGCAGGCTGTGCTCACATCGCACCTTCACGTAAAGTGGGTACAGGTCAGGATGACTCCACTGGGGCTCACCATGGCAACTAGAGCTACAAACACCAATATCCTAATACTTTGAACTATTTTGCAACAGCTAGGTACGTCTGATACTTACTGAAGGTAGTAAGGCACATTGTTGTCTGTTCTCTTCCTCTCCCAGCCTCTTGGAAGAGCTACAAGTAGAGTCAGATAGAGTGTGAAACCAAGTTTAAAGTAATTAACACTTCAAGATACAACAAACGACACCTCTAATTCTAACTTGAGTCAGATAGAGTGTGAAATTGAGTTCAAGCTAATTGACACCTCAAGAAACAGCGAACAACATATCACATTCACAAGCTACTTTGTCTAAAGTGGCTGAGACTATTCTCATGATTGAATTAATACTATATTAATATACTCATTTACAGAGCTTTCTAAACTATCCCTCCTCCACTCTACCAGAAAAATTAATAAATTCAAATGAATGAATGAATAATAATAAAATAAATTAGCAAAAGAATAAATAAAAGAATAAATTAATGGAAAAGAAATAAATAAGTAAAAATGGGCTTAAGGGTGGCCGCACACCGCCTACGCAATTTTTTGTTGATGGTTGCTATGCACGATTACTACTATTGTATACTTACAGGGGCTTCTCCACTACAACACAAGGACTAAGTACCTGCCGAAGGAGCCGCTCACTAATTTTAGAGCGAATCTGGAGGAAATACCGGGGCTTGGTTATAAAACTTTGTAGCACTTTTTTGGAGCGGTGCGGTAAGTTGGAGCTCCGCAATTTGGTGCACTACTAGCCGAGCCGATACTCTACTGCAACATAACGAGTTCTTATCCATTTCAATATTACTTTATGATTTATTCGCAATTTTTTCTATTTATAAGATATTGAAAAATTCTCGTTATGGTGCAGTTCATTTTTTTTTGGTTTACCCGTGTGTAAAATTTTTGTGTCGTTCTCATTATTAGATTCCAAGAAAAACTCATACAAAATTTGGAACTTTAATTCCACTCGCAATTCTTAAGAAATAGCCCCACCCCCATATCTCGTACTACGAGTATGCGAGCAATTTTTTTTTCAATTAGTTTGTATTGGTTCTAAAAAGAGCCAAGAGGCTGCCTCTCCTCCTGTAGCCGTACACCTTGCTGCGTGAGCTCAGACGACATATGGAGAGTTGCTGTAAACGGATATGAGACAACAAGAAGCTAAACTAAAACACCACAACTTCGCAAAGTATACTTCTGCTACTACTGCGCGATAGTTTCTGCTCGCGTATTATCAAATAGTGGGGTATTGGCGGGGAAAAAATTAATGTCCGGATCTACAGGCAGTGCGCGTTGCTATGTGCGGCCACCCTTAAGGAATTAAAAAAAACAACAACAACAAACAAAACAAAAAAAAAGCGAACATGTGCAACATTAAATCCATGAAATTGAACCAGCAAAGTGAGCTATAAGAACACTCCCTCACTATACTCACGTGCCACTCCCAGGTTGGCGGGGTCATATTTGACCATGGCTGCCTCAATATCAGCACGTCTCTTCTCAATGACGTTCCTGATGGAGTTCCACCTCTGATGGTACCTCTTCACCATCTGCACCAGGTCCATGGACTTCCTGATGCCCAGCTCTAGCTGCCTCTTTTGTGAGTTCACCAGAGTACCTAGACTCTCTCCTACCTCTACCATACTGCGTTCAAACACCTACACATACCACAAATTCATATGACACAAACTGTAACACACACAACCACTGACACTGATATCTTGCAAAATATTATCAAGGAGCTCAGTAATTTTTTTTAATTTCAAGGGAGTTGATGAAAATTTGGCGGAAATGTGTCCATGATAGTTACAACTATTTTCAAGAAGGGGAAGGGGGACCTAAAAATACCTGGAAAGTATATAATCACAATTTATCATGAGATGTTTAACTCTTTATCCCATACTTGTTGAAGTCATAAAAGCCTTTCAGCCAGTTTATAATAAATGTGTATGGCTTATCTTAATAAGAAAAAAAACCCTTACCTGCAAAGTTTCCAGCTGTTTCTTGAGTGTAGGGACCTTACGAGAAACTGTATCAAACTTCTCCACGTAAATTTCAGCATCAGATAATTTCTTTCCACATTCTGTGTACAATGCCTAGGAAATACCAACATAGAAGAAAACCAACAACAACAACAACAACAACAAATAAATCAATCAATAAATAAACAAAAAAAAACAAACTTAAATTGAATATCTGAACCAATTTATAACAGAAATTTAAACTTGTCATACAATACTACACTTTATTGTGGTTAATCTCAAACAAACTCTCACTTGAAATTTTTCCATTTCTGGTAGCACAGTCTCCAGCAGCTTCCCCCACTCTTCTGCCTCTGACCACACCCACTTCCACCTGTTCTCCACGCCACTGCAGCCTGCCTTGAGTCCCTCTGCCGTCTCCTTGGGCCAGTGTCTCTCCATCATCATGTGACGACCAGATGTGATCACAGTCTCCATGCGCTTCTGCTGACCTTTCACCTCCGAGAAAAAGTCCTACACAATAATAGTGTACTTCCATAAAACTCAATTCATAAAATCCTCGACAATCCATTTTTTCACAATTTTTAGACTTCTCATGTTTCTTAGATTCATGTTTGTATTTTCCTTCATAGGCCTTTTTTTTTAAAACCAATTCTGTATTGATAGGGAGACAAGTTATTAACTAAAGGCCCAGGTTACCAATGATGTAGCTTGAAAGTCTAGTGCGAAATATATCAACAGATGACCCACACTCAGTTTTGTGCTGAATTTCATCAACAATGTATGGTAGTAAATGTTGTGAAGTAGCCTTGCCATGCAGAACTCACCTGGTGCACTCTGAGTTGGTTGGCCACGACCCTGGGCTCTGCTCCCAGTGGCTTCTGATTCTTGAGATGTCTCTCAGCTTTGTTGAGCCAGGCCAGGCAGTCAGCCAGCAGAGACAAGAAGTCTTGCTTCTCTGACAGAGCTTGTTCGAGAGCACTCTTCCTACAATAACATCATTGTGATGTGAATTATTGAATAGAGTTTGTATGTATATTTGCCTGGTATTGGACATCAACACAATTCAAACATTTCAGTGTTAAAAGCTAAACTCTCACTGCATTGCATCCATTCGGAAAAAGTTTGTGACACTACTACCTCTTTTGAAATACTTGTACACGATGGCTCGCTTGCCTTTTGTGCTGAAGCACATCACCAGTAGTACTTAAAATTACTAGGTTCCATAAGTTAACTAGACTAGTTTTCAAGTCCTTTAGAATATTCTATTTCATGACGTTAAACAAACAACTAGAGAAAAGGGCTAACTTTGCTGTATCTTGGCCCATGAATCGTCATTCTAACCATTATTATCATTATGGTTTCATTATTATTCATAAAAAGGAATTGGTGGAAGCAGGAATCTCACAAGCGGTACATAGGAAAGTATGGTGGTTTGGGGGGGAAGAAATGTGGATCAACACATACAACCACCAACCACCACCCCCCACCCACCCACCCACACACACACACACCTTTCTGATGCCAGTGTTTGAAGGTGTTTCCATCTCTTGCCGAGTGTCTCCATCTTGTTGTGTATTCCCTCTGCATTGAGATGAGAGCCTCCAGTTCCCTGGATGAGTGACACCACTAACACTCTCATGCGCTCCAGAGAACTGTCTCTAGCCTGGAGCTCCTGCTGGACACTCTGCACACACACACACACACACACACACACACACACACACACACACACACACACATGCCCACACTTTAAAATATCACAATAGGATGTATAGTGGCATTAATTATGCAGAATATATTAAATATTATAATAACAACAGTTGAAGTATCTTTCTATTTGAGGTAACAGAGTATTTCGTAGCTATGTATTATATTGTGAATGGCTATGTATATACTGTACTTGTATTAGTAAAATTTAAACCTTTATCACTTGAAAGTTTATAAGCTGTTGTATAAATTACACAATTACTGGCCACTTGCCATTTGAGCTCAAGCACACCACCAGTATATTAGACGATTCATTTCTGCCTTTAGTGTACAGTATAACTAAATTATCAACCAGCTACAGTTGCACACTCTTATGCTCTCTCCAAGATATGCTGGATAGGAATCATACCTTGAGTTTATCTAGCTGCATCTTGACGGAGTCCATGTCGCTGACAAACGGGTTCATGTTGGACATCTCCACATCCAGTCTCTGGGAACACTTCTCAAAGCTCTGGTACTCCTGATAGAACTCCGCCCACCTCCCCATCAGAGCCGACACAGTGAGCTGGTGCTGGATGTAGCTATGGAAAATAACACAGTGCACAATTCACTGTAAATGGTTTAATTAATGTCAAAACAAAACTGATATTTCAAAGCGCATTAAGTAATAATAGCAGATTTTTCTCTTACACTGCCAAAAAATTTGGATTTATAATGTAACCCGAAGATCTCCTTACGGGTCATTAAGTGCATTATATTTCACATAGTAATTATTTCAAAAACAGTTTTGTTGTTATGGCTTAAAATTCTAAAACTAAATGAAAAAATTGCATCCGTAAATTAGTGGAGAATATACATTTAATACTTCACACGGTAAAGGACATTACCCGAATGACTGCAGCCTGCGCACTTAATGTGATTCCACAGATCCCCACACTTACCTGTCACTCATCTTGGTCCACCTCTGGTTGAGGTCAGCCATTGTGTCTCTGAGATCACTGGTGTCGTCTTCCTTGTGGTAGGTGGAGATAAGCTCCTCTGACAGAGTATTCAACACTGACAGATGCTGTGTGTTTACCACTATGTCACTGTCAAACACCTAAACAACAACAAACAAACAAAGGGGAAAGAAACACAACAAAGATGATGCTAAGTTGTTGATCTTATGATATACACATCTTTTAACTTCTTAAGTAATAATATTATAATTCATAACAGGTTATGAATTATAATATTAAAAAGTTTAAAAAAAAAGAAGAATACATTATTATGTTGAAAACATAGTAAATACGTCGCTTTTGATAAACTCTATTGGTGTTCTGGCACTAAAGATACAATTATTCACACGCCCCAACAGTAGAAACCATGGAATTCACTAAATCTGATGTCTAGACTAGGAGAAGAAGAACTGAAAAAAGGGTGAATATAAATGGATGTCGAGACTAGGAGAAGAACTGAAAAAAGGGTGATATACATTGACTACGAGAGGTTGAAAAAGGAAGATAGGTTGGAAGAGTGGGGGAGAGTATGAAGACTAGTGCAAGAAGTAAAACAAGTGTAGACTCAGGTAAGGTAAGGAGTTCCAAGTCATATTGCCTCACCTTCTGAGCTACCATCTCTGTCTGCATGACCCCGAGGTTCTTTGTGGTGCCAATCACTCTGAAGAAACTGGCCATTCTCTCCTCAGAGCGAAACAGAAATCTGCAAAACTCCTCCTTCTTGCTCTCAAATGTCTTCCAGCGTTCACGAATGGCCTCAAGCCTTGTGCGCTCCTGAATGAGCACGCTCCAGATGCCTTTCCATAGCAACATGAGGTGATAGTGTTCCTCAGATATAGGCGTCAGAGGGGTGGAGCTGGAACTGTTCAAGAGATGACTCAGGGAGCATTCAGGATCAGAAGACATGCGACTGAGGATCCGGGATTGGGCCATGGGGGAGTTCAGATTTGGTTCCAAACCATGAGAATTTGGTGCTTGCTTGTTTTCAGCCTTCTCGACACTTATTGGGCCAGTGGCATGGTATGGAACTGAGACAGGTGTGGGTAGGCTGTCAGAATCAAGAATGGAAGATTCCAAGCTGGAATCCAAAGTGTTAGAACCAAAATTTTTAAAAATTTCTTTCTGCCTAAGTTCTCTCTCAAGAGTGTTCTCATCATTAAATTTGACCGTTTTCGTGGGTGAGAATGAGACGGCTATCGGCCTAGCAATAGTCTCAGAAGCATCCAGAGAAGTCTCCAGTTCTGAATCTAGCTTGGAACTAACTTCAGGGTCAATTCCCACTGTGAACTTTTTGTAATCCTTCTCCCTCAGCTTCAGTTCTTTCTCAATCTTCTGTGATTCCCTCAGGACCTTTTTCAGTCTAGCAAAGTCACCAACAACCAGCTTGGTCGGATGAAGCCGAGACTCTACATGTATCAACCATTCCAACATCTGCGAAATGTCCTCAAAGTCGCTGGAAGGTTGAAACCCAAGGGCACCACCCACTCCAGTGGGTGTGGTCACCAGCGGGAGGACCCCTGCTGGCACGCACTGCTGACATAGCTCGTCCCAGTCGGAACACAGTTCAGCTACTCTGGACTCTAGTTTCTGCTTCTCTGAAGTTTTGGCAGGGATGAGGAGCATCTCTGCTACCAGAGCATTGAGGGACTCCATCTTGTTCTGTCTCGCCACAACTTGCTGACAGATAGCCTGTAACAAGTGGACATTAAAACTTAATTTGGGAATTTTTTTAGGAACTGCTGATAAATGTTAGGTGCAAACATTATGTACACTATAACCAATTGTTCCAATGTTTAATATTTTTTGACAAAAAATGGCCTTCGTGACATTAGCAGTGTGATGTGTGAACACATTTGTGATGTGTGCGCACATTAGCAGTGTGATGTGTGCGCACATTAGCAGTGTGATGTGTGTACACATTCAAATCGAATTGTTTCAAAATTATGGAATGAGTATTCACACACACACAAAAAAAACTTTCACAGCACACATAAATACACATTAGCAGTAGGAGACAAAAAAAAGTTCCGAATTCCGTTCCGTAGTACGGCCGTAAAACGGTAGTTTTTTTAACCATAGTTTTTATCGTTGCGTTCCGTACCGTTTTGACTAAACGGCCGACACCGTTTACTAAAACGGTAAAAAATGGTGAAGCATTTCCGTCGATTCACAGATATTTTCTAGCTAGCTATATCAGCAAGCTAAGGCCTTATATTGACCATTAAACTCTACGGAGATAGTGAAAAAAAGCTCGTACAAAATTTTAACTTGCTTCAATAAAGTTGCAGACCGAAATTCCGATGGGCACAGAGCTATAACGAGGTCCGCACTTCCATAGATATTCTGTTAGCTACTGATGGACCTCCAGTAGTAAAAAATCTAAGCCGGAGAAGGCCCTAACATCGAGAAAACGTCGATACTGTGCGGTGGTGGAACTAACAATTCTTCGCGAGACAGGCTAGGACGGCTTCAAATTTTTTTAACCCGAAAAGCTCCGCCTCTGGAGCCTATAAACAAAAAATCGGAACGTTTTATGGGATAAACGATTTTTTATATTTCTTTGAGCGAGACATACGGTGAACGAGAAAGATTAAACGGTAACGCGGTCGAACAGAACGGCCGTTTTTTAACAAACGGCGTACTGTTATCCCCCCGTTTTTTAATCGTGCGACGGCCGTTCTACGGAACGAAATTCGGAACTTTTTTTGTCTCCTACTGTACATAAATAACACCATATATAAAATACAAACATTCATACATACACACATACATACATACATACACACACATACATACATATAAAAAACATATTTTACACACATATATAAACAAACATACATACGAACATACACACATACATACATAAACACACAACACACATACATACATACATACATACATACACACATACACATAAATAAACATATTATTTACACACACATATAAACAAACATACACACATACATACAAACACAACACACATACACACATACATACATACACACATACATACACACACACACATACATACATACACACATACATACACATAAACAAAAATATTTACACACATACATACACATAAACAAAAATATTTACACACATACATACACATAAACAAACATATTTACACACATATATAAACAATCATACATACGAACATACACACACATATATACATAGACACATACATACACACATAAGTACATACATTATACATACAAACTCATATATACATACACACACATACATACACACACGACATACAATCACAACACACATACACACACATACATACATACATACACACATACATACACACATACATACATACACATAAACAAACATATTTATACACATGTTTAAACAATCATGCATACGAACACACACAGACACATACATACACACATATGTACATACATCATACATACAAACTCATACATACATACACACACATACATACACACATACACACACATGGAACTACTTAGATAAAATCATCACCTGTTGCTTGCCCCTCAGCAGAGCAGAGGAATGAGGTGTTGTAGTTACCCTGGCATGACTGGGTGAGGAAGAAGTGCTGGGTGTAGATGCCACATCCAAGACACTCTTAGTGTCTGTCGCCCACACACTGAGGTCCTCCCATACCCTATGAAACCTGGTCAACAACTCCATGTCTCCTACAAGCTGAGAGAATACCTCGTCCAGCTCCAGTAGCAATCTAGCAAAGTTAATAATAGGGGTACTATAATATGTAGGGGTTGAACAAGAACAATAAACTATCACTACATATACAATGAAAATTGAACCGATAGTACATAAGCTAACAGTAAGTCACACGTGAGTACTGTATATTCCAGTTATGAATAAAATAAAATTAATTAATAAAAAAAAGAAAAAAAGACTTAAGTCTTTGAGACTACACAGCTTGTCCCATGTAACTGTGTCAGGTGAAACACAGACTTACTTATTAGCATCCTTCCTTGCCAAGGAACATTGTTCAAGTACTGTCTTGAAGTCAGGCAACTCTATTTTTATCCCCGTTGACCCATCTTTACCAGACTGTAATGAATCTGTCTCTTGCAATAGTTTTAGAATGGTATTAGTCACGCCCACTTCCTCCTTCGGCCATTCCGGTGGTGAAGTCACGTAACCATGAAGAGACTTCTCCGCATAGGTTAGTGATAGCTCCAACTGCCTGGACTTCAGCATGCATTCCTGGGTAATTAGATCAGGAGTCAAATTAATCAGCAACTTCCTTCATCAGTACAATAGTGTGAACGGGTATGCATCAGTTCAGTGCGTTAGTTCAGTGCGAAATTAATTCTTTTTTTACCAAACCATCAATACAGTCAAGTACAATAGTCTAAGTACATGATAAATACATTGTGATCTTTCACCTAAAGAATCTCTCTCATGTACCCCTGGGGCTCAAGGGTCCTAAACTTCTATAATTTATATATTTCAATCAGCTCTGCTGAAACTGTCACTTTCAATCTCTCATTCCTCTTTCAATAACTGATTTAACTGCCTGTATGTATCAAATGAGTTGGGTATAAAAGGTTTATCCCACAGAGTAACTTGATGGACCATTTAGTGTTGTCTCCACTTACCTGGCACTTCTGTTTGTTCTTGTCCGCCTGATTTCTGTCTAGAGCTCTCTCGTCCCTCAGAGCAGTCAGGCAAGCTGCGATGGCAGAGGCTTCTTTGGAGCCGTTGGAAACCACTCGTACCACCAACATCGGCTGCAGTCGTGACACCTCGTTAAGGTTACCGTCAATCTCCTGCCAGTCAGACTCAATCTAATATGTGACACAAAATAAAATAATATTTCAGTCAATAATTATAATAATAATTACTGTTATTATTATTACTAGTGGTGTTCTTGAGCACAAAATGGTGAGCGAGCCTGCCTAGTTGTGTTACATAAAACTATGGTATTATAGTAGTTAGAGTTGAGGTCAAATACTTTTTTCTTTTAATATATATGTATGGTGATGAAATGGGAGCTCTCAAAATTATAATGATCTCCTGGAACATATTTCTACTTAATGGCAGAATCATTTTATGTTCTTTAGTTACAGAATCGAGGTCCAGGTGGCTGGTAAACCACAGAGCCTTAGGATCTCAAACAATGCCAGCATAATAATATTTGGCACAATAATTGGTAGGCAAAAGCTTAGGCCATAATTGAGCATAATAAGTTTATTTTCTCAGCATGATGTTGATACAACACCGATGCTCAGGCAACAGTTGCACACTATAAAATAAACTTATTTCCTTGTACTATTACTGTGATTCATGTAATACAGTTGTACAAAGGTAGAATAATTTAGGATGTGATAGGCGCATAATTGCAGCAAAGCCAAATAACATAATAGGAAAAAAAATTAATGGCATAATGTGGACTTTCCTACTGAACTTACTGAACCATCATCATGCCCACAACCAATGAGAAAATAATTTTTCTATATTTTGCTTATAGCAAAAACAGTTAGTATATAGCTTCTCTGCAGTTGATACACACATTTTTATCTTCAAGCTTTATTGCTATACCCATGAGCTAGTACCATTTTATTTTCATCATATAAAACTCTCTCTACCTTTCAGTCCCAAGCTCTCCTTTCTGCCTCAATCAATTGGGGTTTTGCGAAAGCTTTGCCTTCTTTTTTTAACTTTTGCTTCCTTTTTCAAAAGTTTGCCGCGTTTCCACCCACTTTTAATTGCCTTCTACTGAAAGTAACTAGGCAACATAACTCATTCATTCAATGATTATGCCTTACCGAACCATCTCAGCTCGTGATTACACGCACCATTGGTGTCATTGTTACTAACGGACAGGCATATTTCTTATCTATATAATAATACACTTGTGTGTCAGAACGACGACGACGGTGTGTGTATTCATGAATAGTTCATGAGCTTTGTATGGTTCGGTAAAGCATTGGTCATTTGCGGTAGGTAAAGTATCGTCACAATCAGTAGAACGTGCTCGTTACTTCTAAAAAGTGGGTGCAATTGGCGATGGAAGGCGGCGTCGATTTAAAAAAGGAAGGCGAAAGTACGGAAGAGAAGGTAAAAGGTGATTAACCGTAACTGAAAAGCGGATGGAATCGACGAGGTAAGGGTGTAGGTTTAAAATGGAAGGGAAGAGAAGGCAAAAAGGCAAGCAATTAATTATAACTAAAAAGCGGGTGGAATAACGAGTGAAGGCGAGGGTTAGTTTTCAAAAGAAAGACTAAAGTATGAAATAAAAGACAAAAGTTTCTCAGGAAAGAAATTCAGAAGCAGGAGAGATAGACAAAGCAAGAGGGGCTCTATGACTCAAGAAAAAGAGCTGAAGTTAAGAGAGGTGGGTAGAAGAATAGCTCAGATAGTTCAGAAAAATGAGAGTAGGAGAGGGAAACTTAACCAATGGTAGAGTATGATAACTGAGTAAGATAACTTGTGCTACTGCATTCTTACTACGTCAAGCACCACTATGTGGCGGGGTACTTGTATATACAGTAGGGGCCAAAAAAAAGTTCCCATTGAGTCGGTTTAAGGTCTAAAGTCTGTACGGAAGACTTTTAACACGATTTTTTTGAGCAACTTTTAGCCAGACTTTTTTGGCAATTTTTTTTTTTTTGTACCGACTTTTTTCTCTAGTGACCTTTCTGAGTCTGACTTTTTTAAGGTTAGGGGCAGAACCCTTCTAGAGCACTTCAGTTATTGTGGTTAAACAAGTACAGGGCAGCACCTGCTTGATGTGTAGCAGCTGCAAAATCAGATTAAAACTAGGCTGCAAACCATTTTTTAAAAGAATAAACAACAGGTTTAAAGTCGGTTCAGCAGCTGGTGACTTGTGTAGTCGGCATTGGTTGATACAAAGTCGTTAAAAAGTCTCCTTACCCTAGAGACTATTTTTCTGTTAGTCGCTAAAAAGTCTGGTCGCTATGGGAACTTTTTTTTGACCTCTACTGTATAATAACTAGTGATGTGCTTGAGCACAAATGGCGAGCGAGCCTAAAGACTATAATATTTTTATATGAATGATTTTGACTTCTAACACTGAAGCTACTGATAAGGTCCAGTTTTTTAATTTCGCATACACGGTAAAGGGATTTCAGTGCCATAGTAACAACTCTCTGCAACTGCTTGAATTGAAGGGAAAAAACAACAACAAAACAATACACGTTATTAGTTTTCTTTGTGATATTCTTTAGCTAAGTAGTGGTTGTAACACACAATGCTTTGACAAAACTGGAAATGCACCTACACAGACTTACCTTCGCAGTAGTCTAGTGGACAATGTATTTTCAAGTAAATACTGTTGCGCACGGCTTATAACCATGACAAAGTGCGCATTGACTTACCACTGCCACTAACTCGAATAGAAATGGAAGTCCCTTAAGTTTTCAAGTTTGAACTGCACCCGCAAAAGAATTCAAAACGGTAAACAATTCAATTTCTAGGGTGATACGGGTACTGATCGATAAACCAGAGGATTCTGTTTGGGACGGGGTCGACCACATAACTATCACAAAAACGCGAGGGTCAAAGTACAAAATGACATACGTACGTCCAAACATATATACAAATAAATTTATAAACATCCCCGATTTTCGATTGTGTTACCCCTGTAAGTGTCTCGCTCGCTACGCTCGCTCGCCAATAATAATCAATAACAGTAATAGACTGAGCTTAAACCTTATCCAAACACGCCCTCACCTCTAACAATGATAGCAACTCATACCCTAAATCTTAATATAATGATACTCTTGTCCTATTAAGGTTGTCCCCATTCAACTACACTTGCCCCTGCTCAATTGATTCAACCCCCCCCCCCCCCCCCCCTCAACCCACCAGTGGCAGTTATCTGACCTGTTGCAACTGAGAGAGCAGTTCCTGGGAAACTGGCGCCTGCATGTCGACACCCACTCTCTCCCTCAAGTCCTTCCCAAGCTTTTCCTTTCGCTCGACATGTTCCTTCAGACTGGTACGTAGAATCTAGCAGGTGAAATCACATACCATTAAAACCTACATAACTCTTGCATTCATATCATGTGACACTAGTTAATATAATATTGAGTATGTTATGTATTGTATGTATGCACATATGTATTGTTTGTATGTGTATAATGCATGCATGCATTTGTATGTATGTGTCCCAACTTACATCTGCCTTCTTCAAATATTCTTCTACGTCCAACAGGTAAGGGGTCTCCTCCACTACTGACTTAGCATCTACCAGAAGGCGTGACAAAGTGCGGAGTTCACGATGAAGGAAATTGATGGAAGATTCATTTTCACGCAGATAACTCATTCGACTAGCACACTACATACATACACACACACATACACACATGATGGCCGACATTGCCCATGCCTTCAACGGACCGTATCCAAGAGACAGATTGATTTACACCTTACAGATGCCAGTAAACATAGCACTTCACACTACTAACTCAATTTGTTCAAGTTTATTTCCATAAGCAGAGCTTGTCATTAGACTAATTAACACTTAAACAGAATAGAAATTTCTCTTACAATTTGTGTCATTACTAATACGGTAATAGGGCAATTTCTTTATCTGCCCCTCCCACTATCATGGGTTCAGCTAAAATGGGGCTGGATTACAGTATATAGAATATAATACATCAAATGTCTACTGCACTTTCCAGAGGGAGTTTGTGTCTTGCAATATAGTAGACTCTCTCTCTCTCATCTCAACGCAGGACTTGAAGATCAGTAAATTCACATACCTCTGAGACTTCATATTTCACACACCACCACAGTAATAATAATAATATTAAAAAAATAAATAAAATAACTATAATAAAACAACTAAACAATAACTAGCAATAACCCGTCACGTGGCACTCGAGGTTTACTAATTTTTCCCTAAAAGTTAAGAATGAATGCAGTAGCATAAGGTATTCGTATTATCCTCTACCATCAGTTTCCCTCTCCTGCTCTCTTTTCCTGAGCAATCTCAGCTTTTCTTTTATCCTCTCTTTGCAGCTCTTCTTCTTGAGTCAGGGATTCCCTTCTCTTTATCTCCTGCTCACTCTCTCTGTATACTGTTGGCCTACCCTATCAAAACTTTCTCCTTGCTGACTTTCAATCGGATATATACAAGTCTTCAAATTTGTTTCCCCTTCTACTGAATATGACGACGCTTTACCAACTCGTATAATTAATGAATTATGTATTCATGAATATATACACACTGGCAGCGGTATTTCTGACAGACGTATAATAATAATAATAATAATAATAATAATAATAATAATAATAATAAATTATAATATTAACAACAACCATAATCGTAGTGTAATCTGAATGGGTGGGTGGATGGGTAAGGTGTAGTTATAGTGCACGGACTCCCCCTATCCCGTCTTGTCACTCACATGCATGTTTACAACATGCCAGAGGATGGAGACATCAAACAGAAGAAGTTCCATGAGTTGAGCTGTCTTGTGTTCTGATGGAATCTTCTCCCGCAACATGCAAGTAACCTCCAGAGAATGGCTACTGTGCTCCTCCACATTGAAATGCAGTCCACTAATGGTCTCCTTCAGTTTCTACAAGAACAGACACGTGTTAGAATATATTGTAGTACTGGTCTATCCAGTCTAGAGCCTACTTGCCTGGCACTGGTCTATGGGAGTTGAACTAACCAGTCTATAGCCTACTTGCCTGGCACTGGTCTATGGGAGTTGAACAAACCAGTCTAGAGCCTACTTGCCTGGCACTGGTCTATGGGAGTTGAACTAAACAGTGTATAGCCCTACTTGCCTGGAACTGATCTATGGGAGTTGAACTATGTACACAACTAGTCTATAGCCCTACTTGCCTGGCACTGGTCTATGGTAGTTGAACTAACCAGTGTATACCCCTACTTGCCTGGTACTGGTCTATGGGAGTTGAACGACATAACTAGTCTATAGCCCTACTTGCCTGGCACTGGTCTATGGTGGCATGCACTCTCTCCAGGTCTGGCAGCTGTGGTGAGCGCAGTACCAGTAGCTTGTCCTCACACATCTTCAGTTGACTCTCTGTCTCTCTCATGGCGTTCACTAGCTCCTTGCACGTGGTCTGTAACTGGAGGTCACTCACACCTTCCATACTGGACTCCAGAGCCTGCTGCTCCAGTGCCTAGAGAGAAAACAATAACAACAACAAGAACCCTAATAATGATTATATTATTATTATTATTGTTGTTATTGTTGTTATTATTATTGTTGTTGTTATAGCTATTATTGTTGTTATATTTATCATTCAATGCCTGGTGAATATGTACATATTGACTTCAATATGCTTCAGATTCACTCTCTTATGCCAATCACATTTAGATTATGGATGTTCATAGTGTAATACATACACTGGGTGACTGTGTGAATATACACTGATGTGGTCATAGAATAACTGTACATGTCCTACAAAATGCATATCACTAGTTCCGACTTGACTTGATTATCAAGTTTCGTTCCCAATATTTCATTCCACTCACGTCTATCTCAAGGTCCTTCCATTCCTTACTGACAAACACCAACAAGTCTTCATGTAATGGCATCTTCTGTTTATGTTCTTTCTTCTTCCTCCTTACAATCTCAGGAGAAATATCCTGCCCCGCCTCTTGCTCCGCCCCTTCCGTGCCTGAACCCTTGAAGCTGGTATTCCTGATCTTAGGGTTGTCATAAATAGACACATCAATTTCTGTATAGCGGACACGCTTAGGTTTGGCTGGTTTCCGTCGACTGGGTGGGATTGCATAGTGGGAAGGGCTCATGTGGGCCGGGCTTGTGTGGGCAGGAGAAGTGTGAACTGCTGGGCGTGCCGGAGTAGAGTGTGCAGGGCTACGGGTGGGCGTGTTGTAGATGGAGTGGGCAGGGTCAAATGCAGATGAGTGGGCGGGGGTTCTCTTGTTGGAAATAGTCTCAATGGCATTGTCCAGTTTGCTGGACACCTGAGCATAAGAGTACAGTACAATTATTAAAATAGTCATGCTAATCACAAACTAGTTCTTCTATAAAACACCCTGTTATGTACTGTATATTGTACTTCAAATTTCATCTCTGCCACTTGGAATTCCAGAAAATTGATTTGACTTTCCTGAAAACAATTCCCTAATGTTTGACATGCTAGATATTATCAACTTACAGTCCTAAGTACATTATGTATGCAGAACAGAAATGTAAACTGACACACACCCTAAACTCCACTTCTCCCTCGCTTACTATGTCTTTCTCCACAAATGGTGAAGGGATGACTTCTTCCACTCTCTCATAGAGCCCAGACACGTCTTCCCCTGTGGTAGACGCGCCCTTCAACCCTGGCAGTGTGAACCCTTGACCCGACACACTTGTCGTACGACTTCGTACATCTCCCGGTCCAGAGGAAACTGTGAGCGTCGATCCGGTTGATGCACGGTTTTGAAAAATTTTCACCCTAAGGTTATCAATCTTGGCATATGGACTAATTTCATCGTCGTCACCCTCCTCAAAATTTGCAGCCATTTTCACCTTCGCATCTGTGAAGCTGGGATTATCCTGGACCAAATCATGCTTCTTTCCACCATAGATTGCGCTGAGAAGTTTCTTGTCCAAGTGGGTGGAGCCAGTTGGCGTGGTGACATCAATCTCTTGCAGGCCAGACTGGATAGCTTGCAAGCTCTTGGTATGTTTCTTGACCAGCTTCTTGAGGTTGTCCAGTGGTTTGTGCGTGGATGGCTTGAGGACGAGACTAACAGGCTCCAGCTTGTTAGATGTCTCTTCCAAATCCACCAACTTCTCCTGAACTTCTTTCAAGAGACTCTACAAGTACAGACAAAAGTGTATAGTCCGGTTAAGAGAGATAGAAGAGAGAGAGAGAGAGGAATATTGTGGTATGGAACAGCAAGAGACAGAGGTCATTCTGCTGCTGGAGACTTTGCACATTGTTGCCATTCTCATGAATGGCTATACAAGAGGTGAGTGTGTATATCAAATTCACACACACACACACATCCAATACATACTCACAAACGTACGCTTGTATACAGACAAACATACACATACATTCAGTTGAAGTGTAGCAGTTGTGTCTGCCTCTGAAGCTTTAGAAAATACCACAAGCATACACATTTTCCAATAGGCAAAAAATTATGTGCACCAACAGTTCACATGTATTTAAAAAAAAAAAAAGCCTTGCAATAAGTCACCACAAAGTTCAAGGTCAAGCTCTCCTCCACACTCAGAGAAAGTGAATGAAGTTATAATCTTTTCCCCTTAATTTATTTCCTTACAGTCCTGGTCTCTTGCAGTTTAGAAGTGATTCCATTGGGTTTCTTGCTCTTCATGAGCATGGCCTGCATGGACAGTTCTGCCTCAGTGACCCAAGAGCCAAGCACGCTCATCTCAAGTAGCAACTGCTCCGTCCAGCTCCTTGCCTAAGAATGCCAAAACAACACAATAGGAACAACAACATCATGGAAAGGAATGAATAACTACTCCCCCAATTTATGTCAACATTTGTACATAAGAGTAAACTCAAGTGACCCAACAGCTAAAGTTTAATGTAATTGTACAAAACTGATAATTAAGTCATATTTTCAGCAACTGAGCAGCATAAAATGTCGTCAACATTAAACATAGGCTTTTTCCATAGTCTTCACCGTGAGACTAAACTTAATCACGTAGAAATAAATATCATACATGTATGTTCATCTATTTAATATGCAGAACACTGTACATAGTTGGAATAATTGGCGAGCAAGAAAGACACTATCAGGGGTAACACAATCGAAAATTGGGATATTTGTTTATAATATATAATGTTGGGATGTAAGTATGTCATTTTTGTACTCTGGCCCTCATGTTTTTGTTTGACTCCGTCATAAATTCCACTAAACAGAATCTTTTCGTTAACAATCTTTGCCGGTTTATCCAAGGAAATTTAATAGTTTACCCTTGGCTTAGGCTGTTTCTAATATGATTTAAATGTTACACGACACAGTTAGGTCTTACAAACTTACTGGAGTCATTTTCTAGAATTAGAGGCGGTGGTACGTTATCTTGGTTAATGAGCTGTTTGTAGTAGCAGTTTTTACTTGAAAATCCATTGCCCAATGTCAAGTCACCAAGAGAATACAATGTAATCCTTGTGTTGGTGAAGAAGTGTGTGTGAGAGAGTTGTGTATTACATCTGCTGTTTCACTTAAGAACATTTTGAAGTTGAATATATTAGCTGCCTTTATTTTTAAAGCTTTAGGCTTCCTCCCAGATTCTTTTGTTAGTGAGCAAATCTTATTTAGAGTTAAGCGATAAACACTTAGAAATGATTTTTTTTTACAAGTCAAGTCAAAATCTTTTACACGCATAATTTCACAAACTCGGCCGTTTTTTTTTTTTTAGTGTGAATGGATTATTTATACTACAAACAACCGCTACTTGGAAAAATTTATCATGTGGTTTGAATTACTTGTGCACAATGGCTATCACTAGTTAACTGGGAACAAGATCAACTTTCATCGTGGTCTCATCGACACTATGCTTTCAGAACTCAACCTCACTGACCCACCTGTGCCTCCAGCTGGATGAAGAGCTCCAACACAACCTTCTGAAACCTCTTCTTGACGTTAATCAGGTCCTCCTTGAGCGCAGAGCCATTGAAGATGGGCTCCAAGTGTAGCAGCTGGTTGGACAGATCCGTAATGGTCTGGAACTGGTTCTTCTGCTCTGTCATGTCCGTGAATGCCTGCAGAGGATGAGAAACTAGCTCGAACCAAAGGGTTCAGAGAGGAAACTTAGCTATCCTAAATAGCAGCATAAGCAGACAGTATTAGAAACATGTATAAAGTGACTGGTTTTGAGCAATTCGTTGCCAAATATCCAGTGCACTAGACAAGTGGAAGCAAGCTGGATAATGGAGCATGCATGCATACATTGTATTTACACACATGGCACATATATTTACACCATGGGTTCCTTTCATAGCTGTTCACTGTGCAAAACATACTGATGCTTCAAAGGAGACAGATACTGAAAACACAACAGCTGCATCAAAAGCTTAAAATCAAAGGACAACTCATGACCTGTATTCAAAGGGTAATATACAATATATTTTTTGTTTCGGGGATTGAACAAGAAAATCTACCAGAATTTGCCCTGGGATATAATGTGTAGGTTATTGGATTATTAAACAGCTTCACAATTAAACTAACGAACATTTTTTATTATATATGCAGCACAAAAAATAAATAAATAAAATAAAACAGCAAATAATAACAAAAGCAAAAAAAAAAAGAAAAAAAAAAAAGAGATTAATTTAGGAACTGATTATGTATACAAAATAATTTTTTTCCTTCCAGATCTGGCTTCTCTTCCAGCTAATTGAAAAAAAAAAAAGAAGCAACAACAAAACAACAAAACAATGACAAGCCGTTATTTCATTAGCTTTCTTTGTAAACCTCAACAAATGGAATACCAACTCTTTCTCACACTAGGTCAGGTTTCACACCTTAAATGAGCTCATGCATGAAGTCAAACAACCTTCATGTCGTCACATGACATAGATACTTTACTTTACCTGGCTAAGCTTCACCCAGCTGTCTTCAGAATAGCCCTGGTGGTTCTTCTTGATCTCAACCACCGTGGCAATGTGCTCAGCAAGAGCCTCCTTGAAGCTCTTCATCTGTCTCTCCAAGTCACACACAAACTCCAGCACCTCCTCAGTCTATGGGAAGACAAGACAACAATGATATAACTTCACAAGTACACAAGCTTTTAAAGCACACATTACGGTTTACCCTATTCTCTACAACCAGATACTGCCCATGGGACAATGCATTGCTTTAAAGTTGTATCAAGTTGATACGATATAGCTGGTGAAATATCTATAACCTCGTAAAATAAGTTAGTGTTGTATTAGATAGTGGACACAAAAGGAGGAGACAGCAATCACCACAACCACTAGACTGCAACCAAGCTAATGCAGAATAAATAGAACATGTATCTCTGCATAATTATATACCATACAATCATTAAAAAAAAAACAATAATCAAAAGTTTGGGAACTGATATTACAAGTATATAGTTTATAATAAAATAAAAAACTCGTGCCATAATAATTTAGTAATGATGCAGTCCTTCATGGCAGAAATACTACCAGTCTACTCAACTTTACAATAGATGCACTGATCTACCAATATGTATGTTTATACACAAGCATACGTACGTTTATTATTTATGAGCTGAGTCACTCGGTGTGGACGAGTAATTGGCTTCCAGCCAAAGCTGCCTGCCATGATTGGGTGAACAGCTAAATAAATGTGACTACTGCATCTATGTAGCTGCCAATTCCTTCACTACAAGCACCCCACGTCAACAGCCAGCACAATGACACTAGGGCCCGAGCATTCAGAGGGAACAATATCATTATGTGCATTCAGTGTTAACAATACGATTCCATGAGGACGGGTACCTTACACAGAACTGGAGAAGTCAATTACAACCAAAAGGAAAAGTGTCTTAGAATTGAAATGAATTGATACGAACAACGGATAAATTTTGGTTATATCAATTCTGAGGTTAATATTATATTAATCTATTGGTTATTTATCAGTTTATTTTCCTTTCGTATATTATTATTTGTGGTTGCTATTGAAATTCAAATAAATTAATGGAACCAGGATTGATTAATTGATTGATTGATTGATTAGCTAGTAAGATCATACAAGGCGGGGCAAGCCCTCATCTTAGTACAAATACATACTTTAATGTGTGTAATGTTGCAGGACTAAATGAGTCAAAATAACAACTAAAATATATTATACACATGCACTCACACACACACATACACTAAAACCCTGCCTTATATTGGGAAGAAATAAATTAAAAAAAGAAGAACTAACAAAAACAAGTGGCAGTCTGCACGTATACATACGACTGAATGAGGTATTAAGCGCCTCATAATTCTCTTTGAAAGCAGAACTACGACTGTTTTTGTACCCGGCTTTATTTGACCAACATCCATAGCTGGTCTTCTTGGCAGGTGGCCATGTTTCCATTTACCTTATCCTACCTACCAAACAGTGTCACTAACTCAAACTAGAATGAAAGGAATGCATCGAAGTGATCTATACGCAAGTCCATTCACAATCATACACATGTACTGCTAAGTTTTGTAAACCATATCAATTTATTTCTCTCTCTCTGTGAAATGAAAGATAGCATACGCACCGCCCACTAGTGGGTTGGGTTTCTAAACGGCTTCGGCAGCATGCTTGTAACTTTAGAAGGTAAAATCCAACGATAAGTTTGAATACATAAGCCTCACTAGTGCCACAGATGGCATAGCAACGGCAAATTGACACAAACAAAGAACGGTTGGTTTGCAAACATCACAACAGTGTGCTCCTAATTGAGAGTGTTGCTATAAATCAAATAATATCTCCACATTTCTTAGAAAATTCTATTTGAGACAGATAATGTTTTACTCCAGCAATAACAACTACATACTGTATATTTTTCAAATGATATGACATTGTTCAAATATTAAGACAAAAATTCTATAGTATTAAGGTACTGTAGATGTAAAGTATATGTATACTAATAGCAAATTTTCTCGTTCTAACAGCCATTATCATTTTAATTAAAACTTAATCTTTCTTGCCGCAGTACTCTCAAGGGGTCAACTGAGGTCGAACTCTCCGTGGAACGAGAAAATTTGCTATTATTATAATTATTTCAGCCGAGAATGACTGAATCATCGTTAAAAGAATATAGCTATGTAATACTATCTTAAAAAGAAAGAATAAACAACAACTTAACAACAACAACAACAACAGCAACACAAACTATACTCATTTCAAACCTGTTTGATAGCCTCTTCACAGTGTTTCTTGAGGAGCTCCACCCTCCCCATCAGCTTGTCAATTTCCCCTCGACAGCACACAATTTCAGAGTCGGGGAATATTAGCGCGGGGTCTCTGCTGGTCACTGACAGTCTCTTGGTCTTCTCCTTCAACTTGAACTTGTCTTGAGAGGCGGAGGAGTACACGGCCGAGTACCGAGTGAGCTCCAGATCCTGGAACTCCATCAGAGAGCAGATAGCCTAGTACGGAATGGAGACAAGTTGTAACTTGGAATGGAATGGAGATTTTTGAATGGAATGGAGACATGGGAATTGGAATGGAACGGGATGATTCAACTCCAATGATGTTATTAACTATTGAAAGAGGACTCGATGAATGATGAAAAAAAAAGCATTCAAATGGTTTCCTTGCAACTCTTAATGAGTTTGTTTACCCATTTTTCCCCATGAGAATAATAACGGGTAAACCCCTTAATTAATTAACCACTCTTTGACTTCTGTCTAAATGAAACCTTCCCTCCACAGCAAACCTAAACAACAGCTCACACCTTCAGATATGATATTTGTGACATCATCATCATCACCATCACACAACTATTCCTGTGGATTCAAACACTCCTCAGACACAACAAAACCACCAAACTATAACAACACACTTGAACATTAGGCTTCATTTCAAGGTGACTTGCGTATGACATAGACTCATTAACTGTAACCATAAAATACAAAAAGAATAGCATGCAGAAAAGATATAGAGTCAAGTGTGCTAATCGCCGTGCATCTGATCTTGAGCTTATGTTGTAAAATTCTACCATCGAAGGTAAAAAAAAAAGCTCTAAATGATTGCATATTGCAACTATTAATGGTGATTGGCCCATTTTCCTATGAGAAATAGTTTGCAGTTAAAATAGAGTGTATATATCCCTAAAAATCCCTTCTGATATATGTCTGACAAAATCTTGGAAGTCAAGATAAGGGAATTCTAATATACCAAGGCCTTCACATAAATCTTGAGCTCTCTTACTCACCTTGAGCTGGCCAAGGTGCAGCTGTAGATCCAGAGACTGAAGGGCACACTGCCTGTTCTCTGCAATCTTGTGCACAAACTCCTGAATCTGTCCCGATAGTTCCAGCAAGCGTGAGGACAACGTCACAGCTGCAGCCAGCAAGGAGAGAGAGAGAGAGAGAGTACAATAATATGTATGTAAAGATCTGAGTGGTAAGATGCAAGCTCATACAATGCACTCTACAAACTGGCAGTCAATGAGAGACATCAGAGCTGACAAGACCAGCTGACTGACTATTCAATTGCTGGGAGGAAGAGGATGAAAAGTGAGTGTGGTAGATAGGGGTGTGGTGAGAACAAATAGAGAGGATGAAGGAGGAGGCTTAAAAAAAGAGAAGTCATGCTGAGATTGAAGCCCATGGTGTGATGGGACGAGGTAAAACAAACACAAACAGACATGCACGCACATGCAATGCAATGCAAATTCTCTTGCAACCTCTAGTGGTTATGCGCACCTGGCAGAGCCAGGATGCCTGTGCACTCACTAATCAGGCACTGTGAGTCGTGCAAGCAAAGCTCCTGGAGCCGGACTAAGAACTCACAGGATAGCAGGCCTTTTCTCACAGCAAGTGGTGTGGGCACCCGGAAGTCCCACCTGGACCATTGCTGTTCCATGAGAAAAGGTTTTGAATTTGCACCCCAGCAAATGCCAGGTACCCAATCACAGCTGGGTGGACTGGTGGGAGGCAGATGGAAAAACTATATGGAAAAAAATTGCCAGAGTGGGGCTTGAACTCCAGGCCCTGAGCCAAGGACACAACCACTACACCACACAGCCACACACATTCACACATACACACACAAGCACGCACATTCACACACACACACACACACACACACACACACACACACACACACAAGCACACATTCACACACAAGCACGCACATTCACACACACACACACACACAGCACGCACATACACACATTCACACACACACACACAAGCACGCACATTCACACACAAGCACGCACATTCGCACACACACACAAGCACGCACATTCACACACACACACACAACACACACGCACATTCACACACACACACACAAGCACACATTCATTCACCACATTCACACACACATTCACACACACACACACAATTGCACATTCACCACACACACACACACAAGCACGCACGCACATTCACACACACACAAGCACGCACATTCACACATACACACACAAGCATGCACATTCACATGCACGCACATTCACACACACACACAAACACACACATTCACACACAAGCACGCACATTCACACACACACACACAAGCACACACATTCACACACACACACAAGCACACACATTCACACACACACACAAGCACGCACATTCACACACACAAGCACGCACATTCACACACACAAGCACGCACATTCACACACACACACAAGCACGCACATTCACACACACACACAAACACACACATTCACACACACTTACAGAGAGAATATTTGGACATACATACAAAAATAAATGTGAAGGCACACAAATCAAACTAACTTCTAAACATCTTCACATCAAACAACAACAACAACTGAATCCTCCTTCACTAAGCAGGTCTGAAGTCTTGTAAGCACAAGCAAACAGACCCCAAGAGCCTGAGGTCAGCTATGACTAGTAGTAATCCAATGTGTTGCAACTTCAGACATTACAAAGATAGAGATGGCCACAGAAATACCCCATTAGGAATTGGAAGTGATTGCCAATAACTTTGCTATTAAAAAAATTCCTTTCGTGGAGGACTTGTTGTTTACTGCAAGTTGTTTATCCGGGCAAGTATATTTATGCCATAAATAATAACAAAAATATGAATAATGAAAGAAAGAGACGAAAAGGATGGAGTGATTGTGATTTCAATGCATAGCTAGCTATAACAGGAGGTCATTTAGTAATACATTTAAGAGGGGGCGATATTGAACTGCGCTACCTCAAGGGGGTCACAACTTTTATACAGAACTAAGATGAGAAAGGAGATGGGCTTCAAATTCCAAGACAATAATTAGAGCAGCAATAAACTATATTATTCACTTGAAGAATATTTCAAGGGGAGGGGGGGGGGGGGGGGATGAGTGCCCCCTGCCCCCCCCCCCCTGAAATGAACCCCTGTATAATATTATAATAATGAGGTAAAATGGCTAATTATCCATGGGTACACTTCAGTCTCCAGTTTTCAACACTGCACATGCATGTACCGCCCTTCCATCCACTCACTTTGTTTCTCTTTGGTTGCCAATACATCCACACTCATGCTTCTCTTGGTCGTACTCAGTCCATTCTCCACGACACCCTTCCACATTCCGAATCTCTGTTCCAGCACGTAGTCTGGAACGGGGTTGGTGGTGGAGCATGTTATGTCGGAGGTGGTGCTGATGTGACTGGTCTCAAAGGACTGGTTGTGATACTCCACACTTCTCTCCACTTCTCCTCCTCCGAACATCATAATGGCTCTTGGATCCAAGCTCTCAATGGATGCAATACTGGACCTGTCTCGAGGTTGAGTTCCTAATCTCCTGGACACTCTATTCCTGGACCTTCCGAGAGCCGGCGAGTTTGGGGTGCTGCCTTGAAATAGCAGGCCTGTCTTTGCCAGAGCAGAATAATCCACTTCAATGCTACGACGTCTCACAATACTGGATTGCCTCTGGCTGTTCCCATCCCGTAGTTGAACCTCACTCAAAACAGCTGTCCCTCTGTCGGGGTTCGCTTCTATAATGAGAGCAGATTTCGGCCTCTTTTTCTGCCTGGGTTGGTTATCACTATAGCTGTCCTGGTTGACTTTCCTACGGAGCACAACCTTGCTGGGACTGCTACTAGCACTGCTACTGCTACTCTCCCCACTGGGTCCAACTGGCTCAACAGGAGTTGCACAAGGAGAGGCACTGGTTCCCTCCTTGCTCAAATGTGTGCCGGTGTTCAAACTGATGATACGCTGCCAGTTGGCAGGACTAGACCCCTTGTCAGCCAACACAACAGAATCCCTTGGAATGTGGCCCACGCCCAGCCCACTGTCAGGATTGACTCTCCCGGAGCTGTCTGTCACCTCTGCTGTGTTTGTGTTTGCGCTGGCAGAGGCTTCTGAAGAATTCATCCTTGCAGTGGTGGGCGGGTGGAAACCCACTTCAATGCAGCTTCTCCGCTTGCTTAGTTTCTCATTCCTTTCTCCTTCTTTCCCTACTTCCAAGTTACTGAGTGATTTTCTGTTCTTCTTGGGAGAGCCACTGCCTGACGCTCTGTGAGACTTCTTTCGCCTGACCACAGAATCGCTAGTGGAAGTTTTAAGCTTAGCAGAAGACTGGCGCTCAAATGAAGCTGTTAGGGCTTTTGATAGTGCAGCGTAATGGTCCTTTGCTTGCATGCAAGTGTTGGCAAACCGGGCGTTCAAGTCTTTAACTTCAGTAGCCAGCTCAACTAGTTTCGGATCCATATCAGCGGAATTAGTCGAAGCCGATGAAATTTTCCTAGATTTTTCGAATTCATCATCCCTTCCTTCTAGTTCAGCAATCTCTTCTTCTTCCGTGAGCTCGGGTATCACGGATATTGATTCAGACTTCCTTCTAGTATCCATGGATCGAGAAAGGCTAGGAGAGCTAGCTTCCTCCTCCACTTCCTTGCATAAATTGTTTACTTCCTGCATGTAAGTACATCTTTCCTTCATTTGAAGCATCAGATCCTGTGAGAAAACAACAACAAACAAAAAAAAAATATAAATCACATTACCAATAAAAAAAATTAATTTTCAATCTGATTTAGGATATGTTTCCACTATTTAATACATGGAATGGACTTGAAATCTATCAAAATAAATAAATTTAAAAAAAATCTATATGATAATATGCTTGTGTGTCAGTAATGACGACTCACGACAGTGTGTGTATTCATGAATAATTTAGCTGGCTGGGTTGGTAAAGCATCATCACTTACAGTAAGGTGGTGATTAAGAAACGTTGACTATTATTGAGCAGGAGAAAGGTGAGTAAAGTCATCAAAAGAGATAGCAATCGTTTAAAGAAATAGACAGAGAGACTGGGTAGCAGAAAACAAAGAAGGAAGAGAATTCACGACTCAGAAGAAAGGGGAAAGAGAGCAGGAGACATAAACAGACGAAACTAAACCAAGTGGTAGAGGATACTGCATTCCTAATGTACAAAAGTATGTGCCACTGCTGTGTGGTGGGTCGTATTATAATAATAATAATTTGATTGCAATAATAATACTTGTGTGTTACAACAATGACGACGGTGTGACAATTAATTAGCTCAGCTGGGTTGGTAAAGCTGGGTTGGTAAAGCTGCACCATGAACTGAATCAGTAAAGCATCATCATGACCTGAATGGGTAAAGCATCATCAATTTATTTAGATGCGATTAAGGAAATAAAGGCGATAAAAACGACGTCTGTTGTAGCTAAAAGCAGGTGAACTCAGCAAGGAAAGGAACGAAAGTTTCAAAGAGAAGGCAATAGTTTCAGAAAGTTTATATTTCATGATAGAGCTGTGTCGAGTTGGTAAGGTGTCGTCACTACTTAAGCGAGAAAGTTTTACAACACTCTATAAAAGGAGGACAAGGGAAAAAAAGAAAGAAATCTTCCGTTACAGATTAGGCAGTCAAGTTCAACTTACCATAACCATCCAAAACTAATAAATTATTGGTGTGCTTGAGCACAACTGGCACGAGCCTCTAGTTAGCTGTTATATAAAACTATAGTATTGTGATTAATTTGTATTCTAATGCTCCTGTACTAAAAAAAAACGTCATTTTTTTAATTATGTATATACGATTAATAATAATAATAATAATAATGTAACAACAACAATTTACTAACTATTTGTCAGCTGGTGTGCAATTGACAAACTAGCCATCACAATTATACCGTTACAAAAAGTATGACAAGTTCTGTTAGTTTTTTTAATGATGCACAGTTTAGGTAGTTAAATTAGGTAGTTATTTTGATTCTATTGGTTTTTTCATATCTTATGAATTTATATGTAGAAGGCATACTGTACACATCTACAACTCCCACAGTACCTTGTATTTCAGTGCCAAGTCCCTGAGATGCTTGAAGTCCTGAGTTTCCAGTTCTTTCGGCAAGTCTTTGACTAGCTGCTCACAGCTGTCCAGCCAACTGATGAATGGCTTCATTGCCTTCTGTAAGATGCTCACTTTCATGCTCAGGGTGGCCATCTCTAACTGCAAGGAAAAAAAGAAAGAAGAATAAAATGATTAAGAGAAGGAAGGTGGTTAGGAAAGAATGAGAATTAATTAAAGATCA
>WLWD01000778.1_pt1 | contig 137535 bp, 106 predicted proteins | sample 6712731 | NCBI WGS metagenome assembly WLWD01 (sample SAMN12718690, study PRJNA576275) | sponge metagenome | isolation source: marine sponge | host: Mycale hentscheli | place: New Zealand: South Island, Marlborough, Capsize Point | collected 2014-11-01
AACATTGAACTCGTCCATAATGATAAGCTGTAAAACTTCAGGCAGCAAGATGTCCATCGTGTATGAAAATATCTGAATGACATTCAAGTACTAAAATTTATGTTAAAAAACACTGGTTGTCTTCATTACCGTGCTTGACTTGTTATTGCAACACATTTTGGAGACTAAAAACTCAATCACCTTCTCATACTGTGACAGCTTCATACACTTAATTGAATTGCTTCTGTTTTTCAGTAACTCTATAAATAATAACACATTAAAGATAGTCACAATAATTTATTGTTTAACATACGCAGCTTCTTGCATGAAGTTCTTAAGAAGTCATCATAACTCAGGCATTGGGATTCTTGCATCTGAATTTATAACAAATGAAAAATTAGAAAAATTTTAAATTAGGCCTAATATTTCATGATATTTACGTTAAATATTGTTGTATATTATGATTGAGTGTTACAATACACTCTCAAGCTTTTATAATATACCACATTGTTCAGACGATGTTACAGTACCACAGGAAAGGTGCACTGATAACACCCAATATTTTGAAATTTATTGTTGGTCATCTATTTATAACTAATCAAAATGCTTCTGTTATATGCAAAATTGTGGCTTATCGCAATCTGCACTATGTTAATTATGAGCTGTGTAGTTGCTGTTCTCTCTCATCGTTATGTTATTAATAATAGGCCTAGCAACTCTTTGATGCCTATAAAAAAAAAAAAGAATGAATACAAAGAAGGCTGAAGAAATACAAGTTGGTTATACAGTTGCTAAAGTGTATGCTAGGAATTACAACTAGAGTTCCTCTATTAACAATATCATTAAAATATTGGAGAGTAGCTACCCAAACATTACAAGGATATTATGGGATGTTAACTTATTAACAAATCAAAGTGTGATTATTGCCTGTAGCCAGTTTGTGAAAATAGGATAGCAAGTTTACAAACTATATTGTTTATTTTAGTGCGATCAGCTGATATTAAGTTTACTTACTTTTCCATCCTTAATTTTTTCCAGAATAGGAATGAGTGGTGACATTCTTGACACAAGACTGTCTGTGCTAATCTGCTGAAATACTTTAACATAATTTATCAACTGCTGATCTGTACCAATACATGATGTCACTTTTTCCTGAATTGAAGATGGGCACTTTTTTGTATGCACAGCAGGTAGTGGAGGTCTTTGTGGTGACCTAGGAGCGATTGATTCATCTGATTCTGGTGGACAAACTGATTGTTCAAGTTGTGAGCTAGACGGAGATATGTCCGGTGAAAGAGGCTGAGGCGTAAACGTTGAATTTTTTGGTCTTTCTTCAGTATGTGGTAAAGAAGCGATCATGCCATGATCACTGTGGCAACTTTCATCGTCACTACCATATTGAAAAACATCATTCGCTTTTAATTTGAAAGGTTGAAAATTAGGAGTTTGGAAAAATTCTTTCAATCTGTAAAATAAAATTACAAACATTTGTAATAACTTTGATATGTACCATATGCTAACAAAAACCATTGCTATATTAAATCACACAGAAATAATATAGCTAAATGAGGTCATTTGCAAGTAATACAGTATAGATAATCATAACTTCTGTATTTTGGAATACACCCACCTGCATCTATTGAAAGCATTTTTGAGAGTTTTGCCTGATGCAGTATTTTTGAGCAAATATCGACCTTTCCCAATGTCTTCCACAATCATGTATGGCCCAAGCCAGCGCTGTACAAGCTTATCACCTTTTCTAGAATCTCTTGCGCTGTTTCTTAATAATACCATAGTTCCAGGGTCCAGACTCTGTGTATATTTAATTAACCGTTTAAATTAATATGAAACTATTAACTATAGAAAGAAATTTTACAATAGATAAATAGCTACAGGGGAGTCATACAGCATTTTTAGCTAGTGATTGGGGGGGAGGGGGTGGAAATTTTGTAGCATAAAAAAATAACAACCAGCAAATGACATTTTTATGAAGTATGTATGTCAGAAGCTTACCCAGAAAATTTTTGTGAAACCCTTTCAAACTCATCCAAATAATGATGACACTACTGGTTAGAACAGTATCTGGTTATGCCTAATAAAAATGGTGAAGTCATGAATATGCAGCAGTTTATTTTGTTGGATGAAAAATCAGATTGGCTATTTTGTACTGCAATTGAAAGAGCAGAACTGGAAAGTGTTAATTTTGAAGAAGTGTTGGGCAGTTGTAAGCAGACTAACTGTAGAGCAAGGCTTTCTACAATTTTTTATATTTTGCACTGATCATATTTTGTTTCATAAACAAAATTTAATCGGGAAAAAATTTAGTTGGGAAAATTTTAGTCATTAAAAAATTTTAGGGGAGGAGAAACTAAATTTAGGAGTGGAAGGGAAGGGGGGAGAATACCAGGGTTCCCATAGTCTGTATGAAACCCTGATTACTTATCATACTTATGTACACTTACCTTCATCTTTCTTCTTTTGTTATCGTAATCTTTCTTTTGCTTCTGCTGGGATTTTTTAATGCTATCATTGGCATCTGCATAAATGGAATCTCTGAAGGTATTCATTTGTTCTACATATAACTCCATCTTGTTGTCTGTAAAATCATCATCACTCTGGCTTATTTCATTTTCAACGGCTTCCATTTCAATAGGAATTATTGCCTTGCTATAAATTTATTGAATGAAAAATTCACAAAATTTCATAAAAAATTAAATGATGAATAGTGAATTACTCACCGGCAATACATTAGCTCAAAAGGAGTAAACTTGCTTGATTGATGCTGTGAGGTTCTATATGCAAATAGAATTCCATCCAGTTTCTCATCCCAATTAGACTGATTGCTATTGACAACTTTTACTAAAGATCTTTGCAAAGTTTGATTAAATCTTTCAACCATTCCGTTAGCTTGCGGATGGTAAGCAGATGTAATTCTGTGCTCTGTTTTTGTAATTGAAAACAAATATTCATTGACTCGATTAACAAACTCTCTGCCCTGGTCTGAAATTACTACTTTAGCACATCCAAATCTATACAATATAATAAGCACACTCCTATATAACCCAAAATTTACTAAATCAATGATTAAGTAATTATCAGCTAAAATGCAAATATCAAAGCAAATACCTGCAAAACATTTTGAACAGAAATGAAGCAACTGATTTTGCACTCTTGTCTGCCAATGGTTCCGCTTCAGGCCATTTGGAAAAATAATCCACTAAAGTTATTATGTACTTGTTGCCTTTGGAGGTTACTGGAAGAGGACCAACAATGTCTATACCAATCTGAAAAAGTGATGTTCATGTAATTATATAAGCACTAAGATAAAATCGGAACTCAAGAAGAGCTACCTGATTCCATACTTCTGGTTTTATGGGTATAGGATGGAGGGGTTCTGTTGCCTTTTGGAATTTTGTATCATTTGCACGTTGGCAAGCCTCACATTGGTGTATATATTCTTGAATATCACTCCACATAGTCTTCCAATAAAAACGCTCCCTGATTTTTTTTTATGTTTTATCCCTCCCAAGATGTCCACCTAACCAGTGAATAATATTCATTATGATTTAACAGAGACTTGAAAACAGTATATGTATTTGTCTGATAAATCTTTTCTGAAGTGTTTTTAAACTTCAAGATATCATACTGTGTATAGCTTCTTTATTATCATGTTTTGGTACAAAATTCAGCAAAAAAAAATTACGAAAAGCTCAATGAACTTATGGTCAATACCAATTTACAATTACTTAAACACTAACCCTCCTCCGATCCATGGCAAGACTCCAGTATTCTTTTCTTGTCTTTCCCACTTCTTGGAACTTGCTTCCACTCACTTCCACTTTTCGAGAAATACAGAAGACCATCTTTAACCTTGTAGGGTAGGGAGGGGAGGTGGGGGTGGGGGAGGGGTGAAGAGCAAATTCTGATTATAACCGTACTGCACATGCAGATGTCAATATGCAACACACGGATTGTGTATAAAATAATACATTCGAGCCAGCTCTTTTTTTTTTGGTCTCTTACAGAGCAGAAATGTTTCATGCAAACAAAAAATCATAATATACAGAGCTTAACTTATGTTAAAGACACACCTTGGTCACTTATTTTAAGGGGCTGGCACTCATTTGGTGTAGTTTACAATTAATGGTAAAGGGTCAACGATTTGTCAAGTCCACATTACAAAGAAGCCTAACAAGTTTGTAATTCATTTCCTATGTGTATAATTACAGAGTTTGAAATGAAACTATTTTAAACCAAGTTGATAAAACTAAGTTGCTATCGTCATACAACTTTGATCTAGCTAGCTAGCTAGATTTTTTCTTTACCAAAATGTGTTTGCTATCACAGACCTTAAAATTCTTCGCTTTCCTCCTCAATACTCGCTTTTGGTTTTTGCTGAAATAATCTGGGTATATACCAGAGTACAGAAAATCGTATATGTTATCATAATTCTCCATTCCATCCAGATTCACCGAGCGAATGGCAAAGTTGGTAAGGGTTATACGATGGGTTGATTGAAGATTAAAAATTTTTACTTCAAACATTTTGAAAATGACTGAACAAATAAAAATAAATATATCCAGCTAATTTATAAGAATGACAGTTGTAGTAGTGAATTTTGTCCCTGTCTAAACTGTCCCCACCCCCTCCAGAAATCACTAGTGACTTTTGTCCCCCTTCAGTGAATAATGAATCCACTCCCCAATAGCTATTCACTTTAGTAGCTAGCTAGGCTGTTCTCAAGGTCTGGCTGTGGCACAACTGTAGCTAAATGGCTAACCAGGCACTAGCTAGTGAATTTTGTACCCCTTCAGTCCCCCTCCGCCAAGATAGCTATTCACTTTAGTGGGCAGTTTTTACTATGGCTGTGGCAGGACTGTAAATGGTATAGTGTGTCCTGTCTATCAGTGTGTCTGCTTAAACATTTAGCCTAAAACTCTGTAAATAAAAAACTATAATCATCCTTACAAAAAATGATATTGTAGCAATCTTTGTATTTTGCTATACCAGTTGACTATCTATTTAACAACTTTTTTTTTTATTATTTATTTATTTTTAACAATTTGATGTAGAGCATACTTGATAGGGCCAACCAGCCAGCTAGGGCAGTTATTTATGTATTACCAAATTATAAGAAGTGTTGCTTCATATGCTATTTTTCCACATAGTAAGTTTTTATTAGTTATTGAAAATTAGCAATGTTCAATTATTACTTTTAAGTTATTTTGAGTGGCATTTAGTAGTTCTAGTTAGAGTTGTTATCAAGTTTGTTTCTATTTCTTTTGGTTAGTTTTTAAATCATCAACTGATAGTTTAAGTTTCTTCTACCAATTAAGTTTAGCTACATGTTTAACTATTATAAACTCAATTCAATCATTAGTGAGGCTAAGTTTTGCAGTGGACAGCTACTGACAACTCCCATATCTGGTAAAATCTTCACACAGCTTTTGCCCCTGGGTAAACTGATAAAAAATAGGACACTCATTTGGGAATGTGAATTTGAATTTAAAATATCATAATTGTCCAGAGTTGACCATGTATTGCTATGTCTGGCTGGTAAAGGACTTAGCTATTTACGACAGATTAAACAATATAAATTTAATACTGTACAGTAAGATTCAAGATATTGTAAAATTTGTAAATTGTATGATGTGTATGGCTATTGAGTTAGTAGTGGTGAAATTCTATTCTACTTCATAACTATATTTTAATATGAACAAATGATGAAGGAGTGAGCTTAACTAGCTAGACAATGAAGTTACCAGTTGATCCACCAATAAGCAAATAGACTTGAAAATAGTGCCTGGCACACCCAGTTCATCGCCAATAACTAATAGACTTGGATGTGGCACCCGGGAGCTCCCTCAATAATTGGAAAACGAGCCTGCGGAAAGGCAGGGTTGAACTTAAAGAAGATTGGTACAGTCCAGCGTCACCAGCCGCAGTTGATTTGCTCGAAGTGTGATTTATGAAGGTGGAGAGAGAGGGGGGGACATTATTCACCAGGGGGGACAAAATTCACTAGTGAGAACTGTCCGGCCGACATAATTCACTAGTGAATTTTGTCCGGGGATAATTCAAGGGGGGACAGTATTCACTGCGACACCGGTACTAGCACTTGTGAAGCTTCTGGCCAGTCTGCAAATCAACAGGTAAATTTTGCATTTCCAAAGCGCTCCTTTGGCAGCAAAGGTGACAAGAGGTCTTTCAATTCTTTCTGGTTTCAGAGGTGGCCGTGGCTTGATTACAATGAGGCCAACGACTCTGTAGTATGTTTCTTCTGTTCAACGGCAGAAGAGACAAATTTACTTCCTTGCGGCCTCTATGGTAAAAGAGATCTAGCCTTTATTACTAAAGGATTTAATTGGAAGGATGCCTGTGCCAGTTTCAAGTGAGTGAACATCTATTATAAGCAGTACACAACTAGCTAGGATTGTCAATATGGTTATTTTAATAGGAGGCATCAATCTTCACGATATCATCACGATGCAGTGATGAAGATGAATAATAGCACACCACAAAATATAGGTGAAATGCTTTCTCATTCACATTCTATTGAAAAAGAGCAGAATGGAAGAATGTTGATGATCATCATTGAGTCACTACATTATTTAGGAAGACAGGGTATTGCCATGAGAGGTCATGATGATTATGAAAGTAATTTTATCCAGCTGTTAAAATTACGAAGCTCTGACAACAAGGTGAGTTTTAATTCTGCTGTAGGTAATATGTTAGAAATTGTTAAGATATTTGTTTACCTTCACATTCAGGAATTAATTGATTAGCTAAAAAGGAAGGCCGACAACTACACAAGTGGTGAAATTCAGAATGAAATTTTAAAGATCATGGCATGCCAAGTTTTACGAGCAGTAATAAAGAACGTTAAGGAAGCTGGTTATTATTCTATAATGGTAGATGAATGTGTGGATTCCTCGAATAAGGAACAGTTAGTGATCTGCTTTAGGTACGTGAGCAATGACTAGAAGTGAATGAAGATTTTGTAGGGTTGTATCAAATTCCTAATATCAATGCTGATACCATTGTAGCTACGATAAAGGATACTTTATTGAGGTTTGATTTGAGTATTTCCAGATGAATAGGTCAGTGCTATGATGGGGCGGCCAACATGTCTGGCCACAGAAATGGAGTGAAATCACAACTATTAAATGAGGAGAAAAGAGCTTTGTACATACATTGTTACGGACATGTTTTGAGTCTGTGTGTATCAGACACCATTAAAAGCATTACTCCTTTACGTTCTTGCATGGATACAACCCATGAAATAAGTAAACTCATTCAGTATTCGCCAAAACGTGCAAATCATTTCAAAAGTATTCAGGTTAATATGTGTGATCATGCATCTGGTTTTCGTATTCTTTGTCCCACAAAATGGACTATATGCAATGAGACTTTTAGTAGCATCATTGAAAATTACTCAGTTTTGTTAGAATTATGGGATGAAATTTTAGATGAAAGAATTGATTCAGATGTGAGGGCTCGTGTTGGCGGTGTGTGATTATTATTTTGGAGTGCGACTCATTCATACTATTTTATGGCACACCGACAATCTCAGTAAAACTCTGCAATTAACTAAATTAAGTGCAGCAGAAGGACAAGATTTAGCCAAGAAAACTGTTACTACATTGCAGGTAAGGGCATTCATATGCTTACCATTGTGCATATAATAATAATTTTGTGCTTGTAGTCCATACGATCTGATGATGCATACGAGCTGTTTTGGCAAGATGTGGTCAAGCATACTGAAAAACTTGAAATTCAGGACCCCATTCTTCCAAGAAAGCGAAAAGTGCCATGTCGTTACGAAATAGGGAGTACAACAACTACTGCTTCTATTATCACTCCAGAAGATCACTATAGAATAATATATATTTTGAAGCCTTTGATATGTTATAGCGCAAATAACTGATCGATTTGAACAGGAAGGCTACCAGATGTATTCCAAGCTTGAACATTTTCTTATTGGGAAACAAGATGATGATTTGGATGAACTTATTGAATTCTACGGGAATGATTTTGAGAAGGATGCTTTACTGGCACAACTTGATAGTTTTCATGCCAATTATACGATTGATGAGAATGCTACAGTGCATGACATCATCCCGGTTATTAAGAATATGTCTTGTGGGGAGAAGCTTTTGATGAAGTTATTAAACTTATTCGAATGATATTGGTACTTCCTGCAACCAATGCTGTGAGTGAAAGATCATTTTCAGCCATGAGGCGGACGAAAAACTACTTACGAACCAGTATGACTCAGCAAAGAGTTAATAGAAAATCAAAGTTTCCGATATTTAGCTAGCTTTTTTATTTGTATTGAATGTTAACTATAAAGTTGTTGTAAATTATGTAAGATTAAATTTTGAGCTATTTAGCTTCCCAAACCAGTTGACAGATCCCCTCCCTACCCAATCTCTGTGATGCAATTGGGTAAAAATGGTCTGGGACTAGGGTTTAAGGGCTTTTTTAAGAATTTTCAAGTCAAAAAAGGGGATTGAGGTTTATTAAGAGTTACCATATTAAAACGGGGTGTTTTGGCCTCCTCCCTACATGTAATCCTCACCATCAGTCAGATTGACACCAATGTATAACATACTGCTACACCTATGCCCTTGAAGAGGAACTTCTTTTTGCTCAACGTTTGGAAGAAGGATATGACTTGGTTGATCAATGGCTCAAATACAATGTTCCAGAACACCACAATTCCCTGGCTGTTACAACACTCACTGAATTGCCTACTCAAATCGCAGTCACCACACATTCAGGATCCACTTCTCATGTCACAGCAGATGTCTTAGCAGGTACCACACCCCTGGGATCAAGTTTGCATGTCACAGCAGAAGTCTTAGCAGATGCCACACCCCTGGGTTCAAGTTCGCACGTCACAACAGATGTCTTAGCAGATACCACACCCCTGGGTTCAAGTTTGCACGTCACAACAGATGTCTTAGCAGGTACCACACCCCTGGGATCAAGAACCCCTGGGATCAAGTTCGCACGTCACAGCAGATGTCTTAGCAGGTACCACACCCCTGGCATCAAGTTCGTACATCACAACATATGTTGTAGCAGGTACCACACCCCTGGGATCAAGTTTGCTCGTCACAGCAGATGTCGTAGCAGGTACCAAGCCCCTTGGATCCCTTTCTCACATCACAGTCCCTATGGCCTCTGGATCCACTACTCAGGTTTCAGGTAAGAATTAATGGTGTTTTGCAGTAACATATGTTTTCATTAAGTGATAAGAACTCTCCATAAATTTTTTTCTGAAGACCAAAATTTTGTTCAGAAAACTTTTTTTTTTGGTAGCATGAAGTCTGTACATGTAATTTTTAAATGATTTTTTGGCAGATCGCATTTTTTGTTAATCCCAGATAATTCGAGAGAAAGATATAAGTAGCTATAGTAACTTAGGCAGAGCTATGATTTTTCATTTGCATACAATGTTACCTATGTTATCATGTGAGTGTCTACGATAAAATTGAGCTCAATGCAGCACACGTGAATGTTGGGGAATAATAATCAATTGAATCCAATAAGCCTACCAAGGGGAATTTGATTAGGTCATATATTGTGAACGGCTAAGGCAATCAAACTCGATGCTGATAAAATGTGTTAGTTCAAAAACAGTGTATTTTTTATGGAGGCCGCGTTGTGCCCTATTTTCCAGTAAATGGGTTTCATATAGAAAAAAGTTTGTAAGTGCTGTCTAATGAACAATAGAACTTCAAATCTATGAACTGACTATAAACAAAAAAAACAACAGGAAACTCATTTGTCTTTGTAACTGATATTCAGGGTTCAAAACTTTTCAAGTTACGATTTGTGGTAGTAATAATTTATTTATTTATTTATTTATTTATTTTTAGGGTGGGGGGGGGGGAATTTCACTTTACATGCCTAATTTGTATTTGTGATGTTACATACCTGTATTGTTTAACTTTCTAGGTACCACACCCACTGGATCACCTCCAGTCAGAGTCACTGCACAACATGGATTATTGATTCCTGGTGCAGTCACCACATGTACTGGAGTTGCTGTTACCATGCCGGTTCCATGGTTTCCTTCAGTTCCAAATTCGAGTACTGTATCACTCACCAAAGTTACACCTCCTATTGCTTCCTCAAATTTACATTCACCATTCACCAATCTATTGAATTTACCTGTGGTAAGGGATGTTACTACGATATCATCAAAGACGGGTTGAGCACGTGTTCTCACTAGCGATGAGTGTTGGTCACTTTATGAAGTGAAGGAAGAGAAAAAGAAGTGTGAAGCTGAGGAGAGGAAAAGCGAAAACAGGAAAGAGAAAGGGAAAAAAGGGAAAAAGAAATAGAACAAAGAAGAAAGGCTGAGGAAAGAATTCGACGAACTGTGAAGGAAAAGAAGCGAAAGCAGGTAGAGGAGGAGAAAGAAAAGAAGCGTAAGCATGCAGAGGAGAAGAAAGCTAAGAAAAGCTGTGACAGGCAAGAAACGCTCTCACGAGGTCACTACTGAAACTTCAACAAATGAAGGACACTTGAATTTAGTTGAAGGTGGGAGCAAAATTACGTACTCTGCACAAGAGATCAAAGTTACAATGGACAGTAGCATATTCATAGATTTATGTTGTGTCTGCTTCAGTTCTTTTGAAGAGGATGAAGGAAGAGGCAGAGAATGGCTTCAGTGCATCTGTTCAAGGTGGTCGTACCAAACCCCAATGGTGAAAATAAACTTTGTTCCATATTTTGAACTCTGAACTTTGATTCGTGCATTTGATCTTTTAATTTTTTTGTAAGTCATGATTTTTTTTTCTTGTTGGCATTCCAATGAAAATGAAGTAAACTCCAATGGCAGTAGCACATTGTGGTAATGCTGGTCAAGGGTTGTTTTTTTTTTGTTTTGTTTTGTTTTGTTTTTGAGAAAGGGGGGGGGGGGTGGTGCTTGCCTTCTTTGTCCTTTATACAGTAAACACTTCCAATAAACAATATTTCTATACAGCCCCTAAATTCATATACTGCCCCCCCCCCCCCCCCCCCCCCCCCCCCCCCCCCCCCCCCCCCCCCACCTTCAATCAGAAACAATTGAATAGTAAATGGGCAATTTAGTTGAAGCTGAGTATGGTCATAAGTTGAACAGAAAAACTTTTTTTTGCCACTACCTTTATACTTTGTACGCTAATTTGCAAGGACTATTCCTATAGGGAATTAAGTACGAACATATATAAAAATGTGACACATAAGAATTCTATGGAATAAATTTGGTACGACTGGCGATATTTGGTGGTCCTGGGCGATAATCGAGGCTGACTGCTTCTGCACTGCCTCTGCACAGCGACCTGCAAATTGTGTTTTAAAAATATGAGTATTGCAAGGCGATAGAATATGAAATAACCTCATGATTGGTCGAAACAAATTTTTAAATCGTTCAGCTAATGAGTTATGGTTCGTGGGGCAAACTTGGTCCGATAAATGAGGTCTTACCTATGTCATTTTCAATGTTCTTTCACAATAAAATGATTAATAAAGTCATTTCCTTTTTGTTTAAAGAATTTCAACTTCTGAATAGAGCTTGAGCTTGGACTTAAGCCTTTGAATAAAGACTTGAGCTTGGACTTAAGTCTGATTTGAAATTGATGGGCTTGAGCTTAAGCTCTAAAAATCTATAAAGATTTGAGCTTGGACTTAAGTTCTTAATTACAGGCTTAACCCAACACTGGTCCAAAGTCAATTACCATTATGTTTTGTTGTTGTTTATTGTTGCTGTTTGTAGATCACTGCTGACATGAGTGATGAACAGTTCTAATCATCCTGGCTGTATGAAGAATTCCTGAGCATCTTCATTCATTCATGAACAGTTAATTCTTCACCTATATCACACACATCACGGACCAATATTTATTGCATTTGCTGATTACTGGAATAAATTTTATACACTGAAATATATGGCTATAAAGTGAGTATTGTGAACGCCATTTGGAGTGTTGTAGTAGCTAGTTTAAGGGAGTATCACAACAACAACCCATTGGTAGAGTATCAATAACACCATATTTGGTGCATTATGAGCTCAGATAGGGGTTAGAACACTTGGTGGGTGTATCACAACACTCCATTTAGTATAATGAAGGGTGTACATGGGTGTACCTGAACACTTCCTCTAGGTGAAATGGAAACACCCCATGAGGAGTAGTACAGCCAGTGTTACCTGGACACCTCAAAATGGGATTCCCATGCACCCCATTTTTAACAGTGTAGGTGATGACCTTGAGAGCATCACCAGGAGATGGTCAGCAGGGCCTGCTACATTATTTTTTGCTGGAAAACAATTGAACACGGATGGGGATTGAATAACAATCCCATGTGATATGGAAGAAAATAATGCCGACAAAATAAAATGGCGATAATGTATTGGAATCTATGGGAGAAGTCTGGTTTACAGTTTCTGAGGAATTGTGTGGTGGTTTGATTGCATTAACCTAGCTATATTGTTAGTAACAAGTAATTTGTAAATACAGTTTTGTGAGACAAAATTGATCAAATCACAGTTTTTCAAAATGATTGCTCATTTTTTTAGATTTAAAAAATGATTCCGAGCTCATAATATTTAATTTTATATTTAATAATTACAGCTATACAAAAATCACTATGCACAAATATACTCTATAATACTCATTTTGTGAAATAATCTATAAAATATTAACAATGATGCATAAACATAACAAGAGTTTAGAGGAAAAAGGCCGAAATGACACTAAGGGACATTGCTGCACAAGAAAATTGTATTATTGGTAATCACATTATTTAACAATAGTTACAAAGACAATTCCAGGTTGTTCCAAAGCTTGTTCAACATTATAATTGCTGAAATCATAAATATTTCAAGAAAGATTGCAGCCTTTGTTGTGGTAGTCCTGGACATTGTTGTTGTATTGTTCACCTAAATATCAACAATTGCAATATAAAATTTTGAAATTTATAGGTGATGCTAAAGCATCTTTTATTATTGTTGACAACTGATCTATTGTAATAAAAAATTGTATAGCTATGTAAACATTTTTTTTTACTGTTTGAATGAATGAATACTGATGCATTTTGTAATAAAGCTTCAACAGCAAATATTATAGCTATATACAACAGATTTAAAAAAGTGGGGGGTTGAACTCTAATAGTTCTTATAATAACTTATCATACTTCACTTTGACATGAAAGGAGTCATGAATGTGTGTGACATCAGTTAGAGTAAATTGAACTCTATTACTATAAACCATTTAGATAGTAGTGGTGCACCTATGATACTTCTGAGAATACAGTATAAACATGGAAGGATTAGATAGCTGTCAAGAAGAAATAGGAGAGGATGTGAAATCAAAACAATTATTGGAATGTAACAATATCCTATGGCTTATTAACATAAGTAGTTATGGTGAAATGGATACTTCTCAGAAATCTGATTATATCATATTACGGAAGGACTAGCTTCCAACACATATGTGGAGGTGATACCAAATCAAAACAATTATTGTAATGTAATGATAGTAAAGGCTTAACAAAATTTGAGGTACACTCTATAATAACACATTATGGTGCAATGGATACTTCTGAGAATTGTTAACAATTATACTGTGCATTGTATGGTCATATTATAGAAGATTAGCTAGCTCCGAAGAAGTAGGGGGAGGTAATGTGAAAGTATTTTAATATTATAATGAATGATACCAAAGGTTTAACAACAAAACTACTAACTACCAAAGTAGCTATGCTTTCATCTTCAAAATGTTCTGTAGCTTTAGAAATTAAGTTAAACTGTTCTGTAAGATTTTTTGTACACACATGAGACTAGGCCAGTAATTTAACCTCATTTTTAGTCATTCTTGATTGTTAGGTATCAGTTTAGTCACTAGGGTGCTGAAATGGTCCTTTCAGCAGTGTCAGATGTAGCTAATAGTTAAACAAAGCAATCTGCCATGCACTAATAGTAGCACATTGAGTGAATGCAATGTGTCTGGCTACATGGTGCATGTCTCTGTGATGTCATCAAACTAATTGTTGTACAGTAATTTAAAAAAATGAACACCTGTCTTGCAGGTATTAACAAATTTGACTGAATTTACGGTGTAGACTAGGACAAATTTTTAAAGAAGTCTTTATTTTTTCCTGTCAATACTTAGCTGGTCTAATAGTGGGGGGTTGATGGAGAAGGGCACTATGATGTCCCACTCCCTCCCCGGTTACCACCCTTGTGACCAATCACTAATATTTGTGCTTCCTTTTGAATTTTTCAAGACTTCATTACATTATGCAATCTTGCTGCTTCATTATGCAATTGTAAGAAAAATAACATCTTTTATTATTCTGTTTGTTTATTTAGCTGGCTAATGTATCTGTTGCTATTTTTCCTAAGACTATACCATACCACATTATTGAGCATTACATTTGTTGAAGACGTCGTAGCTAAAGTGGCCATCGGTGTTGTTGGTGGTGCTGGAGTAGCTATTTCAATATTTTTCAGAATGGGTGCAGGCCTGGGAATAAACACAACTTCTATTTCAATGAAATTGTTATTGTCGGCAATAGTGGCTGACTGAGCGATGACAGTGAATATAAACACAACAGTGTCATTACGTGCAGTTTCTAACAATTCCACATTTAAGATGACCATGTCAGAACCATTTCTTTCAAGTGACAGAGAGCTCTGATCTAAGCTGTAAGTTACAAAGTCATCTGCATTAACACTTCTATTGCTTCCTGAAACTCGAACTGTGGCAGATAAGCCGTAGGATGTAGAGTCACCGTAATTTTGTACTATTATGCTACTATTACTTTCTTCTTCGCCAGGTCTCAGTGTGATACGGTTCATTTCACCCTCATCTGCCAAAAAAATTGAAGTTAGAATTTAATGATAGTTCTCTTATAGTATTTTTGTTCAAGATTTCAGATAAAATTAACATCCAATTATAAAATCCAATTATTTTAATTTAAATACTATTACTAATTACACACTATTATTAAACAAATATGAACTACTCTAGCTGGCTTGCATTGTCCATGAATAATAATTGATTATCAAATATGAATATATTATTATTGTTGTAATGTAGGAAAAAAGTTTTTCTATTTCAAATACAAACAGTTGAAATATTATGTTAATTTATTAATTTAACATTTTTTAAACCTTAATTAATATACCTCATAATTAAATTTCAGACATAAAAGCATCATATGCAAAATAAATTTTGTAGCTATATCTTTTCCACTATTGTGCTCAGGTTCAATAAATAAGTTGTAAATTACTGACTCTCCATGCATACTTGCAGTATGGCAATGAACCATAGTAACCCTCTGAATCATAATGCAAACACTATATTAACATTCGTTCTTTTTAACAAATCACTCACATTGAAAACAAACTCAGCTAAATACACTTTGCAGTGTGAAATAATATGTGACCGTCTACAGGAAAACCGGGCACAACGCGGCGTGCGTAAATATCGAGAAAAGATCGATCGATTTCTTAAAAATGTATTGTTTCAAGCCGATGAAAGGGACCGGTTAGGTCTATTATAGCGGGAACGACTTAAGCTACGACGATAAAACTTGGAGAGCTCAATATCTGGACGCCGACAACTCTGTAAGTGCAAAAAAAATTTTTCGAAGGGTGCCACGTTGTGCCTGGTTTTCCTATAGACGGTCACATATTTGAATGTATAGTTAATAACTCAATTTACAAATCATGATGATCCTGTCATTCACAAGATTTGGCTCAACTATAAGCTCTAGACTATTGACTTATTTTCAAATAATGCTACATTATAGTAATTTCTATATAATTGAATTTCTTATATCTGGCTTACCTAGACGTAAAATTACTGATGAAACTTGGATGGCTGTGTCTGTGAAATGGGAAAAGCTGTAACCGCTGGAATCTAAGCCAATGACCTGGAATATGAAGGTTTCAGTTGGTGGTACAAAAATACCAGCATAGCAGCATTGTGCCACCCTAGTTATTTCATTGACAGGCTCAATATTTGCTCCACTGTCAGAAACCACATTCCAGCTGCTAATATTCACATAAGTGTCTTCTATTCTAGCAGAAATAATCACAATGAGAGGTTCACCTATGAGTATATCAAAATTATAACATCCAAATAGCTCCATGTGTATAAAATAATTATAATGAAATACCTTGAATGGGCTTTCCATCAAGTTCACTGAATCCTAATGTACTGTTGCGGTTTTTTTTGTATGTATTATGTGTAATGCTTAAATCACTGATTCCGATCACTTGAATGCTGTACGATCCTGACGAGGATCCGACAGTGATAGTCCAGTTGCCACGTTGAGAGTTGTTCACCACTCGCAGTTGAGAAATGTAAGAAGTTCGCGTGTTTAAAGACACAGAATATGTTTCACTGCTAGCAGCATTGGTACCTGTAAATTACATTAGGTTTGTAAAGGCTATCACATAGGTGTAGGAACTCTGGGAGAGGAGTGGGATGGTGGCACTTCCCCTTGCCAGTGGTGGATCTAGTGTCAATGACGTTGAGAGGTGCAAATATATTTAGGTCAAAATTTATTAAATTTAATAAGATACGTAAATGATTTGGACATGTAATTATCAATGAAGGGCATGAATTTGCTTATGATTGCTCTCCAGGAGATATTTCATGAGCAGGCTAATTTATTTTCATGAGCCAGAGGCTAGTGAAAATAAAGCCTGAGAGTGAAATATCTCGCCATAACACTCTGACAAGTGTAATAAGTGGTTTATTCCACACTAGATATCTTCACTACTATAGTTAGTACTAGAGGTACTGTAACTCACAGCTTTAAATTTTAGCAGCTGCTTTAATCCTATTAAGCAGGTTACACCAAGGAAGGTAGCTGTTAAGACCAGAGAAAATTGAACAGTTTGGCTGGTTGCTATAACTACAATGGTAATGAGCTTGCCTACAGCTTGAAATAACAGCATGAAATATCATGAGTTATTTCATGGGTCACTTACCTAAAAATATCATTGTGAAGATATCCTGGGTAGAATAAATATATATACATTATGTATATTATATATATATAGATATATACATATATTTATATACATTATATATATATATACAGATATATATATATACATATATATATATATATACACATATATATTTATATATATATATATATATTATATGAGACAAAATTATTTTTGCTAGAGCTTAGTTTGTTAAGTCTTATAAAATACTATGCATACTAAGCATCTTCACCTTGGGGGGAAAGCACAGAAACATTAATTTGTGTCCCACTAACTGAAATACTAGCCTCTAAGGTTGAACTGTCGATAGGTATAGTATAGGTATTACTTCCAGAGCCAAATGAACGAAAAATAGTTCGGCGATTTCGAACAGCAGAAGTACTGACTAACGATGACAATTCTGACAAGTCTCCAGTAGTAACACTCAAAACCTGCCCACCAGAAAACTCAGACAGCTGTTCATATATACTTGTTAAAGATTGCCTTTTGATTCGAGAATATCGCCGTTGTTCACCATCTCTTACCGATCTTCTCTTTCTTGAGATTGCCAAATCCACAAGTGCAAAAGTAATTGGATTCTGTTTATTTGAAATTAAACTTATAGCTTCTACGCTTCGATTTCCATCGGAGGGCGGAGCATCAGTGAAGACATATATGGGCGATCTTGGCTCGCTTGCTTCAATTGCTCTAATAGTGGCTCCAATACTTGGCTCTGGTCTGTCACCTCCACCTCGTGCAGTTAATTTTCCGATTTCACTAAGGAAGGTATTTATATCTGTTGTTTCAATGGTAATTCCAGGATCTACATAAGAAAGTAAAACTATAATAATTACATGTGGCAGGTTTTCAGCTGGTAAAAAGAATTATAGCTACAATGTGCTTGGTACAAATTTTATGTGAGATTCAGTGTTTTTATTTATGTCAAAGTATTATAATATTAAAGCTGAACTATTCAAGGTTTGTGAGAGGTAATAGAACTTACCAGGGTCATTAAAGGGAGCTAAAATATACCTAATTTCAGTAGCATCATCGAAATTTCTAGCATAGGCTTCCAGATTCACCCTGATTTGTGGTATGGATGCTTGGATTTCCGGCAGTTCTTCACCCATACTACCGGTTGTGTCTATGACGTAGGCAATGCTGGTTTTTTGAACTGTAACTTGTTCACTTAGTGAGATGCCCAGGAACATTCCAAATAAACTGTCATTTCTTATGTCACTCCTAATTCGTTGGAGCATTTCGCTGCTAGCTTTTGTTGCAAGTCTGGCTGCCTCGTCGTGGAGATAGTAGTGTGTAGAGAACCAACTGAATGGTGTTTCTTTACTAATTCCTCCAGTAGCTTTCTTATGCCTTTCATTATCCTGAAACCCCCCATCACCACATTTACCATGTGGTTTGCTATTCATCACACCATATGCACTCGTAAGGTACGCACTTCTTACGTTATTGCGACACAGGTAAGGCCGAAATGAAGAATATGGAGAATTATATAAGGTGAGTTGTAGTATTCTAGATTCTAAGATACAATCGGTACAAGTTTCCACATCTGGACCGGCAAGCAAACCTAAACTGATGTTGCTGCGCCCAAGGGCATCTAAGGTGTCATTGTTTCCATTTTCAACCCAATTTGAATGGCTGTAAAAATCTTGCAAAGAGTGAAGCAAACGTCCGCATTCCCTCCTTGCCTGCTCAAAATTAGAAGATTCTATTTGATTTACAACTATTGCATACATTTCAATTAAACCAATTTGCCCAGCTTCGAACTTCTCAGCAAGAAAATGGGATTCAGGATGTAGGTAAGTTTGCAACTGCAAGTCCACCTGATTATTTGCATTAGCTATAGCAGCAATGGCACTTTCAAAATTACGTATTTTTCCTCTATCCATGTCACCATAATAGGCTGTAATCAGGTTTCTGACGGAGAGTGTTGAGAGCGAGTTCACTCTTGTGACGCTATTATCAAATTCAGGATTTGGATTGTCTTTGAATGTACTTGTAATGACTTCCAAAATTGCATTTCTTGTTATGTCTTCATGAGTACTTATATCTTCGTAGGAAGGATTTGTCCCACCGATTTTCCAGGGAGTAAACTTAGAGGGAAAAAATGCACCAGACCGCGATAAAATAGATGCAATAACACAGGCTGCTATACAAACGAATTTCATAGTAATTGCAGATAACGAGTAGGATAATGCAAGTTGCACTGTACCCCACTGAAGTAACCGCTTGCTTTTATAGCCTCTCAAATAATTGGTATTCCCACTGCGACGTTCTCAGTCCTTCCGCAACCCCAACCGGAAGTAAACCAAGTCGATACAAAAATAACCCTTTTAGTCACGCTTAGCATTACTGAACATTATGTAATCATTCATGAACCAACTGCGCAGCCACTTTACCAACATAGCTAACCACTGAGTTGTGAATACCATTTCTGAAGCGGGTTAAGGTTTGCTGTTTTTCACCCTGACAGGAAGTTTTCTGTACCATGGAAATCAGGTCAGTTAGTCATTTAACACTTATTTAACACAAACGAGCTCAAATGAACCCTCAAACTTTTTTTCCCTGTTGAAAAAATACCACTCAACCTGACACAAAATACACATTAGTTCGGCACAATATCATCAGGATGAACTACAAAAGCATTGCAGAGTATGTGGAGGGAGATTGAACAAGGCCAAAGGGAAAGCCCAGCCAGTATACTCTTGTGATGAGTACTCTGAAGATCTTCAGGCTTTTGTAGGGATTCCTTTTCACTCTGATGCAGATACCACCACATTTCCAAGGAAATTTTGTAATCAGCCACGTCAAATTAGTGAGGGTGAAGAAGGCCAGAGAGAGTGGACTGCCATTTCAACAGATTACAGCCATGGAGTGGTCTCCACATAAGGATCACTGCAAAGTAAGAAGCAAGTGCAATTAACTAATAATAATAATAATGATAATAATTTTAATAATAATAACAATAATTGAAACACCACCTGGCAGAGGAAAAAAATCCCTCTACTATTGAACCTACCCACAACATCCAGTGTGTAGTACCCAGTAAAGCCACACCAGAGAACCTTAATCATGATGATAAAATACAACACAAATTTTCCCATGAACTAGTTTATTATTATTAATAATGAGTCACCCAGCAAAAAATTCTCCTCTAACTCTCTCTATCCCTCTCCTTTTCTATTGAAACCTACAAATTTTTAATGTCCACAATAAAGCCACTTTAAACTTTCATTACAATTGTGAAGTTTTACACATATTTTTTTATTTTATTATTATTAGATTTGCACACACTTCCAACAACACTCCAAGGGGGGAAGGAGAGTTAAAGGTACTAAACGAAGTGGTAGACCCAGTGGGGAAACTCCAAGAATGGTTGTGGAATACATTAATACCCTGTCCTCATCACCACATACCCCTTCTGCTGACTGTCATCCACAGTTCATTCATACCTCAGTAACTGAGAAGCTCATCTGCCCTATCTGCTTAGATGTAGTCCGCGCTCCAGTGCATCTCTACTGTGACAACACTGTCTGTGCCTATTACTGCTGCACTCACATCCAAACAAGTTCTTCTTTGAAGTGTCCTTGTTGTAAAAGACATGAACTCAACAGTGAGACCATATCTACACCGTCACCATTGTTTCAGTCCCTTCTAAGTGAATCCATAGTTGTGTGTTACCGGAAGTGTGGCAACATGGTGAAACTACAAGATTATAATCGGCATTTAAATAATCACTGCAGCACTCACCATGTCATTAACTCACCTTCGAAGGTCACCCTGAAAGATGTTCTGAGTCAACCTAGCACCTCTCCAGCGACTCCAGTAGAGCGCCTAGCAGCACAATACCTTGTTAAGCGGCTAATGCAAGAGCAACAGTGGCGGATCCAGGGGGTATCGTTAGGTTTCGGACGAAACCCCCTTTTTCAGCTCAATACTTACCTAATTTACAACCACTACTGAACTCCCAAACTGGCACAATGGAACTCCACAGAGAAACAATATCGCGACTTCTCCGCGATCAATTAAACCAAAATTGGGGCGGTCCGTCTATAGTCTATAGCTGAACACGCCCAGTATTTAGCTGGGTTTTCTAATAAACGCACACAACAGCCAGCTGATCGTGCATTTGTAAGGCTTCATTGAAGTGTCTTCGGTTGTCAGAGTGTTTGTGTGGTTTGGTTAGTGGAAGTATCAGGGGCTGTATCTGTTGGCCATGTCTCAGAGAAAGTTGACCTCCTTCTTTCACAAGTTAGTGTTAAATTAGATAGCCTCGTTGCAATGTATTAAGTAGTCATGCCAATTTTAGGAAGAGTTCTGGAGCTGGAATTTCTGCAGACTCTTCTCCTGATAATGCTTTATCTACAAAGAGACCTAGAATAGAAGAAGGAGAATTCATTGATCTCCCTGATTCTGCACCTACTTCTCCATGCTTGAGTCTTCATTCCCCTGCCGATACACCAATTTCACCCCCTCCTGCTTCTCCTACCTCTTTTTGTGGTGTTCTTTCTCCTCAAACTGCTCCTGTCCCAGGTACTCTTGCGCTAGCGCCTGCGGTTTCTAGTACTTCGTTATGTAGTAGCATGAGTGAGCAACTATGTGACGATATTGGGTTGCTTCTACAGTCAACCCCTCAAACCTCTATAAGGTGTTTTTCCTCAACATTAAAGTACTCTATCTTAACTAAACACTTTAAGCCTAATAGCGATTTTAAGTTTCCTAGTAGATACTTAGATGGGTGTCAGAGGTCTTGTCAATTGTCATATTTAGAGAAGAATCCTTGGTTTGTATATAGCAAAGCAGAAGATGGTATATTTTGTCTACCTTGTGTGCTTTTTGCCAATAAGGATAATTTAGGTCAGTTGGTATGCAAGAAATTTAATTATTGGACAGCAAAAACAAGTAAATTTTCCAAGCATATTTCTACCAATTATCACCAGCTGGCAGTCACCCAGGCAGAAGCTTTAAAAAATTCACAGTTCAGACCACAATTAGCTGTTGATAATCTGCTTGTAAATAGTAGATTAAAAGAAATAACTAAAAATCGTTCTATAATTAAACATATTGCAGATGCCATTCATTTGTGTGGTACACAAAGTATAGCACTTCGTGGGCATAGAGACGATAGCACAGCTGATCCAAGCAGTAACAAAGGCACCGTTTTGGCCTTACTTCAGTATGCTATATGATCAGGAGACACTGTTCTTGAAAAGCATTTCAAAGAATCTGGACGGAATGCCATTTACACCAGTAAAACTATTCAAAATCAGCTAATTGAAATATTAGGAGATTATTTTAGAGATAATATAATTAGTGAAATAAAAGAAGCCAAGTTTTATTCTGTATTATGTGATGAAGTACGTGACATTTCTAATAAAGAGCAAGTTTCCATCGTTTTAAGATTTGTAGATAGTAAAGATTGCATAAGAGAAGAGTTTTTAGACTTTGTAACTACTGAGAGAGTAACTGGTGAAGCTTTGGCTGCTAAGATCAAAGAAACTTTATTGAAGTATGGTTTGGATTTTCAAGATTGTAGAGGACAAGGGTATGATGGAGCCTCTAATATGGCAGCTCAACGTGGTGTGCAAGGCTTGCAATTAGCAGAAAACAGTTTGGCTACCTACGTACACTGTAGTTCACATGTTTTGTACTTGTGCATTGTACAGGCTTGTAGTTTACAACCTATTCGAAATATGAACGGTGCTATCACAGAATCTTCTTATTTCTTTAAAAATAGTGCAAAAAGGCAAATGTTTCTTGAACGTGTAATTGATAAACGTACGAAGTTAGTTAGAGTAAAAGATTTGTGTAGAACTCGCTGGATATACCGTCATGAAGCATATGAGAGTTTTTTTGACTTGTTTAAATATCTTTGCTGTAATGGAAGCTATAACCACACGTGATACTACATATGGTAGTATGGACTGGGATGCTAGCACTATAGTGACTGCAACCGGTTTGCTGAAAATCTATAATAGCTTTGGTTTTATTTATGCTTTCATAGTTACTATGCATTGCATGTCAGTAATTAAACCAATTAGTATAAAACTTCAATACAAAACCAATGATCTTGCGTATGCTTATATGAAAGTTCAGCATGTTATATCTGACTTGAAAGCCATGCGCTCAAATGATCAGCTCCTTCATGACTGGTATGAACAAGCAGAAGCTTTGGCTAATGACATTGGTGTTTCGCCAGAAGTTCCTAGAACTGTTGGTCGTCAGCAAGGCCGAGAAAATGTGGAGTATGATTCTGCTGAAACATATTATAGAAGAATGACTGCACTGCCTTTGCTAGATCATCTGATCCAACAAATGCAGGAACGATTTGGAGAGCATCAAATATTTGTATCTGAGCTTCTTACCTTAGTTCCTTCACTATTATGTGAACAATCAGCAACTTCATTAAATTTTGATAGACTAGTTGATAGATATAGAGGTGATCTACCTCAACCTGCACTTGTAGGTACAGAGATTTTTCGATGGAGAAGGAAATATGAACAACAAAGCTCTGAAAATCGTCCATCCACTTTAAAGTTAGCCTTAGCCATGTGTGATAAGGAATTTTTCCCGAACATATATGTTGTTAAGAATAGCATGCACTCTACCTGTGACATCTTGCGAAAATGAGCGCGCTAATAGCACATTAGCAAATATAAAAACTGCACTGAGGAGTACCATGGGACAGGAGCGGTTGTCATCCTTGGTCATGATGAGTATTCATAATGACATGCCAATCGATTTTGATGTGATTGTTGATAGACTTAAGTTGGTGTGTAATAGAAGAATTGTTTTGTAACTAGCTAAATCATAACCTTGAAATATACTTTAAAAGTCATCAATTCTTCATTTAACTTCATTACTTATATCACTTTAATACATAGCTAATGTAAACTTCACTTATATTTAAAATTGATTTCACATCATAGACTTCAACAATCATGATATCATAATATAGTTCTTCATTATAATAATATAAACATATTTTAATTCATCAATGTATCATAGCATCACTTTTCACTACCAGCATAAATCAAAGCACTTAACAATAGTAACAGTCATCAGTTCTTTCTTCATGATTCTTTCAAGAAACTGTAAAATGTTCTACTATTACTTATTTAGGCATAAAAATCTCTGAGTGTGTATGATTTAACTGATTAGCAAATAAAAAAAACAAACCCCCTTTTAAAATTTCTAGAGCCGCCAGAATGGTGACAATAATACACTAGCAAAAAAAAAAGAAACCCCTTTTCAAAATTTCTAGATCCGCCCGTGAGCAAGGTACTCCTGGAGTAGTGCAGATTCCTACTGGTGGTCAGGTAAAATAAGTTTTCCCCTCCTTCCACTGTACTAATAATAATATAATTATATTTGCAATCTAATTAATTACAGCCAATTACTTTGGTGCAAGTGGCAAGTTGCAGAGTTTCTTCATCAAAAGCCAGTACACGTACTGTGAAGAGGAGAACTGAAGTACTAGGATCTGTGAGAGAGCTTGTAAGCGGAAATGATAGTAGTGCCCAGTTTGCTGCCGAGGTCAACTGCCTTACACAGTCACAAAGAAGAGAGCTTCTTCGGCAGGTCCAGCTTCCACTAGTCATACCAGTGGATCATACCTTGGCAAGGAAGGCTGACCTCGCTATTCCATGGACAAAATTGAGAATACTGCGAAGGTGAAAAGCACTGGGAAAATACATAATAAATATTACTGGTTACAACAATAACAATAAAAATATACAATAATAATAATAATAATAATAATAACAATAATTTAATACATAAATAACAATAATAATTAAAATACCTTTTAAAATAATGCATTTTCTTAGATGGTTCAAATCCTTCATTGTGTCCATTACGAGTGAGTGCAAACAACGCAGCCTGGCCAAGGAAATAGTTGGAGAGGACTTGAAAGCTGAGCATGCTCCATTCTCGTGTGACAAGGACGAGTTTCGAGAGGTGCCATTTGTATACCGGCCCAACCTGATTGCAGTCATAGCAAATACAGTGGACCAACATGAACGGTGTGTAATGAATCAAGTATTTTAATCAATTTAAATTAAATTTACCTCAGGTCTGGTGATGGTCTAACATGGCACAAAGGAGCAATTCCACATACTGAGCTCTGGTTGAAACTAGGAGGGGACAAGGGTCACGGTAGTTTCAAACTGACTCTGCAATTGGTGAACACTGCTCACCCGAATTCCATTAAGGAAACTATGATGCTTTCCATTTTCAAAGCTCCAGACTCCACCATCAACCTACACACGGCCCTGGATATGTACCAAGAGCATATCAGGGAAGCTCAAGGGATGCAGATTAAGTAAGAAAATTTGCAAATTTACATTATCCCTATTAGTGTCATAACAATTAGGGGTTGCACAGTCCAGTTGTTTCTATCTGGCGACTACGAGTTCCTTTGTAGAATGTATGGGCTCAGTGGTGCAAGTGGTAAGTAAAAATCTTTAATTTTGTCATGCAATGTGCACATCTAAAATTATTTAAAGGTCGGCACAACTGCTTATGGTGCCACATAACCAGTGCAGAATTGTCCATACCTCTATGTCAACGAGGCTCTTTTCCTCTGCGCTCTCTTCAGACACTGAGAGATGACCACAATAGTTTCCTTTCTCAGGGTCAAGGAGACATCAAAATGGCCAAGTTCTACAATAATGTAATTGGAGAAGCTACTTTTGATATCCCACTGGAAAATGTGAGAATTTAATTTTTTTTATAAACAAAAATTAAAACGTAGTGTTCGTGAAGGTGTGCATTCCAGGCTTACACTGTAAAAAAAGTGGTGGCCATATCCCACCAAACATGTTTCCCACCTTGGGTGTGATGTCACACCATGATGCTGGTGGTGGGACACTCCCACTCTATGGTGGGATTGTCCCACTTACATCAGTGTTATGTCACACCATTATGAAGTTGGTGGGACAATCCCACCATAACATTGTGGGAGTGTCCCACTTGATGCAAGTATGGTGAATAATCATGAAAATGGTTCAAATATTAATTGTATATATACTGTACAGCAATTAGAATTCTGGTAGGTGCTCAGATCTGCGCCAGTATGGCTAATTGTATATGAGTATTGTTATGTCTTTCAGCAGACCTGTCCCCAGCCAGTACTTGTGATATTCAGCCATCAGCGAGTACTCCAATTATAACTCACTGTAAGTGTGGATAACTTTTGCGGTGAAGCACTTATTATTGTTGTTGTTTTTATTTATGAACTCCTCCAAGTATTAGAGCCACTGAGCGAACCGTTTCCGAGATAATACACAGAAAGGGCGTGCCCGCGTTAATTCCGTATTCAACCGCAATCCGTATACTATTGCTTATTACACCACGCGTAATCCGCCGAGCACAACGAAAGCTCTACTACTGTCTTCTCTTAGTCTTCTTGTCTACTGTGCAAATGTGAGTGAGCCTGTCTGTAGTTCTATGTTGGTAGTGATAGGCTATCTTGTTACGGAAACAGCTTTTAGAAAGGGTAGGAAGTCTTTCCTTATTTCGGGGTTGTTGCTGATAGCCATTTTCGCTGTATTTTTATTTCTTTTCTTTTAGCTTTGAGAATATTGGTGCTGCTGCTACCTGCTTATCTAGTGAGGTACCATGGAAGTAGGAATTATAAAGAAAAGATAAAGGTAAGTAAGTCTGTTGTTAATCCAAGCAGTAATTTTAAGTGTTCATTAAAGTTTGTATACCTATGCACTTACAAGTATTTCTAGTGCATGCATGCACATACTATTATTTCTAATCTGTGCATGCACAAACTTGTATTTCTAGTGCGTGCACGCACATGACTGGTAACGCACGTACTGGTATTTCTAGTGCGTGCACTCACGTACTGGTATTTCTAGTGCATGCACGTACTGGTATTTCTAGTGCGTTCATGCACGTACTGGTATTCTAGTGCGTGAACACACGCACTAGCAATACCACTGTACACGCACTACTATTACCACTGTGTGCACACACACACACACTAGTATTACCGCTGTGTACACGCACTAGTATTACCACTGTGTGCACACACATACTAGTAATACCACTGTGTGCACACGCACTAGTAATACCACTGTGTGCACACGCACTAGTAATACCACACTGTGTACATGCACTAGTATTACCACTGTGTACACGCACTAGTTTTACCACTGTGTACACGCACTAGTTTTACCACTGTGTGCACACACATACTAGTAATATCACTGTATACACGCACTAGTATTACCACTGTGTGCACACACATACTAGTAATACCACTGTGTACACGCACTATTATTACCACTGTGTGCACATGCACTAGTAATACCACTGTGTGCACACACATACTAGTAATACCACTGTGTACACACACTAGTATTACCACTGTGTGCACACACATACTAGTAATACCACTGTGTGCACACGCACTAGTAATACCACTGTGTGCACGCACTAGTATTACCACTGTGTACACACACATACTAGTACTAGTAATACCACTGTGTGCACACACGTACTAGTAATACCACTGTGTGCACACGCACTAGTATTACCACTGTGTGCTCACACGCACTAGTAATACCACGGTGTACACTCACTAGTATTACCACTGTGTGCACACACGTACTAGTAATACCACTGTATACACGCACTAGTATTACCACTGTGTGCACACACATACTAGTAATACCACTGTGTACACGTACTAGTATTACCACTGTGTACACGCACTAGTATTACCACTGTGTGTACACATGTACTAGTAATACCACTGTGTACACGCACTAGTATTACCACTGTGTACACGCACTAGTATTACCACTGTGTGTTCACACGCACTAGTAATACCACTGTGTACACTCACTAGTATTACCACTGTGTGCACACACGTACTAGTAATACCACTGTGTACACGTACTAGTATTACCACTGTGTGCACACGCACTAGTATTACCACTGTGTGCACACGCACTAGTATTACCACTGTGTACACACGCATACTAGTAATATCACTGTGTACACATACTAGTAATACCACTGTGTATACGCACTAGTATTACCACCGTGTACACGTACTAGTAATACTACTGTGTACACACGCATACTAGTAATATCACTGTGTACACATACTAGTAATACCACAGTATACACGCACTAGTATTACCACTGTGTGCACACACATACTAGTAATACCACTGTGTACACGTACTAGTATTACCACTGTGTACACGCACTAGTATTACCACTGTGTGCTCACACACACTAGTAATACCACTGTGTACACTCAGTAGTATTACCACTGTGTGCACACACATAAGGTTGGGCAATATTGGGGTATATTGTATCACGATATTTTGGCAGGACAATATTGTGATATGACTATATATTGAATATTTTTTATATTAGTAATTATTTAGGAAAAAAATTAACAGCAAGAATTTTTAATGATAACATCTAATGACAAGCCAAACTGTGAATGATGAGGAAAAAAATTATAAAAAAAAGATCGTTTAAAATTTGAATGATGAGGGGAAAAAAAAAAAAAAAATTACTGAAACTTTGAAGGATGGGAAAAGAAAATATTGAAACTTTGAAGGATGGGAAAAGAAAATATTGAAACTTTGAAGGATGGGAAAAGAAAATATTGAAACTTTGAAGGATGGGAAAAGAAAATATTGAAACTTTGAAGGATGGGAAAAGAAAATATTGAAACTTTGAAGGATGGGAAAAGAAAATATTGAAACTTTGAATTATGAGGAAAAAATGGAGAATTATGGGTCCAATTCCAATTTCGAAAGAAAGGTTAGCATCTCAACCTTGTCTGGCTTCAAATTTGTTCATACCTCTGTACTCTATCCACTGACTCTGCAAGTGACAGTTGATCAGCAGGTCTCTTCCTTGAAGTTGACACTCCTAGTGTTGCTAGCGATTCTTTCATCATAGCCTCCTTTAAATGCAAGTGAAGATTGCTATGGGTAGTGCGCAATGTTCAAGCAAGTTACTAGTGTTCCCATTCTTTGTTGCCACTCTTTGATAACGTGTGCGACAAATTGCAGTCTCCTTCTGAAACTCTCCATCCTTTTTCTCCAAGCCAAAATAGTTCCACACTTGACTCTTGCTTCCTGGCTTCTTGTGTAGCTCCGGTACTCTCGTCGCAGGGTCTGCCATACTTACTTCTTGCAAGAGAATAAAAATACAGCTGCTCGACTATTGCGTGCGCGTCACTTCCCGCGCATTATGCGCGCGCAGGTAAGTTTCGGCGGTTTTTCTAGATTTTCAATATTTCAATATTGCTAGCCAACACGATACCGCCAGACGGTTATTGACAGATACCGCGATCATGACTATATACCGGTATATCGCCCAACCTTACACACACATACTAGTAATATCACTGTATACACGCACTAGTATTACCACTGTGTACACGCTCTAGTATTACCACTGTGTGCACACACATACTAGTAATATCACTGTATACACGCACTAGTATTACCACTGTGTACACACACATACTAGTAATACCACTGTGTACACGTACTAGTATTACCACTGTGTACACGCACTAGTATTACCACTGTGTGTTCACACGCACTAGTAATACCACTGTGTACACTCACTAGTATTACCACTGTGTGCACACACGTACTAGTAATACCACTGTGTACACGTACTAGTATTACCACTGTGCGCACACGCACTAGTAATACCACTGTGTGCACGCACTAGTATTACCACTGTGTGCGCACACATACTAGTAATATCACTGTATACACGCACTAGTATTACCACTGTGTGCACACACATACTAGTAATACCACTGTGTACACACACTAGTATTACCACTGTGTGCACACACATACTAGTAATACCACTGTGTACACGTACTAGTATTACCACTGTACACACACGCACTAGTAATACCACTGTGTACACACACATACTAGTAATATCACTGTATACACGCACTAGTATTTCCACTGTGTGCACACACATACTAGTAATACCACTGTGTACACGCACTAGTATTACCACTGTGTGCACACACATACTAGTAATACCACTGTGTACACATACTAGTATTACCACTGTGTGCACACGCACTAGTAATACCACTGTGTGCATGCACTAGTAATACCACTGTGTACACACACGCACTAGTATTACCACTGTGTGCACACACATACTAGTAATACCACTGTGTGTACGCACTAGTATTACGACTGTGTGCACACACACACACACTAATATTACCACTGTGTACATGCACTATTATTACCACTGTGTGCTCACACGCACTAGTAATACCACTGTGTACACGCACTAGTATTACCACTGTGTGCTCACATGCACTAGTAATACCACTGTGTGCTCACACGCACTTAGTGTTTGTTCATTCTAGTGTTTGTTCGTACTAGTGTTTGTTCATACTAGTGTTTGTTCGTACTAGTGTTTGTTCGTACTAGAGTTTGTTCGTTCTAGTGTTTGTTCATTCTAGTGTTTGTTCGTACTAGTGTTTGTTCGTACTAGTGTTTGTTCGTACTAGTGTTTGTTCGTTCTAGTGTTTGTTCGTACTAGTGTTTGTTCGTACTAGTGTTTGTTCGTAGTGTTTGTTCGTACTAGTGTTTGTTCGTACTAGTGTTTGTTCGTACTAGTGTTTGTTCGTACTAGTGTTTGTTAGTACTAGTGTTTGTTCGTACTAGTGTTTGTTCGTTCTAGTGTTTGTTCGTACTAGTGTTTGTAGTACTAGTGTTTGTTAGTACTAGTGTTTGTTCGTTCTAGTGTTTGTTCATTCTAGTGTTTGTTCATTCTAGTGTTTTCTCATTCTAGTGTTTTCATACTAGTGTCGTACTAGTGTTTGTTCATTCTAGTGTTGTTCATTCTAGTGTTTGTTCGTACTAGTGTTTGTTCGTTCTAGTGTTTGTTCGTACTAGTGTTTGCTCGTTCTAGTGTATGTTCATACTAGTGTTTGTTCGTACTAGTGTTTGTTCATTCTAGTGTTTGTTCATTCTAGTGTTTGTTCATTCTAGTGTTTGTTTGTTCTAGTGTTTGTTCGTACTAGTGTTAGTTCGTAATAGCTTTCTGCATTATTACTCCTTTTTCTCCGTTTCTTCTCTTTCGTGTTTTTCTAGGCAATGAATGCCCGTGATCAGGGGGGTTCTTGCTGCTATACAAGGATATTCTAGCTTGAATCTTGATACTGTTGGCATAGTAGCTACAGGTAAGTTGCAATTGTATGTATCATGACGTAATTATGATTAGTTAATAAGAACTTTAATAAAAAATTAGTTGGCTCTACTTTTTCGGCTTATTTTGGGTGGGGGAGGATGGTGGAGAGGGAGAAGGAGATGTCGATGGTAAAAGTGTGGAGTCATGGTTGTGAGGTGTCTGAGTATGAGGTGGAGGACAGACAATGTCTTTACATGCATCCGGGACAAAGTCCCGGATTTTATCATGCAGATACTTCTGCCTCTCCTGTGGCAGTCCTGGTGGCTCAATCGCTTCGGGTAGCTGTTCGGGACGGGGCTTCCAGTCTTGGTGGTTCTTTGTGAGGAGGGTGAGCGTCTTCTCCTCAGCATCACATCGCATCTTCACAACCAACTTTGCCTGGTGTACCTGAGGAGAAAATCAGGTGGTGGAATGACGTAATGCCATCAAAGGCTCCCCTCTTGAAGTATGGCTGGAAGTGTTCCGCCCAGTCGTACTGTAGAACATGCACTGTACCATCCTCAGACTCAGAGACAGAGGTTATCATTCCATATATGCATTAAAAATATTTTGGTAAAAAATTGATAGAAACCATAAAATTGTTAATTGTCCAATTTGGTGCTTGCTGCGTTGTGCCCGATTTTCCCGTAGACTGTCACATGTGGTGAAATTTAGTTTTTATTATTTCATCCCGCGATACCCTTCCAATTAGAGCACACTGTAAGTGTTGATAACATGGTGAAATTGTTATTATTATTACTATTATATTATTATTATTATTATAGCCTTTCCTGACTGTGATGATGATGGCATGCCACAGCCACCTGCATGCAACAGGAAGAAATCTGGGAAAACGAGCAGCTCCGGGTCATCATCCCGAGATGCTCTTCCAATTAGAGCCCACTGTAAGTGTAGATAACATGGTGAAACTTGTTTATTATTAACCCTCAGTGTGCATGCACGAGAGGGTTATATAGTAGTCGTCCTGTCTGTTTGTCTTTCTGTCTGTCTGTCACGCTCTGATTTTGGAGATTACAGACAATTAACCGTTTTCATTGCTCGAGCTATATTGATGCCCTATTAAAATAGTAAATAATAAATTATTCTTTCAGTCTGAGGTTATTTTGTAATAGCTGGCTATGTAGCTAGTAGCGCTGAGGGTTCGCACCTTTGGTGCTTCATTATTATTATTATTATTTTTATTATAGCCTTTCCTGACAGTGATGATGATGGCATGCCACAGCCACCTGCATGCAAGCGTACGTGATTTCTGCTCTATTGTGGAGCAGTGGAAAAAGAATTGGGTACCGAAAGTCCTCAAGCAAGTGGAACTTGAGTGTGGAATCCGGCCTTCTCTTGCCGTTATTCAAGCTGAGATACAGTTAAATGGTAACTATTGATGGTGCACTTTTATTAGAGTTTAACTATTCGTACCTGTATGCAGATTGGAACACTTCTCTCAGTACAATGGCTCTGGTCACTAGCCTAATTCCTGACAGTCGACACAAAGCAGACTATAGAAAAATTATTTGCCCTAGCCAGGTAAGCCTAAAGCTAATTACACCACGAAATATTAATTTTAAAATAAGGTCATAACCGTAAAAATCTGAGCTACTTAATGCATGTAAGAAAAATTCTTTTTGCCAGGTGAACTTATGTGTTTAACCTTGTCACCTTACTCGTATAAGCACAATCTGACACTTTGTCAGACCACCTTTATTTACCCTCAGCGCGAGAGAGTTATCTGTTGTCTGTCTGTCTGATTTTGGAGATTACTTACAATTAACTGTTTAGGTATGCACTTAATTTGAAGGACAATTTAAAACCTTTTGTTGTGATACTTTTTGAGAAAACACGAAGCTACAGCTCCGTATAGGTACGAATTTTTGTGGGTAACACCCATTTTGTCACATGTTATCATGTGAGCTATTAATTTCTTGCAGCATAAGGTAGTTTTCTTTATGCTCAAAAGTTAAGCACTTGACTTGTGTGTTAAAACTATCTCTGAGTGTGTTGGATTCCATTATTAAGACGCATTTACATCTACTGTTTTCATTGCACACCTTTGTTTATACTTGATAGGTCTGAGAAATGGTTTAATAGCTAGCTAGTGTATAGTGGCGCTGAGGGTTCGCACCTATGGTGCTTCATTAAGTCAGAATTTGCCAGTGACACTTAATATTCTAACTTGATTATTATCCTCAGGTAGTTTGTTGTTTACGGTTTTCAGCTTACAAAATTGTGTTGGGATTGCGTTGGGTACATCCCTCAGGGTTTTATGGTTGTGAAAAGCCTTAGCTTTGTGCATAATCTATTTTTATTTTTAGGAAATTTGAAGCTGATATAATTGACAAAAGATTTTTTTTTCTTTGCAGGGTGATGTTTCCGGCTTTATCAAGAAGGGACAGAAGTCTCCTTACATTATTGTGTTGGAGTGGGGAGCAAGCTTTCCTTGTGGTGGATAAAGTAATCGTGTGTGCGAGTGCACTCCTATAGAGAACATACCACTTCTATTGTTAAGTGCTTTTTTTTTGTTTTAATATACATTATCCCCAGGGGTGTAATAATTTTTATGCATTCATGGAGTATGTATTTTTGAACAAGAACTCTAAATTACCTGCATCAGTCAAGCATTTTATAGCTTGTCTTAAAAACATTTAAACTTGTGTTCTGTGATAAAATCATATTTTTTCATGATTATGTTAAATGCTATTGTGTGTGTGTTCTATCTATTTAATTTGATACAATAAAGTGGGGAAAAATACACTAAATATAGTGGGAAAATTACACTAAATATAGTGGGAAAATTACACTAAATATAGTGGGAAAATTACACTGATTATAGTGGGAAAATTACACTGATTATAGTGGGACTCTCCCACCTTATAAAGTGGGACATTCACACTTAAATATTGGTGTGATTCTGCCACCAAGTTTGGTGGGACTGTGGAGACAAAGCTGTCCCACCAAGTTTGGTGGGATATTCCCACCACTTTTTTTACAGTGTACATCTGTCCTTGGGAATTTTCAACAGATTATGGACTCTGTTAGAGAAGCGCTGTAAAGAGCTTGACTTCTCTTTGGCCATTGAAGGTGCCTCAGCTGGTAGTCTTCCGGGTGACAGTATGGATATGCAAACCAGGTGGTCAAACTTGCAGTTAGAAGTGAAGACTTCGATCCAGTATGTTGGCGTGATATCAGACTTACTGACATATTCTACGGTAACAGTGGATGATGTCACTGTCAGTCCCTTTCGCGACAGTCTTGTGGCCAAGTTAGAGTCTGCAAAGAGGAAAAGGAAGGAGCTGGTACACATAAGTAGGGCTGAATTACAATCCCACTGTTAATGACTAAGTTATTGTGTAATGTAACAGGAAAACCAGTTAAAAGACATTGAAACTGCCCTCAGAAAAAAATTTGATTTCACATAGGGACCATACTATTGCAGCCTTGAGAAAAGCTGGGATCTCTTAAACGTAAAGCGGCAAGCATACCAAAGTGGCACGTTTATAGGAAATCATGTGCACAAGCTGCTCAAGGTTAAAAAAAAATCATGCGTAAAAAAATAAATAATACCTATTGTTCTGTTGTAGTCTGCAAGTATCGCCACTCTGTTTGATCAGATCAGGGCAGTAAGCATTGACTACCCCTCGTCGAAGTCTCGTGCTGAGATGGCTGCCAACTTGTTCTCCAAGGCATTTGACTTGTTCGGTCACTGCCACAGAGGGTACAATTCGTCCCATTATATGAGTGATGAAAATATCACTGGTCTAGGTAACATTTTGACATTTTACAATATTTGTTATGATAATTACTTTGAAATATTAGAATTACACATTACCAAGTTCTTGGAGTTTTATCGAGAGAAGTTCCCTTCCGCTACGATCCTGCCAAAGATGCATATCTTAGAGGATCATTTCATTCCCTGGATTCAAAGGTGGAGATTGGGATCAGGATTGATGGGCGAACAGGGGGCCGAGTCAATCCACGCACATGTGATGAAGCATGGAGAGAGTGCATCAAAGCATCCCCAATGAGTTGGACAGACTATATAGTCAAAGAACAGACATTAGAATCTGCACCGGCCCTTACCTCTCTCAGACCTCCTTTGAAGAAGAGGGGACCTTACAAAAAGAAAGAGCCACCAGCTAAGAAGAAGAGAGTTTCTAATGACCCTCTATAGTCCCCTATTAGCTGCATTAATAACACCAATATTAGTTTATTTAGTTATAATATGTATATGTAATACTCACCAGGCAGTCTATCTTGAGCTTAAAAACCGCAAGTTTAAAAATCCATGGTACTCCTTCACAAAAAAAGTTAGAGAGTTCAAATTTACTTCATAATGCTAGAAATGCTTCATACTTTCTCTTGCAGCATTTTACATGGTCCAAAAAACTTCCACAGACTAGCTAAACCGGCTGCAAACATCCAGACAATACTGCTGATTGCGCCCAGTCGGTAAACGCTATTTTTTTTTTTTTTAATCAAAGAGCCAGCGGTTGGGCTAAGCTTGCTCTATCTCACGTGAGTAATCTGGATAAATTGAATTGTGGGCTTTTCATTCAATTATCAAGCCCATGGTTGCCAGGAAGTGTTGTCAAGGGGAAAATTTTTTTTGTGGGTGTGACTAAGTGCCTGGCTGTCCCTTGCCTGAAACCACTGTGGAAATTGAATCAGATGTTAAAGCTATTGGAAACTCATCCACAAATCATCCATCTCCTTCACTATCTCTTCCAGCAGAATTATTTGACAGACTTTACAATGATGATAATGTAAACATTGCGTCTGCACTTTATGATGTGTCTCCTATTCCACCCAATGAACTAGTCCTTAAGTAAGTTGGAAGTGCAATTTAAAATTAAGTTTTAGTGATAATGAAGTATCTACATTGTGGTGGAATCACCACCACATTCTTCACAAGGGAACAAGCAACAGCACACTCCGTCTTTATAACGAACTATAAACATTATGTTGGTTGTTAGATTACTTGATATCTGTTTCTTGTCGTTGTGTTCTCATCATTCCTTCTAGAACTTTCTTTCTGCCTGCACACACCTTCAATTCCAACCAATCAGATCATTTTATTTTTCACTTTCCCCTCTCCTATATATTGTTCAGTCCATCCTTTTTATGGTCAGTTCTGCACTTGTCAAATGCTACTCAAACGCAATCACTAAAGAATTCTGGGAGAAGCTTGAACATTTTCTTGCGGGTTAGGGTGGTATAGTTGTTTGTGGGCCCGGGAAGCTTTGAGCGGCTGACTGGATCGACCTTTAGACGGGTTTAGTCCGACTCGCAGGATTCTGGTGGCAGAGAACTGAGGCTGTCTCTTTTCCCGCTATTGCACGACATACATAATAATCTATATAATAACTAGTGATGTGCTTGAGCACAAATGGCGAGTGAGCCTAAAGACTATACTATTTTTTAAATGAATGATTTTGACTTCTAACACTGAAGCTAATGAAAATAAGGTCCAGTTTTGAAATTTTCGCATACCCGAGTTTTTTTTGTGATATTCTTTAGCTAAGTAGTGGTTGTAACACACAATGCTTTGACACAACTGGACATGCACCTACACAGACTTACCTTCGCGGTAGTCTAGTGGACAATGTATTTTCAAGTAAATACTGTTGCGCACGGCTTATAACCATGACAAAGAGCGCATTGACTTACCACCACCACTAACTCAAATAGAAATGGAAGTCCCTTAAGTTTTCAAGTTTTAACTGCACCCGCAAAAGAATTCAAAAAGGTAAACAATTCAATTTCTAGGGTGATACGGGTACTGATCGATAAACAGAGGATTCTGTTTAGTGAAGTTTGGGACGGGGTCGAAAACCGACTAACACAAAAACCCGAGGGTCAAAGTACAAAAATGCCTTACGTACGTCCATACATATATACAAATAAACTAGTGGTGTGCTTGAGCACAAATGGCGAGCGAGCCTTAAACTACACTATTGTTATCAAACTACTAAAATAAAGTCGATTTGTTAAATAATTAAGCATATACGGTAAAGGGGTTTCAATAACATAGTAACCACTCCCCCACAACTGTTTGAATTGAAAGAGAAGCAACAAAATCAAGTCACGTTATTTAAAATTTTCTTTGTGATATTCTTAATAGTAGTTGTAACGCACAATACTTTCACACAACTGAACATACCTACGCAAGACTTACCTTCGTGGTTCGTCTGGTGGACAATGAATTTTCCAGTAAATGCTGTAGAGTAGGGCTTATAACTGTGACAAATAGCGACTAACTTGAATAGAAATGGAACTCCCATAAGTTTTAGATTTTAACTGCACACGCAAAATAATTCAAAGCGGTACACACAATTCAATTTCTAAGGTGATACGGGTAATGGTCGCTAAACCAGAGGATACTGTTTAGTGAAGTTTGGGACGGGGTTGAACGCGGAGCAAACACAAAAATACGCGAGGGTCAAAGTACAAAATGACATACGTACGTCCATACATACTGATAAACAAACATCCCCGATTTTCAATTGTGTTACCCCTGTAAGTGTCTCGCTCGCTACGCTCGCTCTCCAATAAACAAACATCCCCAATTTTTTTCATTTTTACCCCTGTAAGTGTCTCGCTCGCTACGCTCGCTCGCCGATAAGAGACCGGTTTTGGGAAAATCGGCTTAAACGCGGCATCTAAAGTTTTTTAATTTATTCTACCAGTAGGCTGCAGGGGGCCTTGGGATGCCATCCTCCTAATTTGGAAGCTGTAGCACAAGTCGTCTTCTCCCTACGCACTACAACACTTCAGTATTTTTGCTAAACTTATTATTGCTGATTTCGAAAAAACGCGGGGTAAAGGCGTTGCTAAGGTAAGGGGGCGTGCCTTGTGTCCGTATACTATTACTGCATGTCTCCGGGACACTACGGTATAAACCGGTTACTGGCGGATTGAAAGAAGTCTATAAGGCTTAATGCAGGGCTCCTTAAGAAACTATGATGGCGAGAATTGCGTGAGTACGTGAATTATGTAGAATAGTAAGTGAATTAGTTAGCTACAGTTTTTTCCCCGCTGTTAGTGAAAAGCCCGCAAATAATTTCTTAGCAACTCTCCGTACACGAGTCCAACCGGCTAGTGTTTCTAGCCTCTTAGTGTGAGTTCTAGAGCACGCCAGAGCTTACAACTGCGTCATAAGCTAGAGCTAACTGGTGTCTATCCATTTCTGCCATAAAAAAATTTTCGAAAAAAATCGACCCATAAGGTTTTACCCGGGGATACTGAATAAAATTGTTAGCCGCGTTTAGGCCGATTTTCCCAAAACCGGTCACATAAGCTTTCTGTCAGTAAAAATGACGGTTTGTGTTTTCATGAATAATTCATGTGCTGAGCAGGGTTGTTAATGCATTGTTAAAATAGGTCGGTAAAGCATCATCAGTAATAACACCACCAATTATGTTTGTAAATAAAGCTTAGCCTAGTTGGTATATAGTCATCAGTAATGGTAATGATGGTAGAGTGTGTGGCTCAAGAAAAAAATATTAACGAGAAAATAAGCAGACTGATGTAATTAAACCAAGTAGTAGAAGATAATAACTACGAAAATAAAATCTTATGCTATTAGTACATCAAGCGCCTGTGTGGGCAGGGTAGCTACTTGATAGTTTGTAGTACATTACAGGGGCATAGTCACCAGTCCATTTGGTCAGGACACAACCGGACCACTTTTTTCAAATAAACGATTCTTACATTTTTTATGACAACCGTTAAGTTGCCAACATATCTTAACGTTCTTGTAGTATTGGTTAGCAATGTAATAGCCAACAAACCAGCCCTACGAAAGTAGGAGTACAAACCTTCTGACCTTCCCGGAAAGTCAAACAGCCTTTAGACACTTCAAGTAAGAAAAAAAAGGTTATTCAGTAAGTTGATAAGTGGTAAAACGCGGAGATGATGCGGTAGTTTGCAGTTATTGGAATTAGAGATTAGTTATTAGCTACACATTTTTTCAATCCCCTGCAACTGATAATCAGTGAACGCATCAAACTTGCAATTACTATCATTAACAATAATGCTCAAAGATGCTGTTGCAAGAGCTTTGATACTTGTACACCTTTCTCTACTACCACAATGATAAGGTTCAAATACATCAAGTCATATTCAAGAAGTTCATATGACTAAGGCTTAATCACTTGGATTATTTTACACCACCACCCATATAATTATAAAAATTATAACAATTTATTGTCGATAGCGCTTATATGTGTGAAAGTATACTTAGCAAGTTGCTCAATTCTATTCCATGATTTGATAGTATCATCATTACTTGATTTAAGCAAGTACAATCAACATACAACATAGTATCATGATAATTTATAAAATAGTAATAACAACTAAATTATACAATTTAACGCTGAATTAGAAAATTCAACCTGACCACTTTGTCGGTGATGGCTACAACCCTGCAGTGCTACCTTAGACACCAGTGTTAAGCGTTCCTGCTTAGAACTCAAAATAAGCACTTCAAAAGCAAGTGGGAATTTTTAACTGATTTGAGCACAAGTCAGACATTGACCAGATGCATGTGGTGCTTAATATATAGTGCTAAACGCCGGAAAGAAAATGGGTACTTTGAAAACTAACAACCCACATTTACAGTATGCTAACTTAAATGCAACTAACTAGTGATGTGCTTGAACACAAAGGGCGAGCGAGCCTGTGCACAAACAGAACACTTCAAAAGTATCTATCAATCAAATTCTAATGTATAAGTACGTAACCGTTGTGACCAATATAATATACTTTAGCTAACACATACAGAACTACATTCTTACCTCATTTCCCCAAGTACTAGTATTTTCTGTAGTCTCTGGCTATCTGAATTACCAGTAGCTTTTGACAACAAACACTCGCAACTACTAAAATGACCGAGTTTTTTTTTTTTAATTATGTCTGGTAAAGGGTTTCAATACCATAGTAACCATTCGCCATAACATTTTGCGACTTAAAAAACAAACAAGATATTCTAAAGAATTATAGTAAGTTTTTAAGACCTAAGTGGGTCTTGTGTCATTCAGAAACAACCTAATACGAAGGGGTAAACAATTAATTTCCTTGAATGATATGGAATTGCTAAACCGAAAGATTCTGTTTAGTGGAGGTATGGGAAGGGGTAGACTATGAAGCAAACTGCAAGGGTCGAAGTACAAAATAACATACGTACATCAACACACATATATAAACAAACAAATATCCCCGATTTTCAATTGTGTTACCCCTGATAGTGTCTAGCTCACTTCGTTCACTCGCCAACTAATAACAATTTTATATTTTTTGGATTATATGAACTTTTTTTAGTGTTATCTATTGAAATATTAATATATAGACTTATTAAGTAGATATTATTAAGTAGATATTGCAAAAAGCAGGCTATTAGGTGAAATTACAGCTAGTTGGTACTAAAGTAATAATAATTATTTTGAATGTACTTGAGCACAAAGGGTGAGCGAGCCAGTGCACAAACTAAACACTTCAAAAGAATCTATCAATCTATTTCTAAAGGTATGGCTAAGTACGTCCGTTGTGACATTATATACTTTAGCTAACAAATACAAAACCACTTTCTTACCTCTATTCCCCGAGTACTGGTATTTTCTGTAGTCTCTAATATATGTCGTTCTGACTATCTCAATTACCAGTATCTTTTCACAACAAGCACTCAAGCTACTAAAAAAGCGCATTTTTTTTAAATTGTGTCTGGTATAAAGGGTTTCAATACCATAGTAACTATTTCCATAAAATTTTGGGGTTAAAAAAAACAGGAAGTTTTAAAGAATTACTGCACAGTGTTGAGTATAACAGTAAGTTTTTAATACCTAATTGCGCCTTGTGACATTCAGAAACAACCTAATACGAAGGGGTAAATAATAAATTTCCTTGAATGATAAGGGATCTCTAAACCAAAAAATTCTGTTAAGTGGAGTTATGGGAAGGGATAGATCACAAAGCAAACACAAAAATGCGAGGGTCAATGTACAAAATGACATAAGTAATGTCCACACATAATATAAACAGCTCGCCAATTACCACAACAATTTTTATAGTATATCTAATAGAAGAAAAATGTATTGCTCTAATAACTTTAGTCATAAAAATACAAATTTCAAGCATCAATTAATAATATTGATTCTCTGTGAGCACTTCAGGTCTTGATATTGATAAGCGAGCTAGCTACCACTAGCTAGTGTTCTAAATTATCATGATGATTCTATCATATAACAGTATTGGCTCTGCATATATCATTGCATCTTCTATTCAATGTGGCACTGGAAGATGTCCTACCAGTAATCTCACTTTACTCCACTCAAAGGTCACCATCACGTTCACTCATCCTCAATCAGTAAAGGTTAATTCAAATCATCATTAGGTGAAATATTTCTTTTAATATTATATTTATTGTTATTTATAGAAAGTGCTTGATAATGGTACAATGGAGACTAAATGTGTGTTCTTGGAAGTACAGGAATCGAAAACGTTAGTTTATGCAAGCATGTAATTTAGACTTTTTGCTAAGTATATAGTGATTAATAAAAATTATGAGGTTATCATTGCAATTTACCAAGTGGACGAAACTAGTTTTAGTTATAACAAATGTATTATGTTTATATTGAACTATTTTTACCACTTTCGTATGTTCATGAAGTTCCATTTTGAAAATTGGTGACTGGTCTATCAGAGGATGTTCCAGGAACGATGCCTTGTCCTCCACCTCCATGACTGTCTGTGAATGTAATCATCTCACTCACTTTGCCATCTTGCTCAGCCCCAAACCTCCTGTGAATACTCAACCAGTCAGTATCACTCTTAGCTTGATGCTCATTGGCTACATTGGCGTGACAATATCGGTGATAAGCATGACTGTCACTATAATTATATTCATCTACTTGAACTGTCAGTGGAAAAGAAGGTGAGAAGAAAACCAGAAAAAATTAATGCTATAATTTAAAATCTATATTAAAAATGAATATTGACTAGTAACTCAGTGGTAATAGCACTCGTGCATTTAGCATGTTGTCCTGCATTTGATCCCTAGTGAAAGGCATTTTTTTTCTAATTATGTTTGCAATATATAAGCCTTTACAAGAGCAAGCATAAATCTAAGAAATAAAAATATAATATAAATCATAACATATAGCTATGTGGCTATAATTCAATAACTTAATAGTGCCGTTAATAAAGCATATCAAATGATGTCACCTGACTATTAATTAAATTGTTCTATAAAATGAATAAAAATGTAATATATTACATTAATGTGTATTGCATTCAAATATTCAAAGAGTGTTGGTAGAATACTGAAATCAAACACAACTTAATTAAATTGTACTATATCAATGTTCCCTCAGGCCATTGCTGGTGATAAGAAACTACATCCACATCAACCTGTGTCTCTCCCTCATTATCGCTCAGATAACATTTGTGTCTGGTATCGACCAGACTTGAACTCCTCCCAGTCAGCCACCCACTCACTGCAAAGTCATTGCAGTCCTTTTACACTACTTCTTCCTGTGCACTTTCATGTGGATGCTAATGGAGGGTGTGGCTCTCTATATGGCACTAATTAGAGTATTTGAAACCCACAGTGTTAAGTATATTATGGGGTACACTGCAGTGGGATATGGAGTACCTCTACTCTACATGGGCATCGTCACACTTCCTCTAGGATTCTCATTGTCTAATGGACCACACTACGGATCAATTCAATAGTGAGTTAATAAGGGAGTAAAAAAACTGTATCAGTAATACATTAAGTTTCTTTAAAGTCTCATGCACTAATCTTTTCAATCTCTTGCAGATCACTCCAGTTTCTTTATTCTCTTCCAGTCACTTTGTTTTCAATTTCTTCCAGTCATTTAGATAGTTTTTAGACTATTATTCTCTACTAGCCATTCCTACTTATTAACTTTGATGCTTGAACTTTAGTGTATCACTTCAATTCAATCATTAGCAACATCTAAGTATTATAATTATATATGTAAGACATATATATATATATATATATATATATATGATACTAGCATTTTAATATCTGTTACTTGGTGCTGTACAGCTGTTTCCTGAACTCTAAAAGCCATTTTGTCTGGACCATCATTACTCCTGTTCTTCTTATAATACTTATCAATATTGGCTTCTTTATTATGGCCTCAAGAATCAGTTGGCAGCAATACATGAAGAAAGTAGAGAGAAAAAGGCCCATTCATTTCCTCAATTGGATAAAGTCCTCCATATCTCTGGTAGTTATACTTGGGCTTACACAGCTGATGGGACTTCTTGTGATTGAAGTTAAGGAACTTCTTCCTCTTGCCTACATTTATACCATACTGATGTCCTTCCAGGGCCTCTTCATATTTCTAGTATTAGTAGTATTTTCAAGACCTGTTCAAGACCAAGGGAAAAAGTGGTGGCAGAGAAGGAATAATAAGGTAAGCATCAATAAGCCTTATCAAATGATGGAAAGTTATAGCTAGTAGATATCATTTTACTTATTAACGATAACTTTTTATATTTAAATCAGATCATTAATTACACATGATTACTATACTAAGCTATTCCAGACTACACACCATACATTTATTGCTGTAATTATAGCTACAGCTACCCTGTGATATTTATATCATATAAACGCATATAATAGTAAAAAGGTAATGTTATACCACTGGGATACTTTGTATTGTTAATCATAACATAAAGTACCATTAGTATAATAACTCCTATACAATAGCCATTAATCATAAGCAGTTGTATAAGTAGAAAGTGTTCTGACGATGACGTTAAAATAGATATTAATAATGTGGTCAATGATAAAATACTACATTTTTTTATTCTTAGTCCTCTCGTGTGCTATCAAGCACAGCGTTTAAGAGTAGCAGTCGTCTGCAAAAGTTGCCCTGTAAAACACTTGATTTGAGTTTAAATCAAATGGAGTCCATTGGCGCAGAGAGCTTGACTAAAACTGACTTAGAGATGTACGCAAGTATATCAATCGAAGACAAAGATTGCGACGGAGCATATGAGATAATTAAAACTAATTTGGGAATGGATGCCAGTGTATCATCTGAAGACAAGAATGGCGATGAAGGAAACCAGATAACTAAAACTGACTTGGAAATAAATGCAAGTGTATTAACTGAAGACAGAGATTGTGATGGAGGGCATCAGATGATTAAAACTGACTTAGAGATGAATTCAAACTCATCAACTCAAGACAAAGATCATGATGGAGAGCAGCATCAGCATATTATTTTGGTGAATGAGAACTAATTGTCAATGGAGAAAGACAAAACCATTTTTGTATGTTTATTGAATTGTATTGCTCTGTGATTATTCTATGTATGTAACATTATTGAGTATGATGTAGGCAAAATAAGTGCATAGTTATATTATGTATATTCTCATATAAACATTCAATATTGAAACATGTAAAGTGCTATAAAGAAATACTATAAGAGGTACAGCCTTGTTCACAAAACTGCTATCACAATTACTGTTGAACTTTCAAGTTTGTCATACTTATTAATTCACGCAATAATCTAGCTTATATATAAGCTAAATATGCAATTTTATAATATAATGTTAATAAATATACAAAATTAACCTCTGTCAGTCAGTATACACCTCCAGCTTAACCAAAAAGCTAAAAAATCCACTCTTGAAGCTGGAAGCACTGTATATAATAATTTTAAAGTAATTTACATCATGTGTCAAATTTATAGACATAACTCAATAAATTAAAAAATCCAGGCTTAAATTTTAAGATTCAAATTTCGTGTGCCCACAAAATCAGGCTCATATGAAACTTAAAGTATCAGTATACCAAGTTATAGAGATAAGGACAAATAATTTCTCTTTTTTCAGATTAAACATTTCCAAATTCAGTGTTTTGAAGCTCCCAGTTCTATCACCTATAATCACAAAAATAACCACAAACTCACAAAATGGTTTTGACTGTATGTTAATATGACATTAATGTATATTCTATTACACATACTTAAGAAATTACAGCAGAATTAGCAACCTTAATCGAAAAGCTAAAAAAAATCCACTCTTAAGCTGGAAACACTGTAGTAATGATACATTGCAGTAGCCTTCTTGCAGAAAATCTTCACAAACGTTGCTCAGAATAAAAATTAGATGAAAATCAAGAAGTAAATAAATGGAGGCCTGTTTCAAAATATGGACAATAAATCGGTACTAATTTTTTGCAGCTCAATGGAGCAGTGAATGCGAATTTTTACCGAATGCATAAAGGTTAGCAATGCAGAATTTTATGAATATAGCTATAGGTGAAAAATAGATATCAAAATAATGATAATTATAATTTCAGCTAGTTGAGGGATAAATGTACAAAATCCGGGACTGTACCAGAGATTCCCGGACAGTTGCAGTCTCTGTCTACACCGATGAGTGGGAATGTCTTGACATCTTGCAGAGAGTGCAGAACAATCGATGCGCTGGATCCGTTATGGTTAGGATGCCCACTCATTTCACTGAGGGGTGCGTAGGAGACGGCAAAAAAAAATGTTAACTAACCACATCCCAAAATTCTGGCTCTAGAACAGACAAGGTGAATGATTCTACCCAGACCCTTTCTCCGCGTAGAGGTTAGGTTAGGGTAAGGGGTAAAGGGTCTGGCTGCACCAAATTATTCTTGGAATTGGTAGCTAGTGTCTGCGCCCAGCAAGGGAATCAATTTCCTTCATCTCGAGGACGTGCTAGGAGGCCGGACGGGCGTGGTAACGGCTGTTGAACTAAGTAGCGCCGAAAACTGAGGAACAAGCAAGCACTCCTGAAATGCCTGCCAAGATTATTGGACTCGCAGAGGCACCTTGATGATAGGCTTCAGTGTTCGGAGCACCCCTTCAGCGCTCTGGATTAGTAGCTAAGAGGTGAGTAATCAGTAATTTAGCTTTTTGTTGGCAAAGTTGTATGTCCAAACTTTTATAGAAGAGTTAAGGTTTTAAATAGAACTTTGGAGACTTGGAATGAAAGCTAATAATATACACAAAAAAAATGATGCAAGTGTGCCCTCTGCTATGAACTTAAGCCTGCAATACTCTGATGGTGGTATAATCTTGAAAAAATTGTATGGGAAGCAAAAAAAGGTTCTATTAAGTTAACTACCAATTAATATTGCTATAACTAATTTTGTTACATGTGTTAGGTTGCACGTGGAGATTTGTGAAGCATTCCCACCTGATTCCACCTCACTGTGACGACTCAATTATCAGGCTCTTCTGGAAATCCAACTGATGTTGTCATTCGCTGTTATATATTGTCATACATAAATACAATTTTCATCTGCCTTCTCGTATGAAAGTTCATTATCATATTATTTAGTCCATGGGGATATTCGTTTTTTAAGTGACGTTTCTTTGCATCGGAAATTTAATAGAAGTGTGTGTATGTTCCAGAATAATGACTGGTAAGCATTGGCATAGTAAGTAGACTCATTGTGGGTAACATCATTCAGTTCTTTAGTCCAAGTTTTTCCAGAGGTATTATCTACTGACAGTTCCAATGAATAATACTTAACTAGGTGACCTTGAGAGCATCACCAGAAGATGGTCAGCAGGGCCTGCTACATTATTTTTTGCTGGAAAACAATTTGAACACGGATGGGGATTGAATGACAATCCCATGTGATATGGAAGAAAATAATGACAACAAAATAAAATGGCAATAATGTAGCTATTGGAATCTATGGGAGAAGTCTGGTTTACAGTTTCTGAGGAATTGTGTGGTGGTTTGATTGCATTAACCTAGCTATATTGTTAGTAACAAGTAATTTGTAAATAAAGTTTTGCGAGACAAAATTGATCAAATCACAGTTTTTCAAAATGATTGCTCATTTTTTTAGATTTAAAAAATGATTCAGAGCTAATAATATAATTTTATATTTAATAATTACAGCTATACAAAAATCACTATGCACAAATATACTCTATTATACTCATTTTGTGAAAATATTAACAATGATGCATAAACATAACAAAAGTTTAGTTTAAAGGAAAAAGGCCAAAATGACACTAAGGGACATTGCTGCACAAGCTATTGAGTACTAAGCAAATCGTATATTATTGTTCACATTATTTAACAATAGTTACAAAGACAATTCCAGGTTGTTCCAAAGCTTGTTCAACATTATAATTGCTGAAATCATAAATATTTCAAGAAAGATTGCAGCCTTTGTTGTGGTAGTCCTGGACATTGTTGTTGTATTGTTCACCTAAATATTAACAATTGCAATATAAAATTTTGAAATTTATAGGTGATGCTAAAGCATCTTTTATTATTGTTGACAACTGATCTATTGTAATAAAAAATTGTATAGCTATGTAAAAAAAAATTTTTTACTGTTTGAATGAATGAATACTGATGCATTTTTTAATATAAGCTTCAAGAGCAAATATTATAGCTATAGGCATACAACAGATTTAAAAAAGTGGGGGGTTGAACTTTCTTATAATAACTTATCATACTTCACTTTGACATGAAAGGAGTCATGAATGTGTGTGTGACATCAGTTAGAGTAAATTGAACTCTATTACTATAAACCAATTAGATAGTAATGGTGCACCTAATACTTCTGAGAAATTTTGAATGAGTAACAATAATACAGTATAATATTAAAACATGGAAGTATTAGATAGCTGTCAAGAAGAAGTAGGAGAGGATGTGAAATCAAAACAATTACTGGAAATGTAACAATATCCTATGGCTTATTAACATAAGTAGTTATGGTGAACTGGATACTTCTCAGAAATCTGATTATATCATATTACGGAAGGACTAGCTTCCAACACACATGTGGAGGTGATACCAAATCAAAACAATTATTGTATTGTAATGATAGTAAAGGTTTAACAAAATTTGAGGTACACTCTATAATAATAACACATTATGGTGCAATGGATACTTCTGAGAATTGTTAACAATATTATACTGTGCATTGTATGGTCATATTATTGAAGATTAGCTAGCTCCGAAGAAGTAGGGGGAGGTAATGTGAAAGTATTTTAATAATATTATAATGAATGATACCAAAGGCTTAACAACAAAACTACTAACTACCAAAGTATGCTTTCATCCTTCAAATGTTCTGTAGCTTTAGAAATTAAGTTAAACTGTTCCGTAAGATTTTGTGTACACACATGAGACTAGGCCAGTAATTTAACCTCATTTTTAGTCATTCTTGATTGTTAGGTATCAGTTTAGTCACTAGGGTGCTGAAAAGGTCCTTTCAGCAGTGTCAGATTTAGCTAATAGTTAAACAAAGCAATCTGCCATGCACTAATAGTAGCACATTGAGTAAATGCAATGTGTCTGGCTACATGGTACATGTCTCTGTGCTGTCATCAAACTAATTGTTGTACAGTAATTAAAAAAATGAACACCTGTCTTGCAGGTATTAACAAATTTGACTGAATTTACGGTGTAGACTAGGACAATTTTTTAAAGAAGTCTTTATTTTTTCCTGTCAATACTTAGCTGGTCTAATAGTGGGGGTTGGTGGAGAAGGGCACTATGATGTCCCACTCGCTCCCCGGTTACCTTGTGACCAATCACTAATATTTGTGCATCCTTTTGAATTTTTCAAGACTTCATTACATTATGCAATCTTGCTGCTTCATTATGCAATTGTAAGAAAAATAACATCTTTTATTATTCTGTTCGTTTATTTAGCTGGCTAATATATCTGTTGCTATTTTTCTTTAGACTATAGCTACCATACCACATCATTGAGCATTACATTTGTTGAAGACGTTGTTGGAGTAGCTATTTCAGTATTTTCCAGAATGGGTGCAGGCCTGGGAATAAACACAACTTCTATTTCAATGAAATTGTTATTGTCGGCAATAGTGGCTGACTGAGCGATGACAGTGAATATAAACACAACAGTGTCATTACGTGCAGTTTCTAACAATTCCACATTAAAGATGACCGTGTCAGAACCATTTCTTTCAAGTGACAGAGAACTCTGATCTAAGCTGTAAGTTACAAAGTCATCTGCATTAACACTTCTATCGCTTCCTGAAACTCGAACTGTGGCAGATAAGCCGTAGGATGTAGAATCACCGTAATTTTGTACTATTATGCTACTATTACTTTCTTCTTTGCCAGGTCTCAGTGTGATACGGTTCATTTCACCCTCATCTGCCAAAAAAATTGAAGTGAGAATTTAATGATAGTTCTCTTATAGTATTTTTGTTCAAGATTTCAAATAAAATTAACATCCAATTATAAAATCAAGTTATTTTAATTTAAATACTATTACTAATTACACACTATTATTAAACAAATAATATGAATTAAATTTAATAGCATTCTATACATACTACTCTAGCTGGCTTGCATTGTCCATGAATAATAATTGATTATCAAATATGAATACATTATTGTTGTAATGTAGGAAAAAAGTTTTTCTATTTCAAATACAAAAAGTTGAAATATTATGTTAGTTTATTAATTTAACATTTTTAAAACTTAATTAATATATCTCATAATTAAATTTCAGCATAAAAGCATATGCAAAATAAATTTTGTAGCTATTTCTTTTTCACTATTGCGCTCTGGTTCAATAAATAAGTTGTAAATTACTGACTCTCCCTGCATACTTGCACTATGGCAATGAACCATAGTAACCCTAAACAGTTATACACTGTATTAACATTCTTTCTTTTAACAAATCACTCACATTGAACAAACTCAGCTAAATACACTTTGCAGTGTGGAAGAATATATGAATGTGTAGTTAATAACTCAATTTACAAATCATGATGATCCTGTCATTCACAAGATTTGGCTCAACTATAATCTCTAGACTATTGACTTATTTTCAAATAATGCTACATTATAGTAATTTCTATATAATTGAATTTCTTATATCTGGCTTACCTAGACGTAAAATTACTGATGAAACTTGGATGGCTGTGTCTGTGAAATGGGAAAAGCTGTAACCGCTGGAATCTAAGCCAATGACCTGTAATATGAAGGTTTCAGTTGGTGGTACAAAAATACCAGCATAGCAGCATTGTGCCACCCTAGTTATTTCATTGACAGGCTCAATATTTGCTCCACTGTCAGAAACCACATTCCAGCTGCTAATATTCACATAAGTGTCTTCTATTCTAGCAGAAATAATCACAATGAGAGGTTCACCTATGAGTATATCAAAATTATAACATCCAATAGCTCCATGTGTATAAAATAATTATAATGAAATACCTTGAATGGGCTTTCCATCAAGTTCACTGAATCCTAATGTACTGTTGCGGTTTTTTTTGTATGTATTATGTGTAATGCTTAAATCACTGATTCCGATCACTTGAATGCTGTACGATCCTGACGAGGATCCGACAGTGATAGTCCAGTTGCCACGTTGAGAGTTGTTCACCACTTGCAGTTGAGAATTGTAAGAAGTTCGTGTATTTAAAGACACAGAATATCTTTCACTGCTAGCAGCATTGGTACCTGTAAATTACATTAGGTTTGTAAAGGCTATCACATAGGTGTAGGAACTCTGGGAGAGGAGTGGGATGGTGGCACTTCCCCTTGCCAGTGGTGGATCTAGTGTCAATGACGGTGAGAGGTGCAAATATATTTAGGTCAAAATTTATTAAATTTAATAAGATAAGTAAATGATTTGGACATGTAATTATCAACGAAGGGCATGAATTTGCTTATGGTTGCTCTCCAGGAGATATTTCATGAGCAGGCTAATTTCTTTTCATGAGCCAGAGGCTAGTGAAAATAAAGCCTGAGAGTGAAATATCTCGCCATAACACTCTGACAAGTGTAATAAGTGGTTTATTCCACACTAGATATCTTCACTACTATAGTTAGTACTAGAGGTAGTGTAACTCACAGCTTAAAGTTGGTTTTAGGGGCTACCCACACATCCCAGCTGATATTTTAGCAGCTGCTTTAATCCTATTAAGCAGGTTACACCAAGGAAGGTAGCTGTTAAAACCAGAGAAAATTGAAAAGTTTGGCTGGTTGCTATAACTACAATGGTAATGAGCTTGCACAGTACAGCATGAAATAACAGCATGAAATATCATGAGTTATTTCATGGGTCACGTATACCTAAAAATATCATTGTGAAGATATCCTGGATGGAATAAATATATTTATTGCAGCTTTGATATTTTTACTTGAATATTTCCGCATCACGCGAGCGTTCTGTATTCTCCCATATTGTACGGTTTATATTGTACGCTCCTTGTAGCGCGCGCGTAGCGAGTAAAATCAATGAAAATTGTATTGTAACTGGTTGAGAAAAATTTCAAAGAAGCAATAAATCACTTATCACACTCGTCGTACAATATGGGAATGATATTTTACTCTCACGCCACATTTTCACTCGCCTTTGGCTCGTGAAAATATTTTGCGTGCTCGTAAAATATTTTCCCATATTGTACTCTGACTCGTGCTATAAGTATTATATATATAATATATATATAAATATATATATATATGAGTTATATATATTTATTGCAGCTTTGATATTTTTACTTGAATATTTCCGCATCACGCGAGCGTTCTGTATTCTCCCATATTGTACGGTTTATATTGTACGCTACTTGTAGCGCGCGCGTAGCGAGTAAAATCAATGAAAATTGTATTGTAACCGGTTTGAGAAAAATTTCAAAGAAGCAATAAATCACTTATCACACTCGTCGTACAATATGGGAATGATATTTTACTCTCACGCCACATTTTCACTCGCCTTTGGCTCGTGAAAATATTTTGCGTGCTCGTAAAATATTTTCCCATATTGTACTCTGACTCGTGCTATAAGTATTATATACATTATGTATATTATATATATATATATATATATACATTTATATATATACATTATATATATACAGATATATATATACATATATATATATATATATATATATATATATACACATATATTTATATATATATATATTATATGAGACAAAATTATTTTTGCTAGAGCTTAGTTTGTTAAGTCTTATAAAATACTATGCATACTAAGCATCCTCACCTTGGGGGGAAAGCACAGAAACATTAATTTGTGTCCCACTAACTGAAATACTAGCCTCTAAGGTTGAACTGTCGATAGGTATAGTATAGGTATTACTTCCAGAGCCAAATGAACGAAAAATAGTTCGGCGATTTCGAACAGCAGAAGTACTGACTAACGATGACAATTCTGACAAGTCTCCAGTAGTAACACTCAAAACCTGCCCACCAGAAAACTCAGACAACTGTTCATATATACTTGTTAAAGATTGCCTTTTGATTCGAGAATATCGCCGTTGTTCACCATCTCCTACCGATCTTCTCTTTCTTGAGATTGCCAAATCCACAAGTGCAAAAGTAATTGGATTCTGTTTATTTGAAATTAAACTTATAGCTTCTACGCTTCGATTTCCATCGGAGGGCGGAGCATCAGTGAAGACATATATGGGCGATCTTGGCTCGCTTGCTTCAATTGCTCTAATAGTGGCTCCAATACTTGGCTCTGGTGTGTCACCTCCACCTCGTGCAGTTAATTTTCCGATTTCACTAAGGAAGGTATTTATATCTCTGGTTTCAATGGTAATTCCAGGATCTACATAAGAAAGTAAAACTATAATAATTACATGTGGCAGGTTTTCAGCTGGTAAAAAAGAATTATTGCTACAATGTGCTTGGTACAAATTTTATGTGAGATTCAGTGTTTTTATTTATGTCAAAGTATTATAATATTAAAGGTGAATGTATGACTATTCAAGGTTTGTGAGAGGTAATAGAACTTACCAGGGTCATTAAAGGGAGCTAAAATATACCTAATTTCAGTAGCATCATCGAAGTTTCTAGCATAGGCTTCCAGATTCACCCTAATTTGTGGTATGGATGCTTGGATTTCCGGCAGTTCTTCACCCATACTACCGGTTGTGTCTATGACGTAGGCAATGCTGGTTTTTTGAACTGTAACTTGTTCACTTAGTGAGATGCCCAGGAACATTCCAAATAAACTGTCATTTCTTATGTCACTCCTAATTCGTTGGAGCATTTCGCTGCTAGCTTTTGTTGCAAGTCTGGCTGCCTCGTCGTGGAGATAGTAGTGTGTAGAGAACCAACTGAATGGGGTTTCTTTATTAATTCCTCCAGTAGCTTTCTTGTGCCTTTTAATATCCTGAAACCCCCCATGACCACATTTACCATGTGGTTTGCTATTCATCACACCATATGCACTCGTAAGGTACGCACTTCTTACGTTATTGCGACACAGGTAAGGCCGAAATAAAGAATATGGAGAATTATAAAAGGTGAGTTGTAGTATTCTAGATTCTAAGATACAATCGGTACAAGTTTCCACGTCTGGACCAGCAAGCAAACCTAAACTGGTGTTGCTGCGCCCAAGCGCATCTAAGGTGTCATTGTTTCCATTTTCAACCCAATTTGAATGGCTGTAAAAATCTTGCAAAGAGTGAAGCAAACGTCCACATTCCCTCCTTGCCTGCTCAAAATTAGAAGATTCTAATTGATTTACAACTATTGCATACATTTCAATTAAACCAATTTGCCCAGCTTCGAACTTCTCAGCAAGAAAATGGGATTCAGGATTTAGGTAAGTTTGCAACTGCAAGTCCACCTGATTATTTGCATTAGCTATAGCAGCAATGGCACTTTCAAAATTACGTATTTTTCCTCTATCCATGTCACCATAATAGGCTGTAATCAGGTTTCTGACGGAGAGTGTTGAGAGCGAGTTCACTCTTGTGACGCTATTACCAAATTCAGGATTTGGATTGTCTTTGAATGTACTTGTAATAACTTCCAAAATTGCATTTCTTGTTATGTCTTCATGAGTACTTATATCTTCGTAGGAAGGATTTGTCCCACCGATTTTCCAGGGAGTAAACTTAGAGGGAAAAAATGCACCAGACCGCGATAAAATAGATGCAATAACACAGGCTGCTATACAAACGAATTTCATAGTAATTGCAGATAACGAGTAGGATAATGCAAGTTGCACTGTACCCCACTGAAGTAACCGCTTGCTTTTATAGCCTCTCAAATAATAATTTATTGGTATTCCGACTGCGACGTACTCAGTTCCGCAACCCCAACCGGAAGTAAACCAAGTCGATACAAATTTAATTTTTTTTACAGAAGTTAGCAGTGCGCGTAAAGACGCGCCCCTACTGGCAGGTCTTTCAATTTTTCCCCCCTTAGTTTTAACATGAGGCTAGGGAGAGTAAGTTAGCATTGGTAAAGATCGTCAAAACGCGCTGGCTCTTTCTGTCTGCGCTGTAGCAGTAGCCACATAGCTTAACTTTAAACAGAATTGCGGGTCGGTTAATTGTTGCTTTGGGACCGTGCTAGTGTAATTACTTGTGGCTTACTGGCTAAAATTATTAATCTATTTTTTTAGTAATTCATAAGCAAGCTCAATACTAAAAAAATAAACAACAATTGCTTCAAATTATTAGCTATATCATATTTTTGGCTGCTATATAATAATGGACTAAGGTGTTTACTTAAATTATACATTAATTAGATAGTTAATGCTGGAAGTATATTCTTAGTGTTTCATGTGTAGGTAAGTAGTGCTATAATCCTAACTTATACAAAAGAAAATTCTTTATTCTCTATTTCATTTAGAACAGAAGGACAGAAGCAGCTGGGTTTTTCTTGACCTCTCTGTTATTTGTACTCCAAAATGGGGAAATACTGTGAGCACTGTCAGCTCAGGCTCAGAGTCAGCAAAGTCAGAGGATCATCACATGCTTAATGGTTGCTCTTCTTGAGCAACTTTACTATTATACTGTATATTAGAATTGACAAGTAAGTGTGAATTAGCTACATATCACCAACCAACCTACAAATTTGAAAGAGATGGTGCATCCAATGCTAAGCAAATAAAATTCTTTAATTCCAGCCTCATATATTTCCCCCCCAAATATCTGGTATGTTTCTCAAACTGAACTTTTATCAGAGCTGTAGCAGAACACTCCATTCATTGAACATTCTTGCAATTATGCATAATTCAGTATATACAGTATTCAGTATATTACTCATTTTTTCACAACATTATACCACCTATTTATGTAGCTGGTGCAATCATCACTATTTTACTTATTTTTAATAAATTTCAGTGTCACTTTTATTTAACTGTGGCTTACACACACCGACTTCATCAACTGATTTAAGTGATGTAGTCTCCACTTTTCTTTTTTTTCTTTGTTGTGAAGTTTTTTTTTTTGTGTTTCCATGTTCTTATTAGATGCTATTCTCTTTCTTGTGGCTGGCAACTTTATGCTATATAAGACTCCTCCCAATGCTGTATATACATTTTCCAAAAGATCAGCGCTATCTACTTGATCACATATTAATGCAATGTTTGATAGTCTTGATTTGATGTTGTCCATTAGTGCAGTTTTGTCAGTATTAGATTTTTTTCCTGTAGGAAAGCTAAAGAATGTAACTTTTTGGAAATATTCAAGATCTGATGAATTCACTGGAGTTGCTTGAGTTGCTGGAGTGGTTGTAGAAGATTGGTTGTATTCTTTCAAGTCCGAAGTTTTCTGTTGAACCAAATGTATATGTTTACAAACTGAATTGTTTGCAAGAATCGATACAAGTACTGTGGTATCTTCACTCAAGTGGAACATTCAATTATCACTCTATTGAGTTCATGCGGACAGACGTAAACATTTTAGCTAGAGGCGCCGCCACCACCTTACTTACGCATATGTCACTTTGATTGGTGTACACAATAAGTCAGTCAATTTTATTATTTTGAGTTGTAACTGTTGAATGAGACTATTATACTAAACTTGGGTTACTTCGGGGCACTACATGATACGTACATGAATACAGATGTGAACTTGCCGTAACAAACTTGCATAATTCTTTTTACATTGTAATAAATATCAGGATTATGTTCAGAAGAAACTTTATATGCAAGTTCGTTTTCACGCTCAATTATTGCTGAAGGTTGTAAAGATTTGGCTCGATTGTGCCTCTTATTAATGTCCCAAATTCGATTGGTATTCTTTCCTTTTTCGTTCTTGCACAACTGCTGAAAGGCTTTGTCCCTAGCTATTTTTTAAATAATATTATAAAGAAGTTTGTCTAAATGTCTGTTTACTTTTTGTTTTAGATATACCAATTTTAGCACACGATGGAATGATTCTGTGTGCATGTTTGTATTCATTGGGCTACCACTTCTAAAGCATAAGGCCCATCGGTCGCAATTATCATAATAAGTCTTGAAATATTCAATAAATTTTGTTTCTTTATGGACTGTCAAAAATTTGGTAAGCAAGAGTTTGAAGCTTGTTGGGCTCATTTCAATCATAAGAGTGCGCAGTTGATGGTATATTTATTTTTGGTCTTCCAAACAATTACAATATTTCTTTAGTGCCTCCATGCACGATCAACATGCCATTCACACCATAAACATTTAGTGCTAGTCACATCAAAAACTTCTTTCCATGCATTAAAAAATTGTGGAGCCATGTCAGACATAAACCACAAACAAGATTGAAAGCTGTTACACTTAAATTTATGGATTCCAGGGAATGCTCTATTTTGTCTTCACGATTAGAAATTACAAATGCTACTGGAATCCGTCATCCAACACCAAAATTATAATTAAATGAAAGTCATAGTTATTCACATTATATGTTGCATCTATACACACCCCTGAACTACCATTTGATTAGAATGTCTTTCTGAAATTCTGTCTGAATGACTAATAAAAAATCTTGATTGTTGAGCATCTTGCATTCTTGACTGGGTTCTTCACCTGTGCTGTTTATACAGTAAAATAGGGTTATAATCCAATGTCTGCATTTCTGCAACAATACTTGCCACACTTACAAAGTCATTAGAGTGTTTTTGAATACCATCAACGTTGAACATTTTACAAATCTATTATTGATGTCTTTTTCTGTAATCAGATCAGATGATCACGAATAATCCCTTGACTAATTTCGAAGTCTCTATAACCATCAATAATGTGCCTTACACTAACTCCTTCCTTCAGTTTCTCAGCCACAGATTGTTTGGTAGTCTTACTCAGCCTTAAATGTCCCAGTTTTTTATCATGATTATAATGGTATGGAATGTATACGTCATTAATACTGAGCCTGTCTTATTGCCTTTATGTATGCTGAACAGCTCGCATTAATTTTACTCGTTCCTTGACTTTTTAGACCCCTTTTCCCACTACCACGTTGGTTATAACTTCCACTTCAATTACAATAAAAATAATAATGCTGATAATTTAGTATAGGTTTTGGGGCAGTATGCATCACAAACCATGAATGTGAGGTCCTTTCTTCCTCTTCTTTCCAGATTGAAAATTCATCAAAACTATCAAAAGTCAGTTCTATCTTATTAATGACATAGCTGTGACCTTGTTTGAGGTGTTCCACTAATTCCGATACATTTACAAATCTAAAAATAAGGTAATCCATTGGTGTCAAGCATACAATTTGCTGTATTGTTCTTAAAATATTACCTTTTAAAACAGATGCTGCATCCAATGTTCCCTTTATTTTCCTTATGAGCCATATTGACATGTCGAGATAAACTACTTTTGTGGGAATACTGCTGATTGCAGAATTTACAAAGCCAGACCTTATTTGTAGATTCACTTAGCTTATCAGTACCAGCAAGAAGATTAAAACCATTTTCAGGGGCAGCGCACTCACTTTTCATATCACCAGATGAAGTAGATTGTATACCGATTGAAGAAGGCTCATGTTTTGTAGATTGAGTATGAAGCAAAGAGATATTTTCTTCAGCATTACATTTTTGTAGTGTAGAGATTGATGACTGTGCTTGAGAGAGAGGCAATGATGACAGCACTTGTAATTTAGGTAACTCTGGAAAGTGATACAAAAAATGGTACATATAAAAGTCTTTAAATTTGTTATCACAGAATTAAAAAAGTAGAATACCAGAAGTTTGTGAAGTAGATGTCTCCATACATGATGATGCAGATGTCCCTTCACATGATGATCTCTCTAATTGTAATTCAATATAACTAATAGCTACTACAAACTATTTCGATTTGCTATTTATGAAAATTACCTGTTTCAGAGTGACCTGAGTGGACCAGTAGAGCTTTTGCTTTTAGTGACAATGATAATTTTTTTTCTTGCACTTCTGGCTTCCTATTGAAGATGTTGAACAAGATCTACTTCTGTAATTTATGGATGTGATGCTTGAGTGAGGCAAACACGATAACGGTGATATATGAGAGTCTAATATAGAAAAAATGTTAACCTTCGAATACACATGCTCAAATATTTATGTGATAGCAAGATGAAAGTGCAATTTCTACATGATAAGATCAAAGACTAGACTTTTAGTACCAGATTTTTGTTAATATTTTGGAGCTGAAACCTTATTGGATGTCGATGAAAGTTCTGCTTAAAGAAATGCAATGGTAATGTAATAATGGCATTATCGAATAACATGGCAATAATAATTCAAGAAAAAATAAACAATTACCTAATGGTGAATGGAGTTGATTGGAAGATTTAGACTGTATCAAGTTCGAATGGTTGCCCTTAGAAATTTTTGATTTCCTGACCTTCATGTCAGTAACATTAAAGCACATCACTTTTTTGTACTTATATGTGTGAAAGAAATTTAGCAAGGCATGCAGGGGCAAGAATTTAACACTTACACTAACATTGAAATCATACTTACACTAATTCTCCACAGAGAAGTTCCTCAGCAATGACTTTTCTGATAATAGGCATTTGACTCTATAGGAAATGAAATGTTTCAAAGAGTTTATGTGATTGACAATTTGAAGACATGTGTGTTAACATGCTGTGAGAATTTGGTAATGTAAAGCAAAGCAATTTTCCATTTTCAGGTGCAGACTTTATTATAAGAATCACGAAATAAATAGCTAATGATGCGAATGATGAAACTCTTCATTTACCAATTAGCCAGCTATTTGTATAAAAATGGGTGTAAGCATCTTCATCTGTCCAAACAGCTAACTACTAGGTGACCATGACAGTCCACACTGGCAGTTAACTATTTGACACCATTTCTTTTTCTGCAAGAACACCAATTGTTGCATTGCACACAAACTAATAATAAAGTGGCATACAAGCTATAAATAAGCTGAGCATGTGCAACAGTTCAATCCAAGCCCTTCTGACATCACTTGCTCTCAATCCTTTCCTTATGGCTGGGTGCATCTCACACCACTGAATCATAGCTGCTAAATAATATTAGAGCATGCATTGAGCAGGCAATTACTGCTGCTAATTTATTCTGTACTTAAATGAATATAACTATATACATACAAAATTACTTCCTGCTACTTGTAAAAGTAAGTTTTATGTGAATGATATTTTCATAGCTTAATATTCTAAAAGTTGACAAACAAACAATTTTACTAACATCTTATATTAACCTGAATTGATTGCTTACAAAGGAGTCTCAAATAGCTGTCTATGATCTAAAAAATAACAAGAAATAATTTTGATCAAAATCAAAATCTAAACCACAATAATGAACCTCATCTGATAACCATTGACTGTTTATCACACGCTGGCATTGATTCAAAGAAAGAGAATGGGAGTGGTTATCTATGAAGAAGTAAAGTACGTAACTGTGAAGTAAATCAACACATAGTTTAGAATACTTACAAGTTCTCTCATAATACCAGTAGAAATGGATCGCTAGTCAATACTTCTTCAATACTTGCCTCTGTTACCTTTAGAGATGAATACTTCCTAAAATGTACTAACTTGTATGATTCCATTTACCTTTTCATCATTAGTAGCAAACCATACATTCTGTTTACGCTCATATATATAGCTAATGACTCATCTGTGAAGAATAATTGTGATATACAACAACTCCAATGAGTCGATACACAACATTCTTTTCGACATGAAGAAAGAGACCCTGTGTTTCGATCCTCGATCTTGAAGGAGAAAATGGCACAATTATTTTCAGTAGCAAAATCTTCATTACTTACGAATTGGAATATTTAGTGAGATGTACAAACATCAGAGATAGCTGGGATGAAATTCTCATCTTGGATAAAAGTCCAAAACTCCCACAACTTCAATGAATAATAAACACAACACACTGACTATGCATACTTACTCGTACTATAATATTGCAAATAGTAAATGCATAATCCTATTGTAGCTTAACATGTTTAATTATTGTTAAAAAGTATATATATTATAGTGAACCAGATTGGCTCAAAAATATAATTCTCATACTATGCCAAGTATCACATTCAGTTAGCGTTTAAACGAACATTACCTTGAACACTTTCCACTAGGTATATGCTCATCATCTAAGGCCTTCCTAAAAAGATCAGAAACAGCTTCTACCTGAAAGTGAACAATGTGATTAATACAGTGTGTGTAGGTCCCACATAATAAAGTCTAGATTTGAATATAAATCATCAATTGATCATTTATTTTACTACAGCAGTAAGCAAATTCATATTCTTTAATTGGTTTTATTAATTGGTGTACAGTAGACCCTTACGTATTTGAATCCCTTTTATTTATAAACTTCTGTCTGCTATGGTGAGCTTTGTCTTTTTGTGTGTGTATGTACTCACATGATTTTGTACTCCTTTTGGTGCTAAGGATGAATTGCTGCAGAAAATGGTTACAAGTTAAAAGTACAGCCAATTGCTATGATTTAAAAATACAGGAAAGACAAGTAAGAAGGTGATCACTGTTCAGAACTCTTTTCTGAATGTCGAAGTAATAGCCTTTGTCCAGTTCTTTAATTGTAGCAATAACACACTTGCCTGGATCTGGACAACATAATTATCACTTACTGATGATTGTATTAATATACTTAGCTATAGTTAGCTTTCTAGAATTACCACTACCTGCTTCACAAACTTCACAATTAGTGTGGAGGCTACTCAAACAGGAAAAATCTCTTAAATATTAGTTGGTTCAGTAGAATGGCAGAGGCAACGTGACCTCAGTTCCTTAGCCGACTACCACTTACCGCATGGTTAGCGCCGGTAACGTCGAGCGCCGGTAACATCGACGATTTTTACCAATGCTAACTTACTCTCCCTAGTCGCTTTTTTAGTTTTAGACGTACTGTTCTTTTCTAATAGCCATCCTAAGCACATATTTATTTTTTTGAACAAGCATAAGAGATTTGACATGTAGTCTTTTACGTACGGAATAAATACGCCATAACTATACCCCCCTAGTTTGTAATTGGTGAGGCATGTTCCAATTGCTTGTGTTTGCAGTTTTTAAAACCTTGGAGATCAACAAGAATGAAATTGAATCAGATGTTAAAGCTATTGGAAACTCATCCACAAATCATCCATCGCCTTCACTATCTCTTCCAGCAGAATTATTTGACAGACTTTACAATGATGATAATGTAAACATTGCGTCTGCACTTTATGATGTGTCTCCTATTCCACCCTATGAACTAGTCCTTAAGTAAGTTGGAAGTGCAATTTAAAATTAAGTTTTAGTGATAATGAAGTATCTACATAATAATCTATGTAATAATAAGCTTTCTGTCAGTAAAAATGACGGTTTGTGTTTTCATGAATAATTTATGTGCTGAGCAGGGTTGTTAAAGCATTGTTAAAATAGGTCGGTAAAGCATCATCAGTAATAACACCACCAGTAATAACACCACCAATTATGTTTGTAAATAAAGCTTATAGTCATCAGTAATGGTAATGATGGTAGAGTGTGTGGCTCAAGAAAAAAATATAAGTGAGAAAATAACCAGATTGATGTAATTAAACCAAGTTTTGTAGAAGATAATAACAAGGATAATAATATAATCTTATGCTACTAAATTTGCAAAGATGAGTACATCAAGTGCCAGTGTGGCAGGGTAGCTACTTGATAGTTTGTAGTACATTACAGGGGCATAGTCACCAGTCCGTTTGGTCTGGAAACAACCAGACCACTTTTTTTCAAATAAACGATCCTTACACTTTTTTATGACAACTGTTAAGTTGCCAACATTTCTTAACGTTCTTGTAGTATTGGTTAGCAGTGTAATAGCCAACAAACCAGCCCTACAAAAGTAGGAGTGCAAACTTTCTGACCTTCCGGGAAAGTCAAACAGCTTTTACACTTCAAGTAAGAAAAAAAAGGTTATTCAGTAAGTTGATAAGTGGAAAAACGCGGAGATGATGCGGTAGTTTGCAGTTATTGGAATTAGAGATTAGTTATTAGCTACACATTTTTTCAATCCCCTGCAACTGATAATCAGTGAACGCATCAAGCTTGCAATTACTATCATTAACAATAACTTGTACACCTTTCTCTACTACCACAATTAAAAGGTTCAAATACATCAAGTCATATTCAAGAAGTACACTATGACTAAGGCTTAATCACTTGATTATTTTACACCACCACCCATATAATTATAAAAATTATAACAATTTATTGTCGATAGCTCTTATATGTGTGAAAGTATACTGTGCAAGTTACTTAATTCTATTTCATGATTTCATAGTCTCAATGGGTGAGAAAGGTTGTAAATCAATGACTTTTTTGAAGGGATCAAGATAGGTCTTTCAAGACATTGAGAAATTAATGAGGCTGGTATGAAGTGCTCCTTGTGATAATTATCCCACATTAAAACATTGTCACCTAGAGTATGAGATAAGCAGCAGGCAGAAAACTCTTCTTTTTTTTTAATAAAAGTTGAAGTGTAGGTAGTTCAGAAGCAGTGAAATGACTACCTTTTCAAGCATGCCTTAAAAAAAGTAATCCTTTTGGTAAAGCATGCAACCACCAACGTCCTACTCAAAAGCACAGTCTAGCAGCAACACTAATTTATTAGCGCTAAATTATGGGACTAAAATAGCTCACTTTCGTCTTCCATTCGCTGGCTTTCTTTCTTATTACTCTTTTCTCATTTAGTACAGCCTTCTCAACTATATTTCTTCACTTTCTGAGCTCTTTACTTTAATACAAGCAAAATATCAAACCCGAAGTTGACACATGGAAGGGGTCCATACACGGCAAGGGGGGATCGTGCACGGCAGCCGTGTTCTGCCGTGTTTGGTCCGGGGGGACCATAGTCTCGCGGGTCAGACCCTTTACCCAATATGAAGAGAAAGAAAGGGTCTGGTCAAGTTCACGTATGCGTTTGGTCTTGCACTGTCAGCACAAGTGTAACCACTGCGGTAATATAGCTTTGATTACGCGGTAATCATGGTTCAGGTGATTTTAGCGCGCTGAAATTACTGTCGACATGGATGTAACTGCAGCGGTGGCGGAGAGTGCTCGAGTATTCGGACTTACACTAAAGGAGAAACAGTTGGAAGCAATCGGGATACATCACCAACAGGCTATGGAAAGTCCGTTGCAAGACGTTTCTGGCATAAGCAGCAATTCATTCCTACAGTTCCATAGAAACCAAGCTAAATTTACGCGCGAACGTCTCTGTTTATATAGTGAGGTCACTGTCACTTAAAACCAATTACAGGTCCGAGAAATTCCAGGACCAGCGAGACCAAACGCATACGTGAACTTGACCAGACCCCTTCTTTCTCTTCTTATTGGGTAAAGGGGGATTTGGCCCGCGAGACTAGGGGGACCACGTATAGCGGGGGACCGTCCAAAACGTGACAGCCCTAGTATCAACGACTTGTGCCAGCACCAAAATAGTGGCGCTCCAATCAGATTGCAGAATCGTTAATTAAGCAGCACATTCCTCTAACACATATTCAATGCGCCCCAGTTTATTCCGCGTTGTTAGCTATGGAAGATCGAGTGATGAAGAGCGTGTTTAGCGAGTTACAGTTTCCGTGTAAAGCCAGAGAAGATGAAAGTATTGAAGGGAATAAATTTTTTGTAGCCCTAACATAGGATACGGAAAGAGGGATTGCTTTCAGAGTTTGCCACTTGTATATGACCAACTCCTACCCAAGTGTGAACTAGCCAGTATTGTTATTGTTGTTCTACTCATTTCTATTATGAAAGATTAAGTAAGATTATAATTTTTTTTGTTGACAATCTTTCTTATTCGCAACATACGTTTTACTCACGATTGATTTTAGCCTAGGCGTTAATGATGACGCAATAAACCTATGATGTCATTTTCACAAGTCGTTGATACTAGAGCTACCAGACCCATTCCATCCTCCCGGCCCACCAACCACTTCGAGGGGCCTCAAGGTAGAGTGGGTATAGGTCGTCAGAGTATTAGGTAGAGGGGTGGAGCTTGAATTAGAGCGGGAGGATTCACGTGAGAGGCTTCCGCTGCATACTGTACATACAAGTAAGTATGTACACGGAACAGACGAGCCAAAGAGAAATGAGCGATGCATGCAGGAAGTCCATCGGCGTCAGTCCGCACCCACCCACCCACATGTTTTTAGTCATTAAAAGTTCAAGTTCTCCTTCTTGGCCTGGAGGCCAGAAGAGATTGGCCTGGCAGTAGTTGAAGTGGGGATGGCAGGTGTTGTCCATGTCAACAGGGGAATGTTTGGGCCATGGGCAAAACAGCTAAAGAGTCATCTTAGCCTCCAAAGTAATTCATTCTGAGATAGGGCTACTCAAGGGGTAGGGCTGAGGAAAAATGTGACCACTGACACAAAAATCTCCGCTCAGCCCATCCGGAGCGGCGACTGCCATACCTACCCACCATATCTGCAGCCAGGTGAGCCAGCAAGCCTGGGGTAATTAGATGTCAGCTTCAGGGCAGAGGCTAGTCTCGCGTAGCCAAACCCTTTACCTAACAGCTACGCTGGGAAAGGGGTCTGGTGGCATTAGTACATAGTACCAGTTCAAAAGGAATGTAATTAGTCCTTCACCAATGCTACGCGGTTAAACCCTTATGTAAACGAAAATATATCCCACACACGGAAAAATTCAATGCCTGGCTAAATGCTTGGACAAAATATCTCTTGAACTGTGAGAAAAGATGTGATATAACATGTGCCATTACTGCCTTATGGTACTTATTGGTAACTATAAGGTACAACGTACTAGCTTAGCTTATAACAGTGTCACAAAATCACCTGGGTTTTTTTTTTGTTTTGTTTTTTGTTTTTTATTGTAATTGTATTTATTATTTTATATTGTACTTATATATGTGTTTCACATCTATAATTCAAATGAATAATTTTAGAAGGTTTGAACGGGCGAGAATGGACTGTATTTTTTTGTCTTTTAAAGAAGTACTGTTTTGCCATCAGTTGTTATTGTGTATTGTAGATGGAGTGACCAAGTTAACATTCAAGGAGACAGACAATTGAATTTTGAATTAATTTCTGACAATTCAAGTTCTAATTCATTTCATTATAACATTACCTTTTATTGTTAAATTGATATTAAATTTTTTTATTTTTATCAAAATGAATTAACAAGAAATTTTCAATATTGTTATTCATGGTTGTCAATGTGGTTAACGTAAAGGTTCCAGACATATTAAATTCGTTACCAAGAAAGTTGCAGCCTTATCGAGGTGGTTTGCTAGAAAGTTACAGACTTGTCAAGTTGTTTCCAGAAAGTTACAGACTTGTCAAGGTGGTTAACAATGAGTTTTCAGCCAGGTTTGCAAGGTTAGAAAACTACCTTGTCAACAAGGCAGTTCCACTGTGATGTATCCTAAGGAGTTTTTCTTAAAAGTGGGAGCTTTATACTTGCTATAGAGGAATTTATGAATAATAATAAACACAACAACAACAATTCTGTGTTTGGGGGAGGGGCATATTTTCACTCAAGCCAAGTATTTTTTTTAGTTGCCATAATCCCTAATAGAGTATGGGTAAAGGGTGCAGTCAAGTCTAAAGAGATTAAGAATGGGTAAAGGGTATTTGAAGCTGCAGGCAAGGTAATGAAATGTGGTAAAGGGTTTTTTAGCTGGAGTAATAGGTTGTTACAAACCTACTAACGCGAGCTAAAACTTTGTAGTTCGTATACAATTCTCATCTTACCCTTGCATAAATGAAGTTAGTTTTTTACGGGCCAAGAGAACAGTATAGGGCTTAGTCAATGGTTATTGTACCGTTCACGTGGAGATTTTAGTGTAGAATAGAAGTCTGCACCTAAGTAGCTAACAAAATAATGTTACCAGCTAATGCAGGCAGAAATCTTTCAGTTGAACCTATAAAGTATTCTAGCAACTTTCAGGAAAGTTCATTTATGCTGGTCAGGAACCTTCCAGGTGGACCTAGAAGGTACCATAGAAAAAGTGCAGGAATCACCTGTACTGGTGCAGGCCAGGAACCTTCCAGGTGGACCTAGAAGGTACCATAGAAAAAGTGCAGGAAAGTTCATCTGTACTGGTGCAGGCAAGCAACCCTTCCAGGTGGACCTAGAAGGTACTATAGAAAAAGTGCAGGAAAGTTCATCTGTAGCTTACTGGTGCAGGCCAGGAACCTTCCAGGTGGACCTAGAAGGTACTGTAGAAAAAGTGCAGGAAATTTCATCTGTACTGCTACAGGATATATATGACCTGTTGTAAGAATTCATCTGACCTGGTACAGGAAATGTGAAGTACAGGCCATGTACTCAACTGTCCTATACAATTCCTGAAGTCAGGAAATTCCAGATTATTTCCAGTGATAGCTCTAAAAATTCGAGCATAATCCAGTAGGCCCTAGTTATAATATAAGGTAGACCTTTCAATGATTCAGCCATTCTGGGCTGAAATAATAGCAAACTTTTAATCTTTTTAAACTAACATTAATATTGGCTGTTAGAACCACAAAAAAAAATTGCTATTATTAAGGTATATAATCATTAGCTACTTGATAAAAGCAGCTGACTTTATGTTGGCCACTTGGTTGTAGCTACTTCCAAAAATGAAGGGGAAAAAAAGTTTTAGATAGCTACTGTGCCTGGAGAGCTGTCAGCTCAGGTTCAGAGTCAGCAAATTATCTGGAGAATTAGCTGGCTATGCTAAATGGTCTCTCAAGAACTTTTTTAAGTTGTAGCTAGTGGGGCATGTTTTCTTCATTCTTTGAACATTTTTATGGAGATAGCAATAAGAGTGAATCTTCAATATTGATTAATTCTTTACTCATTCATTTCATAACGTACCAACTTTTCAACTTTTTATAGCTACTGCAGATATCACTATTTCACTTAGCTATTCCTAATTGGAATAATAAGAGAACAATAGGTAAATTTATGGAATAATAACTATCCTTTTGGAATAATATATAACACATTTTTTGGAATAAAAATAAAAGAATAATTCAAAAAATTTCGAGCATTAGGCTATCTGGCAGGTCCTATTCATGAGTCATGACTAGTGTTGTTTTAGTTAACTAAAATTAAAACCAAACCCCCTTAGTTTTCGGGGGTATTTTTCTTTTGGTAAAAATAACTAGCTAAAACTAAGCTGTAGAGAACATGAACAAAACTAAAACTGGCTAGCTAGCTATATATTTTAGAAGACAGTAAATTCGATTAAAACTAAAACTACCCAGTAGCTAGAGTGGATGACAACAATTAAAACTAAGCTATTTTTATTTTTAACAATTCACCTTGAATTGTCTAATGAAGATGTAAATTGCCATCAAAAAAAAATTCTCTAAATTATATAAAAATATCGTATTTGATTCATAACACTTGATTTCATAGAATTACTTTGGGAAAACTACATGTCTACTTTTTTTACAGAGTAAAGATTTGAGAGACAACTCAAATTAACCAAAACTAAGTCAATTGGTAGTATAACTAACTAAATCTTTTACATGATAGCTATTGAAGAAAAACTAAAAACTAACTAAATATTCAGGGAGAATTTAACCAGTGTTGTTTTGGTATAGAGATTCCAGATTTCTTAGTTGTAGTTATTCATACTACAAAAATATCTTGAGTGCTTAGTTTTAGTCTTTTTCCCTATTTTCCCTGAAGATTTAGCTTAGTAGGTTTTATTATAATTATAATTCAAGGTGAATGTTTACAATAAAAATTACATAGTTCTATTTTTTGTCATCTATATTCTACTGGTAGTTTCATTTATTATGAATTTAGTGTCTTCTAAAATATTTAGTTTTAGTTTTTTCATGTTTTCTACAGCTTAGTTTTTTGTTATTCTTACCAAAAGTAGAATACCCAAAACTAAAAGGGGCTTTGGTTTTAGTTAAAACAACACTAAACCACTCATATTTTTTTAGCATGAATAACTAAAACTAAGAAAGTCTCTGGAAGCTCTAAACAAAAATAGCACTGGGTTCATGACGATAGATACCTACCATATCATTGTCCGTATACTTCTAGGCATAAAAAGTGGCTATTGCTCAAGGGTTCACTGAGCTCTAGTTAGAAGCCCGAAAGTAATGCTTTATGACTTGCTCGGTCACTGACTTAGTACAACTTTAGCCGGGGTAACTAAACTCCAACTGTATACCATAAAGTTAGAAGTATCTGATAGTTTTGTGCAATCTGTTTTCTAATAAACAGAAGAACGACATGGACTGAGAGTTGTTGAATACAATAAATTTGTTCGGTAGATAATTTTACTGTAGCTAATATAATTTAACTAATACAGCTAGCTACCTCACCTTTTTTTAACCAGAACTTTATCAAAACTGCATAAATATAGTATTCCAGCCATTCTAGCTAGTTAACTATAATTAAATCAAAATGTCCAGTAATTTTAACTATAACTAAATTCATTTCCTTGTAAAAACTAAAATGGTATTTAAATAATTATAATTTTGATAAAATTGTGGTTTAAAAGTGAAGTAACTGTATTAGTTAATTAAAACTTTTCAATGAATTTAGCTATATAATAATTGTTTGAAATCAGCTACTAACTATACAGCATTGATTAAGTTTAGTAAAATCTATAACTAAAATAATCATATTTGCAATTAAATTGGAAATGACTATTAGAATTTTTTTGGTTAAAGTATGTATGGTAAAATAACTATGAGAATTAATCATTACTGTTCACAATAGGACCATATAGCTCCATGTCTTCAGCATCGCTCATACCAATACCTTCCCATCAGAGCATACCATATTGAATTTGCTGCTATACATTCAATGAAAGCATGGGCCACAACAACTGTAACAGCTGCAGCAGCAACAACAATAAAACAATTATTATTTTTTTATTGTAGGTTTATTTAGGAACAGTATCGTTAGTTATATAAAGAAAACATATCATGACGTCATTTTAGTATACAGTTATTTTTATTTCCCGCCGTCTTTGGCGGGGTCACACACGAACCCACGAGGGTCGCAGGAGTTTAGCCGTACAAATAAGCTTAGAAGCTTACTGTGAACGTTGTTTTTTGCGCGGTGAGGACACCGCTGCTGCTTCGGTTACGGCAACAACTGCTCTAACTATTACTTGTCTACAGTCTGGGAGTGTTATATATTATTACTTTGTTGCCTCCGTGTACTCAGAAAAGGATAATTCAAGCTATCGTAGCTTTAGTAGTGTGCAGCCCGATTGCTGTGGTAATATATTACTGCAACCAGTTGAGATATAAGAGAAGGGGAGAATATAGAAGATTTGCCTTGAAGGTGGCACTGAAGTAGATTATTACTGTGATGCTACAACAAGCCAGCGGCAGAGCTGGAAATTATTCAACTATGGCCGGCCGTCCTTTGAAAAGACCGCGCTCTGTCCGTCAAGACGTAAGTTGCTTGTCCTCTAGTAATTATCTTCATTCAACCGTGTCAGAACAAGCCTTTCTGTGTTTATCTACTAGGTAGTAACGTGGTTAGGGTTTTGTTTATACTCTCTCTCTTATTTGTGTTTCACCGGCCAAACTATACATACACGGGAAACTGTAGTGTCGGTTTTGGCGGGAAGCTTTCTCTAGCTAGGTTCTTGGAGGGACTTCTAGCTGGCTGAAGAGGTGTAATTAGCACTGTTTTAGCAGAGCTTCACTTGTGTATGAAGTCAGGGTTTCCTTAGGGGTAGAGTGTGTATAGACCTGAAACGACTAATGAATTGACTACAGAACCCAGTATTAAATTGTATATAATGCACTCAATCTTATAAAAAAAATGTATTGGCATGCTTTAAAGAAGTTTTTATGGTCTAACAATTGAAGGATGAAGGGATAATTTTTTGCTGTAACTTGAACTGGATGGTAATTACTTAAGCTACTAGAACTAGATTAGTAGTTAATATATCTGATTATATTTTCTTAGGAACCTGGAACTAGTCCTAGTTATTATTTTTTTGCCATACTTATGTATATATTTAGTTGGGGATCTAGATGTGGGAAGAAATAATGTGTGACAGGAAGTTGTGGTTGTAGTAGTTTTTCACATTCCAGAGAGATGTCACTGATATATATCACTGATATATATCACTATACTATCAGTATAAAGTCCATATGGGATAAATCTCATGGGCAGATCTTTGTTTTTGTGTGTGTGTGTGTGTGTGTGTGTGTGTGTGTGTGTGTGTCTTCATAAAAAATAAACATTTGAAAAATAAAAAATTGTTAAATTGTATTTCATATGGTAGTGTGAACTTAGTTTGAGAGCTGCTTACGTAGTATTTCCGTCACTCGATAATATGTGACCGGATTTGGGAAAATCCGCCTAAACGCGGCAAACAATTTTTTTCAGTATCACCGGGTAAAGCCTTATGGGTCGATTTTTTTCGAAAAATTTTTTACGGCAGAAATGGATAGACACCAGTTAGCTCTAGCTTATGACGCAGTTGTAAGCTCTGGCGTGCTCTAGAACTCACACTAGGAGGCTAGAAACACTAGCTGGTTGGACTCGTGTACGGAGAGTTGCTAAGAAATTATTGGCGGGCTTTTCACTAAAAGCCGGGAAAAAACTGTAGCTAACTAATTCACTTACTATTCTACATAATTCACGTACTCACGCAATTCTCGTCATCATAGTTTCTTAAGGAGCCCTGCATTAAGCCTTTTAGACTTCTTTCAATCCGCCAGTAACCGGTTTATTCCATAGTGTCCCGGAGACACGCAGTATTAGTATACGGACACAAGACACGCCCCCTGACCTTAGCAACGCCTTTACCCGGCGTTTTTTTCGAAATCAGCAATAATAAGTTTAGCAAAAATACTGAAGTGTTGTAGTGCGTAGGGCGAAGACGGCTTGTGCTACAGCTTCCAAATTAGGAGGAAGGCATCCCAAGGCCCGGTGCAGCCTACTGGTAGAATAAATTAGAAAACTTTAGATGCCGCGTTTAGCCGGATTTTCACAAATCCGGTCACATATATACACTGTATATGATTATTATCATTTTTATTATATGTTTTTATTCATTAGTTTGGGAATGTATATCTGAACCCAAAACACACTTGCATGCTAATTTGTGCACATTTTCACAACAGTGTTGGCTATAAAGTGTTATACCACATAACTAACTCTGTCAAGAAGCTAATGGAAAACTTTCTTGAAGCCATGTTATGTAATTGCATATTTTTTTTTATGGGAATCTCTTTTGGGTAAGTCTTGCTGAGGGTTCTGGGATGGGGGTTTCCATGGTGATAGGTGATTTTGGAAGTTTGAAGTCATATGATAAAATCATGGGTCAGGAAGCCAGTTACCTTTACTCCCTCAATGACTGTCATATCTGATTGTTACCTTTTTTTGTTTTGTTTGTTTGTGTGTTTTGGGTGTTATAGGCTAGTTTGAAAACTGCATTGAGTCGATCGCCTTTCATAAGGTTACAATTCCCTTAACCACTGCCCCTGTCTCCTCTTCATTTTGCCAGTTTAATTGAATTAAAAGTAGTCACCAAGTGGAACACTTGCTAATTAGCAGGTGTTGCAATAACCAACATGCTATTTGCTGATATTAATTTGAAATATTAGTACATGTAATTACTCCAAGTAGAAGTCAGATATCTTGTGCTTCCATTTTTTTGACTAAAGCTATGAATTGTCACTACAGCATTTAGTAAGGCATTAGGGTACAATATAAGTATACTTGTATATAGTTTTGGGGCATATATCCCTTATTTCCTTCCTCATACCAGTGACTGGAGTCTTAGGAATTTAGGGTCCTGTGGCTAAAGGTCAGAGTCATTATATCATCCAATATCCTGTACACAATTAGCAACTCTACTGTTAATTAATAGCCAACACTTGCTAAGGAGTCTTGTGGTGTAGCAGGCAAGTGGGTAGATTGGAAGTTAGAAAGAAGTGGGGGTGTTGTGGTCTAGTTGGTGTGGAAGGCAGTTCTAATGTTGCAGGTGTGTCTTGGTAGGTTTAATGCTTTCACTTGTTTTCACTTGGCTATAAGGCAAGGTTTATACAGAGGTTGGATATTGATCAGAGTGAGGTGAATTTGTAAGGAGACTAGCTCATTTGCTGATTAACTGTGACTTCGTTTTAGCATTGGGGTTAACCTATGTAAAGTAATATATCGAAAGTTACGGATGTTTAGACTCAAGAGTCTTCATCCTGAAATTTCTCAGTTTAATACAGTAACCTAATGACCATGATTTAGATTGTATAACGCTGAATTTATTATTAAATATTTTGGGACCAGCGAAGCTTACAGTCAATGTTGGTTTCAGTATGGTGTATGTAGTACATGTTGTGGTTTCTTTTTGTGAGCTAGGCTGTCCAACCTCTAACACTCTCATCTGCAATGGCTACAGGTGAGTTCTGACAGAATCTAGATTTGGGGAGAGGCAGAAACTGGAACATGGGCACAGAATTGACTTCCACTGATTCAGTCGTTCTCTGCTGAAGTAATTATAATAGCATCCAATTTATTTCTCGTTCTAACAGCCAATATTGTTAATTAAGTGGACTTCGTCAAGAAGTTGAAACATCGGGTTAAGTTTTAATCAACAATATTATTGGCTGTTAGAATAATAAAAATTAGCTATTATTAGAATAGACTTTTCTGCTCTCCTGCTTGCACACTCTGCATCTTCCCTTACCTCAAGTGTTTCCAGGCTTCCTGTTAGCTATCCATTCATTCCACCCGGTTGCTATGACTTGCCTAGTGACTCGAAGTGCCCCACAAGTTGGCCGTTCCATATAAGGGGACCAGTGTTGTGGCATTCTCAATATACAATTAACTTATATCTCTGGCACATGCTCATGTTAGTCTGTTAATTAAAATAGTTTTCGCGGGACTTTCCATATAAAGGCATCTGAGGGGGAAAATTTTAAGAGTTGATCAGAAATCCATTCTTGTGAACATGAAATGGAGTGCTCTATGCAGCCAATTCTACCATCAATGGTTGTCACATGTTGCTAAGGATTGCCTGAAATTTCGAGCATTTGACAGCGTATCAAGAACATAGTCGAGTGTGTGAAATAGCTAGGGATACCTGGACATGTGGTGTAGTGTCGACCAGGAACATGTGTTACGGAAGTATACAATCTCTTTGCTTATCGGTGCTTGCCTGGTAGGTTTTTGTTGATGATGATGATGACCCTGTACATGTATTCATATAATGTCTCTATCTATCTTGGAACTATGAAATAGTGTCGACCAGAAATATTACCTGTGGTTGTTGATGGCCATTACATGTGTCCCTATTTATCTTAGGATTGCAATTAGGCTTATAATCAATCTTACTGTTGTTATAACAAAGTAAGAAATGTTGTGTTTGTATGTGTAATTACTACTGTATGACAACTTGCAAGCAGTTAATTATTCCTCCATACTAAATACATAGTTTGTTGTTAGTATGTTTTAACTGGGGGGGGGTTACATTGAGTTTTGTATAGCTACATACCTTTTGTTGTTTATTAGTTGTTTGTTTGTGAAGCCTGTGGAGGTAGTATTCCATCCCACATCCTGGTCACACCTTCCTTACTCCTCTAAACCCCCTTACCTCCACATGTACCATTACCCCACTATCCTCTCCTCATCTCCTATCCAAAGCTTACAATCTAACCAGTCAGCTTGTATGGAGTCCACTGACCCCACCTTTCTCCCCCCAAAGGATTTTTTTTTTTTTTTTTTTTTTTTTTTTGGCTTTTGTGTGGCCTACATATGTGTGAGCCTTGGGGGGGAACTCTGGTGAGAAGATCACAAAGCTGTGACTTGTGGGGTTAGTGGTTGCCATAGGGCTTAGACTAATGGGTGTCATTTATTTGTTATTTTTCTTTAATCAAGAGAATATTGGTTTTCAGAAGATTTCAATAATTGCAATACACATGCTCTCTCTCTCTCTCTCTCTCCCTCTCTCTCTCTCCCTCTCTCCCTCTCTCTCTCTCCCTCTCTCTCTCTCTCCCCCACCTCTCCAAACTCTTTCATCAAAATGGATGCCTAGACTTTTTTGTTTATTTTAGTATCCATTGTTAGTTTCATTCCTCGTTCATTAGTACTTGTGTTACGTCTGTTGGACCATGTTGCAAGTTGTAAATATGGCGCCGTGATGTCATTATGGTGCGTGGGCGGGCCTGGCTCAGTTTGTTTAGTCTCTTCCCTTAAGGGAGACATTAGCAGAAGCACATGGAGACTGCAATGGAATGCTGTTCTGTTGCACCTACTTAGAGTAGTGGAGAGTTGCTAAGGTTTCATTGGGTCTTTGTTGTTGTTGTTGTTGTTGTTGTCTGTTTTCACCTTGGGATGAGGGTAAAATAGATTGTGTGAGCCGGTTCATCAAGCATCCCATTTAAGCAAACTATTGCAGATGTGTGTGCACTGATGTGACAACCACAGGATCATGCCCAATTTTCTTCAATTGAACACTTCATAGGTACAGTTCCATTGAATGCTACTATTTCATGAATTATTGATCGGGAAAGAGGGTGGGGCTCTGGGTGGATGTGCACTTACCTTCCATTGGAGGGCAAGTATCTGTTGGGAGGGGGGGAGTGGTGAACTGGATGGATGGATGGATAGAGAGTCCAAGTGGGATTGTAAGGCACGCTCCCAATGTAGGGTTTGGTAAAGTATCAATAGCTCAGTATGGTGCAGAGTCATGCACTGCCCCATCCATAAGGTTGAAAAGTAAATTAATGTCGTAGATTTTCATTGCTACTATATTTCTAGTAATTCAATATTTTTAGCTTAGCTAGTAGCATTAAAATTTTATATAATATTCACAAAACGTTTTGGCTTGTAAGCCATCTTTTGTTGTGAGGTGAGGGGTATGACCGTTTAAAATAAAATAAAATAAACAAAATTGTCAACTATAAAAATGCTCGTACCCCGTGGGTCAATTGACGGTAGAGTTCTTGTAGGAACGGAGTCCACGTAGAGTTGAGCTCGAGGCCTTTGTCTAAATTAGAGGTGGTGTCACTGCTCTGTATAATTAATGCTACCGTTAGCCTCCTATGGAAGTAATTTGGTATCATTTTCAGAACTCTTGATTCATTCCAGTTTACTCTGTGTGATTTCTTCCATGCATGTACTGAGATGCCATTTTTGTCATCCATTCTTTTCACTGCATATTGATGTTCTTTCAATCTTTTTTCTAGATTCCTGCCAGTTTCACCCACACACACTGAATTGCAGTCCCATGCATGGTATGCTGTAAACAACTCCTTTCTTTTTCTCCATTGGTGTTGCTTGTTTAACATGTACAAGTAATTTTCTAGAGTTGTTGAACTCTTGAAAATTTAATTTTATGTTCAGGGGACTGCAAATGCCTTTGATGTATGGTAAAACCAAAAGTTTTGATTCATTTTCTTTGTTGGAATTCATACTTTTTGATCTTCTGTAATGGTTGAGGTTTCTATTTATAACTGGTAAAGGAAAGCCATTAGCTAGTAAAATTAAAAGTAAATTGCATGAATGACATGCTAACTGTTATAAGTGAATTGCTGATTAGCTCGATAGTTCTGGGGGGGGGGGGGATTAATTATTTCCAATGCGGTACTTTTGTTCTTGTTCTTTTGGCAATGCATTATGTATTGTGTCAAGCTTACAGACATGATATATTCATAATGTATGTATGTGTGTGTGTGTGTTTGATTTTCTTTGAGATGTAAGTTTGAAGAACATTGTCCTGTTCTCAAGTTCCTCAGTCTCTGATATTTTTGTGGTACTGAGGTATTCAATGCATACCAAGATGAGGGGGGGGGGGGGGGCGGGGAATCATTCTCTTTCCTGCTCTCCACACCTGCTTACCTCTTTCCTCTACAAACTGTACAACAGAATTTAGTTTAAATTGTTTGTGACTACTTTGTGCTGCAGGATGATCATGAATGTGGTAAAGATAGTCACTCCCGAAAGTTAACGAGTGGGGGTAACGCCTTGTCAACCTCGCTCACGCCCTCAGAAGTGGAGGGGGTGGGGTCTCCTGTGGGAATAGTGACGTCGCTAGATGACCTTTCTCTACGTCGTATCCGCAATTCCAGCTGGAGTGACGTGGAATCAGCCCCGCCCCCTAGTTCCACGGGCGAGGGGGTGGATCCAGGCACAGACGATGAACTCAACACGAGCATCGGAGAGCTTACAGTGAAGAGCCCGGGGTGTGATGCCAGTGGGTGTGTCCTGGAGAAGTACTCCAATGGGATGATGTCAACAGACAGTGGCGTTCACTCCGGGTGAGTATGTGCATGTGTGCGTGTGTCACTCCTAACCTAGATCTGATTCATTACACTCACGCCTGTTAGTTAGTTACTGGTTAGAATAGCACAGGGCATTGTAAGAGTGATCAGCAATGCATGTACAGTGTATTAGGAATCCCCTTCTTTTTGCCATTTTCTTCCTATTACATAGTATCTTGATTTATTTAATCGCAGGAATAATTCAATGGGAGAGTGTTCTAGTGGTGAGGTGTCTACCGATGGAGAAAACAGCTCTCCTGAAAGACGCTCCAAGCCACACCCACCCGGTCAGCTCAATAATACAGTGAAGGCGGAGCTAGAGGGGGAGGAGTCTGCCTCGCTGTGTGAGAGAGACTACGTGTTTCGAGACGAGGTTGTTGACTTGAACAGTTCGACAGACTTCATCCCTCCTGAGGGTTTCTTCCAGTCTGAGGGAGAGCAAGACATGGAGGATGAAGATGAAGTAAGAGACGGGATACAGACAGAGCAATGGGGGAGGAGGATGGCAAAATTATGTTTTAAATTGGCTAAGATTTGTGCAGTGCAGCGTAAATTTATATTTTGTATGTCCATTTGTTGTTCCTCATGCAAGTCTAAGTTCTTATCTTTCTCCTTGAAGTTGTCAGATGTAGGACACACATTTTTTTTTTGTTTTTTTTTGTTGTTGTAGTTGTTTTTTTTTCTCATCTTAGTTTAATTTTGTTTCCAGTGTCCCTCTTGGCCTCCAGTGTATGTTGTTATTCTAGAAGGTACTATTTTTCAAGTCCTTAGTATTGACTTGTAGTACATGATAGTGTATTGTTACACACCCGAGTTCATTGTCCCCTTACCTAACTGAGGTCACCGCACCCAGCCAGCCAGGTGGTAGAGTTCACTCACACTGGTACAACTGAAGTTAGGTCATCAACCAACATAGAGAACCCCTTGTCAATAGTAGGTAAACCAGTCAAGTCTGGTCCTCTAGTATATACGTACAGGCTCACTTGTTTCTGGACAAAAGATCTCCCTTTTGAGTTTTGAATGTTTTTTATTTAATTTTAATTTTATTGTTGTTGTTGTTGTTCTCCTCTCTTCCCCCCCCCCCCCCCCCCCCCCACACACACACACACACACACCCTTCCATGGAGAAAGTGATGATATGTATTGCCAATATTAGAATTGGTGTGATGCATTTTCTAGGTCATTAGAAACTTTAAATCCCCCATTTACCCTTTCATACACTGCCCCTCCTGCCCTCTTCTATGTGGTAATTAATTTTCTGTATTTCCTAAGTGTTCTAATACATAGTTAACTGACTGTGTCCTCCACCCTAACCATGTGACAGGCTAAGTCTGGCTTCCATGGCCAGTCCTTGTGGCATTTTAAAGTCTTCTTCTAAAGAGAATTAGAGGGTGACTTGACCCCTCAGATTTGTGGTACATACCCTAGTAATGCAAGCGCTTCAAGGTAACAGCTGCCACTGCTGGTAACAACTAGAAATGAGCTGTACTGAGTCTGGCTAGCTCACCACTGGCACCAGGCTGTGAAACCACAAGATGAGACTAACTCAATATGGCACTGGTGAGTTGGCCTCTCTAGCTAATCCAATTAGCTTCACCACCTACTCTCTCTCCCTCTCTCTCTCTCTCTCTCTCTCTCTTTCTGAGGCTGTGCCTAAACTCCTTTAGGTGGCCCAGTGGACTTAAGTAGTTAAGACTGAGAGTTAATATTAACGAAGTAGCCATTTAGTAGTGGTTTCTAAACCTATTTTATTAGATCAACAAATTGTCCTTTATTTAATGGCCAAATAAAAGTAAATGATGAGGGGTGAAGGTAAGATGGGGTTTGTAATGAAACAACTGTTGTATGTAGTACCCAAAATATTAATTATAAAATAATGAAGTGTCCAATTTACTCTAATTTATGTATTCATTTATTTACTTTTGATCGATTGATTGATTTCATTTTGAATTTTTTTTTTTTTCGTTGGGGGAGGGAGGGAGGGGGAAGTTGGCACATTTTCCTTTGTCCTTGTTATTACTACCCCAACATATGTGTTAGTTTGAATGTTTGGTACTTGTGATTATCATGTAGAATGCATGTTGGTTTGAGTTTTGCTAGAGCTTCTCTACACTAAGGGAGACAAGCAAAGGAAGCCATTTTTTATATGCCAGCTAACTTGTGTGTAATTTATGCAGCAGGCTTGTGTCAGAGTTGGCTATCTTCCAGTAATTCCTCTTCCCCCCCCCCCCCCCCCCCCCCCCCAATTCTTTGCCTGGTGTTGTCACTTCAACAATGCAATGGTTATGGTGGCCCCCCACACTGAAACTTGGGACTTCTTAGGATCTTCTTGACCACCTATGGTTAGAAACACACACTGACACACATTTCATTCCTTCTTGTACATACTCTGATCAAGTTATAGTTATTGTGCCCTGGAGTCTCCTGGTCCATCTAGTGCCTGCTAAAGTTCTTTCTCCTCACAGTGCTGGTTAATGGGAGGTCCAAATGAAAGATGTCTGTAGTCTGAACTGTTAGAAGTGAAAGTGAAAAGGCTGTGGTTGAGGTGCATCAGAAGGCCACCCTGCATGTAACCCCATCCAAAGAGGAGAGGTTGGGTGGGTAGTCTTTTCAGTCACACAATGATGCAATGTTGTGGTGGAGAAGGAGGATCCATCAGCCATGTTGTGGTCCCAAGTAAGGTGGTGGACAGCTGTGTGTGTGTGTGTGTGTGTGTGTGTGTGTGTGTGTGTATGGTAATGAAGATGTATTAACCATTTCATGTTCTGTGATAATTTGTGTTTGCTTTGTATAAGATGTTTTATTACTTATTACTTTTGTTGTCTGCCATAAATTTCTAATCTTGCCAATCCTCCCCCCTACACACACACACACACACACACACACACACACACTTGCACAAAAGAAGAAGAAAAAAGCTCTGCTGAGAGTAATGATGCAATCACAATCATGAAAATATTTCACAGCAGTTCAGATGGTTACCTAATGTGTCAGTTACTAACACAGGATGGGTGTGGTTGTACTGCCACAGTTTCCTGGTGAGGTAATCTGACAGGTAATGTGGTAGCATCCAAGATGGAGTCAGTTAGCCACCATGAAAGAGTATCATTAGTGAGCACTTGATTTGATCGGTGGGGAGTTCAACTCACTCTTACTTAGCTTAGTGTTCAAGTGTTTAGAACGTGATTTTAGAACAGTGTTATAAGTGGGTGGTGTGTGTGTGTGTGTGTATTCATGGGTGTGTGTGTGTGTGTGTGTGTTTGTAGTAATAAATAGTGTATATTTTATTACATACAGTACATTACTTGCTTGTGTGTGTGTGTGTGTGTGTGTGTAGGTGTTCACAGAGCTCCCAGTCACCCCAGCGCAGTCAGTGGGTGTGCCCAGTATTCGTAGGAGAAAGCCTCCGTCCTTACGTCTCCAAAACATAACACCTGAAGTAAGTACCAACAGAAGGAACCAATATTATTATTGTTATTATTATTATTATTGTTATTATTATTATTATTGTTATTATTTATTTATTTATTTATTTTTGTCTCATATTTTTTTCTATTCATGTGTTAGTGATCATAATAATATTGTAAAGTCAGAGATAAAACTTCTGAAATAGATCTTCTTTTTTTTAACATGGGAGGTGTTCAAGTGTCCTGTGCAGTGGATTCAGTCATTGTGTTGTCCCAGCAACTACATCCATAGCTCATCCTAGTGGCCATGTTGTCAGTAGGAAACTGAGTTCAGTGTTTAGAGTATCATTTAGCACAGAAATTAGGGGTGGGGAGGGGGAGGGGCATAGCTTAAGGAGTTGAAATCCTAGTGTTTCCCCTTCTGAATCAAGCAGGTCGGGTTCTAGTTGCAGTTCTCCATCTAATATTTTGCAAACATAATATTTAACTTGTAGATAGTAGTTAATTATATTGTTTGTAACGTCCAACTAGTTGTAATTGTTCCGTTATTTTGCATAGGACCACGCCCTCTGCTATGGAACAGCTGCTTCCTACGCCGGTCCTCCTCATCTCCGCCACAATCTCATCACTTCCGTCGCAAACTCACCCACCTCCCCCACGCCCACTTCCCCCACGCCCACTTTTCTCCCGCTCTCTCCTCCTCACTACAGTAACTGCAACGGAAACAACAACCACGCCTACCCATGCTGCCGTGGCAACTCAGCGGTTGACGCCAGTCCTGTTAGGTGAGAAATTAATTTTTTTAATATTGCTGTTGTTGTTTTGCCACTTTGTAGTATATTATTAATGAGTAATTAATATTATGTTAACCTTTTTTTTGGGGGGGGGGAAACTATTTTACCTATAACCTGTGAAGGTTGGCATGCTCACTCTAGCGTGTTTGCGGTCTTTATCAACTCTTTAATTTGATAGCTAGAGGCGCTGGTTTAAATCGGTGTAGCTTTCACTTTTTTAATTTTTAATTTTTTAATTTATTTTATTTTTATTTTTTAACCATCTGTCACATTGTTTCCCAATTATCTGTTTAACGCCGATACTGGCACAAGTTCAGAGTTCTAGCTGACAGCTATGATAACATGGGAGTGTTGGACTTTCTATATTGCGCAATTGTTATGGTAACATGCATAGCAAATGTCAACATCCTTCAGTCTGAGTGAGAGGTGTGGTGATGGCTGAAACTGCTTTTATAGCTAACAAACAGTTTTCTTTGCAATTATTATTTGTGCTTTTATTCCCCTTGTTGTTGTAGAACCAATCTGTCCATGTTCTCACCAGTGTATTCCTTCTACGCCACTTGTGGTAAGGATATGTGCATGCCCTTTTATTTGTGGCTTTAATCTGTTAAATCTTTTGTTTGTTGTTGTTGTTTGTTTGTTTTTTGTTTTGTTTTTTCTTGTCTTGCCTCTTTTTGTGTTTCAGAAGAATGTATTTTATAGTGATAGATAGAAAGAATTGATTTTACTACATGTAATCAATAAGTTTCTTCTTTTTGTTACCGTATATATATATATAGAACATTTTCTTTTAGTCTTATTATTAAATAGCGTGTTTTGAGTAACATCGCAATTTACTTATTCATGATGAGGTTGTCGTTTTGGGGTGTGGTCTAGGTACTCACTACACTGTAATGAGGCATTGTCAAGATGGCCAGCTATTTGCCGTGCCTCAATTCAACAGGTCTTCTCCAGTGAGTCCCTCCCACAACAACACCGCCGACACTGCTGCTGATGCCACGCCCTATGGTCTCAATGGAGACGCCAAGATCGAACCGTGCAACCAGTGCCTGTCGTCATGGCAAATCCGGGGTAGCTCTCACCATGGCAATGACGTCGTCGGTGGGGAAAATGGTCACGCCTCTTGTGATTATTCGTCATCGACTCCTTGCGAAGGTGCGTCGGAAACTGCTGTGGGCGGGGAAGGAGGTGTGGCTTACTCTGCAGGAGTGGCGTGGGGAAGAGATGGAACAGGAAGTGAGGATACTGAGTCAGATGATAAAGCTCCGCCCCATTCCGGAAAGAGAGACAGTAAGTGGATGTGGTTTTTTTATCACAGTATGACAGAGTTTTATGGACATATATCAGTTAGCTAATACATTTAATTTTTACATTGTTGTAAACATATTATTCCATTTAGGATAGAAATGCCTCAGGGGTGTCATACAGTATTTTTCTCTGGGAGTGGGAAACACTGCTATACTTAGCCACTCCCATTTATAAACCCCCCCCACTATACATAGATATACAGGTTTGCATGAAAGAGCTCTGTATAAACAAACCTTGCTATGGATTGCTACTTATGTACTTGTGTACTTATTCTTATAAACCTCCATCAGCCAGTACTTATCAAGTGCGTGATTGTTGACACAGTCTCATGATTTCTTTAAGTGCTCATCCAAAGGCAGCAAAATATTTGTCAAGTACTGGCTATAGTTATTGGTTTAGGTTGTTGTGAGTATGTCACTTTGATGATTAATATATGGTGACGGGGAAGGATCCAAGAGGGGGCCTGGCCCCTCCCCCTTCCAACCAAAAATTATAAGGATGACTGTACCAAATACAGTACAGGTAATACAGTTTATATGTCAACTGCAAGCTGACTGATGCTCTTCATTAAAAAATTAATATTCAAATCATTTAAAATCAATCATTAATATTAAAAAAAAATTCGTGAGTTTTGATCTAAATATATTGGGGCCCCTCCCTGTCGTTAGCGCTGGATCCGCCCCTGGGTGAATTGTTTTGCATTTTTTAACAGTTTAGAAATATTTCTTAATAGTCCACTATTATCCTAGGTATTGACTTCTCTCAGAGAGTTAACATTTCACATGTTCTTGCTTTTATATTAACTGCAGCTCCCTCTAAACGAAGTCCGCCTGCACCCCAAGCTCCATTCATCCCTTACCCATTGCCCGAGGACTACAGGGGGACTATCCCTATGGACCCGTAAGTTGTAGTTGTGCTCAGGTGAAAAGAGAGAGAGAGAGAGAGAGAGAAACAGAGCAGCAACAACAACATCATCTGATCCCACATTTAACGTTCAGGCTTTCAGAGTGGCCAATACTTCTCAGAAACTTGATGAGGCTGGGAAAAAATTTGTTGGTGAAAGGAACATAATGTATGGGAGATTGTTTTTCCCTTTCCCAAACTCTGTTTGAACATGCTGGCTTGAAAATGTTTGTTATTTTTTTTATTGTTGTTGTTGTTGTTGCATTTTAATGATGGCTATGGTCAGAGAGGAACAACAGAGCCTCAGGTTACACTGAGGAAGGTTGTAGCTAACAGTGTCCTCCTTCATAGAGCCAGTCAGAGTGAACTCATCTTTTCATTCCTTATTGAGGCTATGTTTACCCATGCCCTAGCCACTGGTGTTGTAAAATTTATTTAGCACTTCTGTGTGTGTGTATGCATGTGTGTGTGTGTGTGCGCGTGTGGATAAATCATAGAATAATTATGAAAAGGTTGATTCTTTACCAGTATGGCTATCTGAAGTGCTTGTAATTTGGTCTCCGTGGCAACTAGCTTGTGGGTTTGCTGGCACTGGGGCTTTGCTAATGATATTCACGGGTCTGCACCTGATGGCCCATGATTACTAATTTGTTTGTCTTACGCCAGCTATTTAATGTGGGGTGTGGTCGACCCTTGAATAGCCTTAAGCTCATCCTCCGCTCATGAATACACTCTGTATGTGTGGAGCCAATTGTCCGCCAAGTTGCCGGTGAATATTGAACCTGATGAAGCTTGACTGGAACCTAATAAAGAATTTATTAGAAGGTTCTTTAAGCAGTTAATAAAGTGTCCTCCTTTATGGGGTTCAGGGTGAGGATGGGGCTTAGTGCTGTATCTAGGAAACCTTGTGTGTCTCTAATACTAGTAATGAAAGGCTATGTACCAGTAATGAACAATGATTGTAGTAGTTGTACTAAGTTAAGACACATAATAGCAATTATAACAACAGCTTGCATATACATATGTAGGGTGTGATGCCTACTGTAGTAATAATAATAGTAAATGGTAGAAGTTGTTGTTTATCATTGCATGTGTTGGGTATGTTTTGTCTACAGCTATTCGTTCATCAAGTATCTTCCTCCTTTATCCAAGGAACTCACGTGCAGACCTCCTGGTGAGTAACACAGGAGGGTGGTGGGCTTGTATCCTGGTTGGTGGTTGCTATAGTAATGTGTGGTTGTGTCAATGGAGTGATAAATTTAATTATTTTTTGTGGTGTATGTGTGTGTGTGATTAGAAACTCTTAGTTTTGGCATGAGTATATGTACAGATATTGAGTCCATATTCACGTGTGCTGGTGTACGATTCAATAATATTACAATAATTGTAGTGATTGTTGTCACGCTACCACCACTATTACTATTACTACTACTACTGCTGTATTCAGTGTAGTTTGATGTTCCAAATTAGTATATGTGTGTGTGTGTGTGTGAGAGGGATAATTCAGAATAAAAAAAAGTCCCATTTAAAAATACAAGCTTTTAATTATTAGAGATGGTGTAAGCTCTAAATTGTACATGTCATTGTACATTGAATAGCTATCTATTAATAGCATCATTGAAAATGTATCTCTGTGGCACTCTGTTAATTCGTTTATTTGATAAATTATTGCATGTTCTATCTTGTTTTCTTTGCAGCTCTTCCTAGAAAAACAAGAAACACGCCAGACATAACACTTGTCCTTGACTTGGTAAGGATCGTCATTATGAATGGTTAGGTACAGGGTTTCAAAAGTGCAAGTTACATTGGTCAAGGAAGTCAATGTAAACAGTGTGACTGTTATAATTGTGTGTATTCATAGGATGAGACCTTGGTGCACTGTTCACTGGCACATCTCGACAAACCTGACTTCATGTTTGAAGTCGAGTTTGACGGGCAATTACACGAGGTAAGTGTAGGGTATGGAAGTTGATTGAAGTTTAATTAAGGAGTGTCCAATAGATCAGTGGGCGGAGGTACACTCGACACTCACACATACACATTATATCTGCAAAATTAAAGAATACAGCAGCATTTGTGTTTGTACATCATGCTTTTTTTTTTCTTTTTCCTTTCTCCCCATATCTAAATGGGCAAGAAGTCAGGGTCACACTTTATTATCATTTGGCACATTGTGTATGCTTACCTTCTTTGTGTCCGTGTAAAGTAAAAATTTAACAGAGGTATTGTTCTCTCTAGGTGTGGGTGAGACTGCGACCTTTCTTCAAGGAATTCCTGGAAATTGTGTCTAACAGTTTTGAGGTGAATTGAAATTAGCTGAAGTATAACATTATCATTGTCAGCAGTGTATTTTTTAAAAATAAGTGTACATAGTAGTAAAAAAATTGGTGTGTATTCAGTATTTATGGTGGTAACGTAACCTGAAATTATTAGATAATGTTCTTGTATTTCCTCTCATGTGACAGGTAATCTTATTCACGGCTTCGGCCAAGGTCTACGCTGATCGGCTGCTCAACTTGTTAGACGGCTCTCGACGTCTCATCAAGCACCGCCTATTCCGCGAGCACTGTGTGTGCGTGGGAGGGAGCTACATCAAGGATCTGAGCATTCTTGGGCGGGACCTGGCCAAGACTGTGATCATAGACAACTCGCCTCAGGCATTTGGTTACCAGGTGAGTTCAGAGGGATGCCTACTTCAGGTGTGCCTGGAAGCTAGTGATGGGTTGTAAGGGAAGTTGGTATAGGTTGTCTTGATATTATGTGTTGGATAAGCTCATTAAAAAAACTTGATTGGTGATCTCATCCCAACTCGTAAAACTTCTGCTTAAAATTTGAATTACCATATATAAAATTAGCGGTTAGGTTCTCTTTATTAGCGTTCTTTCTTGTGTGTGTGTGTGTGTGTGTGTGTGTTCAGTTATCCAATGGCATTCCTATTGAGAGCTGGATAGTAGATGAATCTGACAGAGAACTCCTGGAACTTGTCCCATTTCTCAAGTCGCTGTTGGACAAGGTTAGTGGTCTACTGCGATGAATTGTTTTGATACTTTATGATACTCAATAATTTCTATAAAAATTGTCTGCCATCAATATTAAGTTGAATCACAATGGCTTTAAATTATTAGATAAGTTTTTGTTTTGTTTTTTTCTATTGTTATGTTTAATGATAAATTCTACTACCTTCTTTCATTTTCACAGGAAGATGTTCGTCCTTACATTCGAGATAAATTCAAGATGCACGAGCTCCTTCCACCAGATTCTCCTCCACCGGCCCCTGTACCTCAACATCGACCCTCTCTCCTGCCTGCATCATCTTCATACCACCGTCCGTCTCTTCTCTCACAAGTTTCAGAAGACTCTGAGTAATCTCCTGGGAAACAATGCTTTGATGATCCTTTACATACAGGTTTTTTTTTTCTTTCCTTTTCCATATTCAATCTTTTGGTACCTTATCCAAACTATTATTCATAATTTTGTTACACCAAGTGGAATTTCGTAATAGTAATCGCCACCATCTACTTGTGTATTTTATTTTTTGTAATTTTCGTATTCTTTATCTCTTTTTCATTTATTTAGTTTTCTACATGATCTTTTTTTCTTTTCTTTTTTTCTTTTTTTCTTTTTTTCACTTGCTTCAGTGTCTCTTCATTCTTCACAGGTATTAATATTATAAATGAAATTGAATTGAGGTTTAAAGTTTTGGTAAAAGGTCTTAAGTTGGAATGCTTTACAAGCTGCCTAGGAACCTGCTGTGGCACACTTTTAGGGACTAGAATGTGATAATGTGAAGGACGCCAAAGAAAAACCATTTCATGGGCCTAGTAGTCTGGCGTGCAGCCCCTCCTCGAAAAACAACAAACTATTAGGTAAAGGGTCTAGCTGGCGAGACTTAATTCTACCCGGAAAACCATTCTGCGCGAAGTATATTTTGGAAGTCTGTCGTAGGAATCCCTTACCCAACGCGTGTGGCTAAGACTGACTGCTACGGTATCAGCTGAACTAGTTTTTGTATGTGAAGTTTGTGATCGTTATCATTTACCTGTCACCATGCTCGCTTGGTGGCAGATGTTTTATGCTAATTCTTTACCCAGTGATGTGGAGGCTTTTGAACTTGTACTTAAGAAGTGTCCCTCGTACTTTTATCTTCTCTTATGGAGATAGAATAATTACATCAATAGGTCTATACCAGATTAAACGCTTTTTGTCTGGGATATTTTTTTATTGCTAGCTTGTGCACGATACAGTCGCGTAGCCAACTCGCGTAATTCCGGGTTTCCTTTTTGCGAAAAACCGGTGACGTAATTCATGGTTCGGGTCGTAGTACCAAAAGACAAGGAAATGGAGTTTGACTGGGGCGTAGCTCTGCTCTGTCACTAGTAGGTTGTGCTCTCTTGTGTCTAAAGAGAGCACAAGACACTTTAAAAAGTATATAGCGCTAATTTTTTGTTCTACTCCAGAAAGATAGGAATTTTTACTGGTATTTTATCACAGGTATTGGTTTCAGCAAAGAAGGAAGTAAAATTATAACTGATCATAACTAAAGGTAAGTACGTTTTGCAGTTACAATAATAATTTCAGAGATAGCTATTATAGTATGTTTAGTGATGATATGGCTTAAAAGGGAGTAATTGCTTGCAGATTGCAATGTCCCGAGTTGTTTGTGTTTCCTGTTGGACTTCCTGCTAATATGCCTATTGGTTACAAGTTGTTGAAAAATACAACACATATGTGATGAACAGATAAACACTTGCACATTTATAACTCAAAGGGTGTTAAATAAAAGGGTGTTAAATAAAAAGACAATGAATAAGATAATAAAAAATAATTAAGTCACAAAGTAAAGTCCTCGACAAGAAACAAGGGCAATTTATAATCTCATTCCACGACTGCATCTTCTGGGATTGAGTCTGAAATAATGTCACTTAATTCATAATCATGACTATTTTGCTTAAAATTAGCAATTATTTTGAGGTGACTATTATTACAACTTGTGCATATTTTTTCATTTTCAGTGATGTACAAATCCATATCACTGACTTGACAAAAATGATATTTAATGGCAATAGTGTTAGGCCAGTGCCTGTACAACCCCTTTATGTTAGCACTACATGTGAGGGTTGATTGTGCACTACATGTATACTTGAGGGTTGATTGTACGATGCACTTGTTTATAATGAACCTGGCACAGTGGAACTAGCTTCCCATCATCAGTGTTATGTTTTCTTTGTTCTGTAATGTCCAGCCTGGTACATAGTCACCTGAATTAATTTTTCTTTCTATGTCTTTTTCACATGCATGACAAATACAGCTGTCAACTGTGATAGTTTTCTCCATGGCCCGGAGTTTTGTTGAAAGTTCAGGATCTCAAGTGGACAGGTGTATGTAATAAGAAGCAGATTTGCAGCATAACTGGCAAGGACCACATTTTTCTGTCTGGATGGATCGTCGTCTTTGGACCTCTTCTCCTTAGCACTGAATGTGGTGACCCTGCCCACTATTATGGACACGCCCACCACACAATGCAAGAGGAAGACTGAACCTTACCTTACCCATTATAATGTTTATTTCTGTTTCATCCTTTACCAGTAGTATGTATGCTGAATCATGCTGACTCATTGCACACACCTTAACTGAGCATGCTCAGACTGAACACATGCATCATTATCACCATTTTCATGATTTTGATGTTCTTGTTGAAGCTAAAGAATTAGAACTCTTTACTTTAGAAGGAATTCTGTTGTGTGATTTGCTAACTAGCTAGTTGCATAGCAGTGGTGGCAGCATATCTACCTCAATTCCCTCCCAGCTGCCAGTCACATCACCACACTGAACTCTTTGGATTGTACATACAAAGTATTATCATAATACATTCAATATCACTTAAAAAAATTTTTCTTTGTTTAGCAGATACATTAATTTAGTATATCATAAATGCATGAATCACTATGACATATATATCACTAGTCTAATTTGGTTGCAGATTGCTATGTCCCGAATTAATAAGAAATACAGTGGAACCTCTCTACAAAGGGACTCCGAAGAACAACTTGACAACAGCAAGCGTAAATGGACCACAGTGATCTACTACAATAAAAAATAAACTCTGAAAGCAGCCAAACTCTCTACAAGGGTCAAAAGACTTGACCCCAAGCATGGCCTTTGTAGAGAGCTTCCACTGTATATAACTTGCCATATTAAAAGGTGTTCTGATGCTAAAATGGTCTGGTTTTTTCCTCACTCTATGCTGTTAGCTTGACTGAGCAACACACCACAGTATTAAGACAAGCGCACTGTGTGGCTTCCTTGCAAACTAAAAAAATATATATTGAACGCCCACGCGCAAGCATCATTTTTAATGTGGTGACCTTTTGAAAGGAATTGTACGCGTTTCTATTACTTCCGGTATGGGTGGCTACGAGACTGCACTTATAGTGCTTCATTTTTACAGGCATGCGCAGTCAGCTGATTCGTGAAGTAATAAACTAAGTACTCCCCACCCATTGGGCGCACTTGTAATTTACTTTTGCTTCCCCCCTTGGCTCTCTCCGTGGCGGTGAGACAGAGGAGGAATGGCTGCCAGGCTATTAGCTGTGTGCTTTCTTTTGCAAGGTCTATTAATAGGGGAAAGTACTCATTTCAGAGGTGGAATTATTCAGTGGAAACCTGTGAATTCTACAACGGTAAGCCATAGCTAACTCATAGTTAATAAGTTAGCCAAATCGGTAGCAGAAATATGAGGATTAATTGTGTTTATTCATTATTAAGGCAGTTATCGTCGAAAGGTTAGATAGTGATGCTAGCTATATGTGTTTCTTTTATGTTGTTAACTTTGAGCTCACATAAAGTAACTACAGCTAGGCAAGAGAATAATGGTTATTGTGGAGAGTGGTTTTGCTATGTATGCAGAATATCAAGAAGAAAAGTTGAAGTGAGTCTTAAGGTGTGTGTGGTTTTGTTTTTTTATTTTATTGATTTAAGCACCAGTGAAACCTACAACTAGAACAACTAGACTACTTTGGACTGAGTGTGCTTTCTTTTGCAAGGTCTATTAATAGGGGAAAGTACTCATTTCAGGGGTGGAATTATTCAGTGGAAGCCTGTGAATGATTCTACAACAGTAAGCCATAGCTATCTCATAGTTAATAAGTTAGCAAAACTGGTAGCGGAAATGTGATGGCTAGCTAATTGATTTTTTTAAAGGCAGCTATCACCAAAAGGTTAGATAGTGATGCTATAAAGTGGTTGCGTTACAGGATAACCGGCTCTGGTTATGCAACCGTCTAACGGTCACGCATCAGTATGAAACATTTATATTGCAAACAGGTTCCGAAAGTTTATCTAGAACCTTGTAAGAATTGATCACATAATATAATCGAATAAATAAAGCATTTAGCTATAATATTATTGTATAGATTGAAATATTCCACCGTTTTTCATGGAGGCGATCCTATTCGAGTAATTACGCTACATGCTCTCCAGAAGATGAGACTCTATTGGCTTCCCAAGGAAACCTTGTATGTGTCACAGGGTGCTCTGGTGATGTGAGTGACACAACTTTCTATTGCACGGACCAGAACCGGATGGAAGATTGGGTGACTGGTACCAGGACATACCTCTATACTCTTCATACAAGTGATATATCTACTGGCTTCGAAGCAAGGTAGCTTTATGGCTGCTTTGTTTACTTGTTTGTTTTATAATATTTAGTGGATCATTATTGGACTGTTTCTGTAAGATAATATTTTGTATGAAAGAGATTGAGTTAGCAGTACAGATTGTCATGACTGTCCATTTAATAAATTAGCTAAAACTTTTATTTTACAAGTTTAGATCTTTTTCACTGTTTAGTGAATTTTTATCTGTCGGGTATTGAGTTGATTGTACACAATAAATGTCCACATCGTATAGGTTGTGTTAGTAGTTTATATCATGTTATTATAGTCAACTTTGACTAACTATATATTTCAGAATGTATAGCTACATGTCTGCCTTGTAAGATAAGTTTTAATGAATCATTTAAAGTTGTGAACACTGAACATGATAGCTAGTTACAAATTGAATAATCAATATTTTTTTGTTTTAGTTTGTTTTGTTTTTTGTTTTTTCGTTTTGCTGTTGTTGTTCTGTATTGTTTTTTTGGTAGATTTGCTGCATGCTGCTGGATTTCTACATTGATAATTGGAGCTGATGGAGGATGGGAGGTTGCTGTGAGAGGAAGTTTAGTACCTAGGTCAAATGGGAAGATAAATTCTTCACCAGTAACTTCTTCCACTCCGATTCTTCGTCTTCAGGAAGGCTGCAACCATCAATACAAAATACCTGGTAGCAAAGCTTTCACATTTCTGTTATTGTTTTAATGATTGCTTCGTTGTTAAGTTATTTTTGTTTCGTTTGCATTTGATGAGGCGAAGAACATATTGGACTTATAAATAACTAAATCTGGTGACAATCATAGACAAGATTCATGCTTAAGTAGCTAGCTATACCAAAAAAAATTTTTCAACATGATATCAGTTATTATACTTGTCATTTGATGCAGTATCTGATCCAGATCAAGATATTGTGAGGTGCAGATGGTCAAATGTTACCTTAAATGAGTGTGGAAGTGTATGCAATGCTTTTCCCAATGCAACATTGGATGAGGTAAGATATTAATTTAATGCATGCAAGCATACATTATTGTTTCCTGCTAAAGTGTCCATTCATATCTTTAGTGTTGCTTATTATTATTTAAAATTTGTGGCTATTTTTAGAATTCCTGCACACTCAGCTATAATGCTACTTATGGAACTGGGAACTTTGCTGTTGCTATTCAAGTTGAAGATTTCTCATCACCTAGTAGCATGGTGCCACTGAGCAGTGTCCCATTGCAGTTCCTTGTTAATGTTACGAGTTCAAATCGATCGTGCTATGAAAGGCCATTCTTGGTAGAGCCTACACCAGCAACAGGGTCCTGCATAGCTATACCTGTGGGAAATAATTATACAGCGAGACTCACTGGCTATTCTGATGATTTAAGGTAATTTGAAAACAGTATATGTACTATTATCGTTACTTGACAATAATTCTTAGTCAAATAAGCAAATAATAACAGTAGTAGTAATTGTAGCAATAGTAATAAAAATTTCAATAACAAATATAGAATAAGATGCTACTAATTAATAATAATGATAATATTAATGATCACTTCGCAGTTGCTTTCTCAGCCTTCTTTTCTCGTTACATGTAATTTCTCTCTTTCACAGACTTAAAAAAAAAAAAAAATACAGAATTTATAATATAATATTTAGTCGACACTGGGAATCGAACCCAGGAATCGAACCCATGACTGCTTTCTTAACGCACAAGAGCTCAGCCATTGAGCTATGACAATCAGCATGCAGTTCTTTGTTTTATTCTCGGTGGCCACCAAATAATTTTTAATTCTGTATTGATTAAAAAAATACAGAATTGAAGCGTTTGTTTACTGGCTGGTTGTCATAGCTCAGTGCTTATACATGAAGCAAGCGGTCCTGGGTTCGATTCCCAGAGGTGACCAGTATTTTTAATTCTGTATTGCTAAAAAAAAAGCTTGTGAAAGAGAGAGAATACATCTAATAATAATAATAATAATAATAATAATAATAATAATAATAATATTAATAATAATAATATTTTTCATGGAAAACGCTAATGATGGATCTTTGGTGTTAAGTGCATGTAGCTGCTACTAAGAAAATTTTGTTCAAATGTATACAGCTAAAATAAATTGCTTCGTTGTGTTGAATAGAATTACAAATTTTGAGACCATATCTCCCAGAGGCTTAACTAGAATGCCATCAGACTCAGTTCTTCAAAGTGCAGACAACTCTTCACTGTACTACATTGACATACGCTGGACTCCAACGATCGAGCAGTTCGGTCTCCACATTTTTTGCTTCTCTGCAGAAAACTCTGAAAGGTAATACTGAACAAAATAATTATTGAGTATGCAAATACAATGACAGAGAAATTGTGTTTTAGTACATATAGCTAATTTATTGAGCAATAATGATGTGTGTCATTCAATTGCTTTGCCAGACATCTCATTATATTGCATATACATTTGAGTACTACATCTACATGCTGAATTTTAATATCAATGTTAGGACTCCATGCATATAATGTGACCATGCAACAGGAAAATCTGGCACAATCATAAAAAAATATTTCTTTTCGCTTCCCCATAGTCGGCGTCCAGGTATTAAGCTCTCCAAGTGTTATAGCCATAATGCCGACATACACAACCTAACCATTTCAATCCAACAGATATTTTCAATACATTTCAAAGAAGTAGATCAATTCTTTCCCGATGTTGAATGTTTATGCACAATGTGCTGTGCCTACTTTTCCTCTTCATGGTCACATGTACATGTATGAACATGCTACAATATTCACACCTGAATAGTCACTAGGCTAATTCAAATTCTTAATTCTAAACCTTAGTGGACTTCAACAATTATAAGTCAAAACTTTAAATGGCTAGTAAAGAGGTTTAATAATAATTCATTAATTGTCGTGTGGTTTTACATTTAGCTACATTTAATTAAAATCATTATTTTAAATTTATTTCAGAATCACATCGGCTCAATCTTGTATCACGCTAGTTTCTGGAAGTAAGAATATAGTATGTATTTTAAATAAATACACTTTATAGTTATTGTGAAACACATGTATAATTGTTATACTCACTAGTGATGTGTGTATATTGTAAGCGTAACGTACAAAAACTTCTTTATACCTATTTTTATATAACTATATATACATTAATAATAGAAGTTATTTGTTTTGCTTATGATTATGATGAATAAATCTAATTTTTTTAAATTTTGTATAAACTCTAATTAATTCACTTATTAGCTACTCCACTAAATTATAATAAGTGATAAGCAAAATTTGAAATAATTGTGATATAATTATACTGATGAGTTTTAGGATTCATAAATGGACAACCGAATTTGCTTATCTGGGTGTAGTTTAGTTGTAGTCAGCTTATGGAATCAAGCTTTAGCAACAAGTGATGTTTAATCAGCTTGTAGCTTAGTTGCTATAATAGTACTATATATTAGTGCATATGGTAATACACTGGTGTATATGAGTAAAGCTTTAGTAAGATGGCAGCAATTAACAAGACATTGTATTCAATGAAATGATAATGACTGTACAGTATCTGGTCCAAGAATACTTCCATCTTCTATTTCACCTGCTGGATTTATTCTACCGACACCAACCACAGTGTGGAAGATGGAGTTTAACCAGCCTGTGAGTTAGTGTGCAGTGTATTTGTAAATTTCATAAACATTATGGCATCCACATATGACCATATATATACTACCTACCATACTCTCAATAGTATAGTACAACTCTAAAGAAACTTTTTTAGTTTAACTTAAAAAAGCCTTGTTAGAATATTACTTAAAGTATAAAAGTATAGCTGGTTAGCTAATGAATTTTATAACACTCTATTTTATATTAAATGTATTTTTATGCTGAAAGAATATTCTACATTCTAGAAATGCATTTTATTTTAATACCCCTCAGTTCAGTTTCTTGAGTACGTGCAATTTTATTTTAAAAACGTCACTTTTATCAATGCAAGTGTAGTATAGACACTCATGATTGATGCATAGAAATGATTGAATTTCGCACAGATACCAACTGTATTTTTTTAATCCAGATTCTTAGGCCAAGTGGTGAAAGAGGTAACAAGTTTATACGCATATATGAGGAGGGAGAGAGTAGTGCAAGGTATACCATCAGTGCTGCTCAATCAAGCAAAGTGACATTCCCAGACCCAGGAAGCAATGGAACAGTGGTTACCTTCTCCGTAGAACTTGGTTTCGAACGTCAAAAGAAATACTACATTAATGTTGATGCAGGTAAAATTAATTAAATTCTACAAATTATCATTCTTTGTAGTATGTTCCCTGAATGAATGGATTCCATTGCGTACTTCTACTCTTTGTTTCTTCACCAGTTAGATGATCTTTTGGTTATGTTCAGTAATTCTGTGTTACTATTATTATATATGCCTTGACTTAAAAGAGAATGTCACGTATAAAAGGGCATAGCCGGGGACTATTTTGCGATAAGTAGAAATAAATGGCGGCTGACCATTTTTGTCACCAACTTTCTGGATACCATTTTAGTAAACATTACAACAACTTAGCAAAAAATCATGGAATAATTTTTAAAAAGTCATGAGCTCCTTAACAAAAGGTAAAACAAAAAAAATACGAACAAACTCATCTTCAATAAAGAAATACTTTGGCACACACACACACGGCTTTGATAGACACTAGACTTGATTGATCTATTATATCGCATGCAAAAATTATTATCTGTTGGGCACTCGTTTTAAACATGGTGTGGATCGAATTGAAAGAATATCGAGCTTTTATAGAAGGTTCTCATTGCATGGCTACTTTTTAATCTGAATAGCACGAACTAAAGGTCAAAGGGCATGCAGGCATTCTCCATTTTATACCCGGACCTCCAGAATGAGTTGAGAACGTGGTAAGTTAGGCCTTAGATATCATGTTTGGAGAATAGCATTAAATTATAATCACGATCTCTACGTTTAAGTGATTTATTACTATATTAAAGGAACAGTTTTCATTAAATAATGCTTACTATTATATTAGTATAATTGCAAGATGGGATATGCACACTAGAAAGTAACTGAATGGAGTTTAATTGATGGAAACGTGTACAAAATCAATAAAATTTCTGTAAGACAAGATTGATGATTTTATGACTGTTATAAATGTTTAGTTGGTTTCCTGAATTCTGTGGTTTATCCCACTACTCATGTTAATCACTGTTGTGAGTAAGTAGGTTGTAAATGTGTAATTTGATACCTCTTGGCTCCCAAGAGGGTACATCCTTCACACATAGTGTCTGCCACTATACTGTCATGTATAGCTATATGAGTAGTTGACTTAGTAAAAAATTGTTTTTGGTGGACAGCATTCCATAAATTAGCATGTCTGTGTGCCCCTTAAACATGAGTGTGGGTTCCCTTTTTTTCTCCTAAAAACACGGCTTTTTAGGTTTGACACTCATACTTTAACCCATTCCCTGTCAATTTTTTTTCCAATGATTCAGTGAATGCATTTAAAAATTCATAAAAAAATAAATATTGGTCAAAGTCCCTAGCAACCATACATTTTTGTAATTATCACACTTGACCACATTAATTAGGTTGCCTAGCAACAAAACCACAAAAATTAAATAACTGATTTATTTTATTTTTTTGTATTTTATTGCTAAATCAATTATAGAAATATGAAAAATTGTTATATAATTAAACTGAATGTGTATCAAAGCAGAACAATAAGTGAAAACCATGATTTCATAAAAAAATAACCATAAAAAACGTGGAGAAAAAAAATACAAAATGATTATGTGTTCTAAGAGTTTCATATATTGCTCTCCAATGGGGATCGCTCTCTTTCCATTCAGCACCATCACTTGACTGAGCACCATCACTTGACTCACCACCATCATTGACACCAGCATCTAAATTTTATTACATATTTTGACTTTATAAATAGCTAAATTTAAAAATTTGAATTCCCAGCTAGTGCCTTTGCAATAATGTAGCCAAACAATTAGTTCACAAGTAGTCTCATGTCAAAATCAAACAAAGTTAGTGCCAACAAATCATGACATAATTTTACCTTATAATTAGCCTAGTATAAACTGCATTCGAAATTTGAATTACCACAACCACTTAGTTAGTGGTTTAATAAAAGTGTAGCTAAACAATTGGTTCATAACTAGTCTTATGCCAAAAAAACAACAATAATCATGTTAGTAGTAACAAAGCATACTTACTGGTGGTGCAACTTAGACAGTTGCGACATCTCAGGAAGCGATGAAAGTGATTTTGAGGATGACAGAATGTTTTTTTACCTTGGTACTCTGTCTGAGACAGTAGTGGCCCCCTCTGACTACGAAGGAAGCACTAGCAGCTCAACTCCTGATGAAGTTGATGATGTAGCAATGCTGGATGACTCATTGGACAGCCTCAGTGATGGAGCCTCTCCAACATATCCAACAATTCCACCGCGGTAAACCGTTCGGCCATTTTGTTATTTTTTTAATCAACGGTCTGGTTTATTTTTAACCTAGGCCTTAGTAACATCCTTTTATGCTATTTATAAACAATTTTACATCATAGAGCAACTCAAGACGCGTGTTTTTATACATATACTCTAACGTAACTTCACGTCGTTAGTCTTTTAAAATATTTTTTAGCGCGGGTACTTTGCGCGCCGAGAATTCTCGGCTTTGACAGGTAAAGGGTTAAGCTTAAAGTCCAAATTGTAAGAAATTTCCTGCGAAAATGCATGTTTTTCAAGGTACAGAAAGTTGCGGTGACCTGTTTCAATGGCAGTGAAACCCTTTACCAGACATAATTTCATAACTTCGCCATTTTTTTTGGGGGGGGGGGGGGGGGGGGGGGGGCCTTGAAGTGCCGTTTTTTCGTTGTCAAGGGCCACCGGTAGTCAGAACGCCTTAATGCTAAGGAAGCTACTCAGGGAAAGCTGAAGTGAAGTAAGCATGTAATTCCATATTATTTGCTAGCTAAAATTAAAAAAATAGCACTGGCCATTCTTTTTTGTAGCCGAGAGCTTGATGTCAAGAGTGACTGGTAAATTCAGATGGTCAGAATGGCTTAACACTGGCCTATTGTTTTATACATATATATATATATATTATATTATATATATAATATTATATATATAGCTATATATATATATAAGTGTAGCTATCTATATTCTGATCATCATAGGCACTTGTAGTTAAGCCTCACATGGTGAAGTTCCACTTTTTGCTAAGTGCATAGGTTTTTTAGGTTTTTGGGAAATTTTAAGTAGCTTTATCAACTTTTTACCTCTACACCAGGAAATGCCGAAAGGGATACAGTTTTGATACGTATGTACAGCACACATATGGCAAAAATTAGCAGAAATATAATGTGTTGAACAAGCTCACAGCTCTACCAAAGGTGTTAGAAAATTTGAGGATGCAATTCAATTGACATTTACCAAAGAAGAAGCTCCAATTAAGAGGAGAAAAGTTATAATAAGGATAAAGTATTGAAGAGAGTTTAAATTTTATTATGACACTGTTAGGCGCCAACATTTGCTGTCAATTATGCTCTCGATTAACTGTTAAGTGTGCATTTTGTTTATTCAGCATATATTTTCTTGCTGTTTGGAGTAATAAGTGGGAATTCTTTACCACCAGTAATTTATATTTCACTAGTAGTCATAAATATTCTTCTCACTTCGATTGACAAATATTGGGTATTAAAATTTCATATGAATATTTACTTTTGAATTAGTAAATAAATGGGATATAAAAAGTGGTGACTAAAATGCACTTAACATCATTATGAATTATTTGGTTGTGATTAGGGTTTGCTGTCGGTGGTCAGTTTTGTAACCAAGAATCTTTAGCAGTGTCTGACAATGAATTTTGGACAATTGAAATTCGTGAGTAGATTATCACATTATAACTAAACATTATTTTATGTAATGTATATGATATATGTATTAAAAGCAACCATCAAGTTGTCTCCTAGATTTGGAAACAGTCTTGGAGGAACAGCTGTGATTATAGAGCCAGGAATTCTTTTGTCAAATAATGACACGATACGATGCACTTTTGATGGATCAGGACGGACTGGTTTTGTCTTGAATAACTCTACAGTGATGTGTATTAGTCCATTCTTACAAGGAACGTCTGGTTTTGTTCCCTTCAAACTAAATGTTGTACGTCGAGTATCATTTGAGACACAATTTCTAGCAAGTAAGAAAAATATATTTGAAACAAAAAAGGAACAATCATGTCAATTATACTAGATTAATATTATCATGTATGCCTTATGCACTTTAAACTAACCTCATCTTCGAAAAAATTTTATGCTACAACCTGTAACATGCCGAATATTCTGGTAAAAGGTCTCCAATCAGTATTAGCAAATTGTTACTTTTTTTATTACTGGAAATAAACAAGTAGCTATTTTAGCTTGCAGTTTAAATTTGAAACTAAACTGAATTTGCTTATTGCTATAGTGCCAGATTAAACATAGAGCTAGCCAAAAATAAGTATTTTTAGGAGAAAATAGGAACTGCAAGTGAGTTTGAGGGATAATGTACCATATAACTAATAATGTACTTCTGCATCAATGGCAAGCGAAATAGCCTAGCGTACAACAAAGAATTACTAATTATAGACAGAAATTTCAATTTTTATTTTTTGTTCATGATTAGAAAACCACAGCAACCAATTCTTGCTAATTGTTCTAAGTAGCTTTTATTACACTGATAGGTGAAGAGGCCGATCGCTTATTTAGTACTTTTGATCAATTTACCAATACTGATAACCAATCAAATCAAATATTTTTCATTAGTGGTATAAATTAGCTAATTATACTAATATGTACATACTTTTTAAATAAGTTGTATAGAATATCATTATTATTATTATGATAACAGATGAAAGATTTCCAATAGTTACTGTTGCTAAATTCATTAATGTCATAACTATTCATAGTATCGCCAGAGCGAGGACATGCATTATCAGTTAACCAATTTTAAATTAAGTTGTATAGAATATCATTATTATGATAACAAATAAAAGATTTGCTAATAGTTGCTGTTGCTAAATTCATTAATGTCATAACTATTCATAGTATCGCCAGAACAAGGTCATGCATTATCAGTTAACGGAAATGATGGATCAGTGGTATTCAAGATAGGAGACACATTGCAGCTTACTTGGAATCCTCAATTGCTAAATCCAAATGGAGTATTTGATAGTAATATCATGGTGGATATTGACATCAATGGATTAGTTTTTACAAACAGTTATAGCAAACCACAAATTAAGTTACTGACTACAACTAATGATGGAGCAGAAAATATTACTATAAACAACGCTCCGTTTTTCTGTTTATTCTCATTCTCAGCTTACAACTCTATATGTGTGGTTCACATCAGTATATCAACTAGTGGAGGACAAAGTGTTCCAAAAGGAATAAAAATATGGAGTGGTACTATGTTCTTGAAGATAGCAGATAATATTACACAGTGTGAAAAATGGCACGACGACAATAGTGGTGTGGTATCAGCATTTAGTAGATTGCCTTCTTGTCCACCAAATCAACTGATTGCAAGTTTTGACCTTCAGCAATATTTATTAGAAGATTTCTCATCTTTGATTACGACTGATGCTGGATATCACAACTTATTCATGAATGACTTCCACCCTGAAATATCGTTGTGCTACAGACTTACTAAGTATGTCAGACTTAATATAAAAATATACAATTATGTATATGTAGTTATATTTACATATAATACTTATTACATAAGTTAGAGTGTGATATGGCGAGATGTTTCACGAGCAGTCTAATTTATTTTCATGAGCAGGCTAACTTTTTTTTCATGAGTCAGTGGCGAGTGAAAGGAAAGCCTGGGAGTGAAAATATCTAGCCCAATATTTGTGGTGTGCTTGAGCACAAATATCGAGCGAGCCTGCCTAGTTAAACTACAGTATTGTTACTAAATAATTTATATTTTACTAGCTTAGTTCATGCAAAACAGCATAATAGCAGTTGACCATTAATTTTAACAGAAATTATACAAAATTACTGAGTAATGGTAACTCCTGTAGTTATCAGCCATTCTGGCTACCTCAATTACCAGTATGTTTTTAACAAACTCTCAGGTACAAAAAAAAAATAGGCATGTGTTATTTTTGTAATTTTAGCCTACAATATGGAATTACTACTTACCTCAATTTCATGAGTATTGATAACTACTGTTGTTACAAATTTAAGCTATTTTGACTATCTGAAGTACCAGTAATTCTTGACAACAAGCTCTTAGCTACAAAAATAAATGGCCTTTAATTTTAACAAACAAATACAAAATTTACTTTCTTACCTCATTTCTTGAGTAGTGGTAACTTCTGTAGTATCAAATTTAAGCCATTTTGTCTATCTGAATTATCATTCTCTCTTGACAATAAGCTCTCAGCTACAAAAAAAGGCTAGAGTTATTTTTTTAATTTTAAGCAACAAATATTGAATTAAGTAGCTACTTCAGTTTCTCCCTTTCTAGTTTGACCAGGTACATCATGGGGTAGGGTAGATTTGTATGCTTGAAGGGACTGTTGCTCAACCACTTGTAATGCTACTATGGTACCCAAGTATTTTAGGGAAGCTAGCACTACATTACTTAAGTGTTGCTGACATGAGGCAATTTTGATATTGCTTTGATGTTTTTTCATACAACAACTGAAGTTGAATTTAGTATGCCACTTAAGGGTGGCGACAGATAGCAATGTATACCGCCTGTAGATCTGTACATTAATTTATTCCCCACCAACATCCCACCATTCAATAGTACACGAGCAGGAACAATAACGCGGTAGCTAGCAGCAGAAGTATATTTCGTGAAGTTGTGGTGTCTTTTAGCTTCAGGTTGTCTCATAGCTGTTTACAGCAACAGTCCATATAGTAGTCCTCTTCTGAGCTCACGTGGCAAGGTGCACCAGGCTACCTTTCCTCCTATAGCCATTCATAAGGCTCTGTGCATCTGAGTCTGAGTGTTGTATGAATCCAGCTGGTTCAATTTTTGAGGAGTGAAGAATTTGCAATCTGTGACCTTCACCTCGGGTTATCTCCATGAAACTACCCTCTCTTCTGACTCTTTTGTTATTGTTGAATTGATATTCATTTACTCTTTTGATATGATGGGCTCTTTTTAAAACTAACACAAACGAACTGAAGAAATATTGCTTGTGTACTAGTAGTACGAGAAAATGGGGGGCGGCGTTATTTCATAAGAATTGAGAGTAGAATAGAAGTTCCAAGCTTTGTATCGTTTTTTCTTGGAGTATAATAAAGAGAATAATAATTTTTTTTACACACGGGTGTGGGGAAGTGAGGCACTCGAATTCAACTAGTCATACCCATAGAGTCAGTTTATTATTCCCTTCAAGAATAATGCAAAAATGACTGACTGAAAATGATAGCCTGCACCTGCCCAATATATCGTAATATGCCCAGAGGCCCTAATGGAAGTGCCCAACAACAATGACACAAAACAACAACCATCAACTACATGTTTGACACAAACACACATAGTTACTTCTCTCTGCATATAAACAATGACATATAACAACGATTGACAACTATGTTTTTGACAAAAAAAACAACATGTCTCTAAGAGTTAGTTGTGAATCTCTATGTGGGAGGTGTCAGATCCTGCTGAGCCTGGTTAAACCTCAAAAAATGAATTGCATCACCACTTGAATTTTTCAATATCTTATGAAAAATGCAAATAAGTAATATAGTATATGATTAAGAACTCGTTGTTTTGCAGTAGAGTATCAGCTTGACTAGTAGTGCACCAAATTGCGGAACACCGACTTACCACACTGCTCAAAAAAATGCTACAAAGTTTTATAACTGAGCCCGATATTTCCTCCAGATTTACTCCAAAATTAGTGAGCAGCGCCTTTGGCAGGTACTTTTTCCTTGTATTGTAGTGGAGAAGCCCATGTGTGTATATAATAGTAGGAATCGTGCATAGCAACCATCAACAAAAATTTGAGTAGGCGGTGGTGCGGCCACCCCAACACTATTATTTGGGTTTAAAAACGTTCATGAGGTGAGAAACTAAACAGAGATAAATTCATTTTTCTGGTATTCAATTGTAGCACATAACTCACTACCAATTGAATGTTTATACTGAGTATGTACACATTGTTAACAATTAGAAATATAGCTCGCTCACAAAAGCACACCAAATATATAGCGTAGACCAATATCAGACTTTATGTCAAACATATGACCTAAAAGTCACCAGTTAACTGTATAAGAGTGACAGCCTCTGTGTGCTCAATTTGCTTCTGTGTCATTTTTTGTCTCAGTTTGTTATAATGTCCACTACAATTTATTAATTGTATTGAACGAACTAGTTTTATCTTTATTGTTGTTATATATAATATTGTTTTTTATAATAAATTATTGTTGATTACTTTAGATTCTCTTTCATACATAAAGTTTCATGTAACGCACAAAACATTAAAGTTGGTAAAGGATGTTACAAAAATGACAGTTGGTAAGGTGTGACTGAATGCGTGAATCAAGTGAATATAATGTTAATGCTATATTATATTACAACACTCCCACTTAATATAGTAATTAACTTGAGTCCAGTTGTTCATATACGCTCCATGCCAAGAAGTAAACGTAGAGTTTCAAAGAGAACTTTGGGTAAAGGTTTGGTTAGAAGATCAGCTAACATCTCTTCAGTGGGACAATACTTGAGATTAATCAACTGAAACCGAATGTCAATATGTTTTGTCCTCGAATGCCCAATTGGGTTTTTGACGAGTGCTATAGCTCCTTGATTGTCTTCCATCATAACCAGTGGTTGAGAAGGCATCTGAAGGTCAAGTAGCAATTTCTGGAGCCATGCAGCTTCTGGGACTGCAGCACTAAGTGCAATATACTCTGCCTATGTGGTCGATAATGCAACAACTGGTTGCTTCTTGCTTGACCAAGTAATCACACCACTGCCATAAACAAACAAGTAGCCAGATGTAGAGTGTCTGTCTCCCAAGTCCCCTGCCCAATCTGCATCTGAGTGTCCAGTTGGGGTTTGATTGCTCTTCTGATACCGTAGTGCCAGATCCTTAGTCCCATTCAGATAGCGAAGTATTTTCTTTACTGCAATGAAGTGAGCTTCCGTAGGTTGAGCACAAAACTTTGAAACAGCTCCCACTGCTTGGGCAATATCAGGTCGAGTGGCCTTTGCAGCATAGAGCAAACTCCCCACCATTGATTGATACAATGGTTTGTCTGTCACCTTCTTGCTGACACCATCACTCTTCACAAGTTTCACATTTAGATCAGCTGGAGTCGATACTGGCTTTGCGTCCATAAGACCATATTTTTGTAATAGTGAAAGGATATACTGTTTCTGGTGTAACCATACACCATCTGCATTCTGAACTATACTGACACCAAGACAATAGTGTAAGGATCCCATATCTTTCATCATTAATCTCATTGACAAATTCTTCTTGAGTGTTGTAAGCTTCTCTAGGGCATTGGACATCACAATAAGATCATCAACATATACTGCCAATATCATTGTACATTCAGACTCTTCATTGATGAAAACACATGGATCAGCATGGCTCTGCCTATGACCTAGATCCAGCATGAATTCTTGAAAGGATTTGTTCCAGCATCTAGACGCTTGCTTGAGTCCATATTACAAGGACTTCTTCAGCCTACAAACAAGCCCAACTTGACCAGGAACTTCAAAACCGGGTGGCTGTTGCATATAAATTCTTCCTGCAGTTCTCCATTCAGGAAAGCTGTAACCACATCCATCTGATGCACAGTCATATCATTATTCACTGCAAATGCCAGCAATGTTCAAATAAAAGAAAAGCGAACTACGGGTGCAACGATTTCCTCAAAGTCAATCCCATACTGCTGAGAATAACCCTTTGCTACTAAACGGAACTTAAATCTCTCCACTTTGCCTTCACTGTTGTGTTTGACTTTAAAAACCCACTTACATCCAATAACTTCTTTTCCGTCCGGGAGTAACTAATTCCCAGGTATCGTTGTCCATTAAAGATTGATGTTCCAAATGAGAAGCTTCTTTCATTCTTTAGCATGATGACTTGACAAAGCCTCATCCATTGTTTTGGGTTCAGGTACTTCACTCGCTCTATAAGCAAAATGCTTGCATGTGGCTGTGTAGCTGACCCATTTCCCAAACTGATCGAGAGGGCTGTGGCTTCTGTTTGATTTTCGTACTTGCTGCTCAAACACATCCACATTAGAATGATTTTCTTGGGTTGCAACTGCTGGATCATTGGAGGCAGCATCTTGTGCAGATTCCAGATTCTCACTCTCTTCATTCTCAATTTCAGGAGATTTCTGTGGAAATAATACATTCAAGTCTTCAACATAATGCTGGCGCTCACCGTTCATGGAACTCAGTTTCGTGAAAAATTAGATCGCGCCTGGTTATGATTTTGTTGCAGACCTCATTGTATAAACGATAACCTTTTCAATTATTTACATAGCCAACAAACCGAAGCTTTTCTGCTTTTTCATCTGATTTCTTTCTGGTGCAGTCAGGAACCAGGGAATGCACAACACAACCAAATACTCGAAGGTGTCCCAAATCAGGTTTATGACCATACCATCTTTCATACGGCGTCATCTCTTTGACTGATGCAGTGATTGAACAATTTTTTAGATATGCTGCCGTTGCAATGGCTTCCACCCAAAACTTCTTTGGAAGATGAGCATGATACATCATTGATCTGGCCGACTCCATGAGAGTCCGAATCATCTTTTCAGCAATACCATTTTGTTGCGGTGAGTAGGCAACAGTGAGCTCATGCTGTATTCATCTTGATTTCAAATACTCCTGAAATTCGGTGGACAAATACTCTGTACCATTATCAGTCCTCAATTTCATAATTTTCTGGCCAGTTTCATTTGTCACGATAGATTCAAATTCTTGAAGCATCTTGGAACTTCAGATTTGTGCTTGATGAAGTAAACAGAGACACAATGTGAATAGTCATCAATGAAAGTGACGAAATACTTGTTTCCACCAATTGAATCAATTTGAATCGGCCCACAAACATCACTGTGAACCAACTCTAACTTTCTGCTTGATTGCTTGTGGTCTACCATCTTAAACGGCTTATGTTGCATTTTTCCCACTATACATCCTTCATAAAGTGACCTGTCAGTCAGAGCAGATAATTTGATTCCGGTTACAAAATTTTGATCCACCATCTTTGCAACTGCTGATAATTTAAGTGCCCAAGTCGCTCATGCCAAGGATTCTTTCTTTCAGCTACAGATCTAGCATGCTCTCCCACTTAATACTTCACTTCACAATCCAGTTGATATAGCTTTCCCACGAGAGCACCAACTCCAAATAAATAACCACTGCCATTTCGAATCCAGCAACTTCTCTGACCAAACTTAACTTGATTCCCTTTTTTGGTGGCTGCTCAAACAGAGAAAAGATTGTACACTAGCTTTGGAACATAGAGTAAATCATGCATGGTGGCAGGCTTTGGACGACTGACTTTAAACATCATCTTTATATGAATGCTTCTAACTCCCAACGCTGGTACTACTCGTCCATCACCAAGGTGCACATCTTCTGGCTTATTAAATTCCTTGAAACTAGCAAAATATCTCTTGTTGCTAGTCATGTGACTGGAAGCCCCAGAGTCCACCAACCAACATTCATCACTAGAGACAGGAGTAGCAAAAGCCCCTTCACCATGTGCTTCATCGAAATCTTCGTCCACAACCTTATTTTTCTTCTTGTAACAATACTTTTAGACATGACCAACCTCATTACAATGCCAACAAATCGGTGGTCCTTTACGTCGCTGACTCAGCAAAGCTGTATCTTGTGGGCTGACCCCACCAGATGATCTCTCTTTCGATTTCAGTTTCTGCTCATGATGGACTAATGTTTCTTGAACGTAATCCATGGTCAAACCATCACTTCTTGCTTCCAGTGCAGTAACTACAGTAGTAAAGGAAGATGGTAGGCTGCCCAATAAAGTAACTACTTGGTCCTCATCAGAGATAGGAGCACCAATTGAAGCAAGCTTATCAGCCAAGACTTTCATTTCCTTTAGATGTGCATTGATTTGAGTTCCCTCACACATTTCCTTTCTGAAATACTGTTTCTTCAAATAAAGCTTATTGGCCAAGGTATCTCGCTCGAAGTGTTTCTTCAAGGTATCCCATGCATCTTTGGGCAATTCACACGAAGTAATGAGATACAGCAATGAAGACGATACAGACATAACTATGATAGAAAACGCCTTTTGTTGCTCTGATTTAAACTTCTCTCTAATTTCTGCAGTGGCCTCTCCTGCAAGTACAGCTGTCCCATCGACATAATTCCTCCATAATCCTTTTGCCGTTAAAAAGTGACACAACTGAAATTTCCAGGTCATCGAGTTTGTTCCTTCCAGTTTTTAAACAGACCATTTCTCTTCCATAATGCAGTATTAGCAATCAATTTACACTTACATACAATTTTCAATCACACACTCGAATTTCAATAAAATCAACGAACAAAAAAAAACACCGCCACTAACGACGTTGCTGACGTAACGACTTTCACACAAGTCACGACTGAGTACGATCAAAACACTGACAACCAACCTTTAGCTACAACTTTCTGTCCAAATCATGCGCGTCCTGGGCCCATAACCTGTTGATTACTTTAGATTCTCTTTTATACATAAAGTTTCATGTGACGCACAAAACATTAGAGTTGGTAAAGGGATAATACAAAAACGACAGTTGGTAAGGTGTGACTGAATGCGTGAATCAAGTGAATATAATGTTTATGCTATATTATACTACAACATATATATATATATATATATATATATAATTATAATATATTAATGCCACAACAATTTATGGCTATGCTTTATTGTAGACCAGATAATGATAGAGGTCAACAGTGTTGCTATGGAAACAACGGTGTGCTAGTTCAGAATGAACCTGGTGGTGGTAGTGCAGATGCCAGCTCTCCTCTCAGTAACTATTACTCTCATGCATTGGAAGACCTACTGCCATACATCCTCTGCTGTAAGAATAATGATACTCCAAAATGTGATATGTATTTTTCAAAAAGATCTTCTGATGATGGATCATCGTACAGATTTCCAAGACCAGGTTAGAGAAAACAGTTAACACCCTTATAACCATCAAAGTACATACATTAAACTATACGACTAAAATTTAAATAGTTGGACATAATTATGACATAACATAAAGTAGAAAGTTAGTAAGTCTTGATAAAATAGTACTGAAATGAATGACTAACTTTCTTTAGTTATACACTCCACTTTAAAGTATAAGATCATGTGTGGTTGTGTGAGTATGAACAGGAATATGCAAGAAGGAAGTGATAAAAAGTAGTGCAGATTAATTGGTATAGAGCACTCTAATGCAGGAATGGACCATGTACTAATTAACAGGTATATGCCACAGTTGGGGTTCATTTTGTTGCTTGAGATTTGACTATTAACTTCAAATGGTTTACTTGTGTTTTACACATAATATTCTAATTTCTGTACTTGACTGCAGATAGATGGAGAAAAAATGACCATCGTTATGCATATATGATAGATTGGATTGATTCTAAAGTATCGAACCTTCACTGGATGGTGGAATTAATGTGATTACCATTAGAAATATCAAATACATGCGTAAATTCTAAAAAAATAAAACTTTTACTGGAAGCTATTAGGATCGAGCTGCAATCGTCTATGAATTTTCTATTTTTATTCTTTTAGCATATTGCTAACACTGCACATTCAAGCAGTTATTGTAGTTTATTTGGTACAGACTAATAATTGTAGTATTTGTTAAATATTATGTACTTGTTTAGCTGATTGAAGCATACTAAGTCTTTGGTTTGAATATTATAATCCAATAGCAGTCAATAATGGCATTTATAATATATAATGCATTGTTTTGTTCAAATATATCACAAATGAAAAAAAACAGTGATGCTATGTTTAGAAGGATAGCATAAAGAGATATTTTGTTTCCAATGACTGATAATCCATTCTTAATTGATTCATTACATGCTTAAAATAATATCCTCATTATTGTTTTTCTATTTTACGAGTGTGTAATACTTGTGTGTTAATCTATTTGTTATACACTGCGTAAAAAGAGTACATTGACAACCATAATAATTAATTTTGTACACTGAGTCAATCATTTGAGTTAACAAATTGACAAGACTGTAGAGGTTAATAAGCTAGCTCTCAACACATTATACATTAATTTATGATTTTTGTTTTGGTTGTCAATGGACTCTTTTCAGGCAGTAATTATTTCATTAAGAATTAATAATTTTTTCCAGTTCTGGCATAGGAGTGAAAACAAAACACTTTCATATAACAAGTTAAACCCACTCTTCAATGGTAGATCTTATGACACTGTTAAGTAAACAGATTTGATAGTATGCATACTTTGTTAATTTAAATGCCACTATAATGTAATTTTACAGCTACATCAGTAGGAGATCCACACATTATCACTCTGGATGGGCTCAAGTACACCTTCAATGGCAAAGGAGAATTCACACTCATCGAAACTGAAGACAACACTATCACAGTGCAGGGAAGAATGGAACAAATTGAAGACAGTGAAGGCAACCTAGCTCCAGGTACTGTGTTTACTGCCATTGTTGCCAGCCAACTATCCCCGGCTGTAAAAATGCAGTTCCAAGTTGACAAATCTGATGGATCTCTCCACACCATGGTCAATTCAGAAGAGGTGGAGTTTGGAGACATTAGCGCTTTAAAATTTGATGGAGTGTCTCTGCTTGATAAAGGAAACAACACTGTATTAGCACTCTTCAGCACTGGGTCTTATGTAGAAGTGAGCGTTATGAACAGCATTATAGAAGTACTGATGGTGGGGCTGCCAGAGTCACTGAAGAGAAAGACACAAGGACTAATGGGGACTTTTAATGACATAATGTCTGATGATCTCAGACCTAAAGGTAGTAGGCGGTTCATTTCAAGATATTCTTCAGTTGAAAAGATTCATAGAGACTTTGGAATAACATGTAAGTTAAGTATAATACTATACACAGCCTGAATAATGTCCATTAATGACCTCAACAAAAATTGTAAATTTGTGTAAATTCGTTGAAAACAAATTTGTTAACCTTTATAGTCTCATACTTTTTTTGTCCTCAGCACAGTACTGAATTTAGTTATGGTTGTATTTAAACACTTTACAAGCCGTGATAATGCATGATCATAACTAATAGTGCAGAGTATTCTATTTAAAAAGTATAAATAATTTCCTGAACATTGTAACATAAAAATTTATTTTCTGTGAAGTACATCAATTTTACACTGCTATTATATTATCTAATGCTAAATTAGTTAGCTAAATAGTTCATTATACCAATTGAATATTTTGAATCTACATGCAAATCTACAATTCATAATATTATGTTAGTATCTTCGATATTTGCCTCATTTTTGTGTTTCATGTATTTCTGAAGGGATTATCAACAATCCAAGAGACAGTCTATTCAGTTACGGTCGTGGAGAGAACCACAGGACATACTACTTTCCTAACTTTAGTCCCCAATTTGGAGCATCTTTCAAAAATGCCACTCTGGAACTGATGGCAAGAGAGATATGTAAAGGGGATAGTTTCTGTCTCTTTGACATTGCTGCTACCGGCCGCATTGAAATTGGCATGGCAACTATGCAGGGAGTGAAAATGGTCAATACTATAGAAGAAATGACTAAACCAAGTATGTTAGAACATTCAAAGTCTTTCTAATGGGAAAGATTTGTAGATTTTATATGGTATTAAGAAATTTATATCATTGAAAGTCAAAGAGCTTATCATTGCACACTTTACTAATGATAATTTTTTTATTCTCTCATAGTCATATGTCGGCCATCTTGTAGTAATGGTGTGTGCATGGAAAGCAATATCTGCAGCTGTAACAAAGGATTCAGAGGAAGTAGATGTGATCAACCAGGTGAGTTGGACACTTACAGTAAAATGCCTCCCATTAACTTCTTTTATACAACTTTTAAATGCCATCCAAGAAAATATATGAGAAGCAGAAATTTCAGCCATTATCAAATCACTTTAATGTTGCTTTCCTGTCGGGCTTATTGTTTCCATTTGCTTACATCAGTACGTTAGACTGACTAGATAAAAAATTGTTTAATTAGACATGCAGGTTATTTTAACATTAATACTTGATCTATAATTTCATCTATTCAACATCACTTACTCCTTATCAAATATTATACAATGATTATTGCATTCAAATAATATCATCATTGAATTTATCCCTGATATAATATATATACAAGTATTCTAAATTAATTGTTACATTATTATGATTTCAGTAATTGAAGAATGTCCCAACAATCCTTGTCAGAATGGAGGTACATGTTCCAAGCAAGGCTCTAGCATTACATGCACATGTACTACAGAATTCACTGGACTGCTGTGTGAAGAGAGAAGTATGTATATAATTTAATGAATTTTATAATAACAATTGATATTTTACATTGCAGCACCACCTTTAGCAATCTCCCTCTATAATGGCAGCCCGCTAATTGCTAATAAAAACAATGTACAAGTGTCTTTCTCTACCAACAAACCTGCAAGTGTTCGATGCATCTTTGATGGAAACTCAGTAGACTGTGAGTTTGGTGCTATGAAAATGTAGGTATGAATTTAATTATGTATATTGTCCCCTTAGGTGCATCTGGCTACTTGATGTATAGAAATGTGAATCCCGGTAAACACATTCTTAGGATTGTAGCTTCAGTTTCTAGGAATGAGATAGCAATTGTGCGAAGACGCGTCTACATCGGTATGTTGTCCTACTTCTTGTACTATGTACATTGACATAATAAATCTGCTTTAAAATGTATTGAGATAACTTAAGTCAAGTTAATTTCAATGAAAAATGCCATTTAGTGTTCTCCTAATGTAGTTTATACAGTATAATTTGCTCAACTTTAAAAAATTATCAATAATAACTTACTATTGTACATTCCTTTCAATCAACAATATACATGAGCACATGTCTTATGAGAATTCAACATTTTAATACAATGCTAAAATTAATTTATACTGACTATTTAACTGACTGACATTTTTAGGACTTACCTGCTAATAATTTTATAGCTTTTCAGATAAATATGAGCAAGTGATTAGCTACGTTTACCATCATAACATAACGTATGTGCCATTACAACACTCTGAACTTGTAATTATGACATGTTATTGCACGTTTTGATATAATTTCTTAGGTCCTTGTGCTATCCATCTTATTAATGAGGGCAGGACCATCAGTGGAAGGGATGTTACCTTACAGTTCTCTGGAACCAGTGATGTTACTTCTTATCTTTGCCGCTTAGACAGAAGCAGGCTAGTCCCTTGCCGTAGTCCTCTTCGCTATAGAAACTTATCTGCAGCCAACCATAAAGTTGTTATTATTCCTAAAGGCTGTGAATCAACCAAAGATGGAAGATTAAGTGACAGTTTTGTCATCTAAAATTTAACAACATAAAAAATTGAATTAGAATTTTTGTAGCTACATTTAATTTTATTGTTGTGTGATGCTAGCTTCTCAGAATAAATGGTTGTAGTTGGAACAATGTATTTTGAACATTATTAGAGTAGCTAAAGTTATAGTATTCAAATAATTTTATTATTAACAAATTTTGATAATGTTGAAGTATTTATGCGTTAATTTCAAGGACAGTTTGTGTATTCTATAATTAAATCAGTGTAAGTATATTAACAGTGTACGTTTACAGAACTTGAGTTTGTTAACTGTAACTAAAACTAAATATTATATTAGTAAGTGCTTCTTTATGTCTAGCTGGAACTAAAATTATTCTGACTCTCTTCATCATTCTTATATACTAAAAATTCCGGTCATCGTTTAGTTATGCAATTATATCAAAATGTCCAGTGAAGTTTTATACACACATAGCTGTACTTCATGGTTGGAGGTTTGGAACTCAAAGTTTGTCCATCATATTGGATACTTGTTTTGGCTGGATGCTGGCTGGTGACACTAGCCACTTTGCTCACCATATCATGATGAGTTGTGGCAGAATCTACTCAATAATGTGCTCTCACCTGTGAGGAATGTTAAGTCATGTCCCACTACAAGTACAATCACAAGAGACTGGAGAATGTAGATTCTTAGAAACATTGTCCGAAGAAGTCTGATACCAAGCCATTTTGAGATTCTTCTTCTCTAGCTGTCCTTCAGTTTCTAGCATTCAAATGCAGTGTTTATACATTCCTGAACTCACAAAAATATCATAATAATGCATATTTCAGCCTAAGTTGGGGCCAAGTGGGTAACTTGAACAAACCTTGTTCCGTCTGTTATTCATACTTGTTGAACTCAGTCACTAAGAATTTCAGTAACACCACAAATATTAAAATATTTGTTAGTTGTATACCATGCCATCATCCTCACCCCCTGATAAAATTTATGTCGGTTTGTTTGGAGAAACTCCACTTGTGATCCACTCCAAAGATTTTCATGTGACTCTAGTCACATTATTAGTGTTCATTTGTGTGTGTGAAACAGAATGCACATGCTCATGATTTGGCTTTCCCCTTGTAGCTCAAGCTATGAGAACTCCTCTATAATTATGACTTGACTGGAGCTGATTTCATTAATGAGGCTATTGAACTCCATTGTCAGCCACAAGCACTCTTTAGAAAAGTTACACAAGTTGAATTTCAGTGAATCAAGTGTAGTAGATTATAGTAAATACACCAAGGGCATGTATGCATTCAATACCTTTATCATTATTTAAATTTGCAAGCTACCCAACTGGTCAATTGACAAAGTGTTCCCAAATATCAGATATTGCTAATGTTTTGATTTAGTTGGTAGAGTTATACTTGTAATGATCAATGGAAAGATCTTCCTACAATTATTATGGGTGGAAGGTGCTAGATGGTATGACAAGAGATTTCAGCAGTTTTGCAACCAAAATGGCAAGGATGGAGCAGGAATTAATCCTGCTAGAGAAAAGCACAAGTCAACTGTTATTATCTCAAGAAGTGAAGATAATTATTAACAAATCCAGATGCCTCGGAACAAGCATACAGCTACTGTGTCATCAAAACATTCATAAAGTTGAAGTCAGAGGATTTGTTTGCCATTAACTGACAGAATAATATTTTTAACTGGAGCCAAGCCATCGTTGTTTCGAAACTTTTCTTGAAAATATGGACTGAATCACTATCGCTGAAATTGTGGAATCTTCCCCTAGGTATCATGTAAACTGTTCCAATAACTGGGCATATTGTATCTCTCATGGCCCACTACCATCAGAAATGTAAAGTCACTATATATTTCGGTATTGCCCTGCCTGGCTTCGTCAAGGCATTCATTCTTGACCTTTAGACACAGAGATCTTACATAACAATCAATTTGACAAGGTCGAGGAGATTGACTGTCATGTCATGAAGTCTTCAAACTTCACTTGACTGGGTAGAATTAATACCTGGATCCATAGGTTCGTTCATAACTATTTAATCGGTTGACATGTTTTCAGTTGGCTTGTTAGTCAGTAATATTGATGCAGCTAGCTAGTCGTTACTAGGCAGGGCCATAACTAGAAAATAAGAAGAGAGGAGGTGAACAATTCTTAGGTTTCCCAGATTAAAAGCCACATCCTATTAAATAAGTTATGTAAATATTTTTTAGTAAAAATAAGCAACTAAATGAATTAAATGAATCTAGCAGTTAGTAGTCTTAAATCTCTGTTGGAGTTTCTTAAGTTGCAACAATGCCAGTATGTAAATTATTGTGAAGTGATTTGTGCAAAATTAGACTGAAAGTTTTGAGGATGCGGAGACCTCCTCTGACTCTATGCTAGTCATGTCCCTTGTACTGGGCTAAACCACCCACCTTAAACTTGTAGCTGATGATGTCATAGCATGTCTTCATCATTTTATTGCACATCGTGGGACACCTGTCGTGATCATTCTACTGATTCTGTGGGACAAAAATGAACGTATAGTTTAAATAAAAAATTGTATACGGTATTGGTCCAAGTTGAATTCAACTTCAACCAATGACCCTTACTGTTCTTTCCAGCAAGGATGATCTAGAGATTGAAGCAATACTTTCCCTTAGGAAAACCACTGCAGAGCCATATTCATTGGTACTTTGTGTCTCTTTAGGCAACAATGGTGCACTAAGCACCCCTAATTTAAAAAAAAAAGGAGATCTCACACTACTGAATTGGCCATTGGCTGTTGGAGATGGTTTGAGGAGAGATTTTAGCTTGTATTGTTATCTAGGAGTGCATGTGATGATGTTAAAAACCAAAACTATAGTAGCATTTTTACCTGTCTTGCTATTAAGGGTGGAATGTGGACATTGAACTTGGGAGTTAACCATCATTATTTTTGTGTGGTCGTTTGTCATATCCTGTGTCTGTGTAATATTATTGTATAGAGGTTATTCATATTGGGCGTGGTCATGACCCATTGCGTAGCAACAGTTCCACATGGCCATTTTGGGTGGCAGAAGCTGTACGAGTGCACGGGTATGGCGGTATACACTGTGACTAGCATATACTTCATTACGCTGTCGGTGGATGACCAGCGGCACTATAGAAGGAAGTTAGAACTGCTAGGTAACTTTGAAGACCCTTATTTGATGTGGGAAAAGCCAGCACAAACTACTGTGAACACCAGTTTAGACTGGCTGGAATGGCCTAATGTTGAATACCCAGACATTTACAATTATTCAATAGAAACTCCAAGTTTGTACACCAAAGAGAGTGTTGGAGATGGTCCAACTTATTATTATTAGCTATGCTACACTACCGCTATGCCCACTAGAGACAATTCTGCTTAAGATAGAAAACTGACAATTTAACATGGCCATGAACGAGACAGCACGTGATGACAAGTCGGTAAGGGATGACATGATATAGAAATAAGTATGAGGTAAAAGGACGACAAACAGTTAAGCTCTGTACGCCACGTCACTCCCCTCCCAGTGAGCTAGTGAACGTAATCACTGAACTTCGCTGGCCAATACGTGACGACCAGATCGAGTTGACCGAGGGGGTGGTGCTTGCTTGATGGGAGTTGAGGAAGCTGAAGGAGGGGCTGGATCTGAAGATGATGAGGATCGTGCTGGAGAATGCGAGGCAGGAAGAGATACGGATGATGGATTCGGATTGTCCATGTATGCTGGTTTTAAGCGGTCAAGTGAGACAGTATTATTCTTGCCGTTGACTTCTAAGGTGAAGAACTTGTTCGACCGATCCACTAATTTATTGGGGCCATCATATGGCTGCTGAAGTGGCCGCTTGACTGCATCTAGTCCGACGAACATGTGGATGCATGTCTTCAGGGCTTCATAGACATACGTAGTTTGTTGGGAATGATGATGTGGTGATGAAGAGGTGACACGTCGCATGGCTTCCTTGAGCTTAGTAACGTAGTCAGCTGAACTTTCATGAGGAAGAGATGTCGTTGGGCAGACAAATTGTCCAGAAGGATCAGGTGAAGTGGACGCACTGTGTGTTGTAGGGGTTGGCGGACGACGCGAAGAATGACCACGACTAACTGAACGACTTGCAGGCCGAGAAGGAGAATGAGCAAGTTTCTTGACTAGTTTTTCAAGACGTGAAACTTCTGTTCGAAGGTGTTCTACTTCAGCAGTAATGGTTGGGGAAGAAGCAACACTTGCGATGGTCCCAGGCGGAGTGGGAACCGCAATGACTTTGTCTGCCAACTCAGCAAGTGTGTCCAAGCCAGTACTATCTGGGGTTGAAGCTAAAACCATTGTTACGCTAGGAGGAAGCCGTTGGAGGAAGAGTTCACGTAGGAATGACTCATCAGCCATGGCAGGATGATCTCCTTACAGTTGCTGCATCCTGCGCAAGAGTTGAGTAGGCTTCTTGTCTCCCAGCTCTTCAGATGTGAAAAGAAGTTGCAACTTGTGCTGCTCGGAAGCTGTAGTACGTTTGGTCAGCTCTGTTTTAAGCATTTTGTACGGGTCGTCAGTAGGAGGCCTGATCAGCAGGTCCCTGACTTCTGCTGCATATTCGGGCGAGAGAGAAGAAACCACGTAGTCAAACTTGGAATGCTGTGAGACGATACGGCGGCAGGCGAATTGTGCTTCTACTTGCGCGAACCAAAGCTCGGGGTCTGCGGGCCAGAAGGGCAGGAGCTTCAGTTGAACGGATACGTCTTATACGTCGGGGGCGTGGACGGTATGGGAGATGGGCGGAGTTTCATGAGAGGAACCGGAAGCTCCAGTACTAGCAGCAGGTGTACCTGAATCCTCGTCTTCGGACATGTTGTTCGCTCGTCGAGGTCACCAATTGTTGGAGATGGTCCAACTTATTGTTATTAGCTATGCTACACTACCGCTACGCCCACTAGAGACAATTCTACTTAAAGCACGTGATGACAAGCCGGTAAGGGATGACATGATATAGAAATAAGTATGAGGTAAAAGGACGACAAACAGTTAAGCTCTGTACGCCACAAGAGTCTGAAAGCTTATAAGAGTCTTGATGGCTACAAGTACTATTGTGATGGATGGGTTAGTAAAGTTATTGTGCATAGTAATGAGGATTGTTGCTCTTTTCACCTGATACAAAGTGAGCACTGCAAACCCTGCTAGATTTTCCAGGTTGCCAATCTTTCTGCAGCCCATCTTGCTTCCTGTCAGTATCCCTAGGAAATCGATAAAACTTCAGAGCAGAGTCTTTGGAGAACTTACTTGAAGGTCGTCAGTTTTGCCACCCAAATGGCGCCCGGTTCTAATTATGCGGTAGTGACACGCCCACTGAATAACCTCTGTATGCTGGTTGATAAGAGAACATTGTATTACCTGGACTGAGTATCATAGTTGCCAAGTTTGTGAAACTAATTTTAGGTACAGGGTAAAACCACACCCATCTTAGTGAGCCACACCCAAAACCACATCCATTTTAGTAAGCCACACTTAAAACCATGCCCATTATCAATAGACCACATTCCTCTCAGTTCCAATTTCAAATGATATTAATTTGGTGGTGAGGACTTTGTGTGTAGCTTTTTTACAGTTAGTAGCTAAGCAGTTGATCATCAAGTTTTGCTTCATGGCAACAATCATCACAGTTATATTTGATGGACATCAAACTAATGAGAGTAGATAGATCCAAATTTGACCTTTGATCAGTGTGAATTTTACGAAGGATTGAGAAACCACGCTCAGAGTCTGCATTCGAACATGGAATCGACAGGAGACCAGCCATTAGCTTGGGAAATCTAGATTCTCCAAGAAGGGTTTTCATTTTCCCCACTTCCCACCAAAATGGCCCAGGGCGAGGTTTGTCAGTTCCATCGCAGTCTTTGTAATACATATTAGAGGAGGAAGATCACTGGGTGAGAGAACGAAATCGGTAAATTCCGGTAATTGTAAAATTTTACATGCAGCTGATATATGAATATCTGAAAGCCATCCTCCATCTTCTATGGTAACAATATCCATTGTTTTCCTTTTCTTTGAAGCTGGTTCTAAATGGAATAAAAGATGTGGGTTTCTACAGCAAATTTTAAATCGAGCGAGCAATAATTACCTGTACTAAAAACTTTTACTCCTTTTTGCTCATAGGATTTTCTAAGATTAAGCAGCCAATTACAAAGTTCATCAATATCACTACCACTCAATTTGAGATAGGCTTTGTTATATAAGGTTTTAACATTACTGCTCAGGTGGTCATTTTGAAGGAGATAAAATTCAATGAGTTCATTTACTTTAAGATAGCTATACCCTCTTCCAATTGTATTCTTCTTGTATTCATCAAATTCTTCATGTACTTCTGAATTCACAATAACAAACTCATCTACCTCTACGAGTGCTGCTTGATTATAATCTGCTCTGCAATCTTGCCACAAGACTACATCCACATCTTTACTTAGAGGATATTCATTTATTCACAGAGATGAGACAACTACATAATAAAAATTCAGTTTACTTTATAAGCCTATTATTATCAACCTGTTTCAATGAACAATTTAAATCATATGAAGTAGATATTTATATATATATTTATATTTCTTAGTAGGCATATTTAACACTTTATGTCAAACTGATGTATGATACTTTACCAGATGGTTGCAAAAATGAGAAAATAGGCTAAGCAAAGTTAAAGCAAATAACATATTGATAACAAATAATTGTGAGTAATAGAGTAAGTGTTTAAGAGTCCCAACATATCACTGGCCAAGATCTGCAGTCTAAGTGAGAACTTTAGCCACCTTTGTAGGATAATACTCCATAGTTGCCAAGTGTACCGGAACATCAGGTGCAGTACTGGAATTATCAGATCTGCAATGAACTGGAATTACTACTTAGCCTATTGTTGTACCTGATGCCAGAGCAAAACTACAGCTGCCACACACCCCCTCTAGCAAAACTACAGCTGCCCACGTGCCAACTAGCTGCTAGCTGCCCTGACCTTACCCGCTTGTTTCTACTGGTCCCATATAGGTCGGATATGAGAGAGTAGTAGACCCTTACATATCCGGGGCCTCACATAATCGGCTCCCCGCTTTATCCAGCCTATTCTATTAAACTAAAACTCAAAAATAGCAATACCCCAAGGGTGGTTAGTATGCACAGTTCATATACCTAAAGGCAAAAAATAGTGCACACTTACCAAGTTAGTACACCTAGTAACAATATAGCAACGGGATCTAATAGGGAACAAACTAAAGTAAATAAATAAAAAATCACAGAACTAACCAGATTAAAAAAGAATTAGTTCATTGACTACATCGTTAATGAGCAGACAGCTACATAGTCTCCCAAGCCCAACCGTTCACCAAATTGCTCCACATCTGAAGAAAGGGTCTGGTCAATTGGCTACACCAGTTCCCATTCGTCCAGATTCTGGAGGAATTTATCAAAGCAATTAGATAAAGGGTCTGGTTTGGAGGCTAATATCTACAAACTATATTTCAGAAGAGACCTTTACTAAATTAACCCACTAAAGAAAATATTTGTGCCATAGTACATTTAAACCGTCCAATCAGATTGCTCAATTCATGGGGGCTATAGTCCTACCAACTTCTGAATCTGACAGAGAACTCCTGGAACTTGTCCCATTCCTCAAGTCGCTGTTGGACAAGGTTAGTGGTCTACTGCGAGGAATTGTTTTGATACTTTATGATACTCAATAATTTCTTTTAAAAATGTCTGCCATCAAAATTAAATTGAATAACAATGGCTTAAAATTATTAGATAAGTTTTTGTTTTGTTTTTTCTTTTGTTATGTTTAATGATAAATTCTACTACCTTCTTTCATTTTCACAGGAAGATGTTCGTCCTTACATTCGAGATAACTTCAAGATGCACGAGCTCCTTCCACCAGATTCTCCTCCACCGGCCCCTGTACCTCAACATCGACCCTCTCTCCTGCCTGCATCATCTTCATACCACCGTCCGTCTCTTCTCTCACAAGTTTCAGAAGACTCTGAGTAATCTCCTGGGAAACAATGCTTTGATGATCCTTTACATACAGGTTTTTTTTTTCCTTTTCCATATTCAATCTTTTGGTACCTTATCCAAACTATTATTCATAATTTTGTTACACCAAGTGGAATTTCGTAATAGTAATCGCCACCATCTACTTGTGTACAGTGCTTCCAGCTTAAAGAGTGGATTTTTTAGCTTTTTGGTTAAGGTTGCTAATTCTGCTATAATTTCTCAAGTATGTTTAATAGAAAGCTAAAAATTTGTATTATTATACATTAATGTCATATTAACACACAGACAAAACAATTTTGTGGGTTTGTGGTTATTGTTGTGGTTATAGGTGATGGAACTGGGAGCTTCATTTGCTTCAGTGTCTCTTCATTCTTCACAGGTATTAATATTATAAATGAAATTGAATTGAGGTTTAAAGTTTTGGTAAAAGGTCTTAAGTTGGAATGCTTCAAGCTGCCTAGGAACCTGCTGTGTGGCACACTTTTAGGGACGAGAATGTGATAATGTGAAGGACGCCAAAGAAAAACCATTTCATGGGCCTATAGTAGTCTGGCGTGCAGCCCTTCCTCGAAAAACAACAAACGATTAGGTAAAGGGTCTAGCTGGCGAGACTTCATTCTACCCGGAAAACCCATTCTACCCGGAAAACCCATTCTGCGCGAAGTATATTTGGAAGTCTGTCGTAGGAATCCCTTACCCAACGCGTGTGGCTAACTGCTTCGGTATCAGCTGAACTAGTTTTTGTAGGTGAAGTTTGTGATCGTTATCGTTTACCTGTCACCATGCTCGCTTGGTGACAGATGTTTTAAGCTAATTCTTTACCCAGTGATGTGGAGGCTTTTTAACTTGTACATAAGAAGTGTCCCTCGTACTTTTATCTTCTCTTATGGAGATAGAATAATTACATCAATAGGTCTATACCAGCTTGAACCACTGGTATTTTATCACAGGTATTGGTTTCAGCTAAGAAGGAAGTAAAATTATAACTGATCATAACTAAAGGTAAGTACGTTTTGCAGTTACAATAATAATTTCAGAGATAGCTATTATAGTATGTTTAGTGATGATATGGCTTGGGAGTAATTGCTTGCAGATTGCAATGTCCCGAGTTGTTTGTGTTTCGTGTTGGACTTCCTAATTCTATTGGAACTACTGCTAATATGCCTATTGGCTACAAGCTGTTGAAAAATACAACACATATGATGAACAGATAAACACTTGCACATTTATAACTCAAAGGGTGTTAAATAAAAAGACAATGAATAAGATAATAAAAAATAATTAAGTCACAAAGTAAAGTCCTCGACAAGAAACAAGGGCAATTTATAATCTCATTCCACGACTGCATCTTCTGGAATTGAGTCTGAAATAATGTTGTTTAAAAGGCACTTAATTCATAATCATGACTATTTTGCTTAAAATTAGCAATTATTTCGAGGTGACTATTATTACAACTTGTACATATTTTATCATTTTCAGTGATGTACAAATCCATATCACTGACTTGACAAAAATGATATTTAATGGCAACAGTGTTAGGCCAGTGCCTGTACAACCCCTTTATGTTAGCACTACATGTGAGGGTTGATTGTGCACTACATGTATACTTGAGGGTTGATTGTACGATGCACTTGTTTATAATGAACCTGGCACAGTGGAACTAGCTTCCCATCATCAGTGTTATGTTTTCTTTGTTCTGTAATGTCCAGCCTGGTACATAGTCACCTGAATTAATTTTTCTTTCTATGTCTTTTTCACATGCATGACAAATACAGCTGTCAACTGTGATAGTTTTCTCCATGGCCCGGAGTTTTGTTGAAAGTTCAGGATCCCAAGTGGACAGGTGTATGTAATAAGAAGCAGATTTGCAACATAACTGGCAAGGACCACATTTTCTGCCTGGATGGATTGTCGTCTTTGGACCTCTTCTCCTTAGCACTGAATGTGGTGACCCTGCCCACTATTATGGACACGCCCACCACACAATGCAAGAGGAAGACTGAACCTTACCTTACCCATTATAATGTTTATTTCTGTTTCATCCTTTACCAGTAGTATGTATGCTGAATCATGCTGACTCATTGCACACACCTTAACTGAGCATGCTCAGACTGAACACATGCATCATTATCACCATTTTCATGATTTTGATGTTCTTGTTGAAGCTAAAGAATTAGAACTCTTTACTTTAGAAGGAATTCTGTTGTGTGATTTGCTAACTAGCTAGTTGCATAGCAGTGGTGGCAGCATATCTACCTCAATTCCCTCCCAGCTGCCAGTCACATCACCACACTGAACTCTTTGGATTGTACATACAAAGTATTATCATAATACATTCAATATCACTTAAAAAAATTTTTCTTTGTTTAGCAGATACATTAATTTAGTATATCATAAATGCATGAATCACTATGACATATATATCACTAGTCTAATTTGGTTGCAGATTGCTATGTCCCGAATTAATAAGAAATACAGTGGAACCTCTCTACAAAGGGACTCCGAAGAACAACTTGACAACAGCAAGCGTAAATGGACCACAGTGATCTACTACAATAAAAAATAAACTCTGAAAGCAGCCAAACTCTCTACAAGGGTCAAAAGACTTGACCCCAAGCATGGCCTTTGTAGAGAGCTTCCACTGTATATAACTTGCCATATTAAAAGGTGTTCTGATGCTAAAATGGTCTGGTTTTTTCCTCACTCTATGCTGTTAGCTTGACTGAGCAACACACCACAGTATTAAGACAAGCGCACTGTGTGGCTTCCTTGCAAACTAAAAAAATATATATTGAACGCCCACGCGCAAGCATCATTTTTAATGTGGTGACCTTTTGAAAGGAATTGTACGCGTTTCTATTACTTCCGGTATGGGTGGCTACGAGACTGCACTTATAGTGCTTCATTTTTACAGGCATGCGCAGTCAGCTGATTCGTGAAGTAATAAACTAAGTACTCCCCACCCATTGGGCGCACTTGTAATTTACTTTTGCTTCCCCCCTTGGCTCTCTCCGTGGCGGTGAGACAGAGGAGGAATGGCTGCCAGGCTATTAGCTGTGTGCTTTCTTTTGCAAGGTCTATTAATAGGGGAAAGTACTCATTTCAGAGGTGGAATTATTCAGTGGAAACCTGTGAATTCTACAACGGTAAGCCATAGCTAACTCATAGTTAATAAGTTAGCCAAATCGGTAGCAGAAATATGAGGATTAATTGTGTTTATTCATTATTAAGGCAGTTATCGTCGAAAGGTTAGATAGTGATGCTAGCTATATGTGTTTCTTTTATGTTGTTAACTTTGAGCTCACATAAAGTAACTACAGCTAGGCAAGAGAATAATGGTTATTGTGGAGAGTGGTTTTGCTATGTATGCAGAATATCAAGAAGAAAAGTTGAAGTGAGTCTTAAGGTGTGTGTGGTTTTGTTTTTTTATTTTATTGATTTAAGCACCAGTGAAACCTACAACTAGAACAACTAGACTACTTTGGACTGAGTGTGCTTTCTTTTGCAAGGTCTATTAATAGGGGAAAGTACTCATTTCAGGGGTGGAATTATTCAGTGGAAGCCTGTGAATGATTCTACAACAGTAAGCCATAGCTATCTCATAGTTAATAAGTTAGCAAAACTGGTAGCGGAAATGTGATGGCTAGCTAATTGATTTTTTTAAAGGCAGCTATCACCAAAAGGTTAGATAGTGATGCTATAAAGTGGTTGCGTTACAGGATAACCGGCTCTGGTTATGCAACCGTCTAACGGTCACGCATCAGTATGAAACATTTATATTGCAAACAGGTTCCGAAAGTTTATCTAGAACCTTGTAAGAATTGATCACATAATATAATCGAATAAATAAAGCATTTAGCTATAATATTATTGTATAGATTGAAATATTCCACCGTTTTTCATGGAGGCGATCCTATTCGAGTAATTACGCTACATGCTCTCCAGAAGATGAGACTCTATTGGCTTCCCAAGGAAACCTTGTATGTGTCACAGGGTGCTCTGGTGATGTGAGTGACACAACTTTCTATTGCACGGACCAGAACCGGATGGAAGATTGGGTGACTGGTACCAGGACATACCTCTATACTCTTCATACAAGTGATATATCTACTGGCTTCGAAGCAAGGTAGCTTTATGGCTGCTTTGTTTACTTGTTTGTTTTATAATATTTAGTGGATCATTATTGGACTGTTTCTGTAAGATAATATTTTGTATGAAAGAGATTGAGTTAGCAGTACAGATTGTCATGACTGTCCATTTAATAAATTAGCTAAAACTTTTATTTTACAAGTTTAGATCTTTTTCACTGTTTAGTGAATTTTTATCTGTCGGGTATTGAGTTGATTGTACACAATAAATGTCCACATCGTATAGGTTGTGTTAGTAGTTTATATCATGTTATTATAGTCAACTTTGACTAACTATATATTTCAGAATGTATAGCTACATGTCTGCCTTGTAAGATAAGTTTTAATGAATCATTTAAAGTTGTGAACACTGAACATGATAGCTAGTTACAAATTGAATAATCAATATTTTTTTGTTTTAGTTTGTTTTGTTTTTTGTTTTTTCGTTTTGCTGTTGTTGTTCTGTATTGTTTTTTTGGTAGATTTGCTGCATGCTGCTGGATTTCTACATTGATAATTGGAGCTGATGGAGGATGGGAGGTTGCTGTGAGAGGAAGTTTAGTACCTAGGTCAAATGGGAAGATAAATTCTTCACCAGTAACTTCTTCCACTCCGATTCTTCGTCTTCAGGAAGGCTGCAACCATCAATACAAAATACCTGGTAGCAAAGCTTTCACATTTCTGTTATTGTTTTAATGATTGCTTCGTTGTTAAGTTATTTTTGTTTCGTTTGCATTTGATGAGGCGAAGAACATATTGGACTTATAAATAACTAAATCTGGTGACAATCATAGACAAGATTCATGCTTAAGTAGCTAGCTATACCAAAAAAAATTTTTCAACATGATATCAGTTATTATACTTGTCATTTGATGCAGTATCTGATCCAGATCAAGATATTGTGAGGTGCAGATGGTCAAATGTTACCTTAAATGAGTGTGGAAGTGTATGCAATGCTTTTCCCAATGCAACATTGGATGAGGTAAGATATTAATTTAATGCATGCAAGCATACATTATTGTTTCCTGCTAAAGTGTCCATTCATATCTTTAGTGTTGCTTATTATTATTTAAAATTTGTGGCTATTTTTAGAATTCCTGCACACTCAGCTATAATGCTACTTATGGAACTGGGAACTTTGCTGTTGCTATTCAAGTTGAAGATTTCTCATCACCTAGTAGCATGGTGCCACTGAGTAGTGTCCCATTGCAGTTCCTTGTTAATGTTACGAGTTCAAATCGATCGTGCTATGAAAGGCCGGTCTTGGTAGAGCCTACACCAGCAGCAGGGTCCTGCATGGCTATACCTGTGGGATATAATTATACAGCGAGACTCACTGGCTATTCTGATGATTTAAGGTAATTTGAAAACAGTATATGTACTATTATAGTTACTTGACAATAGTTCTTAGTCAAATAAGAAAATAATAATAGTAGTAATAATAGTAATTGTAGCAATAGTAATAAAAATTTCAATAACAAATATAGAATAAGATACTACTAATTAATAATAATGATAATATTAATGATCACTTCGCAGTTTCTTTCTCAGCCTTCTTTTCTCATTAGCTACATGTAATTTCTCTCTTTCACAGACTTTTTTAAAAAACAAATACAGAATTTATAATATTATAATATTTAGTCGCCACTGGGAATCGAACCCAGGAATCGAACCTAGGACTGCTTGCTTAACGCACAAGAGCTCAGCCATTGAGCTATGACAATCAGCATGCAGTTCTGTGTTTGATTCCCGGTGGCCACCAAATATTTTTAATTCTGTATTGATAAAAAAATACAGTTGAAGTGTTTGTTTACTGGCTGGTTGTCATAGCTCAGTGCTTATACATGAAGCAAGCGGTCCTGGGTTCGATTCCCAGAGGTGACCAGTATTTTTAATTCTGTATTGCTAAAAAAAAGCTTGCAAAAGAGAGATAATACATCTAATAATAATAATAATCATCATCATAATACTAATAATCATAATAATAATAATAACGATAATAATATTAATTATTATATTATTTTTCATGGAAAACGCTAATGATGGATCTTTGGTGTTAAGTGCATGTAGCTACTACTAAGAAAATTTTGTTCAAATGTATACAGCTAAAATAAATTGCTTTGTTGTGCTGAATAGAATTACAAATTTTGAGACCATATCTCCCAGAGGCTTAACTAGAATGCCATCAAACTCAGTTCTTCAAAGTGCAGACAACTCTTCACTGTACTACATTGACATACACTGGACTCCAACAATCGAGCAGTTCGGTCTCCACATTTTTTGCTTCTCTGCAGAAAACTCCGAAAGGTAATATTCAACAAAATAATTGCAATTGGTGAGTGTATGGATTAATAACATGCAAATACAATGACAGAGAAATTGTGTTTTAATATGTTTTAATTTATTGAGTTATAATTATGTATGTCATTTGGTTTCTTTGGCCAGACATCTCATTATTCCCCTATTACATTTAAATACTATATCTACATGCTGAATTTTAATATATCAATATTAGGACTCCATGTATATAGTGTGATCATGCAACAGGAAAATCTGGCACAATGCATCATAAAAATATTTCTTTTCACTTCCCCATAGTTGGAGTCCATGTATTAAGCTCTCCAAGTATTATAGCCATAGTGCTGACCTACGCGGCCTGACCGTTTCAATCCCACAGACTTGTTTTATACATTTCAAAGAACTAGATTGATTCTTTTCTGATTTTTTTTGTGCAGTGTGCTGTGCCTAATGTTCCTCTTCATGATCACATATAGATGTATGTACATACTACAATAATCACACCTGAATAGTCACTTAGGCTAATTCATATTCTTACTTCTAACCTTAGTGGACTTCAACATTAAGTCAAAACTTCATAATTATATTTAATTTAATGTAGTTTGTACTGGTAATACAAAGAAGTACTGCCACAGGGACTATTTAAGTTGCTGTTTGCTACTTATCAAGCTGCCTTAAGCATCCTTGCAAGCTGAAATATATGAAATTAATTTAATAATAATATTATTCATTAATATTGTCGTGTGGTTTTGCATTCAGCTACATTTAAATAAAATCATTATTTTAAATTTATTTCAGAATCACATCGGCTCAATCTTGTATCACGCTAGTTTCTGGAAGTAAGATTATAGTATATATTTTAAATAAATACACTATATAGTTATTGTGAAACACATGTATACTCACAATATACTCACTAGTGATGTGAGTACATTGTAAGTGTAACGTACAAAAACTTCTTTATACCTATTTTTATATAACTATATATTATATACATTATTAATAGAAGTTATTTGTTTTGCTTATGATTATGATGAATAAATCTAATTTTTTTAAATATTTTATAAAAATCTAATTAATTCACTTATTAGCTACTCCGCTAAATTATAATAAGAGATAAGCAATAATTGTGATATATACTGATGAGTTTTAGGATTCATAATTGGACAATCGAATTTGCTTATCTGGGTGTAGTTTAGTTGTAGTCAGTCTATGTATTCAAGTGGAAATCAAGCTTTAGCAACAAGTGATGTTTAATGAGGTTGTAGCTTAGTTGCTATAATAGTACTATATATTACTGCTTATGGTATTACACTGGTGTATATGAGTGAAGCTTTAGTAAGATGGCAGCAATTAACAAGACATTGTATTCAATGAAATGATGACTGTACAGTATCTTGTCCAAGAATACTTCCATCTTCTATTTCACCTGCTGGATTTATTCTACCGACACCAGCCACAGTGTGGAAGATGGAGTTTGACCAGCCTGTGAGTTAGTGTGCTGTGTATTTGTAAATTTCATAAACATTATGGCATCCACATATGGCCATATATATACTACCTACAATACTCTCAATGGAGTATAGTACAACTCTAAAGAAAGCATTTTTAGTTTAACTTAAAAAAGCCTTGGTAGAATATTACTTAAAGTATAAAAGTATAACTGGTTAGCAAATGAATTTTATAACCCTCCATTTAATATTAAATGTATTTTTATGCTGAAAGAATATTCTACATTCTAGAAATGCATTTTATTTTAATACCCTCAGTTCAGTTTCTTGAGTATGTGTAATTTTATTTTAACAACGTCACTTTTATTAATGCAAGTGTAGTATAGACACTCATTTGATGCATAGAAATGATTGAATTTCGCACAGATACCAATGTATTTTTTAATCCAGATTCTCAGGCCAAGTGGTGAAAGAGGTAACAAGTATATACGCATAAATGAGGAGGGAGAGAATAGTGCAAGGTATACCATCAGTGCTCAATCAAGCAAAGTGACATTCCCAGACCCAGGAAGCAATGGAACAGTGGTTACCTTCTCTGTAGAACTTGGTTTGGAACGTCAAAAGAAATACTACATACTTGTTGATGCAGGTAAAATTCATTAAATTCTACAAATTATCATTCTTTGTAGTATGTTACCTGAATGAATGGATTCCATTGCATACTTCCACTCTTTGTTTCTTCACCAGTTAGATGATCCTTTGGTTATGTTCAGTAATTCTGTATTACTATTATTAGCACAAAATCAGGGAATATTAAAAAAAGTCAAGAGCTCCTTAACAGAAGGGAAAACAAAAACAAAATAGAAAAAATGGTGGGCTAGAGCACTGTTTGCCATTGACAAGCTAAATTTAACTGCACAGGATATATGTCATGCTGCCAGAGTTCTGCTAGATACTGTCTTGAGGGCTCATCTTCAATAAAGAAGTACTTTGGCACACACACGGCTTTGATAGGCACTAGACTTGATTAATCTATTATATCGCATGCAAAAATTATTATATATACCTGTTGGGCACTCGTTTTAAACATGGTGTGGATCAAATTGAAAGAATATCGAGCTTTTATGGAAGGTTCTCATTGCATGGCTACTTTTTAATCTGAATAGAACGAACTAAAGGTCAAAGGGCATGAAGGCATTTACCATTTTATACCCGGACCTCCAGAATGAGTTGAGAACGTGGTAAATTAGGCCTTAGATATCACGTTTGGAGAATAGTATTGAATTATAAACACGACCTCTACGTTTAAGTGATTAACTACTAAATAAAAGGAACACTTTTCATTAAATAATGCTTACTATTATATTAGTATAATTTCAAGATTGGATATGCAAACTAAAAAGTTACTGAATGGAGTTTAATTAATGGAAAAGTGTACAAAATCAATAAAATTTCTGTAAGACAAGATTGATGATTTTATGACCGTGTTATAAAAGTTTAGTTGGTTTCCTGAATTCTGTGGTTTATCCCACTACTCATGTTAATCACTGTTGCGAGTAAGTAGGTTGTAAATGTGTAATTTGATACCTCTTGGCTCCCAAGAGGAGATATGAATGGAATCTTAAAAGTTTCATTGGGAATTTCTTGTGGAAATACTAAAGCTAATGGACCCATGACTGGAGGAGACTTGAAAGCTGGAGGTATAACTAGGGAAATTAGCCGAGAAATGATCAATACCAATTAATGGATAATTTCAGTAGTGTATGTACATTGCAATTTGGTATTATGTACTTAGGTACTATAGATTATAGGGTGCTAATTCAGCGTAGCGAGCGAAGCGAGCGGAGCTGACTCTCTAATGAGTTCGCGATATATATATATATTTAGGTCTAGAAATTGTTTTTGTTCTTGCGTGGGCGTACGTGTGTACCCTTTCTCCTACGCGCTTGCGCGGGCCGGGTAACCTTCTTAGCAACATTTGTTTTGTTTACCCGCCGTACGCAGTAGCGATGCCCAGTAGACAAAACGTTAGAAACGCTCGGTCAAGAGCTTTGAGGGCGTTAGAAACTCCAGAAGAAAAAATAGTAAGGAGAGAGATAAGAAATGAAAAAGACAGGGCAAGGAGGAGGAGAGCTAAAACGAAACAGAAACAGGTAGCAAAGTAAAGAATCTTTCTTTTTGAAAAACCATTAAATGTTCCTAATTTATTTATTAGACTATTCCTGAGGATTACTGTACCAATCAACTTTATACAGCTGTAGACTCAACTACTCTTGAAGACACTGAAAATGCAGCCACACCATCTGAACAAGAAGCTAATATCCCCACTACTTTTTGTACTGCAAGAGGAAGGAAAAGGCATCTATCAGAGGACATCCATTCATTCCTTCATAACGTGTATGGAGAAGTTTCCAGGCACCAAAATGAAATTTAAGTCATTGGAATGTTGTCGTTGTAGCCAGGATAAACATATCCCTAAGCTCTATTCAGCTCAAAATAACATTCCTGGAAACATTCCTCCACAATTGCAGGTTAAATTTAATGTAAAACTATAAAAATTAACCTAAGTCTAAGATCTACATCCATTTAACATACTCTGCTCTCCCTCTGAATATGTTATAGTGTACCCAAACAAACTCTTTATTTTTATTAAACCACAAAGTTTACATCAGCTATAACTGTAATGATGTATGACATTTTTAATTAAATAGCTGTATATTCTGTCTAAAACACCAGCCAATAACTTTGCTGGTAAAATAATTCATTATTCTTGTATTGTGGTATAGAATAGAAGCACCAATGAATCTATATGAAACAACAGACAGACATAACATTAACAACATCAAAAGAAATAACTGTATCTATAGCTGCAATTATAGGGAACATGCATCGCTCGCTTCGCTATTTTGCGCTATTCGAGCGCACCACTAGTTTTAGAGTTCAAATTTTTTGGAATTTCCTATGATTAAAACTACTTTGGTAGAGATTGTCAACTTAATGAAGAGTCCAGGTAAAATTATATTTTAAGATTTTTTTCCTATCCGATAAAATTATAAACATTGCGGCATAAACAGTTTGTATTTATATTACCAGAATTGATTGTGAATGATATATACTACTTACATAGTGGATTGCCATATGTACTCTAGATTATATTTGGCAAGGATATTGGTAAGGCCATACCTACTTGATTTTATGTTTCGCGGGCAAACTGACCCTTAAAATAGGGTCAGGTAGGCCACCTGCATGCAGATTATAACCGACTCAGTGGCCTATACTACTTAATAATAATAATAATTACCTTGTAGGAGCCCATAGAGCTCTTCCTGGCGTTCTGGCACTGGAAAGAGTCTTCACCCATTCTGCTCTTGCTGGAAGTTTGGCTAACCTCTCTGTTCGGACTCCCCAAGTTCAACTGTCCCTGTATCAACCAGAGAAATGCATATAGAAGGGCAGCAGCTTTGATTAAGTCACTGGGCAGACCTAACCTAACCTCAACTCAAGCCAAGAAGCTGGACTCCCTTGGTATAGGCTACACAGAGCTCCTCCAGCTTCGAGAAGACAGTGGTGGTACCACCAAGTCTTTCTTACCGCTCTGAAGGACAAGGGGATACGGAGCAAGCCCCTGAGGGAGAAGCTTGCCAAGGCCATCGGCACTTGCTGAATCTTCACAGTTTATTTTATTTTATTAGATACCGGGCTCTTTTCAGATACACTGCATTCACAAGATTCCATCTTGTTGGTTCCAGCTGCTCTAGATAGTGCGCCCCGCCCCCACCTAGCTAATACGCGTATAGTTAATTCCGCATACTATGGGCGGGGCTCGATCTTTGCACAAAGGCAAAAGGTGCGAGCCAATGGGAATCTATTTTGCAGTCCAAGTCCAGAAGGGCGTGGAGTTAGTGTTCCATTTTTAGTACAGCAGCATAATTTAACAAGGTAAAGAAAGTAGTCAGACTAGTTTTTTAATAAAGTTTACAGTTGTGACGCGACTGTAAAAAAATCACGTGGAAATGTGAATAAATATAAAGTGAAACGGAATTGAAAAAAACTAATCTGACAACTTTGTAACAATTAGCTAAAAGAAGCGGTGGACGGAATTTTGGCTTCGGTGGTCCTCCTCAGTTTCCAAATAGATGCGTTTATTTCTGGGACTTTGAGGCTTCTTATCTTTTGCCGCTCAGCGTTTGTGTCTGTCATTCTTGGTAAGTTCACTGTCTGCTGGTACATCTCGGAGATCCCCCTGACTGTGTGGACCTGCAAGGTATAGAATCGAAGTTATTTCCCATAGCAACAGCCAATTAACCTTAATTGATTTGCGTGGGCGGACCGTGGACCGGATGTGCGTGCACCCTTAAGCAAGTCTTGCTTTAAACTTAAGCTCCAAATTGTAAGAAATTTCCTGCGAAGCTTGTTTTTCAAGTTACAGAAAGTTGCTGCGACCTGTTACTATGGCATCCGTTTTTTTTTTTGTTGTTGTTTCTTTTTTTAGGGGGGGGGGGGCTGTGAAGTGCCAGTTTTTCGTTGTCAAGGGCCTCTGGTAGTCAGAATGCCTTAATATTAATGCTAAGGAAGCTACTACTACTCAGGGGAAGTTGTATTTGTTAGCTAAAATTACAAAAATAGCACTGGCCATTTTTTTTGTAGCCGAGAGCTTGTTGTCGAGAGTGACTGGTAAATTCTGATTACAGAATGGCTTAACACTAGCCTATTATTATTTTTTGTATACACACACACACACACACACACACATGCACACACACACATAATATATATAAGTATAGCTATCTATATTCTAAATATCATAGGCATAGCATAGGCTAAGCTCCTCTCATGGTGAAGTTCCACTTTTTGCTAAGTGCACAGGTTTTACAGGTTTTTGGGAAATTTTAAGTAGCTTTATCAACCATGGCCTCTGCTCCAGGAAATGCCGAAAGGGATACAGTTTTGATATGTATGTACAGCATACATATGGCAAAAATTAGCAGAAATATAATGGTTGAACAAGCTCACAGCTCTACCAAAAGTGCTAGAAAATTTTGAGGATGCAATTCAACTGAGATTTAACAAAGAAGAAGCTCCAATTACGAGGAGAAGTTATAATAAGGATAAAGTATTGAAGAGAGTTTAAATTTATTATGACACTGTTAGGCACCAACATTTGCTGTCAAGTACGCGCTCGATTAGCTGTTAAGTGTGCACTCGCTGCTAAGTGTCCATTTTGTTTATTAAGCATATATTTTCTTACTGTTTGGAGTAATACGTGGGAATTCTTTACCGTCAGTACATGGCAACACAATTTATATTTCACTAGTAGTCATAAATATCTGCTCAATTTGATAGACAAATATTGGGTATTAAAATTTCATATGAATATTTACTTTTGAATTAGTAAATAAATGGGATATAAAAAGTGGTGACTGGAATGCACTTAACATCATTATGAATTATTTGGTTGTGATTAGGGTTTGCTGTCGGTGGTCAGTTTTGTAACCAAGAATCTTTAGCAGTATCTGACAATGAATTTTGGACAATTGAAATTCGTGAGTAGATTATCACATTATAACTAAACATTATTTTATGTAATGTATATGATAATATATGTATTAATAGCCAGGAGAGCAGACTGGTGTTTTAATGAAGAGTAGAAATTGAAGTCACAAAAATTTATAACAATAGATTGATTAGATGTGTTTATGTTAATTTAGATAATCTACATCAATACATACAAGATATGTGCAGATCAAAATGACACACCTGTTGTATTAATGATTATTCTTTACTACAGTAATGACTATGACTTTTTGAATTTATACACATTTTATATCAGAAAATTTTTTATATTATTTTGTCCAGTTGTTATGACTACTGTAAAAAATGACTGCCCTGATTGAAATTCCGATTACTCATTCATGTGCATTAATGCTATTTTGTTATAATCACAGCTGAATTGGGTTTTCATAAACTGTTTCACTTCTGTGACTGGCAAATAGCAAATGTGGCTGCCAACAAAGAAATGATTCACATATTAAATGAGAGCATTATATAGGAAAATGATTTTCACCAAGCTACTCAGACCAGTTTTTGTTATCAACCATTCCTATTTCTTAATTGATTGGTGAATCTTATAGACATTCACCAAACACTCACAATAGTAACACAAGAATTCTGTAAGACTAGGGTTACAGACATCATCTCCTCTAATAACTTAATTAGCGCATGCACAAAAATTCATTTTGAACTGGTCATTGGCACTAGAGTCCCCAGACCGATATTACATTTTTATTTCTTAGATTTATGCTTGCTCTTGTAAAGGCTTATATAATGCAAACATAATTAGAAAAAAAATTCCTTTCACTAGGGATCAAATGCAGGACAACATGCTAAATGCACAAGTGCTATTACCACTGAGTTACTAGTTAACATTATTCATTTTTAAAATAGAATTTAAAATATAGCATTAATTTTTCCTGGTTTTCTTCTCACCTTCTTTTCCACTGACAGTTCAAGTAGATGAATATAATTATAGTGACAGTCATGCTTATCACCGATATTGTCACGCCAATGTAGCCAATGAGCATCAAGCTTAGGGTAATACTGACTGGTTGAGTATTCACAGGAGGTTTTGGGCTGAGCAAGATGGCAAAGTGAGTGAGATGATTACATTCACAGACAGTCATGGAGGTGGAGGACAAGGCATCGTTCCTGGAACATCCTCTGATAGACCAGTCACCAATTTTCAAAATGGAACTTCATGAACATACGAAAGTGGTAAAAATAGTTCAATATAAACATAATACATTTGTTATAACTAAAACTAGTTTCGTCCACCGGGTAAATTGCAATGATAACCTCATAATTTTTATTAATCACTATATACTTAGCAAAAAGTCTAAATTACATGCTTGCATAAACTAACGTTTTCGATTCCTGTACTTCCAAGAACACACATTTAGTCTCCATTGTACCATTATCAAGCACTTTTTATAAATAATAAATATAATATTAAAAGAAATATTTCACCTAATGATGATTTGAATTAACCTTTATTGATTGAGGATGAGTGAACGTGATGGTGACCTTTGAGTGGAGTAAAGTGAGATTACTGGTAGCACATCTTCCAATGCCACACTGAATAGAAGACGCAATGATATATGCAGAGCCAATACTGTTATATGATAGAATCATCATGATAATTTAGAACACTAGCTAGTGGTAGCTAGCTAGTTTATCAATATTAAGACCTGAAGTGCTCACAGAGAATTAATATTATTAATTGATGTTTGAAATTTGTATTTTATGACTAAAGTTATTAGAGGAATACATTTTTCTTCTATTAGATTATTAATACTATATAAATTGTTGTGGTAATTGGCGAGCGAGCGAAGCGAGTAAGACTCTCTCCGGGGTAACACAAGTGAAAATCAGGGATATTTGTTTATATTATGTGTGGACATTACTTATGTCATTTTGTACTTTGACCCTCACATTTTTGTGTTTGCTTCGTGGTCTACCCTTTCCCATAACTCCACTAAACAGAATTTTTTGGTTTAGAGATCCCGTATCATTCAAGAAAATTTATTATTTACCCCTTCGTATTAGGTTGTTTCTGAATGCCACAAGGTGCAATTAGGTATTAAAAACTTATTGTTATACTCAACACTGTGCAGTAGTTCTTTAGAACTTCTTGTTTTTTAAATCCCAAAATTTTATGGAAATAGTTACATGTACTATGGTATTGAAACCCTTTATACCAGAAAAAATAGGCCTTTTTTAGTAGCTGTGAGTGCTTGTTGTGAAAAGATACTGGTCATTGAGATAGTCAGAACGACATATATTAGAGACTACAGAAAATACCAGTACTCGGGGAATAGAGGTAAGAAAGCGGTTTTGTATTTGTTAGCTGGTCACAACGGACGTACTTAGCCATACCTTTAGAAATAGATTGATATAGATTCTTTTAAAGTGTTTCGTTTGTGCACTGGCTCGCTCACCCTTTGTGCTCAAGTACATTCAAAATAATCATAATTGCTTTAGTACCAACTAGCTGTAATTTCACCTAATAGCCTGCTTTTGGCAATATCTACTTAATAAGATCATACCAAGTCTTTAAATTAACATTTCAAACGATAACATTAAAAAAAGTTAATATAATCCAAAAAATATAAAATTGTTATTAGTTGGCAAGCGAGGAAGTGAGCTAGATAGTATTAGGAGTGGATAATGCAAAATCGGGTATATGTATATATTATTATGTATGTGTGGATGGTACGTATGCCCATTAAACGCACGCGAGGGGAACTTTTTTCTCCAAAAACCACGGCTTTTTAGGCTTGACCCCAGTTTATTCTGAAACTACAGCATTAAGCAAGCCGTACTTTATACTTAAGCGCCAGAGTGTGAGAAAATTCCTGCGAAAATGCTTGCTTTTCAAGAAACAAAAAGTTGATTCGACCGGTTACTATGGCATTGAAGACCCTTTTCCAGACTTAATTTCAAAACTTCGCCGTTTTAGGAGAGTGCCGATTGTTGGTTGTCAAGAGCCATTGGTAGTCAGAATGTCGTAGTATTAATGCTAAGGAAGCTACTACTACTCCAGGGAAGCTGAGGTAAGTACTTAATTCCATATTTGTTAGCTAAATATGCAAAAATAGCTCTGGCCTCTCTTTTTTTGTAGCTAAGAGCTTGTTGGTCAACAGTGACTGGTAAATTCAAGTAGTCATATTGGCTCAAATTTGGTACTACAAAAGTTACCACTGCTCAAGAAAATGAGGTAAGAAAGTAATTTTGTATTCGTGTGATAAAATTGATTGTTTTTGTAGCTGAGAGCTTGTTGTCAAGAATTCGAGGTAATTCATATAGTCAAAGTAACTTCAATTGGATACTACAGAAGTTATCAATACTCAAGAAATTGAGTGCAGTATAATTCTCTCACTCTCCAATAACAACAAGAAATAAAAAAGCGAGAGAGACAGCCATATGACCAATTGATACCTAATCAGGCAACTCCACAGAAGTTTGAGAAATTATTTTGTAATAGCACTTAAGGTGCGTTAATGGTTAGAATTATTGTTGTTATTGGAGAGTGAGAGAAGCGAGCGAGACACTCTCAGGGGTAACACAATTGAAAATTGGGGATATTAGTTGGCGAGCGAGACAGTATTAGGGGTGGATAATACAAAATCGGGTATATGTTATATAATTTGTATGAATGTATGTGTGGATGGTACGTATGCCCTTTACGCGCGCGTGGGGAACTTTTTTCTCCAAAAACCACGGCTTTTTAGGCTTGACCCCAGTTTATTCTGAAACTACAGCATTAAGCAAGCCGTACTTTATACTTAGCGCCAAAGTGTTAGAAAATTCCTGCGAAAATGCTTGCTTTTCAAGAAACAAAAAGTTGATTCGACCGGTTAC